>ENA-UOJP01000010-UOJP01000010.1-human-gut-metagenome-genome-assembly--contig:-C102-NODE-10-length-486443-cov-26.812183_pt1 | contig 486443 bp, 410 predicted proteins | sample MGYA00242353_ERZ723900 | MGnify/ENA metagenome assembly ERZ723900 | reverse complement strand
TCCGTCTTTCCTTTATCAGTTGGATGACAGCGTGTATCTTATAATGCAAATTATATTTACCAATCACATCGGATAATGAAAGAAAAATCATTTTCCTGGCAGAAAAAGAGATTAAAAAAACAGACCTGATGACCAGATCTGCAAAACGTCTTATGTAATACAGTAATCTTACCATTGCAATTCGTATAATTTGCATTATAAGAACTGATAAAATCTTCCATATATTACCATAATTGTACTATATCTTCTGACTTATTACAAGACACCTTCTATAAGACTTTTCGTAATCCGATATGCAAATTTAATTCGTCCCCTGTGTTTTTATCTGTATGATTGTACCATACTAATAAAAATGAAATCATATATGTGGGGGTACCATTTCATGGAACGGAACGTTTTGAAGGAAATGCATCGGGGGAAAACATTGGAAGAAAAACTATTTTACTTAAAAAAGTATCTGACCTTCTGGGATATGCTAACCGTACAACAGCGGGAACTGCTGATTCGTAATACGGCCGCTGCTTCCTACTCCAAAGGAGAAACCATATACAGTGCGGAACATGAGTGCGTGGGAATCTTAATATTGCAGCACGGAGAAATCCGAACCTATATCCTGTCTGAGGAAGGCAGGGAGGTCACACTTTTTCGTCTGGGGGCAGGCGAGATTTGTGTTCTTTCGGCCTCCTGCATACTCAAGAGCATAACCTTTGATGTTCACATTGAAGCCGAGCAGGACAGTGAAATTCTGGTCCTGAACTCGGCGGTATTCTCCAGACTTATGGAAGATAACATCCATGCCGAACTATTTGCGCTGCGCCTTGCCGCTGAGAAGTTTTCAGAAGTAATGTGGGCGATGGAACAGATCCTTTTCTTGAACTTCGATGCGCGGCTGTCTATCTTTCTCCTTGATGAAACTGCCAAAACCGGAGAAAACACGCTGCAGCTGACCCATGAACAGATTGCCCGGTATATCGGCTCGGCCCGTGAAGTGGTCACCCGAATGCTGCACTACTTTGTTGACGAGGGCGCAGTAGCCTTAACACGAGGCCGCGTAACTGTGCTCGATAAAAAGTATCTCCAGGCAATCGCAGCACAGCCGGCAAAGCAATAAAAGCCGGAATACGGAGACTATTGCTTTTCTTTTCTAAGCTGGTTCGGCAATCCTGCTGCAAGGGCCATAAAGAGTAATCCGGTAATCAGCAGCCCGCTGAAACCAATCTCGAAAAGCGAAGGATATTTCTCTGAGAGACCAAATAATGTCATTTTGCCAAGATCCATGACGCCAAAAAGCCCGATTGATTTCCAGAAGCCATAGGTCGCGCTGAAGGCAAAGGCGCCCGCCAGGCCGCCCAGCACAGTGATCAGGGCCTTTTTGATGCCGTCGCTGCCGGAAGCCGCCACGCAGGTGCCCGGGCAAGAGCCGATCCAGCCAAAGCCAACTCCAAAAATAAGTCCGCCGATAAGCACACCAAGATTTGTCGATTTGATGCTCAGATGAGATAGATCAAGAATGCCAAGTGCATTTGCAATGGACAGCAGAACGCTGGACAGTCCAATGGCAAAGAGAATAATTTTCATCAGGGAAATGTCATGCAGCTTTAACATTGATACAAGTTTTTTTGGATGCGATGCTCCCGTAAAATAGAGTGCAAACCCAAACAGGCCGCCAAGAATAACTGCAAGTAATATATTCATTTTTTGTCCTCCTATGAACGTTTTCTATGAACCAGAACAGCTGTCGGAATCGCTACGGAAAACACAGCTGCTGCAAACAGGTAACCACTGATACTGCCCTGCATTATGCCGCTCATCATGTGTCCGCTGGTGCATCCATCCGCCATTCTCGCGCCATACAGAAGAATAAAACCGCCGATGAAGGGAGCGAAATACTGTCTCCAGCGGCTCTTCCCTGTAAGGGGACAGGACTCCGACTCTGCACTTTCCATGGACTGTGTCCCATACTTCTTTTTACGTAACAAATGGGCAGCGTATGCGCCAAACGGAATTGCCAAAACAAATATAAAATCATAGTTCATTGGATGTTTAATGTTTGCCGCCAGCCTGCCCTCGCTTTTGTCATAGTAAGCATTCGTACTTCCATAGCCAGAATCCCGTTCGTCATCCCCGGTTATAACCGCAGAGTCAACGGTACTGTGAACGATGCCGCTCAATACTGAAAACTGTGTAGATACGCCAATCGGCTTTACTAACAGCACAGCCAGGAAAAATACGATACCCAATAATGCCGCTGCGCCCATCCATTTCTGTTTTTTCATCCATTTCATAAAACCAACCTCGTTTCTTTTTTTTAATTTTTGCATCTTGCAGCCGCTCACTCAATATATCCTATAAATAAAATCAATTCCGTGACGAGATCACAAAAAAGACCAGGCGCACGCTTCCACCTGATCTTTTCCATTTCGTCCTCTTTAATTCACTCCAATCCCCTCAAATTCTTCCTTCCACCGAATCGTCAGACTCCCATCCCGAATCGTAACCGGCAAAATCGAATAGCCGGAATTTTGGAGATTATCGGGAATCCAGTGATCGAACATAATATAGATCTGCTCTTTCACCCGAAACATGTAGGTGCACTGTCCGCCATAGGTTTCACGATACCTCTCGCCTTCACAGGGATTGTCGATTAATTTCCATTTACCCAGCAGAAACTCCGATCTTGCATAGAGTGCGCTGTTATAAGCCCAGCCTGTGCAGCCCGATGTAACCATATAGTACATGCCGTCTTCATAGATAAGCGCGGGTGCTTCGCGTTCCTGATCGATAAGCACCGACTGATAAAATCCGGTTACATCCGTGTAATCCCCGGTCAGCTCAGCAATATTAAGCGTCTTATTCCAGTTGGAACTGTGCACTAAATATGCAGAAGCATCTTCATCAACAAAAAGCGTCATATCTCTGCTGTCCTGTCTGTTTGGCTGCTTTTCATGAATAATTTTAAAGGGTCCAACCGGCGTATCGGAAACAGCGACTCCGACTCCGGCATATACATAATCCGGCGTGTCCAGGTGGAACCACATGACAAATGTGCTGGTCTTTGCATTATATAATACTTTGGGCCTTTCGCAGACATTCTCCGGCTTCACCAGGCTGCCCGGCAGCTGATCCGCCGCGGATAATGCCAGTCCCTCATCGTGCCAATTCACTAAATCTTTGGAGGAATATACGCTGATTCCGATTACATCCACTCTTGTCAGCCCTGGTGTATTGCTTTGACCCTTATTCTCACCATACCAGTACCATGTCCCCTCATGTTCCAGAATCATTCCTCCATGCGCCTGAATCGGCTTACCTGAATCATCATACCAAATCTGTCCATTTTTCTGCATAGTTTCTCCTTTTCTGATGTGTCTCGTGAAATGATACACGAATCATATGTTTCTCTATTGATTATGTTTCATATCCTGAAGCTCTCTCGTAATAACCGCTCCGGAACAGTAACGCCCCGGCTGACCTGCTAAGATTATACCATAGTTAATCGTCTTGTGAAAACCACATAGCGAAAGATTATGTCGATATTTCATCTTTTGCCAATGCTCTGTTACGTTATAAAGCGAGGCTTTCTATTGTCTAATCACGTAATAAATGTTAAAATGAAATATCAAGGCTCTATTTCGATTATATAAAATACTGAGGTACTGGAACGATGGAAGCGATTCATGATGAACAATGGATAAAAGAGAAATATGAAGAGATCTGCAGGCAAAATCCGGCCGATTACGTTCTAATCAGCCTCAAAATCAAACGTTTTCGCATATTTAACCGGCTGTTTGGACGGGAGGCCGGGGATCGGCTGCTCGAGAGGGTCTATGAAGCCATTCAGGGCTGGATCGGGGAAGAGGAATACGCGGCCCATCTCTATCTCGATTATTACAATATGCTGGTGAAGGTGCCTCACGATTACAGCACGATCGTCCAGTACGTCACCGATTTCAGCCATATGATACGGGATATGAAGGACGATGAGGGATTTGGACATGTGTTTATCGGGTTAGGCATCTACCCGCTGGAAGACGATTCGACCGACTTCTATACGGCCCAGTACAATGCCGATGTGTGCCGAGCTGAGTGCCCGGAGAGAGCTTACCGCAACTCTCATTTTGAAATATACTCCATGACATACCATGATCTGAATCTGCACTATTTCGATCTGGAACAGGAGATCAAACCGGCTCTGGAGCACGGCGATTTTAAGCTGTACCTTCAGCCGAAAGTGGATTTAAAAACCGGGGAGGTAACAAAGGCTGAGGCGCTGGTCCGCTGGATCGATCCCGTAAAGGGGATGATACCGGTCAGCGAGTTTCTTCCGGCTCTTGTGGAAAATGGTTTGATTCAGAACGTGGATCTCTATTTGTTTGGCATTGTCTGCCGCACGGTGGAACGCTGGAAGCAGCAGTATGGAAAAGAGATTCATATCAGCGTCAATTTGAATGAAAGTGCTTTTAATTATGAGTTCTTTTTTAACGATTACAAGGAAGTTTACGAGCGGAATCCATGCCAGAAGGACTGTATCGAATTCGAACTTCTGGAAAGTATTATTCTCAATCAGGTAGATCAGGTAAACCGGGTTGTCAATGCTATTACTCAGTTTGGCTTTTCGTGCTCCGTGGACGATTTCGGAAGCGGCTACTCTTCTTTCAGCGTACTGATCAACCCGCGTATCACCACGCTGAAGATCGACCGTTCTCTGTTCCAAAACGAAAATGACCTTCGTGAGAAAACGCTGATCCGCTATATCATCCAAACCGCTAAGGAACTGAACATGACGACCGTAGCAGAGGGAATTGAGACGAAGGGATACGTGGACTTTTTAAAAGAGCTGGGCTGTGACTACGTGCAGGGATTTTATTACTATAAACCCATGTCAGTTGAGGATTTCGAAGAGCTTTTTGTGAAAAATCCTATCACCTCTGCGTGACACACGGAGAATTCGCAGAATACACTAAAAATAGTAGCTGCGTACGGATTAAGTAAGGACAGCGGGCGGCTTTGAAAAATCAAAGACGCCCGCTGTTCTCATTTATTCCGTCTCTCTCGCCGCCAGATGATCGGCGGCAATGCAGAGGTAATAGTTCAAACCGGTCTGCTGCCCTTCCAGCATACTGCGGTGAAAATCGTCTGTAAGAAAAAAACGGGACTGAGCGGCGAACCCTGCTGCATCAATCTCCATAGTTCTTCTCAAACAGGCAATATGCTTCTGTATTGCAGACAGCACCGTTTCATCCTGGGCACTTAGCCCGTCTTTCAGCGATCTGGCCATAAAAGCCATAAATTGTGCTGCTTCCTCCGCGTTTTCATTCATAACAGCAGCGTCAACCGCCTCCGCGTCGATAGAGTATCCATACTCTTTCTGTAAATACTCGTTCTGGTCCTTAAGGGCCTCTCCCCACTCTTCTTTATTCAGACCGGCAAACATTTTTTCTGTCTTCATAGGAACTCCTTAGTCTAAAGTCTTACCTTAGGTTGGAGTCAAGTATATTTTTAAAATTTTACAAAAAAATGTCAGGAAACCGGTTATCCGTAAATCGATTTCCTGACATTCACTGTTGGGACCATTAATCTCTGACTTTTGTAATAAATCCTGTCAGATTCATGCATTTACTGTTATACGCCTCCATGACCAGCTTCTTGGCCCTCTCTTCACTCAGGTTCTCAATATAATAGGTATGGCGGCTGTCAATAATGGTAAGCTCTCCTTCCTGCCCAATCAATTCCTGGGCTTCCGTAACGATCAACTTGTCATCAAGATCAAATACTACCTTCATTTTGCTCACCTCCGTATAGTCCTATTATAACTCTTTTTTTATTGGATTGCAATTTTATGTACGGTATGTTCTGTACAATCCATCCGCGTCCTTATGCTTAGACACTGACAAAATAGTAAAACTCTATCGCCTCCGCGGATACCCCCATATATGGGTTATCCAGTTTTTTCCTGACTCTCCGGACCACCTCTAATAATGCGCTGTAAAATTGCTCCTCTGTCTCAGCCCCCAGAGGATCCTTGAGTGATACAAAGCTGGCACTTAATCCGCCTAAATCACAGTTTCGTATTTTACCGCATATGAAATACGATATGTCCAGCCTCGCGCTTATGTATATTCCGCTTTCCAGATAAACAGCATCTGCTTCCTTTTCCCAAATCTCTGACAATCTGTTTTCGGAAAACAATTCCTGATCCAAGCCTGCAAAAATGATGTTGTACCGTTTCGTCTTCATACAGTTCCACACTTTTTAAACATTATATTAGTGTCTATGTCCTTTCATTCCCGGATCAATTCCATAATTATGGAAAGCTACGGCCCCGGGCATCACAAAACCCGCCCTAACGCGGCCCGCAGCATATTCATATCAATCGGCTTTGCCACATGTGCGTTCATCCCGGCCTCCAATGCCGCCTGGACATCTTCTGCAAATGCATTGGCCGTCATGGCTATGATCGGAATTTCCTTCGCATCTGCGCGGTCCAGGCTGCGGATAACGCGGGCTGCTTCATATCCATTCATACCAGGCATCTGGATATCCATGAGTATGACATCATAAGTCCCCGGTTCCGCGGACGTAAATGCCTCCACCATCCTGGCCCCATCTTCCCGCAGATCGGAGGACGCCCCTTCCATATGGAGGAGCTCACAGAGGATTTCCGCGTTGATTTCATTATCCTCGGCAACTAAAAAATGGCGTCCATGAAAGATACCTGCCATTTTCGGATCGGCCTCTTCCCCGCTGTCCTTATGCGCAGCCAAGGTTTGTTCTGCCTCTTCAAACTCCAGTTCTACAATAAACCTGGTTCCCTGATTGATTCCGCTTTCTACGGAGATGGTCCCTCCCATCAAATCAACCAGCCTTTTGGCAATGCTCAATCCCAAACCGGTTCCTTCGATACGTTCTGCCGCCTGTTCTCTGGTGAAAGGTTCAAATATATGCTTCAGAAACTCTTCACTCATTCCAATTCCCGTATCCTGCACGGTAAAACGGTACCGGACAGTTGACGGTGTATGTTCCGTTACAATCTCTTCCACCCGAAAATCCACTCTGCCGCCTGCAGGTGTAAACTTAACTGCATTTCCCAGCAGATTAATCAGAATCTGGTTGATTCTCAGGAAATCACCGTAAAAAGCAGTACGGGTAACCTGTTCTGCGCATATGGACAGCTGCACGCCCTGCTCCCTGGCCTGGGGAACCAGGATGGCTGTCAGCTGGTCCACGAGGTCGGGAAGCTGGAGCCTTATGTGATTGAACGATATTTTCGACTGCTCAATCCGGCTCATATCCAGCACATCATTCACCAGACTCAATAAATGCCTGCTGGATACGGTAATCTTCTGCAGACAGTCTTCCAGCCGGACCCGGTCATCGATATGGGCGAAAGCCAGGGTTGTCATGCCCACAATTGCGTTCATCGGAGTGCGGATATCATGGCTCATGGCGGATAAGAAATTACTCTTTGCCTCGTTGGCCGCCTCCGCATCCGCCAGCGCATGCTCCAGTTCCTTCTTTACCTCGCGCTCTGCCGCTATCATGTCCGTGACATCAGCCCGGACCACACAGACGGTATCGTGGTTCCGGTTTCCCCAAAGCATGCTGAACTGCTTATACCGAATCCCCTCCGTCCCCACACAGGCAGCAACAAAATCATAGCCTGAAGGTTCTTGCTCCAGCCGCTGAAGAATCGTTTCCAGCCTGAATTGATTTTGCACATTCTCAGCGGATTCAGACGCAATATCGTGATCGGTAAACGTTCTGACAGCCTCCGCATAATCTTCTGTGGTATCCGGCGGCAGATTTTCCAGTACCATATTCCGGGTATACACGGTGACGCTCCCGCTGCCGACATCTAAAAGCCCCATAAGTTCAAACGTATATGCCATCATATGCAGCAGCCCCTGCTGCTCCCGCACCGAATCCGTGATATCCGTACACACCATACAGTAGCGTTCTAAAAGAGGTTCAATGGAGGCAATCGTCATATTTTTTATGCGGATATCTCCATGATTTTCCGTGGAAAAGGTAAACGTATAGGGGCCCTTTTTTAAGCTTCTGCGTATCTCATCCGCTTCCAGCGCATGGCGGAACTGTCTGCTGTCCTTTGGCAGTACGATGGAATCAGCCATCTCTGCCGTCTGTCTCGAATGACAGCCATGGAGAGCAGGGATGTAGGACGCATTCTCATTGCAGGCCAGTATCGCATAGGAATCATGAAGAAGGTCCACATCGACCACAAAGTCATGGCTCGTGACCGACAGCTGATGGAAAATCCGTTCAGAGATCGTTTCCTCCGTAATGTCAGTAACCGTAAGGATTCCAATGATCTCACCTGCTTCCGGACCTGTCAGGAGATTGACCTTGAACTGGACAAAGCGGCCGTATTTTTCCTCGGGAAGACGGATAAAGCAGCTCATCGCCTGTTCCGTTTTATTCTGGGCATATGCGTCCAGCATGGATTCATTCATAAATATTTTCAAAAATGCCTTTTGATCTTCCCTGTCTGTAATCAGCCCCGCGAGACCCTGAAAAAATGCGTCCCTGCGCCTCCCAAACCGTTCCACAAGTGCGGAATCTGTGGAGTCCCGCATTTCCACCACCCGGTCCCGGGAAATGCTGCTGTGCCCGAGAATCAGTTCATTGGCCCCGTTCTTATGATAATGCTCCAGAAGCTGCTCCTCGTACCGGCGCCGCAGCTGTTCCTGCTCCTCGATCGTCTTGGTAATATCGGTATACACAATATATATCCGGCGGATCTCATCCGGGGAAGGCAGCATGGACAGCGTACTGCACGTCCAGAGATAGCTCCCGTCCTTTCGCTGCATACGCCCCGTCAGCTCACAGGTTCCTGTTCCGCGCTTCAAAAATTCCTGAAACTTCTGCCGATTCTTTTCAGCGTCCTCCGGATGCATCCCCGCAAAGATATCCGCATCATACAAGTGTCCGGCCTCCTCCACGGTCCGCTGTGTCATCGCAGCAAGGCCCGGTGAGATGAACTCCGTCCTCATCGTTCCATCCGGATGATACGTCATCATGGAAATACCGCCGGGGAATTGTTCTACGATGCTCCGGAAGTAGAGATCGAGACGCTCTTTTTCCCTCCGGATCTGAACCGCTTCCGTGACATCCCTTACGTATTTTACGTAAGCAGGAATGCCGTTCCAGTCCGTCTCACGGGAACGTGTATACGTAATCCGCTCGGTTCCGTCCTCTTTTATCTCATACTCTTCGCCGTCCAGCCTGCCCGCCATAATGCCGCAGAATTCGCAGGCTGCTTTTTTGTTATGCAGCGCAGCGTAACATTTTTCCCCAAGACAGTCAGGTCCGGGGGAAAAGATGCCGCCGGTTTCATTGACATAGAGCAGCTCAAAGGTATCCCTGGCGATGACATAGATGCTGTCCGCCGTCTCGTTGGTAATATTCTGATATAAGCGGCTTTCCGACGACATTCCCGTGAAGACTGCGTAGAACATGGCTGCTTCGGAGGAGGTTTTGATCTGCCGTCCATTTAAGTGAATCCAGATGAGACGGCCGTTTTTATGGCGCATCCGGTAAGATACGTCCAGAACCTCCCCGCCTTCCAGTGCTTTTGCAGCCGCCGACAGGACCCGTTCCCGGTCCGCTTCATAGATGGCGCCCAATGCATCGTTTTTCACCATCTCATTGTACTCTTCCCTGGTGTGGCCGGAGATTTCCATCACGCCGTCGGAATAGTAGACAGGGATAAAACGGCCCTCTCTTATCTCATAGCTTGCAATCCCTCCGGGAATGGAGTTTACAAGGTGTTCTAATTCCTGTTCCAGCAGTTTTTGTTTGCTGATATCGGAAATATATTCAATATGTGCCGGGCGGCCGGACCAGTCAATATCCTTTCCGACATACCGGTAGGTATGGCCGTTCCCCGGATTAAAGAGCTCGCGGAGTGCGCTGTCCTCCTGCCCGAGCGTCCCGGCCGGACAGGTCGGACAGGGGCTGTCATGGCCGAACGCCTGATAACAGGTCAGCTTCCGTCCCAGGCATTCCGGAGCAATTCCGGAACGCGCGGCCTTATTGGCATAAAGAAGCTCCCGGTTATCCAGAGCACTGATGATCACTGTCGTTGGTGAATTGTCCAGGATCGCCTCTAGCTGGTCCATGGAGATCGATGTATCTTTTGTCATTGCTGGAATCCTCCTCTCACGCCGTTCCGGCTGAATCCCTGCAGGCTTGAGTTTTTGCTGTGTTCACATTCATAATAATACGTTCAGTATAGCAAATTCCGCATCGAATAGCAATGTTTTACGAGGATTCACAATCCATTTCCCCCTCTGTCCTGCCTGTTTCTTATGGCAAAGCGGCCGCAGTCATGTTATACTGGTTACAATATCCTAAATAGTAAAAATGAGGTGAATACGTGAAAAATGATATGGAAAGGTGTCATGTCGTCTATGATGTTCTGAAGACCCATATTCAATTTGGCGCCTATCGTTTTGGCGATGTGCTCCCTACGATGGAAAACAACACTGAAAACTTCCTTGTATCACTCGATACTATACGCAGTGCTTATCTCCAGCTGGAACGGGAGGGATATATAACCCTTTCTCAAAATGTAGGGTCTACGGTAATAAAAAATTACAGCGAACAGGAAATAGAACAGAATGTCCAGCTTTTCTTTTCCCTTAGAAAGAGCGCGCTCATCGATTTAAGCAGATCTCTGCGCCCGCTCTTCACCAATGCCCAGTGGATTGGCTTAAAGAATGCCCCTTCGGAAATCTACAACAACATGCTGGAACTCAGGAAGGATCATGGCCTGCAGCCTTTTATCGCATTTAATCATATGATGCAGGCATACGATTCTCTGGGCAACGACCTCCTTACCCGGCTGCTCTGGCAGGTCTATATGTTTTTTGAAGCCCCTTATTTATGTGTACCCGACAATCCATGGTGTGATTTCGCTGTCCAGGAATTTGCTCCGCAGTCCTTGGACCTTTGTCTTAAGCAGGACTGGGATTCTCTTCAGAAATTAATATGCCAGGCACAGGATTTCCTTTCCGTGTCCTTATGCCGGTTTTATAAGGAACGGATCACGCTGCAGTCACAGGAGGAGATCCCTTTTACATGGAATTCCTATAAAAAAGCATCACAGATATGCTACTCTCTTGCCATGGACTTACTGATTGACATCAGCCTCGGCCGCTATCCGGTCGATACACTGCTGCCGTCCTTGAACAAGCTGTCCAGAGAGAGAAAAGTTTCCGTGAGCACAGCGCGCCGTACTCTCTCTTTGTTAAACGGTGTTGGCGCGGTAAAGTCAATCAAGCGGATTGGAACCAGGGTTCTTCCGTTTCACGAGACGGCCGGTAACTGTGATTTTACCAACCCGGTAGTCCGCAAACGCCTCCTGGATATGGCGCAGAGTCTGCAAATCCTGACACTGTCCTGCAAAGCGGTTTCCGAGATTACGATATCGTCACTGGATGCCGCCGGAATACAGGCAGGCACCGAGTTCCTGACCACCATGGAGACGCGTCAGATGTATCAGCTGGTCTCTTATGACTGCCTGGATCTGCTGCGGAAGTTTGCTCCCTATGAAGCGATCCGCACGATCTACGGGGAACTCCTGAAGCAGCTGTTCTGGGGGTATGGTCTTCGCAGTATGTGGAAAGAAGACGACGCTCCAACGGATTCTTATATTTCGTATTATAAAGCCTTACTGCAATCGCTGAAAGAAACGGATTCCATCCGCTTTTCCAGGAAACTGGAGGAACTCATGGTTCATGAGTTTCATCTTACAATTACCAAACTGGTTCAGCTGGGGATTGTCGAGGCAGAAGGACTTCTTATTCCAGACCTGTAACAGAAACCACCGGACCTTAGAAAAAAGAAGAGCGTGTCAGGGGCGGCAAAGCCGTTTCAATATCCCTGACATGCTCTCCTTTTTTTCATATCATACCTTGCCTCTTCTGTCTTCATTTACGGTTGATCTTTACAATTTCCTTTGTTATACTTATCCTGAGCACAATTATTCTGTATATGAGCAAAGAAGTCTTTTCAGACGTTTGGAAAGGAAAACATGATTAAAATAACAAACCAGGCCAATTTAAAGTTTCAAATGATGTCAGATAACCTCCAGGTAGGGATACTGAAATGCAGAGTTGACGAATATCTTTCCATCGAAGAGATGAACGACGGTTTTGTTCAGTTGTCAGGGTACACGGCAGAGGATATGGAACATTGTTTTAAGAACCGTCTGTCGTCGTGTATTTACGAAGAGGATCTATCGGTATTTCAATCCCTGCAGGCGGGGATCGCGCAGGGAAAAATATATGCTACGGCAGAATTTCGTATTCCTGGAAAAGACGGGGCAGCCCGCTGGTACCGTCTGCTTGTCCTCACACAATTTGATGATACGGGAAAGTCTTCCAGCGCCATCGGGATTATCTTCAACATAGATGATGAAATGCAGGCGATGGACAGGCTGCGTTCTCAGGCACAGCAGGATTCTCTGACCGGGTTATACAACCGCAAAGAAACCGAAAAGCGGATAAAACAGTTTCTGGACAGTAAGCCGGAGCTTCCCAGCGCCCTGTTTATGGTTGACATGGATAACTTCAAACTGATAAACGATACAAAGGGGCATATGGTAGGGGATGTGGTCCTGACAGAAGCGGCCTGCGCCATGAAATCTCTGATGCGCGCAACCGATATCGTGGGCCGGATTGGCGGCGACGAATTTATTGTTTTTATGAAAAACATCCCCTCCGGAGAGGCCGCCGAAAAGAAGGCAGAACGCCTGGCAGACCTGTTCCGCCACATGTTTGAACATGAAAAATACTCGGTTCAGATATCCTGCAGCATCGGTGTGGCTGTCTATCCGGAAGGCGGACGTGATTTTAAAACACTGTACAGGCATGCCGATCAGGCCCTGTACCACGCTAAGACCAACGGAAAAAATAAATATGTCATATATAACGATAAGCAGAACTATCAGCAGGGAAAGCCAGGAGACTCTTCCATCGGCGCACGCATTGATTCCGAAACGAGAACGGCTCAGGGACTCGGGGACTTTCTGACTGATATTTTTAAGATTCTTTACCGCATGGAAAATCCAGACCAGGCGATTAATCTGATACTGGAAATCGTCGGCAAAAAATTTGATGTGAGCAGGGCTTACATATTTGAATCCACCGAAGACGGCAAATACACCTCCAATACTTACGAATGGTGCCATGACGGCATTTCTCCGCAGATCGATCTTCTGCAGAATTTAAGTTACAGCCAGTTTGGGGATTACCACACCTTATTCGAGGATCAGTCGATCTTCTACTGCCGTGATATCACGGCGCTGCACCCGGCACAGAGAGAGTTATTGGAAGAACAGGGGATCTGTTCCACACTGCAGTGCGCCTTCTGGAAAGGGGAAGCGCTTGCAGGCTTCATTGGTTTTGACGAATGTACAGGCCTGCGCCTCTGGACGGAGGAGGAAGTGGATATTCTGTCGCTGATCGCTCAGATGATGACTGTTTTTCTGCAGAAACGAAGGGCGATGGACTGGTACAGCGATATGGAGCATCAGCTGCATACGATTCTCGATTCGGACGATTCCTGCATTTACGTCATCGATCAGGATTCCTTTGAGTTACTGTACTTAAGTCAAAAAGCCAAGAAATTAAAGCCCAACGTACAGCTGGGAGAATCCTGCTATCAGGCAATCTTTGGGAAAGACAACATCTGTGATTTCTGCCCGCTTCTAAATGGAGGATCGGGATTACTGAAGCTCCCTGAATGCGGCACGCAGGCAGTCTTACACGCGTCTGCCATGAAATGGCTTGGTAATGACGCGTACCTCTTATCCCTGCGCACAGATTCCGACGCAATAACTGCTCCGGAAGGGAACACCTCCGCCATTTTGACTGAAAAAAACCTGGCAGACTGCCTCCAATGGCTGACCTCCTCCGTATATCAGGAGGATGCCATAGAATACGTTCTGCGTATCGTTCAGAATTATTACCAGTCTGACCGTGTGTACTTAATTGAGGTAGATGTAAAACACAATACCGCAAACAATACCTATGAAATCTGCGCGGAAGGCGTAGCCCCGCAGAAAGACATCCTTCAGGATCTTCCGCTTGAAACGATGTCCTTCTGGATGGAACAGTTTGCAGTCAGAGGCTATATCAAAATCGATAATGTTGAAGAACTGGGAAAAGACCGCCATTTGGAATACGACATTCTGAAAAAGCAGGGGATCAACAGCCTTATGGCGATCCCGCTGTCCGGACAGGGAGGCTTCTGCGGATTCCTGGGTGTGGATGACCCCAAACAGAATAAAAAGAATTTCCATTATCTGAGAGGGCTATCCTATTTTCTCGAGAGCGAACTCGCTAAAAATGCGCTGAAGAAAAGCATGGAGTTCATGATTTATCAGGATTCCATGACGGGGCTCGAAAACCGTAACAGTTTCATGGAATACTGCGGTGACTTCTCAAAACGTATGCCGGCTCCCACAGGAGTCCTATACATGGATATCAATGGCCTCAAGCGGCTCAATGATACAAAAGGCCATCTGTATGGAGACATGCTGATCACCCGGGTATCCGATCAGATGAAACAGAATTTTCCCAATGCCCGGAAATTCCGGCTCAGCGGGGATGAATTTCTGATTGTATCCGAGGGACTGACCTATGAAGCATTTATGATGCAGATGAACCGGCTGGAAGAATCCTTATCAGATAATGGCTTCTGTATCATCTCAATCGGCACCACCTGGAATGATATCTATACCGACTTATACGAATCGTTACATAAGGCAGACCGGCTGATGTATCTGCGAAAACAGGAGTATTACAGGAAATTCCTGACGATTGCGCCCGAAAAAATGCCTATGCTGCTGGATTTGACAAACGCAATTCTGAATAAAGAGTACCTGATTTATATTCAGCCTAAGATTAACTTAAAGTCAGGACGGATCGACAGCGCCGAAGTATTGGTGCGTTACAGAGAAACGGATGGTTCCATCATGCCACCCTATCAGTTTATCCCCATGCTTGAGAGCGAGGGGCTGATATCAAATATTGATTTCTTTGTCCTGGAAGAGGTATGCAGGCTTCTGACCAGCTGGAAAGGAACGGCGTTCTCAGACATCAGGCTGGCGATCAATTTCTCAAGGATTACCCTGTTTGACAATCACTTTTTCGATAAATTCCGGGATATCTTTCAGCGTTACGAGATCAAACCGGAACAGCTGGAGATCGAAATTACAGAGACGCAGGAGACGCTCAACAAAAAGCAGATGGCCCTGCTCCTCGATCAGCTGAAGAGCCACGGATTCGGCATCGTTCTTGATGATTTCGGTGTCGAATACTCCTCCTATGAATTTTTAATGATGACGGACTTTGATCTCCTGAAAATAGACAAAAGTATCGTACAGCGGTACGGAACAGCCGGCAAATGTGAGATTTTAGTCAAACATATCGTGGAAATGTGCCATGAGCTGGGCATCGAATGCTGTGCGGAGGGAGTCGAGACGGAAGAACAATACCGTTTCTTTAAGGATATTGGCTGTGATTATATCCAGGGATATCTCATCGGAAAACCTGTTCCGCCGGAACAATTTAAGCGGTAACAAAAAATGTACTTCTATATTATTATGTATGTGAGCAAAGAATAATGAAATTTTAGGACAGGTGTAAACAGTATGGATTTCAACGAAAGAAAGAAACAAAGCAATTCCTGTTTGCCGCAGACGGCAGGCGGAACATGTCCAGAAAGGAAATATCCAGCAGGGAAATGTCCAGAAGGAATGGATTTCATGAAAGTCAGCGTTATTTGCTGTTTGATGGATGACCCTCTCACATTCTTATGGGGAAACTCCAGCTTTTTCCGCCTTACAGGTTATACAATGGAAGAATTTTTGAGTCTCTTCCCGAGCCTGCAGGAATACTATATTCAGTTTCCTGATGATTTTGCAGCGATCCGTCGTGAGGCGGAGCAGGCAGTGAAAGCCGGAAGATCTGATATCGATATGACCATCCGGCTGCCCCGGCAGACAGATGGTTATTCCTGGGTGCGCCTTCTGGGGTCAGTAATCGCTGATCCGGCGGCAGAGGGACCGGTACTCCAAATGGAATTAGCCGATATCAGTGCTCTGGCTGCCGAAAAAGAAGAACAGGCCCGGTTGTGTGAACAGAAGCAGCACTGCTTTCGATCGGTGCTGGATACCTACGAAGGCAATGCTTATGTCAGTGATATCGACACCTATGAGCTTCTTTATCTGAACCAGACCTCCTGCGAGGTGCTTGGCATGCCGGCCTCAAAAGTGTTGGGCCAAAAGTGCTATGAGATCATTCAGGGCCGGACCTCCCCCTGTCCCTTCTGTACCAACGACAAACTATGCAGGGAAGAATTCTATCAATGGGAATTCTATAATCCCACTTTAGGCCGGACATTTATGATCAGAAATCTGGAAATTAACTGGGAGGGACGCCGGGCACGCCTCGAGCTCTCCCATGACACCTTCAGCGCGGAATACAAGCTGGCAAAGAAGGATCAGGAGCGGGACGCGCTGATTAACAGTGTTCACGGCGGATTTGCGCGGGTAGACGCCAGAGACAGGAGGACAATCCTCTGGTATGGCGGCGGGTTCCTCGACCTGATCGGCTATACGAAGACAGAATTTGAACAGGAGCTGCATTCCCAATGTACCTATGTACATCCGGAGGATATTGAACAGATCTCCGATATCATGGAGCAGTCACGGTTCACCGGCAGGCCCACGGCGGCAGAAGGACGTATCGTCACCTTTCATGGGGTTCTTAAGATATTGGCGCTGTCCTTCAGCTTTGTCAGTGCCGAGGACAGCTGGGATGGCATCCCGTCCTACTACAGTGTGGGACTCGATGTGACCAGGGAACGCATGGAGCAGGCGCGGCAGAGACAGGTGCTGGAGGATGCCTGCAAGACAGCCCAGATTGCCAACGAGGCCAAGACTAACTTCCTCTCCTCCATGTCTCATGATATCCGTACGCCGATGAATGCCATCATAGGCATGTCCGTCATCGCCCAGGCAAACTTATACTCTCCGGAAAAGACACAGGATTGCCTTACAAAAATCAACACAGCCAGCCGCCATCTTCTGAATCTGATCAATGAGGTGCTGGATATGTCTAAAATTGAAAGCGGGAAGATCGATCTGTCATCGGAGGAAGTCTCGCTGCCAAAATTGATTGAAGATGTGATGGATGTATTCCGTCCCCTGGTCGGGGAAAAACATCAGACGCTTCAGGTAAATGCCAATCGTGTCCGCCATGAAAAGGTGGTGACAGACGGCGGCCGCCTGCAGCAGGTGCTTGTCAATCTTCTGTCCAATGCCATCAAATATACGCCGGAAGGCGGAACCATCGGACTGCGAATCCAGGAAACGCCCTCTTTTGCAAAGGGAAAGGGACAGTATTCCTTCGTCGTAACCGACTCGGGAATCGGTATGAATGAAGACTTTATCCCGCATCTCTTTGAGCCCTTCACCCGGGCGGACGACGCCAGCATTCACAATATCCAGGGCACCGGCCTCGGCATGGCAATTACCCAGAACATCGTCCGCATGATGAATGGCACCATTGAGGTAAAAAGTACTCCGGGGAAAGGCAGCCAGTTTATCGTTGCCGTTACCTTTGATTTATGCGGAGAGCCAGAGACAGATGATGCAGAACTGGCCGGGCTGCCGGTTTTGGTCGTGGATGATGATCAGATCCTGTGCGAAAGTGTTTCCGAAATTCTGAACGATCTGGGTATGCAGTGCAGCTGGGTGCTGTCCGGAAGGGAAGCCGTCGACCGTGTCGCCGCGGCTCATGAAGCGGCGGCGGATTTCTTTGCTGTAATCCTGGACTGGATCATGCCCGATATCGACGGTCTGGAGACCTTAAAACGAATACGAAAAAAGGTTGGCATCGACATGCCGATTATCATCGTATCCGCCTATGACTTCTCTGAAATCGAGGATAAATTCCGTCTGGCGGGCGCAGATGCCTTCATCACAAAGCCGCTGTTTAAATCAAAAATGGTACATACCTTCCATAAATTTTGCAGAATTGACCGTTCCGACGCCCGGAGCGCCCTGCGTGAGAGGTCAGATGCCGCCTTGGACGGTAAGAAGCTCCTGCTGGCAGAGGATAATGAACTCAATCGTGAAATCGCAGTCGAACTGCTGGAAACACACGGCCTCCTGATCGATACGGCGGAAAATGGTTCCATCGCAGTCAACAAATTTGAAGCCTCCGCTCCCGGAGAGTATGCCGGTATTCTGATGGATATACAAATGCCAGTGATGGATGGATACAAGGCAACGAAAATGATCCGGTCACTGGAACGGGAGGATGCCCGCACCATTCCAATTCTTGCCCTGACGGCCAATGCATTCGCCTCCGACATCGGAAAGGCTCACAGCGCGGGAATGAACGACCATATTGCCAAGCCCATCGATATCGAAATTCTTATGGAAATTCTGCGGCGGTGGATTGGTTAGACGGAATAGTGGACCATTTAACAGACCGCATAACCCGGCCACATAATAGGACACATAACAACTGGTGGACAGATATGGCGAAAATCGCCAGTTCTGCCCACCACATCTTTCACCAGAATTCTTTACAAAACAGATATCTATGCCTCTGTACCAGAAAGACTTTTACTTCATCTAAGAGTAATACGATCCTGCCAATACGAACATCCCGGTTTTCATTCTGCCGCAAGAGGAATCATCATCAGAAATAATATTTTTCCGAACCGCCAATACCTCTCTACAAGTACTCTTCCGTCAAAAGCCCGGCTATAACGGAATTGCCTGCTGCAATATCGCTTACCATATCATTGCCCGCCTGGGCCCCGTTAAAAGCTAAAACACTTCCGCCGGCTTCCCGCACCAGAAGCATCCCTGCCGCAACGTCCCATATTTTTAAGTTCCGTTCAAAATAACCGTCTAATCGTCCGCACGCAACATACGCAAGGTCCATGGCCGCGGATCCGCTTCTTCGGATATCCTGACAATCCATAAACAGGCGCTTGAATATATCAAAGTTCTTATCCGCGGTCTCTTTGTAATACGGGGAAGTCCCTATGGCGATCAGACTATCCTCCATACGCGCCGCGCGGCTTACCGCTGTACTCTTTCCATTGAGCCGGCAGCCCCGGCCCTTCTGTGCCATAAACAGCTCCTCACTGTATGGATTGTATACAAAGCCAAGCACTACCTCACTGCGCTCCATCAGTGCCAGTGAAATGCAGCTGGCATGGCAGTCATGAATCAAATTGGTGGTTCCATCCACAGGATCGAGGATCCACACAAGGCCGGATTTGTCTATCTCCTGATTCGTCTTTTCCTCACTCAAAAATTGAACCTGGGGATAATCCGCTTCCAAACGCCCGCGTATAAACTGCTGCACCCTGTAATCTACCTCGGTTACGTAATCCGCCTCTCCTTTTATCTTCACACAGCCAGCGGCTTCCCTATCCTGAAACAGTTCCCCCGCCTGCCGAAGAAGTGCTTCCAGTTCCTCAATATTAACTTTTGCCAGTTCCATCCGTAATACACCTTTCCTGATTATATGCTGCATACAGCCTTCCAGCCCGCATTACCCGAAATACTGCTGCTGTGTGCGGTTCTATTTTATCCGCAAATGGGGCCACCGTCGGACAATCGCTGTAATAAACCGGTATGCCGGATTTGTAAAGCTGCTCTAAAACTGGCGGAGCCGCACTCTCATAGCGCCTGTCACTGGAAGCGCAGATCACGGCATACTGGGGCGATACCGCATGCAGTATTTCCGGAGTCAGGCTATTGGCCTGACCATGATGCCCCACCTTAAATACGTCTGCCTTTATATCCCCCCTGCATGCTTCGTAGTCAGAGGCCTCCGCATCGCCAGCCAGCAAAAATGTTTTTTCGCCGCAGGCAATATGCAGAATCATACTGGAGCTGTTCATGCATCTGTCAAGAGCCGGCAGCAGATCCCGTCTTCCTTCCTGGTATAAGGCTTTTAGCCGCGCCGTCTGCCGGTCCAGAGCCTCTTCTGCCGGCCCAAGAATATGAATCCGGATTCCATTTGCCGGGAACATGGTGCTGCTGTCCGGATAACCTGGTTTCGCCTGAATAACACGGCCTCCCTGCGCTTTCACATAACGGCATAAAGCGGCGTAGCCGTTCAGAGCAGCAATTAGCTTACGGCCGGATTCCTCTCCAGTCCCGTCATTGAGAAGCTTCATGATTTCTGATAACTCAGCGGGAAAAGGCTGCCACAGAAATTCAGGACACCATTTTAAAGCAATCGGAAGCAGACCGCATGTATGGTCTTCATGAATATGCGTACATACCATTACGTCGATATGCTTAATGCCTCTTTTCTCCATATAATCGACTGCTCTTAACCTGCCTGTTGACCGATCCGCATACTCTGCCTGCTCTCCGCTTCCACCGTCAATGACCATTACAAACAGGCCGTCGCGGCGCTCCGGATCCGGCGCTTCGATCAGAATTGCATCCCCATTTCCCACATTCATAAAAGTGACTTGCGCTGTCCATTCTTCCATTTTATTTCATCGCCTTTTTCATATAAATACTGCTCATAATCAACACAAATACGGTCATAACTATGGCACAGGCACTGGCTAAACCGAATTTCAGGCTTTTTATACCGTATGTATACATGAACTGTGTAATAGTAGTGGTCGTGTTAGCCGGGCCTCCGCCCGTCAGAATATTTACCTTTTCAAACAGCCGGAACGTATCAATCGTACGAAGCATGGCACACAGCGCAATCCCACCGCCAATGTTGGGAAGCGTAATATGGCGAAAGCGCTGCAATGCTCCCGCTCCATCGATACTGGCCGCCTGATACTGGCTTTCCGGCACGCCCTGTAAATGGGCATAGATCAGCAGAAAGGCAAATGGAACATTCTGCCAGACATCAATCACCAACAGCGTACCAAAAGCAGTCTTTCCATCATAAAACCAGTTATATACCGGAAGTCCAAGTGCGGTAAATACATCGGTTATAATTCCATAATTCGGCGACAGCATCATACGCCAGATCAGCGCGACGGTGACGGCCGGAAGCAGGTAGGGAAGCAGAAGAAGGGTTCTGACCACCTTCTGCCCCCGCTTTAGACTTTTGACAAAGAGAGCCGTCAGAAGTCCCAGCACCACCTCCAGTACCACCGCAATCACTGTAAATTTCACCGTATTTGACACTGCCTGCCGGAAATACATGTTCTGAAACAGTGCGGTATAATTGGCAAGGCCGGAAAACGGGTGCGTCCCCTTTAAATAGTTATAATCTGTAAAGCTGTAATATATTGTAAATAGTACCGGATATACCGTCATAACCAGCAGGAAAACAATCGTTGGCGCCGTCATCTGACTGACGAAGATTCCTTTTTCCCTCTTTCCAAATTCCCGTCTGACCATATATGTATTACCATGCCTTTCCATAATTCTAATTTTGTACGGTTTACTGCATTAACAGCTCCAGCTGTGCCTGTGCATCCGCCAGCCCCTGTTCCGTCGTCTTGACGCCTGCCATAATGCTTCCTATTTCAGCGCCCAGAATGTTCGTAAATTCTGTCCACTCAGCGATGGCCGGGCGATAGACTCCACTCTCCAGCGCTTTGCATACGGTTTCCAGGTGTGGGTATTCATTCAGTATCTCTTCATTGGTGAGGCAGCTGTATCTGCATGGTACCCCTCCGTTTGCAATACTCTCCAGCTGTACCTGAGGATCCATGATGTACTGAAGCAGTTCATATGCAAGATCCGGATGGGGGCTGTTTGCCGGAATCCCGATTGTCCATGTGCCATACTCCGAGGTATTGTATACCTGGCCATCCTTCGATGCCTTTGCAGGGCTGACCATGTAATTGGCCGCACTGTCCGCGCTTGGCACGTACCAGCCAGGCCAGCCGATCGCAAGTGCTGCGGAACCATTATCTACGGCTGCTGTCACATCATCCTTGGACATTGCGGCGCCGGTTTTAATCAGTTCTGTATAGTAATTCACAGCTTCTGAAAATTCTGCTGTATTTACCGATGGCTTATTGTTATCATCGACTACCCAGCCGCCGTATGCCAGCAGGATCGGCAGAAAATCAGATACAATATTATCTCCGGTATCTCCTCTGTAGGCAAAACCATTAATACCGGATTCCTTCGACGCTTTCGCTACAGCAAGCATGTCCTCTAAAGTAGTAATTTCCTCCGGCTTGTAGCCTGCCGCCTCCACATTTGCCTTATTGTAAAGCATAACCGTCACATTGCCAAAATACGGCGCCAGGTAGATATCATCTCCTACCATACAGATTCTGGTAGTGTTGGGAATAATATCATCATCAAACTGGTATCCCATCTCTGATAAATTAGCCAGTACATTGTTTTCCGTAAATTCTGCCATCCAGCTTCCATCTACCATACATAAATCGTAAGTTCCCGTTTCATTGACCGCATCCAGTGCGATTCCCGTATGTAAGTCGTCAAATGACATTTCCAGGACCTCAATCTTACAGTTATGATCCGCCTCGAAATCCGGGAGAGCCTTTTTAATGACCTCTGCATAGGAACCGCCTCTTAATATAAGCGTCATCTCTGCTGTTTCTCCCGGAGCCGCCTCCTGCGCCTGGCTGTTCTCAGTCTGCATGGCGCTGTTCGTCTGTGTCTCCGTGCTGCTGTCTGCTGACTGCACAGTCTCCCGGGCGCTGCTTCCACACGCGGTCAGCGAGGCCGTCATCGCGAGGCCCGCAGCCAGAAGTTTCAAATTTTTCATTTTCATCTTTTTCATTTTCATCTTCATCTTTTTCATCTCCATTTTCTTCATTTCCTTTCATGCTCACTTTTCTTTACTCTATTCTTTCACAGCCCCACTTGATAATCCGCTTATGAGGTAATTCTGTGCAAAGATCACAAAGACTGCCACCGGTATAAACGAGCTTACGCCCCCTGCTGCCACCAATCCAAAGTTTGTAACATTATCTTCTGTATTCAGCACCGCCAGGGCCAAAGGAATCGTATAATTGGATGGGGAGCGTGTCAGAATCACGCTGTATGTATATTCATTCCATGCATACAGAAAGGAAAGCATGGCAATCGCCGCAATCCCCGGCAAAACCAGAGGCAGTACAAGTCTGGTGAAAAGCTGCCACTCTGTTGCACCGTCGATCTTACCGCTCTCTTCCACTTCCTCCGGCAATTCCTCGAAGAAGGACACCATAAACCAGATAACCAGAGGGATATTAACCAGCATGCACGCCAAGATTATCGGAAGTCTCGTACCCATCACCCCCATCCTGGTAAACAGGGTATACAGCGGAATGACAAATGCTACCGGCGGCAGCACTCTGATCAGCAGCACCCACCCGGTTACAGGCAGCCTCAGACGAAACCGGAAGCGTTTACGCGACAATACGTAGGCTGTGGTAAGCCCCAGCGCCAGAGACAGCACAAGCGCAGTGCCCGCATTGATCAGGCTGTTTTGAAGGGCAGTACCAAATGACTTCTGAGTAAACAGTTCTGTAAAATGGGAAATGGTAAGCTGTTGAGGAAATAGTCCCGCTCCCGCACTGGTTTCCGCCGTCGGACGGATTGCCATGATTATCAGCCAATAGATCGGAAACAGTGTGACAAACAGTAAGACGGTCAAACCGATTCCCTTCCATAAAAATATGCATTTTTTTCTCATAAGCCCTCTGTTCACCCGGCTTATATCCCGTTCAGCTGCTGCTTTTGTTCTTACCGGCAGCGTACGCTCTGTCATTTCCATGTTGAATACCTCTCTTTCTACATCTTTCTTCTGAGATGAAGATTCATGATATCTGTTCTGATATAATCATAGGAAAACAGGACAGGGATTCCTTCATCATTTACATGCAGCTGTTCAAGAAGCACTACCGGCTCTTTTAGATACACAAGCGCCAGCTCGTCCCATGTGTTATTGGGATTAACTCCTTTAATGAAGGTATCCGCACCGGCAATTGTGACACCGCATTTATCTCTCAACAACTGAAAGATACTGCCCTTTAACCCCTCATCGAAGATATCACCCACCAGCTTCTCCGGAAATATATTATAGGAAAATACAACCGGCACCCCATTGGCCGTTCTCTCTCGGTTCATCACAACGATCCGATCCTGCTGTGTCAGCCCCAGCCGATCCGAAACCACCAGATCCGGCGTTTCATGGGTGACGCTGTAGAATATACTTCCCGCTTCATATCCCGCATTTTCAATCATCTGCCCGATGGAGCTTAAAAACATTATTGGATTCTCCATCTTCTGCTTGTTCTCTTTTACATAAGTTCCTGAACCGTGACGCTTGTCCACCATTCCCTTTTGCTGCAGAATATTCAAGGTTTCCCTTATGGTGGATCGCCCCACATGGAACTCTCCTGCAAGCGCTAACTCCCCTGGTATCTTCTGGCCGATCTGCCATTCTCCGTTTCTTATCTTGTTTTCCAGAATTCCTGCTATCTGTTCATAACGGTACTGCATCCTGTACTCTCCTGTTTTCGTTTTATGTCTCGCAATAGTTGTCAGACATCTTTTATGTTTTTAATTATAGAGAGAGGAAGTAAAATCTGTAATCATCTTTACGTAAACTGTTAGTAAAACCGGGCATGTACTGCCAAAGTAAGCAAAATCGAGTATAATCAGGCGAGAGGAACTAATCAAAGACAGCCAGTGATATTCTGATCTTTATCATCAGCTTATCACTGGCCGGAAGTATTTTATATGGAATTGTATCAAGGATAAACTTACTTTTTAAAGACCAGGAGCATCGCCAGGGAACTGCAGAATATTACGCAGTTCATCCGCCGCTGCGAATCCACTCCACCCATACCGAGTAATATTTCCCCAGAATATGTGCGCCATCAGTGGAGTAAGCCACAGACAAATTTCCGTTCTCATCGTCAAAGAGGCTGTTGACATCGATATAACGACAGCCGGTATCTTCCGCTATATTTTTAATAGCTTTATTTAGGGCATCAATTCTCTGGTTATTAAAAATATTGCTTTTGGCGGCTTTTTCCCCTGTTACGTGTAAATTGGCCTCAAGCACCAGGGCTGCCGCAGGCTGTTCTTCGCGGATTCTCTCCACGACAGAGCGGTATTGATTGACAATCGCCTTATCTTCATATCCAAGCTCGTTGATACCCAGCATGAGATAAATCGTCCGATAGTTTTCCGACGCGAACACTTCCTCCAGCGTCTTTTTCTCGCCGCCTTTCACGGATACCCGAGCCTCAAAGAGATCAAATACCGACATACCGGAATTCGCAAATACATCCGCCTGCCCTAAATCACCATACTCGGAAAGCCCCACAGTCCGTGAATCTCCTATAAACAACACACTGGAAAAATCTTCATTAATATCACTCTCACTTACAGCCCTTTCTTCTGTCTCCGGAGATGATGGTGTACTCTCCTCTGCGTTCATTGCTTCCATCTTTTCCGTCTCTTCCGCTTCCACCGTCATAGCCCCCGTCATTTCTGTGCTCTGTGCCTCCACCATACGGTTGTCCGCAAGTATTGCCGCCGTCTCCCGGTCTATCGGTTCGTTTTTCGGTATATCCATTGACAGTTTCGTGGCTGCCATGACAATCATACTGCCTGTCAAAAGAATACTGTACCAATATCTTCTCATCCCACACCTCCGCCTTCAATCATAATTCTAAAATCTGAAATATAAAAACGGATCGTCCATTCCAATACGTATACAATACACACAAGCCCAGAATACGGCCAGAAGCACAACTGCCGTAACCAGGGAGTATTTATGCCGATTATAAATTCGACAGGGGATATCCGTCATAAACACAAGCCCAGCCGCAATGGAGACCGCGTAAAGTTTTCCATACTTCAGATAATCCCCGCTGAAATAGAAAAGGCTCTGTTTCATTAAAAAGGGGAACAGTCTCTGAAAATACAGCAGGATCTGTCTGATGTCCGTAACGGCAAATACAAGCCAGGTCAAAGGAATCGTAAGCATCATATAGAGATGTCCGATTACCCGCCGCCGTTCCAGCACCCGATGCAGTCCAATTCGCTCGATGGACATGATCAGGAACAGCAGAAGCCCCCATATTATAAAGTTCCAGCTGGCTCCGTGCCAGAATCCGGTTAAAAGCCAGACTGCCAGCAGATTTCGAAAGGTCAAAAGGGCCCCTCTCCGGTTCCCTCCCAGGGGAATGTATACGTACTCCCGAAACCAGCTGCCAAGAGTTATATGCCACCTTCGCCAGAATTCCGTCATGGACAGAGACATGTATGGATGATTGAAGTTATTCGGAAGCTTAAACCCCATCATAGTACCCAGTCCCTTTGCCATGAGTGAATACCCGCAAAAATCGAAATAAATCTGCAGGCTGAAGGCTGCAAGACCGAGCCAGGCCAACGGGGTGGAAATGCTCTCATAACCAATCGTCTGCACTTCAGTCCATAAGCCGCCGACCCGATTTGCCAGGAGCACCTTAAAGCCCAAACCAATGGTGAACTCCCTCAGCCCCTCCTCAATGGCGCGGAAGGTAACCTTCCTTCTGCCAATCTGTGCCCGCATAGAGGAATACGTCACAATCGGACCTGCGATCAGCTGTGGGAACATGCTGATATACATGCCGAAGCCAACCATAGACCGCTCATAGGGAACCGTTTTTCGATATATATCCGCCAGATATGAAACTGCCTGAAAAGTATAGAAACTGATTCCCACCGGGAGTACCGGCGCAAAAACCGGCAAATGCAATGGAATCCCCGCTCTTCCCAGAAGCAGATTTACGTTTTGGGCGATGAATGCGGAATATTTGAAAAGGATCAGCCAGGAAAGGTTATAGATTATACCGCAGACCAGCCACCTCTTTCGCATCCTCCCCAGCCTCCGCCGTCCTATCAAAATCCCGATTCTGTAGTTGACCAGAATAGAAAGGACCAGGAGAACAAAATAAAAAGGGGTATCCCTGACCCCATAAAAATAAAAACCAAGGCTTCCCGCAAAAAGCCAAAAATTCTTCCAGCTGCATGGGATTATGTAATAGATCATCAAAAATAGCGGAAGAAACCGAAATATAAATTCTAAACTGCTGAATACCATGTTTTCCCTCTCATTTGTAAATTCCTGCTTCTTTTTTAGACAAATAATGAGGGCAAAAAGTTGCAAATATCGAGTCTTTTTTAAAGAAAATGCAGAAAGCCAATTTAAGTGTTGTTATGACATCTGCGAATATTATTTTGGTTTTTATTTACATTTATTAATAAGTCTTGACATATTTCTTATTATTACCTATAATCACCTTATAATGATTATTAAGAAATAATGAGGAGTAATTAGGAATGGACAAATATTATACGGTTGAGCAAGTAGCTGAGCTGCTTACGATGCACCCGAAAACAATTCAAAGATACATACGCGAAGGGAAACTGCGGGCCAGTAAGGTCGGGAAGAGCTGGCGTGTGTCAGGACATGATTTAAGTGTATTTACGGAAAATATTGGTTTGACAGGGCAGGCTACACTTGAAAGTGCGCAAGATAGAATCAATATTTCCTGTGTGGTTGACATTTTGACAGATAGGACCGACGAGGGAATAGGGATCGTAAACCTGCTGACAGCGGCCATGAACTGCAAGCCCGAAAAATATGGGAAGTCTACTATGCATACGCAGTATTTGGAACACGAAAGCAAAGTTCGCGTTGCTCTGTGGGGACAACTTCCATTTATGCAGGAAATGTTGGATCTCATTGCCGTCGTAACGGGAAGTTCTGATGAAAAAACAGGGGGAGAAATATTATGAAAAAAGCATTTATAACGGAAGAAGGAAAGACTGCTGTTACAGCATACTACGAAAGGATCCTGGAAAGTCTATCTGTGTCTTATGAGCAGCTCCTTTTACCTACGCAATATGGCGATACATTTGCCTTGATTTCTGGAAAAGCACACGGACAGACCGTCATACTGCTGCATGGAAGCAGTATGAACTCGGCCATGTGGATAGATGATATTCAGACGCTTTCACATTATTATCGTGTAATTGCGCTTGATATCCCAGGAGAACCGGGGAAAAGTGATGAACGCCAGCTTTCGTTCGAAAGCGATGATTATGCTTATTGGCTTTCTGAAGTATTTTCCCTTTTGAAAATCGGCAAGGCTTTTCTGGTCGGAAATTCTTTAGGTGGCTGGATCGCTCTGAAATTTTCCATTCTTTATCCGGAGTGTGTAGAAAAAGCTGTGCTTTTGGCACCCGCAGGGATTGGCTCACAGAATCCGGAATTTGCAGTTAGAGCGATGCAGCTGCTCCCCAAAGGTGATACCGGTGTCACAGAATTATTTACTGAAATCAATGGCGGTACTGCTATACCGAAAGACCAATTGGAATACCAAAAGTTAATTACGTCCGTATTCAATGCCAGACAGGAAATCATTCCCCTGTTTACTGACGAAGACCTAAAAAAGTTATCAATGCCATGTATGATCCTGCTCGGTGAAAAAGATATCATGATTCAGTCACAGGAAACAAAAGAACGCGCCGTTCGTTTCATAAGCCACTGCACGGTCAGACAATATCCGGAAAAGGGGCACTCTTTAGTCGGCATGGAACAGGAGATTCTACATTTTTTGCAAGACACGTGAGCAGCGATAAACAGATAAGAGATATTACGAAATTAAAATATTAGAAGGATAACAAAGACAAGCACCCCGGCAAGATGGCTGCTGCTGTGCCAGCGGAATCGTGCACTGTCGGCCAACGAAGTCTCCCTCACAGCCAGCTGGATTTCCAGAGGCTTCGGGAGACTTCCGGCCGGTCCATTTTCAGAATGTTCGCTCAAACTGCACCATCCAAATCCTTTGCAGCATTTACCACCGTCACCTGAAGATTTTCATTAAACAGGTTTCTCCAGTCACACTTCCCCCATATGCAGCTTTCTATCCTCCAATTTACAATACATCGACATCCCGCTCGCCAGTATCAGCAGGCTGATGGCCACTGTACGAATCGGACTGAAAAATGAGAGCGCCCGATTGATAATGGAGAAGCTTGCCAGTCCGATACTCCCCAGATATGCCCCGACCAGACGTGAGACCAGTCCGTTTCCAATTATGGAGAACCAGCCGAGGGCACCTCCAAACAGAATAACTACAAGCACCTCACTCGCAATGGAATTCCCGCCTTTCTTCAACTGCCCTGCCAAAATGACCGTCAAAATTCCATGGATCACCAGATACACGGCGCTGCCAGCCAAAAGATACGGCACAGGGAACACGGTCCCCTCAAAATCCGGCGCCATGGACAACGCCATAATCTGCCTCTGGCCCATAGCCACGATCCCCTCTAACAGAAAATGTCCCACATGAATTCCCAAAGAGATCCACATCAGCTTAATAATACTCTCACGTTTCATCTATCTTCCTCCAATCGCCAAATACTCTCAGTTCCCCGTAACCCTGTCAGACATTTCTCATTTTTTTCCGTTCGTTTCAATGATCTCCCCCATTTTCAAATACTCTTGTAAACCCGTTATTTTTAAACTCATATACCAGATAGCTGTGATAACCGATTCCCATAGTCGAAATCAGCAGTTCCTTCATCCCATCGCCGTTTAAGTCGAAAAAGCCTTCGATTTTCAAATGATCCGCGGCAGCCGTTGGCTCGGTAATCGGAATTATAAATGATCTAACTTCCCCCTCCATCACCTTCCGCATATAAAGGATACCTTCCGAATTCCCGATCATATCTGCATCATGGTATGCTTGGACAAATACTTCGTCCTGTCCGTCCCCATCCAAATCAATTTTAGTAACATCCGTTAATCGGAATTCTTCTTTCACACCGATCCCCGCCAGATACTCCTTCAGTACCTGACGATATCTTTCATTTTCAGGAGTAATTTTACTGCCGCTCAAAATCTCCATATCTTCTTCTCCTGAAAATGACACGATACTGTGATACTCATCGCTCGTATACTCGAAATCTGGAAAATGCACCTCCGCGCCGGAATATAATTCCGCACTGTGTTCCATCTCCTTCTGCCCTGATGCGGTCCCCTGATAAAGGCCGTCTATGTACATTTTATAATCATTCGTTTCCGCCATCATGGGATAAAGTTCCGGCCATTCGATCCATCTTCCATCGCAATATCCGCCAAGAAGAAGGTTGTTGACTGCCAGGATACGATATTCGGAGAATTGGGGATCTTTGTATTCAGGAACTGCTTCCGCATTTCCCATGAACCAATCGGAGGTCCGAATCGGTACTGCACAGGAAAATATCGACAGCAGGGTAAGAAACAGCACTATTTTTCCCATATATGATCACCTCCGGAAAAAGAACTCAGCGGCATCCGGTAAATCCAACGGATTTTTTTCTGAATACGGCGAAGGGTAAATGTCTGCCTGCTCATAGAAAGCTTTCGGGTCAGTGGTTACCAGATAAACGGGCTTATGCAGTTCAAGTTCCGACAGCACATACAGCGGAACTGTGAGTCCCTCCAGGATCTTCCCCTCCTCTGTCATCAAATCCACACAGGCGCTGATTCTGAAATCTTCTTTTCCAACGCAGGCTGTTCTCCTGCAATACAGGGATCTTTTCTGAAATTCCTGATGGCTCTGAACCAGGGAACAAAGATAGTAACCGTACCCGCCCAGGAAAAGTACACTCCAGATGACCGTCCCGGCGATATAACTGCCTGGATCGACCGATCCCTGTGTCTCCTGAACCTCCGTGTCTCCGTTCATATTTTTCTGATTTAACAATGCGGTCATAAATATATTTTCGTATCTTCGGTTCCTATACTGCTCTTCCGCCGTCAGATAGAGGGACAGAATAAGGCATGCCCCGAAGCCATACAAAAATAGTCCCAATACGATCCTGTACGCCAGTTTTTTGTGAAAATACCGTTTTTCGTATTTTCTGAAAACCACGGTTTCCTTAGCAGCTGCTGCATCCCATCTTTTTCTCCGCTCCATCCATTCCTCCATCCATCTCCAACAGGCAGACGCTTCTTTAAAGTGCTATTCTTCATATAGGAGCCGCTGTTCCCGGTACACCGCACCTGAATAAATGTAAGTTCCCTTCTTATTCCTTACTGCAATTATATGCTATTTCCAGTTATTTTTAAATACAGAGTTCCATATTTGTGGTATATGGCATAAGAATTTATTGTCGGCACTCCAACGCCTCTGTCCTTCATTCATGAGGCAATTTAAGGGGAAGTATTTCCTCTATCTTCAACTGCAAAAACAAAGAGTCCGGCAAACCGGACTTGCGCGCCGGAGCGCGGTCGCTTCAGCGGCCATATTTCCATAGCGCGTAGTATGCATCCCCCGGGGATATTTCATAAGATGAACTTTCCTGTGAAATTGTGAAATAAAAAAGACCAGGAGAAAACGCTCACCCAATCTTTTTCAAACACCTTCCTTTTTCCGGTTACCGATGCAAAAACCTAAATCCCATTCGACCGAATTACCTTCTGATACCAGTAAAAGCTGTCTTTTTTTATTCTTCTCATATCTTTCAAATCACTTTCATCCCTGTCTACATACACAAACCCATACCGCTTTCCATATCCCTGATGTGTACTGACTAAGTCCAGAAAAGACCACGGGCAGTAACCAATCAAGTCCACGCCATCAGTTATAGCCATCTGTGCCTGTTCAAAATGGCGCTTCAAATAATCGATCCGATATGGATCATGTACGCTGCCATCCTCGCTCAGCAAATCCCGGGCTCCCAGCCCATTCTCGGTGATTAAGAGCGGCAGATGGTATCTGTCATAGATGCGCCGGAGTGTGACACGCAGGCCGATGGAATCTACAATCCAGCCATATTCCGTTTTCTCCAGATACCGGTTCTGGCCCGCACGGTAGACGCCTTCCTCACCGATCATGACCTGCTGGTCGCCGCCACGCGGCTGGCAGTCCGTTCCATCATTCCGGCTTGCGCTCACGGTGGCTGTGGCATAGTAATTGACGCCGAGATAATCCGGCTTTGCCTTTTCAAGGAGCTCCATATCCCCCGGTTCCATCACTGGTGCATATCCCTTTTCCTCCAGATAAGACCACGCCAGGGAGTTGTATCTTCCATAAACCGCCATATCCAGATAAAGCCAGCAGCGGATACTTTCCCAGTCATCGGCAGCAATCACATCCGCCGGGGCACACGTCTCCGGATATATGGCCGTGATATTTGGCGCCGGGCCAATTTTGCCATCTTTACACAACTGGTGACAGAGTATGACTGCCTTTGCCCCGGCTAAGAACATGTGATGGCACTGTTGATACAGTTCCTTTTTCGAGGGAATCGTTCCGGGGTTCATGGCGTTTGGATGGTTGATCATCACATTCTGCTCATTTATGGTCAGCCAGTATTTCACCCGGTCACCGAAGTTCTCAAACAATACTCTCGCATACCGTTCAAACGCATCGACCGTGTTCCGGCTGCTCCAACCGCCTTTCTCATGCAGTTTAAGCGGCAGATCAAAATGATACATCGTTACAATCGGGACAATCCTGTTGGAAATCAATTCATCAATCAGATCATTATAGAATGCAATGCCTGCCGTATTGACCTCACCGTCTCCATCCGGAATAATCCTTGTCCATGCGATGGAGAACCGGTATGCCTTCAGCCCCATCTCCGCCATCAGCTTAACATCTTCCGTCCGGTGGTGGTAATGGTCACTTGCCACTTTGAAATCGGTGATCCCTTCCGGGGTCTCATAGATATCCTGTACGGACAGGCCTTTACCATCTTCATCATAAGCCCCTTCGACCTGATATGCGGACGTAGAAGCTCCCCACAAAAAGTCATCCGGAAATTTTTTCAAGGTTTTATAAAACATCATTCAGCCCCCCTTCTTATTTCATCAAAGTCATCAAATGACCGCTGCCGTCTGTGGATTTATGACTCTCTGCTTCTATCTTTTTATAGTTAAAACTGTTGGTCACGATTACCATGGTCTGCGTCTTATATCCCGCGGCTTTTATGGCATCGAGATCGAACTTAATCAGCACATCGCCTGCCTTCACATGGCTTTCCTGCGCCGTAAATGCCTCAAAGTATCTGCCTTCCAGCTGAACGGTGTCAATTCCTATATGTACCATAATCTCCGCACCACTGTCGGAAACGAGGCCGATTGCATGATTTGTTGGAAAAAGGGCTGCTACTGTTGCGTCAAACGGTGCTCTCACCACCCCCTCCTCCGGTTCAATTACTACGCCCTGCCCCAATGCGCCGGAGGCAAATGCTTCGTCCTCAGCTTCTTCTAACGGCATTACCCAGCCTTTTACCGGAGATCCAAACTGAAATACCCGCGTATCTGTTGCTGTATCTTCTGCTGTTGTATTTGCTTCTATATTTTCCGCTGCATTTTCTTCTGTTTTTCCTATCACATCTCTGTCTGAACATTCTTCCTTCTCGAACTTGAAGCTCAACAGTAAGGTTATCACAGCGGTACTTACGACTGAGATGAGAATGGCAATGATGATATTTACGAAAAACTTGGTCGTATCGTCCCCCAGATACAGCAGGACCGCCGGTAATCCGGAGGAGCCGGTGGCAAATCGGTGGGTGTGGGTCAGCCCTGCATAAAGTCCGCCCAGACCTCCGCCGATCATGGCTGCCGCCAATGGATATTTTTTCGGCAGGGAGACACCGTAAAGAGCCGGTTCTGTAATTCCCATATAAGCGGTAATTGCACCGGATACCGCAATCTGCTTTGTCTTTTTATTCTTTGTCCTCAGGGCGACAACGGTTGTCGCAGTGGCCTGCGCCATATTGGAGCACACACAGCCCGGCCCGAAAATGCTGTCGTATCCGAGGTTAGCCATCTGCATAACGCCCAGCGGCGCTACACCGTTATGAAGACCGAACATTACCATCACCGGGAGTGCAGAGCCTACTAAAACTGCCGGCGCCCATGCAGCCGATTCGCTCAAAAAGGTAAAAAACTGTCCCAGATAATTGCCAAAAACTGCACCAATAGGGCCTAATACAGAGAATGCCAGAGTCCCCATAATGAGGAAGGTAAGCATTGGTACGAAGACCAGCTCCACGGCCTTTGGAATCCACTTCTTCAGCCTTTTTTCTACAAAAGACTGTACAAAGATAATGAGAATGATCGGAATAACTGAGGAACCGTAATTTGCCAGAGTAAATGGGATTACGTTAAAAAAATTCACCGCTTCCTTTGCCGCCACCAGCGCTGTCCAGTTCGGGTGAAGCATCATAGCTGCAACGCCGGCCGCCAGGATCGGATTGCATTTGAGCTTTTGAGCACAGGTAAAAGCCAGGATCATGGGCAGAAAATAAAAGACGCCGTCTGCAAATAAATTCAACAGGTAATACGTCTGGGAACTGCTGGATATCACCTTCATAACTACGAGCAGCGCCAACAGGGCTTTTACCATACCGGCGCCGGATAATGCCGGTATCACCGGCTGAAAGACTCCGGCCACAAAATCTATGATCTTTGTAAAAGCATTCTGTTTCTCCCCGGCTGCTTCTGCCTCCTCTTTATCCTTGCGGACGTCCGCCAGTTTTTCGATCTCCTCAAACACATCCGCAACATGGGTTCCAATGACTACCTGATATACCCCTGCGTTTCGGATCACCTTTGCGACTCCATCGGTTTCCTCCAACCTCCTGTCATCCGCCTTCTCTTCATCTGCCAGTTTAAACCGCAGACGCGTCTGACAGTGGTAGACGTCATTGATATTTTCTTTTCCGCCTACGTTCTTTACGATTTCCGCTGCTAACTTCTCATACTTTCTGCTCATATGAAATACTCCCCTCTCATTGTGAATGGACCTTTTACCTGTGCTGCACGCATCCGGAAAAGCGCTTCCGCTCTTCTTAAGCACAGTAAACCACAAATCATTTTGCCAATCAAGCAAACAGCAAATACCAAAACTAAGTTTTATATATTGCGGCTTTTGTTATGTTTTCATGAAACTTTCTGAAACAGGAAACATTTTTTGTGCAGAAATAAAAGAAGCCGTGACGAACGAAGTCAAATATAATCGTATCGCACAGCCCCTTTCACAGGCCTTACCTGTCCTGCATTTCTTTCATCATCGTAACTCGTTCCTGTTCCAATAACCGGGAATTTTTTATCTTAAACTCAAGATTTTGCTTGTACTGAGAGGCAAAGCAGCAGGAAAACAGGACGTTTAAAATATAATTTAAAGATTCCTCCGTCGCGTAATTTGCGATTTTACTATAAAGGCGCTCCCTGGATGACATGGTAATAATGCAGTCCAGATTTTTCCGCATATAATTATCGCCCCCGCTTGTAATTCCGATGATTGGCACATGATTTTTCTTGAGAAGCCCGATTCGGTTTACCGGATTCTGCGTGACACTGTTTCCGGAATAAGAGATAATGAGCGCCAGATCCTGCGGGCCCAGCGTTGCCGCCTCGATTCCCGCCTCTCCGCTCTTCGCAACAGCTGCACGCTTTCCGATTGTGAGAAGCTTCCGCTTAAACAGTTCTCCGAGGTATGTATTGGGACTGCTGCTGAAGATCACGATATTTTCTGCTCCGGCCAGATAATCCGCGGCCTTTTTCAGCACCTCTTTATCCAGCAGATCTGCCGTCTCACGAATACTCTCCATCTGCAATTTTTTGATATTTTCAGCGATCGTATCGATACCATCCTCTTTCTGAAACGGTATATTAAAATCAACTGTATTTTTATACTTTTTCTGGTAATTCACCTCGGCAATGTAATCCTTCATAAATTCTTTCCAGCCATCATACCCCATTGCCTTTGCAAACCGGACAACCGTCGCTTTCGATGTAAATGTCTTTTCTGCAATCTCAGTCACAGTATACTGATACAGCTTATCCTGCTCCTGCAGAATAAACTCCCCCACCGCATGACGGGCATCGGTGTATCTCATCATGGTTTCTTCTATTTTTTGAAATAAGAACATAGGCGCTTCCCCCGTATTTTGCTTATATAACTTTAAAACATTTCCATTTACCAGCCTTAAAACGCACATAGAAGATGATCGCCCGCAGGAGCCAGTCCAGGCACATGGCACAGGCAATACCTATGACTCCCATCTGGAATACAATTCCGAACAGCAGGGAAAAAATAAGCCTTCCTCCAATTGTAGAGGCAATCGAAACCACCATGGTAAACTTCACATCACCGGCCGCGCGGAGGCCGTTGCCCAGCGGCCCCGAAAACGGAAATACAATCGAGTTAAAAACATTATGGATCAATACCAGCAGAATCACCAGCCGTTTCGTTTCATCTGCCAGAATATAGGCTTTCATAAGCAATGGCGTCACGGCAAAAATCATGGCATTCCATATCAGGGAAAGCAGAAGCGTGATTTTCAGCAGCTTTTTAAAATAGTACTCCGCCTGGCTGCTGTCGCCTGCCCCCATACACTGGCCGATTACGGTTATAAACACAGGGCCCATTGTCACTCCGGCGAGGGCAGCCATGGACCAGATACTCTGCGCAATTCCATTCGCCGCTATCTGATACGTTCCAAACAGCGCGGCAACACTGCTGAGGGCGACCTTCACAAACTGAAAAATGCCGTTTTCTATCCCGTTTGGAACGGCGATGCCTAAGATCCGCCTCATTAAGTCCCGGTTCCACTGTAGGATCCATCCCAACCGATACTGCACACGTTCCCTTTTACGGAAACAGAGACCAGTGATTACCACCGCAGAAAACATTCGTGCGGCCAGGGAAGGATAAGCCACACCTGCCACGCCTGCATTTAATACAAATACACCGATAACATTGCCGATGACATTGATGATATTGGATAGCACCGAAATATACATGGTGGTACTGGTTTTTCCAACGCTCCTGTAAACCGCCGCTCCAGCATTGTAAACCGCAATGGCCGGATAAGAATAAGCGGAGATCCGTAAATAGGTCACGCAGGCCTCCATCACCTCCGGCTCCACTTTTCCAAACATCAGCCTCAGGATCTGCCTGTGCAGCATTAATATGACTACAGCCGCAGCAGCGGAGAACAGCAGGGATACGGTAAAAAGCTGGCTGGCCGATTCCCCCGCCGGTTCCGTATCGTGTCTGCCGATGTACTGGCTGATAATCACAGCGCCTCCGGAAGCCAGCGCCGTGAAAAGGTAAATGAAGATGGTATTAAAAGAATTTACCAGTGAAACGCCGGATACCGCCGCCTCCTCCGCATAACTGACTACAAAGGTATCTGCAATTCCCACCAGCATGACGAGAAGCTGCTCCATGAACAGGGGCAGGATCAATTTTTTCAATTCTTTATTTGAAAATAAGTGTCCTGCCATCAAATTTTCTGGTCTCCTGCAAAATCTACTGGTTCACACCACTCATTGCCCACATTTTCCCCCGGGACTTCCACGGCCAGATGTGAGAACCAGCTGTCCGGCGCCGCACCATGCCAGTGTTTTACGCCTGTTGGAATGTTGACCACATCGCCCGGTAACAGTTCCCGTACCTCCCCGCCCCATTCCTGGTAATATCCACGCCCCGCGACACAGATAAGTATCTGCCCGCCGCCCTTATCGGCACGGTGGATATGCCAGTTATTGCGGCAGCCCGGCTCGAAGGTTACGTTGAAAATACCCACCTGGTCTGCGGAAACAGGTGCTAAGTAGCTCTGGCCGGTGAAATATTCTGCAAAGCTGTCATTCGGCTCCCCAATTGGAAATATCATGCTGTCCGCGTACTCTTCTTTGGCGCTGGCGGTCACCTCACCAGCCGTCCAGACCTCCTTCGCCATGCGGAATGCCGCCCACGCCTTGGGCCAGCCTGCATAAAACGCCGCATGTGTCAAAATCTCGGCGATCTCTGTTTTCGTGATTCCATTTTTCTTCGCGGTCTCTAAATGATATTTAAATGAGGAATCGGTAAGTCCCTGTGCCATTAACGCTGTCACGGTAACCAGTGAACGGTCTCTAAGGGAAAGTTTATCCTCCCTGGACCAGACCTCCCCAAAAAGAACATCGTCATTTAATTCTGCAAATTTCGGTGCAAACGTACCAAGTGCCTCCCTGCCTGCTGTCTGTTTTACTGCCATTTTTTTGTTCCCTCCTTGAATTATTCGTGGTCATTTACTGCCATTTTAGCCGCCTTCTGCCATTTCAGCTACCTTCTGTCATTTCAGCTGCCTTCTGTCATTTCAGCTACCTTCTGTCATTTCAGCTGCCTTCTGTCATTTCAGCCACCTGCGTATCTCCGGTTCCGCAGATCCGGCGCTTCCGCCTCGGATCGCCAGACCTTTTTTCAGCTTTGCGCCGGGACAAAGGCGGCGGATATCCGCCTCACTGCTGCCCATACCGCTGCCTTCGTGGGTGCAAAACGGACAAATCGTTTTACCGGTGAAGTCAAAATGCTCCAGAAATGTGAATACTGCCATCGGCATCGTGCTCCAGTAATTTGGAAAGCCCAGATAAATTGTATCGTACTTCTCAAATTCTTCCGGATAATGCTTTAACTCTGGCCTGGCGTCCCGCCTCTGGTCCACCTGCGCCTCCGCGATGCATTCGTTGTAATCCCTGGAATATTCCTGTACTGGCTCCAGTTTAAAGAGATCTGCTCCTGTCAACCTTTGAATAATGCCTGCAGCAATCTCCGTATTGCCAACTTCCAGGTTTTTGAGCATCCCGTTCACATAGTTTTGATGCTTTCTTGAAAAATAAGCAATGAGTTCTGCCATATTACCTGCCTCCTTTTTAATTTCTGACTTAATTATAAAACAGTATTTCTTGACACGGAATCTCCAATATGTTACTTTGGTCTTAACTTATAGTTTATACTCTGTTTAATCCAGGAGGCTGACCATGTTTAATCCCCAGCTGACCGTCTTTGTATGTGTTGCCGACTGCGGCAGCTTTACAAAAGCGGCAGAAGCTCTATTCCTCTCACCGACCGCTGTAATGAAACAGATCAATGCACTGGAAAAGCATCTGAATCTGAAGCTTCTACTGCGCAGTGCGCACGGCGTTCATCTGACTCCCGCCGGAGAAGTCATCTACAGAGATGCGCGTTTTCTGTTCGATTATTCCAGGCGTTCCATCGAGCAGGCAAGGCAGGCCATGGATGATGCCGACCGCATGTTCTGTGTGGGAACTTCCCTTTTAAATCCGGCTAAACCGTTTATGGATCTTTGGTACAGGGTCAATCGGGCCTTCCCCAATTACAAACTTCACCTGGTTCCTTTTGAAGACAATCACGAAGGCATCCTCTCCGAGATTGCACAGCTTGGTAAAAAATTCGATTTTCTGGTTGGAGTCTGCGACTCGAGACTCTGGATGGAAAAATGCAGTTTTCTCCAGCTTGGCCGCTACAAAAAGATGTGTGCCGTGTCCAGAGAGCATCCCCTGGCCTGCAAACAGAATCTGGATATCTCTGACCTTTACGGAGAGACGCTTATGATGGTTGCCGAGGGCGATTCCGGCACCAATGACTTTATCCGGAATGACTTAAATCGGAATCACCCGGAAATTCAAATCGAAGATACTCCGCATTTTTACGATATCTCGGTCTTTAACCGCTGCGCCGAAACGGAAAATGTGCTGCTCTCACTGGAATGCTGGCAGGACGTGCATCCGGGACTTGTCACCATACCGGTAAACTGGGAATACAGCATTCCTTATGGGCTTCTGTATCCCTTGAATCCGGAGGACGATATCAGGCGGTTTGTCGATGCGGTGAAAGAATTGATTTGACAAATCGCGTATTCTGTTTAAGAAATAAAGAGTCCGGCAAGCTGGACTCTCGCGTAAGAGCACTTTCTTAATACACAATAAAATAGCTCCAGCCGCGTAACGATGGCTGGAGCTGTTAATTATTTAAATTGTTTGCCTTACTTTTTCCGGTGTTATTTCCAAAACACGCGTAAGGAAAGAATACTTTTCTTTCATCATATCATAATCAGCGCCTTCCGTGAGGAATTTGGCTGTACCGTCTACGACAAATCCTGTTCCCAACCCCATTTTCCCCTGGACCTCGTGGCTGCCTAAGGTGACGATCACTTTGTTCTGCACATCAACATTTTTTTGTGTTTTGTTAAACCAGGCAGCTGGGATCAGTATTCTATTGTCTGCGGTAAGAAATAGATAACTGTTCCAGGTATTGGCAACATGAGCCTTCTCATTTGCCCAGGATGTTACTGAAACAACGCCCTCATGATTCAGCACTTCTATAAATGATTCATTAAACATATAGTCCTCCAATTAAGTATATTATAGATAATTGTTATCTGTAATAGAGACTATATCACACTGTTTTTAAAAAGTCAATTGATGCCCGCAAAATAATATGCTATAATAGATAAACATTATCTGTAAAGGAGTGATTCTATGCAATTAAGTCAAGGGGTCGAGTACGCTTTCCACTCGCTTTTTTATATGGTTGATATGCCGGTTGGTTCTACGATCGGAATCAAAGAGCTTGCTGAACTCAACAAATTATCCGAAACATATCTCTCGAAAATCTTTACAAAATTACGAAAAGCGGGAATTGTCCGTTCCATCCAGGGGGCAAAGGGCGGGTATGAGCTTGCCAAACGAGCACAGAATATTTCATTTTGGGATATCGTCGAAGCGATAGAAGGGCCGTCTTATATGTTCCAGTGCGCGGAAATCAGACAAAATAATATTTTGGCAGATGAAAATGATGCCTGTAACTGCAGCAAACCATGCCTGATTAAAGTTGTTATGCAGGAAGCAGAGGATCAGATGCGGAATTACCTTTCCAGTAAAAACCTGGCCTGGCTAAAGGAGGAAGTTTATAAAGATTTTACGGATACAAAGAAACAGTCCATAGAGGAGTGGCTGAGCAAATCCATTAAATAGATTTGCTCAGCCATCTTTTCAATGGCCATTATAAGAGCCTGATGCTTTGAATTGTCTCAAATCTGTTATGTCAGTGACCGGTCAGTTTTAATAACAGCCACAGGAAGGTTGGAAAGATAAATGCCCCCCTGTAACCAACAACGAAATCTTCCCGTGCAATGTGAATTCCTAACTGCCTGAACTTTTAAACGGCTCTCCCCCTCCGGGGATTGAACCAGGATACTTCATAATCACAGCAGATAATTATTTTCCCGATTCGCAACCTGCAATTCAACCAATTTATATGTTGCATATCCACCGGTAACCAATGGCTCCCTGCTGCAAATATCTTCTGCCTCCTCACGACTGTCTGTTTTCAGAATATACATACCTGCCATCCCCGGATAACCTTTAAACACGCCGCAAATTTCCAGCTTTCCCTCATCGTCCAGCCTTCTTATGTTCTCAACATGCTCTGTGACTGCTTTCTTTGTCAGCTTATTATAAGTCCTGCTCTTCTCGATCATCATCACGTACATTAATTTTTCCATTCTACACGCTCCTTCATCTATTCCAATTTTCCAATTTGGTATAAGAACCAAAAACTCATAAAACTACGTTTCACTTGTACTGCCGATTTCAAGCAGGTTTCCCTCCGGGTCGGCAACATAAAAGTTGCGGATTCCGAAGGAAAAAGTCATGGGGCCTCCCGTTGGGAATCTTAAATCCATCTTCGATAACCGCTCATATTCCGCATCTACATCGGCAAAACAGGGGAGCCAGAGGGCAATTTCAAAGGTCTGATTTATTCCCCTGGGCGGAACGTAGCTTTCACCAATTGCCTGCACGAATGCCTTCCTGCTATACATAAATAAGGACAGTTCACCGCCTGCCGTCTTAAACTCTGCAAAATCCCCACCATCCCATTCCGTATGAAAGCCCAAAGTATCTCTGTAGAATCGAACCATACACTCCATATCGCCAGCTAATAGGCACGCGCCTATTCTTACTTCTTTTCCGACCATATTATATTCTCCTTTGTTGTCATATCATTCATTTAGCCAATTCCGATGCTCCCAGGCAATTGTATTTTCCAGTTCAACCAATCCAAATCTATCAAAATAATATGGATTCTGTTCTGTCTGTATCCGTTTCCAGGTTTGAATATTTTTCACGCAATTTTTCAACGAATTCCTGCGCCTTGGAAATATCACTCTTCAGCATTTCATATTCTGGCTGTGTGATACCGACAAGCTGAATAAAGTCTGTTCTTCCATAAACAGTATCTATACCATGTGCTTCCGTATCTGATACAGTAAGAAGTGCCGTGATTGCAGTATCGGAGCCCCCCTTAATCGGTTCTCCTTTATTTCCAATAAGCTGATAGGGTTCGAAATAGCGTTCAGATGTATAGGTATAGCGTGCAAGATTCGACAGCACATCTATGGCCCACATGCAGTCGTCCGTATTTACAGCTGAAAGCTTCATCGTCATCTCGTAGCCCCATTTACTCCAGTCGCCGCCAAAGCTATCCTTTTCAGCATAAAGCTGCGTCATACCGTAAGTAACAATATGCTTGTACCCATTTGGCGATGAATAAACAGAATAGCCATCAATATATTGGTCTCCGCCGAATATTGCACGTTTTAACATGTTTGTTCCGAAATGTTCAGGAGTCTGATTCGGATACAGCTCATCAAACACCTCATCTATGGCCTCCCAGCCAGGCGCCCAATCTTCCTCTTCCTCCAGCTTTTTAATAAATTCTTCGTAGGACATCATATCATTATTTTCCTCCGCAGCTTCCGTTTTTCCTTTGAAGCCTTTTTTCTTTTCTTTCCTTTTTTGCTGTTTTATCGCAGACGGTCAGTGATTTTCTGGTTCATGCTCTGTACTCCTTTTCAACTATTGTTTAACCATTTTTCTTTCAGCGTTTGTCTCAGATGATCGTTTCTCCTGCGCATAAAGTCTGTGTATTTCATTATATCATTTCTTCTGCTTATATTCTATTTTTATCTTTCTTAAAATGAGTTTCTCCGACAGGAAACAGCAGCAGCCCTATAAAAAAGTTGATACCTGAAGCAAAAAAGACCAAGCGTCATGGTTCCGCCTGATCTTATTCTAACATTTTTACATTCATATACTTTTTACATTCAAACACGTTCACATTAAGAAGGCACATAATTCAGAATCCAAATGCATTTCCCGTACTCACTCATTACGAATCCGTTCACCGCTGCCTAATCTCAAATTCCGCCGCGAGGTAATATGTAGTATAATCCCCTGTTCCCCGGAAATCGTTCACGGTCTTTATGATCCGGTAATTCCCCGGCTCCATGGAGCCATGAAATATCTCCCAATTGACCGTTATCTCCGCCGGACTCCCCTTTCGGGCCTCATATCCAACCGCGTTAAATGTCCAGTTGTCAATTATATAGGGAACGCTTTGCCACTGTCCATTCACGAAATGCTGTAATTCATAATTTTCGCCAAACATGATATCCAAATCCGTCTCATTCAAAATACAGAGCTTAACCGATCCAGAATCGGCACTGCCTTCCACCGCTTTCATTGTCACTCCATCCAGCGTATTGAGTCCATCCTCAGCCTTTTCAAAAAGACCAAAGCCACTGTTATATTTAACATAAATACGATCTGGCTCATCCCTGTTCCCATAGACTTCCTGGCCTGGATCCAGCCTGGAGGCATGAAAATCCTCTGATGGATATTCTGTATTGTCTACGGCAGCAATGGTGCCGGCCTTTTCAAATCCGTCTCCCAGCGGCAGATCAAATCCATCTGCTGTATAGAGATAAAGCGTTCCATTGTAACAGACACTTGCACGCTGTATTTCGCCGGACGGGTAGCCCGTCGGCGCTGTCTGTTCCGCTTCCGCTTTCTGGTTCGTCTGTGAAACGACTCCCCCCTTGCTGCTATAGACCATAAGCAGGACAGCTGCCCCAGCAGTCCAGATCCAGATCCATCTCCATCTCCATCTCCATCTCCTGCTTCCCATACCATTGCACTCCTCGTTCTTGAAATATTTGGTATATTAAGTATACTATATTCGGACAGAATGAGGTATTACGTTTCTCTTGCGAATGTTTAAAATTTCGATGATGTATCCTCTTAAACGGTAATTGACTGCGTTTTGCGGGTAAACTTCATTGGCATTCGGGAAATCACCGAATCATCTCACGAGGCAGAATCCCAAATTTTTTATGAAATGACTCCGAAAAATGACTTACATTTGTATACCCCACGGCAAAGGCCGACTCACTCACATTATGACCCCCCTGCTCTAATAGTGCAAATGCTTTTTCCAGCCGCTGTTCCCGGACAAATTCATAGACGGTGTTCCCGAAGTACTGTTTAAAAGAGCGTTTCAGCTTGCAGTCGTTCATGCAAATCATACGGGACAATTCCAGCAGAGAAGGCGGGGATTCCAGACGGCTTAACAGAATCTCGCGTGCATAGGTTAAACTCTCAATATCGGTTCTGGTGAGCTGGCTTATGGAATCCCCTCCGTTGTCCCTGCAGAGCAGTCTGTCAATATTGATGGACAACAGTTCCAGGATATAACTTTCCATCAAGAGCTTATTGATCTTATTTGTTTCATTAATAAAACACAGATCCAGTTTGTTCATGATACTCTCTTCCCTCGCATCGCATTTAAAGCCATAAGAGGAGTAAGAATCCTTCTGAAAGGAACGAAACCCTATACTGCTTTTACCGCAGACAGCTTCACAAAAGCCATCAAACGAGCATGGGCTAACCCAAATAGAATACAGATGTACCTCTTGGCCGCTGTGATATTCTGAATATGCACTCGTTTCACCCAGAAACCCCAGCGTTGCATATCCAGGCCTCAGTTCCACAGCTTTGCGCCCTACTTCTCCGCAAATAGGGGCTATGCGGGTATAACTCAGCTCAAACGCAGGAGATGTGGTACCGGATTTCCTCTTTACCAGATCGGAAAATGTACCGGAAGAAACCACGATATGTACATCTGGCCGTATCGCAATGATTTCTTTCGGAAATATATTGGATGCCTCAAACTTTAATGGTAAATATGACATTTTCACCCATCCTTTATCATGTCCCGCCCGGGACAAGGAAAATACGCTAAAAAACAGAAAACAGATTATGAACCGACTATTATTATAGTTAGTTTTCCCTAACCAGTCAATAGGAACAACCCATCTATGATGGTTAATTTTAATCAGTAATGCAAAAAGCCGCTGACACAGGCAATTCCGTCAAGGGGCAGGAAACCTCCGTTTCAGGGCAGAAAGAAAGTCTGCTTTTTCGTATACTTGCCGAAGTTAGTCTTTTCTAACCATTCAAAGTATAATTCATTTCAGGAGGTTCCAAGTGAAAAAGAAAATTACAATTCCAATTATTATCATGATGGCTGCAGCACTGACCGCGTGCTCGTACTCAGCAAATCCATCACAGACATCCGGGCAGGCGGCAGCTTCCATTGCGGATACAAAACCAGAAGCGCAGCATGGTGATACCGTTACGGTTGAAGATATGAAAGGCACGGTTGAAATCCCGGCTCATCCACAACGTATAGCAGACGTTTCGGGTCTGGCTGATGAACTGATTATTTTGGATATGCCATTTATTGCTTCGGCTAATACCAGTATGTTTGACGGCATAACAGTGCCCGATTATCTTCAGGAATATTTCACTCAAAACAATGTTGAAACCGTAGGCAACTATTCCGGAGCATCCGCTTCCGGTGATTTAAATCTGGAAAAAATCGCCGAGCTGAAGCCAGATCTTATTATTATGAATATTCGCCATGACAAGGTATATGAACAGCTCAAAGCGATCGCCCCTACGGTCATGATCACCGACGACATCAGCTACGTCAACTGGAGGGGACGTTTTCAGCAGCTTGGCCAGTGGTTTGGCAAAGAGGATGTTGTAACGCAGTGGCTTTCTGACTATGATGCAAAGGCAGCGGAGCTTTCAGCGAAGGTAAAGGAGGTGGTTGGAAACGAGACTTTTGCTGTTCTGGAAGCGAATTCGGTACATTTTGGTTCCTATTACGTTTACAGGACCGGAGGCCCGGGTGAGCTGATCTACGATGAGCTGAAGCTGGCTCCCTCATCCGGTGTTTCGGAGGATGTGTGGGGAGAGGTCGTTGATGCGGAATACTTCTCGAAAATCGATGCAGATCATATTTTCTTTTTCAGTGATGACGGAGAGGTTGGAGATACCGGCAAAAGCCCTGTCTGGCAGAACTTGAAGGCGGTAAAAAACGGAAACGTATATTACGGTAAGAATGAGGCGCAGTATAATATGGCGTACACCGCGAATGGCAAGCTGCTGTATATAGAGAAACTGGCAAATGCCATTATAAACCAAAGCAATGTCGAGTAAGCCACAAGCTACGGCCTCTTCTCCCCGCATGCCCCTGCAATGGCTTCGCACACAAGCGGGCTTTGCACTTTCCATGGTTCTGATGGTGTGTATCCTGCTGTTTTCTCTCCTGTTCTCGGTCAGCATCGGAGTGGCAGGCGGAAATATACATGTATTGGCGGATGCGATTTTTCGCCCGGCACACTTAACTGATCTCGGAAGAATTATGCTCGTGATGCGTATGCCCAGAGCACTGGCCGCATGCTTTACCGGGGCGGCCTTCGCCCTTTCCGGCGGTGTCATGCAGGGCGTAACGAGAAATCCTTTAGCGGATTCCGGACTTTTAGGGATCAATGCGGGGGCTGGATTTTTCGTTGCTCTGACCGCGGTCCTTTTTCCCTCTTTACCAAGCATCGGTATGATGCTTTCGGCTTTTATGGGGGCGGCTCTGGCCGTGCTGCTGGTCTACGGGCTGGGAACCGGCAAACACAAAACAGGGGCTGTCCAGCTTATACTGGCCGGTTCTGCGGTTTCCGCCCTGCTAACGGCATTGAGCCAAGGGGTCTCTCTCACCTTCGGACTTTCCAAATCGCTGTCTTTTTGGACAGCCGGAAGCCTGTCCGGGATTACATGGCAGAGCCTTGTCCTGACCATTCCATGGATTTTGGGCGCAGGTTTTGTCAGTCTGCTCCTCTCAGGGCGATTATCGATCCTGGCTCTGGGGGAGGAAAGCGCGGCGGGGCTTGGCATAAACATACGGGCGGTTCGACTCCTCAGCACGATCGTGGTACTTATTCTGGCTGGTGCGAGCGTATCCCTGGTTGGCGGAATTTCATTTCTGGGACTAATCGTCCCTCACATTGTACGCTTCCTCACCGGTGAGGATTATCGAAGGCTTTTGCCAGGCTCTGCACTTTTGGGGGCGATTCTGCTTGTCCTTGCGGATGCTGCAGCCCGTACTGTCCACGCTCCTTTTGATACGCCGGTCGGCGCCCTGGTATCCGCCATCGGCGTTCCGGTCTTTCTGGCGCTGACATATCGGAAGAAAGGAGCGATTCTATGAAAAAGGAACACAGGCAGAAGGCTGTACCATGGGTTCTCCTGATCGCAATGATCGCGGCTGTTTTACTATCCGTCAACTGCGGATATTCGAGGATTCCCTATTCTGATGTCATAGCAAGCCTGCTGAATCCGGGAGATCCCAATGCATCTGTAATTCTCTTGCAGATTCGTCTTCCACGCATTGTTCTGGCCGTCCTGTGCGGAATGGGACTGGCCCTGTCCGGCTGTGTCCTGCAGGCGGTGACAGAAAACCCGCTGGCTGATCCAGGAATATTGGGGATCAACGCTGGAGCAGGCTTTACCGTTATGCTGTTTTTGACACTATTTCCAGCTTTGCACACCAGCACAATGATCTTTCAGCCCCTCTTCGCCATGGCGGGAGGTCTGCTGGCGGCGGTGCTGCTGTACGTCTTTTCAAAAAGGAACGGTAAGGTCAGGCCGGCTTACCTCTTGCTCGGCGGTATTGGCCTTTCAGCCGGATTCTCATCTGTTATGCTGATTATGGCGGCTGACATGGAAAACAGCAGCTATCAGCTGGTGGCCAGATGGCTGGCTGGTAATATCTGGGGAACCAGCTGGTATCAGGTAAAAGCGCTGCTTCCTTATCTGCTGCTTCTGATTCCTCTGCTTTTCACAAAAACGGGGGTTTTAGACTTATTGCTTTTGGGAGAAGATGTCTCCCTTGCGCTGGGGGTTCAGGTGGAAAGGGAACGAAAAATCTTGCTGGCTGTGGCTGTGGCGCTGGCCGCCAGCTGTATTTCCGTCAGCGGCGGTATTGGCTTTATCGGACTGGTCGCCCCACATATAGCCAGAAAATTTGTAGGCGGACGGCATCCTTTGCTTCTTCCCGCATCCATGCTGTTTGGCGGGCTGCTGCTTCTGCTTGCGGATACCATAGGGCGTTCCCTTTTTGGCCCCATAGAAATACCGGTCGGAATCGTAATTTCCGTCCTGGCTGCGCCCTATTTTCTCATTCTGCTTCGCAGGCAGATATAAGGAGGTGAATCAATCATGAAATCCTGTATTACAACAGACAAATTGTCCGCCGGTTACAGCGGTGTCACAGTGTTCCGGGATATCGATCTGGAGATACCCGCCGGCAAAATAACGACGCTGATCGGCTCCAATGGCTCCGGCAAATCGACGATTTTAAAAACCATGTCCCGTCTGATTACGCCGTTGTCTGGTACGGCCTGTTTGGATGGGCAGTCCATTCACAGCATGCCGACTAAGCTGGTGGCCCAGAAACTGGCGCTCCTTCCGCAGGGTGCGCAGACACCTTCGGGGATCACAGTAAACGACTTAGCTGAATATGGACGTTTCCCTTACAGAAATAAATTATCGGGACTTACGCAGAAGGATCGGGAAATCGTCCGATGGGCTTTATCCAGTACAGGCATGACAGAGCTTGCTGACCGGGAAATGGATCAGCTGTCCGGCGGGCAGCGTCAGCGCGGATGGATCGCGATGGCACTGGCGCAAAAAACAGACATATTATTTTTAGACGAACCAACTACATATCTGGATATTTCACATCAATTAGAGATACTGCAGCTCCTGCAAAGATTGAATTCGGAACAGAACGTTACTGTGGTTATGGTCCTGCATGACTTGAATCATGCCATCATGTTTTCCGATTACCTGGTGGCCGTCAAGGATGGAAAAAAGCACTGCGCAGGTCCGCCAGAGAGTGTAATCACACCGGAGACGCTTCGCGAAGTCTTTCAGGTGGAGGCGGCAGTCGTTCGCCATCCCGTTCTGGATGTTCCTGTATGCCTGCCTTACAGCGTTCGGGGGCAAAGCTTTCAAAAGCAGAACCAGCGGCAAAATGGAAATTGATGAATTAATCGGGTAATACAGACAGATTTCCCTGTCAGTCCTATTGTTTCCTATAAAATTACGAACGGAGGATGCAGAATAAAAACTGCATCCTCCGTTTCGCCTGATTATCTACAAATCAACAGCAGATCTGGAAAGCCACAGAGAACTCCTGTGTCTCCGCTTAGTCAGGAACAGAAGTGTGACTACGGCCAATATACCGGTCTGAAGTAGGAAGGCCGCGCCAAGACTGCCTGTAAAGCCCATTACCAGGAAGCCCGCAGCGGCTACGGCTGCTGAAAAAATGGCATAGGGCAGTTGGGATACCACATGGTCAATATGAACACATTGAGCACCCGTACTGGACAGTATGGTCGTATCTGATATAGGAGAACAATGATCTCCGAAAACAGCTCCCGAAAGCACAGCCCCCAGGCAGCAGTAAAGCATTGTATCCCCCACCCCGAGGCTGGAAGCCATCTGCACACTGATGGGAAGCATGATTCCGAACACTCCCCAGGAAAAACCGGTCGCCAGCGCCATCACCGCTGAAAAAAGGAACAGTAAACACGGCAGCAGCTGGGAAGAAATCTGATACTCAATCAGAAGGCCAGATAAGTATGCTCCCGGCTCTAACATACCTATGATATCAATCAGCACCCAGGCAAACAGGAGGGCGGTGGTAGCTCCGGCAACCTTTTTTATACCGGAAAATGCAGTGGAAAACAGTTCCTTTCCATGAAAATGCCAGTATCTGTAAACTGCCCATCCAAGACCTGCGGCACATCCCGCACACAATGACAGATAAGTGGAGGCATGCTGAAGTATCTCAAAAATATTCCGGGAACCGGAGAAAATGCGCCCCGTTATATACATGGTCCCCACACTTACAACCACGAGTATACTGATAGGCATAACCAGATCGGAAGCATGCTTTTCGTGGGTGTCATCTAACGGCTTAACGTCTGACTGAATGGATGAAGCATCATTCATTCTGCCAAGATTGATATTCCATATGGCGCTGATCAATACGACAGCCAGCGAAAAAATCGCATAAAAATTATAAGGAATCGTCCCTATAAACTGGTTTAACGGTGCCGCTGTCCCCGGCAATATAACAGCAAACAATGCAATAATATAGGCTCCCCAGCTGGACAGCGGACAGATCGAACACACCGGCGCGCTGGTAGAGTCAATAATATACGCCAGTTTTTCCCTGGAGACCTTATAGCGGTCAGTCAGACTTCTGGAGACCTCCCCCACAGTCAGTGCATTAAAATAATCATCTATGAATATGATAATTCCCAGCACAACCGCTAAAAGTTGGGCCATAGCTGCATTTTTCACTCGCTTTTGAGCCCACCTCGCGAAACCGATGGTCCCGCCATTTTTGTCAATGTATGCCGTAAGCATACCAAGTCCCAGAATAAAGAGCACCAACAGTATATTATCTGTATTCCAGTTTCCAGCCGTATAGAAAATGCGTGATGCCGAACCCACCACAGCCTCAACCGTTTCCCCCGGCTGAAAGTTACACAGAATAAACGCGCCGGCAATAATACCGGCAGATATGGAAATGACCACCCTTCTGGTCGCAATAACCAGCAATATAACAATCAGGGGAGGAATCAGAGAAATCGCAGTTGCCTCCATAATGATCCGCCTTTCCTTTCAATGAATGTAATCCATCTTTCTATTCCGCCGCACTTAACGGCAGCTTTCCTTCAGAATCATCTTCCCGCCGTCGATCACTCTTGAGCCCTCCAGCACCCGGTCCTCTCTTTCCCATACAAGCGGTTTTATGAATAATGATACCTTTTCACTAATAAACTCGGAAGCACTCCTGTAAAACAGGCTTGGGGAATGGTCCAGGCAGTAATGCGCAACGCCCTCCTCCCTATAGATGGGATTATCCGTTGTCGTCGGGCGGGAAGTCTCAATGGCGCCATGTTCATCGCAGCTTACATCAATCAAAAGTGCATCTTTTTTTAGTTTTTTTAAGTCTTCCCTGAACAGGATATGATCCCTGCGTTCCGGGTCCCACAACACAGCATTTACGATGATATCAAACTGTTCCATTTCTTTCCTGAACTGTTGTTCCTGTCTGCGTCCGTACACAGTAGTCAATGCAGCATTTGAGACAAGCATCTTATACGCTCCCATGGCTGTATTGCCCCGTCCCAGTATAGCGGCCCTTTTTCCTTCCATCAGGATTCCATAGCTTAAACAGCCATGGAGGACCGATGCCTCGCCTGCAAGAATACTATTTCTGTAAAAAATCTGGGTACTGTTCTCCAGCATCTCTTCCCAGGCATATACCCTTAGCTTCCTGTCCAGCAGAAGTTTCTTCATATCGGGATCCACATGAGGGTGAACCCACCCGAAAATTGTGGTTCCTTCCCTAAGTTCACCCAGATATTCCGCATCACCGGCCTTAAGATCACAGATAATATCACATTTTTGCAGAATTTCCTCTCTGGTAGAAATTGAGGCTCCCATTTTCTCATACTCCTGATCGGGTATTCCCAACTTACTTGCATAGCCCCGCTCAAAGAACATGTATGCGGCTTCCTTTCCCAGCTCATTCATATGGCAGGGAAGAAGTGCAATCCTGTTTTCATTTTCCTTATGGCTGTTTATAAAACCCATTGTCTTCATGATTGGAACCTCCTTACAGTACCTCTTCGTTTTTGTAAAATAGCCGAATTACGCTGCTGCTGAGCAGTGCAATGCGATGCGATGAAGCTTACTATTGTTTTCCCCTTTCTGGCTGCCTACATTCTACATCATGACAGAATAAAGATTCCATGTAGGAGAATCTCCGGGATGTAATCATTCTATAAATATTCGTGTGTTTACTGTACTTTTCATACCACGGCAGTCAATGCCTGAATCAATATCAAAATTATCCGTGCGAATATTCCAGCCCCTTGTTCCACTCCTCTCCTATTCATTACATTTCCACACCCTTTCACGGCATATTCTTTACATACAGCTCTTCCTTATGTTAAAACTATGACAGGACTGTATGATAAATATAAGGAAAGGGCAGTTTTCCATGAAGCAAGTATTACTTGTCGATCCTGGACGTGAATCTTCCAGACAGCACCGGCTGGGAGATCTGTCAGGAAATACAGAAAAAATCCGATTCTGCGATTATCTTTATTACAGCAAACGACCTGGAGCAGGACATATTAAAGGGAAACTATGTGGTATATCACCTGGCGGCTGTGAGCTGGGGAATCGGCAGATAAATATAAAAAAACGAAATGGATTATGGAGGAAATCAAATGTATGAAAACTGGAAAAGAAATAACAAAAAAATGATTATGCTGATGATCTTAACCTTGGCCATTGGAGCCGCTTTGTTTATCATTTTCTGCTTAGATTTATTTAGCTTCGCCCAATTATTGGTGAAAGGAAGCAGCATAACCTCCGAAGACATGAAATTGTATGGGGAAATCTTCAGCGCTATTATTTTAATCCTTTCATCTGCTGCACTGTGCTGCAAGATTAAGGAGGACCCTGAAAAAATATTTGTAAAAAGCCTTAGAAGATATGCCAACACCACACAGCAGCCGGATGCTACGGTGGAGCGGCTCAAAAAAACCTGGGAAAGCGGTGAACAGCTGCGAGACTGGTGCCGTATGGATGAGAAATATATCATCGAATGTATCAATGGCCCCTGTTATGCAAATGTGATACCGATTCAAGAGGTGATTTGGGCACATAAAACAGTAACACAGGTAAATGCCGTCATAAAAACAAATACCTCCTTGATTTTGCACTATGCAAACCATAAAGGAGGTACCATCTCCATAAGCGAAACGGCAGTAGATTATATTTTGCAGCAGTTTATGGAGAAGCACCGCGAAATTGTCGTGGGATACAATCGGGAAGTGGAAAAACTCTACTTAAAAGGGGATATGGCGGGTCTCAAAGAATATGCCCGTCAGCAGCGTACTGGCACACCCGCAGACTGAATTGGTTTGCCAGTAGTAAGGTTAAGGAGTTGTATCTAAACAGAAAAAAATCACCTCATTAATTGCCTGACTCATACCAGAAATAATTTGATTAATTTTTTCTGGAATTGCATTCGAATCATTATGTGCAAGTATGTTTCTAAGATAGGTAATATCATCTTCGCTAAATGTTTTCCCAGGGCGTCGAGTCTGATGAAAGCCAATTGTATGAGTAGGATCGGATGGATTAAATATATGATTAATATAGTCCGTTACGTCCTTCTGCCTGTGCTTGGCCGATACCAAGGACATAAGAAACTCGTATTGTATCAGGTAACGAATTGCTATATTCTCGATCTTCATTATGCTGCTGAATACCAGGAGTCTGTCTCTCTTTTCAGAATCGGAGGGGATGCCAGAGAATATTTTGGAAAATTGCTCAATTGAATATATGGGAATTGCCAAAGTACTGCATTCAATACCAATAGTTGTTCTTGCAGTGAAAATCCCATCTTTATTCACTTCGTTTGGATTATAGATTTGATTTTCCTGAATTGTAAATTTGTCAACCACTGCATTCAGTTTTCCGATGATATTTATTAAAAACAACTCCACCAACTGATAAGCGTTCTCTTTCATCACCTGATCAATGAATGTATCTTCGGAAAACCATACTTTTATTCCCTCTAAACAATATTTTTTCATCAAAACATCGATTGAAACAATAGAACCCTGGTTTTCAACAGGAAATGAATGATTCTCACCGCTAATGGCAATGTTTTTTATGCCTGTAATATAAAACAAAATATATGGATTCAAGATAAACACCTCCTCATAGCTGGTTACCCTCTTCCGTATTATATTAATTCATATTGTACAAAAATACAATGATGTTTATTTATGCTCTGCCATCTGATTATTCTGAACATCATCCATAATATTATTTTCTCCATAAATTATACCCAGGTTCAAAAAGTTTCGAACCTGGGTATGCCTATCCATAAAGAACTCAAACCTTGCACCATGTCTGTCCTCAAAATAAAGGACAGAACGACAAAAAAAACAGATTCTCATGACTATGGAGAATTGTACCTCAAAGCCAGAAGCTTTAATGTAATAATGATTCTTCTTTCCCGATCAGCTCTCCTGTATTTTTCTATTCGGTGCATCTGTCAACGGCACGGTCATCCAGTTACGGATTATACAAAATCATATGCAAAATCACCTGTTCATCTCCAATATTCTTATAGGAATGGACGGTATCGGCCTTAAACCGGATGCTTTCGCCTTTCTCAACTTCAAACTTGTGACCATCGGCACAAATTTCAATTTTCCCCGCAAAGATCGTGATAAATTCGGTTGTTCCCTTTAGATGAGGTTCCGACTCCCAATAGCTCTCCCTGTCCAGCTCCAGATAATACACGGCAAATCTCCGGTTCTCATCGTCTGGAAAAAGAGAGTAGTTTTTCACCTTTCCGCCGTCTTCCAGCAGCGGCTGAATCTCTGAGGTTTTCACAATTTCATAAAGACTCTTGGGACGGACTGTCAGGGCGTCAAAAGGCACCTTCATTCCATTTGAAATTTTCCATAATGTAGATATCGTCGGATTTCCATCTCCGCGCTCAATCTGAGCAAGCATACTCTTGCTGACGCCGCTAAGCTTTGCAAGCTCATCCATACTTAATTTGTTTTCTTCCCGCAGCCGTTTCATATTTTTAGCAACGATTGTATTCATCGAATCCAAAAATATCGCTCCTTTCTATTGACAATATATCGCACAAGATGTACTATTATATCACACTAGTGCAATATATTAATCATTTTGTATCATTATACTATTTTACTATCAGTTTGTAAATAGGAAAGGAATCATTCTAATTATGAAACGAGAACATTTCTCATCGCGTCTGGGATTTATTTTAATCACAGCGGCCTGCTCTATCGGTCTTGGAAATATCTGGCGTTTTCCTTATATTACAGGAAAGTATGGAGGGGCATCCTTTGTTATCATTTATTTGATTTTCCTGGTCATACTGGGCCTGCCGGTTGTCGTAATGGAATTTGCGGTAGGCAGAGCCAGTCAGCGCAGTACCGCGCAGTCCTTCAATATTCTGGAACCCAAGGGCACAAAATGGCACTTATTTAAGTATGCAACCATCATTGGGAACTATCTGCTCATGATGTTTTATACGGTAATCAGCGGCTGGCTGCTCTACTACTTTTTCAAGATGGTGAAGGGGGATTTTCAGGGACTCACCTCAGATGAGATTGGCCATGTATTCTCAAATTTACTAAGCAGCCCCCTATCCATGATTCTCTGTTCCTTTTTTGTAATTGTTCTCTCGTTCGGTATTTGCGCTGTCGGTCTGCAAAAGGGAGTGGAGCGTGTCACAAAAATCATGATGTCGCTTCTTTTTTGCCTTCTGCTCATTCTGGCCGTCAAGTCCGTCATGCTTCCCAATGCGGAAACAGGGCTGCGTTATTACCTGTATCCTGACTTTGGAACCATACAGAAAATTGGAGTACAGGAATGTATCTTTGCAGCTATGGGGCAGGCGTTTTTTACACTCAGCATCGGAATCGGCACACTGTCCGTATTTGGAAGCCGCATCGACAAGAGCCATTCCCTAACCAGCGATGCCCTTTACATGGGGATCCTGGACACCGCGGTCGCACTTCTGGCGGGGTTGATTATCTTTCCGGCCTGCTTCAGCTTTGGGGTAGCGCCGGACAGCGGACCAAATCTCCTGTTCATTACCCTGCCGAATATTTTTAATGTCATGAGCGGCGGTCGTCTCTGGGGCAGCCTCTTTTTCCTCTTCATGGTGTTTGCTGCCATTTCCACCGTTATCGCGGTGATCGAAAATATTGTTACTTACGGGATGGATCTGACCGGATGCAGCCGAAAAAAATCAGTTTCCGTCAACCTTATACTGCTTCTGCTGCTGTCCCTGCCATGCATTTTCGGTTTCAATATCTGGAAAGGCTTTCAGCCGCTGGGGGAGGGAACCAGTATTCTTGATTTGGAGGATTTCATTTTAAGCAATAACCTGCTTCCACTGGGAAGTCTGGTATTCCTTTTGTTCTGCACCCGGCGTTATGGCTGGGGCTGGAATCAATTTTTCAAAGAAGCCTCCATTGGAAAAGGCCTGCCATATCCTGGCTTTGCCAGGAAATACATAAGCTGCGTCCTGCCGGTTATTGTGCTTGTGATTTTCATAAGCGGGTATTTATCACTATTCAAATAGGCTCTAAAAGAAAGAAGGGATGAGATGTTCCATTTATATGATTTTCTAATCTACTGTTTTATAACCGCCTATACACCAGGTGCCAACAATCTGCTTTCCATGAGCAACGCCATACGGCTGGGATTTCGCCGGAGCATTCGGTTTAATCTCGGTATACTGGCCGGATTCAGCGTAGTCATGGCTGTCTGTACTGCATTCAGTGCAACGCTCTATTCGTATCTCCCCAGAGTAAAAACAGGCATGCAGATTCTGGGCGCCGCTTATATGCTGTATCTCGCATGGAAGGTCTGGAAAAGTTCTGCGGATTTACATACAGACGGCGGAAAGGAGGCCAGTTTTATTTCCGGCATGATACTGCAATTTGCCAATCCTAAAATCTATATCTATGCAATCACGGCTATGTCGCTCTATATCCTGCCAGTCTGTCATTCGATCCAGGGATTGACCGGATTTACGATTCTGCTTTCCCTCATCGGCGCCTCCGGATCTTTTGTCTGGGCACTGTTTGGAGCCGCATTCTGTAAGTTCTTCTCGAAACACACAAGGCTGGTAAATACAGTTATGGCAATTTTACTCGTCTACTGTGCAGCTTCCCTTTTTCATAACGGTTGAAAAAGAAGCGAAAGACCTCAGGTTTTTCGCTTCTTCCTTTTTTCAATATTTTCTATTATCAGTGGAATACAGGCATGATTGCGGTATTCTCAAAGAAGTTCTAATCTTCCCAAAATCTTATTCGTGCAGTTTACTGTTCTTCCATCCTGTCTCAATCGCCGCATTACAATCCGCATCAAGCGCCTCGGCTGCCTCCTCGGGCGTTATGGTCCCGGCAAGCAGCTTGTGGATATGCGTGTAGAATACGTCGCGCACACCGCGCCAGTTTGGGTTGTTGGCGGTGAAATCCACCGTGTTGGCTGTGTTCGCAGTATAGGCCTCCTGCATAAAAATGTGCTTGCTCACACGTTCTGCAGTGGCGTTGCTGGCAGGGATTCCAATCTGTGCGTAATTCATGAGTTCCTCATCAGACATGAAATAACGCAGGAAATCCTTGGCGGCCTGGACCTTGTCCGTGTCGCCATTGTCAAAAATCTCGAAGCCGGTGACAAACGATGTATTATATCCTTTCCCATCCGGACTGGGGAAATTGGCCGTTCCTGTCAAGCTCATGTCCATACTGGGCAGCGTGGCGCTGTTTGCCATGTATATGGCAAGCTGGTTATTGGTAAACAGATCGCTGCAGTCAACAATCTCCAGATTCTCACAGCCGGCTGGAAAATAGCCCTTTTTATAGGAATCCGCAATCCACTGCAGAGCGGCAATTCCCTCTTCCGTATTGAGATTAAAACGGCCATTTTCGTCAAAGAAGTGACTACCCTTGCTGCGCAGTAAAGTCATGATATGCGTGTCTCCCTGGTCGTTCTTGGCGTACATCAGCATGGGATAGGTCATATCAGACAGATGAGCAGCCAATGTGGACAGGATGTGCTCCCATTCCTCCGGCGTCCAGCTCTGTATCGCGCCATCCACTCCAATATACTCCGCCAGTCCGCATTGACGGAACAGATCCTTGTTATAAATCAGCGTATTTTGAAGGCTGTAATAGGGCAGCATATACGTCTTACCGTCTGCCTGGCTCATCTTCCAGAGCGCATCATCAACATCTGCCCGCATTTCCTCCGTGATAATGTCGTCCAGCGGCACCACGCGGCCCGTATGAATATATCCTGCCATGTTAAAATAGCCTTCAAGCAGAATGTCCACCGCATCATCCGTATCAAAGCAGCCGGTAATATATTCATCCTCCTCCGTGTAGCCGAACTTTACAACCTCCACTTTGACATCGTAATCTGTGTACTGGGCGGCGAATGCCTCGCCTGCCCTGTTTAATACTTCATAGGAATCAGTAATGCCCGTGTCGGCATTGGCTACCGTTAGTGGCGGAAGCTTTACTTTCAGTGTAATCTGCCTCTTTTCTGCCTCCTGTGTTTTGCACCCGGTAAGTATCCCCATAAGCATAACAAAGAGTATTCCCCCCGCGGCAATCCGTCTCCAATGTTTCATCTCTTCTCCCCTCTTTTTCCTAATCCAAGCTTCTGCATCAGCTTGTTTACGTCGATTGGTTTTGCAATGAAGCCGTCCATTCCAATTTCCCTCGCCTTGACCTGATCTTCTCTAAATGTATTGGCTGTACAGGCATAAATAATAACTGTCTTTGCGTCTGGACGATTTAGCCTGCGGATGAGCTTTGTCGCCTCATAGCCGTTTCGCACAGGCATTTGCACATCCATCAGGATAATATCAAACTCATATGGCTGAGATTTTTCAAACAGTTCAACTGCCTCGCCCCCATCCGAAGCCCGGACTGCGGTAAATCCAAACGTATCCAGGATTTCCATAAGGATTTCCGCATTTAAATCATTATCCTCAGCTACCAGAATATGTGGTTTTTTCTCTCTTTCCTGGTCTTGATGTGCGTGATCCGCCACAGCAGCACCAGCAAAATCTTCAGGGGCAGTCTCTGACATCAAAGTAAAGGTAAAGCAGCTTCCTTCGCCAGGCCGGCTTGTCACGGCCAGTGTTCCTCCCATTTGCTTCGCCAGCAGCGAACTGATGGACATGCCAAGACCAGTCCCCTGTCTGCCCTGGGAAATACCACTGCGTTCCTGGCTAAACGGATCAAATATCTTTTGCCGGAACTCTTCGCTCATGCCGCAGCCGGTGTCTTCTACCTGATAGGTCGTCAATATTCCTCCGGCTTCCGCTGACTGGAATACCCGCATAGTGACACGGCCGCCCTCCGGTGTAAATTTAACCGCATTTCCCAGAATATTGACGAGGATCTGTTCAATCCTTATATCGTCTCCAACAAGGCCGGAACAGATAATGTCGGTTTCTACCCGGAAGTCAATCCCCTTATCTTCCATAGGACTGCGCATCAGGGATTCCGTCGTAGAAACCAGCTCATTAACAGAAAACGGCTTTGGCACCAATACCATTTTGTCAGATTGAAGTTTTGACATATCCAGAATGTCGTTGACAAGTGAGAGCAGGTATTTCGCAGTTGAATCAATTTTTCTAAGATATCCTGTCATCCGTTCAGTATCCCCAATGTTCTGCTGCATCAGATGGATCAGACCGATGATTCCGTTGAGCGGCGTGCGGATCTCGTGGCTCATATTTGAAAGAAACTCCCCACGGGATTTTGCTTCCGCTCTTGCCGTCGCGGAAATCAGGGAAATACGGACAATAACAAACATCATTAAGCACAGTACCATCACAACGACCACAAGCATCACAACTGTCATGAGTATAAACTGCTGAGTCTGTTCACGGAACACTTCCCGAGGAACCGTCAGTACGATACTCCATGTCGTACCGGGCATTGGGATAAAGGATACCACCTGCGCTCCCTGATCAATATAATCGAAGTGCAGCAGGAACTCCTCTCCCTGCCCTATTCGGGTGATAATATCTGAAACTTCCTTTTTCGATAGACCAGCACGATTCTGCAGCTGTTCAAAATAGTTGTCTATTTTCCCTATTCCTGCGCTGCGGTCCCGGTTGACAACGTAATTTCCGTCTATGTCAATGATTCCGGTATATCCCCGCCCATCAAAGCTGTCTATTTTTAGGCGATCCTCCATCAGGCTGATCTTTGAAAAGCCGATGATCCCGATAAACTGTGTCCCATCCACCTCAAAGGGTTCTCCCCGAACTCCATAGACGAGACTTTCTGTGAGCGTTTCCAAAATGTCCAAATTGTCATAGCGCATGACAATTTTATCTTGATCGAAAAGCAGAGGCGACACGAACTCTTTTTCCTTTTCATTTTTTATCACATTCGAGCTGGAGTAGGTGTTTCCATCAGAATCTACCAAATAAATTGTATTAAATATATTTGAAATCTGCTCTAAATTTAAACGTCTGCAAACATCCTGTATACTCGCGCATTGGCTAGTCATCGTTCTGGTGTAAACTGCAGACAGGGAGTCCCAAGAGTTTTCCAATTCGCTTTGAATATTCTGCATATCGTGCCTGGATAATTCCTGCATCGAAGCGACAACCGAAGCATCCGTTGTTTTGGTAAGTTGTTTCATGTAGACACAGACCGCAAGCGATAAAACGACCAATGTCGCTATAATAAAAGCTATCGCCCGGTACTTGTTACCTCTTTTCATAACCTCCTCCATTCCCCTGAAATGCTCCGTCAGTCCAGATACACTTCATCGTATTTCTTCAGCCCGCCATATGGGGAAAGAAACGGTTTATCCATACAGTTCAAACTGGCTTACCAACTCTTCCAGTACCTGCGCCTGTGAGGAAAGTTCTTCACTGGCAGCAGCCAATTCAACTGAAGTTGCGGTGTTGCTCTGCACTACATCCGATATCTGTCCCACTTCTGTTGTAATATGTGAAATAGCTTCCCTTTGATAATTTGCTGCGGCTGCTATCTTGTCCACTGTCATTACCACCTGCTTTGTACTTTCCACGACCTGCATCAGTGAACCAGCTGCTTCGCAGGCTGTTTTTTCTCCTTCTTCAACCGCAGCTGCTGATTCCTTAATTAATACCGTTGTATTTTTAGATGCTTTCGATGTCCGGTCCGCCAGATCGCGAATTTCTCTTGCAACAACTGCAAATCCCGCCCCAGCCTCACCTGCCCTTGCAGCTTCCACCGAAGCATTTAAAGCCAGAATATTTGTTTGAAATGCAATGTCCTCAATTGTCTTTATAATATGATGAATCTGACTGGACTTTTCGCTGATTACATTCATGGCTTCAATCATTTCCTGCATCTTTTTACTGCTCATGGAAACCTGTACACCTGCCTGTTCCGTCTGGACACGCGCACCGCTTGCATTTTCCGCTGTTTCGCTTACACGATCAGATACATTATGTACGACTGCTGCAAGTTCTTCCACCGAACCGGCCTGCTCTGCCGCCCCCTGGGCAAGTGCCTGAGCTCCCGCAGATACCTGTTTGCTTCCATCTGCTACCTGTTTTGCCGAATGGCCCATCTGCAAAAGGATACGGTTAAGGTTATCGCGAAGCCCCCTCATGGAAACTAAGATACGGTTATACTGCCCTCTGTAGTATTCTTTCACTTTTGATTGGACATTAAAATCCCCTTCCGCCATGGAGCCAAGTATACCACTGATATCCTCAATGATCGTCTTCTGATAGCTGATCAGATCGCGTATGCTGTCCGACATCTTCCCCAGTTCGTCTTCTGAAGTATAGGCAACAAATGCTCCATCCAACTCTCCCACGGCCAGCTTTTGGGCAGCAAGCTCGATTTCATTTACAGGCCTGCGTATACCATTGGAAATATAAAGTCCAAACAATAATGCTGACACGATACTTAAAACCATGATTATAATCACTATGACAATTGCAGCGGTCTGCGCGTGCTCCCCCTCCGCCACCATAAGCTTTGCATTCTGGCCAGCTGCATCTGCTATCATCTGAAGAGTATCCGACATCTGGTTCAGAAGCGGAATATAATTTAATTTCATGACCTGATAGGCTTCCGCACGTTTCTCTGAATCAATCAGTTCAAATACCCGGTCACGATATACGACAGCCTGCTCTAACAGCGAATCAACCTGATCCACGAGTGCAATATCTCCCTTGAATGACTTTCGGATTACAGGGAAGGCCGCACGCATATTTCCAAGATGGCTGTTTGCTTTTGCTACATTTTCGTTCGTATCGTCCATGTCCAAATCTAATATGGCATTCAGAATATCTGACCGCGCAGCCTGCATCTCCCGCTTCGCGATCCACACGTTAACCGTAGCGGTATAATTATTGTTGTAGAAGGAAGACAGGTTATTACCGATTTTATTCAGCATAAACAGCGCCGCGATACTTGCCGCCAGGCATATAACGATAATCACTGCATACGATAATAACAGCCTGGCCCTTAATTTCATATTCCGTATATGTTCCAGCATAATTCCCTCCTGGTGATCATTTTGTTTCACTCCAAAGTATCCCGCGCTGCAGCCACGGCGTCCCGTGAGGCATTCCACAAAGGGAACTTTTTATAGAAGTAATTCAGCCTCTCCTCTATAAACGACTGCCACAGGTCTGCAAATAATCCTGAATTGTCAGCTTGCAAAGCATTTTCTAACTGGCAGATGAAATCATGCAAATGAACTTCTGGCTGTCCGGTTCCCATCAGGACAGCAGAAAAAATGTACCCCCATGCCACAAGTTCCCTCAATTTTTCATAGATTTCCCGTATCGATGCTGAGGGGCATTCACTGGAGATGAAATTCATAAGAACATCAATGCAAAGTATGCTGTTATTTTTATCACGCAGCATACTTATGGTTTGCAGCAGTTTCTCCTTCCTCTCTCCCTTAGCCGATTCCAATGTATAGTGAGTCACGCTGCGAACCGTCAAAGCCAGTATTTGCATAGCCTCGCCATGAAGGCGCAGGTTTTCCCGGATTTCAGACCTGCCCATAATATCCATATCAACGGATTCCAGACAGACCTTTGTTCCAACTCCCATATAAGTCTTAGTTATCCCAAGTGAATTCAGTACCTCCAGAGTTCGGCGTACTGTAATCAAAGAAACGTCATACCGCTCCGCCATCCTGGGCAGTGAGGGCAGATAGCTGCCAACCGGGTAAACCTCCCATAGAATCTCACGGATTATGGTGGAGGCCAGCGTATAACGCATCTGCGGCCGCTGCCGGTAAATTGCCCATGTAAACGGAATCTGAGCCTCATGCTCCAGATGATACGTTTCACGATTCGTCTCAATAAAATCCAGAATACCCAAATAGATGTTTAAATAATAGGCATCTGTTTCCTGTTTCAGGCGTTTTGCCTTCTCCACGGATAACAAATCTTCCACTGCATAATTCGCCTTCCTGTCATTTCTCGGGGGATAGAAATAGCTGATATAACGCATGCTTTGCCAAAAAAGGCCAAGCATTAATTCATTATGAAATGTATTCAGAACGTCAATATACAGCCCGATTGGCTCTGATGCGGCTTTCCCCACCGGATCCGCCTCCCCGGTTGGATTTTGCATACCCAGTTTTATATTCTGAATACCCTTTTCCCATATTGATGAAAACATGAGATTACCACTAAATTGAACGTCCAGTATTCCCTCCCTGCGCAGAGCAAAATACCTTACAACATTTTCTCTGAACAGTTCCTCCGATCCCTGATAAGCAACCCTGGCCACTTTCCGTTTTTCTGTTTTTATATAGCCATCCTTTTCCAGCCTGTTAAACGCAATTTGTACGGTATTCCTGGCCAGCCGGAATGAAGCACAAATTTGGGGGACTGACTTCAATTGTTCACCGTACCTGTATATACCAAAGAGGATACGCGATTTGTAGTATTCGTAAATCAGTTCATTCAGCTCATTGTTTTTTTCCATCCCTGTCCTCCAGTATAAAATAACTTCTTAAAAGGCCGAAATTTGCTCCAAAGCTTTACCCTGCTCATGTTGGGTATAGTTTTATTGTATCACTCTTTGCGTATGCATGCAATGTAAATACGAATATCATTTGATTATCTATGCGAATCTGGTATATTTTCCTTGTTCATGGCAGCAAAAGAGCTGCCTGTCTTATAGGTTCCTATAAAACAGACAGCTTTATGCTCATTGCTGTAGAATATATTAGGAGGCTCTCCTGTTCATCGTCCCACGCCTGAAGCTCCAACTGTTCTTCAGCCTTTTCCACCGCTCCAAAAGGGGCTCTGCGGCCCCTTTTAATTTTTTTCAAACAGACCAGTCATGTCTTCCGCCCAGCTGTAATCACAGAGATAATCGTGGTGTTAACTGTTGACAGCGCGGGGATCACCATCCAGAAATTGATAGCTGTCACAGTCAAACCGGGTAATATCAACGGCAAGGCTGTTGCGGCTGTGCACTATGATATCCTCAATCCCTGCTCTGCTTAAGGTCGTGCGTAAATCCAGGAGTACCACCTGATAGTAATTTTTCTGCTTCCTGTTATATGGGTTATCTTCCCACAGCAAGGCGCATGCCTGCGGAGTCGTAACCGCATTGCCATGCCGCTTTACCAGATAAGCCAAAAGTTCTTTTGATTTTGCCCGGGAAAAGACAAGAGGGATTCCGTCTACAAAAACCTGAAATCCGCCAAAGGTCTGTACCTGAATTCTCTTTTGTACAGCTCTGCTGCCGTAGAGGAAAGTCAACTCCCGCAATATATCGGCTGTGAGAGCGGGTTTCATCAGATATCCCGTGGCATGAAGCTGTATGGCCTCATATGCGTACTGCTGGAAACTGGTCACAAAAATAATATGGATATCTGGTTGTATATCTTTAAGATCCTTTGCCAAAACAAGACCTGTCGAATGCCCCAGTTCGATATCCAAAAAAGCCGCATCAACAGCCGCATACCGCACATATTCCAATGTTTCACTCACTTTGGGAAAAGCCGCCACTTCACATCCGGGCACTGCCTCCCGAAGCGCATCAACTATATCCTTAAGCGCCATAGGCTCATCATCCACCGCTTAAAAGCGCATGATACTTCTCCTCCCTTTAAATGGTAAAAGTCACCGTAGTTCCTGTTCCAGGAATACTTTCTATCTTTAATGTCCCTCCGCACATCGTCTGCAGCCTGTTTTGTACATTGGCAATCCCCATATGTGACCTGTCACCAGACAAGGGAGCTTCGGTGTCGAAACCGATTCCATCATCATGTATCGTCACAATATAGGAAAACTCTGTTTTACTAGTACAGATGGCCACTGTACCGCCCTCTTCACGCATCATAATTCCATGCCGCACCGCATTTTCCACAATGGGCTGCAGCGTCAGCGGGGGAATTACAAAATTTTCCGTCCGAATGTCATAGACAACATTCAACCGTTCCTGAAACCGCTGCTTTTCCAGATTGAGATAATGCTTCACGTGAGTCAGTTCCTGGGCAAAGGGAATCGGCGATTTATTGGTCAGAGAACTCATATTGGCGCGCAAAAAATGTGAGAAATCCCTTATAGCTTCCTTGGCAGCCATTGGGTCCACTTCACAGAGCTGTCGTATTGTCGTCAAAGTATTATATAGAAAATGAGGCTGGATCTGACTTAGCATGATATCTATTCGGGATGCTGCCAGCTCTGCTTCCTGTCGGCTGATGACCAGTTCCCTCTCCAGCTGTATATTGATAAAAACAAGCAAAAGCACCAGTGTAGTGCCCGTATTCATCAGTGCAATACCGTAATTCATCATCTGCACTGCTTCGGAAATCAAAAGTACGGCCACATAGGACTGCAGAAATGATACGTCCTTTTTCTGCATAAAACGTCTGTACCGCAAGATCATCGCTACATTAATGGTATAGATGAAAAATGGAATCAGCTGGGACAGCCAGAACCCGTTTCCCCTCATATAGTAATTGTCCTGGGTAAATGTAAAGTAAGTTCCGGCTTTATTTATAGCGCCAAGTGATTTACTATATCATGCAGTAAACTTAAAGCAATATGACACGGTGTATATTTCCAGGAAATAGAGCTAACACATCGAATGCAAGTATCTCTCTTTTTTTTGTTCCCGTCTGTAGAGTATTACAATAAACAACACCCCTATTACATCCGTGATTGCCTGTGCTCCATAGATTGCCAGCAAACGGTAAACCGGTTTTACCAATATCGGAAGAATCAAAAGAAATGGTATATACAAGCATTTACTGAACGCTGATACAAGCAGGGATTGTTTTTTCATTCCTCTGGCAATAAAGGACTGAATCAGAGTAGACTGAACACCGGAAAACAACATGCCAAAAACATAAATACGAATCAGATTTCTGAAGACGGCGATCACCTCCCCGCTCTCTGTAAACATCCGGGAAAAGCTTCCGGGTACAGCCATCAGAAATAACCAAAGAACCGCAGCATAAGCGGTCGTAATAAAAATAGAACACTTAATGGCCTGCCGGACCCGCTCTTGCTTCCCTGCACCGTAATTATAGCTTATGACCGGCTGCAGGCCCTGGCAAAAGCCATTGACCGGCTGCCTTATAAAGGACGAGGTCGCAGTGACAATCGTTCCAACCGAGATCGCAAGCGTCGCACCATCAATGGCATACCCGGTAAGCGCAGCCGCACCATATTTTCTCAGAGAATGATTTAAAATAATATTGACAAGACTTTCTGCTCCGGTTGTAATAAAATTAGAAATCCCTAATGTCACAATACTGCCAAGCGTCTGCTTATCAGGAATCAGGCTGCATTTTCTCAGGCGAATCATCGAATGTGAGGATATCAGATAGCCGATCACCCAGGCTGCGGATACCGCCTGACCTGCCACGGTAGCCCACGCAGCTCCAGCGACTCCCATATCCAGGATCAGAATAAACACGGCATCTAATACAATATTAATCACCGCACCGATTATAACGGAAATCATACCAACAAGTGTTTTCCCCTGGGTATTGATAAAAATATTCATACCCGTTATCACCATGGAAAAGGGAATCCCAAGGCAGATAATCTTGACATATTGGACCGCATAGGGAAGGTTTGCCCCGGTCGCGCCAAACCAGGGTAAAATCTGTTTTCCAAACAAAAACAGACACAAGCCAAAGGCCAGGCCCGACATAATCAGAGGAAGAAAACAGCAGCCAAGATATTTTTCTGCCTTTTTCCTGTCTCCGGCCCCCAGGGCAATGGCAGCCTGGGGTGCTCCCCCTCCTCCAAACAGCAGGCTGACTGCCATAAATATAATATTAATCGGCAGATAGATCCCGATGCCGCCCAGGGCGACTGCTCCAATTTCCGGTATCCTTCCCACGAAAATCCGGTCAACAATATTGTAGAGCATGCTGACAAACTGTGCGACAACCATGGGGATTGCAGTCTGTACCACCAGTTTTCTGATATTGCCTTGTGATAAATCCATATTCTTCATATCCATACCCTTTTATATTCTTTGATTTATTATACGTTCGCCTTTTACTTCATCAGTTCATCCGTAAGCTCCATAATCTTAGGCGCCAGCTTCTCCCGCTGCTTTTTCGTAATTCTCCGGTACAGAGGAAATGTCAACCCAATTCCTGCCATACCCAGGATTCCGATACCGATGCCAGGTATAAACAAGGTATCTGCCCAGACCATTGTGCAGCACATGCCGATGCCAAGAACAAGTGCGCTGATCGTTCCTATAACCAGCGATACTGCCATCCCCTTCTTTGAAACGCTTTCGTCCAGCTTTCTCAGCTGCTCCATCTTATTTTCTTCCGGCCGAAGATATTTCTGGCGTATTTTTTTAATTTCCTCCTGTTCTCCAGCGGAGTAAGTATACGTAAATTTTTTTTCGTTCTCTTCCATAAAAATCAACCTCCAGTCCTGTATAGTAATCATTTTCCGGGAACCAGATGCTGTCTCGGTTCCTCAGCCAGAACTCTTTTCAGCCGCACGGTGAATGTGCTGCCCTCTCCCAGCCGGCTCTCTATAGATATATCGCCTCCAACAATATCCACCACTCTTTTTACCAGTGCAAGCCCCAGGCCATTTCCCTGTGTAGTATGGGAACTGTCCCCCTGGTAGAACTTTTCAAAAATGCGTTTTCCCACCTCGCTGCTGATTCCGCAGCCTGTATCTGATATTTTTATCACCGCCATTGTCTCATCTGTTTTCAAGCTGACCGTGATTTTTCCGCCCTGCGGTGTAAATTTAATCGCATTCGACAAAAGATTATTCCAGACCAGCTCAAGCAGCTCCCTGTCGGATTTTACCTTTACCCGTTCCTCTAAATCAATCTCCGCCTCCAGATCTTTTCGTTCCAGCACATCATCGAGACGTATGATACACTCCGACAGCTGCGTATCAATATCGAACTCTTTTGACTCCGGAAAAATCTGCTGATTTTCCAGCTTATTAAGCTTTAAAATGTTGGTGATGAGCCCGGTCAGTCTACGGCATGCATCCACAATGGCCTCTGTATACTCTTCCTTTTTATCTTCTGAAAGCTCTGCATTTTGCAGTAATGAGGCGTAATTTTGAATGACTGACAGCGGAGTCTTTATTTCATGGGATACATTGGAGACGAAATCCGTACGAAGCGTTTCCACTCCGGACAGTTCTTCAGCAATACGATTAAAATTTTCAATTAAAACATCCAGTTCATTGGTATTGTCAAAGTCGTGGGCAAGGGGAACCCGGACGGAGAAGTCACCTGCTATCAGCTTCTGAGAAGCTTTTAAGATACGTTTCATCGGATACTCAAGCGTTATTTTACGATAAATCCCATCTAAAACCGTCATAATCAGGCTAATCAGCAGTATGTTCATGGCTGTCAATTTGGCGCTTTCCCGGACACTTCCATAGTCCAGTTCAAGATGGTTCAAAAATAGCAGCAGACAGCAGGTGATGGCAGACGTGATAATCAGGAAATAGAAAATATATGACTTTATGGAAAACAAGCTTCTTTTATAGCTTAACTCGGCAGGCCGTTCTCTCATTGCAGCACCGCCTTATATCCAAGTCCACGGACCGTTTTCAGCGTAATGCCGTCACATGCGGAAAACTTTTTTCGAATTCCCGTAATATATACATCAACCGCCCGCAGCCCAATGTCGCTCTCCAATCCCCAGAACTCATCCATCAGCTGTCCTCTGGAAAATGTCTTATTGGGATAAGACAGCAGTTTGTACAGAATGTTGAACTCCCTTGTCGTAACCGGAAGCTCCGTTCCGTCTACAACTGCTGTCATTGCATCCGCATCCATGGTCAGGTTGCCAATGGTTATCTTTCTTTCCACCTCTATATTGGCCCGGCGGAGCAGGGCGCGCACACGCAGCAGCAGTTCCTCGACCTCAATGGGCTTTACCATATAATCATCAATCCCAAACTGAAACCCTTTTTGCTTGGAGCTTAAGTCGTCCTTAGCAGACATAAACAGGATCGGAATCGTCTTATTTACCTGACGGACAGTCCGGGCAAATTCAAAACCGTCAATCTCCGGCATCATAATATCCGATATAATCAAATCATACAGAGTATTATACATTTCATTGTAAGCATCCTGGGCGTTTAAACATCCCTTAGCCATAAAACCACTGTTATTTAAATAGGAGCATACAAAGCGATTCAGTTCAGAATCATCCTCCACGATTAAGATATGGACCATAGCGGCATCTCCTTCCATCTTGTATAGACATCATTTCTACCTAGAGTATACCATACCTTTTGTTTGAGAATTGTTAAAATTAATCCCCCAAAACTCCTCTGTAAGCGCCTCGATATAGGTATGCTGGTATTTCTTCCCCGCCTGCTTTATAAATGTCCCGTTTTCCGGTTGATAAAGCACATAATTCTTCCCTTCCAGTAAAAACAGATATTCCTGATCCGATTTAAAATATGCCGGTTCTATCCTGGACCCTCACTGTAACCGGGCTGCTGGTTTTCCCTCCATTCTTATTTTCTGAGATTTCTCACTTGATGGCTGAATTGTATCGCATGATTGTTCTTGAAATGATAGAGAATTGTTCGAGAATTATAACACGTAATTTTTAATTAACGCGGCCGTACAAAACGACGGTCCAGGAAAAAAAGATTGTCGATTTATGCGGCCGATTTTACTTTCTAAAAATAAGGAAACGAATTATAGTGTTTACAGGAATAAAGTATTAAGGAGGTTTTTCCATATGAATGAAGCTGAAAAACTACGATTTATGGAAATGGAGTATTTAAAGATTTTAGCTGAAAATGAAAAACTACATAAGATAATTGCGCAGTTAAACCAAACGTTGAATCGTTTGATCAGATATTATATAAGCCGGGACAAGGCAGCGTAGACAGAGAAAGAGGCTATCCTGGGGCTGTAAAAATGTTTTTTTACAGCCCTGATCCTTTCCTGCCTCTCATTAAACTATTCTTCCGGAAGTGCCCCCACAACTTTATGTCTCATATACAATTCTTCCAGATAAGATACATCCTCATCTGTAATGGTAAAGTCAACAGCTTTTACCGCGTCATCAAAATGCGGAACACTGGTAGCTCCTACGATTGGCGCCGTCACACCTTTTTTATATTGCCATGCAAGGGCAATCTGCGTCATAGAAACGCCATATTTCTGAGCAAGCTGATCCACTCTTTCGATAATCAGGAGATCCTGATCCATGGCCTGGTCATATTTTTTGCGCAGTGTCCGGTCCGTCTGGCTGCGTTTTGATCCAGTGGTCCAGCCAGTATGCGCCAGGTGCCCGCCCGCAAGCGGGCTATATGGAATTCTTGCCACATGGTATTGGTCACAGATCGGAATTAACTCTCTTTCATCCTCCCGGTATAAAAGGTTATAGTGATTCTGCATCGTTGAAAAAAGTGTCCACCCATTTTTCTCAGCTGTCACCTGCATATTATGGAACTGGTAGCCATACATGGCAGACGCCCCGATTGCGCGGACTTTTCCCGCCTTTATTAACGCGTCCAGGGCCTCCATAGTCTCTTCAACAGGTGTATCATAATCAAATCGATGAATCTGATAAAGATCCAGATAATCGGTATCAAGCCGCTTTAAGGTTCCATCAATCTCTCTGGTAATCGCTTCTTTTGACAGCTTTCCTTCATTAAAATAAACTTTGGAAGCCAGAACTACATGCTCTCTTTTTACACCCAGTTCCTTCAGCGCACAGCCAATATATTCCTCGCTGGTACCATGGGAATAAGTATTGGCCGTATCAATAAAATTGACGCCAAGCTCCAGGGCATGGCCAATCATCGCTGTTGTATGCTCCTGATCTAATGTCCATAGATGAAAATCTTCGCTTGCTCTGCCAAAGGACATTCCACCCACACAGATTCTTGAAACCTGTATTCCTGTATTTCCTAATTCTGCATATTTCATTTTTAATATATACCTCCTGATTACAGTGACTCCCTGATGATTTTTTCAATATCTTCTTCCGTCAGCGGAACGTAGGCCTGATCCAGCCCCTCATTAACCGCTATATGATGCGCCATTTCGGATACTCTGCTTTCATCAATACCGACTTCCCTTAAGTGCATCGGAATACCGATGGACTCGAAGAAACTGTAAGTCTCTTCAATCGCCTTTTCTGCAATCTCCCATTTGTCCAGAGACGCATCAATGCCAAATACATTGATTCCATATTTCACAAATCTGTCTAACGTTCTGTCACTAAGAATATGCTTCATCCATCTCGGAGTAATAATTGCAAGCCCTTCTCCATGGGTAATATCATAGAATGCGCTTAACGCATGTTCGATCGCATGGCATGGCCAGCCTGACGCACTGTTCCCCAATGCAAGAATCCCATTGCAGCCATAGGTGCAGTCCAGCATCAGCTCGGCTCTTGCTCTGTAATCTTCCGGATTTTCCAACGCAATCCTTGTGTTATACATAAGGCTCTTCAGCTCAGCTTCACAGAAGCCGTCATTTAATAATGTTGTGTCTTCTGTAAAATACTGCTCCATGACATGGTTCATGGCATCGGCACAGCCAGCCGCAGTCTGCTTTTTTGATACGGTAAAGGTGTAGCATGGATCCAGAATGGAGCATACAGGGAATAGATGTGGATCCATGTACCCTATTTTGTCATTAGTCTCTGTTCTGGAGATTACGCCGCCGCAGTCGTACTCACTACCGGTGGCGGCCAGTGTCAGAATATCCACGATAGGCAACGCTTCCTTTGCAAATGCCTGATAAGAAATCAGGTCCCATGTTTCTCCCTCATATTTTGCACCGGCTGCGATCGCTTTGGAGCAGTCAAGCACACTGCCGCCGCCCACTGCAAGGATGACGTCAATGTCATTTTCCTTACAAAGCCTTACTCCGTCCAATACACTGGTAGAATATTTGGGATTGGGTTCAATACCGGAAAGCTCGAATACCTCAAACTCTTTTAACAGCTCCTTTACCCTGTCGTATAACCCAATCTTTTTAATACTTCCGCCGCCATAGGTAAGCAGAATCTTCCTTCCAAGCGGCTTCATCACCTCCGGAAGTTTTTCTACAACACCTTCTCCAAATATAAGCCTCGTTGGTGTCTGATAATCAAAATTCCTCATTATTCTTCCTCCATTCTTTTCTTCGCAGCTGCCCGGAGCAGCTATACTATGTTTCCGGTCACAGCAGCCTCAAGATATCTGAAAATCTTGTATTTCAGATATTCTGTCAGCTCCGCTCTTTCTGTTACAGAATCATTATAAGACCTGGAGTGAACTCCAAGTCAAGAAGTTTTTTCAAGAGACCTTGTAAAATGTAATATTAAATTCTTGTTTCACCAACTAACTTCGTGATTAGCGATTTTAGTGTTACACTTATCATGCTATGATTATCTTGGTAAGTGGATTCCTCCAGTCAAGGAGGATTATTTATGCCTAAGAAAAAAGAATATGATCACAAACACCTTTCAACCAGCCAGCGCATCCACATCGAAAAAGGATTAAATGACGGCTTGCCCTTTGCTGCTAACGCAAGAAAACTAGATAAGCATCCCAGCACCATTGCAAAGGAAGTAAAGAAATACCGTACGCTTCAGCCTCGCGAGAAAGATCCGATGAAGCCGGCTAGATGTGCTCTCTTCAAAGAATGCACCCTGCGTTTCCTTTGCGATAAAAAAGACTGTGTAAAGATGTGTAAGAGCTGCTATGATGTAAAGCTGCTGGTTTCAAAATGCAGCTATCTGTGTTCTGAATACCGGGAGCCTCAATGTGCCTCTATATCTAAAGCACCTTTTGTGTGCAATCACTGCGCAAGGCAGCGGACCTGCAATAAGGAAAAAGCCTACTACATTGCCCAGAATGCAGATCAATCCTCTCAGGAGCTGCTTGTATCATGCAGGCAGGGGATTAACCAGGCTCCTGCCGATATCGCAATGCTTGATACGCTTATCTCACCATTGCTTGCCCAGGGACAGTCACTGGCGCACATTTATGCCTTTCACGGACACGAGATTCCTTGTTCCAGAAAGACGCTCTACAATTATATCGATCAGGGTGTTTTTACTGCTAAAAACATCGATTTACACCGCAAGGTACGTTACAAATGCAAGCCAAGAAAAACTGGTACAAGGGTCAGCCTGGCTGCAAAAGAATTCCGTATAGGACGAACCTACGAGGATTTTCAAAAATTCATTCAGGAAAATCCAGATATTCCAGTTGTCGAACTTGATACCGTAGAAGGCGGCCGGGATAACAGCACTCAGGCTTTCCTTACCATCTTTTTCCGGAACTGTTCCCTTATGCTTATTTTTGTGCTGCAAGAGAAATCACAGGACCAGGTCATAAAAGTTTTCGACTATTTGACAGAAAAACTCGGTATTAAGGTATTTCAGGAACTGTTCCCTGTAATCTTGACTGATAATGGTGTGGAATTTCAATTTCCAGAACGATTGGAGTGTGATAAAAATGGTGAAATTCGCACCAAAATCTTTTACTGCAATCCGAACTCTTCCTGGCAAAAAGGACGTATCGAGAAAAATCATGAATACATCCGGTATGTGATTCCCAAAGGTCAGAGTCTGGATCACTATAAGCAGAGAGATGCCTGCGTACTTATGAATCATATCAACAGTGAAGCCAGAGACAGCCTGAATGGCTGCTCTCCATTCAGGCTGTCTAAGATGCTTTTAAATAACAGGTTACACCGACTTTTATGTCTCCAGGAAATACCTGGCGACCAAGTCCACTTAAAACCATCGTTACTTAAAAAATAGAATTAGAATCAAGACGGAATCCACTGCCGAATTTAATCCTACAAAAATTTGGCATGTGGAATTTAGTCTTGCACACTTACCCAGATGCCTGTCTGCCATGCTTGCACACATGAAAACAGGCTCCTGTAAGATCATTGTAACTCTATTTTTGTCACTCGTAAACCGAAATGAAGTGAATTAAGTACTGCAAAATCAATGTTTTGTAGAAATCACGAATTCATTTTGAAATTTTACCATGGCTGTCACTCCCTGTTGCAGAATTATTAGGTATGCTTGTTACAGTTCATTATTTCAGAAAGTATAGAAACAAGTATAACTATGCTTAACAGTTAAGCAAATTATCAAATTAAATAGTATAACTACTATCTGCCGGACGACGGCAAAGAAAAAGCCGTCGTTGCGCAGATCATGGACCGATTAAGCTCCATCATAATGTATTTTTGACAGGCTTTAACAGTTATGCCCATTTTTATAAGATGCATAAGAAGCATTATAGAAAACTGCCAAAAGAAGGTAAAACGGTTTAAAGACCCGAAATATTGATTACTTCTTATACTCTCGGTTGTACCACTCCGCAGACAGCTGCATTTTTAAATCACCGCCCGCCTTGCGTCAGGATGACACATAATTCTCCTTCATTACCAGCAGCGCAATTCCTTCCTTTGCAGGCAGTCCAATCTTCACCTTTCCATTGATCCCTTCCACAGACAGTCTTCTTGTCATTTCCCAAATATCTATGATCTCCACTTTGTAACTTCCGTTTTCTGGGAGATGAAGTTCTTTTTTTCCTGGACAGTAACGTCCAAAATACTCTAATTCATACGTTTTCCCTTCCAGCTTCATGGGACTGTTGGCTATAGTATAATTATCCTGTGCTTCCGGCGACGCTTTTTTTAACAGCCTGTGGAAAGGAGACTCCGTCGCGTCTTCCGTTTTTTCATCCTGATTTGGATTTACAAGTACAGTTTCGCTGGCTTTCCACTGTCCCGGAAGACTGTACAGGAGTTCCTTTAAAAAGGCGATTCGCTTAACGCTCTCTCCATATAACTGGCCGCCTTTTGCCCACCACAACACCTCGTCACTCCTGTCATAAGTCTCTCCATGTGTACAAAATCCGCCTCTGCATACTGTCCACCAGAATCGGTGCACCATTTCAAAGGCTGATAAATTCCCCCAATTGTACGGAAGATCACCTTCATAACCACATTCATCAATAATGATCGGTATTCCGTATTCCCGCTTCCAGAAAATAATCCGGTGAAGTTCTCCTGACTGAATAGAACAGTGTGTCATCCAGGTTCTCTTAGGATAAGGCGCAATGATATCATGTATGGAAATAAGATGGACGTAAATATCCTTCTCCATCAGTATCTTCCCATATTCATCCCAGTCATCCAGAGACTTTTCGTACAAAACTTCATACTCGTTTGCAAGACTCCACCAGAGGTTTCTATATGCAGACAGACGAGCAATACAGTACTCCAGATAAACGCGCGATTCCATCTGTGTGAGTTTTGAAAATCCCCATCTGTCATACGGATGGAACAAAATTAAATCCGCTTCTATTCCCAGTTCCATCAACTGTTTAATTCTTTTATCCAGCTTTTCCCAGAATACCGGATCCGGATCATTTACCTCCCAGGAACCGTCTTCTTTCTTTAAAAATGGATAACAATCTGGTTCATTGTTATTATAAGGCATTGATTTTGGAAAGACACACATGCGTATTTTATTAAAAGGTGATTCTGCCAGTGTATCAAGAGTTTCCTCCTGAAGTTCTTCCGTTTGATGAATCCAGGCATAACACGTAGTTCCAACCGGTATATAGGTACTTCCATCCTGATATTGAAAGTGGTCACCCTCTGCATGGACGACACCATGATTCTCTCCTCGCGCTGCCGTACATTCAAATTTTCCGGAACGTTCCTCGGTTCCAATCATAATCTGGTAACTCCATATTCCTTCCATCTGCGGCATAAAACGAACCATATATTCTCCAGAATGGTTTTTAAATAACCTTACCCGCTTTTCTGCCGTCCCTCTCTTAAATACTGCCTCTCCAGCAATTAAGTCCGTGACATCTTCACAATTCAATACAGCCTCAAATACTCCATATTTCTCTATCTTCTTCATAAAACTCAGCCTTCCTCAATCAAATCATTCCTCCTGGAATACAACACCACATCTCCCGTAATTCCCAAAGGTTCCATTACAATGAACTGCGACAAATAATCCTTCCTGTAACGTCCCAAATTGTTGACTACACGAATCTCCAGAACATTTTTGCCACCGATACTATAACCGGTTAAGTCAAAGGCATAGGGATAGGAAATTCTTCTTCCAACAGAAATTCCATTCAGATGTACTTCTGCAATTTCATTCACCTCCTCGATCACCAAGCTCATCTGCTCCAGGCATGATGAAAATTCCGTGCGGTAAATCAATTCTCCGGAAAAATCCTCCAGTTCTGATATTCGGTCCAGATCCGGGAGCGAATCAAACTCCCAGATCTGCTGTTTTGGTCCACCCAACCCTTTTCCTACTTCTACAGTCCAGTGCTGATTTTTAAGACTGAATGCATTTACCGCCTCAAATACGGCTGCCTGTGATAATACATTTCCAACTTTCGTTTCCTTTTCTTCCGCTGTATTTGTATAAAGAACCATCAATTCCCCTTTAGCCAAAGTAATGGAATACCCCTCGCCCTCCCGAGGAAGGTCCACCCTCCTGTTTTCCATGGGAGCGTATCCATGCAGAGGCTGGTCCGTGGGAAATGTGACATGAACGTTCAGATTCTCATACAGGTCTTCATTAAACAACAGGAAGATTTCCCCATCTTCATGGAAATAATGGTAATACCTTAAATATGGAACCTCTCTATCCGTAATCAACCGGTCCGTTTCTCCCTCTAATTTCTCCGGCAGTTCCTGCAATGTACAGACCCTTGAGATTGAATGCAGCTTATTAAGCAAGCCGATGTCTCCTCCTTTTTCGCTGAGAGCCTCCGGGAGTTCGTCTATAAACAGAATGTTCAATCCGTTTTCTCCCAGTCGGACGAGACTTTTTATAAGCTTTTCAGGAAGCCGCTGCGCGTATGGGACGATCAGCGAGCAAAATTTCTGCCCATTTACGACAATCTGCCCCCCGCCGACTGTCCTGCTTTGGGTCAGCATATCCGCGGATAGAATGTCAAACTCAATCTGATTTTCACTCATAACTCTCGCCGGTTTCTGGAACAACATGTAATTACCGGACCACTCCGCCTCCGCATGGTAGAGGAGACCCGTATTGCCTCCATGTTTTCCTCCCGACAGCAGAAATCCCAGCCTGTTAGTGTATTCCGATAAGATATTCAGATAAGTGAACTCCGGATTATTACCATGTGCATAGAGATGCGGCGGACAGTCCAGATCCGGAAAATCCTTCATGGAAAATGCATGAGGGACAAAATAGTTCACACCATTGGCCACCATGTGATCTGTAATCCATTTCATCAGTTTAAGTCCCTCCGCCCAGCCGTATGCACCAAATACTTCACACATTGTTCTGCCCTTTTTTCTTGGATCCAAATGGCCCAGAGAAGCTCCAAGCCTGGCCAGGCCAAATGTAAAGAATTCCCCATCCCAGCCTGTACTCGTAAAGGATTTAAACATATGGCGGTTCTGACGGGGCATCAGTTGATGCAGCACTACATCAATTCCTGACATATCCTGACCTGACATGGACTTAAAAAAATGGCCTGCTCCATACCCCAGACGGGCATGAGCATTATTATCTTCTATCACATGACCAATATACTCAATTCCCCGCTCTGTACACCAGTTTCCAATCACATTAGAAAAGTTTTCCGAATACATTCTACTGATGAAATCCATATACTGATACCGGATTTCATGTGCTCCTGCTGAGTCGCCAAGAAACAGCAGCAGCAGCCTTTTCATGAGCTCCTGCTCCGAAAGATCCAGCTCTGCAGCCAGCTCTCTCTCCATTCCAGGTTTCCATGGCAGCGGCATTTCGTATCTTCCAATCGACGCATCCGGGCCTTTCGCATTGCCCAGACGGGGTTCGTCAGAAAAAAATCCTTTGATGACGGTTCCAAACTTCTCCTTCAGCCGTTCATAATGAGGGACGTACACCGTTTCAAGCAATACTTCAGCAGCTTCTCTCTGCAATGGATTCAAGTATCCTTCCGTAGCAGCTTCTCCTCCCTGATACGTTGCCGACAGAAGAAATACAGACCATTCTCCTTCCGGTATATCCCATTTTAGAATGCCTTTTTCCTCCTCATATGGCAAAAAAAGAATGGATTCTTCGTCAATCTCCCGATCTCCCGACTTTCGCGCCGCCAGTACACCCAAAACCTGTGTTTCACCGCAGTCACTGTCACACAATTCTGGTTTTTCTGCTCCCACATTCATGATATTGGGCCGGTCCGTCTTCAGCCATTTCAGAAGAATTCGCCCATTCTTTTTCGGACCCACAAAATCGAGAGATCGGACAGTTAAATACATTTTTCTCAGTTGAGGATATCTTTCCTCTATCATCCCTGCCGCATAACCGGTAGGAAAATGCTTATCGTCTAAAATCCAAACATCCATTCCCAACCGTTCACATTCTCCTGTAATAAATTCTAAATCCTTCCACCAGGGTTCTTCTAAAAAAGCTTCATACGGCCTCGATTCCAGGCACACCGCTCCCATCCCACAGCCTGCTATCTTTTCAAGATAGTCTTTTATTACATTTCTCTCTTCTCCGTGCATCCAAAGAAACGGCATCATATGGTTATCATATTCTCCATTTATCACTTTTTCGATTCTGTCCACAATTTCACATCCTCACGCTATATTTTTTCTGTAAAGCTCCCTTTTCTTATAACTTTTCAAGAGATTCCTTTCCATTTTTGCTTTCCTATGATAATATGAGAATTAAAGAAAGACAATGGCAGTTCACATGTACTTTTATATCATATTTTACGAAAGGAGTCCTACATGCAAAGACTCGAATATCTGGATACATTTCTGCGGCAGCGAAAACCAAGCGAACTAAAATATCTGGAAACTGGAGAACTGTCAAAATCCTATTCCGAAATGAAGTATACGGTGCAGAATGGTCAAAAGCTATATATCTTCGATGGGTATATCCCACAAAATGAGGATTTTACCATTAGAAGGCACAATCGTTTCTCCCCTGTCCCGGAGCATATCCATAACTTCATAGAAATCAGTTACGTCTATAATGGTGAATTTACTCAAATCATTGATGGAAGAGAGGTTACACTGAAAAAAGGGGAACTTTGCCTGATTGATACAAACGTCCCTCACTCAATCGCTCCTACCGGAGAAGACGATATCATCATCAATATTTTAATTACGAAAGAATACTTTCGCAATGAACTGCTGATGAACTCATTCAGCAAAGGCATCATCACCGACTTTATCCTGGAAGTTATTTCAGAAACAGCCAATCACAGACAATACATTATATTTAAAAATAAAGAATTCACACAGATTCACTCTCTAATCTGCGAAATGCTGATGGAAACTTTCTTTCCTGCCATCGGTTCCAGTGAAGCTGTCGGCCACTATTTGAATATTTTCTTCATAAAGCTGGTTCGCGATTTCGATTACGAGACAAACGGGCAAACCAGCAGACAGGATACTGAAATTCTGGAAATCCTTAAATATTTGGAAACCAATATCGACGACATCAGCCTTTCTGCACTGGCCAGAAAGTTCAACTACTCACCCAATTACCTAAGTACGCTCCTCAAGAAAAAAACCGGGAAATCGTACTCGGAGATTATTCTTGAAAAGAGACTGAATAAAGCAAGAGTGCTTCTAACCACTACGGATATGAATATTAACGAAATCGCCGCGCAATCGGGCTTTAACAATCCAACCTTTTTCTACAAAAAATACAAAGAAAAATTTAAGCGTTTTCCCTCCCAGAGAAAGTGAGAGTCATTTTCTTTAAATCATTTTCCCAATGTATACCTAGAAAACAGCAGGACAATCACATGTCATGCCCTGCTGTTCCTTTCTCGCTTTTTTAACCATTCTGCCGCTTTTGCTGCATTCTATCCTAAATCACTCGGGCGTCCGCATAGAATCCTCTTTCTCTGCCTTCTATCCACGCATCTTCTGTAATACAGAACATATCACATAATTGGATCTCTTCCGAAGAGCTTCCAATCTGAATCTCAAACTCTCCCTTTTCAATCTTCCACCGCATCGTTCTATCAAGAAAGGCTGTCTGACTGGCCTTCATCACGAAGAAAACTCTTTTTTCCTCTCCAGCCTTCAGTGTGATTCGTTTAAAGCCAGCCAGTTCCTTAACCGGTCTCGTTGTGCTGGCATACAGATCACGGAAGTAGAGCTGAATAATTTCATCTCCTTTTCTGCTTCCTGTATTTTTTATTGTTAACTCAATTCCAATCTGCTCTTTTGGACCAATTGACTTTTGATCAATTTTTAAACCGGAGTATTCGAATGTCGTATAGGAAAGCCCATGGCCAAAATAATACCTTGGAGTATGTGGCATATCCACATAATTTTTAAATCCAATACTTTCTCCCTGGTGATAGGCAGAGCCGTTCGGATGGTTATAGTAAATTGGAATCTGACCTGCACATCTGGCCACGGACACGGGAAGACGGCCGCCTGGATTATATTCTCCGATAAGCACCTTAACAACTGCTTCCGCCCCCTTCTCTGCAGGATTCCATGCCTCCAGAATCGCATCCAGGTATTGGTCTGCCGCATCACTGGATATAGGTCTTCCATCAAAATGAATTCCCACCATCGGTTTGCCAAGCTCTGCTGCCCGCCGGATGAATGTCTCCTGGCAAAATGGCAGATTGATATTGGTTCCATCCACACCTTCTCCCATAGAGGCAACAGAACAGGAACCATTCTTTCCGCCCAGCGTCATGATTACCAGATCGGCCTCCGCCACTGCCTCAAGCGCTTCATCAATATGGGACAGGTCATCGCCCGCAATCGGATAACCGTACGCGTACCGGATTTTTGCCTCCGGTATTCTTCTGCTTAATTCCTCCAGGAGATTCGGGCAGTCCGGCTTGAGTTGTCTTAGCACACCGTCGAACGCCTCCGTCTCGTCACTCTGAATCTGTGTTCCCGGAACGGTTATCATCTCCCGTCCCTCCACACTGCCTGCTTTCATACCAGCAATGGAATTAGCCACAGCATGTACCGCTTCCATCATACTGATATGCGTATATCCGCCGAAGAAACATCTGGCATTTTGTGCATGGCAGCCCACCACTGCTATTTTCCGGCCGTTTGGATTGAATGGCAATACGCCATTGTTTTTCAGAAGAATCAGAGATTCTAACGCCGCCCGCAGCAGTATGCCCTCATCTTCCTTCCTGTAAAATGCCTCCTGAAGCGCTTCGTTTTCCAGCGCATATGGATGCTCGAAAATTCCCATGCGGAACTTTGCTTCCAGAATACGTCTAACTGCACGGTCCAGAATCTCCATATTTGCTCTTCCTGATCGGAACCACTCTTTCAATTCTTCGTTAAACCCAACGCAGTTCTGCATTTCTACATCCATTCCAGCTTCCATACACATAAGGCCGGCTTCCGTGACGCTTTCTCCTACTTTCTGTACATGAAAGACATTTCCCACGGCTCCATAATCGGCTGCACAGACTCCATCAAACCCCATCTCTTCCCTTAACAGCCCGGTCAACATTTTATGAGAGGATGACAATGGTTCTCCGTTAATAGATGAATAGCAGGGCATAATTCCTCTCAAGTTTGCTTCGCTGATGGACGCTTGGAATGGTTTTCCGTAAACTTCATTTAAGAGTCTTTCCGGAATGTCACAGTTAGCCCCATGGATTCCTCCCTGGGAATTATGAAATCCAAGAAAATGCTTTGCAACAGATTCCGCCTTTCTACCAGCCGTTTCTCCCTCCTGAACGCCATTCGTATAAGCAGTTCCAAGCGCTGCCGCCAGTGTCGGGTCTTCCCCATATGTTTCGCTCTGCCTGCCCATTCGGGAGTCCCTGCTAATATCTAAAACCGGAGCCAGAACCTGGGTAATACCGCAGGAAAGTTCTTGTCTGCTCACAATTTTCCCCAACGATTCTTCCAGCTCAGGGTCCCAGGAAGACCCCCTGGCGATTCCGGACGGAAGGCTGACAGAATTCTGTATAAACGGGCCGCATAGTCCTTCCATATGAAAAACTGCCGGAACGTGGTGCGGACTGTTCTCCATGACCATCTTCTGAATCTTTCGCTGCCATGCGGCCGCTTCATCCAGGCTTTTTAATTTCCTGATATTTAGAGTACTGACCTGGCCAATTCCATATTTCGCCTGCTGCGCAAGTTCCTCCCAGTTATCCCTTCGGGGAAACAGGCAGTTCACCTGGCCCATTTTCTCTTCCAGACTCAGCCTGGATAAAAGGTCAGCCGCACGCTCTTGTGGTGTTAAATTCACATTTAAATATTTTTCCATGCTGCACTCCTTTCCTTGGTCTGTTACACATCTTTATCCGTGGTTAAGTACGTGAGAATGGTACTGATTCCAAAGCTGACAGCAAATGTCACAAAATAGCCAATGATTGACCTGGGGTTTCCGCTCGGATCCATATGAGCACCAAACGTCAGGATTCCTCCCACCGTAGCTGCCGCAAACTGATTTACACCTAATACAGAGCATAACGGACCCGCAATACCACCTGCAATCATTGCACAGATAAACGGTTTTCTATAAGGCAGCGCCACACCGAAAATCGCTGGCTCCGTAATTCCGAAAAGTGCCGATGTCATCGCAGTAAAACCTATGGATTTTCGATCTTTCTTCTTCGCCTTCAGTGCAAATCCTAATGCAGCTCCGGCCAATGCCCAGACACCCATGCCCAGAATCGGGTTGAAGCTGTTGGAACCCTGTCTGATTGTAATATCTGTCAAAATCGGGATGAATGCGTAATGAAGCCCAAACATAACACAAACCTGCCAGAACGCACCAAATATCACACCTGCAAGCAGAGGACTTAAATTATAGATTCCCATCGTACCGTTTGCAAGTACTTCACCAACCATTGTAAACACCGGTCCGATCACTAAAAATGTAAATGGAACCATAACCAGAACAAGAATGATTAGCTTAACAAATTCCAGAAATGCCGGTATGTATTTATCAAGAAATTTTTCGAATTTTCCAGCAAGCAGTACGCTGATCATAACCGGGAATATGGAATTGCCATAAGTCACTGAGGCGACTGGAATTCCCAAAAATGTCAGGCTTCCTTCCCCCATGACTGTAACGATTGCCGGAAGAACAAGACTTGCACCGATAACGGAACCGACATAAGGATTGGAACCTGCGTACTTAGCCACCGAGAACGCAATAATAATCGGTAAAAAGTATAAAAATCCATCATTGGCAGCAGACAGAATCACATAGGTACCGTCTGTCGTATTCAGAATCCCTGCTGTCACAAAGATTGCCAGACAGCCTTTCAGCACACCGACCGCAGCCATGGTCGGCACCAGTGGATAGATCATATTCATAAGCGCCCTTGATAATCGGTTAATCAGCTTCTCCTTATTTTTCGATTTGATGCTGTCCAGCTTTTCTTTCACCTCATCCATATCCGTCTCTTTGGAACCGTTACCTAAAGCATTCTGTACATCTTTATAAACATCTTTCACCGCGTTACCAATAATTACCTGGTACTGTCCACCAGCTCTCATCACGCCCATAACCTTTGGTGTCCCCTTAATCATCTCGTCATCAGCCAGCGCCTCATCGGCCAGCTCAAATCTCAGCCGTGTGGCACAATGGGTCACACTGACCACATTGTTTTTTCCTCCTACCCCTTTTATAATTTCCTCTGCCAACTCTCTACCATTCATTTTCCGCTCTCCTTTTCCTTATATCTCCGGATTCCATTGAGACTTCCATTCAATTTTGGGAACATCCTCTTCAAATGTAACCGGCAGCCACACGTATTGCGCTATACTCGTATTAATGTTCCAGGAACTTTTTTGATGCTCCCGATTTAAATCTGGCACCCATCTGTCGCCAACCGCAAGATAAAAATCTTTCTGAGGAACCGAAAAGACACTGCTGATTTGGGAATTAAATGTATTGCCAGCCTTATCACCAATGCATGGGTCTCCGGTAATGTACCATGGCCCATGCATTTGCTCCGCTCTGGCCGCCAATGCACGGTTCGGATAATACCCAGTTGTACCGGAAGTAATCATATAGTACCACCGTCCCCTCTTGAATACAGCCGGCGCTTCCCGTGCAATCGGCGGCCCGATGAAATGCAGATGGGTCGAATAATGACCGGTTACGTTCTTATAATCATCCGCCAGATCGGCAATCACAATCTCCGTGTGCACCTTTCCAAAAATGAGAAATGCTTTTTTGTCCTCATCGACAAACAAATCAAAATCGCCGCTGCTCATATCGAGGGGAACAATTCTGTCTATCAGCTTAAATTCCCCGGTAATCATCTTCGATGTGGCAATTCCCATATACTGATGCTTCCAGTTTCTTGGTTCCTCATCCGAGCCCACCAGCTTCATCCACATGACATATTCTTTATTTTTTTCATTGTAAATGATATGTGGCCTGTCCATGATTCTGGACGGATGCAGGGGATGTCTCTCATCATCGGCTGCCTTTAATATCGTATTTTCAAATGTCCAGTTTATCAAATCCTTCGATGAATAGCAGTTCACACCATTATGCCAGACTCCGGACCCTGGGACTGTGTTCTCTTTATTTTCCCCATAGAAGTAATATCTGCCATCCACTTCAATTATGCTTCCCCCATGAGCCTGTATTCTGTCTCCCCTGCTGTCAAACCACGGTCTTCCCGGGATTATTCCATATTCCACGCTTTCTCCTCCTTTATTTTGAGCACTTAACTCATACTCGCTTCGTTAACCAAAGTATACCCTTTTGCTCCGGTTCCCACAATATCAGAACAACCTTATTTTTATATCATTTTATACGATATCAGGCCAAAGAAATTCCCCGGCTCTGAATAACCGAACCGGGGGATTTCTTTGGCCTGTCAGCCTCTCCTCTCTTTTTCGTTTTTTAACCTGTCGTTTTCCGCTTCCACATTCAGGAATGACAGTGTGATGATTGCCACCAGGGTCAGGAAGACAAGAGATAATAAATAGCCATGATTGATGAATTTAAGCGCGGCACAACGTTTGAACTGTCGGACTTGCAGGTGCCAAACTGATACAGCGTGATTATAAAAGAAATTACACACGGGAAACACTATAATAAGCCTAAAAAATAAAGAAGGAGGACATTTCAATGCATGAGCCTGCTGAACCTCCTTTTCTTTCATATTACGACTGCGGTTCCCTACCGCATTCCCAGTGAGGATGAACTGAATAAAGCGTATATGAAGACAAAGACGATGCGTAGTATCCTTTCCTATATAGAAGCAAATTATCAGGAAAAACTGCCGCTGTCAGATGTGGCACGTCACGAGCATCTGTCAGTGACCTACTTATCACATTTTTCACTGAAAATTTCGGTCTCAATTTTCAGGAATATCTCAGTAACTTACGCTATTTAAACAATGTGTTTAAGAAAAACTATGGTTGCCCCCAGACAATATCGTCATAATTTTGAAAAAGCAAGCCTGCCCAGACAGCAGAAGTCCATGCTGAGTACACAGAACTTTCTGTCCAGGCAGTCCTGCCTTGTTTTGTTGAAGGATTTTGGAATTTAGTGTTATGGTTACCGAATAACACTGATTATATACTTTTAATGCGATAGCAAATACGTACTGATTCAGTTCCTTTTGGAACCCTTAGGGAGTCCAGGATTTTGTCCGCCCCCATTCAAATCACTATTAGTACATTTCAGACTCTCTCGCAGTACTTATAGATTGTGTATTTGCATATGTTTACAATGGTTTTTGTGTCAAATTATCTTAGAAGTCTGATAAAATCCCGTCTCATATTACAGGTACTGGATTCTTGATTAGAGTTATTTTAGGGTGTATTGATGTTTTTTGCTATCCAATCAATCATCTCTTCTTCAGTCATATTTAGATCATAATACATATAGTTATTTGAAAACCATTCACTAATAGTTCCTGGCGTACTATTGAAATAATATTCTTCTAAGATTTCTTCACATCCTTCGATGGGGCCAAGTTCAATTGTTTTTATAACAGGGTTACCATCTAAAACTCGATCAAAAATTAGTTTGGTTTTGGTATATGCTATAGGGAAACGTTCATCAGTTTGAGGATCTTTGCCACTCCATTTAACTGTAACAATAATACTATTATCATCATTTATTGGAGCATTGTCAAAAGTACCACGTGACCCTAAAAAAGCTACATAACAGGAAATGTGCCCGGAAGCTTTCCCAGCTTCTATTTTATCAATTACGATTTCTTCCATCACAGAACCAGAGGCGGCTGTCGGAGGATGGTAAGAAGGATCAAATACTTTTCCAACAAAATATGATAAATATTCATCAGTTTCCTTTGAAGTGCTTTTATTCACTTCTTCATTTTCAGACGCAACTTGCTCATCTGTTTTGTTTAGCTCCAAATTTTTATCCTGAATTCCTTTCGTTTCGGGATTCCACATATTTTCTTGCATATCTCCCGAATCCTTGTTTTCAACGATAGTTGCTTCAGAATATTTATTATGATCGTTTCCCAAATTCGCTGATGCTAATATAAATGTTAATATAATGATATAAATATAGTTATTCATCTTTTTCCCTGTTTTAGTATAAGTGTTTGATAAAAGTCGTAACTCATTAAATAACCTGCTTCTTATTAACTTTTTTTAATTTTAGTAAATATAATATAAATCTAAATTTTTGTCAATAACGCAATTCGAATATACGTTCAATTTTAATCAACAAATTGTAAGCACACTATAATAATATTAGTGCACACACTTGATAACTAATAACTGTAATTCCGGTTTACAGTTATTAAAACAAAAAATCTAAATAAAAGGAGTTTTATTATGGCAGATTATTTTAAACGATGGGTTTTTGTCGTCATGAAACCCGGTATTAAGTTCGACAGTTTAACAATTAGATCCCATGAAGACTTTATTGGGCATGCTGATTTTCTGGCTATTTCATCTGATAATGAAAATTACTTAGATTTAATTAGTGGTAAAAAATATTCACTATCAGAAATTTACAGTAATGGTTACCGACCTGCCGGACAAAAATTAGTTTTAAGTATTTTAGAGCCTTCACGAGGTGTCGAAGTTATTAGTGAGACCTAAAGGCTATCCGCTACAGAATTTGAAGTTTATAAGCGTGGGAATTTAAAAGGGAAATTCAAGGGATATTTGGATACGACTTTGAGAGGTTCAGATAATCTTATGATTTTAAATCCCGTAGAAGTATTTACTGCTCTTGATTTTGTTTGTACAATTAGTGCATCTGGAGAGGACTATCTTCTTAAACATCAAAGCAGTCAAGGTGAGGACGACTATTACATAGCACCTAAAGCCGTGTATGGGGAAGTATGCCTTGATAATATGTCAATGGCGGGTTTAATGACTGCATTAAAACAAAGATACTATTGTACAACATCAAAACATGTAGTTGATAATACCGAAGTCGAACGAATCCATGTGGCGGCTCCAGCTAAGCGGTTATCAGGCAAAGATAATCCAGACAATTTACCACTATATGATCGCTCTCCCATTGATATTGTAGATATAGAAGCAGCGGCAAGAGATATGGGGCTGGGAAAAAAAGTTAAGAGTTGGAAAATAGATTATAAAAAGTTTTGGAAAGACAGTACTTATAAGCCTAATCCGTTGCTGCATGGTTTGGGAGATTTTACAGATACGAGTGTACGCAATGCGATAAGTGCAATGGGATCTTCACCATATATATCGTCAAGTTCACCATATTATGGGAAAAGAAAAGATCCATCCGATAAAACTGAACCAAGAATTTGTGATGATAGAGTTATTATGGCGATTCCTTGGCGAAACTTAGTCGATCCCGATAAGTTGACAGATGATGTATTAAGCCAATTAAATACCACTGGAGGACTTACAATAAATTCACCATGGAATAGTGGACCTCTCGGATATAATAAATATGAAAATATGGTAATGGGAAGGATACCTGGTATTTTCGATGAGAAAGTTTGTGCTGGTATATACTTCGATGTAGTTTTTGAGGATGGAACAACTTTGGCTTGTATTTCAGGGGATGGTAAAGGAACGCATTTGGGTCAACTGGGTACGGCGAATGGGCCGGTATCTATTTGGGCTTATGATCCTTTTTGTGAAGGATATGCACACCTAAGGTTAAAATCAGCAAATATAGATGATCGTTCTTATATAAGTGTTTTAGAGCTGTGTGGTTATTCTGAACACGCAGAACTACATTTTGACTATAGGTCCAAGCGAATAAAGGAAATAATTACTTATGGTATACAGCATTTACCTGATGAAAAAAACCAGTATATTTCGTGGACGCAGAAATGTAATATGACCTAAGTATTTAGGGAGACAGCAAAGGCTTTAATAAAAGGAGTATCGCATATTGACCGAAATCATTTTGATTTCTTGTCAGGAGCGATGCTCCTGTTTTTTGGGTGGGGCAGATAAAATCCTGGACTCCCTAAGGGTTCCGAAAGGAGCTGAGTCAATACGTATTCACAAATAAATTTGCTATTGCATTGAAAGTATAATTCACTGCCAATTTTATTAGAAAGTATTGCATTTTCAAAAACCAAGAATGCAGCTATACAAAAGCGGATAAATATGAGGAACTTATATGCTGGTAAGCCAAATGAAAAGTGGCTGACTGATATTACTGAGTTTGCACTTCCCGTTGGTAAAGTTTACCTTTCTGCACTAGCGGATTGTTTTGATGGCATGCTCCCTGGCCGGAGAATCAGCAAAACACCGGATTTCGTTCTAGTTAATACCATGTTGGAGCAGTCAATATCTCGGCTTCCGACAGGAGAACCGCCGATCATCCACAATGACAGAGGCTGTAATTATCGCTGGCTAGCTGGATTGAGATGGCAGGTTTGAGTCGTTCTATGTTCCCAAAGGGGAGTACCCCAGATAATGCTGCCTGTAAAGGTCCACTTGGATGCTTAAAAATGAACTCTCTGTAAAAGCAGTTTTCTTTACCCTCCTCCAAATATGAGCCCAAGAGAGTACCGTCATAATCTCGGTCTAGTCGCATGGCTAATCCGGGATTTTGTCAGTATCCCATACTTATTTAAATTTTCAACCTCATCTGCCCATTACATTCTATTTGCGCTTTATTTATCCGTATATGCTCCAGTGTTCTGCAGATAAATTCCAGATCATCTACCAGATAGCCACATTCCCCTATTATACTCAAAAGTTCCTCTTCTGCCTCAGACTCCATTTTCTGTATTTCTCCTGCTAACCTGTTCAGTAAGGATAAATTCATTGTATCGAGTTGATATTCTTTAAAAATGACATAATCAGGTGCCTTTAATTTGATTAAGCATTGTTCCACTTGATCAGCACCAATGCAGCGTTGTGCTCTTACAATATTCTCCTCCACAGTCGGAAGAGGGATACGAACTGTTCTGCGATTATTGGTGAGTTCCATCCAAACAGAACTCGTTCTTTTAAACTCCCAGTCTTCTCTAAAATCAGGTGTGAATCCGGTATTATTCCATACTCGTTCTTGATAATACGGTGCTTGAAGCTGAAACATCTACGGAGGAATGTACAGGGCATCAGATAAAATAAAGGAAAAGGATAGCAGGCTGCAGACAAATAATTTTTAATTTGTACACTTACTTAGTCAAGAAAACACAGTCATAATGCAAAAAATCTAATGTCCTCTTCCGATGGACATAAATATGCTATATATATTTGTTCACCTTTCCCGATTCCCATCTGTATAAGAATATGCTTGCCAATAATTAGTTCCCCATTTTCATTTGTCTTCAGGAATATTTCTTTTAATATCATCTGATCCTCCTAATAAATATTTATTTTTACTGGTTATCGGGGTGATTACCAGTAATTTTCATAAAAGCATTTTTATTCTGCCCTTTCTCTTAATATCAGCCCCTCTCCTCTAATAAAATATGTTTTATTGGTTATCACACTGATAACCAACAAAACATAAAAAACTATATGCTTTTCCAATTCCACTCTTCTACCCACTAAAAAAGCAGAGAATTTTATAAAATTCGCCTGCTCCATAGTAGATAAACCTTATTTTCATCACTTACCACTATCTTTCATTTTTTTGGTTATCGCGATCCTCCCTCTCCCTTACACAGCAAAACCCCGGTTCAAAATCCTCGAACCGGGGTATGTCATCCACACTTTGCCATTTTCAGCCCCATAAAACACAGCCGAAAAATCCATGATTTCAGCCCATTTTCAGGGCCATAACCGCCACATATTGTGGTTATACGCACTTTTTTATCCAAATACCACAAGTGTCATCCATATCACTGATTACACCTCATCAATTGCCTTACCAATCACACTTCCATGATCTCCAGATACTTGTAATTCTCCACTCCTCATCAAAAAAAGACCAAGCAAAATACTTCCACCTGATCTTCTTTAAAAGTTTTTACTATCTTAAATGGTGTAATTTAATGACATTATAGTTGTTGATACACCTATAATTGAAATACCATGATACAACACATTCATAACCTAATGCTTACGTTTGATAAAATACCATATGATTACAATGATTACTATGACAAGTAATACTAATATTGCTAAATTAGCAACTTGAACTATAAAGTCTAAAATATAATATTTATCCTTCATATTATCTGATTACCGCAACAGTCCCTTCCAGATTTACTTCGCGCTCATAAAGTTCTGTTGCTCCACTTTCCAAGTTAATATATGCACTAATAACACCGTCAGCATAACAAAATACATCTTTTCCATCACGCATAATCTCAGCTCCCAATGAATTTTCTGTCCACGTAAAACCCATATTGAAACCAGATGTAACCGTGTATGGATCTGTATAGGTAATGGTACCAGTATTTCCATTTCCTGAAGTACCATAACGTAACTTAAGTGTTACAGTTCCACCCAAAACTCCTATTCTTTCTGAATCCACAGTTGCATTACCATTCGTTGATCTTGCCAACGCATTAGCCGGCTCTTTCACTGTATTTGAAATCGAAAATACCTCATTTAAATAAGCTAATGCATCAGATTCAGTCTTAAACTACATCGGAATTACACCATCTGGAATCTCTGACGCAGATATCTGCCTTAAATCTTCACTCGTAATCTTTTCTGATGCAAATGCTATTCCCATCATTAAATTAGAAATTAACGCTATACTTAATAATAATCCAAATATCTTTTTCATATGCTACCTCCATTTTATTTGAATATCTGTAATAATTTTCGCGTACAATCATTTTACATTTGCATTGGTATCACCTCCTATATTATATTTACATATTATCACGATTAAGTAAATATGTCAATTTTTTATTTAATATTGTTAAGCTTGTATTTTTACATATTTATAGTATAATATAAATATGATAATTTATAAGTGAGGTGAAACTATGAATTACGAACCATTATCCCCCAAAGAATATGAATTTATGGAAATTATCTGGGCGCATCCGGAAGGTATCTCAAGTCATGACATATGTGAAAATTTTCCTCAAGCTCAAGGCACAAAAGCAACTATATTATTTCGTATTCGCAAAAAAGGCTATGCAACTATGCGTCAGGTGGTAAAACAAACCATTTATACTCCTTTAATGTCCAAAGAAGAATATAGACGAATAATTTCTGAGCAAAATTTAAAAAGGAAATTAGGTATTTCTTCATTAGAAGGTCTAGTCGCGTCCTTATGCGGAAAGAAAGAACTCTCAGCAAAACAGGCAGACAAATTAAACAATTTTATTGAAGAGTTGATGAAAGATGATGAATAACCTTATTCTATTAATTTTTACCACTACTATATCTGGCAGTATTCTCTTTATGCTTTTACTATTAATTGATTATTTTTTCAATCAGCATATAAGAACCATTTATTTTATCTCGAAATTATTACTACTTTTCTATATGATCCCAGGCATTGGCTTATCGCTTTTTATTATTGGCTTAAATACAAAACAGATAGCACTTTCAATTCAAACTGAGGATTTTAATTATGCTGTTGTATCCAGTGGAAACAACATTAGTTCCCTTAAAAATGGCAATGCTTTTTTGATTACTACATTGATAATTTGGATGATTGGTATTTTACTATTATATGTTTTGAGATTAATTAGGGATATATGCACACTCCACAGGCTCCGCTGTAATTCTACCAGAATAGAATGCGGAAATATACTTCTGGCATGTAATAAAATTAAGAAACAGTTAAAGGTTAACAAGGAGGTCAAATTATACCAGTCTAACCTTATCAGTACCCCATTTATTACTGGGATTTTCCGACCGATTATTTTTGTTCCTGAATATGATTTTTCAGCAAAAGAATGGGATCTAATTTTAACTCATGAGCTTATTCATTTAAAAAATAACGATATTCTTTTCAAAATGTTGCTTACGTTTATACAAAAGCTACATTGGTTTAATCCGATCATCTATTTTTACACAAAAAAGTTTTATGAGTTTTGCGAATGTACCTGCGATCGAAACGTGTCCGCTGTAATTAATAAAGAACAACGCGCTGTATATGCGCATCTGATTGTTAAATTGGCTCGCGATATTCCAGCCAGTACAATATCTGTTAATGCTTTCTCAGATAAAAATTACAAATTAATAAAAAGGAGGATATGTTGTATTATGAAAAAATCAAAAAAAATCAACGCTGCGTTTATTATTACTCTTGCACTATTTACTATTCTATCACCAGCCGTTACCTATGGGGCTGTCAATGAAATAGTTAGTGCACAAAATCATCTTGTTGCTCAATTTGCATCTGCTGCTCTAAATGAAATAAACAATAACGCTTCTAGCCTTCTAAAAGTACAAGGTGAAAGTAATAATACCTCTACAAACATAGGAACGTTAAGTGTAAGAGGCAGTAATCAAGTTGACTTTATGGTACCCGGACAGGGATCCGTAAAGTTTAATTCAGTATCTTTGCAAAGCGGTTCCTCAATACGCGTACTAATTGGTGCCGATAATACCTCGGATAAGTTTGAGGTAAGAGTTTTAGACAGTAATGGAAATGGTAGCAAGTTAATCTCTGATTCAGGATCAGTCAACGGCACAATTGACATAGACACTGCCGGAAACTATACAATTAGTATTGTTGGTAAAAACAGCAGTAGTACTAAATTTCATGTAACAGGAACTATAATTATAAATTACTAAAAGACTCTATATCACCAATTTCCAAAACTTTTTGGTTATCACATTTCTCCTTTAAACGTAGCAAAACCCCGGTTCAAAATCCTCGAACCGGGGTATGTCATCCACACTTTGCCATTTTCAGCCTCATAAAACACAGCCGAAAATTCCATGATTTAAGCCCATTTTCAAGCTCCGAACTACCATATCTTGTAGTTTTGCTCACATTTTTTTCAAATACCACAAGTGTCATCCAAATGACTGACTACACCTCATCAATCGCCTTCCCAATATCACCTCTATATTTATATTTATCTGGTTACCACCCTGATAACCAATAGGTTACCACTCACTAACCCATTCCATTTCATTACCTTTATATCCACTCTCTTCAACATACAGCTATTAATATTTTTCATATTCACCAATAAAAAAGACCAAGCGAAATATTTCCACCTGATCTTCTTCAAAAACTTTTAATTTTCTGGTTATCACCCCGATAAACAACTACTTAAAATCTATCCTGTTTCCATAAATTACTTTCTATTTTCTCCGCTCCCCAACCACACTCAGTTAAAAATCCCTTCCAAACACCCTAAAAACAGTCCCTCATCCGCCTGATATCTATTAAAGGCCCTATTTCTGCCCTAAAAACACAGCTTAATTTTGCCCGAATTTCGGCCATTTTCTGCTCCACGGCCACTATATCTTGTGGTTTTTCCTCTATTTTTCCTCTTCATCCACAAGTGACATCCGACAACACACTTCGACATTCCCCGTCCCCGGAAACATATCCACCGCACACACCTTCTCCACCTGATACCCTCTCTCCTGAAACACGACCAGATCCCTCACCAGGCTCGTAGGCTTACAAGAAATATACACAATCCTCTTCACTCCATAGTCGATGATCTTCCCCAGCGCCTTCGGATGGATTCCGTCTCTCGGCGGGTCAAGAATAATCAAATCCGGTTTTTCACCGATATCATCGATTACCTTCAAAACGTCTCCTGCGATAAACTCGCAGTTATCCAGCCCGTTCATCCTCGCATTCTCCTTCGCGGCCTCCACGGCTTCTTCCACGATCTCCACTCCGACCACCTTTTTGGCGACCGGCGCGATCATCTGAGCGATGGTGCCCGTCCCGCTGTATAAGTCGAACACGACCATATCCTTCGTATCGCCGACATAGCTTCTTGCTTTATCGTACAGCACCTCGGCCCCCAGCGAATTCGTCTGGAAGAAGGAAAACGGAGATATCTTAAACTTTAACCCCAGAAGCTCCTCATAGAAATAGTCCTGTCCATACAGAATATCGGTCCTGTCATTCTTCACCGCATCGGACAGACTGTCATTCCACGTATGAAGAATACCAACGATCCGGCCGCTTAACGGAAGGGAAAGCAGCAGCTTTGCAAATGGCTTCAAATCCGGATCCTCCTGGCTCGTCGTCACTAAATCCACCAGAATCTCGCCTGTCTTAACCGCGCGGCGCACCAGAAGATGGCGTAAATAACCCGTATGCTGCATCTTTTTATAAAATCCAAGCCCCAGCTTCTCAAAATACTCTTTGGAGGCCTTTAAAATCTCACAAAAATCCGGATTCACGATCTGACACTCTGTGGTAGTCACCACATCATAAAAGCTTCCGCGCCGGTGCATCCCCAGTGCCATCGGACCGTCCTTAAACTCATCGCCGAATGAGAACTCCATCTTATTGCGGTATCCGCCGGACTGCGGACTTCCCAGAATCCCCTCAAACTCATAGGAATCACAGACGCTGTCCAGCAGGCTCTTGACCTGCTTTTCCTTTATCTCCAGCTGCTTCTCGTAAGGGATCGTCTGGTAAATACATCCGCCGCAGGCGCCGAAATGGACACACGGCTTTTCCGCGGTCTCCAGAGGTGACTTTTCCACCACCTCCACGATCTTTCCTTCCAGCCGTCCGCCCCGCTTCTTCGTAATCATCACGGACACCTTCTGTCCCGGAAGTGCGTGCTTCACTGTAATCTTTCCGGATTCCGTTACCAGTGTCCCTTTATCCGGAAAATCGAATTTCTCTATAGTACCTTCATATATCTCGCCTTTTTTCACGTCATCTGCTCCTGTTCTCGTATATTCCCGCAAGCAACGAGCCAATCATCCAACATCGTTCCTCACTGCCCTCATTCCCCACCACTCTCACTCGTCTCCACTCTTCACTCCCCACCACTCTTCACTCCCCACCGCTCTTCATTCCCCACCACTCTTCGTCCCTCACCACTCTCACTCCCCACCACTCTTCATTCCCCACCGCTCTTCATTCCCCACCACTCTTCGTCCCTCACCGCTCCCGCCCCGACAGCGTCAAAAAGCGTGTCTCAATCGCTGAGGCACGCTTCTTTTTTCTAAATGTCCTTCTTACTGTTCAGAACCCTCGCCCGGTGTATCGTCTTCGAAGAAATCATCATCGAAATCATCGTCGAAATCATCTTCAAAATCCTCTAAATAATCCGGTGTGAAGAAACGGTAAACCGCATACGCAATGCCGGCGACTGCCGCTACAGCACCAATGATGGCAAGTATCCATAGAATACAGTTTTTCTTCTTTTCGTCTTCTTCTCTCTTGTGCAGCAACTCGTTCAGTCTGCTTGAATTCACGAGTTCCTCTACTCTGTTCATAGCTTCTTTGCTCATCGTATCGAATCTGTTCATATCATCCACGTCCTTTCTGAGAGCCTATTCCATAAAAAATATGCGGCAGAAACGAAATCTTTCTGTCTGTCGTTCTTATTATACCATCATCTTTATGCTTTTACTATCTTTTTTGCTTTTTTTTATTTATTTCAGTTTTTATCCGTAACGGTTCAGATGGCTCACCTACTTGACCGGAAAAGCTGATCAGATCGGTTTCAGCTTCGCAAAGGACGCGAACATCTTCTTGATCCCCGCCTTGTCAAAACAGACGGTTACCTCGTAGTCTTTTCCGCCATCCTTGATCTCCACCACGTTTCCCTCGCCGAACTTTACATGGCGGACACGGTCGCCTTCCTTATAATCCAGAGCGCCTGATTTCTCTACGGTAAATGCCTTGCCAAATGCCGGTTTCTGAACCGGTGACGCAGTCTTTGACGCATAGGCATTGCTGCCCGGCCCGAAGCTGCTGACACCCGCGGCCTTATTTCCCCAGGTCGTCGGTCTCTGGCCGCCGGAAGCACCGCCTCCGTTACCCGTACCACCGCTTCCGGAACTGCCCCAGGAGCTGCCGCCTCTGGCATTTCCGCCGCCCTGGCCCCAGGGCAGGTCGCTGTCGTCAAAGTCCGAAGATTTCCGGAACGGGGACAGCCTCGGTTCCAGCTTATCGCATTCCAGCAAATCGGCCGGAATCTCTTCGACGAACCGGCTGGTCTTGGAGTAACGGGTCTCCCCGTTGATCATTCGCTGTTTAGCCCCCGTCAGCATCAGGAAATCCTGCGCCCTGGTAATTCCAACGTAGCAGAGACGCCGCTCTTCCTCGATCTCCTCCTTGTCATCCGAGGAGATCGACATCATACTCGGGAACAGTCCATCCTCCATACCACTTAAATACACCCGCGGAAACTCCAGTCCTTTTGCACTATGTAAGGTCATCAGCGTCACCCTGTTTTCCGAATCATCCATCCGGTCCACATCCGCGACCAATGCAACCTCCTCCAGGAACTCGGAGAGTGTTCCCTCGTCGTGCTCCCGCTCAAAACTGACCGCTTTATTGATCAACTCCTCAATATTCTCTAAACGTGTCTGATACTCGATCTCGCCTTCCGCTTCCAGCTCTTTCTGGTATCCCGACTCATCCAGTACATCCTCAATCAGCTCCCGGATCGAGTAGTCCTCATAACGGATCCTCTCCCTGAAATCCTCGATCAGCGCCGTAAATTTGAGAATCTTATCCGCAGCCTTTCCAAGCCCCGGAACCGCCTGGGCACGGCAAAATGCGTCATAGATACTGAAATCGTGCTCCGATGCAAATGCCTGGACCTTTCCCACGCTGGTGCCGCCGATCCCCCTCTTCGGAACATTGATAATACGAAGGGCCGACAGATCGTCCCTTCCGTTGTCAATCGTCTTCAAATAGGCCAGAATGTCCTTGATTTCCTTACGCTGATAGAAGTTTACACCTCCCACCATGCGGTACGGCACATTGCGCTGAAGACATTTTTCCTCAATCAGACGGGACTGGGCATTGGTCCGGTAAAGAACCGCACAGTCCTGATAGCCGCATTCGCTGTTCTGAATATCGCGCACGATAGCGTCTGCTTCCTCCGCTGCTGTCTCAAACTGCTTATACTGCACCAGAGGCCCTTCCTCGTTAGCCGTCCACAGCGTCTTGGACTTTCTCCCCCGGTTGTGGCGGATCACCTCGTTGGCCGCATTTAGGATATTCTGGCTGGACCGGTAATTCTGTTCCAGCTTAATCACCGAAGCCCCCGGATACGACTTCTCAAAGTTCAAAATATTACCGATATTGGCTCCCCGGAACTTGTAGATGGACTGGTCATCATCACCTACCACACAAAGATTTCTGTACTTACCGGCCAGCAGACTCACCAGCTTAAACTGTGCAGTATTCGTATCCTGATACTCGTCCACCATGATATATTTAAAACGCTCCTGGTAATAATCCAGGACCTCCGGATTATTCTGAAACAGCTCCACCGTCTTCATGATCAGATCATCGAAATCCAGCGCATTATTCTTCTTAAGCTGGCTCTGATACTCCTTATAAATCTGAGCCACCTTCTTCTGACGGAAATCGCCTCCCGCATTCAGTTCAAACTCCGCAGCCGTCACCAGTTCATTCTTAGCTGTCGATATAAAGCCCAGCATAGCCCTGTCTTTATAAAGCTTCGGATCGATCTCCAGCGTCTTTAACACCTGCCGCATCAGAGTCCTCTGGTCATCTGAATCATAAATAGTAAAATTCGTCGTATATCCAAGGCTCTCAATATGGCGTCTTAAGATTCTTACGCAGGAGGAGTGGAACGTACTCACCCAGATGCTCTCTGCTCCGAATCCCACGATCTTATCCACACGCTCTCTCATCTCTCCGGCCGCTTTATTGGTAAAGGTAATCGCCAGGATATTCCACGGATTTACCCCCTTCTCCTCGATCAAATAGGCGATTCGATGGGTCAGCACCCTGGTTTTTCCCGAGCCGGCTCCAGCCAGCACAAGAAGCGGTCCTTCCGTATGGAATACCGCTTCTCTCTGTACTTCATTCAATGTATCGTAAATGCTCATAAACGTGTACCGTCATTTCCTTTCGTCAACCTGTTATTTCGATTCCCAGATATTTTTTGATATCCTCAAGCTGTTCCGTCGCAAGACGGCGCCCGTCTTCGTAGAGTGCTTCCAGCTTCTTTCTGTCCTGTTCCGTTCTCGACACGGTCACCGGTTTGTCGGGACGGATCACGTAGATTCTGCCCGCCTTTTCCAGTTCATCGATCTCTTCCTGCATCCGGTTGTACCGTTCCGGTGCCTCCTCCAGAGCCTTCAAAAGCCGGGGCAGCGGTTTAAAATACCGTTCATACGCCCGTCTCGTCCATTTATCCACAGGCTTTTTCCTGTAGCCCCGATTCCTGGTCAGTATGACAATCACCTTTTCATATCCCTCATCGATAGCTCTCTGATAGGCGATCGGCATAGAACAGCCGCCGTCCAGATATTTCTTCCCTCCCACGTCGATCATACGCGACATAATAGGAAGGCTGCTGGATGCCTTCACCGCCTCTATGAAATTCTCACACTCCCCTTTTCCGAAATATTCCGGTTTTCCTGTCTTACAGCGGGTAGCAACCACCTCAAACCGCTGCTTCGATGCCTCAAAAGCCTCAAAATCAAATGGAATCAGCGTCTCGCTCAATTCCCCAAACAGAAAATCAAAGTTAAAGATCGAACGGTTTTTCACCATACTGCGAAAGCTCATAAACCGTTTATCATTTACATAGTCTAAATCCACCCGGATCGTTCTTCCGATCTGTTTGCTGATATAGCTCATTCCGCACATGGATCCCGCAGAAACGCCATTCACATAGGACATCTCGATCCCCTGTTCCATAAATACATCCAGCACGCCTGCCGAAAATACTCCTCGCAGAGAACCTCCTTCCAGTACTAATGCTCCTTCTGTCATGTCATTCACCTCGCATCCTATTTTATTGCATTTCCCCCCGCGGGTCAATCCCTTTATGAAAAAGCAAGCCAATATCTCCATTTCCAGACCTTCCGCACTTTACAAAACCAGCCTACAGAAACTGGCTCTGATACAGCTGATAATAAGCCCCTCTCTTCTCCATCAGCTCCTCATGGCTTCCTGCCTCCATGATATTGCCCTGGTCGATGACGAAAATCCGGTCGGCCTTTCTTATAGTAGAAAGGCGATGGGCAATGACGAAGGACGTACGCCCTTTTAAGAGCGCCTCAATGCCCTTCTGCACCAGCAGCTCCGTGTGAGTGTCGATGCTGGAGGTGGCCTCATCAAGAATCAGGATGCCCGGCTTCGACAGCATGGTTCTGGCAAATGCCAGCAGCTGCCGCTGGCCGATGGAGAGCCGCGCTCCCCTCTCACTGATCTCGGTGTCATAGCCGTGCTCCAGCTTCATGATGAAGTCATGGGCGTTCACCGCCTTGGCGGCTTCGATCATTTCCTCGTCCGTGGCATCCAGGCGGCCGTATTTAATGTTATATTTAATGGTTCCGGAAAACAGGAAATTGTCCTGTGTCATGATCCCCATCTGGCTTCTCAGACTCTTCAGCGTCACCTTCCTGATATCGTAGCCGTCAATCAGTACCCGCCCGTCTGTCGCCTCGTAAAAACGGCTAAGCAGGTTCACAATCGTCGTCTTGCCCGCTCCCGTGGGGCCTACCAGCGCGATGGTCTCCCCCTGGCGTATATGGAAGTTTACATCCTTAAGGATCATGCGTTCCGGCTCATCATCATACGCGAAGGAAACGTGTTCAAAATCCACTGTCCCCTCAATATCCGGCAGTTCCTCCGCTCCCTCACAGTCACGGATTCCCGCTTCCGTATCGATGATGTCGAAAATACGCTCCGCCGCCGATATGTTGGTTGTCAGCTTATTATAAAAATTGGCAAGGTTCCGGATCGGACTCCAGAACATGGCAATATAGGTAGAAAACGCGAGAAATGTACCGATGCCGACCTCGCCCACACCGATGATGCGGATGCCGATAAAATACAGCAGAAATCCGCCGAGCCCCCAGGTGATCTCCACCACCGGGCCGAATCCGTCCGCCACAACAACGGCGTCGATAAATGCCTGGTAATGCTGCTTAACCAGATCGTAAAACACGGCTCTCGTCTCCCGCTCCGCCGCAAAGCTCTGAATCACCCGGATACCGGAAAGATCCTCATGCACGTAGGCATTTAAATTGGAAGTCTTTTTTCTGTAGATCTGCCACCGCTTATGGGCCGTCGTCTCAATGACCAGCATTCCCACCACCAGAATCGGGAGGGTCAGCAAGGCCGCCATGGCCAGCCGGTAGTTCTTAATCAGCATGATGACCGCGACGCAGACCACGGTAATTAAGTCCGGAATCAGCTGAGTCACGCTGTCTGACAGCACATCCTTTAAGGAATTCACATCGCCGATAATTCTGGCCAGTATTTTTCCGGTGGGACGGCTGTCGAAAAATCCGAAGCTCAGCGTCTGAATATGGCGGTACAGCTCATCTCTGATATTTAGAAGGACCTGGTTTGACACGTCCGACATGATATACATACGAATCTTGGTCCCCGCCAGGAAAAAGAGAAACATGACCACGGCCAGAGCCCCCAGCTTCAGAAGTCCCTTCACATCTCCGGACGCCACACAGACGTTGATGGCATACTCCATCATAATGGGCGTCGCCATGCTGATGGCAATGGTTCCGGCCATTATGAGAAGCACTACCGATATTTGCTTTTTATAGACCAGAAGGTACTTAAACAACCGGATGAGCGTATCCTTTTTCAGTACTTCCTTCTGTTCTTCGTCGATTCTGCTTGTATTTACTGACATGACTGCTCCTCCTCTCCATACTGTACCTGATAAGTCCTGTAATACTGCCCCTTTTTCGCCATCAGCTCCTCGTGGGTGCCGCGTTCTATGATTCTTCCGCCTTCCAGAATCAGAATTTCATCCGCATGGCGGACGGCAGAAATCCGGTGGGCGATGATGATCTTGGAACTGTCCTTCTGCATCTTTAAGCGGCGCTCAATCTCCTTCTCTGTCTCCATATCGAGTGCCGACGTGGAGTCATCGAGAATCAGAAGCGGCGTTCTCTTTGCGATCGCCCTGGCAATACTGATTCTCTGCTTCTGGCCGCCGGAAAGTCCGACGCCCCGCTCTCCAATCACGGTATCGTACTTTTCTCCCAGATTCATAATGAAATCATGGGCCTCCGCGCAGATGGACGCTTCCTCCACGCTCTCCCACTCGGTTGCGTCCCGGTTTCCAGTCTTAATATTGTCCGTGATCGTGTCGGAGAACAGGAATACATCCTGCATAACCACCGTGGTCTGGCTCCTTAAAAGGGTCAGCGGCAGCTTCCGGATATCGATGCCATCCAGCAGAACTTCCCCGTTTGTCACGTCGTAGAATCTCTGGGTTAAATTGACGATGGAGGTCTTTCCGGAACCGGTCACCCCCATGATTCCAAGCGTCTTTCCCTTCGGCAGGGTAAAATCGATGTCTGTCAGAATCCTCGAACCGTATAAATCAAAATCCACATGCTTGAACTGAAGCTCTCCCTCGATCTTTTCAGGAACCACAGGCGCCTCCGGTTCCTTGATGTCCGGCTTCTGGGCCATGATCCGTTTGATCTTCTTATTGGAAGCCATGGCCGCAGCAAAATCATTGCTGAGCCATCCAACCATCTCCATCGGCCAGATAATATTGTTGGCGTACTCCGAAAATGCGCCCAGTTCTCCGATGGTGATCCGTTTCTGAATTACCATGATGCCGCCGGCTACGATGATCGCCATCAGCATCACCTTTGAAAGAAAGGAGACGTTAGGCTGATACTTTACGATCAGCTTTGCCTGCTCCATATTTAAATCGTAATACCGCTTGTTGTGGCGTTTGAACCGGTCAATCTCGTAATCTTCTCTTGCAAACGCCTTCACGGTCCGCACGCCCGCTAAATTTTCCTGGGCCACGGTATTGAGCTCCGCCGTCTGCTCACTGATCTTGTCGTAGACCTGGCCGAGACCATTCTCCATCTTTAAGCCGTACCAGGCGATTACCGGCATAACGAGCAGCGGAATCACCGTCAGCACCGGGCTTAAGCGAAACATGCAGGTCATGATAATCACCGTGTGAATGGTACATTCGATGATCAGCATTCCGACAAATCCCATGGCATTCCAGATTCGGTCCACATCGTCCTTGACACGCGCCATCAGCTCACCGGTGTTATGGCTGTCGAAATATCCCATGGACAGCGTCTGGATATGGTCGAAAAGATCCTTTCTCAAGCTGCTCCCGATCCCCGACGCCGAATAATCAAAGATGAATTCCTTCATGTACTGGAAAATGGCTCTTCCAAGGCCGATTCCCAGAAGCCCCAGCAGCAGGCGCATAAGCATCTCCATCTTGCCGCCGACGATGACATCGTCAATGATGTGTCTCGTAATCTGTGGCGACGCCGCATCCAGCAGAATGCTCACTACCATGGCCGCTATGGCCACCACATACAGGATCCCGTACTTCTTTACATACTTCCCTAAATTCCTCATGTTGCTCCCCCTTTGTCTATACTGTGCCATATCAAGTCAATCGCAGCCCTGAAACGTGTTAAAAACTGTCCGGTCTGCGAATTACCGCGAAAAACAGGAAAAAGCCGTCAAAAACAGCAAATTGCGGCTTTTGACGGCTTTCCACCATAAAAATAACCGCAGTCCAGTTCAGACTGCGGCATAGTTAATCAAATTCAGATAGCAAACTGACTTCCATACGAAATAATGGCTGATCAGAGACCGAATTCTTTCCTGAGGCAGACTGACTGATTGTTATTGTTTATAATTCCACTGCTAATTGTACGAGATTTCATATTTCTGCCTCCTTTTCCTTTATTCGGTAATCTAGATACTAGAATACTGCCACTTTTCTGTTCTGTCAAGCACTTTCTGTTTTTCATGATCAGCTCTCAATATTCCAGTACAACTTCGATCCTGTCTTTCCCGCGGTTGTAATAGTAAACCTTCCCAGACAAAAAGTCGTCATCCGACGGCATCTCCCTGTTGAGATCCTTTAAACTCTCCCGTATCGTCTCCGGATACACCTTTTCACAGTTATGGATCGCTGCCTCGTGCATGCTGGTAAACGCGATGTACAAATCGTTCCCCATCATTTCTCCCAGCCGCTTCGCCACGCCAGGCAGAAAGATGGCCACCGCTCCGTTGATCTGGCTCTTAGTCGTGACGAATGTAGCGCAGGCGCCGCCATCCATCCGGACGCCGCTATCCCGTTCCATAAAAATACCGTAGTCCTCATCCTCAAACCGTTCGACGTCCAGCCAGTTGAAGAGACGCGGCGGAAACAGCCTGTATGTATTCTCCATGGCGTCCTTCATCACCTGTTCCCGGCTCCTGTTCCATCCGTCAAATACCACCTTCGGCACCATGGAGCTCGTGTAAAGTCCGCTGAAATTCCCGATGCTCACATAGAGGGTCAGCGCAATATCGCCCGTCATCTCGCAAACGCCTTCTTTCAGCTTCTCCGCATTCTTCTCATAGTTCAGAGGGCGGATGACCAGATACTCCCGGATGGACTCATAGTCCTCCATATGCCCCAGCGGACTGCTCTTCTCAATCTCCCTGCAACGTTCCAGACAGTCGGAAGCCTCTGACAGCAGCTCCTCCATGGTTTTCCCCAGCCGGAAATCCTGGTAGATCTCCGCCATATGGAACCGCTGGATATGGATCCCGGGACCGTCCCCTCTCAACTCCACCACCAGCAAATCCTCCGGTTCTTCTTCCTCACCGTCTTTTTGCAGCGTAACCTTCGCGCCCCACTCCTCTGTCATCAGAATCAGAAACGCCTGAAACTGCTCCACAAACTCCAAATACTCTTTTCTTTCTCTCTCTTTTTTCATCGTGCATTGCCTTCTCTTTCTTAAATTTCCTGTAATCATGAGAATTTCATGGATTAAAGGATTTGTAAGGGAATTTAAAAATGCCCGGCATTTCGTGGAAATACGCGCAGCCCTCCACCATCAGGAATGCGGGAAAACGCGCAACCGTATGATTCTATCTTTTATTATACGTTTTAAGCGTGAAAATTACAATACTGGAAACAGATTGCCGAACCGGCAGAACAGAATCAGAACTTCAGAATGATATTATTATAAACCGGAACTCCGGCTCTGTCAATGGCAACCGGCTCCTGCGCCCCTATATTTTTCTTGCAGTTCACAGCCCTGTCAGCCCCTGAACTGCAGCCCGTTTTCGACAGGCTTCGTCATATCAGACGGCCGGCGCGTTCCCCGCGGCCGGCCGTCTGTCACTGCTATCTAATCTCTCTCAATTCTAATCTCTCCCAATTACAAAGCTGAAAGTAATGTCGTGTTCACCGCTTACGCAGTATTCCGGATAAACCGGCGCGCCCCAGCTGTCATCTCCGCCGACGCCCCGCATGGCCGCCAGGATCGTTACGACCGTATACCGCGGCTGCGGCAGTTCCTCCACGTGAGCGGCATGCTCCAGCTCCTCCGCCGTATAAGGAAGAACCGATCCTTCAAAAGGACGTCCCTGCGCGGTAAACCGAATGCTGTGTCCCGCTCCATCCGTCACCTTCATCCATCGGATTCCGGTGCGGTTTCCGCATTCCTGCGGAACGAGATAGCGCGATACGCTGTCCGCCGCCGTATCCTTAAAGATTCCGAGGCGTGCGCCTGCGTTTCTGTCACGGTAATTCTCCTCCGGTCCCCGGCCGTACCACTCGAAATCACCGCCCGTTCCGCTGATGCGGAATCTCATGCCGAACAGCGGCAGCTCCGGCAGTCCTTCGCGTCCGAAGTAGTGAGCCGTGGTTTTAATCCGGCCTTCTCTGTCCACCTCGTAAACGACCTCCGTCTCAGTCTCAGGAACCGTTGGCAGGCGGTAGGTATAGGCGACACGAACGCTGTCTTCCCCTTCTTCCACCACGCAGGTTTTGCTGTCGTAAAGCGGAAAGCTTCCGGCGCCGTACCAGGCGGCGCTGGATACGGAGAATTTATTGCCTCTGTCGTTATCCGTAGTCGCTCTCCAGTACACAGGCATGGGAATCTTCCCAATCCACTCCCGGCCATCATAGACGAGGGATACAATGCCGCCCTCCTGCTTCGAGAATATTATGTGGAAGCCATTTCCCTTCACGCCAATATTTACATCACCGTGAATAACAGTGAACGGAAGGCGGTCGTTATCAGTGTGATACTCTTCAACGAAGTTCTTGCCAACACAAGTCTCACCAACACGGTCCGCACCAGCTCCGCCCGCACTAGCACCGCCAGTACCAGCACCAGCAGCGCCAGCATCAGCACCGACAGTTCCAATCACCCGGCAGCTTTCCCCGAAAGCCGTCTCATACCCGGCATCAGCCCACAGCTCCGTTTTCTTTTTCACCGCGGACACCTGATACACATACTCTCCCGGCTCTGTAAATGCAGGAGCCGGCACGCTCACATACTCCCGCTCTCCCGGATTTACCCGGGCACAGAATCTCTCCGTATGGACGGGTTCGCCATTCCTTAAAGCAAGCCAGATGAATTCTAAGTCGGAAGTGTCGGTAAACAGTCTCCTGTTTTCGATCTCCACACCGCAGGCATCCGGAATCAGCCTCAGATCCTGATAGAGGTACTTCACTTCCTGCGCCTTCGGCGAAATGGTTCTGTCCGCGTAGACGATTCCATTGCCGCAGAAATTATAATCAGTCGGCCGGTCGTCAAAGTCCCCGCCGTAGGCCATATGCAGGACGCCGTCCTCGTCGGCCTTCATCAGAGCCTGATCCACATAATCCCAGATGAAACCGCCCTGATACATGGGATACCGGTCCTCCAGCGAGGTGTATTTCTCCATGCCGCCCAGAGAATTGCCCATGGCGTGCATATACTCACACAGGATAAACGGCTTCTCCGGTTCCTGGTTTAAATACTCCTCCACCTCCGCGGGCTTTGCGTACATGCGGCTCTCCATATCGCTGGTCTCATTGAATTCCCGGTTCCAGAAGACGCCCTCATAGTGAACCAGTCTGGACGGATCCCTCTCCTTGAAATACTTCGACATGGCGAGGATATCTTCGCCCGCGTACGATTCATTTCCACAGGACCAGATCAGTACGGACGCGTGATTCTTATCCCGCTCCAGCATGGACTTTGCGCGGTCCACCACGCATTCCTTCCACTCCGGAAGGCTTCCCGGCACGTTCCAGGAAGGTTCGCAGGCCCCCATCTTCTGCCAGGAGCCATGGCTCTCCAGATTCGCCTCGTCGATCAGATAGATCCCATACTCATCGCAGAGCTCATACCATCTCGACTGGTTGGGATAGTGGCAGGTACGGACCGCATTGATGTTGTGGCGCTTCATGAAACGGATATCCCAGATCATGTCTTCTTCCGTGACGGCGCGTCCTCTTTGCACATCGAACTCATGACGGTTGATTCCGCGGAACACGATTCGTTTCCCGTTTAAGCACATGAGGCGGTCTTTCATCTCAAAGCGGCGGAAACCGAGTTTCTGGGGAACGATCTCCACGATCCCTCCGTTTTCGTCGTACAGAATGACGGTCAGCGTATAGAGATAAGCATCTTCCCCACTCCACAGATGAACCGCCGGCACCCTGCCCGCAAAAAATGTGTTCTCCCCGGCAGGCATGCGTTCCCAGACAGCGGCGGTATTCCCTTCCCGGTCGGTCAGCATGGCCGATACACTGCCCTTCGTGTTTCCTTCCAGCGTTAAATCCACCGTGAGTTCTCCGGTCTTTAAGTCTTCCTGGACGCCTGGGCGGACAAAGATGTCCCGCACATGGCATTCCGGCACCGCGTAAAGATACACATCCCGGAAAATACCGGAGAACCGGAAGAAATCCTGATCCTCGATCCAGCTGGCGCTGCTTCTCTTATAGACCTCCACCGCCAGACGGTTGACCCCATCCTTTACGAAATCCGTGATTTCAAATTCGGAGGGCGTAAAGGAATCCTCGGAATAGCCGGCGAAGCGGCCGTTTACCCATACGTAAAAGGCACTCTCCACCCCCTGAAAGGACAGAAACAGCCTCTTATTCTTCAGGGCCGCGTCCGTCTCAAACTCCTTCACATAGCTTCCAACTGGATTATCATCCCAGTCCACGTGGGGAGGCCGCAGCTCCGAGTGACCCTCCCACGGATACATCGTGTTAATATACTGACATTTTCCATATCCCTGCAGCTCTATATGGCCGGGGACCGTAATTTCTCCAAAATCACCGAGACTTCTCTCAGGCAGATAAAAATCCTTTTTCCGCTGCTCCGGCTTCGGGGCATAGGAAAATTTCCACGTTCCGTTTAGGGACTGACGCAGCTTCATGATGCCGCCGTCCGCCTCCTCCCTGCTCTCATAGAACCGGTGGTCGGAATGCGCCTCCAGACGGTTTACCGCAAACACCTCCGGATTTTCAAGCCAGGCTAAATCGGCATGATACTGATCCATAAGTACATCCTCCTTTTTCACGTCTATTATAGGGCCGTCCGGCAAAAGAATCCATCTCTTTTTTTACGATTTTCTGCACTTTCTTACTCTTTGACAGCACCGGCCGCAATTCCTGCCAGGATGTATTTCTGGAAGAACAGATAGATCACGATCGTCGGCAGCATAATGATGATGATTCCTGCCGCCAGATTCTGCCAGGACCCCTGCTGCGCGTTGGCATAATTCATCAGGAACGTGGTCAGCGTCCGCAGCTTGTTCTTCGGCATATAGAGGTAAGGAATGTACATGTCGTTGATGATGGTGATTGCCTTGATGATCACGACCGTAGCTGTGGCCGGAGCCAGCAGCGGGAAAATAATCCTCGTAAACAGGCCGAAATACGAACAGCCATCCAGCAGGGCGCTCTCATCTAAGGATACGGGAAGCGTGGAGATGAACTGGCGGTAAATGTAAAGCTGCATCAGGTCTGAAGCCACATAGATGACGATCGGCGCTCCCAGCGTGTTATACAGCCCCAGGCCGTTGATGATCTTGAAACGGGCGATCTCCGTGACAAAGCTTGGAATCAGCATCCCCAGGAAAAACAGGCTCATGATCAGATTTTTAAACCGGAATTGAAACCGTTCCAGAATAAATGCCGTAATCGTACCGAACAATACGTTGAAAAAAATACTGAAAACGAGTATGATTCCCGTATTTTTAAAGCCAATCAACAGGTATTTGTCCCCCAAAACCTTCTGGAAATTATCCGTGGTCACACGGCTGAACGGAGGCAGTAGCAAGGGAGATGTATTGACCATATCCGCCTTCGTCTTAAACGCGGCAAACAGGGTTAAAAGGATCGGCGCCAGCACGATGGATACCATGCAGAGGCAGATCACCTGTTTTACAATTTGCTGCAGTGTACGCTGTTTCATCCTTTCTTCCCTCCTTTCAAAACGACTCCGTGGATAATCTTATTCTGAACCACGTAAATGACGACGATCATGATCATAATAGCCACCGCCATGGTGGATGCCAGACCGAAGTTGCTGTATTTGAACGCCGTATCGATAGTATAGAGTGTGAAGGTCGAAGATGCATATCCCGGGCCGCCGCTGGTCATAACGTAAGGAATATCGAATACCTGAAGCGCGCCGCGGATATTGTCAAACAGGACGAAATCCACCATCAGCATAATGGCAGGTATCTGAATGTATTTGAACATCTGCCATGCGCTCGCTCCGTCGACTCTGGCCGCCTCCTGGACATCCTGGGGAAGGGACTGGAGAGCCGCCATGAACAGGATCACATGATAGCCGGAGAATCGCCATAAGGACACGCCCGCCAGGACGAAGTTCACGATCTTCGGATCGGAGAGCCAGTTTCTGATGAGCGGTTCTAAGTGAAACAGGGTGAGGATCTCATCGAAGGCTCCGTTGATCGGTGAAAAGAAGTAGGAAAATGCGTAGGAAATCGCCACGCCGTTGATAATATAAGGCATAAAGACCATGGTCTTATAGAATTTTGAGGCGCGGAGCTTTGAGGTCAGCAGGACGGCAAACATCAGCTCAACAGGGATAAAGAGCAGATGGCCAAAGAAATAGACCGCGTTGTTTCTAAGTGACTGCCAGAGATCCTTGTTTTTCAGCATGTCAAAATAGTTGCCGATGCCGATGTAATCGTATGTCTTCGAATAGCCGTCCCAGTTGGTGAAGCTCATTCGGATCAGATCGAAGGCCGGAACCACCACGAAGCCGATAAGCAGGGCCATGGGGATTACCAGGGAACTGATGATAAATATCTTTTTCTGTCTTTCCAGTGAATTCATAACTACCTCCCGGATTGTATTGATTTTACGGAATTTTGGGTATAAAAAGGATGGGGCGTCTGTACGGAAACCCCATCCCCTGTTACAGAGTCTTATTTAATTCCAAGTTTTGTTCTTGCTTCCGCCCATTTTGTATTCAAAGTATCGAGTTCTGTCTTTAAATCAAAACCTTCCGTAAACATCTGAGCTCCCAGCTTCTTGTAATCGAAGGCGATCTCATTCTGAATTGCCTGGAAATCATCTCCGCCGCCGTCGTACATAACCAGTTCCATATCTGGCTGCAGCGCGTCTGCTTCTGCCAGGATCGGATCTTTTTCCTTCGGGAAATTCGTCATGGAGGAGGCGCTGGTTACGTAGCCTATGTATCCCGGATACCAGTCTTCACTGTAGAACCACTCCACAAATGCCTTTGCCAGCTCCGGATTCTTGCTGTGAGTCGTCACGCCCATGAAGGAGTCGCCCTGTACAATCACGCGGAACGGATCATCGGTGGTATTTCTGACCGGAAGATAGAAGGTTCCCAGTTCGGAGTAGTCGTCCGTACCGGTCTGAATGTTCTGTAAGCCCCAGTCTCCAAGAGCCAGGATCGCCGCTTTCTTCTGTGCGAACAGCGCCGTCACCTGATCGTTGCCCATACCAAGAGGATCTTTTCCAAATACATTCATATCAAACAGTTCATTGACCTTTGTGTAAGCCTTGTTGATATCCGAGCCCTCTGAAAACGGTGCGTCGGTCTTTGCCATGTCGTTCCAGTTCTGGCCGTTGCCGCCCTCTAATGCAGGCATAAATTCCATATAAGGGTAATCCGGCCATTCATCCTTCGCTCCCAGGGCAATCGCCATGAAATCCGGGTTTTCTTTTCCGTAGTAATCCTGAAGTGTCTGAGCCGTCTGCTCGAATTCACTCCATGTCGTCGGCACCGTCACACCGGCTTCCTTAAACATGTCTTTCCAATAAAATACGTATTCGTAACCGGCTGTCATAGGAACGCCCAGGATCTTGCCGTCCATGGCATAGCCTGCCGCCAGTTCATTGTTCTTCGCCGCGTCCAGATCCGATAAATCAACCAGATAATCTTTGAATCTCGATAAGGTAAATGGTTTGTTGAACATTACGTCCGGAAGCTGGTTGGCGGAAGTACGCATCTTCATGGCATTCCAGTACTCGGAATCGTCCTTGATCTTCTCTACTTCGATTTCCGCATCCGGATACTTCTCCTGGAACTTGCCGACCATGTCGTTCTGATCAATGTAGTCCATCAGGTTGTTGTCCCAGATAGCAAATACAAGGCTTCCCTTTAAATCTGCCTTGGCCGCCTCCGTCTCAGGAGCCGCCGTTGTATCCGCCTGTCCGCCTGCTGCCGTTGTCGTGTCGGCTGCCGGTGCCTTTTCTGTCTCTTTCGAGGACGCCGTGGAGCAGCCTGTCGCTGATCCCACTACCATAGCCGCGCAAAGTCCTAATGCCGCAATCTGTTTCTTCATGTTTCTTACCTCCCTAGTTATGAGCACTTGGCTGTCGTCTTTTGACCGCTTACGTGCGATACATGTCATCTCCACTCAGCGTGCCCCGTTTTATCGGGTATAGCGAGGTTCTTTCGAGCTTAGTGGAGTGGCTTAGTTGATGGTTCCAGTTTACCATTTTCTTCCACGCATCTCCATGAACTAAGGTTTGAAAACTTGATATATCGTTAGGTCTTTATTTTCGGTAAGCGCCCGGGCTGACCTGGCAGATCTTTTTAAATACCCTTGTAAAATGTTCCACACTGTTGTACCCCACGCTCTGGCTGATCTCATAAATTTTCAAATCGGTCTGCTCCATCAGCTCCCTGGCCTTCCGGATCCGCACCTCCGTTAAGTAGTTGCTGAAGGTCATCCCCTCCTCCTTCGTAAATCTGGAACTGAAGTATTTCTCATTTAAGCCCACATACCCGGCCACGCTTCCCAGCGTCAGCTCCGGGTTGGCGTAGTTATCCATAATAAAACGCTTCGCCCGGCTCATCATATCCGCCTGGCGGCGGTCGTTCTGATGGGCCGCGTAATCCATCACCCACCGGAAATAATTGTTGAGCCACAGCTCCAGACTCCCCATCTCCTCGAGGCGTCCGATCTTCTCGTAATAGTTCACCTTTTCCGCAAACAGCGCGCCGATATCGTCATGGCTCTCGTTCAGGATCCAGGCCAGATTACAGATGAGATAGAGAAGCTCCTGCTTTGCCGAGGAAAGCCCGTTCCGGTAGAACGCCGCAATGAGCTTCTGCTTCTCCTCCGAAACCGCCATCTCATCCGCAGTCAACAGCCCCACCGCCAGACGTTTATACCGTACGAAGGCGTCCTTTGCCGCCAGATAATCCACGCTTCCCCTCTCCCACGGGCTGCACACCGCCGCCTTTCCCTTCAGCCAGTGAAGGGAGAGCCATCCGCCTGCTTCCTCGAACCTGGCCAGGAAATCTCCCGCCCCGTTTCCCTTCGTACTGATGCCCGCGGAGACTGGAAGGTTTAAGAAATTATTCCAGACACTGCACAGCTGCCTGCATGTGGAGACCACATTGTCCTGGTACTGGGCGCCATCGGAGATCCGGTAGAGCATCACATAGCGGGAGGGCGAGATCGTCCCCAGCACGCACCGGGAAGCGACACGCGGAATCTGAGCCGCAAACTCCAGCAGGGGCCTGATCAGTTCTCCCTCAAAGTCGCCGGCAAATCTCCCTGCATGCTTCTGAAATTCATCGATCTCAAACTGCACCACCAGGTAGTCTCCATCAAAAAATGATTCATCCAGCTCACATTTTCCCATGGCCATGGCGCTCAGGCGCTCGGAGTCGGATATCGTTTCCCTGCTTTCTTCCGTTCCGGGCTGTCTTCCGGCCTCGTCTTCACTCTCCCATTCCTCGCTCAGCCCTTTCAGCATATTTTTCAGCAGTTCCCCGTTTAAGTCGGCCTTGAGCAGATAATCGCAGGCGCCAAGCCGGAAGGCATCCCGAACCAGCTTGAAGTCATCGTATCCGCTGAGCACCAGAACCTTCGGCATAACCTCAAAACGGCTGACCGCCTCCAATAGCCCGATCCCGTCGAGAACCGGCATCTTCATATCGCTGATGATTAAATCCACGGTGTGATCCTTTAAATATGCCAGTGCCGCCTCACCATGGATGGCGTCCGCCACAATCTGAAAGCCCATCTCCTCCCAGTTAATGAGAGAACGAAGGGTGATTCGGATGATGGTGTCGTCGTCTACTATCAGTACCTTCCTCATATATGCCCCTCCTTCGTCTCCGCCGGCATACGCAGCACCGTCTCCGTATACTTCCCGACCTCACTCCGGATCTTCAGCGCGCATTCATCTCCGTAGTTTAAAACGAGGCGCGTGTTGACATTGGTCACTCCGATGCTCACATAATCTTCATTTCCCGCAGTTTCATTCGACAGCAGCCGGCGGATCTCCTCCTCCGTCATTCCCTTTCCGTTGTCACGTACCGTTACGTACAGATATGTGTCCTCGAGACGGGCCTTCACCGTAATCAGCCCCAGCTCCTCTTCCAGTCCGGAGAAGCCGTGAACGATGGAATTCTCCACAATCGGCTGGAGAATCAGCCTCGGAACCATGCACGCACCGCAATTCTCCCCGATCTCGTATTCGATCTCGAAGCCGTCGGAGTACCGGATCTTCATGAGGTAGATAAAGCCGTCCAGCACCTCCAGTTCCTCGTTTAAGGTATAGAAACCGACATTGCTCCGGAACGAGCAGGACAGAATCTTAATTAATGCCTCCGCCATCCTGGCGATCGCCTCATATCTGGAGACCTGCGCGATAAAGCGGATAGAATTTAACGAATTTACCAGAAAATGAGGGTTGATCTGCGACTGCAGCGCCCGGATCTCCGCCTCGTGCTTCTTCTGCTGTTCCTCCTCATTCTCCTGAATCAGCTGCTTCAGCCGCCTCGTCATGCGGTTGAAGGAATGGATCATGACACGCAGCTCAGCCTGTCCTACAGGCACCACATGGACATCCAGCCTGCCCTCTTCCACCAGCCTCATTCCTTCCACCGTGTTGTGGATGGGGTCGATGATATTCTTTAAAAAGTAGCTGGAAAATATATAGAACAGTCCAAACAGAACGACCGTTACCGCCACGATCGCCGCGGCAGTCCGGTTGAAATCCCGTGTCAGCAGTTCGGAATCGACCACACTGACAGCGAGGAGTCCCGTCACCGGCTCCTCAGAAATGACGTAAACGTAATTTTTTCCATCCAGCTTATGGTGCAGTTCCGTCTCTCCTCCTGAAACAATCTCCGGAATAAAGAAGCGCATGCCGTCGGCCACATCAAAGACCGGCGTTCCGTCGGGATTTAAGAGCATGGTAATTCCCAGCAGCTTCTCTTTGTTGTACTCCTTAATTAAGTTCCCTGTCTGGGAGGAGACGAACAGGGCAGTCATCTCCACCACATTATCGCGGTCCACATCGATCCCGGGGGAAAGCCCGGCCACAATGGTCAGCGTATGGGCCTTTCTGGAGGTCGCCACGTTCCTGTCGTAGAAGCCAACCTTTACCATGTTCTTATCGTTCAAGGCCTGCTGATACCAGTCCGACGCTTTGATCTCCTCATCTGGAAGAATGATATCGTCCTTCATATAGGTAGATCCCCCATCCTTCATATAAAAGATGGCGGACAGAATATCCTGCACCGGAACCATGGCAAAGTTAAAGGATTCCGACAGCATAAGCATCGCACTGTACCGCTTCGCAAAGTCCTGCGTATCGGTCATCGCCGCTATTTTCATGATTTCGTTGTCATTGACATAGACAAAATGGGACAGCCGCAGGGAGACATCCTTCACCTCGCCGCCCAGTGTGGCAATGATATTGTCCTGGGCGCGCTTAATGCCGCGGGTCGCGGAATCGACCATCATCGTGCGGATGATGGCGCTGGAAATGATGATGATAAGCAGAATGGGGATGACAATGAGGGCAAGAAACGTGTGATAATAAGAAGCCTTTAAATTCTTCTTTTTATTCAGCCACATCATGTCCCGCCCTCCGGTTCTGCCATTTTTTGTAAATAGTATTTCATATTATACAATACTGAAATTATAAAATCAATAAAATGGTTCGTATTTATACGCCTTCTTCCGTATCATGTTATACTCGATTACCTCCGTGTCAACGTAGGTATGAGAATAGACAAACGGCGTATCCGTCTTATCGTAATTAATGCCCTTCAGAAGAAGAAACGGGTGACACTCCTCTCCGCTTAAACCGGCCGGCCCGTTGATCTCCGGAAACTGCCGGTTGGTCACCGTCTGGATTCTCATGGTATCCCACATCGCCTTCCTTCCCTTGTACCGGTAAAGATAATCGAATATGGACAGCTCCGGGTTAAAGAAGCTCTGCATCTGCTCCCTGGTAAGCTGCTCCTTCGGGAAATGATCGATACAGTACATGGAAAACCTGTCCCCCGCAAAAAATGTCTTCTTTACGGCGACCATAGTCTCCCCCAATGACACGCCAAGTGATGAGACGGCTTCTTCCCCGGCCGCCTCCGTGATGACGCCTTCCACCCGCACATCGGGCGTCCTTCCGCCCTTGCGTATGATGTTCTCATACAGCTCGGGAACGGCCAGGTTAAAGGCGATCCTTCTTGCCATGGGATTGACATACGTTCCGCTCCCATGCCTGGAAAATATACGCCCTTCCATCTCCAGCTCCTTAAGCGCCGACCGGATGGTGACCCGGCTCACCCCGAACATAGTGCTTAACTTTTCTTCAGAAGGAAGCCTGTTTCCCTTTTCCAGGTCCATAGACTGGATGTACTCCATCAACTTCTTTTTTACCTGCTGCTTTAAACTGCTCTCCTGCCCCACTGTGCGCCTCCGCTCTTCTCCTGCCGCTATTCGGAGTATAGTATACCATAAACTGAAAATTCAGGAAAGACTTCCTAACATGTTTCACCATTTCCGCCTGTATTTTTATGCATTCCGAAAAGTGGTAATACCATTTTTTCCGAAGTGGTAATACCACTTTTCTCTTTCTACAGTTTTTGCCTCCTTCCCCTTCTATTTTTTGTTATATTGTACAGAAAATAATGTTATTCTCTTTGTTTTATTGACTTTTTTGTGCATTCGTTCTATCCTGAAAGTAAATCAACAGAAATTTCGCGAATTTTCTGATTTTTCACACGTTACTTCACTCTTTTACAGTATCAGAAAGGATAAAATCATGAATCAACTAAACGAAGCTTTAGATTCCTTTTTTCATTTAAAAGAACGTGGAACCACGGTCCGGACGGAACTGGTGGCCGGAGCGACCTCCTTCATGACACTCGCTTTCTTAATTGCAGTCCATCCCTCCATCATGGCCAGCTGCGGAATGGACAAAGGGGCCATGGCCACGGTCACCATCGTCAGCGCCATGATATTCACCCTGATCTGCGGCTTATACTGCAACATCCCCTTCGTCCTCGCCACAGCCATGGGCAGCAACGCGCTGATCGCCTACTCCATCGTCGGAGCCGGCATCACGACCTGGCAGGTCGCGCTGGGAATGAATTTTATCTCCGGTGTCATCTTCGTCATCATCAGCGTATGCAATATCCGTGAAATGGTGGTAAAGGTCATACCGAAGGGACTTAAGATCACCATGGGCGCGGCGGTCGGTATGTTTATCACGGCGACCGGCATGTCCAACGTCAAGCTGATCCGCATCAATGATTCCGGCTTTTTAAAGCTGGGAGATTTACACAGCCCGGAAATCATTCTGACCGGAATCACCCTGCTGCTCATCCTGGCCTTCACCTCCAGAAAGATGAAATCCGGTCTCCTGCTGGCCATGGTCATCGGAACCGTAATCGGCATCCCCATGGGGCTTACCACCGTTCCCAGCCATTTGATCAGTATGCCGCCTTCCATGGCTCCGGTTGCATTTAAGCTGGATATCCCTGGAGCGTTAAAACTCGTCTATGTGCCGTTTATTCTCGCCTTCTTCATGGGAGACTTTTTCTCCACTGTAGGCAATCTGTTCGGCATCGGCTCCAAGGCCAACCTACTGGATGAGGAGGGCAACTTCCCGGATATCAAGAAGCCCTTTATCGTTGACGCCGTAGGCACCTGTGTCGGCACCGTCATGGGAACCAACACGGTCACCATATACGCCCAGTCCGCCGCCGGGGTAGAAGCCGGAGGAAGAACCGGACTCACCGCCGTGGGCTGCGCCATCTGTCTGGGACTGGCCCTGTTCTTTACCCCGGTCGCCCTGATGGTTCCCAACAGCGTATCCTCGGCCGCTCTGATCACCATCGGCTTAGGCATGCTCACCTGTATGGAGAAGCTGGACTACTCTGATTTCACGGAGTATATGCCGGCCTTCGCCTCCGTGATGGGAACCGCCTATACCTACAATATTGCCACGGGACTGACCCTGGGCATCATTACCTGTGTCATCACCAAACTCGCTGCCGGTAAGGCAAAGGAGCTGCATCCTGCCATCTATATCATTGCGGTTCCCCTGCTCTACTATCTGATAGCGCTCGCATAAGGAGGCGTTCCATGGGAGTCACTCTGTTTAAAAACTGCAAATTTCTCTTTGGCGGAGCCGATCCGGAGTCTGTCTCCACCGGCCTTTCCGTCGCGGTAGAGGATGACAGGATTCTGTTTCTGGGAACTGAAAAAGAGTATTACGAACAGCATCCGGAGAAAAGCTTGCCCACCGTCATTGACTGTACGGATAAGCTTGTCATGCCGGGGCTGGTGGATGGCCACAATCATCTGTGCAACACACTCATGAATATTTCCAGGGCGTTTCCCTTCGATTACAGCCATATCTCGGATCACATGCTCACCACCATACACGATCCCTATGGGTGGCTGACGCCGGAAAGCCTGTACGACATCACCATGACTTCGGCCATCAACGCATTAAAACACGGAACTACGACCGTGGAGAACAGCACTATCCTGCCGGACACCGCCTATGAGGCCATGGATACCAGCGGCATACGCGGCATTCTGGCTCCTCAGATGGCTTCCTCCTTCCGTCTGGATTCAGATCCTCTGAACTGGAAGCAGGCACTGGAAAAGACGAAGTCCTGCATTGAACATTACCACAATCCAAAACGCCGCATGTCGGTGGCCGTACATATTCATGACCTGTGGGACTGTATGGAAAAGCTGATGGACGGCGCGCTGGAGCTGGCGGAGCAGTATGACACCCGGTTCGTCACCCATTTCTGGGAATTTCAGAACGCCGTGGAACGGGCTGACGAGATGTGGAGGGACGACGGCGGCGCCTTCTCCCACTACATGAAAAAGGGACTGATCACCTCCCGCAGCGTGCTCTTCCACGGCTCCATGCTCCGGGAACCGGAGATCGAGGCCATCGCCGGGACCGGCGCTTCCATCATACATAATCCCGATATCAACGGCACCAACTGCGGAAACTGCGCCTACGTTCCCTACATGCTGAAAAACGGTATCAATGTCGGACTCGGAAGCGATTACGGCTCCCTGGACGCCATGTCGGCCATGAAGCTGATGCTCATCGTGCACAACATCATGCCGCGGGCTGAACGGGTTCTCCCCTATCAGGCTCCATTTTACGCAGCCACCATGGGAAGTGCCCGCGCATACGGCCTCGATCAGGAGATCGGTTCCATCGAGCCGGGCAAGAAGGCAGATATCATTACCATTGATTTAAAGAAAGCGCCTCATCTGCTGCCCCTGTGCACCAGCCTTCTGGAGGTCAGTCCGGAACTTCTCTACTTCCTCTTCACCCGGAACTGCGCCGGGACGACCACCAGCGAGACCATGGTGGACGGGAAGCTCCTTCGCCGGGATGGGGAATTCCTAAACCTGGATGAGGAAAAATTCGTCAAGAAGACCTTTGACTGGACGGAACGGTGCATGACCGATCTAATGGAAAAGCACCGGTTCGGAGAACATTACGCCCGAATCATCCACCCGGATTTTATGAAGGATGGGGATATCACCTGGGACGTGCTGAATTAAATTCTGACTTATCCACAAAAATATGGCCGCAGCATCAGCGGATTCCTATCGCTGATACTGCGGCCGCTATTATTCTTCTTTCACAAAAGTTTCCACCCTCGTCTCCAGCCGCACCTTCTCCCCCTTGCGGATCTTATAGGCTACCGCAGGGATAGACGTGTTGGCGTAAAGCACATTCGTATTGGGATCGGCTCCGATCACGACGCCGGCCGCCTCCGGGCCTTCGCCGGATACGGTACAGCCCTGTTTCCTCCAGGCTGCGGCGGCTGTCTTTCCTTCTGCCGACTCTCCGTACCCTTCTGTAAATTTCTCCACGGCAAAACCGCAGTCATAGGCCGTGCAGTCATAGTCGCTCTCCACCTCATGGATCCGCATGTGGCCATACTCCGTCGGCACCACGACCGAAGTCACCCGGATTCCCGGGAACGGCTGCCAGTCGCTGACTACCCGGTCCGCAAAGATATGGTACGATTCACTTACCTTCCTGACAAACACGTAATCATCGCCGTCAATCACGAAGGCCAGAGCAGAATCCGGCGCATTCTCATGGAGCACGATCTGGCTGCGCGCCACGGAAAAACCGAATTTCGTGGAATACGCGAACTTGGAGTATTTCTCCGGCACATGGCCGTGTCCGTATTTCTCACAGACTCCGGCCGGGTAGGCGATTACATCTCTTCCGCGCCGGTGTACGATCATATTGGCCTGGAGCATCATTTTCACCTCTGGCAGAGCCGGAAGCGGTGCGGCCTCCGTGCTCCAGAATGGGTGGTCATCCGGAAGCGCCAGACACAGAAGCGTCTTCATTCCCCAGTACGGCGACCCCGGCGCATTGTAGCGCTCCGCCATGATTAAATTCGGATACGCGTAACCGATGGTCAGCACGCCGTCCCGGTCAAAGATCTTCTGTTCGCACCACCAGTTCAAATGGCGGGCGAGAATTCCCTTTACTACAGCCACGGGAATGTCATCGAGGCCGGCAAACACATAGGCCGCCCAGAACGCCGCCTCGCCAAACCGGTAGGATAAGCTCCTTCCATAGGGAAGCGCCGCCCCATCCCCATCGAACCAGCAGATGAAATCCCCGGCGAAGATTCTGGCCCGTTCCCGGAAGCGGGCGCACCGTTCCGGGTCCTCATCCGCCATGGCCACGGAATACAAAAGCCCGTAGTAATGCATGGCAAATGAGATATAGTAATCCTTCTGCCCCGACGCACCGTCCCGGTACCAGCCGTCTTCCAGATAGTAGCTTTCGATCTTATCCAGGCCGGACTTCAGATTATCCGCGTCGTAGCGGCAGCCGTTTTTCTTAAGAGCCACATTGACCAGAATCATAAAAAACTGCCAGTTGCAGTCCGGTATGATGTGCTCGTTAATCGCGTAAAGCCAGTCCGCCAGATGCTTCTGCCCTTTTGCCCCGAGGGGCTCCCAGACCTTCTCCGGAGTAAAGATCATCCCGCTTGCAATTGCCGCCATCTCCACGAACCTCTGGTCATAATCCGTAAAGCCGCCCCAGTATTCCGGATGCGCCGGGTCTGTTCCGTTCCTAAGCCCCTTCTGATAGATTTCCTCAAAGGAGCCGTTTACTCCGCCGCCCTTCCAGAAGGGAACCAGGGCCCACAGCGGCCGGGAAAATGCCTCCATCTCGATGCTGACCTCCGGATAGGTCACGCCGCTGTCTCCCAGATGCAGACGGGCGCCGCCCGCGCTGTATAATGGTTTTAGGGGATTCAGGACGGAGAACATCCAATCCCTGAAATCCTGTTTCGTCTCTAATCTCATGTTCTTTTTTCCTCCTCTACCAGTATGGGTTCCAGTCTTTCGAGAGTCTCGTCAGCGCTTCCATATAGAAGTAATCGCCCCAGATGTTGCACTCGTCAACGCCCTCCGGCGTACACGTGTTATACGGAGATTTCTTGGAGTAGGTGCTGTGAAGAACCAGGCCGTTCGACTCCGCCCCGCTCTTTACCGCGTAATTTTCCACCACGGACTTCATGATTTTCTTTGCTATGGAGGTGTAGTATTTTGCATCCTCTCCATTTAAATATTTCGCCATTTCCAGCATTCCGCAGGCGGCGATGGAGGCAGAGGAGGAATCCCGCGGCTCCCCGGAACCGTCTCCGAATTCCAGATCCCAGTACGGTACGAGATCTTCCGGCAGATGGTCCAGAAAATATCCTGTCACATGCTTAAAATCGCTGATATACGCTTCCCGCTTCGTATACCGGTAAGCCATCGCCGTGCCGTAGACGCCCCACGCCTGGCCTCTGGCCCATGCGGAGCCATCCCGGTATCCCTGGCAGGTCGCCCCGTGATCCGGCTCTCCCGTCTCCATATTCATGAAAAAGGTGTGCCACGTGGAGTAATCCTCCCGAATGACATTGGCGATCGCCGTATGGATATGCTTCTCCGCAATATCCCGGTATTTAGCGTCCCCGGTCTCCTCCGACGCCCAATAGAGCAGGGGCAGATTCAGAAGACAGTCGATGATAAACCGATAGTTCTCCGGCTGATCCATCGGCCCCCACGCCTGGATAAATTCCCCGGTCGGATGGTATCTGGTGATCAGCTGGTCCGCCGCCATGACAGCCGCCCGTTTTCCCTGCCCGCTTCCGGTCAGCTTGTATCCGGCGACGCAGGAAGGGCTGTAGAGAAAGCCCATGTCGTGATGGTCCACGTCCGCCTTCGTCTCGATTCTCTTATAAAAGCTGTCGATCTGAATCGCTCCTGCTTCCTTCAGAGCCTCGTCCCTGCTCCATTCATATGCCAGCCATATCTGGCCGGTCCAGAAGCCCGTCGTCCAGTTGACATTGGGTGTCGGCCGGTAGAAGCCCTCCTCGCTGTACGCCTTCTTGAAGGAATGCGTAAATTCCTTTAAATTCTCCTTCACCTGTCCGGCGGCAAAATCCATAGCCTGACGGCACGCCTCCCCGGACAGCTCATTCTTTTCATTCAGACGTCTGATCGTATCCGCATTCATGTTTTAAAACCTCCTCGTAGTAGTTCTGCATCAGATAAAACGCCGGTTTCTTCCGGCTCCTGTCCTCTGTGATCAGTCCCTTGATGTTATATCCCTTCTGGTACTTTCCCAGCCGCTTCGGCGTGCGGAAATCAAACAGGATCCAGGGCGTTGTCCCCTGAATATACGGAATCCTCCGGAACACGGCGATCTGGTTTTCGTAGATCTCCTCCTGTTCCTTCACAGATCCTCTGACAGGGCTTTTAACTTCCCTCTCCTCTGCCTCAAACGACCCATCCGCGCCGAATTCGCTGATGATGACCGGCTTTTCCGGCGCCGACTGTTCCAGTATGGTGCTCAGTTTGGTGTAGTCCGGATCGTACCAGCCGTAATATTCATTGAGTCCGATCACATCCAGATGCGCCTCCAGCCGGTCCGCAATCCGCAGATTCACGGTATCCACCAGACAGGCCGCAGAGATCAGCCTGGACGGATCGGAACGCCTGGCATACTCCGCTAAGTCCGCCATGAAGCGGTACCGCTCATCCGTATCCGGATTCTCATTACCAACGGACCAGATGATGACGCTGGCCCTGTTTGCATCCCGTTTCATCATCTCACTCAGCTGGCTTTTCGCCTGTCCAAAGGTATCCGGATTCCCAAAGTCGATCCACCAGTACACGGGGATCTCCTCCCACAGAAGAAGGCCTTCCTCGTCGGCCAGCCGCGCCGCCCAATCCGTATGGGGATAATGGGCCAGACGGACGAAATTGCAGTTCATCTCCCTGGCCAGGCGGAAGGCTTCCCGTATCTCCTCCTTCGTTACCGCCTTTCCATGGTCCCTGGAGTCCTCATGGAGGCAGACACCTCGCAGGAACAGGGGCCTGCCGTTCAAGCGTATGGAACGGCCCGCCGTCTCAATGGTACGGAAACCGACACGGTCCGAGATCCGGTCGGAAGCCCGGTTCTCCCCGTCATATAAAGTCAGCCGGACGTTGTAGAGCCGGGGATTTTCGGGGCTCCACAGCTCCAGCTCCGGAACCTTGAGTTTCAGCCGGCCCGTTCCGTCGGGGCCGAAATCCATGATTTCACAGACTCCGATCTCCGGTATCTCAAAAAATGCATTGTAATCCGGCGATATACTGCCGGCTGCCACCGCTTCCACTGTAATTTCCCGCTCTCTTCTTCCACTCAGTCTCACCTTCATATCCTGAATAAAGACCTCCGGAAGACGAACGAGTGTTACGCTCCTGTAGATTCCTCCATACGGAAACCAGTCCGTGTTAAGCGAAGGCACATCCGCCTGATGCCTGGTCCCATCCGCCACGACGATCAGCCGGTTATCCGCTCCCTCCTTCAGACTCTCTGTCGCCTCCACGCAGAAAGGCGTGGAACCGCCTCTGTGAACGCCGAGAAAACAGCCGTTTAGGAACACCCTCGCCTCACCGGCCACCGCTCCGAACCGGATGAACACCCGCTCATTTCCCCGGCTTCCATAAGAAAACCGGCGGCTGTAAACCGCCGGTCCCTCATAGTAGAAATACTCCGGTTTTGCGAGATTAAAGACACCGGGAACCGGTACGGTCTCCCAGTCGTCGAAAGCATAGTCAAGGGGTACCGCGCACCCTTCTGCATTCGTCCCCTCCTCCAGAAACCATTTGGCCCGGAGGCAGTTATCGTATAGGTCCACGGAGAAATTCCAGAGCCCATCCAGACTCTCTTCCTCTCTCCCTCCCTGCATAATCAGGCTTTCCGCCCCGATTAAGGGAGCGGAATAAGCGTTTTTGTATGCCTCGTTGTGAATATTGTCCACGAAATTTTTAATCTCTTCCATTGAAACCAGTCCTTTCCCGATCAGCCCTTTACGCCAGTCGCCGCGATGCCTTCCACAAAATACTGCTGCAGTGTCAGGAACACGATCAGAACTGGAATTAAAGACAGTACGGAGGCCGCCATGATCAGGCCGTATTCAGAGCTGTACTGGCTTAAGAACATTTTTAATCCCAGCTGAAGGGTCTTCTTGGCTTCCGTTTTTAAGTAGATGAGCGGCCCTAAGAAGTCATTCCAGGTGTTGACGAAGGTGAAGATCGTCAGTGTGGAGAGCGCGGGCTTGGAGAGCGGGAGCATGATCTTCGCCCAGATCTGATATTCGTTCATACCGTCGATCCTGGCCGCCTCACAGAGCTCATCCGGAATTCCCTGGTAGAACTGTCTCATCATGAACACACCGAAGGCAGAGAATGCCTGGAGGCAGATGATCGCCAGATGCGTATCGTTGAGTCCGAAGCTTCTCATCATCATGAACTGCGGAACCATGTATACCTGCCACGGAACGGCGATGGTTGCGATATAAGCCAGGAACAGCCCGTTCTTATGCTTGAAATTCAGTTTTGCAAATGCATACGCTGCGAAGCTGCTGGTGAGCAGCTGTAAACATGTGACGATTAAAGTGATCTTGACCGTATTTACGACGAATTTCATAAGAGGAATCTTCGTCCAGATATCTATGTAGTTTTTCCATCTCGGATTCTCCGGTATCCACTGAATCGGGAAAATAAATACATCCTTATCCAGCTTTAAGGAGGCTGACACCATCCATGCAAACGGTACCAGCATAAGGAATGCAAAGACGATCAGGACTGCATAGAGGATAACCCGGCTGATCTTATAATTTGTGCTTTGTACTTTCATTTTTCTTCCTGCCCTCCTTAATTCGCATACTTCTTCTCACCACGGAACTGGATCAGCGTGATGACAAGGACCATCAGGAACAATACCATGGCGACCGCGCTGGCATATCCCAGATTCCAGTTACGGAACGCTTCCTCGTAAATATGGTAGACGAGAACCATGGCTGAGGAGCTGACAACGCCGTTGGAACCGCCGGCCAGCATGTATACGATATCGTAAACCTTGAAACAGTTAATCGTTAAAATAATCGTGACAAAGAACGTCGTCGGCTGCAGCTGCGGCCATGTGATGTAGCGGAAACGCTGAAGGGAATTGGCCCCGTCTAAGCTGGCCGCTTCATAAAGCTCGGCGTTGATTCCCTGTAAACCAGCTAAATAGATGACCATGTAATAGCCCATGTTCTTCCATACGGAAAACAGTACGATGGTGAACATGACCCAGTGGGGGTCGGCCGCCCATTTCGGCAGGCTCTTCGCAGATACGCCCAACTGATATAAAATCATGTTGATGGGACCGCTCTTCTGGGGACTGAAAAGCATGTTCCATACGGCGGCTACGGCCACCAGCGACGCTACATAGGGGAAGAAGCTGACAGTACGGAAGAAATTCCGTCCCTTGACCTTCTGATTTAACAGGACCGCCAGCCCCAGCGCGCAGGCCAGGGTAAACGGCACCGTCGCGAGACAGTAGACGATCGTATTGATAAAGGACGACCGGAATCTGGCGTTTCCTGCCATCTGTATAAAATTCTTTAGTCCTGCGAACTCCATGGGGCTGTTGCCATCCCATTTCATAAATGCCAGCACGAAGGCAAAGATAATCGGTCCCAAAGTAAATACCGCGAATCCGATGAAGTTGGGAGCAATAAAGGAATATGCCACCATGTCTCTCTTTTCCTGTCTGGTAAAACGCTCTCCCGTGCGCACCTTCTTAATCTTCTCTTCTGTCGTCTCGATCTGGGAGATCAGTTTGTTTCTCTTATGTGACTGTTCTGTATTTTTAAGCTCGCGCTCCAGAGCCTCACGCCTTGTGAGCAGCGCAGCAATTTTTTCGTTTTTCTGTGCTTCTGTCATTGTCTTAGCCACCGGCTTTTCCTCCTTTTTACCATTTACCATTCCACAATTCGTTTCAAATTCAGAGGGGATTCTTTAAATGAGGCGGGCTTTTATTCTGCCCGCCTCTTGATGTTGCCTGATTGTCGTCTGCGCTTTTTATTCAGCCAGGATAGCGCTTACCTGCTCATCCATCTGTGCGATTCCGTCATCGACAGACATGCTTCCTGTCATGATGGCATCATGTGCTTCGTTCAGTGCGGTCTCAATCTCAGAGCTCTTCGGATGTACCGGCATTTCCAGATACAGATTTGCAGTATTTAACGCGTCTACACTGGTTTCGTCGTCCTTCGGGAAGCCTTCCGTTGCAGATACCAGGTTCGCCACTTCGTCTGTCATAACAGCCGGGATTGTTCCTGTTGCTGCGAGAACCTCTGCGCCTTCTGCTCCGCTTACGAAGTTTACGAACTCCCAGGCCAGATCTTTATGAGGTGCGTTGGTCGGGATTGCGAGGGAGGTGATGGTTGCCAGTGTGGAACCAGCCTCTACGCCGTCAGCATGAGGATACTTTGCAATTCCCCAGTTTGTGCAGTCTGTGTACTCGCCTGTTTTGATCTTCTCGATCAGTGTGGAGATGAACCAGGTTCCCATGTTCATCATCGCTACGTTGCCCTGGGCAAATGCGCCGGAGTAATGAAGGCCGCTGGTCTTTAAGGTTGCATAATCCTGGCATACGCCGTCTTCCTGCTCTGCAAGAACCATGTCGTAGTATGGCTTTAAGAACTCATACTTTCCGTCCAGAATCGTATTCTTTCCATCCAGGATACCGAACAGCTGAACTGCGGATCTCCATGTGTGGTAGTGAGCGCCGTATACTTCCTGGCCTGGGGTATCGACGGTTACGGATCTGGCCAGCTTATCATACTCATCGAATGTCATGTCGTTGGTCGGATAGGCAACTCCTGCCTTGTCAAATACGTCCTTGTTGTAGAACAGCACCCAGAAGTCATTTCTGAATGGAAGCTCGTATAACTTGCCGTCTACCGTGATCTGATCGGTAAGTCCCTTGTACTGAGCCAAATCCACACCGGAATCTGATATGTAGCTGTCGAGAGGCTCCAGCACGCCCTTGTTCACCAGAGTCATGTAGCCTGGAACGTCCTTTACGGTTACTACGTCGAAGTCGGAACCATTGCCTGTAAGCTCTGTGGCAAGTACAGTCTGGTAATCGGTGGATCCCAAATCTACCATTTCAATGGTGACATCCGGGTGAGCCTTCTCGAACTCATCGATAAGCGGCTGGTAGTAGGTCGTGGAGCTGATATCCCAGACAGACCACTTAAGAGTTGTCTTATCTCCAGAGGCCGCTGCCGTCGTGTCCGCCGGTGCCTCTGCCTTCGTTGTCGTCTCCGTGGTTGTTCCTTCCGGTGCAGCCGTTGTTTCCTTGCTGCTGCTTCCGCAACCAGCCAGTGTGGTAACTGCCATCACTCCTGCAAGTGCGAGACTTAATGCTCTTTTTTTCATTGTATTCCCTCCTGATTTGAATTTGGTAAATCTCATCTGTCTGTGATTTACTATGCCTAAATTATAACCGGACCGCCGGCTGAAAAGAATGGATTTTATCTCATAAAATATTCATTATTTATTCACAATTATTTCATAAACCCCTTGGCAATGTAATTTTTTACGATTAATAATACAATTTCTCTATTGTATACATATTGCATTGTTTTTCGTAAAGTACCATTCTATTTTTTATTCAATTCGCCTTATGGGCGAATTGGTGCGAGCGCCCGCCATGTCCGCATGGCATGGTGCCTTTGGGCGCTCTGCACATCCGCCGGAGGCTTCAACAGCCGTTATTCGGGTGTTGACAATTTACAATAAATAGTCTAATTTTGTATATAGAAATCTGTAGAGAGAGGAATTCATCCTTATGATAAAGAAATTTCTTCCCAGTTCCATCCGCGGAAAAATCATGGCCGTAACGGCGGCGATCACGGTTCTGATCGCAGTCATCACCATGGCAGTCTGCTACTCCGTATTCCAGTCTTTTCTTATGAAAAACCAGATTCAGTCCACGGAATTCAACCTTTCCGTCGTCAGCAGCAACATGGCAGAGGATATGAAGGAGATCGTCACCTTCACCAAATGGTGCTGCTCCAACAGCGAGGTCGGCCACTATCTGGAACGGCTGAAGGACCAGCCGAAGCTCCCAACGGCTTCCAAGGACACCGAGGGCCTGCGCCCGCTGGCGCTGACCGCTTACAAACGTCTGAATGAGGAATACATAACCTCCGGGAGTGCCGGCGGCAAGAAGTATATGGCCCGTGTCATCATCTCCACTCCCAATACCGGGAATTTCCTGCAGTCCATGACCAGCGCCAATTACTCCAGCTCCTTCGACGCCGCGCGGGTCAGCAAAAGCAGCTTCTTCGCTCCTCTGTTTGAAAGCCCCGACTTTCGATGGATCGGGGTGGTGGACGATCCGATCTCCAATGCCAATCACGAGAAGATCATCCCCATCGTGCGCCCCGTGTATGACGAATACAGCCTGGAGATCATCGGCTGGACCTATGTGGAGGTCTCCTCCCGCCTGTTCACGGACTACCTGGCTTCCTATCCTCAGGCCAGCGACAGCCAGCTGTTTTTGACCATCGGGGACAAGACCTACGGTTCCTCCAGCAGCACCTGGTCCGATCCCGCCATGCCCTATACCGATTTTAAGCCTGTGACCGGCACTGCCACACTGGATTCCGGCACGCAGGTATTTTCCGTGGTCTCCCCCAATGGGGAAAAACGGATGCTGGTCCGGCGTCCTGTCGAGGTGGAGGGAGCCGACGGCTGGTATCTCTCCCAGGTTTTATCCCGGCAGCAGTTTAACCAGCAGCGCGTGGTCTACCTCCTGCTGATTGTCGGAATCAGCGCAGCCATCATCTCCCTCGGCTGTCTGCTGACCATTCTCTTAAACAAGATCATCAGCCAGCCCATCAGACGGCTCAGCTTAAAGATTGACGCCATCGCAGACGGAGATTTCTCCAGGGACAGTGAGATCGAATGGAACCACGAGCTGGGCTCCATCGGCCGCGGCATCAACAATATGTCGGAAAATATCGTAACCCTGATGGACAAGCGGGTGGCGGACGAAAAGCAGAAAAAAGATCTGGAATACCAGATTCTGCAAAGCCAGATCAATCCGCATTTCCTCTACAATACGCTGAATTCCATCAAATGGATGGCCACGATCCAGAATGCCACCGGCATCGCCGACATGACGACGGCTCTCGCCAGGCTGTTAAAAAGCGTCTCCAAGGGAACCTCATCCATGGTCACACTGCGGGAAGAGCTGGATCTCGTCAAGGATTATTTTCTTATTCAGCAGTATCGGTATGGCGGAAGCATTACCATGGACTACCACATCGAATCGGAGGAGCTTTACGGCTGCGAGATCCACCGTTTCACCCTGCAGCCAATCATCGAGAATGCGCTGTTCCACGGGATCGAGCCGAAGGGAACCGCCGGTGCCATCACGGTATCCGCAGAATCCGGCACCATGAACGGAAAGAAAGTGCTGAAGATCAGCGTGACCGACAACGGAATCGGCATGACCCGGGAGACCATCGATTCCGTGCTTCACGAGGAAGACAACCCCGGCAAAAACAAGACCGATTTCTTCCGTCACGTGGGAATCAGCAACGTAAACCGGAGAATCCAGTACGATTTCGGACCGGAATACGGAATCACCATTGTCAGCGAACCGGGCGTCTATACGACCATGACGATCGTACGCCCTTATATCAACCAATCTGAAAGGAAGAAAGATGAGGATCTGCTATGATAAAATTACTGATTGTAGATGATGAGCCGCTGGTTCAGATCGGAATCAAGTCCATGATAAACTGGGAGGAATACGGAATCGAGGTCTGCGGCACCGCCATGAACGGCGCCAATGCGCTGGATTTAATTGAGGAATATTCTCCGGAGATCGTCATCACCGACATCCGTATGCCCATCATGAACGGGCTGGAGCTTGCAAAGACCTGCCGTGAAAAATACGGAAGAATTCCTCTCTTCATCTTTCTGACCAGCTACGAGGAATTTCAGCTGATCAAGGAGGCCATGACCTACGAGGCCGTCGATTACTTAATCAAGCTGGAACTGAGCGCTGACTCCCTGGCAGAGGCCGTGAAGAAGGCGAAAAACCGTCTGGAAAACCTTCAGGCCGTCGTAAAGGCCAAAGACCCCGGCCGCCCCCTGCTCCAGAGCTACTATGATAAATTCATCCTGCGCCTGCTGCACAATCTCTTCGACACGGAAGAACAGTTCCATCTCCAGGCGAAGGATTTGAAGCTGACCTTCACGGACGCCTGCTACTGCGCCGCCCTGTTTGAGATACGCGAGGAATCCCACGGCTCCATGGACCATGCCAAGCTGATGAATCTCTGCAGCAGCACCTATTCCATGGCCCGGGATATTTTGAACAAGCACGTTCCCTGCTATGCCATCTCTCTCGACATGAAGCACTTTGCAGTGATTTTCCACGTTCAGAAGCCGGAGAACCTAAGCGGCGCCCAGCTTCAGAGCGCAGTCAAAAATGCGGTGGAAATGGTTCACAACTACTTTAACGTCACCGTGCTGGCCGGGATCGGCAGTCCGGTGGAACAGCCCTTAAAGATCTGCGAATCCTACCAGGACGCCAGACAGGCCTTCGGCCGGACCAAAAGCACAGCCCCGATCATCCAGTTTTCCCAGGATGACACCCAGTCCGTCAAGAACGCGTTCAACATCGCCGTATTTAAAAATGACATCACCAAGGCTTTCGACGAATTCGACACCGACGTCCTCTACCGGACGCTTTCCGAGATCATCGAGCTGTTCAGGGCGCATCCCCTCCGCTTCCTGCAGGCGGTGGACGGGGCCTGCAATATCCTCTACTTAGCGCTCTCCCTTCTCCCCGACGGAGAGGAAAACATGATGGAGATCTTTTCCTCCTACAGCGACGGCTACCGTTCCATCTACCGTTTTACCAGTGTGGATCAGATCATCGAATGGATGATCATCCTGCGGGACGGCTTATGCGAGGTGCTAAAATCCAAGAGAAAGACGTATAAGGCCCACGTCATCACCAACGTGCAGAAGTACATAGGCAGCCACGTGAGCGAGCGCCTCTCCTTAAATGAGGTAGCCGGCGTCTTCGGTCTCAGCCCCAACTATTTGAGCATTTTATTTAAGAAAAACTGTCAGGTCGGCTTCTCCGAGTATATCTCCCAGGCCAAGATCGCAAAGGCCAAAAGCATGCTCTTAGAGCAGGACATGAAGATCTACGAGGTGGCGGACAGGCTGGGCTTTGAAAGCGCCTTTTATTTCAGCAAGGTATTTAAAAAAGTGGAGGGCATCTCTCCGCGTGAATATATACAGCAAAACACCATCGGACCCGATGGAGAACAAGGAGACACATTATGATTACAGAAGCAGCAAAAACTCTCACTGATTCACTCAGGCTTTTCACGCCCTGCCCGCCGGCGGCCGACAGGGAATGCTGGGAGAAGCTCCCGGAAGACTTGAAAGCCCGCCTGATAAGAAATGGAGAAGCCTATCTCCACTACGAATATCCCGCCTTAACCGCCGTGGATTTCATGGAATTTACACGCAGCGGAAACAGAAGCCGCTACCAGGACAGGCTCTTCGCCAGACGGACCGCTTTAGACAGCCTGGTTCTCGCGGAATGTGCAGAACACCGCGGCCGTTTCCTCGACGACATTATCAACGGACTTTACCTGATCTGTGAGGAAAATGCATGGCAGCTTCCTGCTCACAACTCCTATATCCGTGATACGCCCCAGTTTCCCCTTCCTGACGTCACAAGGCCCGTCATCGACTTATTCGCCGCCGAGACCGCTTCCGTCCTTGCCGTGGCGGAATACCTGCTGCGCAGCGAATTAAAAGAGGTAAGCCCCTTCCTCTCCGTCATGATCGACCACGAACTGGAGACACGGATCTTCACGCCCTATCTGAGCGAACATTTCTGGTGGATGGGGGATGGAAAGAGCCATATGAACAACTGGACGGTCTGGTGCACCCAGAACGTGCTGCTCTCCGCCTTTACCCGGCCTCTTCCGAAAGAGACACAGACCGAGATTCTTACCAAAGCGGCCGGAAGCATCGACTATTTCCTGGCTGAGTACGGCGAGGACGGCTGCTGCGATGAGGGCGCCCAGTATTACCGCCACGCAGGGCTCTGCCTCTTCGGCTGCCTTGAAATCCTGAACGGAATCACGGATCATGCCTTCTCCTTCGCCTGGGAGCAGGAAAAGATCAGAAATATTGCCTCCTACATCTTAAATGTGCACGTGGATACGGTCTATTACGTCAATTTCGCAGACTGCTCCCCCGTGGCCGGCCGCTGCAATGCCAGGGAATACCTGTTTGGAAAGCGCACCGGAAACCAGGCACTCATGGAGTTCGCGGCCTCCGATTACCAGAACAGCGAAGACCCGCTCACCCTGGACGAGCACAATCTTTTTTACCGGCTTCAGACCGTATTTTCCCATGAGGAGATGATGCAGTACGACAGGAATCCCGTGATCGTCCACCGGGACCTCTATTATGAAAGCGTCGGCCTCTTCATGGCCCGCGACAGCCGCCTCTATCTCGCCGTGAAGGGCGGAGACAACGACGACAGCCATAACCACAACGACGTCGGCAGCTTCACCATTTACAAGGACGGAAAGCCGCTCTTCATCGACGCCGGTGTGGAAACGTACACGAAGAAGACCTTCTCTCCCGACCGTTACGATATCTGGACCATGCAGTCCCGGTATCACAACCTGCCCACCTTCGTGGACCACGGCAGAGAGACGGTCCAGCAGGCCGGCGAGCAGTACTGCGCCGCGGATGTACGGTATGAACTGGGAGAGACAGCCTGCCGGATCTCCATGGATATCCGGCAGGCGTATCCCGACGACCGGATCCGTTCCTACACACGGGAGGCCGTGCTGGAAAAGGAAAAGTCCATCACTATCAGAGACCACTACGAGGGTGACGGCGGTACGGCCGTCCTGTCGCTCATGTTCTGCGAGAAGCCTGTCATTGATCAGAATACCATCCGAATCGGTGATCTGGCCGTCTGTGCAGTGGAAGGCGCTTCCTCCATCACCGTGGAAGAGATTCCAGTCACTGACGAGCGCCTGAAAACGGCCTGGAAGCACAATCTGTACCGCTGCCTCGTCACCATGGAGGCCCACGATCTGACTCTGACGATTGTTTAGAGCCTTGCACCGATAACGCAGTCACAGCACTGCACTGCATAAGGAGGCTAACTCTTGAACCTTACACGAAAGGCCATCGGCGGCCGTATTCTGGCCGCCGCAAAAAAAGATACAATTCTGACGGTTTCCCTGGTCTGTGCCGTTTTTTCCATGTTTCTCGTCCCGCCCTCTGCCGCCTACATCGGATACGTGGACTTCCGGGTCCTGGCCCTTTTATTCTGTCTGATGGTGGTGGTGGCCGGATTTCAGGAATGCGGCCTCTTCGTCCTGATGGCGAGGAAACTGCTTTCCGGCGAGAATAATTTCCGGCAGCTCTCCTGGATGCTGGTTATGCTGCCCTTCTTCTGTTCCATGCTGATCACCAATGACGTGGCTCTCCTGACCTTCGTCCCCTTTACGATCCTCATTCTGGATATGATCGGCGAAAAGAAGTATATGGCCTGGATCGTGGTGCTCCAGACTGTGGCGGCAAACTTGGGGAGCATGGCCACCCCGGTGGGAAACCCGCAGAACCTCTTCCTGTACGGTCGTTTTTCCATACCGGCAGGCAGCTTCTTCGCGGTCCTGCTGCCCTTAACCGTTCTGAGCTTCCTGCTCCTCACCGCGGCAGTGTTTTGCATTCCCCGGATCCCCATGCAGATCCGGTTTGACGCTCCGGCGGCAGCCCCGGAAAAAAACGCTCATCCGGCGCTCTTTTTGTTTTTGTTCCTTCTCTGCCTCCTGTCCGTATTCCGGGTTCTGGATTACCGGATCGTGCTGGCCGTCACCGTCGTCTGTCTCCTGCTCTTCGACAGAAAGCTGTTTCGCACCGCGGATTACCTTCTGCTCCTCACCTTCGTCTGCTTCTTCCTGTTCGCAGGCAACATGGGGCGGCTCGACTGGTTAAAGCGCTTTATGGCAGAGATTCTGAACCGTAATCCGGTGCTTTTCTCCGCTCTGACGAGCCAGTTTATCAGCAATGTTCCGGCGGCGGTGCTCCTATCCGGTTTTACTAACGACTGGAAACCGCTCCTGCTCGGGACGAACCTGGGAGGTCTGGGAACGCCCATTGCCTCGCTGGCCAGCCTGATTTCTCTGAAATTCTACATAAAAGAACTGCCAGATAAGGTTTCCCATTATCTGGCAGTGTTCACCGCAGTCAATATAGCGTTTTTTCTCATTCTGTACGCGGCGGCCAGCTTCCTTTAGAAGCGGCCGCCCGCAGTTCTACATAAGCGGTGCAAACAGCCGCAGCACGCGCCCCGCAAACTTCTTATACCACGGATAGTGCCGGCACTCCTCCAGAGTGATTACCTGGCTCTTGGCCAGCGTCTCCTTAAAGTCCCTCTCCACATCCTTAATCACCTCGTTGCGGTAAATATAGGCCGCACACTCAAAGTGCAGATACAGGCTTCTGTAATCCATATTGATCGTGCCGACCACCGCCTTCTCGTCATCGCTGGTAAAGACCTTGGCATGGACAAAGCCCGGCGTGTACTCGTAAATCTGCACACCCGCACGGATCAGCTCCTCATAATGCGCCTTGGCCAGCAGGAAAGCGTACTCCTTGTCCGGAATATGGGGCATAATGATGATCGTCTCGACGCCGCGCTTGGCCGCAAACTGCAGGGCCTGTACCAGTTCGTAGTTGAGAATCAGATACGGCGTCATAATATGTACGTAGTTTCTGGCTGTGTTGATGATATCGAGGTACACCAGCTCTCCCACGGTCTCCTGATCCAGGGGACTGTCGCCGTACGGGATCACGAAGCCCTCCATGGACAGCTCCGGCGGATAGAAAAATTCCGGATCCCTCAGATACCGGCCGTAATCCTCCGGCTCCTTCTCCGTAATATTCCACATCTGGAGAAACATCATCGTAAAGCTGGTGACCGCGTCGCCCTTCACCATGATGCCGGTATCCTTCCAGTGGCCGAAACGCACCTTCCTGTTGATATACTCATCCGCCAGGTTAATGCCGCCCGTAAATGCCGTGTGTCCGTCGATCACCAGAATCTTTCTGTGGTCCCGGTTATTCTGGTAGGTGGACAGGGCCGGTCTGATCGGCGCGAACATCTTGGCCTTTAAGCCCTTGGCCCTCAATTCCCTGGGGTAGCTGTACGGGAGGAGGACGAGGCAGCACATGCCGTCATACATAAACCGGACTTCCACGCCTTCCTGCACCTTGCGCTCCAGAATCTCTAAGAGGCTGTCCCACATCTCCCCGCGTTCCACGATAAAATATTCCATGAAAATGAAGCGTTTCGCCTTCTCCAGCTCCTTCTTCATGTCCTCGAACATCTCTTCGCCCACCGGATAATACTTCACATTGGTGTTGCCGTAGACCGGATAGCTGCCGGAGTTCTCGATATAGGCGGCCAGATTCGCGTTGCTCCTGCTTGTTTTTGCCAGCTGCTCCATATAACGGGGATTCTGTTTCAGATACGGCTGCGTATCTGAGATATTCTCCCGCAGCTTCCTGTTGATGATCTTCCCTTCCCACTGCAGCTCCAGAAAGAGATAGAGCAGCGTGCCGAACACGGGAATCACCGTAATCGGAATGATCCACGCCAGCTTAAAGCTTGGATTCTCATCCTTATTTACGACATAGAGGATCACAAATGCACTGAGCAGCGTAAATCCTCCGTAAATATAGACCATGTAATGACTCAGGAAGCGGAAACCTGCAAGCAGTATCGATATCTGCAGCAGCAGTGACATCACCACAAACGCAGTTCGCCCGAATATGATCCTCAAAAGTTTTCTAGCCTTCTTCATCCTTTGTCTCCTCTCCTGTATAAATCATTACACATTATACACCATGTGACTCTAATGTGCAACAATCCCAGAGAGAAGACCGCCTGCCAGCCCCCTTGAAATCTACACGCATAGATTGCTCAGCATTCCGTCATAATCCGGATAATCTCCCGATCCGTCTCTTTCATACCGTCTTTGCCCAGACGGCCGATATTCCGGATCGTGTTTTCTACCCCCTTTGAGACAATTCCATCCCCGCCGTAAAACTGCTGGCCGTTTAAATACATGGAATATCCCAGGATACCGGCATCCACAGAGGCCGCGATCTTCGCCGCGCAGGATGGCTTCGCCCCGTCACAGACAATTCCTGAAACAATAGCCAGGCTGTTGACCAGCGTATGTGCGATCGCCTTAAAATCCGCGCCTTTCAGCCATGCGATGCCGCATCCTGCCCCGCTGCCGGCACTGACGGCACCACAGTATGCGGACAGGCGGCCCAATCCCGTCTTCAGATGGATGGCAATCAGATTGGAAAGTACCAGTGCCCGGTAGAGCCGCTCTTTGCTGCACTTCAGCTCCTTCGCGTATTCGATTACAGGCAGCGAGGCAGCCAGCCCCTGATTCCCACTTCCCGAGTTAATGACGACCGGCAGCTCACAGCCGCTCATCCTGGCATCAGAAGCCGCAGCAGCAGCAGCCCTGGCTCTCACCTCAACTCTATCGCCGTATGCTTTTAAGATGGTCCTTCCAATGTTGGCTCCGTAGCTGTTCCTGAGCCCTTCCTTTGAGATTGCCGTATTATATTCAATCTGGCAATCCAGGATTTCACTGATTTCCTCCGTATCCACCGAATTGGAAAACTCACAGATGGACTCCACATTCAAAAGGGTCCGGTCAGAGTCCGGTCTTCTTGCGGCTTTCTGTTCAGCCATTTCCAACAGGACTTCTCCATTCCGTTCCATCAGCACAATCTTTGTATGGCAGCCGGTAATTCTTACCCTGGCCTGATTAGATCCGCAGTATACGGTCACCGCCATATCCAGCACCTCCTCTGTCTCCAGAGGCCGCACCTCGATATGGTTCTCTTCCAAATAGGCTTTGATCTCCAGTTTCTGCCGCGCAGTCACATCAGAGAGTACCTCCAGTTCCCGCTCTTCATTCCCCGCCACGATCCCTGCCGCTGCCGCTGCCTCAATCCCTTTCAAGCCGCCCGTATTGGGAACTACGACGCTTTTTACATTTTTAATGATATTTCCGCTGGCCTCTACCACACATCGGTCCGGAACGGCTCCAAGAACTGCTCTCGCCTTCGCGCAGCAGTATGCCAGAGCAATCGGCTCCGTACAGCCCATAGCCGGCACCAGCTCCTCCCGCAAAATCTTCATATATGCCTGATATCTGATATCGTCTTTTGTCATCTCCAGGTTCCTCGCATTTCATCTCTTTATTATTTTTGAATCTCCCCATGTACTGTTTCCCATCTGTCATTCAGACCGTACTTTACCTATCCGGCCGCATATCCGATTTCCTGCTTTACAAGAAGAAAACGACAGAGTATGATAATTATATTGTTACTTAAAACAGGAGATGGTTCCAATGTTCCAGTATCACGGTTATTTAGTCGAATTAGAATACAGGGAATACAAACTTCCCGAAAGCTTTCCCTGCATAGCTCTTCTGCAAGGCGAATTCTCCTTCTCCCCCGGAAGCAGCGGTCCCCTGACCTACCTCCATTTCCACAACTGCGTGGAAATCGGAATCTGTCACGCCGGCGGAAAGGACCTTTATGTAGAAGACAGTCATGAGCGCTTCTGCACCGGTGATATCAGTGTAATCCCGCCTTATACCATCCATATCTCTCAAAACCGGGCGGGACAGGAAGGGGAAGACTGCGAATATCTCTATTTCAGTCCCGAGGAACTTTTAAAGCCGTTCTATCCAAATGGTCTCCCGGAGCATCTTCTCTGGTATAACAGAAATCAGGGCTGCTCCTGTGTATTTCCCATGGAGCGTTTTCGTGTTCTGTATCAGTTGATCATATCTGTCTTCGATGAACTGCGCCGAAAGCGTCCCTACTATCATAATACTGTCCGCGGACTGATTCTGGCCATGATGGTAGAGCTATCCCGGATCAACGGACTGGAAAATACCGTTCATTCCTTCGAGAGACTGCGGGATATGACGCCGATTCTTCCGGCGCTGGAGCTCATTGGCAGCAATAACGCCTCTTTTATGACTACCGGTGAGCTCGCCGGCGCCTGCCATTTAAGCGTCGCCCAGTTTGGCAGGATCTTTAAACAGATAATGACACAGAGCCCTGCGGATTACATTCGAATGGTAAAGCTCCAGAAGGCGTGCGAGCTGCTCTACAGCACGGAAATGAGCATCCTGGATATCGCATTGGAATCCGGTTTTCAGTCTCTCTCCGCCTTTAACCGCGCGTTCCTCAAGTCTTACCAGAAAAGTCCCAGCAAATGGCGCCAGGAAAAGTGCAGCGTCCGGAAGAAAAATGTCAGGTATTCCCCCTATCTTCCCAGCGTACGCTCTAACCTTTGATGCCGCCCGCATTAGCCATTCCTTTAATAATCTGCTTCTGTGCCATCACGTACACGATCAGGACCGGAATAAGCGCCATTAAGGTGCCCGCCATTAAAAGTGCAAACGAAGTACTGTGTTCCGCCTGGAAGTATTTCAGTCCCAGCTGAAGCGTTCTTTTGCTGTTGGAGGTAAGGAAAATCAGTGGGGCCAGGTAGTCGTTCCAGCAGCCCATAAATGTAAATATGGTCAGTGCCGAAAGCCCCGGTTTTACCATAGGCAGGATGATCCTGAAACAGATTCCCAGATGGGTACAGCCGTCAATCTTTGCCGCCTGGGAGTACTCCTCTGAAATCCCCATAAATGCCTGTCTGAGCAGGAATACTCCAAATGGAGTGAAGCTCTGGGTCAGGATTAATGACAGATGGGTATCCGCCAGCTTCAGCTTCGAGATTACCATAAACTGAGGGATCATGATGACCTGCCATGGCACCATAAGTGTGGCCAGATATAAAAGGAACAGCTGGTCCCGTCCGCGATAGCGGAGTTTTGCAAAGGAATAGGCTGCCAGCGAGCTGGTCAGCAGTGTCAGCACTGTAATAATGACCGACAGCCTGATTGAATTCCAATAGTAATTCAAATACGGAATTTTCGTAAATACATCCTGAAAATTTTTCCAGCGAATCGAGGAAGGAATCCACTCGATGGGAAACCGGAAAACGTCCTGCTCGAATTTAAACGCGGTGGAGGTCATCCACAGAAATGGCAGGATTGTCACTGCCGCAAAACAAAAGAATACGAGGTAAGATAATACCTTACCGGTAATACGTTCTGCTGTACTCTTGTTCATAGGAATCTCCTCTCTAATAATTTACCCATTTTTTCTGTCCCTGGAACTGGATCATAGTCACAATAAATACGAGTACGAATAACACTACGGCATAGGCCGAGGCATAACCAAACTTGTAGTTCTGAAAAGCTTCCTGATAAATCCTGTATACCAGAACATTGGAGGAACGTCCCGGACCGCCGTCTGTCATAATATTTACCAGGTCGAATACCTTGAAGGAATTGATGATGCACATGACAGTACAGAGAAACGTGGTTGGTGATAAAAGAGGCAGCGTAATGCTTTTAAACTTTTTCCATGGACCTGCCCCGTCAAGGGAAGCCGCCTCATAAAGTTCTTCTGAGACAGACTGTAAGCCCGACAGAAACAAAACCATATAATACCCCATATTTTTGATGATTGAGACAATGGTAATCGTCGTCATGGACCATGCTGTCGAAGTCAGCCATTTCGGCGGGTTTGCCATTCCCAGTATGGTGAGAACGCTGTTCACCGGGCCTTCCCCGCGAAACAGCGCCATAAAGATCACGCCAAAGGCCACGCTGGACGTCAGCTGCGGGAAGAAAAAGATTGTCTTAAATACTTCGCTTCCCTTTAGCTTCTGCTGAAGCAGCACGGCCAGCAGCAGCCCAAATAATAGTGTGAGTGTCACACTGACTATGGAATAATAAATATTATTTCGCAGCGATGTATAAAAATAGTCGTCGTGAAACAGCTTCTTAAAATTAGCAAGGCCTACAAATGCCGCCTCACTGAATCCGTCGTAATTTGTCAGCGACAGCAGCAGTCCCCAGACGACCGGTACCAGTGTAAATATGAAAAAACCGATCATATTCGGCAGCAGAAACAAGTAACCGGCTACTTCCTCTCTCCTTGCCATTTTCGTCATTTTGATTTTTGTTTTCTTCTGATTCTTCAATCGTACCACTCCTTCCTGCATAAACCCGTGCAGACGGATATCCGGCTTATCAGCCGGACATCACGTCTCCCACACGTTTAATTGATCACATCAGCTCTTCTCGATTCAAAATTTTTCATCGTGGTATCGATATCCTGCTCACCGACCATATACAGCTCCATCTCTTCCTTCAGGATCGTCTCTACCTCAGCGTACTTGGGATGGTATTTTGTATCGATGGCATTGTTTTCCGAGAATACAATTTTTGCAAGCGTGTCATCAGACTGTCCTGCTGACTTTAAGTAAATATCCTTGATCTCATCGTCATTGTACGCGGTCAGCGTACTGTTTTCTGCAATGATCTTAGCTCCGTCATGGGTACACATCCACTGAATAAAATCATAAGCCTCGGCCGGATGCTTGCTGGTTTTTGATACGGATAGAAAATTCATGGCACATGGCGCCGTATAGTCCCTGGAGCCTTCTGGAATTGGCATTGGCATAACTTTATACTTGAATGGCATTTCACCGCTCTCATACTTTAAGTTGTAAGAAGCGACACCCCATGTACCATTCTGGAACGTGGCGACAGTCTCAGCAGGAGCTGTGGTGAAAAGTGACCCTACATTCTGCCCCATCTCCAGCTTTTCCTCAAACGGTACGTGACTTCCATCCTCGTGGAGCGCTTTCCAGAGTTCCAGATTTTCCCGGATAATTGTGGTGTCCTCATCCATAACACTTCCGCCCATCTGCTGCATATAGACAAAGTTATCCATGCCAACCAGGCCGCCGTACGTTTTGTCCGTCGTCAGTTTTTTTGCCAGCTCCCGGTATTCGTTCCAGGTAAGCTGCTCTGTAGGAACGTCTAATCCGGCTTTCTTAAACAGCTCCTCGTTGATAAAAAGCAGCCATACCGCCTGGCGGTAAGGAAGGCCGAAGATCCCCTCCTGGTTGCACTCCTCGAATACCTGTCCGTATACAGAGGTATCCAGACCGGACTGCTCTACGTAAGAAGTGATATCCTGAATTGTCTTCTTATTCTGATAATCTCCGTAGGGAGCGATTCCATTGACACCCAAAACATCGAACTCCACCCCGCTGGAGAAGGACGCCAGGATCTTATCTGCGTACTCGGTCGGCGGGAAATAAACCACCTCCACCTCGGCCACGTCGCTCTGGGCATTATACGCCGCCACGGCAGGATCAAGGTATGACTGCTCATCACTCCAATCATAGAATGTCAGCTTTACTTTTTCACCGCCGCCCCCGGCGGTCCCATTCTCAGCCCCCGCCTCTGCCTCGGTTTTGCTCTCTGTCTTCGCTCCCCCCTCTGTTCCTGCGCTGCCGTTTCCCGATCCGCATCCTGCCAGTGAGAATGCCATCACGCCTGCCATGCCAAGTGCCAGTAATCTTTTTTTCATCATCATATACCTCTCCTTTTTTTATTTGAGGATCTCTTCGATCCGTCTTTTCTCTTCCGATGTAAATTCCCTGTTCTTCAGTGCAGCCACATTTTCCTCCAGCTGTGCCAGTCTGCTGGCCCCCAGGATCACGCTGCTCAGCCTGCCCGCTTCCAGAGCCCATACCAGAGCCATCTGAGCCAGAGACTGCCCACGCTCCGCAGCTACTTCATTTAATGACGAGGTCATCTCCAAAGTCTCAGGCGTAATCTGCTTCTCTGACAGAAACACACTGTGTCCGGCCGCTCTGGAATCCCCTGGAATCCCATTTAAATATTTACCGGTCAGAATGCCTTGTTCCAGAGGACAGAATGCGATCGCCCCCATCCCCGACGCCTCAATGACAGGCAGCAGTTTTTCATTTTCTCTGTACACCATGGAATAGTGATGCTGATGAATGGTGCACGGAACCTTCAGTTCCTTCAAAATTTCCACTGCTTCCATAAGCTCTTCCCGGTTGTAGTTCGACAATCCTATGTAAAGTGCTTTCCCCTGGTGCACCAGCCCCGCCAGCGCATCCATTGTCTCCCACAACGGCGTCTCTTTGTCGGGCCTGTGATGGTAGTAGATATCCACATAATCCAGTCCCATGCGTTTTAAGCTCTGGTCTAAGGAAGCCGTCAGATATTTTTTGGAACCGCCGTCTCCGTAAGGACCAGGCCACATGTAGTACCCTGCCTTTGTGGAAATAATCAGTTCATCCCGGTATTTTCCCAGATCGCTCTGCAAAATCTTTCCAAAGGTCTCCTCTGCGGATCCCTCCGGCGGCCCATAATTGTTGGCCAGATCAAAATGTGTAATTCCCATATCGAATGCGCCCAGCACCATTTCCCTGGCATTGCTGTATGTGCTGCCATATCCGAAATTATGCCAGAGGCCAAATGACATGGCCGGAAGCTTTAATCCGCCCGCTCCGCACCGATTGTAAACCATAGTGTCATAGCGGGTATCCTTTGCCGCATAATTCATAACCTATTCTCCTCTCCCATATTTCCCGACTGCTTCGACTACCCAGGAAATCCTGTTTAAATCAATATTTCTCGGAAGTGTACAGTCGGCGCCGATAACCACTCCTCTGGTTCCGTGTTTTTCAAGAAGTGCTGCAGTATACGCCTCCACTTCCTCCTTCGTCCCGGAGCAAAGCACGCCCTGAGGCCTGTTATCAAATCCGCCCAGCACACATCTGCCGCCGAAGAATGCCTTTCCCTCTGTCAAGTCCATGTCTTCGATGAAGGTGGCCCAGTTGATCACCTTTGCCGGATAATCCTGCCACACCTCCACCCGGTTTTTATCCCCGGCCCATCCACAGCAGTGCAGAATATTACTATCACTGAACCGGTTAGCGTGCTCTAAGACCTTTAAATCCCCCGGTCTCACGTACTTACGGTACTCCTCCGCCGTAAAACGGTACTCCTCCGCATTCTGTACACAGTAATAAATTCCCGTACAGCCAGCTTCCCGGATCAGCAGTTCGGACAGAAGCGCCGCATCCTGAGCGATGACGTCCATGGCATAAAGTACTGCCTCCGGATTCTGCCGCAGATGATTCATCAGCAGTTCATCGGATGTCGCGAACCGCAAATATGACATGGGGCAGAATACGTTATAGAAAGCGCACGCCTCTCCGTCCAATCTCTTCACAATCTCCTTCGCCCGTTTCACCTGACCGGTAATAAATGGATGATCCTGACCCATAGGGATCATTTTAAACCAGTCCTCCGGCTCTTTTATCTGGGAAATTATGGAATTTGGATAGTCAAAATACCCATCGCACATAATTTTCACCATATCTACATTACATCGATGGAAATAATCAATATGTGCATCCACACACTCCTGATCCAACTCCATATCTTCCGGCAGATGGAACCAGAATCCCACTGGTACCCGGTCTACTTTCTCATTCTCAAATGCCTTCATCAGGCGCTCTGTCTTTGTCATACTTTCCTCCAATTTTCTGTCTTAATTATTTATATAACCACATACACAGCTGCAGGCAGTCATATATGTCTGTCTAAGTCAATCAGGCACATGGTATAAATGGCCATGGCTTCCAAAAGCTGGCTGATACAGATCGACTCGTCCGCCTGATGAAAGTCACCGACCGGCCGTGCCGGATCCGGACGGTATACCTTCTTTCCCGGCAGCGCCATGCCAAACCCCAGACCTCCCGGCAGCTTTCTTGCATAGGTACCGCCGCTCATCGTGTATGCCGGATTATCATAGCCAGAATATTTATGGTAGCTGTCTGTCAGACACTGCACCACCGGATTATCAGCAGGGCAGTACATGGCTCCCGAATTCTTCCTGACACACAGCCTCAGACCGTAACGGCGGGCCGCTTCCCGCATTTTTTCCAGAGTCTCCGAACCGTCGGAGCAGGCGCCCCGGCTGTCCAGAACAGGATACCGGTAGTCTGCTGTGATTTTAAGCCTTCTCTCACTGCCGGAAGTGACTGCCAGGCCGGTAATTCCCCCCACCAGACAGCCGGATACCGTGTCCGATACCGCAGCGCCGATTCCTGTCCCATAGCCGTCGCGTCCGCAGTCACGCAAAAACTCTATCCATTGATTTTCTCCGGCACTCCTCTCATTCAGGCCGCAGGCCATCAATTCTTTCGCGAGAATTGTCACCGCACTTTTTCCCTGCTCCGGACTGATGATGTGGGCCGCTCTTCCGGAAGCTTCCACTACAGTTCCATGTTCCCCATCCATAACCGTTATTTCGGGAGATAACCGGAGACGCTCCTTCTGCTCTTTTGTCACTACGCCGGAGCGATATACGATACGAGCCTGATCGGGAATCGAGTTGGCACTGCTGCCCCCTTCCACGGAAATAACTGTTTCGGGCAGAAGCTCCCGTGTCTCAAACACCAGACTTAAATTCCCCTTTTCCCCATGGCAGACCGGAAATCCGCAGTCGGCAACCAGAGACACCTCCGGCATTGGCACATGAGCAATCATATAGGCGGCATCATCCATCGTATTTTCCTCACTGCATCCCACATAGAGACTGTAATTGCAGTTAAGGGAAACGAATTCTTTCAGATAGAGCAGCACATAGAGGATTCCCACTGCCGATGATTTATTGTCCTGAACGCCTCTCCCTATGAGGAAATCATCCACAACAGTCATTTCATAGGGCGGATAGGTCCAGCCGTTTCCCTCCGGCACCACATCCAAATGAGACCAGATTCCAATTTCCTTTCCACTGCCGGAAGCAAACGATATTTTCCCGCCGTAATAATTGAAGCAATCCGTTTTAAAGCCTTTCCCGGCCGCCAGTTCCAGCATGGTATCCAGTACCTTCCGGCATCCCTTTCCAAACGGAAGCACATCGGAGTCCGGTTCTGAAACACTGCGGATATTTACAATTCTTCTCATATCTTCTATAATGTCATTGCGATGACTCTCCATCCATCGCCTTACAGCATCGATTCCAGTTTCCGTCATATAACCTCCTTTCCTTCTTTTACAGGTATCATTCCTTTCATTTTTGCAGGAAGGATTGTCTGTACTGATATGAGAAGTATAGCGGATGTAATATAAAAATTCTTTGCATGAAGGAGCGAAAACTATGCAAAATCGATCACCGTCATCGACCGATCTTCAATATCGCCATTATAATCTTCCATTGGACTTCCCTTCCTTTGCTTTCCTGGGAGACCGGTGGATTCTTCCCGATCATGCCGATTCCATGCATTTTCACAACTGCATGGAGATCGGATACTGTTTAAGCGGTCATGGCACATTCTACGTCGAGCAGAAGGCTCTTGCATTTTCTGAAGGTGATATCTGCATCATTCCAGAAAATACAATTCATATTTCCTGCAGTGACAGCCGCGTGGTCAGCCACTGGGAGTATATCCTTTTCGATCCCAAGCTTATGTTTCCTACCGGAGATTTTCACTTAATCGCAAAAGACAGCCGCCTTCTCTTTGACGATCCGCAGTTCTCCAATTTATTTTCGAAACAGGAGCATCCCGCTCTGATTTTCTTTGTATGCAGGATGTTCGAGGAATTCTATCACCATGAAACTGGGTACCGGGACGCCTTAAGAGGCCTTTTCATGGCCTTTATTACAGAGTATCTCCGCATCTGTCCCGATCGGAAAATCAGCGGCGAGGCCAGGCAGAATCTGCGTATCTATCCAGCTATTCTGCACATCCGAAGCTTCTACAGCCAGAAAATAACCGTGCCCGGTCTGGCGGCACTCTGCGGACTGAGCGAGCCTCATTTTCGCAGGATCTTTGAGGAAATCATCCATTTGCCGCCGCTCGACTATATCCATCATCTGAGGATCCGGCAGGCGTGCTACTTTCTGGTACATACAAATACACCCGTCAGTGAGATATCCAAAATGGTGGGATTTTCCACACTCTCCAGCTTTAACCGCCAGTTTCAGATGGTAACGGGCACTTCACCGCGGAAATGGAAGGCAAAAAACAGGGACAGCATGGAATCCCACCGGATAACGTCACTTGATTCCGGAGAAGATATGGGCTTTTTTGCAAGATAACAAGAGCTCCCGGCGCACAAAAAGAACCCGGCAGGCATAAAAATCATGCCTGCCGGGTTCCTCTGTACCGACCAGATACCTTATTCTTTTCGTTTCTGCCGCCTGTCTCTATTCCAGTGCCTGGCGGATATCTTCAATAATATCATCCACGTTCTCGATCCCAACGCTGAAGCGGATCATAGAAGGATCCACGCCCGCTTCCACCAGCTGCTCATCGGTCAGCTGTCTGTGGGTATGGCTTGCCGGATGAAGCACGGAAGTACGCGCATCCGCAACATGAGTCACGATGGCGGCCAGCTTCAGGCGGTCCATAAATGTAACGGCCGCGTCGCGTCCCCCCTTCAGTCCAAAGGAAATTACGCCGCAGGTTCCGTCCGGCATGTACTTCTGAGCCAGTTCATAGTACTTGTCTCCCTTTAATCCCGGATAGTTCACCCACTCCACATCATCGCGGGATTTTAAGTATTCCGCCACGCGCAGCGCGTTCTCACAGTGGCGCGGCACACGTAAATGCAGCGTCTCCAAGCCAAGATTTAAAAGGAATGCGTTCATCGGTGACTGGATAGAGCCAAGATCACGCATAAGCTGAGCCGTCGCTTTCATAATATAGGCCATCTTTCCGAATTTCTGTGTATAAACGATGCCGTGATAAGATTCATCCGGAGTGGTCAGTCCGGGGAACTTCTCCGCATTCGCTTCCCAGTCAAAATTGCCGCTGTCCACGATGCAGCCGCCCACGCAGGTTGCATGGCCGTCCATGTACTTTGTGGTAGAATGGGTCACGATATCGGCGCCCCACTCAAACGGACGGCAGTTGATCGGAGTTGCAAACGTATTGTCAATAATCAGCGGCACGCCGTGTCTGTGTGCTGCCCTCGCAAACTTTTCAATATCCAGAACCACCAGGGCCGGATTGGCGATAGTCTCACCAAATACCGCCTTCGTATTCGGCTTAAATGCCTTCTCCAGCTCTTCCTCTGTCGCATCCGGATCCACCAGAGTCGAATCAATTCCCAGTTTCTTAAGTGTCACGGTAAAGAGATTGGTCGTTCCGCCATAGATTGCCGCAGAACTGATCACGTGATCTCCTTCCCCGCAGATATTTAAAATAGAGAAAAATGACGCTGCCTGTCCTGAGGATGTCAGCATCGCGGCCACGCCGCCCTCCAGTTCACATATTTTCGATGCCACCGCGTCGTTCGTCGGATTGGCTAAGCGGGTATAGAAATATCCCTCGTCCTCCAGATCGAACAGTCTGCCCATCTTATCGCTGTCATCATATTTAAATGTAGTACTCTGATAGATCGGAAGTACTCTGGGTTCTCCGCTCTTCGGCTGCCATCCGCCCTGAATACAAACTGTCTCTCTGGAACGCTTATTCTGGCTCATGATTCTTCCTCCTGTGTTGTTAAGTCATATTTTCTCCCTAGTTTATCACAAAATTTTCCATAATTCAATATCCAGACCGGGGGAGTTGCGGAAACGTAACAAATGCTTATGCCCGAAACCGGAACCGGAAAGGTCCAGGAAACGAAAGCGCCGGGCCGGGCAGCAGCTGGAAGCGAAGGCTGAACTGTTACGCGGAAACAATGAAAACGTCTTGAACTCCTCCCTCATTTACAGTATAATATCTAGATGGAAAATTTTATCAATCACGCACAGGAGGTGCACATGGATAAATCAAAGGTTTACTATACAAATTTTCACACCACATTTTCAGAAAATCTGCCGCAGAAGCTAAAGAGGCTTATTAAAACTGCCGGCATGGAGCAGATTGATTTTCAGAACAAATACGCGGCAATCAAGATTCATTTTGGAGAACTGGGCAACTTATCTTTTCTCCGTCCCAACTACGCAAAGGTCGTCGCAGACCTGGTTCGTGAAAACGGCGGAAAACCGTTTCTGACCGACTGCAACACACTGTACGTCGGAAGCCGCAAGAATGCCCTGGATCACCTTGACACCGCTTACGAGAACGGTTTTTCCCCCTTCTCTACCGGCTGCCACGTTCTGATCGCCGACGGTTTAAAGGGCACCGATGAGGCTCTGGTCCCCATCGATGGTGACTACATAAAGGAAGCAAAGATCGGACGCGCCGTCATGGATGCCGATATCTTCATTTCCCTGACCCATTTCAAGGGCCATGAGAGCACCGGTTTCGGGGGCACCTTAAAGAACATCGGCATGGGCTGCGGTTCCCGCGCCGGCAAGATGGAGATGCATAACGCCGGGAAGCCCCACGTCGCGCAGGATACCTGTGTCGGCTGTCACGCCTGCGAGAAAATCTGTGCGCACGGAGCCATCTCCTTCCAGGAGAAAAAGGCCTCTATCGATCACAATCGCTGTGTCGGCTGCGGACGCTGTGTCGGAGTCTGTCCGGTAGATGCCGTGGAGACAGACTGTGATGAGTCCAACGACATCTTAAACTGCAAGATCGCGGAATACACGTATGCAGTCGTGAAGGACCGCCCCTGCTTCCATATCAGCCTCGTTACAGACGTCTCACCAAACTGTGACTGCCACTCCGAGAACGATATCCCGATTATTCCCAATGTCGGCATGTTCGCCTCCTTCGATCCGGTGGCCCTCGATATGGCCTGTGTGGACGCCGTCAACAGCCAGCCGGTTATTGCAGGAAGCATTCTGGAAAAGCACGGCAGCGGGCACCACGACCACTTTACAGACGTTCACCCGGATACCAACTGGAAAACCGCAGTAGAACACGGCGTAAAAATCGGTCTTGGAAATAAGGAATACGAATTGATTAAAATATAAATACGGATCGCAATAAAAAGAATGCCTGAAGCAGACAGGATCAACGTATGATCCCTGGGTTTGCTTCAGGCATTCTTTCCATGAAACGTTGAAAGTATGTTTTCGAGGGCAGTGGTACAGGGGATTGGGGAGGGGACCTCCAACAAGTGCCATAATAGGAAATTAAGGTTTTTTTGTTAAATACAATGTTATCGTATCACAAAAATTTATTTTGTCATGATGTTTTAATATAGCCGCTCTTATACCATTGTAGAAATTAGTTCTGTATGGTTCTTGCAAAACAATATGGTCACAGTGTGTGCCAAGATATTCAATATAGCTTTCAGCATTGTAGGTGCGTTCGCTTTGAAACTTATATTCTTGAAAATCTACAAAACCATAATTAAGTGCATTGCGATAAATAAGTCTTTGTGTGTATTGTGTTTCTGGCTTAAAATATGTAGAATACACTTCTTGTAATTCAGTATAGAGTGTTTCGTTTGGCGTCTTGTAATCTCCGTGTAACGTCATCATAGCAAGATAGCCACCGCTTTTTAGCAGTTCAAAACTTTTAGAAAAAGCAATTGGTTCTGGTATCCATTGTATTGTTGCCGCTGAATAAACTAAGTCAAACTTTTTATCTCCATAATCATAAAGTCCAAAATCACCGTTTACAATATGAAAATTATTATAGTCTTTAAACTTGTTTCTTTTAAAATTCAATGATTATCTCGGAAAACCCTTGATTTATGGGCGTTTTCAAAGGATTGTAGACTGAAATTACTACCAATTTACTACTTACGGAGTTAGCTTTGATATGCCGCCAAAATCCTTTTGAAGATAACCCCATACCACCGTCAGAAATGACGTGGCACATCAGCAATGAAATAGAAAAGTATAATACACCACCAGACAGGCGGCGTTTCTTACTTCCACATGGAAGAACTGGAACGCCGCTTTTTTTATGCCCTCATGTCACGCAGTAGGGGCAAAGAAAGCCTTGTATCATGGGGCTTTACGGGTGCGGTTTTGACCGGGCAAGGGAAATATACCGAAACCCTCAAAAACGCCGTCCTATTGCGTGACAAATCCACAGCAAAAGAGTGATGGAGCTATGGCAGTTTTCCGCATGGAACGAAACAAGAGCTATACCGTCATGAGCAACCACCACCTACGCAACAAGGAACTGACCTTAAAGGCAAAGGGCTTGTTGTCGCAAATGCTGTCCTTGCCGGAGGATTGGGATTACATCCTTGCTGGGCTATCCCTTATCAATCGGGAAAAAATAGACGCTATCCGGGAAGCGATACGGGAGCTTGAACGCGCCGGGTATACCGACAGCAAGCACGCAGAACGTCAAAGACTTATTGAGCAACCGCGAGGTGGAGAACATCTTTGAAAACTCTGACTTTGTGCTTATGCTCAATCAAGCAGCCGGCGACCGGGCTATCCTTGCGAAGCAGCTTTCCATATCGCCGCAGCAGATGAAATATGTTACCCACACCGAAGCAGGCGAGGGGCTTATCTTCTACGGAAATGTGGTGCTGCCCTTTGTAGACCGTATCCCGAAAGACACCGAGCTATACAAGGTTATGACGACGAAGCCGAAGGAAGTGACAAATTCATAGAAAGTGCTATATTTTGGTGAAAGGAGATGGTACAATAATAAAAAATAAGGAGGTGTCATTGTGGCAAAAAATACATTAGATGAAACTAAGGAATTGAAAATTTTACTTGCACAAATAAAAGGCTTTAACGACACTGTTCAAGGTATACTACACGACACAAATACGCCAGAGATAGGAAGATATTCTTGTTTTGGAGATATGGCTCATACATATAATGACCTTGCCGAATGTACTAAAAAGTTACTAAAGGTACCTTCTCTTATTTATACATTTGAGATAGAAAAAATACCCAGCTGGGGAGATTCAGTGTGGCCAGTGCAGAAGAAAATTCTCGAACAAGTTTTGGTGAGTGGAAAAATGCTCTATTCAAGTTTAGAGGCAAATATGGATTTTGCTGACGATGAATTTGATAATCTTGAGAATTTCATACATTCCCGTTTACGCACAGTAATATTTGGAAAACCGCAAAAAGAGATAGAAGTTCAAAATGCTATTGAGTCTTTATTGCTAGGACGCGGTTTAAACAAAGGAACTGATTATGACAGGGAAACAGGAAAGTTTGAGTTTTCTGGAAAAGAGTACATACCAGATTTCATCATTCCCAAATTGCGTTTGTGCATTGAAGTAAAACTTTTGCGAGAAGGTAGAAAATCAAAAATTATTGAAGAAATAAGTGCTGATATTACAGCTTATGGCAAACAGTATGAACGACAATTATTTGTCGTATATGATTTGGGGTTCATTCAAAACGAAGAGGAATTTAGACGAGATATCGAAAATGCAGGAAATGTTAAAGTAATTATAATAAAGCATTAAATAGTTGATTTATTTAGCCCGCCCAATGTGGCGGGTTTTCTTATATCCAAAAGGAGGTGCTTTTATAGCAGCCAACAGGAGCTTGTCGGCAACATCAACGCCGCGCTGCCGTTCATGGAGCCGGATTTGCGGGAACTTGCCGCCCGCACCCTTTCCAAAATCGACGCGCTGACCGAATCGGAGTACGCGGAGCGTGCCGTTTACGCCGCTGACGAGGTATGGCCGGGATAAGGCGGCTTGCACCGCCCCAGAGCCGCAGGGTGAACGCCCTTGTGCGCCGGGAGTGCTGCAACTATGATTGCGGCAACTGTATTCTTCTGGACGACGGGGACGAGTGCGTTTGCCCGCAGACCATTTCCTTTTCCCTGCTCTACAAGTGGTTCCGCGCTGCTGTCCTGCCCCTTGACAAAGAACTGTATGCAGATCTCTACGCCCCGGAGGACAGGCGGTATTGTGAAGTGTGCGGCGCGTCCTTTGCTTCAAGCTCAAACAGCGTCAAATACTGCCCGGACTGCCGAAAGCGAATACAGCCGTAGACAAGCCGCAGAATGCAAGCGGAAACAGCGGCTATTGTCACGCAGTAGGGGCGATAAAGCCCTTATGTAATGGGGTTTTCTGGGCATGAAAATCAAGCGGCAAGGGATTGATACCTTTCCCCTCAAAATAGGCGTTCTATCGCGTGACAGGACGAAGAAAACAGCCCCACAACAAAACCGGGAGCGGTGGCCAGTGATTGGCTACCGCGCCCGGTTCTTTTAAATTTTTGAATAATATGGTATAATCAATTTCAAGGAGGAGGAAAGTTATGTTTAATCCTAAAGTTGAATGTATTTCAACTGAACAAAAGTATAATATTCAATTTTTAATACCATTTATTATTTGTGTTTGTATTATGTTGTTTGAAAAAATATATTTGATGTTTAACAATGTTCCAGAATTATTTGATGGTGCTGATATTATATATCATTCTATTGCTAATATTCTTTCCGTTATCACACAATTAGCAGCTTCTGTTGCTGCTGCAATTATTTTTTACTATTGTGCGGAATTTTTTAACAAGAAAAAAGATATGGAAAAATATAGCGTTATTCGTAGAACTTTGCTAATTCAAATGTATTTTTTTATGGAAATATTTGAACATTTCAATGATTTTGAAGTTATAAAGTGTGCCAACAACAATAAACGTATGCACGATTTCTATGACGTAGAACCTTTTTACTATATTCTCAGAAAAACAGAGGACTATTCTTTTCGTCAATCATTGATAAATGAGATAAAAGAGTACATTCAAAAAAATATGAGTGATTTTCATGGTGTAATACGAACACTTCGTTCAACTGTTAATGAGTTAAGCGACAGTGTTTTGTCATATAGATATTTTCGCAATAGTTCTAATAAAGTTGATGACATTAAAAATATCTTTGAAGAATTAGATAACACTTTTATTATATTTAAAGATGAAATAGGTAGTGGGCAGATAGACGAGGAAGAAGTATTAAACCAAATAGCGGAATATTTTATCGATTTTGTGTGCGAGTTTGTTGACTTTGAAGTCGTTTTAGGGACATTTGTAGCAGCACTTAATAAAAAGAAAATGTTTACATTTATGCGTTTGTTAGACTAAATTAGAGCATAGCAATTTTTAAAAGTTGCTATGCTCTGATTTTTATTCCCGCTCTGCCTGCCGTTCTTTTTCTGGCTCTCTGTTCTGTCTCAAAATACCGTCAATGTTACTCTTGATAACGGCGTATTCTCCGACTTGCTTTTTTAGCTTGCCATAATCAGTATATAGGGCTTCTCGCTGCTCTTGGAGCTTTTCATATTCGGCTTGCAGGGCGGCGACGTTGGGGAGCTTGCCGGATATGCCCGCCGCTTTTAATGCCTTTGCTGCCGCTTCATGCATAATGATATTTCCCTCATGGGCGGCGCGGTATTGCTTTTTGTTCTTTGCTTTGCGGTATGCGTCATAGGCGGGCTTTGTCTTTTGGTATGTCGTGATGTTCTTAATCAGCAACGCCATATCAGCAAGCCGCTTTTCCATGCTCTTTAGCACGTCGGCGGTCTGTTCGCTTGCCGCCGTGACTTCCTCAATCCTACTGACTAAATCCGCATACTGTTCAATCTGATGTTCCGTAAGGAAGTTGAGCGTCTTTGCCGCCTGTTTCAGATTGTGGATTTTCGCCCATTGCTCATAACCACGGCTTTCTTGCGCCTTAATACTGTTTTCAATATCTATCAGCAGGGACACACCCTTTTTCTCTGCCCGTGTAGCTTTGGCGGCGCGTATGCGCTTGCCGCTTATCCGTTCGGTGATGGCTTCCTCTGTATAGTCCGCGCCGAGGGTTTTCAAACGGGTAAAGCGTTCCTGTCCGGGAGCGCGGCAGGATATGTATTTACCCCGTTTGATTTCATAGCCCACCGCTTCCAACCGTCGCAATAATTCCTCAAAGTCTGCCACTTGGGGAATGAGCGCGTCAACGGCAATCTTTAACTTTCCTTTCCAACTCGTCCCCGTCTTTTCCGCTTGGTATTCTGCATAGCTTTTTCCCTTGCTGCCTTTACCCGGAACCACTACGGACAAGCCATGTTCACGGCACAGCCTGTCACTCATGTTCCGTATGCCGTAATATGTCCGTCTGTTGGAAACGTACTTGTGGTGATCTACGAAGTTAGCAGCACAAAATATGATGTGATTATGGATATGCCCCTTGTCTATGTGTGTCGTCAAAACATATTCATGCTGTCCTTTGGTTACAGCGTCGGCAAGCTGCCGTCCGATTTCATGGGCGGTCTGGTAATCGACTTCCCCCGGCTCAAAGGACTGTATGAGGTGATGGGCTAAGTTGCTTCCCTTATCCAACGCTTGCGATAAGGTATATTCAAACTCAATGTCTGCCGTTTCATAAGAGCAGCCGAACGAGGACACAAGCATTTTACCGTCCGTCTTTTCCGGGTTTTGGATATAGTCAAGGGCTTTGCTTAGAGTGCTTTTAATAGGCTTAATCTTTGTAACCGCCATATCTCATTCAGCACCCTCTTAATCTCGTCTATGTCCTCTTGGTATACGCTGCCCGTGGCGTTCGCCCGTCGCGCTATCTGGTTGACGTTGACCCCGATTTTCTGTATCTCTGCCGTCATAGCTTTAATGTCGCTATGGTCTATCTGAATGATATACCCGTCAATCAGCATTTTCCGGGCGTATGCCGCAAAGTTTTTCGTGGGTATCAGCTTCATTTTCTGCTCTATCAATTCCCGTTCCTGTTCGTTGACCGGGACACGCAGGATAAGCGGTCTTGTCCTGTTTGCCATTGTATCGCTCCTTTCCGTTTTCAGAGGGTTTGGGACACTTCCCAACAAGCATTTTGCCGACAAGCCGCAGGCGGGCAAAATACGGAAGTGTGGCTACACTTCCTATGCTTGCTATGAAACTTTCTTCTCATTACCTACAACACCGGGAACCTTTGATTTGACGGACTTTTGCAAAAGAAAAACGCCGCAATTTGCGACGTTCCCAATAGCTGCAAATAGAGTAGAGAAATAACAGCGAGTGTTATTTCCCTCTCATTGAACCGTACGTACGGGTCTCGTATACGGCTCTACAACCTATATTCCAACATTTCTTAGATAATAGTTTAAAGGATTGAGCAGTCCTGCTCCGTCCTTTATTCTTGTTTCCAGTACTTCCGGACTGATTATATAATTAACAACATTCATTCCGCTTCGTCTATACCAACCGAGCCTTGAGTTTGCTACCTTATATATGGCTTCATGGTCAAATCCACACTTGTATTTATGGTTTAAACAGCACAGATTTTTGTATATTCTCTTAGACACTTTCCATTGTTTTAGAACTATCACCCTCGTCTTGTGCCTTAGCCATGCTCCAAACTCTTCCATAAATTGTTTCATCATTCCGATTCTGAAATAATTAATCCACCCTCTCGCTATTTCATTCACTCGTTTAATTGTTTCAGCCAGCGGTCGTGCAATAGCTTTATTTCTTTTAAGGTATTCACTTAGCTTCTGTTTCAGTTTCTTTTTCTTTTCTGTTGTGGGTTTTACTTTCCATTCCCCTCCATGTTTGAGAAAAGTGAAGCCAAGATACTTACTGCTTGTTGGTCTGACTACTTTCGTTTTTGTAACATTAACCTTTAGGAACAGCTTTCTTTCTATCCATTCTGTTATGGATTTCATTACTCTGTTGGCTGCTTTTTCACTTTTAGTGAATACCATTGTGTCATCTGCGTACCTCGTAAACCGAAGTCCCCTTTGTTCCAGTTCCTTATCTAATTTATCAAGATATACGTTTGACAGCACTACAGACAGGGGACCACCTTGTGGCACTCCGCTTATTGTTGCTTTTTCCAGCCCTTTTTCCATTGCTCCTGCTTTCAGATATTTCCGAATCAGGTGCAATGTGGTACTGTCATTCACTTGCTCTCTAAGAATTTGAATTAATTTGTCATGATTTACTTTATCAAAGAATTGCTCTATATCTATGTCTATCACCCATTCATATCCCTCGTTCAGATACTCCAGTGCTTGTTTTATGGCATCATGACAACTTCTTCCAGGTCTGAAACCATAGCTAAACTCACTGAATATTTCTTCATAAATTTCTATAATTGGCTGAGCAATCGCTTGTTGTATTACTCTATCTAAAACCGTTGGAATCCCCAATGGCCTCATTTTTCCATTATCTTTCGGAATATAAACTCTTCGTACTGGTTTGGGCATATAGGTTCGGTTTCTGATTGATTGAACAATTTCGTCTTTGTTTCCTTTGATGTATGCACCAAGTTCCCCGACTTTCATTCCGTCAACTCCACCTGCCCCTTTATTCGCTGCTACTTTCTTATAAGCTCTGTTTAGATTTCCCTTTGATGTAATCACATCTATTAATTCCATTGTTGTTACTCCTCTTATTATCACAAAATTTATGCACATCACCCCTCTCGATCCAGACAGTATTCCTCGGTTACGTTCCTACTTTTCCAGTCCATCTGATTTCTGGCTAATGCATAATTCTCTTAATAACGATTCGTACTATAAATCGTTTCAGTCCTTCGGCTTTTACCCCTACTATGACTTCATCTGACTCCCTCCCCAAACCTTTTTCGACCATATCTTACGATATGTGGGTAGGATCTCCCAAGGTAAGACACTAATCTTTCATTCCACAACCTCTTGATTTACAACTTCGGTTTACGTTTACCATTTGGGCTTCGGCTTGGTTTGCAGCCTTCCCCACCTAATCGCCTTATCAAGTTTCTGTTCGTAGGCTCAAGAACTTTGCTACACCACTTCCTCCATCTATATCATTACTGATACCGACTTGTGATTCGCTACACTTGGCGGTAAAAACCCGTGGCTGGACTTTCACCAGCAAGATTAGTGCCATGCTTGGCACACAAACAAAAAAACGGAGGATTTTATTCCCCCGTTTCTTTGCTGTTCGCTTCCTGTATTCCCTTTGCTGTTGCCGTCATAATCATTAAATCCCGGCTGCTCATATCGGCAAGCAGACTGTCGAGCTGCCGCCGTTGCGTAGAGTTGTCCGTTTCCACGTTCGGGAAAAAGAACTGGTCTACCGACACATCTAAAAAGGTGACAAGCTCATAAAAGATTTATAGGCTTGGGTGCTGTCCGCTGTTCTCAATGGACGCGATATAGCGCGGCGCAATGTTCAGCCTGTCCGCTAACTGGTTGCGTGAGATACCCTTTGCCTTTCTTGCTTCTTTTATGGCTTGCCCGAAAGCCTTAAAATCAAATTTTTCTTTTGCTTTCTTCATAATATTTCACCCTATTACATTTTACCGTTCACCTATGCGCTTTGGATATGATTACACATAGCATAGTATTGACAGTAATAGAGCATATTATTTAAGTGGCTGTAATTTGCCAATAAAAAACCAATCAAGCAGTTTTGTACCACTTGACTGGCTTTTGTTCCTATTGATATTTTTGATGTGCGCCTATAAGAACCGTATCAACAGCATTACATAAAAATGATATTGACTTTGAGAACAGGCTAATCAACATAGACCACCAACTTTTAAAAGTATCGGGAATTGGTTATCACATTGAAACGCCGAAAACAAAAAGCGGTATCAGGCAGCTTCGCATGAGTACAAAGGTATATGAAGCGTTCGAGCGAGTGCTGAAAAACAGAGGACGGGCAAAGCCTATCATTATCGACGGTTACGGTAAATTCCTTTTCCTTAACCGTAACGGCTTGCCAAAAGTGGCGGCAACCTATGAAAGTATGTTCCGGGGGCTTGTGAAGAAATACAACAAGTGCCATGAGGAAGCATTACCGAACGTGACAACGCCGCACACCTTACGTCATACGTTCTGTACCAATTTAGCAAACGCCGGAATGAACCCGAAAGCATTACAGTATATCATGGGACATTCCAACATCAACATGACGTTAAACTATTATGCTCATGCCACTTCTGACAGTGCATTAGCGGAAATGGAACGGCTGATTGCATAAGTAGTAAATAGAGGTTTTACTACTCTTTCTACTACCTTTGAACGCTGAAACATGAGGGGATATGAGAAGATTTAAGAATATCTTCCGATACGAAAAACGCCGGGAAGCCTGTAAATACAGGCTATACCGGCATATAAGAACTTATAAAGAGATAGTCAAAAATTATAGTTTGATTTATCATAAACCTATAAAGTTTTTCACCAAGTTCTATTGCCAAATAATCACAATTTGTTTTAAGAATTGGTTCGGTCGCTTGCCCTGTTCCTGGGCCAATTTCAAGAACAGATTTAGAAGAATCAATCGCTGCTTGGTTGATTATACAGTCAAATGCCTCTTTACAGTATTGAGGTCTCCATTTGTCAAACTTTTCTGGAATTGTGTCAAACACTTTCCTAAACTCCATTTCGCATACCTCCTATTTTTATTATATCATTCCATTTAAAAATACGGTAGATGGTTTTGCAATCATCTACCGCATTCTATTTTCGAATGTTTTGTAATAAACTGCTTCTAACACTATCTGGAGAATGAATTCTCCCAGTCTACATCCCCCGCTTATACCGCCCGCACAGCTCCCCTTTTTGCAGCACATGCCCTTCCATCGCCTTCAGAAGCTCCTTTTTCCCCGCAGTTCCATCCAGCGGAAGCAGGCAGTCAAGAGCATAAAACCGAAAAACATATCTGTGTGTATTCCTCACAAAAACAGGCTGCTTCGGTCCCCGGTATCTGTTTTTTCCATACCCGCGCCCCTGCACGGCATTTCCCAGTTCTTTTACAACCGCTCCACAGGGGATATTTTCCGGAATCACGGCCATTGCCGGAAGGTTCCAGATCAGCCAGTGATTATAAGCCGGGATAAACGGGATATCCAGATCATCCATAATCACGGCAACCGAAACCGCATTCTCACAGAGATTCTTTAACTCAAACCCCGGTGATATATCTCTGCCAAAGCCGGTATACTCCCTGGGTATATTTCCGTTATTCTCAAATGCCCGGCACACTGCCTTCAATTCCCTGTCGTCGCTCATGATCCTTTCCCCTTTTCTCTGACTCCCTCTCCCAGCGGAATCTTGTCCCTTCCGATCTGCCACACCGTAATATCGGCATCCGTGACCTTTTTCTCCGGAATATTCCTGGCAATGATCAGTTCCGGCCACACAAATGTGGTCTCCACCGCCTTTCCGTCCAGGCAGATTTTGGAATATGGTGTAAAATTCTCACCATACACCAGAATATTAGAATCGTTATACACAATATCATCAATGGTGATGGGATCGATTCCCATCTGTAAATCCGTGGTCTGGTAGGGATTTTCCCCGCCGTAGACCTCCCTGTCTCCGTACAGGATATCGTATTCCAGCGCCTTCATATCGGCCAGATACGTCTCCTCATCCTCCATGCCGCCATCCAGATAGTTCTGATGGAACCGCATCATGGTTCCCTCATGAATCCCCAGCATATCCAGCACGTGGGCGGCCAGCTGATACGCCTCCACATCCACCTTCTTCTTCGGAAGATTCATATTGTTCCAGACCACATACTCCGTCTGGTACAGGGATTTGTTGATCATCTCATCCTCCGTCCATTCAAAGCTGGGAAGGTGGTCTCCATACATCACAAGTACGATGGGCTCCTCCCTCGTGCGAAGGGTATTGACAAGCGAACGGATGAAATCATCCATCTCACCGATCTGTTCACAGTAATACTTAAAATCCGGATACTTTCCATGGCCCTGTACCGATATGGTATAGATAAAATCAGGCCCCTCTGTGGAATCCAGCGTCCCTATAATCTCCTTCACCAGGATCTTGTCCTTGCACCATCCGGCCGGATTTCTCTCAATATTGTTCATATATTCAATGGGCGTAAACGTATCGAACCCGATCTGCGCGAATACATTGTTCCTGTCATAGAAGGTCGCCTCGTTGTTGTGGATGGCGTGGGCCGAGTAGCCCAGATTCTTTAAATCAAAGGCCACACTCTCGCAGGAGGTCTTTTTCAGCACGGTTTTATAAGGATACTCGCCCGGTCCGAAGAAATCCAGATTCATGCCCGTGATGGCTTCAAATTCCGTATTGGCCGTCCCCGCGCCCACGGAAGGCACATTCAAATATCCATGGGGATAATTTTTCTGCAGCTGGTGGAAAAATGGGATGGGATCATAGTTTTCCGTCCCACCGGATTCCGGATTGCCCGTCACCGGATTCTTCTTCCACAGGAGCGGGTCGAAAAAGGACTCCAGCTGGATCATAATGACATTCGGCTTCGTACTGGCCGAGACCGCATATGTATTTTCCGGAACCAGCTCCTCCGCCTTAATCACCTCGATCGTCTCCGTACCATAGTCCTCCGGCTTGGAGATTCCCGTGTTGAACATGGAATTGGCAAAGCAGTAGGGGAACCCGTACGCTAAAAATGCCGCTCCGATATTGCCGAAACGCACCGCCACCAGCCCGGTGTTCATGGCAGCTGTCGTCAGTCCCAGGACCACCGCCGCGCTGATCCCCACAACCGCCGTGCCCTTGACGTAATTGACCTTTTCCCGGCTCACCGGCGCAATCCGCCACACAAACACGCAGAAGACCGCCACCACCACCAGAGCCGCTGCTATCATAACCAGCTGCATCCAGGTGAAATACGTGGTCGCAATATTGGCCGCGTACTTAATCAGCCTGAAATCCGCCGCCGTAAACGGAGTCGTCCGGAAAATCAGGAGTATCCCATTCACGACTCCCATTCCCAGCCAGACAATCGACAGCACGATTGCCCCAAACACCCTGCGCCTCGTAAGAAACAGCACCGTAAACGGCAGGGCGATAATACATGTATTCAAAAGGAAGACCAGCGGACTTTCCAACACGTAGGCCAAAAGCACTGCAAGCGACTTCCTGCTGATAAACTCGATCAAAAAATTTAAAACAGCTGCCAGAATCACAATCTTCCCCAGCCGTTTCCCATATGCCTTCATGGCGGATCTCCTTTGTACCTCATCGTACTTCATTTCTTTGGAATCGGATTTAGTCTACCACACTTTACTTGAAATTTACATACCTCTTTGCAAAATTTAGGAAAAATGTAAAAAACGGGCAGCGGACCGTGATCCTAACAAAAAACAGAGTGCCATACGGTCTCCCGCACAGCACTCCTGATACCTTCACTCTTTTTGATTATGTTTAATACTCTTCCGTCGGAACAAATGCGTCCTCTTCCGCCGCAGGAACGCCGGCTGGGCGCTCTGCTTCTTCCTCAGAAGCCGCCTGTTCTTCCGCAGCAGCATCCACATCTTCGCTTTCCGCCGCTTCTTCCTTAATCGAAGCACCGCATTTGCCGCAGTATAAGGAATCCTTCGGAACCTTTGCGCCGCAGACTGCACAGATCCGGCTGCCTTCGCTCTGGGTCAGTTCAATCTCCAGGGCTGCGATCCGTTCCCTGCATGCCTTGACAGCATCGTATACCTTGGCATAGGCCTCTTCCGGCTCACGGTTGGATTCGTAATAGATCCGTCCGATGGCGGCATAGGCTTCCTCCAGCTTCGTCTTCTCCGTGCTGATCTGCGTCTTTAACTGTATCGTCTCCGTAAGTGCCTTTGCCTTCGTGGCCACTTCTTTGCCGGTATCCGTAAGGGTCTTTCCCAATTCTTCCAAAAATGCCATACGTAGTTCCTCCTTTGACTTGTCACTCTTACCATTTTATCGTCATTGGAGGAAAAAGTCAATCAGAGACTGTTTCCACTTCTCTGTTAAAACGCTCCGACTCCTTCTTTAAGAATTCCGGCATATCTGCTTTGCGGATGCTGTAATCGTGGCTGATCTGCCCGCTGCTGCCCTTCACCACCGCTTCAAAGGTGATCCGGTCATCCCATTCACTGAACGGGTTCATATTCGAGTAATCCTCCAGCCTGGCCGTCTCCATCAGAGCCGCCACTTCTTCTTTGTCCGTAACCGTAAGCTGAGAAGTAATATCCTTATCGTAATATCTCGAGTCATCTTTCTTCGTCAGCTGATAGAGATCAATATCGGCTCTTATCACCTCGCCCGCATCGGTTACAGTAGTCAGCCTGATGCCGCAGTCCTCCAGCAGTCCAATGGTCTTCTGAAAGGACGGGTATACCGGGTAGTAGCCCCTGTCCATCACATTGTTGTATCTCCAGGAATAACCGTTCTTTTCCTTTGATTTTTCCGCCTGCACCTGTATGTCAGTCATAAACTGAATCTGGGCGATCGGATTCTGCTGCTCCATCACGTCTGAAGTCAGGCCTGTCATCTCCTCCTGATAGGTGCGGAGTATCAGGTCGACGTAATCCGCCCCCTCTTTACTGCTGCCCCGGGTCACCTCTCTGGTCCAGCTGTTCTGTGCTACCTTGATCTTTCCGGTATTCTCCGGAGTCTGTTCCAGCACCGGATAAGCCGCCATGCGGTAATCCTGGCTGTCATAGATCTTCCTGATGAGATCGTATTCCTCTTCACCATATACAGCATAGGAACGGTACACTTCTCTGCCATTCTTCAGTTTAAACTTCGCAGAGAAGCTGACGTAATGATCTCCATCCTCAGAATCCCACTGATACTGACGCTCCTTCTCTTTTTCCACCTGGCTGACCGCCTCTGAGACGAGAGCCAGCGCCGTGTCCATATCGGAGAGCTGCATACGGGAGAAGATGTATGTGTCGGAAGACTCGTAATCCCAGTAATACTCATCTTCATCGTCCATTTTCGCACTTCCGTAGTCCACCCAGTATTCCATATTCGTCAGGGAGACTGCCACGGATTCCAGATCCGACTGCTTCGGAATGTACTTGTCGTAGCCAAATAAGTCAAAGCGGAACCCACAGAATATCAGTGCCGCGGCAAGTGCACACACCGCCATGGAAATCCTGCTGGAGAACAGCTTCCGGAAATCAAAGTGGTAAATGATTTCGATTATACAGTGCGACAGCAGCAGGCCGCAGATCAGTCCAAACACCGCCCATCCGATACTGTCATGCAGATACCAGAAGAACAGTCCACCACAGAGTGCGGAGAGGATTACAATCGGAATGCGGATAATTGGCTGGCTTACCTTAAACGCCATAGCCTTTCCGGCTGCCTCCGAACCTCTCACACGGTAAAGCAGAACCGCTGCCGCCGTTACCGCCGCGATGACGAGAATCACCGCGCAGATCCTTAATACAAGGCTTCCGCTCTTCGCCCCATCCATAAATGCCGAATAGTTGCTGATATACAGCGTCAGCGCAGAGCATTTATCGAGCAGCTTGTATGTGATACTGCTTCCGCCGTTATAGCTGGTCTTAAAAAATTCCTGATACAGCGCATCCAGAAGCAGGAGGAGCGCCGGAAAATACAGATGGAACACGCCGGTTCCCAGGATTCCCACCAGGATATTGCCGGTCATCACCATGGCCAGCACGGTCACGGAATACAGCATGATAAAGTGAAGCAGGAGGAAGCCAAACGCCCCCAAAGCCTCCGGAACGATATCCCCGGGGACGATTCCGTTCACCAGGGCAACCAGTAAGCCCAGCAGTAAATTGACCGCATATGTAGAAAACAGGATCAGCACTCCGTCCAGATAATTCACAAAAAACAGCTTTTCACGCTTTACCGGAAGCGAGTGGTAGAAATCCACTTTTTTTCTGGAATGCAGCCAGGAAAAACTGGTCACGCCCAGAATCAGTGACAGCAGCACGATAATCACTGCTATGAATCCATTTTGAAAGCCGAGAATCGACCGGGCGCCATACATCAGGCCGTAGTACGTTTCCTCCATGTTTCTGCTGCCGCTGAGACTCAAAGCCGTAGCCACAGGCAGCGCAAAGAAGAAGGTTAAGAAGGTGAGAGCCACCGCCCAGAGGCGCCGCTTCAAGTCCTCTTTCATCAGATTAAAGAATAAGTTTTTTGATGTCATATCCTGCCACCTCCGTCTCACTGATAAATATCTCTTCCAGGGACAATGGAATAATCTCATAAAATACCGGACGATAGGACTCCATCAAAGATTCCGCCTCTTCCCGGCTTCCCCTCACGGTGATGGTTATAAGCTTTCCTCGCCGCTCCGTCTTAAGCCGGTCGAATGCCACCAGATCATCCGCGTCCATTCCCTCTCTCAATACGCACTGAATCTTATGAATATTGAGTTTCATATCATCCAAATCCTTGGACAGCAGGATTCCTCCCTTGTGAAGGAGTCCCACATGGTCACAGATATCCTCCAGCTCCCGCAGATTATGGGAAGCAATAATAGGAGTCAGATTCCGCTCCGATATGTCGCCTGCAAATATGCTCTTCACCGCCTGCCTCATCACAGGATCCAGGCCGTCAAACGTCTCGTCACAGAACAGATAATCCGTATTCGCACAGATTCCGCAGATCACGGACAGCTGCTTCTTCATACCCTTGGAAAATGTATTGACCTTTCTCCTGCCGTTTAATTCGAAACCAGACAGCAGCTTGTGAAATCTGGTCTTATCAAACTTCGGATAGACACGGCTGTAGAACTCCATCATCTCCAGCGGAGTCGCATTGCTGAAAAAATACTGTTCATCCGATATGTAGAAGAACCGCTGCTTGACGTCCTCCCTCTCGAATACATTCTTTCCATCGATCGTGACGCTTCCCTCATCGGGTTTTAAAACGCCGCTCATCATCCTTAAAAATGTGCTCTTCCCCGCCCCGTTCGTCCCGATTAAACCGAACACGGAGGCGTCCTTAATCTCTGCATTAATATGATCCACGGCAATCATATCATCAAACCGTTTCGTCAGATTCTCCGCTTTTATCACGCTGCTCTTCCTCCCTTACCATAGATTTTTGTCCCTTCCAGTCCTCGGTGACCCAGCAGTGAACCTTATCCTCCGTCACCCCTGCGTTCCTCGCCTCACCGAGCCAGCCGCCCAGCTCTTTCCGCAGCTCACTCACCTTTAAAGCCCTGATGGAACTCGTATCCGATACGAAGCTTCCCCGCCCCTTTACGGAGTAAATAAAGCCGCGTCGTTCCAGTTCCGCGTAAGCCCGCTGTATCGTGTTGGGATTAATGGACAAATCCGTGGCCAGACTCCTGACCGACGGAAGCTGGCTGTCCTGTTCCAGAACACCGCATATCATCAGGTCCTGCAGCTTTTCCACGACCTGCTCGTAAATCGGTCTGCGGTCTTTGTAATCCAGCAGAATCATATGGCACCTCCTATACTGTATTAATACATCTAATACACCCAGTATACACGAACACCCCCGGTTTGTCAACCGGAGGTGCTAAAAAAACAGTAACAGGAGTCATCCATTAATTTCGTCTGTCTTCCACAATCAGAATCCTGATTGCATCCTGAGAATTGTTCCAGTTAAACACATAGAGTGTATAGGAGACATTTCCCCTGATATAGATATTGGAGGTCAGAAGCGGGCTTCCCGCAAACGCCGAGCTGTTGGAGACGGAAACCGTATAGTATCCGGCCGGCAGATATCGGAAGCTGGTCACTTCGCGGTAATTCACGTTGCGGAAGGTAACCGCGCCGCCGTTCAGCGTGACGTTGACGCTGCGGTTCGTATTAGATAAGTTGCATACGCGGAAGCATCCTGTATTCGCTCCGCCGTTGCAGTTCATATCCGTGATCTCCATTAAGTCCAGACCGGTATTCGTATTGATGATGGCTACGGTGATTGCGCCGTTTAACGGTACGTTGATCTGCTTCTGGATGTAGACGTAGCCGTTCTGTCCCGATACGGTGACGGTCTGCATACCGGCGGATACGCGGCCGTACTGGCTGACCTCCGCGTTGTCCAGACCGTTTACCACCATCTGGTTGTTGATGTAAATTATGAATGGATTATATCCGGCGGCGGCATTTAAGAACCGTACGACGCCGTACTGAGTGGTATTGCAGAAGTAACAGGGAATGATCGGTCTCGGGAAAACGGTGATGATCGAACCCCAGATCCCATTGTTCGGTCTCTCGGGAAACGTTGGAATCGGTCCGCCCTCTCCGGGGTTTGGCAGCGGAATCACCGGAGTCTGGCTCTCGTCAAAATCAGGAATCGGCCCGCCTTCGCCTGGATTCGGCAGCGGAGCTACCGGGAAATTACTCTCGTCTTCTCCATCCGGCACCGGTCCGCCCTCGCCTGGGTTCGGCAGCGGAATCACGGGTGTATCTGCATCATTCTGCATATAAGATAAAGTGTCCATATTGCCCCTCTTTTATGTTTATTATACTTTAAGTTTATTCCACCTTATCTTCCCAGTGCCTGTACCGGAGCAAATTTATCTTAAATTTTACAAAATATTTTTTAAGAGGCCGTAACCGCGTCCTCATTCTGATTATTTCTGCCCAAAAGCCTGCGCAGACGCCCCATCACATGGCGGTAGGCCGGAAGCAGAAACAGATCCGCCGCCACCCAGGCGATGGGATTGGCAAAGCATACAGCTGCGTATCCAAAGACCGGAACGAGACAGAATCCGACAAAGGACCGCGCCGCCATCTCACAGACTCCCGCGATGATGGCAAATTTCGAATACCCCAGCCCCTGAATCATGAATCTCACGATGTTGACGAGGGCCAATGGGAAATAGAACAGGCTGTTGGCAACCAGGAACTGCTTCGTATTCGCTAAAATCTCCACTTCCCCCGCATCCACGAACAGCAGGGCCACCACATCGCTGAAGAGATAGAGCCCGGCCAGCGCAATCACCGAATAGACAGCCCCGATGATAATACAGGACTTGATCCCCTTGTCGATACGGTCCAGCTTTCTGGCTCCGATATTCTGGCCTCCGTAGGTAGCCATGGTAGCCCCCATGGCGTCAAAGGGGCAGCAGAAAAACATACTGATCTTTCCTCCTGCCGTGACAGATGCGACCGCCACTGACCCCAGGGAATTGACCGCGGTCTGTAAGATAACGCTTCCGATGGCCGTAATGGAATACTGAAGTCCCATGGGAATTCCCATGCCGCACAGCGTCATCATGGCATTCTTATCCGGCTTCCACTCGTCCCCCTGCATCTTTAAAATCGCAAACTTCTTTCTCATGTAGAGCAGACAGAGAACGCCGGAGACGCCCTGGGAGATCACCGTCGCCCATGCGGCTCCCGCCACGCCCATATGGAGGACGAGAATCGTAAAGAAATCCAGGAAAATATTCATAATCGAGGACACCAGCAGGAAGAAAAGCGGCGTGGTGCTGTCCCCCAGAGACCGGATAATTCCGGACAGAATATTATAAAGGTATGTAGCCGGTATTCCCAAAAATATAATAAAAATGTAGGAGTACGCCCCGTCGATAATGTCCGCCGGCGTATTCATCCAGATAAGGATATTCCGGCACAGCACACAGACCACGGCCGTCATCACGACCGCAAAGATCAGAGCCAGCCAGCCTCCGTTGGCGACAAACCGCCGGAGCGCGACCTCATTCTTCTCTCCGAACTTCTGTGCCACCGGAATCGCAAAGCCGCTGCACACACCGACACAGAACCCGATAATCATAAAATTGATCGAGCCGGTGGATCCCACCGCGGCCAGCGCATTCACGCCCAGATACTTACCAACGATAATGGTATCAACCATATTATACAGCTGCTGAAACAGCAGACCGAACAGCATGGGAATCAAAAAGCTCAATATAAGCTTCATCGGCGAGCCGGTTGTCATATCCTTTGTCTGCTTCTTTGCCATCGTTTTCTGTCCTCACTTGTTTATTCAGATTTTCTGTTCAACGCACCACAAAAGTATGATGCTACATCAACATAATTTACACGCAGTGCGAAGAATTTGCAAGCGAAATTTTTCCATTTTACCCTGTATTTTTCCATTTTCGTGAAATTTATCACATTACACAAAATATCCGCCGAATCCGCCCAAAATATAGGACTTCTTTCGTGTCACTTCACGATCCCCAGCCGCCTCATATCCAGCTCTAAGTATTCCAGGGGAGTGAGGCGTTCCCTGACTCCGGCTGCTGACAGGCCGCCGCCGTTTCCGAAACCGGCAGCCCGGAGAACGCCGCTGTTTGCAAACCGGCAGTGGGCCTTCTGATACTGCGCTTCCCGATCGGTCTCCACAGGCGCTGCCCAGAGAAAATCCATGATCCTGTTTAACGCGGCCACCGGCCGTCTCCCATGCGTCTTTGTCACGGTAACTGCCCCGGCCTTCCGGAAATACGCGTCCGTTTCCTGTTCCGTATACCCCTCCGCCAGGAATCCCGTTCTGATCCCCTGCGCCGCTGCTTCCGTATAGTTGTCCCATTCCCAGGCACTCAGATTACAGAGCACCACCGTATAGCAGTTGGAGGCATTGACTGCCGTCAGCGCCCGGCCTCCCTGAAGCACAATCCCGTGTAACTCCCAGCAGTAGCACAGCTCCCTCTCACTCCCGTAAAATGGGGCAGGTATCTTCAGCTGTCTCTGCAAAGGGATCGTAATCCCAAATTCCATCATCACTCCTCCAATCTTAATAAAAGTCCGGCATGACACATTTTCCTACAAAAAAGAGTCCGGCTCGCCAGGCTCTCGCGCCGGAGCGCGGTCGCTTCAGCGGCCATACTTCCTTAGCGCGGAGTGCGCATCCTCCCGGAGGTTTTTTATTTCATAGGACGAACTTTCCTGTGAAATGAAAAAAACGCCCGGGCATACCACCCGGGCGCAGTCCTTCAAATCTTATTTATCACCATACAGTGTAACAAGCTTTGTCAGATAATCATATCTTTCCTTCGCATCTGCCTCGTTCTTAGCGAACAGATCAGCTGCTCTCTCAGGATTCTTCATAGCTAAGGAAGCGTAACGAACCTCGCCCTTTAAGAATTCCTGATAATCTCCTGTCGGAGCCTTGCTGTCCAGAGAGAATTTCTTCTCAGCAGCCGGGTTGAAACGGAAGTTATTCCAGTATCCACACTCAACAGCCAGTTTCTCTTCTGTCTGAGCCTTGCTCATGCCCTTCTTGATACCATGGTTGATACATGGAGCGTAAGCAATGATTAAGGACGGTCCCGGATAAGCCTCTGCCTCTGCAATAGCCTTAACGGTCTGTGCATAGTCAGCACCCATGGAGATCTGTGCTACGTATACATAGCCATAGCTCATTGCGATGCTTGCAAGGTCTTTCTTCTTAACTTCCTTACCGCCGGCAGCGAACTGTGCAACAGCGCCTGTCTTGGTAGCCTTGGAAGCCTGTCCGCCTGTGTTGGAGTAAACCTCTGTATCGTATACCATGATGTTGATATCCTTGCCGCTTGCAAGAACGTGGTCAACACCGCCGAATCCGATATCGTAAGCCCAGCCGTCACCACCGAATACCCACTGGGATTTCTTTCCTAAGAAATCTTTGTCTTTCACGATGGCTTTGCAGGTCTCACAGTCACAGCCTTCTAATGCAGCAACTAACTTATCGGTTGCAGCACCGTTGGTTGCGCCGCATGTAAAGGTATCTAAGTATTCCTTGCATGCTGCTTTCACTTCCTCAGAAGCTGCTTCAGAGTTCATAACGGACTCAACTTTTGCCTTTAAGCCGTCTCTGATTGCGTTCTGAGCTAATAACATACCGTAACCGAACTCAGCGTTATCCTCGAATAAGGAGTTGGACCATGCAGGACCCTGTCCCTTTTCGTTTACTGTGTAAGGTGTGGACGGTGAAGAGTTGCCCCAGATAGAAGAACATCCGGTTGCGTTGGCGATGTACATTCTGTCACCGAATAACTGGGTAATTAATTTTGCGTAAGGAGTCTCGCCACAGCCCGCACATGCGCCTGAGAATTCAAGTAATGGCTGTTTGAACTGGCTTCCCTTAACGGTGGTAGGTTTGAATTTGTCGATAACTTCCTGCTTGATCGGAAGAGTCTGACCGAAGTCATATACCTTCTGAGATTCTGCGTAGTTTGCTTCCATGTTGACCATGGTAAGAGCCTTCTCGCCCTTCTTGCCAGGACATACGTTCGCACAGGAGCCGCATCCGGTACAGTCAAGAGCGGATACTGTCATGGAGAACTTGTAGCCAGGCATGCCTGTCATATCAAGCATCTTTGTTCCTTCTGGAGCCTGTGCAGCCTCTTCAGCTGTCATGGCAACCGGACGGATTACTGCATGAGGACAAACGTATGCACAGAAGTTACACTGGATACAGTTGTCTGGATTCCAGTTAGGAATATTAACAGCGATACCACGTTTCTCATACGCGGAAGAACCGGATGGTGTGGAACCGTCTACATACTCTGTAAATGCGGATACTGGTAAGGAATCGCCCTCCTGAGCGCTGACCTTAGCCTGGATGTTGTTCACGAAGTCTACAACGTCCTTGCGGCCGCTGGCTGCGTGAGTCATGTCAAGACCTTCGTCTCCGCAGGACTTCCAGCTCTCCGGAACCTCTACCTTAACAACGCCCTTAGCGCCTGCATCGATCGCTGCCCAGTTCTTCATAACAACGTCTTCGCCCTTACGTCCGTAGGTAGCCTTTGCAGCTGCCTTCATCAGTTCATTTGCCTTCTCAGCAGGAATGATTCCTGTCAGCTCGAAGAATGCGGACTGTAAGATTGTGTTGATACGTGTCGGGCCCATGCCGGTTTCGATACCGATCTTGACACCGTCGATGGTATAGAGGTTGATGTTGTGATCAGCGATGAACTTCTTAACCTGTCCAGGTAAATGCTTCTCAAGGCCTTCTGCATCCCATGGGCAGTTCAGTAAGAATGTACCGCCGTCCACTAATTCCTGAACCATGTTGTACTTACGTACATAGGACGGATTGTGGCATGCTACGAAGTTTGCCTTATGAATTAAATAGGTAGACTTAATCGGCTTATGTCCGAAACGTAAGTGGGACATGGTAACACCGCCGGACTTCTTGGAGTCATAATCGAAGTAAGCCTGTGCGTACATATCTGTGTTGTCACCGATGATCTTGATGGAGTTCTTGTTAGCACCTACCGTACCGTCGGCGCCAAGACCCCAGAACTTACAGTTGGTTGTTCCTTCCGGAGTAGTAACCAGAGGTGCACCTGTCTCAAGAGATAAATGAGTAACATCATCGTTGATGCCAATGGTGAAAGGTGTCTTTGTCTCGTTATCGAATACAGCAACGATCTGAGCCGGTGTTGTATCCTTGGAGCCTAAGCCGTAACGTCCGGTTAAGATCTTAACCTGATCGAACTTGGTTCCTCTTAAAGCTGCCACTACATCTAAGTATAACGGCTCGCCAAGGGATCCTGGCTCTTTTGTTCTGTCTAATACGGAGATCGTCTTAACGGTATCCGGGATTGCTTCAACAAGAGCGTCTGCGCAGAATGGTCTGTAAAGACGAACCTTCACAACGCCAACCTTCTGTCCCCGTGCTACCATGTAGTCGATGGTCTCTTCGATTGTATCGTTTACGGAACCCATGGATACGATTACGTGCTCTGCATCCGGAGCGCCGTAGTAGTTGAACAGCTTATAATCGGTACCGATCTTAGCATTGACCTTGTCCATGTATTTCTGAACGATAGCCGGTAATGCTTCGTAATATGGATTACATGCTTCTCTTGCCTGGAAGAAGATATCCGGGTTCTGAGCAGAACCTCTCTGGCATGGATGATTCGGGTTCAGAGCGTTTTTACGGAACTCTGCGATCGCATCCATATCAGCCATATCTTTCAGATCTTCATAATCCCATGTTTCGATCTTCTGGATCTCATGAGATGTACGGAAACCGTCAAAGAAGTTGATGAACGGAACTTTTCCTTCAAGAGCTGCCATATGTGCAACAGGAGTTAAATCCATAACTTCCTGAACGCTGGATTCGCATAACATTGCGCAGCCGGTCTGACGGCATGCGTATACGTCGGAGTGGTCACCAAAGATTGATAAAGCATGGCTTGCAACTGCACGTGCGGAAACGTTGAATACACCCGGTAACTGCTCGCCTGCGATTTTATAAAGGTTCGGGATCATTAATAACAGACCCTGGGATGCGGTGTAGGTGGTGGTCAGCGCACCTGCAGATAAGGATCCGTGAACAGCACCTGCTGCACCTGCCTCAGACTGCATCTCTGTAATCTGTACTGTATGACCGAAGATATTGGTTCTTCCGTCGGTTGCCCATTCATCTGAAGCTTCCGCCATAGGTGAGGATGGGGTAATCGGATAGATAGCCGCTACATCAGTAAATGCATAAGATGCATGTGCTGCTGCGTGGTTTCCATCCATGGTTTTCATTTTTCTTGCCATTTTGATTTCCTCCTACAAATGTGAATATTGTATAGTTTGGTTCCCCGAAGGGATAGTGACCTGTTTACTATTATAACAATTATTTAACAAATTGCAAATAAGAAAAATGGAAAATTACGTACTATTTTAGGAACAATTCCGCGAAACACCGGGAACTGCCCGCTGCAGGCGGCCGCCTGTCGTTTTTAGGGCAGAAAAAGGACCGGATAAAAATTTTATCCGGTCCATAAATCGTCCTTTAGCTCAGCGGGCTCGGCGGAACTACGTTCTGCCCCGAGCTGTTTCCGCCCGGCCCCTCCGGCTGTACCGCCTGGGTCGTGGTTGGCTGGGCTGCCGATGTCGGCTGCTCTCCCGGTCCCTGTCCGGGTACCGTATCGGGCTGTGCCGTAGTCGGCTGGGTCGGCGCTGTCGTCGCCGGAGTATCCGTCCCGCCGGAAGGTGATGTCTCTCCCTCCGAGGTGGCGATGGTGCTGGCTCCTGAAGACGACTCATCCGTGGCAGGAACTACCACGCCTGATGTGTTGCGCTTGATTGTCGCGGGCTTGCCGCGGTATGTGCTGTTGTGGAAGAACTCGTCGCTTACCACGACGCCGTCCTTTTTCGTCACCATGTTCGTCACCCAGCGGCTTCCCTTTGTCTCCGCCTTGACGATCTTCTCTTCTCCCGGCTGAAGGGTCTGGTCCTCTTCGTAAACCGGCGCCGGAGCATCCAGTTCCGCCGTCTTCTTGGAGGTCATGGAAAGTGTAACTCCCTTTTCCAGAATCGGGATTCCCACAACGGAAATCTTCAGCTGCCGGTCTGCAAAGCTGGCTCTGAGGGCAATTGCCGTCGAAGAGGTGTTGATAAATTTCATATCGGGTCCGCCGAAGCTTACCATGGCGTCCTCACCCGGCGTTACGTAAGAGGGCTCATAGCTGTGCGCATGGCGCTCTGTCGTCGTAAGACCGGAGAAAATGACTGCGTTGTAGAGTGTGGAGGAAACCTGGCATACGCCGCCGCCCGGCTCTTCCACCAGTTCGCCGTTTACATAGGCACCGGCCGGCCGGTACCCCTTGGCCTCGGAACGCTCTCCCGTGGCCTTATTGAAAGAAAATTCCTCGCCCGGCTGTAAGATCAGGCCGTTAAGCGCTTCGGCAGCCAGTTCGATGTTCTTGTTTCTGTCCTTGTTGGCCGTGGTCGTTGTGCTATAGGTTCCAATCACCTGATACAGCTCCTTGGCCTGTGCCTCCGTGATCTCCGGAGCCGTCTCCTTGCCGGTGGCTTCAATCACAGCGCTGAAATTTTTATCCTTTAACTGAGCCAGAATATCGGAAACCAGCTTCTCCTGGTCGATCACCAGACCGTTCTGCTCTCCCGAGTAGATAAACTTCCCTGCTTCCTTGTCGAAACCGGATACGGAACCGTTCTTGGCCTTCACGTCCCACTTGGCGGCGGCCTTTTTGGCCTCTTCCGCGGCCGCTTCGTCCAGTCCGTTCATATCCAGGGTATAGCTTTCCTTCGGTTCGCCCGTATAGATATCTCCTAAAAGGGAATCCACCTTCGTCTCCAGTAAATCGGTGACCTCATACGTATCATCCTTATACGTAATCTTCATGCCCCACTCATACTTGTCCAGAATCGCCTTTTTTGCCTGTTCTCTGGACATTCCGGTGATGGAGATCCCATCTACGGAAACCTCCTTCTGAAGCTCCGGCTCCGGCTGGCTCGTCGTCTCGCCCGTCTCCACCTCGGCAGGCCTGCTTCCTACGAACTTCACTGCCGCCATAATCACGATCACGGCAACCACCGCGATAATGATCCCCAGCAGAATCTTCGTGATATCATACTGCGGACGCTTCTTCCGCTTTGAACCCCTTCCCGAACCGCCCCGCGGCTGGTAGGAACTCTTATATCTTGAGGACTGGCCCCTGCTTCCCTGGCTTGTCTTTCTGGAAGCTCCCGTTCCTGTCTTCCGTGTTCCCTGAGAGGAATAAGATCTTGATGTTCCACTCTGTCTGTTGCCTGTCTGACTCATCTATTTCACCTTTTCACATGATAGTGTATATTACATTGAGTAGTATACCATACTTTGTGGGAAATGCTATTACAAATTTATGAATTTTCTTAATTATTTTTCGTCGTTTTTCTACATTTTACAGAACGTAAAAAACATGTTACTATAGTATTACTAAAGTATTTCAAATTGGAGGTAATTATGGAACTCATCGATCTGCACGTTCATTCTAACGCCTCGGATGGCACGCTCACCCCGGCCGCCGTCGTCGCTCTCGCAGTGGAAAAAGAACTGACCGCCATCGCTCTGACCGACCACGACACCATCGCCGGCATCCCGCAGGCCATAGAGGCCGCCCGCGGCCTTCCCATCGAAATCATTCCCGGCATCGAGCTCTCCTGCCACTACGAGGGGGAAGAGATCCACGTTCTGGGACTGTATGTAAATCCGGACGATCCCGCATTTCTCCGGGAAACCGACCGTCTCCTCATACTCCGCGAGAAACGCAACGACGAGATGATCCGCCGTTTTTCGGAGGACGGCATGGTACTGACCAGGGAAGAGCTCACCGCCGGCAATCCCGATACGGTCATCACGAGGGCCCATTTCGCCCGCGTCCTGATGGAAAAAGGATATGTCTCCTCCATGGACCAGGCATTTAAAAAGTATTTAAAATACGGCGGCCGCTGGTGTCCAAAGAAAGAGACCATCGAGCCCTCCTACGCGCTCCGGATCCTGACCGACTGCGGAGCGTCTCCGGTCCTTGCCCATCCGTACCAGTACCATCTCGGCGATGCAAGGCTGGAAGCACTGGTCGCTTCCTTAAAAGAAGATGGACTGGCCGGCCTGGAAGTCTACCACTCGTCCAACAATCAGTACGAAAGCGGGAAGCTCAAGAAACTGGCCGTCAAATACGGTCTGTTCCCCACCGGCGGCTCCGACTTTCACGGGGCCAACAAGCCGGATATCGACATCGGATGCGGCCGCGGCAATCTGCGCATCTCCGCACTGCTTCTGGACGACATCAAGCAGGCGCGGGCCAAGAACATAAATTCAAGAGCATAAATTCAAGAACATAAATTCAAGAATATAAATATAGAAAGGATTTTTATTATGGAAGAATTATACAGAACCATCGAAGAAACGATCAAAACCTCCGGCTGCCCGTTCCCTGCCGACGGAGAAGAGATTTACAATGAAATCTGCGACGAGATCGAAAACAGGGAACCGGGTGCCTACGTCTTTTTCTCTAAGAAGACGGATGATACATTTTTTGAATACAGACTTCAGATTTTTGAGGACAACTTTAACTTAAGCAGCATCGATATCCATATCGCGGACAAGAACTACCACGTTGATTTCGATTAATTTGTCGAATCTGCCGCCTGATCTGCCGCTGCCTGATCTACTGCCGCCTGATCCGCGGTGCTGAGCCCTGACAGCCATAAGTCCGTCAGGGAGTATCGTATCTCCCCCTGATAGCCGACTGTTGTCGACGCCATGGCCAGCGAATTTAATACTGCTTCTTCCACAGCTTCCGCCGCGGCCGTAAAGGCCGTGTCCAGGAGGCTTTCTTTTAAGATCCGGATGGTCAGGATCTCCGGATCCCTCTCTTCCGAAATCCGGTTTGCCGTCGTAAAACCGATCATTATGTCGCCGCTCCCGTGTCCCATGAAGGATCCGGTCCGGCTGAGCCCTACTCCGGCTCTCTTAATCACCCGCTTTAGCTGCCGGTCGGAAAGCGGCAAATCTGTCGCAATCACAGTCATGATGGATCCCCGGTCCAGCAAAGCCGGCTTCGTCTTCTTCTCCAGTTCTCTTCCCACCATCTCCCCGCAGATCATTAAATTCTTCGTGCTTCCAAAATTCGACTGCACCAGCGCGCCGACCGTATACATCTTTCCTCCAAGCGGAAACTGCCTGGACGCGGAACCGATACCGCCCTTTAAGCCGAAGCAGACGGTTCCCGTTCCGGCGCCGACAGCGCCCTCTTCAAAATCCCGTTTCGCCTCCCGGACCGCCGTCCGAACCTCCTCTAAACCGATGATCCGCTCTTTTATCAGATTTAAGCCGGAATCGTTGCACTCTCCCACCACCGGATTGATGGTGGTGACCTGGATTCCCTCCCTCTCACACTGCTCCGACATCATGTCGACCACCGCGTCATGCACCTTGCCCACATTGAGTGTATTGGTCAACGCGATAAATGTCTCTAACGTCCCCAGCTCTTCAATCTGAACCAGCCCCTGGCTCTTTCCGAAGCCGTTGTGGATGTAGGCGGCTGCTGTCAGCTTGTTTTTATAGGGGTTGTCTTCACACGGCAGAATCACCGTGACTCCCGTCTTGTGCTCCGCCGTATTCACGGTGGCATGGCCCACCGTCACGCCTGCAACATCGGTAATCTTATTGAGGGGTCCCGGCTCCATTTCGCCCGGAATAATCCCGTATGCGCGGATTCTTTTCATCACGCTTTCCTTTCCAATGCGTATTTTCTGTTCTTATTATACATAAAAGTGACCGGCTGACCGGCATTTTCGGAATTTTTTCACCTTGTATCCCGGAAAAAACGTTGTTATAATCTAGACGTAGGAAATGGTAAAGCTACATAGAATTCCCAAAGGAGGAATCATCATGAAAATTCAGAACATCTCTGACGTAGAAAAATTTTTCCAGGTTATCGACCAGTGCAAGGGGACCATCGAACTCGTATCCGCAGAAGGTGACCGTATTAATTTAAAGTCCAAATTAAGCCAGTACCTCTCCATGGCATCCATCTTTTCCAACGGCTATATCAATGAGCTGGAACTGGTAGCCCATGAGCCGGAAGACGTAGAGCGCCTGATCAAGTACATGTATCAGGGTGAATAAAAACCTGGCCGGCATATGAAAATCCCGCCGGATAAAGCAGCCGGAAGCAGACCGATTTTATCGTTCTGCTTCCGGCTTTTTATCATTTTGCGCGTCCGGGCTCCGGCTCCGGCTGCGCCTTCGCCTTTCCACGGTTCTTTTTCTGCTCCTGGTTTTTCGTTTCCAGTCTCGCGTAAACCGTTCCGCGGAGCAGAGAATACAGGACGGAACAGAGCGGAATAAAGATCAGCATGCCGGCGATTCCCATGGCGCTGCCGCCGATGGTAACCGCAACGAGTACCCAGATGGACGGAAGTCCCACCGAGTTGCCCACCACATGGGGATAGATTAAGTTTCCTTCGATCTGCTGAAGGATGAAGAACACCGCCACAAACAGAAGTGCATCGAGCGGCTTCACCATCAGCATCAGGAACGCTCCGATCACGCAGCCGATAAACGCTCCAAATATGGGAATCAGCGCGGTAAACGCGATCAGCACTCCGACTAACAGCGCATAGGGCAGCCGCAGAACGGACAGTGTGATGAAGAACATGGTTCCCAGAATCACTGCCTCGAAGCACTGACCGGTCAGGAAATGGGAAAATGTATTGTATGCCAGATCTGCAACTGACAAAATATTTTCCGTGATCCGGTCCGGCAGAAACGCCCGCATCAGCTTCTTCATCTGAGCCGAAAGCGTCTCCTTCTGAAGCAGAATATAGATCGCGAATACCAGGGCGATTCCAAAGGTAGTCACGCCGCTGACGATGGAGACCGCCGCCGTGATCGTTGAATTCAGCACGGTGCTGGCTCCTGAGGAGAGGAATCCGATCACATCCTCGGAGAAGGATTTCCAGTCAATCTGGATACCATTGATATAATCCAGGATTTCCGGATTCTGGGCGAATAAGTCTTCCGCCCCCTTCTTCACCCCTGCCAGGAAAACCGGTATACTGTTCTGCAGACTCATAAATGTCTCGAACAGCTGTGGCATGACGACGAAAATGACTAAAAGCAGCAGGCCTACCACAAACAGCAGGGTAAGAACCAGGCCGATCGGACGGCGCAGTCTGTTGTTTTCCTTCATGGGAAGCAATTTCTCAATCCTGCGCATGGGGACGTTTAAGATAAACGCCATGACTCCGCCCAGTAAAAACGGTGAGATGAACCCGAAAATCATCATAAACACCGCAAAAACACGCCGGTAGTTCACGCCGATCACCACGACCGCCACGGTAAATACGATAAGCCATCGCAGCTTCTTTATGTTGCTGTCATTTAATTCCATAAATTTACTCCTTTACCTGTTCTGTAAATGTTTCCAGAATCTCCTGTTTCGCTGCCTGAAAGGTGCCCTGGGCCATCAGGGAGCTTCCGCCGCCTTTTCCGTTTAATTCTTTGTTTAAGTATTTGCTCAGTTCCCGCATGTCAAAACTGCTGCTTCCTGCCGCATACTGGTAGCTGCCTTCCGTACCGGAGCAGACCAGGACCACGCTTCCTCTGCCGCCCTCATAGAGCATGGTGCAGTACTGGCGAAGCTGAATCGGCGCCAGCCCCTCCTCGAATACCGCCAGAGGCTTTTGGCTGGGCTCAAGCTGTTCCATTCTGGCCGCAAACAGTTCCTGATACAGCTGGTTGATCTTCCCATCCTTCATACCGCTTTCACTCTTTAACTTCTCCACGGTTTCCGTGACTTTCTCCGGCTTGGCTGAAAGCAGCACGGACAGCTCCGTCACCGTCTTCTGTTTCTTCTGGTAATCCTTAAGGGCGTCCATACCGCAGAGCATGGAAACCCGGATACCGCCTTTGTAGTGAATCATGCCGGTGATCTTAAAGATGCCGATCTCTCCGGTGGTCATGACATGGGTGCCGCAGCATGCGCAGACATCGCCGTCCGGAATCTCGATGATCCGCACCTGTCCGGTCAGCTCCTTCTTGCTTCTGTACTCCATGGCGTCCAGCTCCCCGGCGGTTGGATACAGCTCCAGAACCGGCAGATTCTCTGCGATTTTCCGGTTGACCTCATTTTCTACCGCCTCCAGCTCTTCTGCCGTGAGCACTCCGTTAAAGTCAACGGTCACCTCTTCGCTTCCCATATGAAATCCCACATTATCGAACCCATACTTTTTATGTACCAGTCCCGAAAATATATGTTCTCCCGAATGGTTCTGCATGTATCCGAACCGTCTCTCCCAATCGATGGTACCTGTAACGGCTGTCCCTGCCTCTAAGGGTCCGTCGGTCTCGTGAATAATCTCCCCCGCCTTTTCATGGACATCCAGTACCTTCACGGATCCCAGGCTTCCGGTATCTCCGGGCTGACCGCCGCCCTCCGGATAGAAGCCTGTCCGGTCCAGAGTCACCTGGAATCTGCCGTTCTTCCCCGGCCGGCAGTCTGTCACCACCGCCTCGAACGATTTTACATAGGGCCGTCTATAATATAATTTCTCCATATAATCTACCTCTTTTCCCGTTTGTAACTAATTATACACAAGTATTGGATAAGTTCAATCATATGAATTCTAAAATTTTACGAAAAATGTGGAAACAGTGGCAAGCAGGGTCACATACATTTAAGTGTAAACAATTTATTTGGAGGAACAAATATGAGTGATCTGGCAGCAACAAATTGTGGATGTGGATGTGGCTGTGAATGCAACAATGGAGGAAGTGGATGCAACTTTATCTGGTTGATCCTGATTCTGTGCTGCTGCGGCGGCGGTGGTTTCGGAGGCGGCTGCGGTTGCGGCGGCGGAAGTAACTGCGGCTGTGGCTGTGGCGGAAGCAACGGATGTGATTTCATCTGGATCATCCTTCTTCTGTGCTGCTGTGGCGGCGGCGGTGGTGGATTCTGCTGCTAATACATGCAGAGAAAACATTTCCACGAAACATAAAGACTGCGGTCCGGATATTCCGGGCCGCAGTTTTTTGGTGTAACAGGGCAATTTCCTGTTACACCAAAATCCCTCCTGGCAGGCTGTGCGCTCCAGGCAGGCGGCGGTATATCACCGCCTCTGATTCTTCTCCTGCCCCGGCGCGGCCAGCGGATTTTCTCCATTTCCCCCGCGGCCGGGATTTCTGCCCTGTTTTCTCTTTACGCACTCGTCGTCAATTTCATATACTGCATTGCCATCTATAATTAAACGATTTCTCATGTTTATCACTCTCCTGTAATACTAATATATGCGGCCGCATATATTGTCAACAAGAAAAGTAAGGATATCATGTTATGAACAACGAAAAAAATTCCCAGCCAGTCGACCTGGATTCCTTAATCGGTGATAACCATTTACAGATGATGAAGGCCGCCCTTCCCTATATGAGCGTGACCGAGCAGCGTTTTATCTCTCTCTTTGTCAAATTCAATGAGCTTCGCCGCACCGTAAAGCTGTTTGAGGACGAGGAGGTGGCTGCCATGGGCATCTGCTCCACAGGAGAAGACACCGAGAAGCCGGCTTCCCCCATCGATATGCTAGGTGCCATCAAACCGTTTGCTACACCGACAGAACAGGATCTAATCGATCTGATCATGAACTTTTTCCAGGGCTTTAAGCTGGCAGGAGCAGTATCCGACGCGGTTCCCGGGTCCATGGTACCGGATCCCGAGCCCACTGAAAATACGGCCAGGCAGGCACAGTCACAGACACCGCCTCCTCACCGCTCCGGCGGACCGTTCGGACGCATGTCCTTCGATCAGATCAAGAACTTTATTCCTCAGGAGCAGCAGTCCCGTCTGGAGACCATGCAGCTCATGATGTCTGCCATGCAGCAGATGAACTAATTCACCGCTACATACAAAGAAAGGAAGTTTACCGCCCTATGAATACCAACTGGAAACAGGATCCCCGCTTAAAAGGCATGAACCAACAGAAACTTGAGCTGCTGACTACATTCGCCCAGGAGGTAGAATCCGCGCCGAAGGAACAGCTGATGTCCACGATCCTCACTCTCAATTTAAAGGCCAATGAAAAAGGCATCCATTTTTCCGATCAGGAGACGGAGCTGCTCGTCTCGATCTTAAGCGGGGGAATGAGCCCCGCCGAACGGAAACGCATGGATACCTTACGCATGATTTCTAAAAATTTGTCAAAACGGAAATAAGACTCACGCCATTACTCCTGCTCCAACTGGCTGATATCGGAAACAATGACAATCCTGGTCTCTTCATCGACGCTCGTCACCAGCTTTTTCATGTACTCCTCGGACACCTTGACACAGCCCGAGGTTCCGATGTCAGCCGCTCCATTCATGCAGTGCAGAAAGATGGCGGAACCCTTCCCAGGCACGCGGTCACTGTTGTAGTCGAGCGCCAGTCCATAGTTGTAGAACGGAACCATGGCGGCCATATGCTCCGCCGACTTCCAGTCTTTTTTTGTGCTGCTGGAATCCACCAGCTGGTTATAATGGCTGCTGCCAGGATCATCCACCCAGTAATCGGTATCCGTCAGCTGGTGATACGGCAGAATACTGCCCGGATTTTCCTTCACGCCAAAGGCCATGGTAAAACGGTACGTTCCGAGGGGAGTCTTCTTATCCCCTTCCTTCTTATCGCCCGTCGCTCCGTTCTTTCCATATCTCCCCGCAGTCACAAATTCTTCCGTCCAGATGCCCTTCTCATCCTTCGTATGATAGGAAAGCCTGATATCCGCCTCCCCCTGTCCCACCACCAGGATCAGACTGTCCGTTTCCGAGGCGGCCGGTATATTTCCCATAAGTTCCTGCTCCTTAGCAGACTCCTCTGTGTTGATATCCTTCAGGCCGATTCCAGGACCTGTCTCCTCTTTTCCGTTTATCCCATCCACGGCCTGTCCAGCCAAACGTCCATCTGTCTGACCGTATACAGCCGTTCCGGCGGCGCCGGCGTACGCAAAAAGGACCGCCCCTGTTATGACCAGCAAATATTTCTGATATCGTCTCATTCGTAAATTCCTCCGATTATCATATCTTATGCTGTCATTATACACGGTACGGTCCCTTTTGTCATGCCTGAACGGCTATTTTAATCTTACAACATGCTGACAATATATGTACACATTCTTAATTTTTTTAGCCTGCTCTCCTTCTTCCCCCAAAATGATCGGCTGTGTGCCGGATGGTGTAATGTACAGCTTAAATGCAATTCCATCCTGACCTACCTTCATCTGCCTGACCGGACGGTACTCGAACGTCCTGCGCTCGATTCCCAGATATTCGTAAATGGCATTCTCCAAATCCTTGTCTTCAAAGCATTTGGCAATATCCTCTTCCGCATTCATATCCAGAATAGCTTTCGCTTCATCAAACTTCAGATTTGTAAACCGGAAATCCCCGTCTCCCAGTATATAGGCCAGAGTCTCATTATCAAGAAGCAACAATGGGTAACCTACGCTCGACTGCTCCATAAAATACCTCCTTATCTCCGTTTATTATAACAAATTTCTCAATTATCTGCTATTACTATTATCATATCTATTTTTCTTTCATTTGTCAATATTTTCTGATTCTTTTGTATTTGTTCGTTAATTATCAAACTATTATGTTTGATTTATTCTCACAGCAGGAATCAAAGCAAAAATCACAGCAAAAGACACCCTTCGGCTGCCGCCTCCGGGTGTCTGTAACTGCTATTTGCAAACAATATTGATAATTCTTCCAGGAACATAGATTTCCTTGACAATCGTCCCAGTCAATTTGTCCATAACCAGCGCCTTGCCGGCCTCGATCGCATCCTCTTTGGCTGTACCGGCCGGAAGCGTTACGACCGCTTTCGTCTTTCCATTCACCTGCACGGCCACGGAAATCTCATCTTCCTTCATGGCTTCCTCATCGCATACCGGCCACTGGGCATGGAATACCGTATCGCTTCCTCCCAGCTGCTGCCACAATTCCTCCCCGATATGAGGTGCGAACGGTGCAAGCAGAATCACAAAGGTGCGGAGCGTCTCCCTGTCGATTCCTCCGGTCTTCTTCGCCAGCTCGATGAATTTGTTGTTATACTCCATAAATCCGGAGATTACCGTGTTTAAGTTGAACTGGTTAAACCGCTGTTCGATATCAAAGATCAGCTTATTGCGGAGACGCACCATCTCTCTCGTCGGTTCGGTCTCCTTATCCTTGCTGTCCATGACGAGATTCCAGAAACGGTTTAAGAAACGGCTGACGCCTTCGATTCCTCTGTCGTCCCATTCCGCGTCCAACTCCGGCGGACCGACGAAGAGTTCGTACATTCTCAGGGAATCACAGCCGTAATCACGGACCAGTTCATCCGGAGATACTACATTTCCCTTGGATTTGCTCATCTTGATACCGTTCTTGCCGGTGATCATGCCCTGGTTAAACAGCTTTGTAAACGGTTCGTCGAAATCGATGACGCCGATATCACAGAGGAATTTCGTGTAGAACCTGGAGTAGAGCAGATGAAGCACCGCGTGCTCCACGCCTCCGATATACATATCGACAGGAAGATATTTATCCGCCTTTTCGCGAGAAACAAGCTCCTTCTCGTTATGGCTGTCCACATAGCGCAGGAAGTACCAGGAGGAACCGGCCCACTGCGGCATGGTGTTCGTTTCCCGCCTGGCCGGAGCGCCGCAGACCGGACAGGTGGTGTTCACCCACTCGTCGATGGCAGCCAGCGGAGATTCTCCCGTTCCCGTCGGCTGATAGCTTTCCACCTCCGGCAGAGTTAAGGGAAGCTGATCCTCCGGAACCGGGACATTGCCGCAGTGCGGACAGTGGATAATCGGAATCGGTTCGCCCCAGTAGCGCTGTCTCGAAAATACCCAGTCGCGCAGCTTGTAATTGACCGTTTTCTTACCGATTCCACGCTCTTCAATCATCACGGGGGCTTCCTTCTTTAAGACGGAAGACTCCATTCCGTTCCACTCGCCGGAATTGATCATAATTCCGCTCGCCTCAGTATAGGCCTGTGTCATATGCCCGATCTCCACTCCGTCTTTCGCAATAACCTGAATAATCGGAAGATCGAATTTCTTTGCAAATTCAAAGTCTCTGTCGTCGTGAGCCGGCACGCACATGATGGCTCCCGTGCCGTAATCGGCCAGCACATAGTCGGAGAGCCAGATCGGCACCTTTGCACCATTTATCGGGTTGACGGCGTAGCTGCCCGTAAATACACCCGTTTTTTCCTTATCCTGAAGACGGTCCACATTCGACTTCATGGAGGCTTCATAGATATACTTCTCTACCGCCTCCTTCGTCTCCGGCACGGCGAGACCGGCCGCCAGCTCATGCTCCGGGGCCAGTACCATGAAGGTCGCGCCGTACAGCGTATCCGGCCTGGTCGTATAGACTTTAATCGCTTCTTCCCGTCCGTCCACTTTGAAATCCACTTCTGCGCCGTAGGACTTGCCGATCCACTCTGTCTGCATCTTCTTGACCTTCTCCGGCCAGTCCAGCTTATCCAGGTCATCCAGCAGCCGGTCCGCGTAGGCGGTAATCTTTAACATCCACTGCCTTAAGTTTTTCTTCGTAACCGGTGTCTGGCAGCGTTCACAGCAGCCGTTCACCACCTCTTCGTTGGCAAGGCCTGTCTTACAGGAGGGGCACCAGTTAATCGGGAATTCCTTCTCATAGGCCAGCCCCTTCTTAAACATCTGTACGAAGATCCACTGCGTCCATTTATAGAATCCGGGGTCGGTCGTGTTGACCTCCATATCCCAGTCATATACCGCGGCGATCTCATTGATCTGACGCTTGATGTTGGCTACATTCTCAGCCGTGGATTTGGCCGGATGAACGCCCATCTTGATCGCATAGTTTTCCGCCGGAAGGCCAAAGGCATCCCAGCCCATCGGATGGATGACGTAGTGTCCCTTTAAAATCTGATACCTGCTCCAGACGTCGGAGATCACATATCCCCTCCAGTGTCCCACATGAAGTCCGCTCCCCGACGGATACGGAAACATATCGAGACAGTAATACTTCGGTTTCTTCCCGTCATTGATATTTACGGGATTCTTTTTCCAGTTTTCGCGCCACTTCTTTTCAATTGCGCTGTGATTGTATGATGATGCCATAACAAACCATTCTCCTTCCTGATAAAAAACTAAATCCGGCTCCCTGGAATTCCGCAAAATACAGAGTCCGGCGAGCAGGACTCTCGCGCCGGAGCGCGGCCGCTTCAGCGGCCATACTTCCTTAGCGCGGAGTGCCCAGCCTCCCGGAGGTTTTTTTATTTCATAGGACAAACTTTCCAATGAAATAAAAAACGCGTCTCCACCGTCCAGGCCGTTCAGGCCATAACGATAGAGACGCGGATTCCTTCCACGCGGTACCACTCTATTTCATACAGAAGCTGTATGCACTTATCGGATACGCATTCATATCCTTCCCCCGATAACGGCTGGGATGCCGGCCGCACCTACACAAAAGCAGCGCTTCCTTCAGTGAGCAACTCCAAGGCGAGTTCAGCCATCCTTCCCAACCGGCTCGCACCATACGCCGGCTCTCTGCATGTTCCAGACCGCTTACTGTTCCTCTTCACAGTATTTATGCTAACTATGAATGTATCACACTTGTCGGAACGTGTCAACCGCTATTTATCATTTCCCTGCAACTCCCACTCCCGCTTAGGAAAACAGAAACAGTCCCACGGAGACAAAGAAAAAGAGGATCATGCCCAGATTTAAAAACAGGGTCTCGAACCGCCTTCCTCTCGGGATCGCCAGCATCGCGGGTTTTAAGCGGATCTCACGGCGGTAAAGGATCAGGAATACGACTCCCAGTACAACGGCCGCGATCATGAAGATGCCATAGGCCATGGCAAACCAGATATTATCCGCTGCATGAAGCGCTACGATCGACCCCATAAAATTAATCACCGCATGGAATATTATGGTATAACGAAGCTTTCCTGTGTTGATGTAGACGTATGCAAACACGACGCCCAGCCCAAAGGCATAGAAAAACTGATAGAAATTCCCATGGCTGAGCCCGAATAAGACTCCCGACAGAATGATAGCCACCCGGTCGCCGTAATGAGCCACCCGGTCGATCAGCAGCTTCCGGTACAGAAGCTCCTCAAATATGGGAGCGGCCACCACCGTCAACAGGAAAATTACCCACGTATCCAGATTCTCGATCAGCTCGTTTACCGGATTTAAGAGAGGCTTGCCCTGGATTCCATTCACGATGCTCATGAGGACGGTTCCTATAATATTTCCGATGTACATAATGCTGATGCAGGCAAAAAAAGCGACCACCAGCCGCCCAGCGCCGAACGGCTGCCTCTGAGGCCTGCACGGCGTTCTCATGTCTTTCACAATGAGCCAGCATATCAGCGTTCCGAACAAATACATGGGAATCGAGCCCAGGAGCACGATCCACGTATTCCAGTCCCCCTTCCACCCCATTTTTTCAAGAACTCCGAGTATCAGCCCCGCCTCCGCCTGTACCATAAGTCCCACCAGCAGAAAGGCCGCGTATCCCACTCCGAGCCTTGAACACGTTTTCTTTATTTCTCTTAAGTAATCCATCCGGTCACTACCTCCTGACTCTTCTTACCATCACGTTTCCAAGTTTATCACATCTGTCTCATGTTGACAAGAAATCTCAGGGGAAAGGAGAAAACCTGCGCAGGCCGGGAACGAAAATGAGGCGGAACGAGTTTCCGTTCCGCCTCTCATTATCTTTATTCTTTTTCTTATGCCTCGGTTCTGTCAACCTTGGAAGCACGCTCTTCCACTTCACGCTTCTGAACATCGCCAGGAGCCTGCTCGTAGCGGCTGAACTCATATTCATACGTTCCCATACCGCCTGTCATGGAGCGGAGGTCTGTATTGTATCCAAACAGCTCAGACATCGGAACATCGGCTTCGATGATCTGCTTGCCGTTATGGTTGGAATTCATCCCCAGTACACGGCCGCGTCTGCGGTTTAAGTCACCCATAACATCACCGGTGAACTTATCCGGAACAGTAACCTTTAAGGAGGCAATCGGCTCTAACAGAACCGGGTTCGCTTCCATAAAGCCCTTCTTAAACGCCAGGGTGGCCGCCATCTTAAACGCCATCTCGGAGGAGTCTACCGGGTGGTAGGAGCCGTCTGTCAGCGTCGCCTTCAGTCCGACAACCGGATAGGCTGCGAGAGGTCCTCTTAAGATACACTCTGCAACACCCTTTTCAACAGCCGGGAAGTAGTTCTTCGGAACAGCGCCGCCGAATACAGTCTCCTCGAATACGTAAGGTGTCTCTAAATCGCCGGATGGCTCAAAGGTCATCTTAACGTCGCCAAACTGTCCATGTCCGCCTGACTGCTTCTTATACCTTCCCTGAACCTCAACTTTCTTTCTGATGGTCTCACGGAACGCAAATTTCGGTTTGCTTAACTCGATCTCTACTTTATAGCGGTTTAACAGCTTGCTGACTACAACGTCCAGCTGCTGATCACCGATTCCGTATAACAGGGACTGATGGTTCTCTGTATCGGTAACTGCCTTTAAGGTCCAGTCTTCTTCTGTCAGCTTCGACAATGCGCTGGATACCTTGTCATCATCGCCCTTTGTCTTCGGTTTGTAACGCATATACGTATACGGCGTGGAAATCTCCGGCTTATGGTATACGATCGGCGCGGAACGGAGCGCAATGGTATCTCCCGTCTGGGTTACGGATAACTTGGATACGGCGCCGATATCGCCGGCCTTTAATTCCGGAACCTCGATCACGTCTTTTCCTCTGAGCAGATAGATCTTTCCGATCTTCTCCTCTGTATCCTTGTTTACGTTATAGATATTGGAATCCGGTTTTAAGGTACCGGTACAAATCTTCATCAGAGAGTATTTGCCGATAAACGGGTCCACAATCGTCTTAAATACACGGGCGGAAAGTGATACGTTATCGTTATATTTGGCCGTAAAGCGCTCTCCTGTGGATACGTCCACACCGATACACTCGTAACGGTCTGGAGTCGGGAAGTACTTGTCGATTCCCTGAAGCACCATCTTCGCACCCTGTGCGTTAATGCCGGAGCCCAGCATAACCGGTACGATATTACCTTCTATTACATGTTCCCGAAGTGCAGAAGAAATCTCTTCCTGAGTGAACTCATCGCCTGAGAAGTAGCGTTCCATATACTCTTCGCTCGTCTCCGCAACAGCCTCCATCAGCGCTTCACGCGCAATCCCCAGGTTCTTCTGTGAATATTCAGGAATCTCACATTCTTCATAGTCACTGTTCACCGTGAATCTGCGGCCCGCCATCTTTACGACGTTGACAAATCCCACGAACTTTTCATTCTCACGAATCGGAAGATGGAACGGTGCAATCTTTCTGCCGAACTCTTTTTCCAGTCTCAGCAGCAGTTCACGGTAGCTTGCATGATCGTCATCCATATTCGTTACAAAAATAATACGCGGCAGCTTATACTTTTCACAAAGTTCCCATGCCTTATATGTACCAACCTCTATGCCTGCCTTGCAGTTCACTACGATAACCGCGGCGTCTGCAACGCTGATTGCTTCTTCTACTTCACCAACAAAATCGAAATAACCCGGCGTATCCAGCAAGTTAATCTTGATCGGACCGTCTTCACCCTGATACTCCAGCGGAATCAGAGTTGTGGAAATGGAGAACTGTCTCTTAATCTCTTCCTTATCATAATCGCTGATGGTGTTTCCATCGGTGATCTTTCCCATTCTGCTGACAGCTCCTGTAATCAGTGCCATCGCCTCTGCGAGTGTCGTCTTACCCGCGCCTCCGTGGCCGAGTAATACAACGTTACGGATTTGTTTGGTTCCATACACGTTCATAAACATTCCTCCTGTTCAGTATTTAAGTCTATGAGGATATTTTACTAAAAGTGTCGGAAAATTGCAAGTAGAATGTGCATTTTGCACAAATAATTTTACTTGTCAAAATATGGGTTTCCTACAGGGCCGGACACCAGGCGGCCTGGGGTCTGCTTTCTCCTTTAAAATCAAGGAAAGACGCGTGATACGGGGCTTCATTCTGCTCCGCTTCGTTGGCTCTGTTCCATATCTTTAAGGCGGCCTGCAGAGTGATCTCCACATCATGATAGTAATAGATACCGGCCTGAGTATGAGAAACCACGTCCTCAATCAATAGCCTGGCATCCTGGTTTTCAAACAGAACTTCATTTAAATTATTCCTCGTCAGCTTCATAGTATTGATCTTCTCCTTCCTGTCAGGTTCTCACATTTCGAACATACGTTCTTTTACTATATTCATTATATCAGAACATACGTTCTTTGTCAAATCTTTTCGCATCGTCTTTGCTGATCTGCGTTAAAGCGTCGAAGTTTAACGTATAAAAGCGTTGACAACTTACATTCTTTCGATTACAATGGTGCTTAAGCTATTTTTGAATACTTGTTAAAGAGAGGAAACCGATATGATTATTATTATGAAACCGAACGCTTCCGAAGAAGCGGTTGGGAAAATTAAAAACCTGATAGAATCCAAAGGCCTCCAGGCTCATCTTTCCAAAGGAACGGAGGTCACCATCGTAGGCGTTGTCGGCGACAAGACGAAGCTCCAGGGCGCCAACATCGAGATGGCGGAGGGCGTGGATAAGATCGTTCCGGTCACCGAGACGTATAAGCTGGTAAACAAAAAGTTTCACCCGGAGGACTCCGTGATCGAGGTCGGAAATACCAGAATCGGACCTGGTAGGCTGACCATGATGGCCGGCCCCTGCGCCATCGAAAATCACGACATGGTCATCGAGACAGCGATCGCCGTAAAGAAAGCCGGTGCAAAATTTTTAAGAGGCGGCGCCTACAAGCCGAGAACTTCCCCCTACGCCTTCCAGGGACTGGAGGAAGAAGGCTTACAGTATATGAAGGAAGCCCGGGATGAGACCGGCCTTAATATTGTCTGCGAGGTCACCAGCTTACGGGCTCTGGAGACCGCGGTGAAGTACGTGGACATGATCCAGATCGGCGCCCGCAACATGCAGAATTTTGAGCTGTTAAAGGAGGCCGGACGCGCCGGTATCCCGGTACTGTTAAAGAGGGGCTTATCCGCAACCATAGACGAATGGCTGAACGCGGCGGAATACATCGCCTCCGAAGGCAATCCCCGCATCGTACTCTGTGAGCGCGGCATCCGCACCTACGAAACCGCCACCAGGAACACGCTGGACATCAGCGCCGTACCGGTTATCCGCGCCAAGAGCCATCTGCCTATTCTCATCGATCCGAGCCACGCAACCGGTGTCCGCGCCTACATTGAGCCGATCTCCAAAGCCGCAGTCGCAGTAGGCGCCGACGGTCTGATCGTGGAGGTTCACCCGTGCCCGTCCTGCGCGCTGTCCGACGGCCCGCAGTCGCTCACCTTTGAACAGTTTGAGCAGCTTACCGAAAACCTGAAACCTTACGCAGCGCTTGCAGGGAGGATATTTTAATGACTGATTCCACCATTGCCTTTATTGGGCTTGGTCTCATCGGCGGTTCCATAGCCAGAGGGATCAAGCGTGAAAAACCGGATACGAAGATTATGGCATACATGCGGACCCGTTCCAGGCTCTTAAGCGCCCTGGATGAGGGCGTGATCGACGTGATACTCGACGGAGTCAATGAACAGTTATCCGAGTGTGATCTCATCTTTCTGTGCACCCCCGTGGAATATAACGCCCGCTACCTTGCCGAAATCAAACCATTTTTAAAGCCGGGCGCCATCATCACCGACGTGGGGAGTACCAAGACCGACATCCACGAGGCGGTCACCCGGCTCGGGATGGAGGACTGCTTTATCGGAGGCCATCCCATGGCCGGATCCGAAAAGACAGGCTTCGAGAATTCCACGGATCATCTGCTGGAAAACGCCTACTACATCATTACCCCCACCCGCAGCTCTTCCCCTGAGGCGGTGGATCGGCTGATATCCGTCGCTTCGCTGATTGGGTCCATCCCCATCGTCCTGGACTATCACGAGCACGATTCCGTCACGGCAGCGATCAGCCATCTGCCACACGTCATCGCCTCCAGCCTGGTGAATCTGGTCAGGGATGCCGATAATCCGGATGGTCTGATGAAACGACTGGCCGCCGGCGGCTTTAAGGATATTACCCGAATCGCCTCCTCGTCTCCCGAGATGTGGGAGCAGATCTGCATGACAAACCGGGCGCCTCTGGCCGCCGTTCTGGAGCAGTATATCGCCTCCTTAAACGGAACTCTGGAAAAGCTCAAAGCGGGTGACAACCAGTATCTCTCCCGGCTGTTCGAGACCTCCAGGGACTACCGGAACTCCATTTCCGAGCGGAACCAGGGCTCTGTCACACCGGAATATTCGTTTACCGTAGACATGGCGGACGAGGTCGGCGCGATCTCCACACTGTCCGTTATCCTAGCAGCCAAGGGCATCAGCATTAAGAACATCGGCATTAACCACAACAGAGAGCACGGGGAGGGCACGCTCAAGATTATCTTCTACGACAAGGAAACCATGGACATGGCGTGGAAGCAGTTAGAGCGCTACCATTACGACCTGGTGCGTGTCTGAAAATTGACATACGGAGGAACACCATGAAATTTAAAAAGGCAAGCCCGCTTAAGGGTGAAGTACATATTCCCGGCGATAAATCCATTTCACACAGAAGCGTCATGTTCGGATCGATTGCAAAGGGAACGACGCAGATCAGCCATTTTCTTCAGGGGGCAGACTGTCTTTCCACCATCTCCTGTTTTCAGAAGATGGGCGTGGCCATCGAAAATAACGGCGATTCCGTCATCGTCCGCGGCAATGGGCTGCGAGGCTTAAAAAGGCCGGATACCGTTCTGGACTGCGGCAACAGCGGCACCACCACCCGCCTGATATCCGGAATCCTGTCGGCACAGAATTTTGACGTGACAGTGACCGGCGACGAATCCATACAGAAACGCCCCATGAAACGAATCATAGAGCCTCTTTCCCTGATGGGCGCCCAGATTGAGAGCCTCCGTCAAAATGGCTGCGCGCCCCTGCATATTACAGGCAGGCCCCTTCAGGCCATCCATTACCATTCCAGGATACCGTCCGCCCAGGTAAAATCGGCCATCCTTCTGGCCGGACTCTATGCGGACGGTGAGACAAGGGTGACGGAAGACTATGTGTCCCGCAACCATTCGGAGCTCATGCTCCGCTCCTTCGGCGCCGATGTGAGATGCGAGGGCACGACAGCCATCATCCGGCCGGCCGGGGAACTCTACGGAAAACAGATTACGGTTCCCGGCGATATTTCGTCTGCCGCCCCATTTCTTGCTGCAGGCCTTTTGGTGCCGGGTTCTGAACTGCTGATCCGCCAGGTGGGGATCAATCCCACCAGAGACGGCATTCTCCATGTCTGCCGGGCCATGGGCGCCGGCATAACGCTGATGAATGAACAGGATGCCTCCGGGGAACCCACCGCTGATATTCTGGTTAAATGCAGCAGCCTCCACGGCACGGTCATCGAAGGAGCCATCATCCCCACTCTGATCGATGAGCTTCCCATGATCGCGGTGATGGCCTGCTTCGCGGAAGGCACCACCATCATCAAAGATGCGGCGGAATTAAAGGTTAAGGAATCCAACCGTCTCGAAGTCATGGTGAAGAACTTATCCGCCATGGGGGCCGATGTGACCGAAACTGAGGATGGAATGATCATTAACGGCGGCAGACCGCTGCACGGCGCCGTGATCGACAGCCTGCTGGATCACCGCATCGCCATGACCTTTGCCGTCGCAGGGCTCTGCGCGGAAGGCGAGACGGAGATTCTTGGGGCAGAATGTGTGAACATCTCCTATCCTGGTTTTTATGAGGATCTCATGAAGTTAATGAGATAATACTAGTGCCGCCGGCACTAGCTGCGGCAGTATTTTCAGTTAAAACAGTCAAACAAAAATGAGCAGAGAAGACGCCATGCTTTCCGTCTTCTCTGCTCACGTTTCTATTCTCTTACAGGACTCTGTTCAGAAGTTGTACTCCGGTTCAAGAAGCCTGTCCCTGGTACTCTTTCAAAAGCGTTTTCACCGCCTCTTCCGCCTCCATAAACCAGACGTCTCCGGGTGTTACGGACAGGACAAATCCGATTTTCCCTAACAGGGACATCAGATACTTCACCTCTCCGGCCTCTCCCAGATCCAGATATTTCTTCTCTGACCTGCTCCTTATATGCTCCCGCACGCCAAATTTCCGGCAGTAATAAATATCCTGCCTCAGCTCTCTCCGGTAGGCGGCTGGAACCGACACCCTGTCGTTGACCACAATGCCTGTCACCGTCTGTCTGGTATGGCGGGTAAGGACCTTTGTCTTTGACCGGTTGAGTTCAAAACCCATGGCGTCCAGAAATCCTTTCACCTTCCCGATCACCTCCGCCGCAGCAAAATCCCCGGAAAATGTCATGTCGTCACAGTAGCGGCTGTATACAATATCCCGTTCCCGGCACCACGCCTCCATGTATTCGTCAAACGGCTTCATCACCAGATTCGATATGGCGGCCGAGGCCGGCGATCCCTGGGGAAGCGTGTCCCTTAAGCAGCACAGTGAGGTTAGAAGCGTCCCTACCGGGACAGGAAAATACCTGCTGTTAAATGCCCTCTGCTGCACCATGGAAAACGTAATAGTTCCGAAAAAATCTTTGATATCCAGCTTCAGCACCACATTTTTGCCCGTATGGCGGGCTGCATTATCCCGGATGGACGCGCCTCTGTGGTAGGCCGCCGCGCAGGGCGACAGCTCCAGCCCCTCCAGAATATGGTGAAGGATATTCCGCTGTATCGTCTTAAGCAGCGGGTCCGGCGCCTGAATCTGCCTTACTCCTCCGCCCTTCTTCGGAATCCGCAGCCGGTTATAATGTTTTTCTGTATGATTGCTCACGGCATACAGGCAGGATATGACCTTATCATCGGTCCACTCCTCCCCCTCCAGAAGCCGGAAGGAAAGAAGCATCTCCCTGCAGTGCTCCGCCGTGCAGTATTTCCACAAATCCGGTTCGTGCATAGGTAGTCCCTCACTCTAAATGACATGGCAGCTTTCCTGTCTTTCAGCCGGCTGCCCGGATTCAAAAGATAAAACGACAGGAAATCATACGAAAAAGGATGCCGTAAGATGCGAAGATGTACAAGCCGCAGGCGTAAGCACATGAAATGTGCGGATGTACTTCGGAGCAGATTACGGTCTTTTAACCTTAAAATATTAACAATCCTGACAGCGGCTCGCTGCCCGGCCGGATCTCCTTTATGGTTCCGGAAAAGCTATGATTCCCTGCCGTCTTATATTTCTTTATTCTAACACACAATGAGACCGCTTGCAACCGTCCGCCTCCCGGCCCTGCTGTAACGCGTTACGATTCTGCGACTGCCTTCTTCAGCATCACGAAATAGAGGATAATCCCGACACCCGTCATAATATGGCCGAGGCCGGCGATTCCCGATATGGATGCATCCATGGCACGGCTCAGCTCTAAGGCGCGCACCTGTGCAATGCCCCTGACGATCAGCATCACCACCGTTACGGCGATGCCTGCATTATAGATTCCAAAGAACAGCCCAAACCGCTTCTGCTCCGTCACCGCCGCATGAAACTCAAACAGCGCGGCCACAAGGAAAACGATCATTCCCAGCAGGAATAAGTGAGTGTGCACGAAGGCCAGCGTCGTTCTTCCGGAAAAGCCGTTAAACTTCGTGAATTCACGGTAGAATACGCCTCCCGCCATGGCCAGCAGCGCATAGACCAACGCGGTGTTTACCAGCTTTAATACTGCTTTCTTTTTTCTGTCATTTGTCATATTACTTCTCCTTTCTCTGTCCCGGCTGTTTCATCTCCCGGTATCCCATGACCACGATCCACACGTAAGCGCAGGTCTTGGGGATCATAAGCGCGCCCACCGCCGGGATGGTATCCGCCCACAGCACAACTGGAATATAGAATCCAAAGCTGAGCGTAATCGCCAGCCACATAAAGCCAAAGCCCGAATCCGCCGTCTCCTTTGCCTTCCGGTAAAAGAGGACAATCATCAGAAGTCCCAGAACCGCAAACGGAATATTGCGGTAAATCCCCCAGGAGAGCGGTGCGCTGGCGCTTAACCAGTCATTGCCCGGCATGAAGCACAGGAATACCCTCACAAGGGCCAGCCCCCATACGACGGCAGTCAGACCGTTCTTTCCCTCCACGCGGTACCGCATCTTCCATATGTAGTACAGAATCACATAAAATACGGTCATCGTCACAGAGGTTACCAGCTTTCCAAATCCAAGGGCCGCGGCGTGATTCGCCAGCCCATCCGTACAGAGGGCGTAAGCGCGGGGCACTAAGTGAAATGCGTCGCCGCATCCCAGAACCACTGCCATGATTCCAAACAGCTTAATCTGCTTTCTCTCTCCCGCTCCGGTGATCATACGCACTCCCAGCGCAATCACCGTACATAAATATACAATGTCAAAGATTGTTTCCATTACTGCCTGCATCGTCATACTTCCTTTCCTGTGTCTGCATCTGTCTTATAGATCAGACGCCTCATAATCTCTTCAAAATAAGCCGGATCCTCCTGATTCTTCAGAAGAAGAACCATGTTGGAGAAGGCAAAGGATACGAACCTTTCGGGTGTAAATGTCTCGTTCCAGACCTCCGGTGCCACCCTGTTGTCACGCTCCAGAATACGGAGCATCCCTTCCTTCATATGTCCTAAGTAAAATGCCTCCAGCTCTCTCCCTCTCTTCTGATCGGTCTGGCTGAGCACCTCCATCTCCTTTAAAAACTCCTCGCGGAAGCTTCCCAGGTTTTCGCGCAGGCGGAAATGGATATCATGGACACTTCCGATAAAATCACCGCTCTCTGTGTCAAAATGACTGCCATGAAACACATTACGCCAGAAATCCTCCATAACCGCCCCGATTAAATCCCCTTTGGAAGGGTAATAATTGTAGACCGTACCGATCGCGATACCGCTCTCTGAGGCCAGACGGCGTATATTCAGATTTCCAATTCCCTCTCTGCCCGCGATCTCTTTCGCAATCGCAAGCAGCTCTTCTTTTGAAGTTGCTGATTTCTTCATATGGACCTCCTTCAATATGAACATTGTTCATTATACTCTGTAACAGCCATTTTGTCAAACAGTTCTGTCGTATTTTTTCTTGACATCCCGTCTCCTTTCGGATAGAATGTAATGAAAGTAAGTACTTGCATGGAGGTGGAATACATGGATGATACCAGCCAGAGAATCGTGGACGCAGCCATGGAGCTGATCCGCGACAAAGGGTATGTCGCCACTACCACAAAAGACATTGCAAAGCAGGCAGGCGTCAACGAGTGCACGCTCTTCCGCAAATTTGCAGGAAAGAAGGACATCGTGCTGGCCGGCATTGACCAGGAAAAGTGGAGGGCGGACGTCACCCCCCTGGCCTTTGAAAACGTCACGTGGGACTTGAGAAGCGATTTAGAGATGTTCATGAACGCGTACATGGACCGGATAACCCCGGATTTCGTCAACCTCTCCATCGGCCTGCGCGCGCCCCAGATCTACGAGGAAACGGCCCCGTTCATCATGATGATTCCAAGGGCCTTCGTCTCCTCTCTCATCCGGTATTTTAAACAGATGGAGGAGAAGGGGAAGCTGAATCACGGAAGCTATGAATCATGGGCCATGACGATTTTCTCCGCGACCTTCGGTTACACGTTTCTGAAAGCGTCTTTCGACGACAGCCTGTCCAAAATCTCACGTCACGATTACGTCAGAGACAGCGTCAGGGTCTTTCTGGAAGGAATCGGCAGGTGGGAAAATCACGAACAGTGAAGACTCATGCACGGTACCGCCGTAAAACCGCGGTACCAATTTTATCCCACACATGACAGCAAGCACTTGCATTCACATAATATTTAAGAAGGAGGCAGTGATTATGCAAATCACAGGCGCACAGCTTTTTGTAAAAGCACTGAAGGAAGAAGGTGTCGAAGTCCTGTTCGGCTATCCCGGCGGGCAGGCCATTGACTTATTTGACGCTCTTCACGGGGAGACCGGCATCCGTTTCATTCTCCCCCGCCACGAACAGGGACTGGTTCACGCCGCCGACGGCTACGCCCGCTCCACCGGCAGACCCGGAGTCTGTCTCGTAACCAGCGGCCCTGGCGCGGCCAACTTAGTGACAGGCATCGCAACGGCCAATTACGACAGCGTTCCTCTCGTCTGTTTTACCGGCCAGGTTCCCACCAGCCTGATCGGCAACGATGCCTTCCAGGAGGTCGACATCACGGGCATCACCAGAAGCATCTGTAAATACGCGGTAACCGTCCGGACGAGGGAGAGTCTGGGGGAAATCATCAAAAAGGCGTTCCATATCGCCACGACCGGAAGGCCCGGCCCTGTACTGGTGGATTTGCCCAAGGATATACAGAGGGAATACGGCAGCAGCTGCTATCCCGACCAGGTAAAAATCCGGGGATACCGGCCAGGTTTCGCCGTACACGGAGGCCAGATAAAAAAAGCCTTAGAACGTTTAAATCAGGCGAAGCGGCCGGTCTTTCTGGTGGGAGGCGGCGTCAATATCGCCCGCGCGGAAGAAGCCATGACACGGCTTGCCGAGCGTACCGGCGTGCCCGTTGTGACCACCATCATGGGAAAGGGCGCCATCCCGTCCACGCATCCGCTGTATGCGGGCAATATCGGGATTCACGGAAGCTTTGCCGCCAATTCGGCGGTCAGCGGCTGCGACGTCCTCTTCTCCATCGGCACCCGCTTCAATGACCGCATCACCGGTAAGAACGGGGAGTTTGCCAGGCATGCATCCATCATCCACGTGGACATCGATCCCGCTTCCATTTCCAGAAACATCGCCGTCGATATTCCCATAGTCGCCGACGCCGGAGCCGCCATCCGGGCCCTCCTGGAAAAAGCTGTTTTGCTGGACACCGGCGCCTGGAGGAAGCAGATCGATGGCTGGAAAGAAGCCCGTCCCATCACCATGAAGCGGGAGGGACTGACAGCGGAATCCGTCATCCGGTCCATCAACCGCCTGGAAGGCCCGCTCTTCGTCGCCACGGATGTCGGTCAGAACCAGCTGTGGGCAACCCAGTTTCTGGAGCTGAGCGAGGACCGGCGCCTTCTGACCTCCGGCGGGCTGGGTACCATGGGATACGGCCTCCCCGCCGCTCTCGGCGCGAAAATCGGGAACCCGGATAAGACGGTGGTGCTCATCACAGGGGACGGCGGGTTACAGATGAATATGCAGGAACTGGCCACAGCCGTGGTCTGCGGACTTCCCGTGATCATCTGCGTGCTTAACAACGGCTGGCTGGGCAATGTGCGCCAGTGGCAGGAGATGTTTTTCGATCACCGCTATTCCGCTACCTGTCTGCGCCGGAGAAGCAGCTGCCCCGCGGTCTGTCAGGAGCCCGGACCGGGCTGTCCGCCGTACACGCCGGATTTCATCAAGCTGGCTGAAAGCTTTGGAATTACGGGGATCAGGGTAACGAAGGAGGAGGAGATCCAACCGGCCCTTCAGACCGCAGAAGCCAGCAAGGACGCGCCGGTTCTGATCGAATTTCTGATTGCCTGGGATGACAATGTGCTGCCCATCGTACCGCCGGGCAGTCCGATCGACCACATGATTCTGGAAAATGAGAGGGGGAGATAACGATGAAAAAGCGTTGGATCAATCTTTACGTAGAAAATGAACCCGGCGTCCTGGCCTTAATTGCCGGCCTCTTTTCCGGAAAGTCCTATAATCTGGAGAGTCTGACCGTGGGACCGGCTGAGGATGAGACGGTTTCCCGCATGACCATCGGGCTGACCAGCGACGACCAGACCTTTGAGCAGATAAAAAAACAGCTCGCCCGGCGTGTGGAGGTCATCAAGGTCGTGGACCTTACGGAGACCGCCATGCACTGCGAGGAGCTGATGTTCTTAAGAATTCATGACTGTTCGGAGGACGATATCCGGGAGCTGTTTCGCATGGCGTCAGTCTTTCACGCCAGTGTCATCGACTACTCCCCGTCTTCCGTTCTGTTGAAAAGTGTGCGGCCGGAGGAGGAAAACAGCCTTCTCATCAGCCGGATGCAGAAACGTTTTCCGAACCGGATCTTTTGCCTCCGCGGAGGCAGCGTCGCCATACCGGCTCTGAGCCCCTCGGATTAGTGCAGCTCTTCACTAACGCTGAACTGCTTATACACAGGGCCATGCGCCCGGCTGCGGACTTCTTTTTCCTTTTTCGGCGTCCCCTTCTTCCTGATATGGAGGGAGGCGACCGCCAGGCCGCTGACCACGAGGAAGCCATAGAAGCTGATGCCCCGGCTTAACACCATGACGGGGAGCAGCTGGGATGAGCTTAAGAAGCCGCTGAACATCACCAGGAAGCCGCTCTCTGACGCCCCCACCGCACCGGGCAGGGGGACGGCCGACACTGCAAGGCTCACGATAGACTGAAGCATAATGAAGTTGACCAGACCCACGCTGCCCAGGCCGAGGGCCAGACAGGCACAGTAGGAGGCCATATACAGGAAGGTGAGCTGGCAGAAGGTAAGCACCGCCGTCTTCACCGCAGCCATCGGATATTTCCGCAGATATGCGCCGCCCTGGCTGTACTCTTCGATCATGGAACCGGCTTTCTGTGCGGCCTTTTCCCCATCAAAGGAAGGAAAATGGTTCAACAGGCGGAGAACTCTGTATACCAGCCGCTCCACAAGCGGCCTGCAAAACAGAATCAGCAGGATAAATGCCACGGAAATCCCGTTTGCCAGAATCCCGAAACAGATCAGGAGCTTAAGCGCCAGCGGCAGTCCCATGAGATACGAAAACTTAAGCAGCCCCATACCCACGCCGTAAGCCAGCGCCATCAGCTGATACATGGCCGTAATCGTCAGCAGCGCGAACGAGCTTCTCGCCGCGCTCATCCCGTCGCGGACCATGTAGTACAGCTGCATGGGCTGGCCGCCTGTGGATGAGGGCGTGATCGAGCTGAAATAAAAGCCTGCGAAGGAGTACTGCATGGCTCTCTTCCACGGCACACTTCCTCCCCACGTCCCCGCCAGGAGCCTGATCACGGCTGCCTCACAGCCGACAAACAGAACCATGAGAAAAAGCCCCAGCAGCACAAAGCGTAAGTCCGCGTTCTTTAAAACCGCCCACAGGGTTCCCATGGAATGGTCCTTCAACAGTATGTAACACGTCACTCCCGCCAGCACCACCATGGCCGCCGTGCAGAGGAGTGAATTTTTCCATTTCATGGTTTTCTGCTCCAAATCGATTCTTCCTTTCTTTATCTGAAATCACTTATATGGCAATCATCTATCTGAATACAGCTTCCGAAGGAAGTATAAACCGGCAGCCCGCCTCTTTTAACGCGGGGATCACATAAGTGAGCGCTTCCAGCGTCTTCTCCGGAGCTCCGGGCGCGCCTCCCGTACGTCTTCCTCCGTCGTGAAGGCAGAGGATGGATCCGTCCTTTACACGGCTAAGACACTTCTTCCGGATCGAGCCTGCCGTAGCTCCCCTCTCCCAGTCTTCGGCCATCACATCCCACAGAACCATCTTCATCCCGTATTTTCTCGCTAAATGCCAGGAAAACAGGTTCGTCAGCCCCCAGGGCGGACGATACCAGATGTCGGAGATGCCTTTTCTCTTCATAAATTCGCTTCCGGTGCGAAAATCTTTTCTCGTGTGCAGATATCCTCTCACCATGGCGTTCTGGTGGTCCATGGAATGAAAGCCCACCACATGGCCTTCGGACAGCATGCGGTCGATCAGCGCTTCCTCTTTTACCGCCTCTCTGGTCACCACAAAGAAAGCCGCCTTCACCTCCTCCTTCTTTAAAAGGTCGAGGAGCCGCCCGGTATAATCCGGATCGGGACCGTCGTCAAAGGTGAGCATCACCGTCCCGGGAACTCCGGTTCTTCGCAGCACCGCCGGATTTCTGTGTTTATGATACAAGGACGGAATCACGGAATGCACTGCAAATCCGCCGGCCAGCAGTCCGAGAGCCGCGGCCAGTCTGCTCCATTTCCATTTTCTGCTCCATTTCATCCTGTACATAACGCTCCTTCCGGTCCTTCGATCAGGGCGAGTACCTGGCCAATCACGGTCTGGTCGTACTCTCTCTTCAAACGGTCTACATTTGCCTTCATGGCGTCCAGAAGCGTATCATCCTGAACGATCTTGCTGATCTCCCGGACACAGTCCATGGGGTTTTTCTCCAGTATCATTCCGATACCGCGGCCCACGATAAAGCCTGTGTTGTTGATCTCCTGCTGGAGAAACGGTTCAAATACCAGAAGCGGCGTTCCTGCATGAATCGTCTCAAACAGGGTGATTCCGCCCGGCTTCGAGATCACCACGTCGGCCTCCTGCATATAGCGGTACACCTCGTTGGTATATCCGATCACATCGATATTCTCGTATTTTCCATGAAGCTTCTTGTAGATTTCCTGATTCTTTCCCGTGATCACCGTAACCCGGATGTGACCGGAATCGTTCAGTTCCTCATAGAATTCATTGCTCTCAGGCAGGATTCCGAGACCGCCGCCCATGATCAGGATGTGCTTCTTCCCATCTGTCTCTTCCGGCCGCTCTTCCCCGTAATCGAATTCCGGTCTGACCGGGATTCCGTAGACGTAAATCTTCGTTTCCTCTACGCCCTTTTCCGTCAGCTTCGTCCGCACCATGCGGTCGGGAACGAGGTAGCAGTCTGTGGCGCCGTTGATCCACTCGGAATGGCTGCTGATGTCCGTAATGCACGTTATTAACGGCATCCGGCTGCCTGTTACCGCCTTATACCAGGACATGATCTGGGAACAGAGGGGCAGGGTTGAGATGACCGCATCCGGCTGTTCCTCCTCCAGCAGATTTTTTATTTTCTTTAAAAACCATGGAAGAAAAACCGGTTTCAAATCCGGTCCCTTGCGTTCCATATGATTATAATACTTATTATACGTTCCGCTGCAGTGAGTGACCATAACGCCAAAGGCGTGATAAACCTTGTCGGAATAATAAGGCATTGCATACTCAAAAATATCGCGGATCACGATGTCAGCCTCGGAATTCACCCTCGAAACACGCTCTGCCAGCGAAAAAGCGGCAGAATAATGGCCCATACCAAATTTTCCAGTCAAAAAAAGAAGCTTCATATCCGCACCTCATTTCATTCTTCTTTATCCTGGTTTTAGTATGAGCCATAAATCTTTAGAAACGGCTGTAAAATTTCTGAAATTTTCTTCAGAAATTCTTATCATGACTGCTGTTTTTTCTTTTTGAAACAGAAAACTGCTCCTCGTTCCATTCTTTTTCCGGAAGCTTCATCGATGTGTGATAACGATAGTCATGGCTTTCGTAAGAAAAGCTGCCTCCCATCTTTTCAATCATCTGTTCCGACGCCTTGACGCCGATTCCGTAGCTTTCCACCTCGATCTCCTCGTCCCGTATGGGATTCTCGATGTTCAGGCAGACGAAGCCGTCTGAAAGCCTGACCTCCACGGACACGATGCCGTCTCTGCGCGCGTACTTTTCGATATTCGTTCCAATATTATTCAGGACGCGTTTTAACTGGACCACATCGGTCTCCACCGCAAACGGCGTCTCAATCTCGTAGCGCACCTCCGTCCGGAAGCCATGTTCCTCCAGGGATTCCGTCAGATCACCGATCAGCTGCCCGAACAGCTCATTTCCGTCGTACTCCTCGTTTTTCAGGGAAAAACGGTCTCCTGTGGCATAGGAATAGCTGAATAAATCGTCCATCAGGTTCTTCATATGGTATGCCTGGCGCTTCGCCTTCTCCATATAAAGGACGGACTCATCCGCCGTGCATTTGCCAGCCGTAATCAAATCCAGGTAGAACAGAACCGAGGTGAGCGGTGTCCTGATATCGTGGGACAGGGCTGTCACGATCTCGCTCCGCTCCTTTTCAATCCGGTCCTTTTCCTCGATCTCCTTGTGCAGGCTTTCACTCATCTGGTTGATGCTGTCTGCCAGGGAATAGAGTTCATCCCGGCCTTTTAAGGGAATTTCGTACCCTCTGGAGCCGGTCTCCAGGATGTGGATCCCCTTCTCGATCTGACGGATATACGCCAGCTTTTTCTGAAGCAGCACGAGGAATACCACGACGAAGCAGACCGCGCTCATACCCGCTCCCAGGACGAGAATCAGTGTCCGGAACCTGGCCTCAAAGTAGGCCCGGATCAGGATCTCCCCATCCCCGTCGGCAAACTTCACCGGATAGGTAACTGCTGTCCCGTGGCGGTATAAATACCCATACTGAAACCCCGGGTGCTCGTCCTTAAGCTCGGTCTTCAGCTTCTCATTATCCCGGTCCATGGTATTATAGTAGATGCGGTCCCGCTGATATACCGTCAGGAACACATACCAGTTCTCGGAATTCCAGTCACCGATGGTCTCCCCGTCTCCGATCTCCACATGATTTTCCGTGACGAAATCCTGAAATTCCTCTGCCAGAAGCTTCGTATGCCGCTCATAATAGTTCTTCTGGTCCGTCATCATGCCGGCCAGAAGCCCCATGGCGTTCGTCACCGCCACATAGCAGAGAAAGGCGGCCGCCGCCGCGATCACCACATCATACAGCGTGGCAAGGCTTAAACGCGTGGGATTCGCCATTTTCTTAAGGAAATTATTCAATATAATACCCCCGCCCCCACATGGTCTTTATGTATTCCGGATTCTGCGGGTCCTTCTCAATTTTCCTCCGCAGATTCCTGATGTGGACCATCACATTGTTGTTGGCGGAGTAAAAATACGGTTCATTCCAAACACTCTCGTAGATATTCTCCGAGGAAAAGATCTTTCTCCGGTTCTTTAACAGGAGGACGAGAATGCAGTATTCCCTGGAGGTCAGATTCACATCACGGCCTTCCACGGTCACGGTCCGCGTGTCCTGGTCCACGGAAAGGTCCCCCAGCACCAGACGGTTGTCCGGCGCGGCGAAGTTCTTTCCCTGGTAGACGAGATACCGACGCAGAAGCGATTTGCACCTGGAAAGAAGCTCCGAATAGGAAAAGGGCTTCGCCAGATAATCGTCTCCTCCCGCCGAGAAGCCCATGGATTTATCGGAATCCTGGGTGCGGGCCGTTAAAAACAGGATGGGCGCCATGGACTTTTTCCGGATCTCGGAGCATGCCACGTAGCCGGACTTAACCGGCATCATCACGTCGAGAATAATTAAGTCGATGGTGTTGTCCGCCAGCATGACCGCTTCCTCCCCGTCTCCCGCCGTCACCACCTCGTACCCTTCTCCGGTCAGAAGTATCTGCAGAATCTCGATGATCTCCTCGCTGTCATCCGCAATCAATATTCGCTGTGCCATCGCGCAGACCTCCTTCCCCGATCCGCCGCTTACTGCACGGCAATGTGGCACATCTTCATGGCGTTTAAGGCATTTTCATGGCTCTCCGGCGAGACTCCCGCACAGCATGAGGAATCCACGAGAACCGGCACCTCCGGGATCGCGGCCTTCACCAGCAGCGCATTGGAGATGACGCAGATATCCGTACAGACTCCGATCAGCATGACAGACTCATACGGCCGTTCCTGAACGTATTCCATAAGGGCGGTGCTTCCAAAGGTATTCTTCTCAAACCGCTTCCCCTGAAATTCCTTTAAGGCGGAATCCAGCTCCCAGCCATCGGTGCCCCTGATACAGTGGGGAACCGGCAGATTCTTTCCTTCCTGGGTCTCCATATACTTTTCATCGTGGGTATCCAGCGTGAAAATCACATCCTCTCCCGCCGCCTGATACTCCTCGATCATCTTTTTTACATTGGGCACAATCGCCTGCGCCTCGGGACTTCCCAGCGCGCCGTCTATAAAATCCTTCTGCATGTCCACAACAATTAAGAGCTTCATTTGTTAAACCTCCATTTTTACAGATATTTGCTTTAGTTTACCACAATTTGATATCCTTAGGAAGATATTTCCTCGATTTTTCCCGCAGGCCGTAGTATACTGAAATCAGAAACGGCTGCTGTGCCGTAACGAACCAGAAAGAAGGATATTTGTATGGAAGAGAAAAAAAATCCCTTTGCATCCCTGTCGGACAAAGAACTGGAGGCCATGTTAAAAAGGCTGGAGGACTCCAACGAACGCCAGGCCTCCTACGCGAAAAAGCAGTACCGGATGTCCCAGATTACCGCGCTGGCCAGCATTCTGATCCTTGCCATCGTCATCTATACCTCTGCAACCATCATCCCCCGTGTCAACCGGCTTTTCGACGATGTGGAGACGGTGATGGACAGCGTGAACGTAGTGGCAAAAGAGCTGGAGGAGGCGAATTTGGGCCAGATGGTAACGGATATCGACAACCTGGTAACCTCCAGTGACCAGAGCGTGAAGGAAGCCCTCCAGCAGATTAATTCCGTGGATATCAAGACGCTCAACCAGGCGATTCAGGACTTATCCAACTTAATCAGCCCGCTGGCGCGATTTTTCGGAAAATAGGTAACAGTTCAGACGGCGGGAAAATAGAGGAAATACGAAGGAATTTAAAAATAGTAGTTGACAAATCCACTTTGACGCATTAATATAATAAGCAATAAAATAAACCGTTGAAAAAGAGGAGTAAGCTATCCCGCAATATTTCAGAGAGTCGCCGCCGGTGTGAGTGCGATATAGAGCAGACAGCTGAATGGACTTTTGAGGGCGGTCCTGAACCATCAGGTAAGTAGGGACCGACGGAGACCACAACCGTTATCTTCGTGGCATATATGTTAGTATATGAAAAGCGGACTTCTATGGAAGTCAATTTGAGTGGCACCGCGGATTTGTTAATTCGTCTCAAGTATGTTTTTAGAACATACTTGGGACTTTTTTATGTTTAAACTAAAATATATGATTCATGAGGAGGAAACAATTATGAAAAAATCAGTGAAAGCACTCTTACTCGTAGCGATGACGGTAACCGCACTCGCGGGCTGTTCTTCCAAACCGGCGGATCCGACGACCGCCGCCACCGAGGCTGTAACGACCACTGCCGCCGATTCCGCGGCCGACACCACCGCCGATACGACAGCCGCAGAAGGCGCCGCTACCGAAGACGGCAAGTCCTACACCATCGGCATCGGCCAGTTCGCGGAGCACGGCTCCCTGGACAACTGCCGTGAAGGCTTCTTACAGGGACTGGCAGACGAGGGAATCGTCGAAGGCCAGAACTTAACCATTCTCTATGAAAACGCACAGGCGGACGGCGGAACGGCCAGCCAGATTATCAATAACTTCATCTCCAAAAAAGCCGATTTAATCTGCGCCATTGCGACTCCGATTGCACAGGCTGCCTACGGCGGAGCGAAGAAAGACAACGTACCTGTCATCTACACGGCTGTAACCGATCCGGCTGCCGCGGCGCTTGCAAACGAAGACGGAACACCTGTCGGCGAAGTAACCGGCACCAGCGACAAGCTTCCGGTAGAGAAGCAGTTAGAGATGATCCGGAAGATTCTTCCGGACGCGAAGAAGATCGGCATTCTCTACAGCACCAGCGAAGTAAACTCCGAAACCGCCATCGCAGAATACAAGGCCGCAGCTCCGGATTACGGATTTGAGATTGTGGAAGGCGCCGTAACCTCCACCGCCGATATCCCGCTGGCTGCCGACAGCATCCTGGAAAAGGTGGACTGCTTAAACAACTTAACCGACAACACGGTCGTAAGCTCTCTCCCGATGATCTTAGACAAAGCCTCCAAGAAAAACATTCCGGTATTCGGAAGCGAGGTGGAGCAGGTCAAGATCGGCTGCCTGGCTTCCATGGGTCTCGATTACGTGGATTTAGGAATTCAGACAGGTAAAATGGCCGCCAAAGTGTTAAAGGGCGAAAAGAAGGCCAGCGAGATGAACTTCGAGGTGATCGAGGAAGCTGCATTCTACGGCAACAGCAAGGTGGCTGAGAACCTGGGCATCACACTTCCGCAGGAATTAACGGATTCCGCGGCTGCTATCTTTGACGAAATTACACAGTAATATACTACTTCTCCTGGAGGAAAGCTATCATGTCAATCATACTTGGCGTTTTTGAAGAAGGCCTGGTCTATGCCATCATGGCACTGGGCGTCTATATCACATATAAGATTCTGGACTTTCCGGACTTATCCGTGGACGGAACATTTCCGCTTGGCGGAGCCGTAACGGTCACACTGATACTGGCCGGTGTTAATCCGGTGCTCACGCTGTTCGCCGCATTTGCGGCCGGCGTCCTGGCCGGATGCGTGACGGGATTCATTCACGTAAAATTAAAGGTCCGGGACCTGCTGTCAGGTATCATTGTCATGACCGCCCTCTACTCCGTCAACTTAAGAGTTGCGGGTAAATCTAACGTACCGATCTTCAACAGCGATTCGATCTTTGAAAATGAATTTGTAAGCCGTATTTTTCCGGCCGGCATCAGTAATTTCACCGTCGTTATCATTCTCGCCGTGATCGTGATCCTGGTAAAGCTTTTGCTGGACCTCTATTTAAAGACACGGTCCGGCTGCCTGCTCCGGGCAGTTGGTGACAACGACACGCTGGTTACCTCTCTTGCAAAAGACAAGGGCATGGTAAAAATCGTGGGGCTGGCGATTGCCAACGGCCTGGCCGCACTGGCCGGCTCGGTCTACTGCCAGCAGAAGGGCTTCTTTGAGATCAGCATGGGTACCGGCACCATCGTCATCGGCCTGGCAAATGTTATCATCGGTACGAAGCTGTTCAAACGTGTGGGCTTTGTCAAATCCACAACGGCTGTCGTCATCGGCTCCATCATTTACAAGGGCTGCGTCTCTCTCGCTATCTATATGGGCATGGAGGCCTCCGATTTGAAACTGATTACGGCCGCGCTGTTCCTCGTCATACTCGTACTCAGCAACGGCAGGGAAAAGAAGGTGAAGAGTCATGCTTGAATTAAAACAGATCAATAAATACTACAATCAGGGAACCGTCAACGAGATGTGCCTCTTCGAGGACTTCAGCCTGACCATCAGGGACCGCCAGTTCGTCTCCGTGGTCGGAAGCAACGGCTCCGGCAAGACTTCCATGTTAAATATCATCTGCGGAAGCATTCCGTTGGACAGCGGACGCATCATCATCGGCGGGAAAGACATCACCAGCATGCCGGAATACAAGCGTCAGCGCCGCATCGGCCGCGTATACCAGAATCCGGCCATGGGAACGTGTCCGCACATGACAATCCTGGAGAATATGGCCCTGGCCGACAACAAGGGCAAGCCCTTCAATCTCCTTCCGGGTACGAACCGCCAGCGAATCAATTATTATAAGGAACAGCTTCATTCTCTCGGACTGGGTCTGGAAGATAAGCTGCATGTAAAGGTCGGCGTACTCTCCGGCGGCCAGCGCCAGGCCATGGCGCTCTTAATGTCCACCATGACTCCCATCGAGTTTCTGATTCTCGATGAGCACACGGCCGCGCTGGACCCTAAGACAGCCGAGGTCATCATGGAGCTGACGGACCAGATCGTAAGGGAAAAGAACTTAACCACGATCATGGTAACCCACAATCTGCGCTATGCCGTGGAGTACGGCGACCGCCTGATCATGATGCATCAGGGCAGGGCCATCATCGACTCTGCCGATGAAGACAAGGCTTCTCTGAAGGTGGACGATATTCTGGACAGATTTAATGAGATCAGCATCGAATGCGGAAACTGATCGCTATTGCAGAAATGGCTTTTTTCTTATAAAAGCTTTTCATCACAAAGAAATACCGCTGCCGGAGGAATCTTCTCTTTGAAGAATTCTTCCGACAGCGGTATTTTCTGTATTATCTTTAATCCGGCCTTTCCAGGATCATCATCTCTTCCTCTTCCCCATAGAACGCGATCTGGTTTTTGCCCCGCCCCTTGGCCATATAGAGCGCCTCATCCGCGTGTTTATAGAGTAATTCAAACGTATCCCCGTCACGAGGGCCGAAGGCGATTCCAATGCTGATGGACACGATACGTTCCTCTCCGTTCAGCGTCAGGGCGTATACCTGGCGGCGTACCTCCTCCGCCCGGAAGCTGGCGCACTCACAGTTCGGTATGTGATCCAGGAATACGATAAACTCATCGCCTCCGAACCGGGCAATGAAATCGTCCGACCGGAACGCACCCGAGAGAATCCGCGCCATCTTCTTTAAGACCGCGTCCCCCTCCTGATGGCCGTATTTGTCATTGATCTCCTTGAAGCAGTCTAAATCCAGCATGATCAGACAGGACAGGCTGTCCTCATTTTTCAGGGCCTGCTCCACCTTCTCTTCAATATTCCTTCTGTTGTAGAGACCCGTCAGCGGATCCCGCTCTGAGGAATACATCAGTTCCATCTTCCGCTTCGTCTCCTCATCCACATCCCGCACATAGGCGAACGCCACCGGATTTCCCGAGACCGGCTCCGTCAGCAGGGAAATCGTACACGTCATCCATTTATAGTCCTCCGAGCCCGGATACGTCGCGCGAAACAGCTCCTTTTGCTCCCGCTCTCCGGTATAATAAGCGGCCAGCATCCGGTTGGCCTGCATCTGCCCGGCGATCCTGTCGTGATCCGCCGGATGGACGTAGCGGCACATCTTCTCGATAAATCTTCCGCTGTACAGAAAGCCCTTGCCGCCTTCCAGCCAGTCTTTTCCATGGATAGTGCAGGCCATCACCTGCTGTCTCACGAGGTCCACGGACCACATGGCGACCGCCTCCGAGAGAAGCGCCGCACGGTACTGCTCCTCCTGGGCGAAACGCCTTCGGATCCGCCGTTCCTCCGTGATGTCCTCCAGCGTTCCGATGGCCTTGGCCACCTCGCCCTTACCGCCTCTCACCGGAGTCACGGACAGCCGGAAATACGTGTCCTCCGAAAAGGAGGTTCCGCCCGCAAATTCCAGCGGCCCCGGTTCCTTCCCCTCGGCAATCCTCTTTAAGATCATCTTCCATTTTTCCAGATCCACGGCGGCCACCAGTCCCACAGCGGCCCCCTTCGTGGATATCTGGTTTAAAACAGTCGGGAATTCCACCTCCTTCACGACCGGAGGCGAGATAAAGCTGAGGCTGTCATCCTTCGGCACATACTCGAACGTGGTGCCGGTGGAATGAAGAAGCGCCAGTTCCAGCTTTTTCTTCTCCAGCTCCAGGGCCTCCTTCGAGTCCAGGATGATATTTCTCGCCTTTCTGGACCAGAGAATGATGACAGCCAGCTGCGCCAGGAAAAGCACGAGCATCTTCACCGTAAGGTATAAGGCTGTCTTTCCGATGTGCTCGCGGTACCAGTTGGAAACCGTATAGGGAACCACGGTAAGCACGTACCAGTCGTTGATCTCGGCCGGCGCATAGTATACGATCCGCTTCTCATTCGCGGCCGTAAACAGGAAGACGCCCTTCTCCTTTCGCTCCAGCTTCTTCTGCAGTTCGCTGACGGCTTCCGCCCCCATATCCGTATCGCTGCGCAGAAAGCTGAAATATTCCCGGCCGCTGTACAGGCTGTCCGCATGGTTCGTCTGCATGATCACCGTTCCGTCCGACTTCAACACGTAGCTGTAGCTTCCGGAATTAAACCCGTTGGTGGTTACCATGTCCACCATCTGATCCACGATCATGATTCCGGCGATTCCGCCTTCCACAGTCTTTTCCCGCTTCACGGGCGCATAAAAGGCGAAGACCTCCTGTCCGGTCACGCTGGAGAGAAAGACATCCGTCATCCCGCTTTCCCCTCTGCAGATCCCCTCCACATAGCCTCCTACCGACTGGGGAAGAGCCTCGTGCCCGACGGTGTAAAGGCCTCCATCTGCCGAAACCAGCCGGATATTGGCGAATCCGCACTTCTCCTTCAGCTGCTCATAGACTCTCTGACGGGCTTCCTCCGTCAGTTCCGGCGTCTCCGACAGGAAATCCGCCGTATACCGCACTTCCTCAAACACTCTGGTCAGTTCCGTCTTTACCGCAGTCTGGGACTGGTCGTTGACATCCGCAAGGTGTTCTGTCGTCATGTTGGTCATCAGATGATCGACACGTATTGAAAAATCATACAGGAACAGATAGATAAACACCAGAACGAGTATGACAAGCAGGATTACCGTTCTCACATGATTCCGGCTGACGCTGTTTTCCTTTTTCATATTTTTCCTCCTTGTTTCCTACAGGTCGCCATTTACGAATCAAGCAGCAGAAATATGTCAGGGATGGCCCCTTAAAAAACGATCTATGAGAGAACTCATTTGATGCCGGCAGCGTTTCTTTTATACACGAAAAAAGGCTTCAGTCAGATTAATCTGGCTGAAGCCCCAAACATATCGTAAGGTTTTAGCAGCTGGCTGCCCATACGGCCCTTTAGCTTTGCGTCGCTGCCTTTCGACAGTTTTGCCATTACTAATATAATAGATTCAGAACCCCGTCTTGTCAACCATAATTTTCCAGTTTTACCGGCTCATTTCGCTCTGCGGGCCTTTCTGGTTGTGCTCACGGATAATCATGTTCATTTCCTCTAAATCCGAGGTCGGCAGGTCGCCGGGGATGGTATTTTTTAAGGCACTGGCCGCGTTGCCGTAACGCACCGCCTCCATGCAGTCGCCGCCGCTGCTCAACAGTCCGTATAAGGCGCCCGCGATATAGGCGTCCCCGCTTCCGATCCGGTCCACCACGTCTATATTGCGGTAGGGCTCTTCCTCGTAATACTCATCTCTGGCCGCGTCGTAAATCACGGAGCCGAAGGTATGGCTCTTCGGGCTGTGCACCACTCTCTGGGTGGACGCCACAATGGAGATCGGGTACTCCTCTGTAAAGCTCTTCATCATCTCCCTGGCTGTTCCCGTCTTCTGAAAGGTCAGCCGGGCGGTGTCTTCCGAGCAGAAGAAAATATCCACATAGGGAAGAATCTGCTCGATGCACTCTCTCGCTTCCTCTCCCGTCCATAGATTCCCGCGGAAATTCACATCGAAGGAAATGATGGTGCCGGTGGATTTGAACCTGCGGATCATGTCAACGGCGGTCTTTCTCGTGTTTTCACACAGAGCCAGGGTGATTCCCGTCGTGTGGAAACAGGTTGCCGCACGGTACATGTCCTCCGGGAACGAGTCCACGCTGATGCTGTAAAAGGAGCTGTTCTTTCTGTCGTAAATAACCTTCGGTTTTCTGGGATGGGCGCCGTATTCATAGTAATAGAGGCCCAGTCTCGCATCGGAGCTGTGGTCATAGACAAAGAAATCATCGCTGATTCCGTAGGAACGCACTTTATTTTTTACGAAATTGCCCATGTCATGGGATGGAAGCTGGGTCACCACGCCGGTGTGAAGTCCTAAAAGGGCCGCGCCGACTGCGACGTTTAACTCTGCTCCGCCCACCTGCTTCTGAAATGAATCACCGCGCACCAGGCGCTCCACTCCGGCCGGAGATAAACGCAGCAGCAGTTCGCCTAAACTTAACAAATCAAATGGTCTGTCACTCATGATCGATCTTCCTCGCTTCTAAAAAGGGGCCATTCTGCAAAAGCTTATAAAAGCTGATTAGAATGACCCCGCTGTCTTAATTATCTCTGTACACGTCCTGAGCCGTCTCCGCCTGCAAGGCTTTCAACGTCTTCTCTTGTAACCAGGTTGAAGTCGCCAGGGATGGTGTGCTTTAATGCTGAAGCAGCTACCGCATACTCCAGTGCACTCTTATAATCCTTGCCGTCAACCATGCCGCAGATCACGCCGGCTGCAAAGGAGTCGCCGCCGCCTACACGGTCTACGATTGGTGTGATGTGGTACTTTCTGGAGTGATAGAACTCACGTGTTGCGCCATCCATGATGCAGGCTGACCAGCCGTTATCGGAAGCGGAATGGCTCTCACGTAAGGAGCTGATAACATACTTGAAGCCGAACTTGTCGATCATCTGATTGAAGATGTCAACATAGCCCTGTAACTCCAGCTCGCCGGAGGTTACGTCGGTGTTGCCCGGCTTGAAGCCGAGAACCTTTTCTGCATCCTCTTCGTTGCCGATGCATACGTCAACGTACTGCATTAAATTTGTCATGACCTTCTGAGCCTTCTCGGAAGACCATAATTTCTTACGGAAGTTCAAGTCTACGGAAACAGTAACTCCGTGAGCCTTGGCAGCCTTGCAGGCCGCTTCTGTCAGTTCAGCCGCAGAATCGCTGACTGCCGGTGTAATTCCTGTGAAATGGAACCAGTCAGCGCCCTCGAAGATCTCATCAAAATTGAAATCAGCTTCAGTTGCTGTGGAAATAGAAGAATGAGCTCTGTCATAAACAACCGTAGACGCTCTCATGGCGGAACCGGTCTCTAAGAAGTAGATCCCCAGTCTCTCGCCGCATCTTGCGATGTGCTTTGTGCATACGTTATACTTTCTCAGTGCCGCTACTGCGCATTCACCGATCGGGTTCTTCGGAACTGCTGTCACAAACTCTGCGTCATGGCCGTAATTAGCCAGGGAAACTGCTACGTTTGCCTCGCCGCCGCCGTAATTTACGTCAAATTCATCTGCCTGGATAAACTTCTCATTGTTCGGGGTAGATAATCTTAACATGATTTCGCCCATTGTTACTACTTTTGCCATTATTTAATCTCCTTTTTCAATCCATTTTCTGATTTGATGCCAGTGCTGGTGCATGGCGTATTTACGCCGGGAGGCACCAGGTATTGTCTTAAGCGCGTGCTGCCGCAACTGCCTTTACAAATTCCTGAGCCTTTGCTGTAACTGCCGCGAAGTCGCCTGTCTTGGCGCCCTTTGTCAGGCTGCTGCCGGTTCCTACTGCGTAAGCGCCTGCCTTGATCCACTTGTCCACGTTGTCCACGTCAACACCGCCGGACGGCATGAATTCGCCCTGAGGAAGCGGGCCCTTGAAGGAGCTGATGGCTGCCGGTCCCATGATGTTGCCCGGGAAGATCTTGATAACGTCACAGCCGCACTCTAATGCGGTGATCGCCTCGGTTGGTGTCATAACGCCTGGAAGCATCGGGACTCTGTAGCGGTTGCACATTCTGATGGTATCTGCGTTTAAGCCAGGGCTTACAACGTAGTTGGCGCCTGCCAGAATAACGGCTCTTGCTGTCTCCGGATCGAGTACAGTACCTGCGCCGATAACAACGTCTTTGTTATCTCTATATTTTTCAGCCATCTTCGCGATGAATTCAACCGGGTTGCCTTCATCCATGGTCATGGTAATCTCAATAAAGTTAATGCCGCCTGCGATGATGGCGTCAACCACTTTCTCGCCCTGCTCCAGATCCTTTGCACGAACAACGGCTACCAGGCAGTCTTCTTTCATCTTTGCTAAAACCTGTTCTTTTTTCATGATTGCTCTCTCCTTCTTATTCGCATATACGAATGTCTTTCATAATTGCGATTCTTATACTTGAATATTAATCGTTTCTCTTCATTTTGTCAACAGGTAATCTTTATATTTTTCCAAGAAACCCTAACAGTCTTGAAACCTCCTGTCCTTTTGCCGCGACAAGGGCTCCCAGCGCCTCGTAATCCTCGGTCGGCTTGTATAAGCTGGACACGCTGATCGCTCCCAGACAGGAACCATCCCGGTCGAACACGGGGGCACCCACACACTGCATGTGCTCTTCCATCTCCCGCGCATCGAACGCGTACCCGCGCTCCCGGACCTTCTCCAGCTCCTTCAAAAGCGATTCTCTTCCCAGTATCGTCCGATCCGTATGCCTGACAAATTTAATCCTGTTTATCACCTGCTCTCTCGTCTCCTCGTCACTGTATGCAAGAATGACCTTTCCCAGCGAGGTGCAGTACATGGGATTCTTCGAGCCGACCGTCGCCGTGGTAATGATCGGGTTTTCCGGCTCAAACTTGCATATGTAGACAACGTGGTGGTCGGAAGGGATTCCGAAAAACACGGTCTTGCCCACTTCCTTTGAAAATGCCTTGAGCACCGGTTCAATCGTGCTGATAAAATCCAGATTATTCGTATAGTTAATTCCAATGCGGTAGGCCATCAGCCCGATGGTATAGCTCTGCTTCTGCCCCCTGGCCACATTGACCATCCCCATCTCGGCCAGCGTCGTCACAATATCGTAGGCGCTCGTCTTCGGGAGCTTCAGCTTCTCGCAGAGATCATCGAGCGTCGCTCCCTCCGGTGTTCTGGAAATCATCTTTAAAATTTCCACGGTTCTCTGTGTCGTTCTGTTCAGTTTCATGTTATGCCTCCGTTCTTACTCCTCTAGTATACCTCCCCGGGCCTTTAAAAGGCAATATGAAATGCTCTCCTACGAAGTATTTGTAAGTATTTACAAAAATATAACACGTTTCTATGCAAAATGTCAAAATGATTATGCTACGCCCAAATTCTTGTGGGGAGGGGGAGGCGGGGAAGAGGACAGACTTCTTGTTTCCTCGGCGGCAGGAACTAAAGCCGGAAGGCAGGAAAAAAGGGCGGATCGCGCAAATTACGGAGAACTCCTGAAGGACTTCTCCTCCATGTGCACTTGAAATCTGGCTTGGAGGCCAGATTTCACCACCCTTTTTTCCTGCCTTCCGGCTTAAGTTCCTGCGAGCCTCGGAAAAGGAAGCCTGCCCTCTTCCCCGCCTCCCCCTCCCCACAAGAATTTGGGCTGTGTACTGGCTGCTCCGGAAAAAAAGCAAAAACAGAAGCAAAAACAATACTATTTCATAAATATAAAACACTAAAACCTCCAACACACCAGCGGGTCTGCCATCCTGGCTCCCGAGGTACACAGCCCCGCGCCATTGCGTCAGGCCCAGGCTGCGGGCGGATTGGGGTGGGAGCGCTATGGTTATTCCAGTGTGCCGGCATCTGGATACGAATCATAAGAAAGTCCGAGCCTGGCGAACGCGCCCGTATTTGGCGTGTACGACAGGTTCGGACTTTCTTATGGTGAGTAGGAAGCAAGACGGACACGGAATAACCATAGCGGTCCCGCCCCGATCCGCCCGCAGCCTGGGCCTGACGCAATGGCGCGGGGCGTTACTCCCCATCACTTAACGGAGCCCAGCATTCCTTCTACGAAGCTTTTCTGCATGATGAAGAAAATCGCTGCGGTCGGGAAGGTCGCCGTTACGATGGCTACCATGATCATTCCAAAGTCCGGTGTGTAAGCGGAGTTCATGGCGGATATGATCAGGGGCAGGGTCATCTTGTCGTCGGTCTGAAGGGCAACCAGCGGCCATAAGTAGCTGTTCCAGATGTTCATAAAGGTGATAATGGTGGCCGCCGCAAAGGTCGAACGCATGACCGGGCAGTAAATGAGGAAAAAGGACTTCATTTCTCCCAGTCCGTCTACCCTGGCAGCCTGAAGGATTTCCTTCGAGAAGGACTTCGTGTTCTGACGGAAGAAAAAGATCAGGAACGCGGTCGCCATGGACGGCAGAATGACAGATAAAAATGTGTTAAGCAGTCCCCATTTTGCAAACATACGGTAGCGGGGTATTAGAAGCGTTGCCATAGGTACCATCATGGACATCAGAAGGAGCGCCATGACCTTATCCTTGATCCGGCTCTTATAAATCTCAAATCCATATCCGGCCATGGCGGCTACCAGGACCGTTAGGACCGTGGCGATTACCGTAATGATCATGGAATTCTTGATGCCAGTCACAATATTCGTCGTGGTAAACAGCGTGTGAATGTTTGTAAACAACTGGTTACCCAGCATCATCCTGCCGCTTGTGATATCGACGGAGGCATTGGTCGCACTGATGATCATCCACAGAAACGGGAAGATGGACAGAAAAGACGCAATGCATAAGAATACGTATTTTGCTGTTTTTTTAATCATTTTTCTTCCCTCCCGTCACTTTAAACTGGATTGCTGTGAGAACGACAATCATCAGGAGAATCGCATAGGAAACCGCGGATGCGTATCCGAAGTCGGGCGTGTATTTAAAGCAGAGATTGTAGATGTACTGTGACATCGTAATCGTCGCGTTGCCCGGTCCTCCCTGGGTTAAGTTTACTACCTCGTCAAACAGCTGGAGTGTTCCGCTGATCGACGTGATGCTGGTAAACAGAATAATCGGCTTTAACAGCGGCGCCGTAATGGAAAAGAACTTCTGGACCACATTGGCTCCGTCGATCTCCGCAGCCTCGTAAATCTCGGGATCGATATTCTGAAGCGCGGATAAAAAGAAGATCATGTTGTATCCGGTCCAGCGCCAGGTGATTGCGATAATGATCGTAATCTTCCCCCAGAAGGCGTCCGTCAGCCAGTGGATCGGCGACTGGATCACATGAAGTGTCATCAGCATCTGATTGATAAAACCGCTGTCGGAGAAAAGGCTCTTAAAGAGGACCGCATAGGCTACCAGAGAGGTAACGCACGGAAGAAAGATCGCAATGCGGAAGAAGCTGCGGCATTTCAGTTTCTTATCGTTTAAGAGCACTGCGTACAGCATGGCCAGAAAAAGCATGACCGGCACCTGGACAATCAGGTAGAGAAATGTATTTTTTACTGAGGACAGAAATATGGGATCGACCAGAAGCCGTTTATAGTTAGCCAGCCCACAGAAATGGAGATTCATCCCCATTCCTGTCTGAAATGAATTGGCTAACGCTCCTATCATGGGATAAAAGCAGAATATCACTATAATCAGCGTGCCGAAACCAATGAATAACCATCCCTTTATAACGCTGGATATTTTCTTACTATTCATTGTTTTCCTCCCAAAGGTCTTACCGGGCCTGTGCTTCCGCCTGAACCTGCATGCTCTTCATGGCGGCGTCGATGTCCTCGCCCTGCAGGATTTTCTGGATTTCCGCCATCACGATATCCTGGAACGCATAGGTATAGGTACCATAGTTTACATTCGGAATTTCTTTTGTAATGGAGGCAATCTCCTGGTAAATCTTCTGGTTGCCGAAGAACGGAATTTCTTTATTATAGACATCGCTCTCCTGAGACGGTAAATACGTTCCTACGATTCCCTTCTCATCCAGCAGCTGGTTGTAAAGCTCTTTGTTCTCGCCGAAGGTGGTTTTTAAGAAATCCAGGGCGATATCGGAATTTTCAACGCCGTTTAGGATGTACCAGCTGCCGCCGCCTAAGTTGGAAGCATTGGTTGCATTGGGAACGCTGTCCAGTCTCGGGATCTTTGCAACTCTCCACAAGCCATCCTGACCTTCCCCTTTCATAATAGAAGGAGTAAACCAGCAGCCCTTCAGCTGAAATGCCACTTCGCCTTTATTCACGCCTTCCAAAAGGCCCGCCCAGCCGCTGTACGTTCTGACCAGATCGTCATCGGTGATGGTCTTGATGATTTGCAGGCATTCCTTGAGCGCGGCGTTGTTCTCCATGTTCGGAGTCGTTCCGTCCTCTTTCGTGAACCAGGTTCCGGCAGACTGCATGGTCAGCTTCATTAACTCAATGTCGCTCGGGTCCAGGGAAATCATCTTCTTTCCTGTGGCCTCTTTGATCTTTCTGCCCATCTCGATAAATTGCGACCAGGTTAAATCCTGCATATCTTCTTCGGTATATCCCGCCTGCTCGATCATGTCCTTGCGGTAGTAGATGACAGCGGCTCCGTTGTCCCACGGAATGCCGTAGGATTTCCCCTCCAGCGTCATCGGTCCCTTTTTATATGCGGCAAAATTGTCGTAATTAATCTCGGAAGTCAGATCCATAAATGCTCCCGGATACGATTTTAAGAAGGACTGAATCCGGTAATCCTCGATGGGAACCGCGTTCGGAAGGCCCTTTAAGGAGCCTGATCCCAGGCCGGTGTTCAGCTTCTGTACCACATCATTCTGGCCGACCTCCACGATGTTGATCTCCACATCCGGATGATCCGTCTCGTAGATTTCCTTCGCCATCTCCAGCGCGGCAATATTGAATTCTTTATCCCATGCCCAGAAGGTCACCGTCTTTTTGTCCCCCGAGGAGGTGCCGGCAGCTTCCTGTTTCGTCGTCCCCTCCCCGGTCTGCGTTCCCGCGTTGTCAACCGGCGCCTTGCTCCCACAAGCAGTCAGGCTGGCAGCCAGCGCTACTGCTGCCGCAAACAAATACATTTTTTTCATCTCTGTCTTCTCCTTTTCTATATGATGCCTTTATTTTATCGTTATAACTCACAAAAATATCGTATTTTATTTGGAATAATACAGCATCATGTGATCAAATCCAGACGAAGGCAAAAGAAAAAAAGTACTTTTTTATAATTTTGGTAATTTTTTCAGGTGATAAGGAAGTCTCAGGCTGACCGAAGTGCCGGTTCCGATCACACTGTGTATGGTCACGCCGTACTCCTCCCCGTAGATCAGCCGGAGCCTTTCATGGACATTGGGAATGCCGATTCCGGTCAGATGGCGTCTCCTGTCGCTGCTCAGCAGGTCCGCCGTCTCCTCCTGTGACATGCCGTCTCCCTCGTCGATAATTTCACAGATCAGGTCATCCCGCTGCTTCTTTGCAAAGATCCGAATCTTCCCCTCCTTCTTATTCTGGAATGCATGGAAAAAGGCGTTCTCGATAAATGGCTGCAGAATCAGCTTGGGCACCATGCATTCCATGCCCTCCTCTGCCAGGAAATACTCCACCTCGATGCGGTCGCCGTACCGCACCTGGTTGATAAACACATACTGCCGGACCAGATCGATCTCCTCCCGCAGCGTGATCTCCTCCTCCATGTTTCCGATCGTCTTCTTTAAAATGGCGATCAGCGCATTGATGGTATCCGAGGCCTTCTCCGTGTTGTTCTCCCAGGTAAGATACTTGATGGAGGCCAGCGTATTATACATAAAATGCGGGTTGATCTGCATCTGCAGCGCCTCAATCTCCAGACGCCGCCCCCGCTCCTGCTCCTCCATCAGCTGTTTGACGTAGCTGTCAATCTCATCCACCATCCGGTTGTAGACATCAGCCATCTGCCTCACCTCCGAGTTGCCTTTCACAGGGCTCACCTTTTCGAATCTGCGGTTTTTAAACGTTTCCAATTGCTGGATGAAGAAGTTAAGGGGCGATACGATGCGGCGCATGATGAGGAATACCACGGCGATGGCCGTCCCCGTGATCAGAAAGCCGGTTACAAGGATGTTGCGGCGGACTCCCGCGTAGGATTTTAAGAGGGCCGCTTCCTCCACCGTGTTGACCATGTACATATCCAGCTCCGGTATGTAACCCGATATCACAATCTCCGGTTTATGGTTCTCCTTTACGGTCCGGTATGTGTCTCCGTTCTCCCTCATCGAACGGACCAGCGAGAGCAGCTTCGTCTCCTCGCTTCCCAGACTGTCTTTTACATTGCCCGACACAATCTGGCCGTCGGAAGACAGGATTACCATGCGGCTGCCCTCCGGAACGGCCTCGCTGAACATCTGATAGAACTCCTCCTCGGGAATCGTAATGTAGGCTGTGGCAAAGCTTTCGCTGGATGACGGAAGAAACAGCCGCCGTGCTGCTATCACGCATTTCCTGTCCTTAAAATCATCGGTAATGCCGTGGTCCTGATACGTATACTGGAGCCTTCTGCTGGTCTCGCTGATCTTCAGGGAGCAGGGCATGGTCTCTATCTCTTCCACCGGAACCGAGATCCTCTCCCCTGTGAAGGAAAACGCGCTGCCCTGATTGCTGACCGCGACCAGGTTCTGAGCCGTACCGGAAGGCACGGAATCGTGGTAGACCTTCAGAATGTCGTACGTCTTAATAAATTTCTCCGTGCCGCAGGAGTCGGCGGCGAGAAAGTAATTCTTCAAAGCCGGTTTCGTCTCCAGGAGCCTTAAGAGCATTAAATAGGAGTTGTTGTTTTCTTCCACCTTTTTCTTGATGTTGTCCATCAGCTTGGCATTTAAAAAGGTGGACGACTGGATGAAGAGATTCTTCGTGATCCAGTCCGAGCTGGCGATGGTGCAGAAATTAGTCAGGACAATGCTGCTCACCACTACCAGAGAAAGCTTGAAAAAGGTACCCCACCGAATCTGACTCTTCATAGTTTTTCCCCCTGCCGCTTCGCCCGGTTCCGATATGTATGCGGAGAGTAGCCGGTCTGCTTCTTAAAGACCTTTCCAAAATAGCTCTGGTCCGTATATCCGATTTCCTGCGCAATCTCCGACAGGGAAAGCTCTGAGGCGGCAAGCAGCTCTTTCGCCTTTTCCACCCGGACCGAGTTTAAGAATTCATTGATTCCCTGCCCCATGTGAGAGGAAAAGTACGAGGAGAGGTACGAATAATTCATGTTAAAATCCGCAGCCAGAGTCTTCAGCGTCACCGGTTCGCTGTAATGCCGGTACAGATACTCCGTGATCCTCAAATAAAGGCCGCTCCCCCTCGCCTCCTCCGTAATCTGCCCGATCTCCTGATAGATGGCGGCAATGGCCCCGATGAGCCCCTCCAGGCTGTCGGTGGTGCCGATGGCCGTCAGGAAGGACAGCTTGCGCTCCTCCAGCTGGGGCGGGCAGAATTCATTTTCATTCAATTCAAAAATCGTGTTATAGAGCGTACTCTCCATCAGCTTCTTCACAGCCATCTCGCTGACCGCCATGCCCCGCAGAGAGCTTAAGTACTCCACCAGCACGGCTCCCGCGGTTCCCGCCTTCTGCTGGCGCACCAGATCGCACACGGTTTTCTGATCCAGAGCCGGAAGCTGCAAAATCCCGGTCTCTCTCAGATCGAGATAATCTTTCCGGCTGTCGAAAAACCGGTAGGAGAACAGCTCCGAGAGCTTCTGTGCCTCCGCCTCCAGCGAGACGCCCTTTTCATAGGGCGGGCTGATAATCATCTCGATGTTGCGCAGATAGGCGGTGCCCTGCCCGGTCATCGTGCGCAGCTTCCCGTCAAACATTTCCGGGTAAAAGCAGCCGATCGTGTAGATGTACACCTGGCTTTTTTTCAGTATAAAGCTGTCAAGATAGAACCGCCCAAACGCTTCCTTTATCATCTCCTCCATGTGGCCGATGGTAAGCTCCTGCTTGTTGGTCGCCCCCTGGAGGATTTTCCCGGGCTGTATGGCGATCAGATAATAGGTGGTGCAGGCGTCCCCCTGCTCCGGACACGCTTCCTCTCCGCCGCTGCCCCCGTGATCCTTGGCATGGATGACCCCCTTCTTTCTGCCTAAGAGGCGGAGCGCCCTAAGCAGATAGTCGGATTCCAGCTCCGGTTTCAGGATGTAATCAAACACGCCATATTTAAATGCACTTTTGACGTATTCAAAATCCTGGTATCCGCTCAGAATGATCGTGGACACCTCCGGATACTTTAGATTTACGGCGCGCAGAAGCTCCAGCCCGTTCATCCGCGGCATCATGATGTCGCAGATCATCATGTGGGGCAGACTCTGTTCCAGAAACTCCAGCGCCTCCTCCCCGTTCGTCACTTCCCCGATGATCTCGAATTCATCGCTCTCCTGTTCGATGATGTAGCGCAGCGCCTTTCTGACCAGCAGCTCGTCCTCCACGATCAGAATTTTACATTTATCACACTCGTATCCCATTTCCCGTATTCCTCCCTGTACTTTCCCATAATGGTTACCCGCACGTACTGCGCAGGAGTCACCGCGGCATTCAAACACCCGCATTTTGCGGAAATATCCCTGCTTTCTAGTATAACTCCTGTAAGTATTTACAAACAACCACGGTTCTTGTACAGAATTTGTTAAAATTATATTCTGGGGATTGTAATATTTATCAGATGATTGTATAATAAAAACAATATGTAAATACTTACATTTTCCAAGGAGGTGATGTTTTGAATATCTACGATGTTTCAGAACGGGCTAACGTTTCCATCGCAACCGTTTCCCGTGTCATCAATGGAAATCCCAATGTCAGTGAGAAGACGCGGAACCGGGTTCTGGCGGTGATGGATGAACTTGGCTACACGCCTAATGTCTTTGCCAGAAGCTTAGGGCTTAACACCATGCGCACCATCGGCATCATGTGCGCGGATTCCTCTGATCCCTGGCTGGCCGGCGCCATCTACTATCTGGAGCAGGAGCTGCGCCGCAACGGATACGATTCCCTCCTCTGCTGCAGCGGCTACTTGCCTGAGACGAAAAAGAAGTATTTGGAGCTGCTGCTCTCCAAGCGGGTGGATGCCGTCATTCTGGCCGGTTCCCACTACGTGGAGGCCAGGCAGAAGGATAATGCCTATCTCATAGAGGCCTCAAAGGAGCTTCCCATCATGCTGGTCAACGGCTGTCTCGACGGCAAACAGATCTACAGCACGGTATGCGACGACCGGACCGCGGTCTATGAATCGGTCACCAGGCTGATCCGGTCCGGCCGTACTTCCGTCCTCTATCTGTACGCCGGCAGTTCCTACAGCAATCTGCAGAAGCTGGCCGGCTATCACGATGCCTGCGCGGCAGCCGGCTTGAATATCCGCGACGATCTGGTACGCATCTGTCCCAAGGATTTAGACGGCACGGAAGAACTCCTGCGTTCTCTCGCCTCCGCCGGTTTGAAATTCGACGCAGTCTTCGCCGCCGAGGATATCATGGCGGTGGGCGCTGTCAAATATGCAAATAAGACCGGAATCAAAATTCCGGAAGAAATGAATATTATCGGGTATAATAACTCTATTCTGTCCCGCTGCACCGATCCGGAGCTGACGACCGTCGACAACAAGGTGGAATCGCTCTGCACCACCACGGTCACTACGCTGATGAAGGTCCTGGGCGGCGGAAACGTTCCGGTGAAAACCACCATCTCGGCAGAGCTGATCAAACGAGGCACTACTGATTTTTGAGGTACTACTGATTTTTAATGAATGCAACAAGATTTCCCCGCCTCTGCAGGTGATGGGATTCATTGTATAAAGAAGCAAAAAGGAGGATTTTATCATGAAACAGTTTATGGACAAAGAATTTTTACTGTCTACGGATGCGGCCAGGGACCTCTTCCACAACTATGCAGAAAAAATGCCTGTCGTGGATTACCACTGCCACATCAATCCGCAGGAAATTTACGAAGACCGTAAGTTTGACAACATCACTCAGGTATGGCTGGGAGGTGACCATTATAAGTGGCGTCAGATGCGTTCTAACGGCGTAGAAGAACAATACATCACCGGAGATGCTAACGACCGTGAGAAATTCCAGAAATGGGCGGAGACTCTGCCGAAGCTGATCGGCAACCCGCTGTACCACTGGAGCCATCTGGAGCTTCAGAGATATTTCGGCTTCACAGGATATTTAAACGGCGACACCGCAGAGGAAGTGTGGAACTTATGCAATGAAAAGCTCAGCCAGGATTCCATGAGCGTCCGCAATCTGATCCGTCAGTCCAACGTGACCCTGATCTGTACCACCGATGATCCGGCCGATACGCTGGAGTGGCATCAGAAACTGGCCGCGGATGATTCCTTTGAAGTGAAGGTGCTTCCGGCCTGGAGACCGGACAAGGCCATGAACATTGAGAAAGTGGATTTTGCCGCTTACATGGCGAAGCTTTCAAAGGCCGCAGGCATCGAAATCACCGATTTTGCCTCCTTAAAGCTGGCGCTTAAGAACCGTATGGAATTCTTCGCCTCCAGAGGATGCAGCGTATCCGACCACGCGCTGGAATACGTGATGTACGTTCCGGCCGATCCGGTTGAACTGGATACCATTTTCGCAAAGGGACTGGCCGGCGGACCGGTTACCCGCGAGGATGAATTAAAGTATAAGACTGCATTCATGCTCTTCGTGGCAAAAGAATACAATCGCATGGGTTGGGTCATGCAGCTTCACTATGGCTGCAAGCGCGACAACAACGCGATGATGTATGCAAACCTCGGACCGGACACCGGCTTCGACTGCATCAACAACTACGCTCCATCCGCTCAGATGGCCGATTTCTTAAATGCGCTCAGTGCAACAGACGAGATCCCGAAGACGATCATCTACTCCTTAAACCCGAATGACAACGCCTCCATCGGCACCATCATCGGCTGCTTCCAGAGCCAGTTCCCGGGCAAGATCCAGCAGGGTTCCGCCTGGTGGTTCAACGACCACAAGACAGGCATGACCGAGCAGATGACTTCTTTGGCAAACTTAGGCTGCCTCGGCAACTTCATCGGCATGCTGACAGACTCCAGAAGCTTCTTATCCTACACAAGACATGAGTATTTCAGAAGAATTCTCTGCGAACTTGTGGGCGGCTGGGTAGAAAACGGAGAGTATCCGGACGATCAGAAGGCTTTGAAGGAGATTATCGAAGGTATTTCTTATAATAATACGGTGAAGTATTTCGGATTTGATTTATAAATTCAGAGCATGAAGCTTAGAGCATGTTTGAAAAAGGAAGCTTACGCGTTGGCAGACAGTGTCTGCGGTGCGTAAGCTTCCTTTTTTATGTTTTACGTTTTATGTATGGATTCATTACGAAATTGCCTGAAGCTCCCTCACACGACTCATCTGCCTCTGCAGCAATCCGGTTCCGCGTTCATACATCTCCATGGTCTCATAGCGTCTGTATTCACATTCCAGAGTCTGGAGAACCGCCATATAGATATCATACCACAGCGCCCGGCGTTCCTCGGTTTCTGTAAGCGTCTCTTTCCCATATCCAGCCATAAATTCTCTGTTGCTGCCGAATGTCCGGAATCCCACTTCCAGCAGCGGATCGCCCCACAGGCTTCTCTCCCAGTCGATGATTCCAGTCACGTGTTCTCCGTCTGTGAAGATGTTTCCGGCCCAGATATCCCAGTGCACCAGGCGGGGTTCTGTCACCTCTTCGAAAAACCGGCGGTCTTTTTCCAGACGCTCCCGGATCTCGCTGACGGGCAGCTTCAAATCAACCGCTCTCGTCTCCGCGTCACAGAGGCCCATATCCATCATCCTTTTAAAAACGGGATACCACGCATCCCCCTGGCATTCCGTCTGTCCCGGAAGGCCGAAACGGGAGCAGGTAATCTCATTGATTCTGCGGTTTATCGCACCGGTCTCCCTCATGAGCGCATGTACGGTTTCCTCCGACAGCTCCTGACTCTGTGAATAGAGACTGTTTCCCCTCCGTTTCTCCATAAAGAAGTAGAAGGACGAACAGATACTCCTGCTGTCATCATAACCATATATCTCGGGAACCGGAATGAGCGGGTCTGCCGCCGCCCTCTTCATGGCTTCCACCTCGGCAAACATGATATTTTTTTCGTAGGCCATCACGGGGATGCCTTCTGGGGGCGCCACTTTTAAGATTACACGTCTTCCGCTCTCAAATATCACTTCGTATGCCACATTGAAGTAGCCTTCCGTCAACTCCTCATATTCCTTCAGAGGATCATCTGGGAAATACTTCTCTGCCATCTTCCGAATCGTCTCTCTGCTCTGTTTATTCTTTGTCAGGCTCTCCAAATCCCATTTTCCTCCCTGAAATCTCCCATGAAACAAGGAACTCTGCAATCAGATCGATGCAGCCTTCCACATCCTTTTCATCAGCCATCTCGGCCGGATGGTGCATGTAGCGGAGCGGAATCGACACCAGCACAGTGGGAATTCCTTCTCCGGCAAAATGAATCTTGTCCGCGTCGGTATAGCTCAGTCTGCTGGCTGCCTCCGTCTGCACTTTCACTCCAATTCTGGAAGCGCATTCCCTCATCTTACGGTTCAGCCGTTTGGAGACGATGGGGCTGTTGCAGAGTACCGGACCCCCGCCTAAGGTTACCTCGCCGGAATCTGCGGCGTTCATGCCGATACAGTCGCTGGTATACGTCACGTCCACCACCACAGCCAGATCCGGTTTAACGCGGCAGGCCGTCCAGTACGCGCCGTTCTTCGTGGTCTCTTCCCCCACGGTAGCCGCGCTGTACACGCCGCAGTCGCATCCGCGCTTCCGGGCCTTTTTGAAGGCCTCCATAATAATAAATACGCCGAGCCTGTCATCCAGCGCCCGGCTTAAGAAACGGCCTCCCGCCGCCTTGCAGAATCCGGTGTCCAGCACAACGGGCGCGCCGGGTTCCACCAGTTCATACGCTTCTTCCTTCGAATCCACGCCGATATCGATCAGAAAATCCGATGTCTTCAGGCCGCCTTCCTTTTTAAAGAAATCACGGTACGATTCCACAACACCGTATACCGGTCCCCGCTCTGTCATCACCTTGACACGGTGGCCCGGATAGGTGGCCGGAACGATCCCGCCGCGGTCGATCACCTGGAGACGTCCCTGCTCGTTTACCGTCGTCACCATGAGGCCGATCTCGTCCAAATGGGCCGTCATCAGGATCCTGAAATCCCGGTCCGGACCCAGCACGCATACGGTATCCCCAATATCGTCGGTCCTCACCTCGTCGGCCAGTGGTTCCATATATTTTCTGATGACGGCCTGTCCCTCTTCCTCATAGCCGGATACCGTCACCGCATCTAAAAGCTCTTCCAAAAATACTTCGTCTGTCATCTCTATTCTGTCCTTCCCAGTCTTTTTACACTTTCTCTGATCACCAGCTTCGCGGGGATAAGTGTCTGAATGGAGATCTCTCTGCCGGTCAGAATTCGCTCCGCCAGGACTAAAACCGCCTGTTCGCCCATAAAATCCATGTACAGGTGGACGGTAGTCAGCGGAGGCACCAGATACTTTGCTGCGGGGATATCGTTGTATCCCACCACGCTGATATCCTCGGGAATTGCAAGTCCATCTTCGTGAACCGCCTTGTAACAGCCGATGGCAAGGGAATCGTTGGCCACAAACACCGCCGTCGGCCGGTCCGGAAGCTCCAGCAGCTCCTTCATCATCTGATATCCATACTTGGGCGTGTAGCCGCCGATCTTTACATACTCCTCGTGAAACAGGCCCTCCTGCTTCATGAAGCGCTGATAGGCGTAAGTCCGGTTGTCCACCACCTCCGCGCCATCCGAGTCCGTCTCGTATCCGCCGATAAAGGCAATCTTTTCATGGCCCTGATCCATCAGGTATTTCATCACCTTCAGAACAGACCGCTCGATATCGTGGATAACGGAATCGAATTTCTCCGTATCGGGTACCGCGTCCGCGAAGACCGTAGGCTTCTGATACGACTCGATCCGTTCCATCATGGACTGACTGAACGTCCCCAGGCAGATGATTCCGTCCAGGACCGATAAGTCCTCTTTCGTATCGCTGCTGTTAATCCGGTACTTCTTGTATCCCTCTTCCGCCAGCTTCTTCTCAATAGCCACACGGACAGAGAGATAATACGTATCCTCCAGCTCCTCTTCCAGAGAATAGGAATAAAGGACGCCGATTTTCAGCTTCCTCTTTCTCTTTTTCTTATCCTTTACCTGGTAATCCAGCTGTTCCGCAACCTCGAAAATCCGTTTTCTCGTCTCATCCTGCACATTCAGTGTCTCATCGTAATTCAGGACTCTGGAAACCGTGGCGATGGAAACTCCCGCTTTCTCCGCAATATCCTTGATCGTAGCCATAACGTTATTCCCCTCTTATCCCCCATAAAAGTCAAAGATCACGGCAGGCCAATGTCTTACAACGTGTTCCTGCCGTGATACTAGTGCCGCCGGACCTAGTGCCGTTTCTGAAGACCTCACTAAGTGTTTTTAGTATACCTCGAAGATTTACGAATTGCAAGCCTCCAAAAGCTCTTCAAAGGATTTCAAATGGTACGCCGCAAGCTCGCAGTCCGATGCGTCGCCGATCCCGGCGCCATCCATGCCTCCGGCCTTGGCGGCCATGAGACCGGCTCTGGCGTCCTCCACCACGAGGCAGTCTTCCGGCTTCTCATGGATCAGCTTCGCGGCCAGCAGAAAGACTTCCGGGTCCGGTTTGGAATGGGTGATCTGATTGCCGTCCGAAACGGCGTCGAAGTAACCGTCAAGTCCCAGCTGTCCCAGGATGAAGCAGGCATTTCTGCTGGAAGAACCGATAGCCAGCTTTAGGCCTCTCTTTCTCAGTTCATCCATGGTCGCCTTCACCTCCGGCGCCAGATCCGCCGGTGACATGTTCTTAAGCAGTTCTTTGTAGATTTCGTTCTTTTCCGCCGTATAGCGTTCCTTCTCTTCTTCGCTCATGGCGCCGTCATATCTCTCGAGAATGATCTCAAAGCTTTCCATACGGCTCACTCCGCGCAGACGGTTGTTGATGGTCTCGTCAAAGTAGATTCCCAGCTGATCGGCTACCTGTTTCCACGCCTGATAGTGGTATTTGTCTGTATGGCAGATCACGCCGTCCAGATCGAAGATAATTCCGCGGTATTTCATAATTACACCCCCACATTTTCTTTCTTTGGTTCTGTTTTTTCCAGCTCTTCCTTCTTCTCTCCGGAGTAGTTGGATAAGATCACGGCCGCCAGAATCAGTACACAGCCGCCAATCATCCGCATCGTCACATTTTCATGGAGCAGGATTACGGAAAACAGGGTGCCGAATACGGATTCCATGGAGAGAATGATGGCCGCCTTCGTCTCATCCACATACTTCTGACAGTTTGTCTGAAGAAGGTACGTAAGCGCGGTACTCACTGCCCCCAAGTATAACACACTGAGCCAGCCTGTGGAAGTAGCATGTACAGAAAATTCTCCCTGCGCCGCCAGAAATACGGCAGACAGAAGAAATGCCGTTGCCATCTGTACTGTATTTAAAACCTTAACCCGGTATTTCGGTGCAAACTCGCCCGTCAAAAAGATCTGGAACGCAAAGCCCACGGCGCCCACCAGAGTCAGCGCGTCGCCGGCTCCCAGGGAGAGATTCCCGTTCAAAGACAGAATTCCCACTCCCACAATGGCCATGACGGCTCCCACGATTCCATTCATCCCTACCGTCTTCTTATAGACCAGGAAGGCGATAAACGGCACCATCACTACATTTGTGGCCGTTAAAAACGCGTTTTTCGACGGTGTCGTGTACTGGAGACCCACGATCTGCAGGGCAAATCCGGCAAACAGAGCGCATCCCATGAAGAATCCGGCCCGAATCTCTTCTTTTTTAATGTCTTTCATGCCGGGCAGAGAGATTCCGCCCAGGATTACGGTTCCCAGGAAGAACCGGAAGGTCATAATCTGGAACGGGGTCAGGCTCTCCAGCGCCATATCGCTGGCTACGAAGCCGCCGCCCCAGATCACGGTCACGAGGATCAGTCCGAATATTGCCAGATATTTCTTCATGACCGTCCTCCTGCTGCCGGGCCGGAGCCTTCCAGAACCATCGCCTCACCATTTATGCGAACCGACACCGGACCGCCCTCCAGTACTGTCACCGTCACGCTGTTGTCCGGCAGGACAGTAATCTCCATCTTGGATCCTCTGTGGTGCAGCTTAAAGGACAGGCCTTCCCACTCCTTCGGCATATGCGGACGGATATCCACGACGCCGTCTTCCGAAAATGACACGCCTGCAAAACCGAACACCACGGTCTGCCACACACCGCCTGCGTTGGCCGCGTGGATGCCTTCCCTCGTGTTCTTCTGTAAATCGGTCAGATCGATGAACGCCGCCCTCCTCAAATAGCGGTAGGCCTTCGTCTCATCGCCCACATGGAGTCCCATGACAGAATAGATGCTGGGGCTTAAGGAGGAGCCGTGAAGCGTCCGTTTTTCATAATACGTATAGTTCTTTCGCTTCGTCTCCTCGTCGAATTCTTCCCCGAGAAGATGGAGAAGCATTACCACATCCGCCTGTTTGATGATCTGGGTCTGCGTCTTTGGGACAGTCCTCAGAATCTCCGGGCGAATAGGCCAGTCGTTCTCATCGTAGGCCTCTATCGTCACTTCCTTCAGATCGAAGTATCCCTCGAACTGCTCCAGCAGGCCATTTTCCATACCCTTTGGAAGGTACATTTTCTCCCTGACGTGAGACCAGCTCTCCAGTTCCTCGTCCCGGATATTCAGGCGGGCCTTCAGCTCCTCATAGAGCCCCGTCCCGTCTTCCTTCCATTCCGTTAAAAGCTCCAGGACATAGCCTAAATTCCACCTTGCCAGGTAGTTGGTGTATAGATTGTTATCCACGGGTTCATGCCATTCGTCCGGCCCCGTGACGCGGCGGATCTCGTAGCGGTCCATCTTCCGGTTGTATTCGCACCGGCTGGCCCAGAATCGGGCTGTCTCGATCAGGATCTCCGCGCCTTTTTCACGCAGGAAACACCGGTCTCCGGTTATCTTCACGTAGTTGTAGATTCCATAGGCCACAGCGGCGGTCACATGGTGCTCGTAAACCGCCACGTAGCACCGGTAGCAGGTGCCGTCCGGTTCGATGGTCCAGTCCGGGCACTGCTCCGTGCCGTCGTCCGCCGATTCCCAGGGATACTGGGCCCCGCGGTAGCCATTCTTTGCCGCATTGGCTCTTGCCGCATCCAGAAGGCGGTACCGGTAATTTTCCAGATTCCTGGCCGTGTCCGGGAACACGCAGGCAAAGAACGGCAGCATGAACAGCTCCGTATCCCAGAACGCATGGCCTCCGTATTCCTCGCCGCTCAAAAGCTTGGCTCCCACGTTGACCCTGTCGTCGTGCTCGCTGCCCGTGCTCATCAGATGGAAGAGGGTAAAACGAACGGCGCGGTCCAGATCAAAATCGCCCCGGATCTCGATGTTGGCCTCATCCCACATGCGGGCGTACACCTCGATGTGGCGTCTCATCTCCGTCTCGAAGCCGTCGGCGGCAAAGCCTTTAATCTCGTCTCTTACACGGCAGTGAAGCTCATAATCCGGGACTTCGCGTTCCGTATAGACGGAGGCGTATTTTACCACCTCCACAGCCTTTCCCTCTTCCGCGTCAAAATCCTGAAATTCTACGGCGGTTTCGCCAAACGCCCCGAAGCTCCGGTTCTTCATCACGGGTCTGCCCCCGGCGTAGGCCTCCATAAGGCTTCCGGTTCCCACGCAGAGCTTCCGGTCTCTCGTCGTCACCTCCACATAGGCGCCTTTGTCGGTAAGCGGGCAGTTTGTGAGCAGCCTGGTATGCTTCACCTTAAAGCGAGGCGCATCGCAGAAGTTTATGACGGAGCCATCGATGATATTTTCCACCTCGATGATCCCGCTGTAGTTTAACGGTGTCACGAAGAGGCGGATTCCCATTCGGTGGACGTTAGCCCGGCTTACCATCCGGATTCCCTCCACCTCGGTCCTCCTCCCCTTCTTATCTTCCAGGACAAACCGTTTGGCCAGCAGCGCGTGCTTCATATCCAGAGCCCTGGAAAATTCCAGGACTCTGCACGTCTCAATGCCGATCAGCTCCTTCTCCACATAGAGCTTTATCCCCAGCCAGTCCGGTAAATTGGCCAGTTCTCTCATGAAGGTCTCCGATTTATCAAAAACGCCGTTAATATAGGTACAGGGAATACTCTTTGCCGCCCGTTCCTCGTAGGCGCCTCTCGTTCCCAGATATCCATTGGAAAGGCAGAAAAGGCTTTCGTATTTTAAATTCTCCTCCGGATCGTAATGATCCTCGAGGATCATCCACGAGTCATCGCTTAAGTAATTCCTTATGTGTTCTGAAAATCGCTCTCTTATCACGTCTTTTCCACGCTTCCTTCCTTTAATCCAGATATTTTATTTTCGACTGTGCTACATCTTCCGCCGCATCGACTGCCCGCATGGTAAAGCTCAGGGCAAAATCCTGGCGTTTCACCTTATACGCCTCTTCCTGTTCCTGGCCGCAGCTGTTGCTTCCCAGACCGGAATGGAGGTAGTCCATATGGATGATCACATCCTCCGCCTTCTTGATCTGCCACGGATACTTTGCTTCTTCCAGGCTCTCCTCCGTGTAATTGTGGATATTCAGCCCCAGAGGCTGATCCGCCGTCACCAGAAGACTGCGTTCCCCGTCGCCAAGCGAGTACCAGGAGACCTCTTCCCGATGGCCGTTTTCCTGCGGATATACGTAATTGGTGGACATGCCGTCCACATCGGAACGGTAGACTCCCATAAATGCCGCTTCCCTGCTGTCCGCATAATTCTCCTGGAAGCCAAGGCCGTACCACGCGGCCTTCTGAAGGTCCTTTGACGCCTTCATCCGGATACCGATGCGGGGCAGAAATCCCGGCTCCGCTTTCCCGCGCTGAATCTGCTTTCCTTCCAGGCGGCAGGTCACAGCGCCGTCTCCGTACACCGTATAGTGATAGTCGCACAAAAATCCCCACGACTGGTTTAAGCAGCCAAAATACGTACCGATCGTCACATCGACACGGTTCTCATGCTCTTCTGTCCTGAAATACTCCATCTGCTCATCCGGAAGCTGTATGAAGTATTTGTTCATCCAGTCATCCTTCTTATACATATCGTTGTCTATGGTAGCCCGGTAAACCGTCACCTCAGGCCCCGCCGTCACGTATGGCTTTCCAGCCACCGTCCAGCGCTCCAGTCGGCCGTAGATCTTATGGAACACCACCTCCGACGATTCGCCCTTTACTTTAAAGAAGATCCCGTCATCCTCCGTCACAAGGCGGCCGCCCGCCTCATGGAGCACGGCTGTCTCCAGATGCTCCTTAAGCAGAAACTGCCCGCGGGATACTTCGTGGCCCTTTCCGGCGTAGGGGGCGTCTTCCTTCAGACAGACCGACACATTTAAGTAGTAATCCGTATTGCTCTCCGGCATAAACGGCCGGTATGGAATTTCCAGACGGCAGACCTCTCCCGGCCCGGCATTCAGATCTTCGATCACGCCCTCTTCCTGTACGGTCTCATCACAGGAAATCCACCATTTCGCGCAGAGATGGGACAGGCTGCTAAAATCATACCAGTTTTTTAAAAGAATCTCGCGCCCGCTGCCCGTCTTCTTCCGGATTTCCACCGGGGCAATCACCTGCCGGTACTCGGCAAGCGCCGGCGACGGCGTGCGGTCCGGCATCAGAAGGCCGTCGATACAGAAATTCCCGTTGTTGGGGAAATCTCCGTAGCTGCCGCCGTACCGGTAATATTCGTGGCCTTCCTCATCCTTTGTGAGGAATCCGTGGTCGTACCATTCCCAGATAAAACCGCCCTGCAGCCGTTTGTATTTGCGGAACAGGTCCTGGTAGGCCTTTAGACAGCCGGCTCCGTTTCCCATGGAATGGCCGTATTCGCACATGACATGGGGTTTTTGATTCCCCTTTTCGCCGCGGCCGATCTCTTCCAGCTTATCCAGCCAGGTGTACATGGTGGAGTAGACGTCCGCCGCCTCCGCCTCGAAATCACCCTCGTAGTGGACCAGTCTGGACGGATCCATCGTCCGCACCGCTTCCGCGCTCTTCACGAAATTACAGCCGAAGGCGGATTCATTGCCGAGGGACCACATGATGATGGAGGGATGGTTGAAATCCCGTCTTACCATGCGGACGGCACGGTCCACGTAGGCAGTCTCCCACGCAGGATCATCGGAGATCCAGGTATAGTTTTCCACCCATTCGAAACCGTGGCACTCCAGATCCGCCTCGTCGATCACATAGAGGCCGTATTCATCACACAGATCGTACAGGCAGTCGGCAGCCGGATAATGGGAACACCGGAGCGCGTTGATATTGTGCTGTTTCATCAGAATCACATCGTTTTTCATCTGCTCATACGTGACGGCGCGCCCCTCGGTCGGACTGTAGTCGTGGTGGTTGACACCATTTAACAGAATGGCGGTTCCATTGACGGTAAAATTACCGTCTTTGATCTCTATGGTGCGGAAGCCGGTCCGGACCGTGATCTCATGGTCCTCAAACCGGATTCTGATCCGGTACAGGTAAGGGGTCTCCGCAGTCCACGGATGCACCGTTCCGGCTTCGGCTGTGATTCTTATCTCCTTCTGGTCTCCGGAGGAGGTAAAATTCCCCTCTGCCACCAGAAGTTCCCCGTCAAGCAGGCTCCAGGTTCCGCTTCCGGCTCCCTTTACCGTCAGGTCGATGGCGGCCCGGCCGCATTCGCAGGCCGTGTCCAGAACCGCCGTCACGCGGCAGTCCAGGACCGCCTTCCTGGGCTCATTAATCAGTTCCACATCCCTGTAAATTCCGGAAAACCACCACATATCCTGGTCCTCCAGATACGTTCCGTCCGACCACTTGTATACACGGACTGTGACGTCATTTTCTCCCGGTTTCACCAGAGAGGTGACATCAAACTCTGCGGGCAGACGGCTCACCTTGCTGTAACCGGCGTGGACGCCATTAACCCATATGTCACAGGCGCTGTCCACCCCGTGGAATTTGAGAATCGTATCTCCCGCAAGCCAGGCGTCGTCCAGAACAAAGCTTCTCTTATAGATGCCTGTAGGATTCTTCGACGGTATGTATGGGGGATTGACCGGGAATAAGTACAGGACATCCGTATAGTGCATATGATCGTATCCCCGCATCTGCCATACAGAGGGGACATCGATGGTATCCCAGCCCGCCCCGCTTCCCGGCTCTTCAAATCCAGCCGGAGAGAATTCCGGCGCTTCCAGATACAGAAATCTCCAGTCGCCGTTTAAGCTCACATGTCTGGCAGAATCCTCATAAAATGAGGTTCTGGCTCCGCGTCTTCCGATTCCTGTGATTGTCTCATCTTCCCATCGTTTCTTTTTACGTCTTTCCATAGTTGTCTCCTATTATTTAATCGCTCCGCTCGTTCCCTCCACGATGTGTTTCTGTGCAAAGAGGAACACAATGATCGGGGGCAGAATCATGATGACTGTGATACAGAGCATCGGTATGATCTTTGTGCTGTGAACTCCCTTAAAGGATGCCAGCCCGAGAGCCAGGGTGAATTTACTCCTGTCCTGTAAGAAAATGAGTGGCCCAAGGTAGTCGTTCCACACGGTGATCATGTTCAAAACGCCGACTAAGATTAACTGCGGCTTCATGATCGGCATAAAAATCCGCCAGTAAATCTGGAATGCATTGGCGCCGTCAATTCTGGCCGCCTCCTCAAAGTCCTTCGGCACGCCCATCAGGAACTGCCTCATCAGGAAAATATAGTAGGCAGAACCGAACCAGGCCGGTACGATCAGCGGTTTTAAGGTATTGATCCATCCAAATATCTTGAATTCCATATACTGCGGGATCATCGTCACATCCCAGGGGATCATCATGGTGGACAGCAGAATCATGAACAGGACATTTTTGCCTTTGAAATTATATCTTGCAAAGCCATAGGCCACCAGCGAACAGGAGATAATCTGTCCCGCCGTGGTTCCGACCGTTACCACAATGGAATTCCAAAGGTAACGTCCGAAGGGCTGTGCGTTCCATGCGTTTAAGTAGTTTTCCACCAGCCATTTCTTCGGGAACATCTTAGGCGGATAGGCGATGGCTTCCGCTTCCGTCTTAAATGTGGTAAACAGCATATAGACGAACGGTGACAGGAAATAGAGGGCCATAATGGTCAAAAGCACGTAGATGATGATCTTTGATTTTTTCGACATACTCATAATTACTTCCTGCCTTTCTTGGTCTTCTTCTTGGAATTCTTGGCCTCGGTCTCATAGAATACCCATGCAGAGGAGGACTTGAATACGAGGGCTGTCAGGAACAGGATAATGACAAACATCACCCATGCGTTGGCACTTGCGTATCCCAGCTTGTGGTGCTTGAACGCGTTGTTGTAGGTAAACATCCCGTAGAAATATGTAGATTTTAACGGTCCGCCGTTTGTGAGCAGCATGACGAGGGTCAGCTGCTGGAATGAGCTGATTAACGATGTAATCAAGTTAAACAGAATCGTCGGCGTGATAATCGGCAGTGTGATGGAAAAGAACTGTCTCGCCGGGCTGGCGCCGTCCAGGGAAGCAGCCTCATATAAATCGATGGGAATGCTCTTGATATCCGTATAGAATATCAGCATCATGGTCCCCACGCCGAACGCGCTCGCCAGAATAACGGCCAGAAGCGCCCAGGAAGGATCCACCAGCCAGTTGGGGCCTTCGATTCCCAGCAGGGAGAGCAGATAGTTTAACACGCCGTAGTTGCCGTTTAAAATCCATCCCCAGATGATGGAGATGGCAACGCCGGATACGACTGCGGGGATATAGAAAATGGTTCTGTAAATTTTGACACCCTTTACCGGCTGCGTGATCAGCATGGCCAGGAACAGGGCGATAATCATGTTAAGGGGTACGAAGATTGCGGCATATTTTAATGTGATGACCAGAGATTTGTAAAACTGTTTATCCTTTGTAAACATTTCCACATAATTCCCCAGTCCCCGGAACGTCGGCGTCGATGTGATCGGCCAGTCAAAGAAGCTCATCACCAGCGACAGTATTAAGGGGCCTGCTGTAAAGACGATGAACCCGATGATCCACGGCAGGATGAACAGATAGGGAGTTGCCTTTCTAAGGAAACTTTTCTTCTCCATGATTTACCTCCATTTAAGTTCCCCGCACAGGGTTGGCCTGCTGCGGGGAATGTCTGCAGTTTACTGCATCTCGGATACCGCCTCATTCAGTACGGCAGCCGGATCTTCCATGGTACTCGGGTTATAGACACGCTCAAAGGTCAGATCCAGGGTGTCCTTAAGCTCGGACCAGTTGTCTACAATAAAGCTTGCAGGTGTGTAGCCGCTGCTCTGCTCCAGCATGGAGTAAAATGGAGCGTTGGCCGGATCGTCCAGGATCTTCTCGGACTCTACGACAGACTTTAAAGCCGGAAGCTCATAGCCGATTCTCGCCTTGTTCATCTCCTCGCCTGTCCAGTATTTCACAAACTCCCAGGCGGCGTCTTTGTTCTTGGAATCCTTGGAAATCGATACGCCTGAGGAGCTTAAGATGCTGACAGAATCATGGCCCGCTCCCGCAAATGCCGGAATATCGACGATACCGTAGTTTAAGCCGTCCTCATTAAGGGAGGCAATCGACCATGCGCCGTAGATATACATGGCTGTCTGGCCGCTTCTGAACTCGTCTGTACCGTTCTTCTCCGTAGCCACCCCATATCCGTCCTTTTCCATGTTCTGGAACATGGCGACAGCGTCAACTGCCTTGTCGGAGTTTAAATTTCCATCGAGGTTTCCGTCCTTATCCACAAACGCGGTTCCGTTGCTCCATAAATACATCTCATAATCGTACGGATCCGGCTTCATCTGGAAGGAAAAGCCCTTCACGCCGTCCACCTTCTCGGTGATCGTCTTCGCTGCCGCCATCAGATCGTCCCATGTCCAGTCATTGGTCGGTTCAGCGACTCCCGCCTGTGCGAAAATATCCTTATTATAAAACAGCGCGTGTGTGGTAAAGCCTACCGGAATGCCATAGACCGAATCTCCCTTGGAGTTATATGGCCATAACGCGTCGTAGTAGTTGTCCTTATAATCTGCGCCCTCTTTTTCTATGTAGGAATCCAGCGGTTCCAGGCCTTCATAGTAGGACGGGTAATCCCACATGTAGAGCACGTCCGGCGTATCTCCCGATCCCATGCCGGCACTAATCTTTGTATCATACTCACTTCCGTAAGCTTCCAGCGAGACCTCGATGTCGTCATGGCTGGCGTTAAACTGGTCTACCAGCGCCTGCTGCTTATCCAGATCCTCTGCATTGTCCCACGATGCAAAACGGATCTTTACCTTGCCGCCGTTTGCCTGGCTGTCAGCCTTTGCCCCACACCCGCTCAGTACTGTCACAGCCGCCACAGAAAGAGCCGCAATCACCGCAATTGTCTTTTTCATATAATTATTTCCTCCTTAACTTTTGGTAAATACATCGTAACACACATTAGTAAAATATTCAATGTTTTACTAAGTAAAAATCACATTTTCAATATTATGCATGATTTTACTGCCTCATTTTTGTGCATTTGTCATAATAAAATTGATTATTTTTTAACTAAACGTGCCTACAATTATATTTTCCGCTTTTAATCTAGTAAAATTTTACCGTTTTTATCACAATAATATTATTTTTTTACTGCCGCACTCCCCGTTGAAGATTTTCAAATCATTGGATTCGGCAACGAGCGGTCGTTAATTATGCTGATTAACAAGCTGCAGCCTTTCTCCACCGGTTGAATGTATCATGGAATTCTGACAGGAATTGGGCGTGGTTTCAGAAGAAGTAAAAATAAAATTACCACGGAAGAGGATTTAAGATATGATGTAAGAAGAAAAAGCCGGCTCCCGTCTGCCATAAAAATGACCGTGAGCAGCGGACACTCCCATTCTGTGTCCGGCACTCCCGGTCATTTTTATGTATATTCGGGTAACGAAACGTTTCGGTGGGCCGTAAGCGGTAATCCTAAGACGGCCTCACATATCATCAGAATCTCTGATTACCTTATTTCAATCCACATTCTGAGTCCAGAATACAAAACCCAGAATAACATAGCAGCTATGCTACCATTTTAAATCTTCCTCTCGAGTATCTGTACCTCATATCCATTAAGCTTCCCTGCCTCTTCGCCATAGACCAGCCGATAGGAGGAATCCACGGAGTAAGTCCTCTCCCGGTCTGTATGATTCATAGCAAAGATCCATCTGCGATCAGCTTTTTCTCTGGCGGCAAGCTCTACACCTTCATCCGCATTTCCCAACGCTGCGATCCCCGCTGCATCTGTCATATACCGGACCAGGGCCGCCATGAACGCCTCGTCAGGCTCCGTTCCGATGTAGTAACAGCAGCCCTGTCCGTATTCATTCTTAGTAACGCAAGGCTCTCCCGCATAAAATTCACTGCCATAGACTGCAAGGACCTCCGCTCCCTCCTTCACGGTTATGATGTCACACCAGTTTCGGGCTGTGTGGCTTTCATTTTGAAATACCGCCGATACTCTTGCATCTCTTAAGCAGTCATAATCCAATACCTCCGAGCCCGTAAGCTCAGACAGCCGTCCCGGAAGCTCCCGGTCAGTCATACAGATATTGGTCTCATCCTTCACTCCGGTTCGCATGGTAAGGACTAAATGGCCGCCGTTTTTCACATAACGGAAGTAACGTTCCTCCAGTTCGGAATTCATCAGATACTGAAGCGGCGCGACAAGCAGCTTATATTTACCGAAATCCCCGTCATCCGGCACGAAATCCACCGGAATCTGTCTGTCGTAAAATGCCCTGTAGTACTCCTGAATCTGCTCAGTATAAGACATATTGGGATTCTGCGGCTGAATCTGAAGGGCGTAATTCTGCCGGAACGAATATACGATGCCGACTTCCGGAGCGGGCATGGAGCCCTCCATCTTTTCCATCAATGGAGCTGCCTTCCGTATCATCTCCTTCAGCTCATAATATCTGCGGCCGGGATTACCGCTGTGAGGCAGAATTCCGTGCCAGTACTGCTCCGTCCCCATTGCGCAGACTCTCCAGCGGAAATACACCACCGCATCGGCTCCGTGAGCCACCGACTGGAGGGACCACAGGGAAAGCTGCCCCGGCGCCGGCGCACGCCCCATCACTTCCCAGCCGGTGATTCCTGACTGCTGCTCCATGATCCAGAAGTTTTTATTTTTGTAGCTTCTTACCACATCCAGGGTGGAGGCCAGGATATCGCCGCGTCCATGGGACTCATCGGCAAAAAATCCGCCGGGATACTGGTCATGACTGACAAAATCCAGTTCCTTTCCCAAATCATAGTAGTCCACCTTATCAGCAAAGCCCATATAATTGTGGGTAATAAAATGGTTCGGGCAGTGTTTGCGGATAATATCGGTCTGCTCCTTCATGAAATCCACAATCAAGTCAGAACAGAAGCATTTCCAGTCCAGCATAGCGGATGGGTTTTCACCTGTCACTGTAATCCTCGGTGTAAATACTTCCGAAAATTCATTGTACTCCTGGCTCCAGAAGGCATTGCCCCAGGCTTCATTCAAGCGGTCCACAGTACCGTATTTCTTTTCGAGCCATCCCTGGAAGTTCTTCCGGCAGCTTTCGCACATACACAAATCATGATGGCTGTTTCCCAGCTCATTGTCCGGCTGCCATCCGATGACATTCGGATTATCTTTATAATGAACGGCCATAGCAGTCACAATTTTCCGCACAAACCCGCGGTATACGGCATTGGACTGGCAGTCATGGTGACGCCCCCCAAAGCCTCTTACCCGCCCCTCCCGGTCCACCGGAAGAATCTCAGGATAGCGGTTTGCCATCCAGGCAGGCGGAGCAGCCGTAGGCGTTCCCACAATCGTCCTGATTCCGCAGCGGCCCAGCAGGTCGATGGCATCGTCCAGCCATGCAAAGTCATACTTTCCTTCCTGCGGTTCCAGCTTGTGCCAGGAAAATTCAGCCATTCGGACTACCGTAAGCCCCATCTCCTTCATCAGCTCAGCATCGGTCTCCCACCGATCTCTCTGCCAGTGTTCCGGGTAATAATCAACTCCAAAATGAATGCCCATAGTATTTAGTCTCCTTTATGTATCATTATTTCTTTATAGTTTTTTTACAGAATTTCCCTCGCTCAAATACGGTTTGAAGGAGTTAAAATAGTTTACTTTGCGCCCCTCAATCATATCCAGCAGGGTACTGACGCAGCATTCTGCCTGCTCTCCGATGTTTAAAGACACAGAAGATAGAAACGGTGTCACATACTTCCTGTTTTCGATCCCGTCGATGCCGAGAATCGATATATCTTCAGGAACCCTGATGTTCAGTTGTTCAAAACGCCTCAGCATTCCCAGAGCGAACTCATCATTAAAGCAGAAGATGGCAGTCGCCCCACAGTTTCGTTCAAGGAACCGGTCAGCACCGCTCATTCCCTCCTCGAAAAAATTTTCTCTGGCAAAAGCCGGTCTCGTGTTTCCGGCATTGTCGATTATGTAATCCCTAAATTGTTTTCCATAGACCGCCTTCATCTGATTACCGAAGGCCACATGCCTCGGATGTAAACGGCTGTCATGAAAGAAATCATATAAAGTAGCAAAGGCAATTTTTTTATGCCCCATCTCTTTTAAGTAAGCAAGTCCAAGCTCTACCGCATCGTACGTATCCACATCCACATAGGGAATCCGTTTTAAATTCTTAACCGGGACTCCGTAGGAGGCAGTGACAATCGGCATATAAAACGGTTCTCCCAATAGTGCCTGCACCTCCTCCGCCACACTGTCGTTCTCCACAATCATTCCATCCATCAGCATGGTTTTTACCCGTTCCACACTGAAATTAGAAAAGTAGAACAATGTGTACCCGCGATCCATGGCATAATCGGACATTTTATTAAAAAGCTCTGTATAAAAGGAATTGTAGATATCCGAACCGAAAAAACACAACTGATAAGTCTGCCTGTTTTTCAGGGAGTTACTCAGGGGATTCGGCCTGTAGCCCAATTCCTCCACTGCTTTATAGATCGCTTCCTTCTTATCCTTTGCAACATATCCTCTGCCGTTCATTGCTCTGGAAACTGCACTGACCGATACGCCGGCCCTCTTCGCTACATCTTCTCTCGTAATCACCGGATCATTTCCTCCTTACTTTTTATTTTAATGAGTCCGCCATTTATTTCAATAATTTCTTATGTGCACAGATGAGTCATAGTGTATATTGTACTATTTTTTATGACTCACGTGAAGCATATTTTCTGTAGAAAAAAACAGACAGAGTCTGCGCCTAAGCGCATTCTCTGCCTGCTGTGAGCTGGAATTTCATAACATAGCTGCCGCTTCCAACCTCCATTCTCTCCTCTCCGGCTTCCATAACAGCCCTTGTTCCCACGGGAACCGTCACTGCGAGTTCTCCCTGATTTCCGTCCAGATGCCATTGGCACTCGATCCGCCCATACCGTGACTGGTAAGCGCCTTTCGCCCAAACCAGTCCATAGGAAAAGTCCGGTTTGATCAGAAATTCTTCATATCCCGGTTTTACCCGTTTGATTCCCAACAGATTGCGGTACATCCAGTCTCCGACGCAGCCGAACGCATAGTGGTTAAAGGAGTTATCCGTGGGAGTTCCGTCCTCCAGAACTGCATTCCATGTTTCCCAGATTGTGGTGGCGCCGCTGTTGATTTCGTAAAGCCAGGATGGGCATCGTTCCTGATAGAGCAGGCGGCGCGCAATATCCTGATACCCGTATTCTGTCAGCACGTCCAGTAAATGTTCAATAGAAAGGAAACCGGTGTCAAGCCTGTCATCATTCGCTGCAATCATCTCTGCCAGGCGGGCCGCCATGTTCTTAAGCTTCTCTCCCTCCGCCATCTTCATCGCCAGGGCCAGCACATAGACGCCCTGTACCGCGCCCCCGATCGTTCCGTCCCCGTTTACATACTCATCGGAAAATGCCTTTCTGATCTTTTCATTCAGTATCTGATAATGGTTCTGCTGCTCTGTTTTCCCCAGCACGGCACAGACGCGGCTCATGACGTCCGTGGAGTATGCATACATGGCGGTCGCCACATACTCTTTCGTCGTGTACGCCGAGCGGAACATGTCGGTCTCACCCCGGTCATTTTTACAGCTTGGATAACACCAGTCTCCGAAATGAAATCCCGTGTTCCATAAGTATTTCTGCCGTTCTCTCCGTTCTTCCGTCACCAGGCCTTGAAGCTCCGGCATGTGGGAGGACGCATCCGCCTCGACGTACTGCATCCATTTGACCATCATCTCAAAGCTTTCTTCCAGAATTTCCCGGTCCCCATAACACGAATACAGCACCCACGGCACAATGACGGCTGCATCGCCCCATCCGGCCGATGTCTCTGTCCCAAAGGCTTCCTTCTGCATCGCGCTGTAGGCGATGGGATACGGGACGATAATGGGAATTAATCCGTCGGAGAACTGTTCCTTTTCCATGTTCTTCAGCCATTTTCTCAGGAACTGCTTCACATTCTGATTGTAAGCCGCCGTTTTGGCATAGACCAGGATATCGCCCGTCCATCCGGCCCGCTCCCGCTGGGGGCAGTCTGTCGGGATCGAAAGCATATTTCCTCTCTGACTCCAGCGGATATTGGACTGAAGCTGGTTCAGCCTTGTATCGGAGCAAAGGAACTCTCCCGTCTCCTCCAAATCACTGCCAAGAACCACCGCCTTTATCTTTTCCGGGCTCAGAATTCCCGGATATCCCGTTACCTTTACGTAGCGGAAGCCATGAAAGGTAAATTCCGGTTCAAAGATCTCGGTTCCCTTTCCGGAACAGATGAAATAGTCGGTCTGGTCACGGTTGTATCCGGATACATTGTTCGTAAAGTTTCCCTGTTTATCCAGGACCTCGCTGTGCTCCAGCCTGATTGTGTCTCCCTCGCTTCCCTCTGCCTCGATTCTCACCACACCGACCATCACCTGTCCGAAATCGACTATGGTCTCCCCTTTTGGCGAGAGAAGAATCTCCTTCGCCTCCATTACGTCTGTGCAGCGCACCGGTTCCGCCGAAATCCCCTGCAGCACATCGAAGGAACCGTTTTTCACTGCCGCGCGCTCCCATGCGCTGTCGTCAAACTCCGGAGACGCAAATTCGTTCCTGTCCATTCTTCCGTCCTGTTTTTCACCGATCAGAAGATCCGAATAGAGATATGCGGACTGATGATACCGGAACTCCGTATCAGAGCTCACGGTCTCCCGCTGCCCGTCCCCGTAGTCGATATCCAGCTGAAGCAAAAGGGCCAGTTCGGTTCCGTAGTTATTGCCGTAACCGAGTATTCCGTATTTTCCACGGTACCATCCGTCTGCCAGCACGGCCGTTATCACATTTTCTCCGGCCTTCAGCAGTCCGCCGACCTCATACGTCTGGTATTCAAGATAGCTGTCATAGGCCGTAAAACCCGGATTCAGCCTGGTGTCCGTCACGTCCGTTCCATTAATCTGCACCCGGTACAGCCCATGCGCAGTGACAGACAGGAAGGAGGTCTGCGGCGCCTGCTGTCCGCATCGGAATACCTTCCGGTAAATGTGGCAGGGATTTAATTTCCGATCCGGGATAAATGCATTCTTCTCCCCCGAGACCATGGCCAGAAATGCCGCTGTCATCTCCTTTTTGTCGGCCATTTTAACGGTCTCATCCAGATCCTTCTCCTGACATCCGATCCACTGCGCAAGCCATTCCCCGCGCTTTAAGCCCATTGTAAATGATGCAGTCCCGCTGACTGCATTTTCCCCCCTGTTATCCCAGGCCAACACATGCCACGCATAGCGCTTTCCCGACTGCAGCTTTTCCTCCGGAGAAAAACAGCAGGACTGGCTGGCAGTCTCCACGACTCCGGTATCCCAGATAATGCTCCCGTCTTCCGCATCGTTTACAATCAGACGGCAGGACTGCTGCCGCACATTCTGGTTCTGTGACTGAAGAATCCAGGAAAATTCCAGTTTTCCCCACTTTAACCCTAATGGATTATTCAGGCCGCTGCATCTTAGTTTTGTTATTTTCATTCGATTGAACCTCTCTTTCTCTTTAATTCCGTACGGACCACATCCAGCTTTTCCGCATTCAGCGGATACAGCTTCAACAGTGCGATGGTGACAGCAAACGCGGCAATCGGGTAAAGATAACGGACCACGTTGATTCCCGTGACTGTCGCGGAGGACTGCACCTCTCTGGCCGCGTCAAATCCGCTGGCGGTGAGCATGAAACCGATCAGCCCGCTGTTTATGGCTGTTGCCAGTTTAATTACAAAGGAATTGATGGAGAACAGTACGCCGTCCGCGCGGTATCCTTTTTCGTATTCCGTATGATCCGCCACATCCGAGACCATCACAGTCATCACCACGGCCGGTGCAAAGGAACAGCCGTTGCTGATAAATGACAGGAGTAAAAGCAGCGGAATATTAGCCGCCCCAAACAGAAACATCATGATATTTGCAGCCACCGCAATTCCCAGTGCGGCCACAATAAAGCGCTCCTTCGAGACTCGTTTCAAAGCGCCCGGTATCACCAGTGTACTGACCGTCATAGCCGAGGTCAGCGCCAGCATATAAATGGAGATCAGCTCTGTCCTGCCGATTACATACATCACATAGTACGCGCCTACAGAAGTCGATACCATCATGCCCATGCTGAAAAACAGATTCATCCCCTGCAGTATGTAGAGCGGTTTATTTTTCTTTAACGCAGACAGCAGACGGCTTACCGACAGCGTTTCCTGCTCAGCGACCGCCACTTCCTTCGTGCTGGCAAACGCAATCCACGCACCCGCTATGGATATTACGCCTAAGATCGCCAGAAAAGCCGGGTATCCTTTCTTCAGATTCTGTACCTCCGCGCCTCCGCCTAAATACTGAATCATCGGATAGGCGAAGGTGCTCCCAAGCAAAATAGCAATTGTTGTGAAGAAGCGCCCCGATGTTGCCAGTGCGTTGCGGTCCCTCGGGCTGTCACTGAGAGACGGCACCATTCCCAGCATGGGCACATCATAACAGGTAAACAGCGTGTTGGTCAGCGTATAGGTAACCGCCGCCCAGATTAACTTTCCGGTGTAGGAAAAGCTGACCGGAGTAAAGGTCAGTACCGCGCATACTGCCAGCGGGATCGGTACAAACAGCAGATAGGGACGAAACTTTCCCCATCTGGTTTTCGTCTTGTCAGCAACGATCCCCATCATCGGATCATTGATGGCATCCCAGATCTTTGTTACCATCATAATGGTTCCCCCTGCCGCTGCCGAAATCCCCAGTACATTCGTGTAAAATACAAGCAGGTACGAGCTGATTACGATATTTGCCAGGTCCTTCCCCAATGCTCCCACTCCATATCCCCATATCTTTCTTCTGTTCACTGAAACTACCTCCTGTTTTTGTTTGTTATCAAGCTGACGTCATGGTTCTATTATAAGGCCCCTTAATTTGATAAAATATATTAATTTTTAATAATATAGTTATTGATACTTAATATTTGTGTTATAATGGCCATGGAGGTAAAATTCTATGAAATGTGAAATTCTGGAAGCCCTGACGAATTATACGAGAAAGACCATGACAGAGGCAGAGTACCGGCGTTATACTGCCAGAAAGGAGCTTCTTGCGGAAGAGGTCTTTGAAGAAAAAAACGACATCTTTATCAATCTTCATCTGTCCCGCGCCAACATGGGGAAACAGCTGCACGGTCACGATTTTTTCGAATTAAACTATGTGTTAAGCGGGGAATGCACGCAGACGCTGGGGTCTGGTGAACAGATTCTGCTAAAGGAAGGGAGTCTCTGCATACTGAATCCCAATGCCAGACATTCCCTGAATATAGAAAATGACTCCAATATCGTCCTGAACATTTTAATCAAAAAGTCGCTGTTCAATTCTACGTTCTGGAGTCTGATTGAGCAGCACGAGCATATAGGCCCGTTCTTTTTAAGTTACTTCCTGTCACAGGATAAATCCTCTAACTTTCTGATCTTCAACTCCAGTCTGACGCCCGATCTTGTGGAGCTGACGGACCGGATCTGTGGGGAATATCTCAATAAACCGTTATATTATAAGGTAACGCTGCGCTGTCTTCTGGTGGTATTCTTCACGGAGATCATCCGCTACAGCACCATACAGATCAACACCCATACATTTACAAGCAAGGTATCGGTCCAGATTACCGCGCTTTTTCAGTATTTAAGCCTGAATTACGCCACGGCAACGCTTGTATCGACCGCGGAATACTTCCATTACCATCCCAACTACTTATCGGCCTTCGTCAAAAAGCACACCGGCAAAAACTTCAAGACGCTTTTAAATGATATCAAACTGTCGCAGGCCAACTATTACCTGTTGAATACCAACATGTCCATTCAGAGCATTTCCGATGAGCTGGGGTTTTCACAGCTTTGCAATTTCTATGATTTTATCAAAAAAGCATACGGAACGACGCCGGCCAAATACCGGCAGAACGCCCTGAAATAGCGAAAGCAAAAAACAAAAAGTGAAAAGAAAGAGCCTGCAGCCTCCGTATAACCGGCGGCTGCGGGCTCTCCTGTCTCTTTTCCAATCTAAATCAGCATCCCTTCCGTCCTCACATTCTTTAAATACTGACTCGGAGTGATGGAAGTGACCTTCTTGAACATTCTGCAAAAGTAATTGCTGTCGTTATAGCCTACCAGATAGGCGACCTCGGTGATGCTCCGGTTTCCCTGGCTTAAATAATACTGAGCCAGCTTGATCCGGTGGAAATTAATAAACTCCGTAACCGAAAATCCCGTTTCGCTCTTAAATTTCCGGGACAGGGAGGAGACGTTCAGAAAGAACAGCTCCGCCAGCTGGTTCACTGTGAGTTCAGAGGGCAGATGCTCCAGAATATAGGTGGTAATCTCCTGCACCTTGGCGCTGTATTGGGCCGTGGAGCAGTCCCGGACCGCCAGACAGTAATCGCTGAACATCATGGGCGTCACCTTCTTCTGGAGAAATTCCACGGAGGAAGAGCCTTCGATCAGCAGGCCATATTTATAGGAAATGCTCCCTACGATAAAGGCAGACACGCCTCCTCTCCTTGCCGCAATGCGGCACAGCGTATTCAGTGATATCATGGAATTCTTAACAGACCGCAGAAAATCATCAGGATACCGGTGATAGACATCATCCATATTAAGGGGCGCTCCGTCCCCATCGCTGGATTGAAAGATGTGCAGGCATTCTTTTAAATTGCCCTGGCTGATGTAGCTCAGCATCTGATCCTCCCCCTGATACCGCCGCTCAATCGTTCTGGAATACACCTCTGAATTCTCAAATTCCGCCTGGCGGGAGTAAACATATTCGGGAATCATGTCCCTTGAACTCTCCATATCGTGTCCTCCTCACAAAATCTGTCTTAATTCTACTAAATCCCGCAGAAAAATGCAAGATATGTGCTATTATCAGCCACCCGTATCCTAGTAAAACAAGTCCTGAAACTATAAAATATAAGAAAAGCGACGTCACTTATCAACTTATCACAAGGGGGAACTTAAATGGAACCAACGAAAAACCTGGAAGAAATCCAGTACAACCGCGCCAAATTCTGGCAGATTGCTTTTTTTGCAATGAACAATACAGCCACCAATGTCATCATCATGGCCATGTCTCTGATCTCCTATTACGCCACAGGCATTGTGGGACTCGGAGTTGTGCTGGTATCCAATGTTTTGACAGCCATGCGTATCTTCGACGGCTTCACCGATCCGCTGATCGGATTCCTGATCGACAAAACCAATGGTAAATTCGGCAAATTCCGTCCGTACATGCTGGGCGGCAATGTGCTGATGGCCTTCATTATGTATCTCGTATTTCACTACACGCATTTACTGACGCAGGCGCTGAAGCTTCCGGTCTTTATCGTCCTTTATGCCATCTATATTCTGGGCTACACGGCACAGACTGCCTGTACAAAGTCAGGCCAGGTATGTCTGACTAACGACCCGAAGCAGCGGCCTCTGTTCGGACTGATTGACGGCGTGCTGACTACCCTTTTAATGGCTGGCTTTAACATCTATCTTCCGACGTATCTCGTTCCCAAATACGGAAATTTTACGCTGGAGTTGTTTAACGAACTGGTTCTCACAGCAATTGGCCTCTCCTTCTGCCTTACCCTGCTGGCAGTCATCGGCATCTGGAAGAAAGACAGAAAAGAATTCTTCGGTATCGGTGATAAAGGCGTTAAGACAAAATTCAAGGATTACTGGCCCATCATCAAAGAAAACCGCGCCATACAGATGCTGGTAATCGCCGCCTCTACCGACAAGATCGGTATGAACGTCAGCGGCAATGCCACAGTAGTCCTGATCATATTTGCACTGATCGTCGGGAATTACGGAGTCTCCGGACAGATTTCCGCCATGACCATCCTGCCCGCCATCCTGTTCATCTTCTTTGGAACCGGAATTGCAAGAAAAATCGGCCTCAAGCGGACACTGGTGAACTTCACCTGGGGTTCCATTTTCCTCAAGATTCCGCTGATTCTGCTCTTCGTCTTCGGCGTGCCCACGCGGATCATGCAGGGTTTTAACCTTGAGACTGTAGTTTTCATTATCTGTTACATCCTGGGCTACGCTACCATGCAGGTGACGAACTCTACGATCATTCCTATGATCGCCGACTGTGCCGATTACGAAACGTACCGGACCGGCCGTTTTGTTCCCGGTATGATGGGAACCGTGTTCAGTTTTGTGGACAAGCTGATTTCCTCCTTTGCAACCAGCATCGTAGGACTGTGTGTCGCCCTGGTAGGCTTTAAGGACGCACTGCCGACGGTTACCGATTCCCTGTCCACCGGGCTGTTCTGGGTCGGCATCCTGCTGTACTTCGGAATCCCCATGCTGGGTTGGATCGCCACGTTGATTTCCATGAAATTCTATCCTCTGGACGATAAAAAGATGGTGGAAATCCAGAGCGAGATCGCAAGAATTAAAGCAGAAGCCTGATAAAAAAAAAGAACGCTGTGCTGTCCCTTTCCTCGGACAGCACAGCGTTTTTCTTCTATCAGCCTTCATACAGATTCGCAGCCTTCTTTACCAGCCTTTCCAGAAGCTTCTGCATATTTTTGATCACCGGGTGATCTCCCAGGCTGTATTCCTCCGCCACTGGTTTCATCTTAGGAAATGCCAGCCAGGTGCTTCCCGCTTCATCTTCCCATACCGCGATCTTCAGAGGAAGCTCCAGCGCGATGCTCTGGTCCGCCTGCATAAGTCCGGTTCCAACCTTCGGCGCTCCGAACACGAGAACCGTTGTCGGTCTCAGTTCCAATCCGGCCTCCGCCGCGTTCCCTGCATGATCGAATTTGGCAAACACCGGGATATCCAGTGCGTTTAACTGCTTCTCCAGCCTGTTTACCGTCTCATCTGCCGAGAACTGGCCTTCCATCAGGAACAGCCGCGTATCATCGTAATTGGTGGACAAAAGATCTCCGAAGGCGCCGGCGATCTTTCTTCCCAGATTCGTGAAATCCACGCCCTCCTTGTTTGCCATCAGGGTGACGCACACCAGCTCCTCCGGATGGGTAAAGCGGCTTAAGAAAGAAGAAAATCCGGGTACGGAGCCTTTGATGTCCATCAGGCCTCTGTGATGGTAGAACTGCCATCCGGCACTGCCCGGAACGGTCCGTCCATCGGGAAGCGTCCATGACGCGTAGACAACCGCCCTGTCTTCCGGCTTTTTGATCAGGACACCGCCAGCAAGACCGATATCCCAGAAGGAGATGTCCTGCGCCGACGCCCACACGTCCCCAAAACCGCGGAGGGCGGAGGAATGCATCTGCGGAAACGCACTTCCGTCGCTCTGGTAGCTGACAGCCGTCTCCGCCGGATCAATATACCGGCCGTCGGTCTTGAATATCTGGTGAACGTATTCACTCAAGGATAAATCCTCCTGATGAAATGCTGAGAGACCATCTGAAAACGATGTATGCTTAAGCCCAAGGAGTTCAAACTGATTCTTCCTGACGAATTCCTGGTACGCCATATTGCTCACTCTCTCGACCACTTCGGTCAGAAGGAGGAAATTCGTTGCACTCTGAGCCACCTCTGTTCCGGGTTCAAACAGAAGAGGCAGATCTGCCGTCAGACCGATCAGTTCTTCAAACGACCACTCTCTCGTAAGGCTGAATCCCTCCTGCTTCCTGTAATCCGCAAGCCCCGAAGCGTGATGAAGCAATTGACGAACCGTAATGCTCTTCCACTGTTCCGGGAGTGAATCAATATACGCTGCGGCAGGCGCGTCCAATTCCACGCTTCCGTCCTCGTACAGCTGCATGACCGCCACCGCCGCATATCCCTGGGAAATAGGGCCTGCCGGCCAAAGTGTATTCACCGATGCGAGACGCTTCTGTCCGGCATCTGAAAATCCGTATCCCACAACCCGTGGAATATAGGGCGCCTGAACAATCGCCAGGGTCAGTCCCGGGATCTCCTGTTCCTCCATAAACTCCCATACCATCTCATCCACGGTTCTTCCAAGATACGATACATCCGCGCTGCCCCTCATCTTCATCTCTGTGTGTTCTCTTGTGTTCATACTGAATACTCCTTTCGTTTTGGACCGGTCGCCTCTCGTTTCACGCGCTGACAATCCCGCCAGCTTTCTATGGTGAGCTCTGTGGCCGTATACTTAGACTTGTTTTGCTGTTGCTGGTGTGTTGCTGGTGTGTTGCTGCTGCGATTATTGCTGCGATTACTGCTGCGATTACTGCTGTTGTTACTGCTGCGATTACTGCTACGATTACTGCTGTTGTTACTGCTGCGATTACTGCTGCGATTACTGCTGCGATTACTGCTGCGATTACTTCTGCGATTACTTCTGCGATTACTTCTGCGATTACTTCTGCGATTACTGCTGCGATTACTGCTGCGATTACTGCTGCGATTACTGCTGTTGTTACTGCTGTCACTACTGTTATAATTTAAGTTACAGTTCATACTGTAATAATACATGTTACAGTATGAACTGTCAACAGTTTTTTATAATTTATTGATTAAAAGACTAGAAGACGTATTACGTCACAACTCCTTACCGCACGTTTTTGGAAAGTCTGGCACCATTTTGGATACCACAGGCATTACAAAACAGCTTGTACGGTTACTGCATTCTGCCCTTTTCATTTTCATTTTCATTTTCGTTTCGCCACCATAATTTATAAAGAGCAAGTATAGAAAGCGCAACCACATTTCCACAAAATAACTTATTGGAAAATTCCCAACCCCTCTCTGTTTTTACAAATAGCTATCCATGAGTAATCCCGAATGATATTGAGTTTGGACAGAAGAAATGCTACAATTATTTCATACGCAGATCCACCCAGTATACAAAGAAAATTTATATGATGTGAGGTAAATATAATGTGGTGTCACTTTTTATACAACAACAATAGAATCAGATAATTAAGAATCTTTAATGTTATTAATACGCCTATATTTGATAGGCTTTTTTGTCGTATAAAAAGGAGAAAAACATGAAAATTAGAAATAATATCCTAAAGTATTATTTGAAGAATTGTATCTTCATTAACGGAACAGCGTATGCAGGCAAGTCAATAATGTGTAAAATGCTTGCCAAAAAGTATGACTTGATTTTGTGCGGGGAAAACTACGGACTTGATAGACTACTGCAAATTATTACTCCTGAGGAACAACCAAATTTAAGTTACTTCAAGACTATGAAGGACTGGCAGGAATTTATAAACAGAACTCCTGATGAATATTTAGCTTGGATTATGGGTAATTCGCGTGAAGCCGCAGACTTTGAAATTGCGGAGTTGATACGGCTGTCCGGCGACAAGAGAACAATTGTTGACACTAATATACCTTTGGAAATTTTGAAACAATTAGCCGATTACAATCAAGTTGCAATTATGCTGTCACCTCAATCATTATCTGTAGATATGTTTTTTGAAAGAGATGATGAGGAAAAGCTGTTTCTTCTATCTCAAATTAAACAAGCTGCAGATCCGGAAAAAACCTTGCAGAATTTCCGTGACTGTTTAGCAAAATTCAATAGCCAGGAAATTTACGATGAATGGCTCAACAGCGGTTTTTTTACAATTGTCAGAAATGACGCAGAAACGGATACTCGTTTAGAAACTGTCGATGCTTTAGCAAGGCATTTTGGATTGTGACTTTTGTAGGATGAGCGTATTCATGGTGGAGACAGCAGAGCCACCAGAAGATTTGTCAGCCATTCGTTCATCTTTTCGCACCTCACCTTAGTATACCATTTTCTTTATTCTTTGCAGCGCCCTTCTCTCAGTATATCAGAAAAGCGGCGGCAGAAAAAGCGCTTATAAAGAAAGATCCTTTTGAAACTGCGCTCCCCAGCGGATGCAGAAACGGAGCACCGTCTCCGGTACTCCGTTTCCCATCATGCACACAAAACTGCGCATTCTCTTTTATGCATTAAATAATAACCTTCACCGGACATTTCGCCGCACACTTTCCACAGTTGGTACACTTCTCGTAGTCGATGACCGCCACATTATTATCCATATGGATCGCATCGAACTCACACTGCTTCGTGCATAAGGTACAGGCGATACAGCCTGATTCACATTTTGCCTTTACATCTTTGCCCTTGTCATGGGAGTTACACTGAACGAGGTGCTCCGCCGTATACGGCACGAGCTCGATCAGATGGTTCGGACAGGAGGCCACACATTTGCCGCAGGCCACACATTTCTCCTTATCGACAACAGCCACACCGTCAACCACGTGAATCGCGTCGAAGGCGCAGGCCTTGACACAGGAACCGTATCCCATACAGCCATAGATGCAGGCTTTCTCTCCGGCGCCCGGAACGACTGTGATCTTCTTGCAGTCATCCATGCCGTAGTAGTTGTACTGGACCTTCGTCTTATCGCAGGTACCCTTACATTTTACAAAAGCCACTTTCTTCACAGCGTTTCCGCCGTCCACGCCCATGATGGCGCCGATTCTGCCCGCAACAGCCGCTCCGCCTACCGGACAGGCATCCACGGATGCGTCACCCGCAGCGATTGCCTTTGCCAGAGCGTCACAGCCTGCGTATCCGCAGCCGCCGCAGTTATTGCCTGGCAGCTCGTTGCGCACGAGGATCTCTTTTTCATCTGTTTCTACTTTAAATTTTTCGCTGGCTACACCTAAGAAGACACCAATTAAAATACCGAGGATACCTACTACGGCTGCCGCTATGATAATACCTGTTATCATTTTCGTCTCCTCCCCCTAAATTAATCCGGAAAATCCGAAAAACGCGATTGCCATCAGTCCCGCGGTGATGAGCACGATCGGCGATCCCTGGAAGGAATACGGAACATCGTTATGCTCGATCTTCTCGCGCACACCAGCCAGCATTACGATGGCGATGGTAAATCCAACGGAAGTACCCACGCCGTTGATAACGCTCTCTAAAATGTTGTAAGACTTCTGTACGTTGGTTAATGCCACACCGAGTACGGCACAGTTGGTCGTAATCAGAGGCAGGTACACGCCCAGCGCCTCATAAAGCGGCGGCATGGACTTCTTTAAGAACATCTCCACAAACTGAACGAGTGCGGCGATGACCAGGATAAACACGATGGTCTGTAAGAATTCCAGATTTAAATTCACCAGAATTCCCTTATAGATCACGCTGGTTACAAACGATGCAATGGTTATTACGAAAATAACGGCTGCGCCCATACCGGCAGAAGTTTTTACGTTCTTGGAAACGCCAAGGAATGGACATAAACCGAGGAACTGGCTTAAGACTACGTTATTCACGAGTGCTGAGCCGACCGCGATTAAAAACAATTCTTTCATCTATCCATCCTCCTATTCTTCTTTTTTCGAGGTAGCGGCCTTTAATTCCGCTTCCTTCTTAGCCAGGTCGGCCTTCTTCGATGCCAGGGCATCCTCCTCTGCCTGTCTCTTTCTTGTCTCCAGAATCTCATGGTTGGACATACAGGAAGAGCCGGAACAGTTCATACAGTCGCCGCCGCATGCCAGTCTGGACTGGGGAACGGAGCCGTTGGTCGCCGATGGAGCCTTGAACTTATTCTGGAGCGCTGTTAAGACAGCCAGCACGAAGAACGCGCCCGGAGCCAGAATAAAGATGGAAATATGGAAATCCTCCGGAATAAACACCTTTCCGAAGACCGCGCCTGCGCCCAGAATCTCACGCACAAGGCCGATTGCTGTAAGGGCAATGGTAAAACCAAGACCCATACCGATTCCGTCGAAGGTAGAAGCCATCACCGGGTTCTTGGATGCATAGGACTCTGCACGGCCAAGGATGATACAGTTTACCACGATTAACGGGATATAGATACCGAGAGCCGCATTTAAGCTGGGCACATAGGCCTGTAAAAGCAGCTGCACGATGGTAACAAGGGTTGCCACGATGACGATGTACGCAGGAATCCTGACACGGTCGGGAATAATCTTGCGGAGCGCCGCGATGAGCATATTGGAAAACATCAAAACCACGGTTGTGGAAAGTCCCATACCTAATCCGTTGATGGCCGAAGTCGTAACAGCCAGCGTCGGACACATGCCCAGCATCAGGACGAAGGTAGGGTTCTCTTTTACGATGCCGTTATATAAACGTTCTGTACATTTATTCATGATCCCACCTCCTATTGCGGTATGCAGTTAGCTGCGAAGTAAAGAGCCGCATCTACTGCATGAGTCACTGCGTTTGAAGTAATGGTCGCACCGCTGATCGCGTTGATCTCGGAATCGGAAGTGCTGCCTGTCTTCGTCACAGTAAATTCTTCTACTGACTTATCTTTATACTGATCCTTGAACGCAGGCTCTGACGCCTTCATTCCAAGTCCCGGTGTATCACTGATTTCCAGGAGCTCCACGCCGGTGATCTGTCCTTCATTGGTGATACCGACGGAAACCTTGACGGTTCCGCCGTAGCTGTCGTCGGAGGAGGCCGTTATGATGTGTCCGATCACATTGCCGGAAGCATCCACTGCCTTTAAGGCCACGCTCACCGCGACATTGCCGTACTCAGGCTTCTGCTCCTTTAAGGTTTCTTTGGATACAGCCACCTGATCCTGGATCGCCTGATCAAATACAAAATCCACCGCATCCGGATAGGCAATCTGATACTTATGGAGACTCTCTTTCGCCTCGGCCATCTGGATCGGGACCTTGGTAATCTGATAGACAGCGCCCAGAAGCAGACCGGAAATCAAGGTAATTGCAAATAAAATCCATGCGTCTTTCATGAATCCGCCTTTTTTCATCTTACTTGCCCTCCTTTCCAAACGCCTTTGGAAGGGTAATCTTCTCAATCAGCGGCACCAGAATGTTGCTGATGATGATCGCATAGGAAACGCCCTCTGCGGATCCGCCGAACAACCGGAAAAGGCCGGTCAGCACACCTAAGAGAATACCGAACAGGATCTGGCCCTTCGGTGTAATCGGGCTGGTTACATAGTCGGTTGCCATGAAGAACGCACCGAAGATGAGGCCGCCGCCGCATAAGTGTGCAAGCACATACATGAGATCATGCTGGCCGAAAATAAACACAAACACTGCGAAGGTGATTAAGTAGGCCGCCGGAATCCGGATGGTGATGACCTTCTTGATCAGTAAGTAAGCTGCGCCGATCAGCAGGGCGATCACGGATACCTCGCCGATGGTTCCCGGAATCTTGCCGATGAACATGGCCGGAATATCCACTGCCTGGCCTGCCTTTAAGGCTGCAAGCGGTGTCGGGCTTACTACCGCGTCGTTATATGTGAAGGTAGTCATCTTGCCCGCAAATGCGATGAGTAAGAAACATCTGGCCGCCAGAGCCGGGTTCATGAAGTTCTGGCCAAGGCCGCCGTATAACTGCTTTACAACAATAACAGCAAAGATACCGCCCAATACCGGAATCCACAACGGGATGCTCGGCGGCATGTTGAGCGCCAGGATCATACCCGTTACCAGGGCGCTTCCGTCGCTGATCGTGACTGGTTTTCCCATGAGTGTCTCGTACACATATTCGCTGAGCACACAGGAAAGGACTGTCACAAGAATGACAAGTGCTGCTTTTATTCCGAACTGATATACACCATACGCAGTCGCAGGAATCATGGCAATCGCAACATCCAGCATGATATTACTCGTTGTTACCTGGTCCCTGACATGAGGTGATGATGATACGTTTAATAATTTACTCATTCTTCACCCTCCTACGCTTTCTTTCTGCTTGCCGCAACTACTTTACGCATTTCCTTGAAGGCCTGGGTTAAAGGTCTCTTCGCAGGGCACACATACGTACAGCAGCCGCATTCGCAGCATTCCATACCATTTAATGCGGTAAAACGTTCGATATCGGAGCGTTCCGCCGCGTCCATCATCATCTGGGGAACCACATGGCTCGGACAGACGCTTACGCATCTTCCACAGCGGATACAGGCGGAAGGAGCATGAATCGCCACCTCGTCCTTCGTCATAGCTGTAAGCGCAGAAGAGGTCTTCGTCACCGGAATCTCTAAATTGAACAGTGCCTGTCCCATCATCGGTCCGCCGGAAATGATTTTTTCCGGTTCTGTCTTAAAGCCGCCGGAAGCCTCTAAAAGTTCCTTATAGCTGGTACCTGTCCGCACACTGTAGTTCTGCGGATTTGCAATCGCGTCTCCCGTTACCGTGATAATTCTGCGGATCAGCGGAGTTGTCTTGCAGACTGCATTATAAATGGAAATAACCGTATCCACGTTGTCCACGATACAGCCGGCGTCTGCCGGAAGCATGGAGGAGTTGATCTTTCTGCCCGTAACCGCGTAAATTAAGGAACGCTCACCGCCCTGCGGGTACTTCGTAAGAAGCGGACACACGGTGATTCTCGGTTCGTCCTTAACGAGCTCCGTCATCTTCTGAATGGCGTCAGGCTTGTTGTTCTCGATACCGATTACCCCCTTGGCGTTATCGAACAGCTGGAGGATGACATTCAGTCCCTTGATGATGCTTAAGGGTTCTTCCAGCATCATGCGGTAATCGGACGTCAGATACGGCTCACACTCCGCGCCGTTTACGATGATCGTATCGATGGCGGATTCGTCCTTCGGCGTCAGTTTTACATGAGTCGGGAAACCTGCGCCTCCCAAGCCTACGATGCCGGCCTCTTTTACGATATTACGGATCTCTTCTTTGGATAAGGTCTTTGGATCACGATCTTCGCCAAAGCCTTCCACCGTCTCATACATACCATCATTTTCCACAATGATGGACGGCACCATGGCGCCGTTTGCAACCATTCTCGGTTCCAGAGACTTCACTGTTCCGGAAACGGAGCTGATGATGCAGGCCGATATAAATCCGCCCGGCTCACCGATCTTCTGTCCAACCAATACATGGTCGCCCTTTGCCACAAGTGGCTTAGCCGGCGCGCCAATATGCTGGGACAGCGGGAAAACCATCTCGCCTTTTGGCTGCAGTACCGATACTGGTTTACTCATCGACAGTTCCTTACCCTCGTACGGGTGGATGCCGCCTTTAAATGTAGCCAAACCCATCTAACTAACCCTCTTTCTATACATTCTTAATCTCTCCCGGCAAAATATGACAATCGCATTTTTGCCATCTCGTACAGTATAACATAATTCAGGAATCGAAACAATTGAAACTTACACATTGTATACTGTGTTCTTTATGGAAATTCTTCCATTTATCAGATAAATATAGGGATGGAACACAAGAATTCCTTGTTAAAAATGTGACGAAACTTATTAACCCAGGTTATGTCTTGTATTTATATAAATACAATTATCTTAAAATATTTCTGCTGCAGTGCCGCCGATCCCCTTTTTATTTGATAAATCGATTCTGCTGCCGAAGTTTCCATTGTGAAATTTTTATTCAATTCCCCTGTCTGATCCCCGCTTTAGGGAGGATAATCTAATAAATTTTTAGGTCTTTAAGGTGGTTATATATTAGAAAATTTAATAAATACACCACTATCTGACAGAGGAAAGCAGCTCAGCCACCTTATCTCTTGCCACCGCCTCAAAGCAGGCTGCGTGCTGGGAATCCGCGTAGGAGTAGGACACTTCCTCTCCCACCGTGGTTGGGTCGGCGATCCAGTCCTTGCAAGAACTGTGGACCTGCGTAATGCCGGTTTTCTCCGTCAGCTCTTTCGCGTTGCCCGCGTTGATGCCGCTGCCTGCGAGTATCTCAATCCTGTCTCCAAAACGATCCTGGAGTTCTTTTAACAGCTGCCAGCCATCGGGAGCCTTGCTTTTCAGTCCGCTGGTCAGAATCCGGTCCACGCCCAGTGAAATCAGCTGCTCCGCGGCCTCAAACGGATTCTTTACACAGTCGAATGCACGGTGAAACACCGCTTCTCCGCCCTTTTCCCGGATGGCCTTCACCATCAGCTCCGTCTGAGATAAATCGATGGTTCCGTCCGCCTTCAGGCAGCCGAATGCGATTCCATCCGCTCCGTGTCCCATCATCATCTGGCAGTCAAAAAACATCTGTTTGAAGTCCGATACCCCATAACAGAAACCGGCGCCTCTCGGTCTCGCCATGGCGATGACTTTTAGAGGTGTTTCCCGTTTTACCAGCAGAAGTTCAGCCATGGAGGGGGTCAGCCCTCCCAGTGCCAGCGCACTGTTTAATTCGATTCTCTCCGCGCCGCCGGCTGCCGCCTCCAGCGCATCATAATAACTCCCGCAGCAGATTTCTACCGTAATTTGTCCCATTTTTTCCTTCCTTTCTCCATTTCAGCCGCCGAAAATAAGCACGCATTTTTCCAGAAAACGCGTGCCTCCGCCTTCCGGCTCATGCACGGCACACAGGGACAGTATATCAGTTTGAAAATACCATGTCAATTTTTGATGGGGGGGTGTGGATTGAAGAAACGTGGACTTTTGCGTAGGGTATCGAGGAAAAGGGCGCGCGGGAGGCAGGGAGAGAAAGGTTCAGGGATTCCGAGGGGGTGGGACTAAGGGAGAATAACCCCTCCGCAGGGGTCCCGGGCAATTCGACCGAACGCCTGATGCGTTCGCTCTCAGTGCCCGCAAAATTGCGTCCTGAAAACGCGATTTTGCCCCTGCTCCGGCGGCTATTCTCCCTAAGTCCCACCGACCTCTGCATCATTCACCTTTCTCTCCCTGCCTCCCGCACTCCCTTTTCCGGCCAAGTTGTGAAAAAGTCCACTGGCACTTGGCTCCACAAAGAGGTGGAGGAACATAAATGGACTTCCGTCGGGGAACTGAGAACGCTGGAAAAGACTATTGTTTTTTAACTTAAGGAGCCAATACACAGCCAAAGAGCCTGAGGAGAGCAGGAGGGGGACGGGGCAGACGAACAAAAGGGTTCCTTTTCCGAGGTTCGCAGGAAATTAAGCAGAAAGACAGGAAAAAAGGGTGGTGAAATCTGGCCTCCAAGCCAGATTTCAAGTGGACACGGAGGAGAAGTCCTTCAGGAGTTCTCCGTAGTTTGCACGATCCGCCCTTTTTTCCTGTCTTTCTGCTTTACTTCCTGCCACCGAGGAAACAAGAACCCTTTTGTTCGTCTGCCCCCGTCCCCCTCCTGCTCTCCTCAGGCTCTTTGGCGCAGCATTCTCCCCCCACTATTTTGTCAGGATCCGCATCGATCCGTCATTTGCCGTCATAGCGATGTTTTTGTCCGCCCCGTTATTCTCTCTTAAATCTTTTTCACTCGTATTCCTGCCGTTTAAATTAATATCTCCGTACTTCATCATAAGATCAAAATTATAATCCTTCTCGGCGCCTGTGAGCTCCAGAGTGATGTCGCCGTACTTGTTTTCAAAGTCTCCGTTCTTTATATCAGCCATTCTGATATCACAGGACCCGTCTGACTGCTTCATGGTCATCGAATCCGAAACTATTGCGCTGCCCTTGATGCTTCCATATTTGTTGGTCACGGTTATATTCCTGGACACGATATCCTTTAATACAATCTGACTGTCGGAGGCATCAATATCCAGGCGGTCAGCCTCAATACTATTTAAATCCGTTTCTCCATACTTGTTGATGATATCGAGAGAAGTAAACGTACCGCTGTCACAGTAAATGGCCCCGTCAGAAGCGGTAAAGTAAGCCGTCTCGGCCTTTATGCCACTTAAATCGATGCTGCCGTATTTCGATGTGATATCCAGTGTTTTGGTATCCGGTCCGTCGTAGATTACGCTGCTGTCGCTGGTATAGAGTTTTACTGCATCCATGGGAGTGTCCTTCGGCACGTAAATCGTTACGCTGCCATCCTCCCGGTCGTGTACATAGCTACCCTCTATCACCAGGAAACCGGCCGATCCCCAGGTCTCGCTGTTAGTCGGTTCCGGGACACAGGTAAAGCTCAGGATTCCATTCTTTATTGTGTCTTCAGGCTCTTTATTTCTTATATAGAGATGGTATTCCAGGTAGTAGGAATCATCTTCTGACGGCTTTATCTTAATACCGTTATAGTTCACCCGGACATCCATGGAGGTGAACGGGTCAATCTTTGTTTTCTCAAGCTCAACCAGCTTTTCAGCATTTAAATTCCGCGCCTGCTGGTTGGTATACATCCCATTCCGGCCGATCCAGAAGCCCGGCTCTCCGCCCATGGCATATCCGGCCAGAGACAGTCCCAGACCAGCCACGATGCAGACACCCGCAACAGCCATGGTAACCTTCATGATTTTCTTCATTTTTTGTCCCCCCTCGTCAGCAGTCTTTTTGTAAAACCGGCCATGCCCTGGTAAATATACTTACAGCTTGCACATCCGGCGCAGATCAGAAGCAGTCCCACTCCCGATTCTCCCAGTGCCGTGCCGAGTATGAAGATTCCGCTGGCCAGCTGAGACGGAATGAAATAGAAACCTGCCACGATACTCACGATTCCAACAGCCACAAATACTACTCCGCTGAGGAAAAGCGCAACGAAAATGGAAAAGACCATAAGCACCATGGCCAGGCCGAAGACCACAACGAGCAGCAGGAGGGGCAGTCCGATGGGAGCCGCACACAGTGCCAGAAGCACGATCCAGAGCGTGGACAATCCTTTCCTGGCGGCCCGTTCCGGCTTGGGCTCCTCCAGACGCTTGAGGGCCAGTTCCTTTACGATCTGAGCCGCACTCTCCTTTGCGTCACCCAGCTCCTCTATGACTTCCGCTTCCCGTTCAGGTCCCGCATCATCAAAATATTCGTTATAATAGGAAAGAGCTTCCTCCCGTTCCGCCTTCGGAAGACGCCTAAGCGCCAGCTCCAGCTCTTTCATATACTCATTCCTGCTCATCTTCTTCACCTCCAACGAGAATTTCGTCAGCCGCAGTCTTAAACTCATCCCACTCTTTCCGGTAGAATAAAAGCTGCCCTCTGCCCGCCTCTGTAATCTTATAATATCTTCTGTTTCTTCCCTGGTACTCCTGGTCATACGTCTCCAGAAACCCCGCCTCCAAAAGTCTCTTTAAAACCGGGTACAGGGAGGACTCCTTCTGACTCGCTATGTTCCTTAGCCGCTGGGCGATCATGTAGCCGTAGGCATCTTCTCCCTCTGCGATCGCCAGTACCATGGCGTCCAACAGCGCCGGCGTCAATTGATACACCATACCGTCCTGCCTCCTCTCATTATTTCTGATCAATTATTTCTGAACAGCCGATTTTTAATCACATTTATGTGTTTTATATATATGCTTTATATACGCATATTATATTCCATATAATATATAATGTCAACAGATATATCTAATAATAAACTATGCTTTTTCTTAAGTAATTCTTAATCATATAAAGGAGGCACGATTTCAGAATGGCGGTATCTTGAGAGCGGCGGCGGGCCTTACGGCAAAGAAAAAGCAGGTGGTACACGGCTGTTAATCAGCCGCGTATCCGCCTGCCTGCTATTACATACTTAACACACACTGTTCAAATTGATTTCGATCTGACAATATCTCATACGGCTCTATTCACCATAAGAGGTAACTGTGCAAAGTTATCGTTAATCCAATTCCTTCACTCCAGTATAGAGTTCATAATACCGGCCCTTCTGAGCCAGCAGATCGTCGTGATCCCCGCGCTCAATGATCTCTCCGTTTTCCAGTACCATAATGGCATTGGCGTTGCGCACCGTGGAAAGGCGGTGGGCGATGACAAATGTAGTTCTGTCTGCCATCAGACGGTCCATACCGTGCTCAATATGTTTTTCTGTACGGGTATCAACTGAGCTGGTTGCCTCATCGAGAATCAGGATCGGCGCCTTGGAGATGGCCGCTCTGGCAATATTTAAAAGCTGCCTCTGGCCCTGGCTTAGGTTCGCTCCGTCGCCTTCCAGCACGGTATCGAAGCCGTGGGGCAGACGCATGATAAAGGAATACGCCGAGGCCGTCTTTGCCGCCTGGATTACCTCCTCATCGGTGGCATCCAGTCTGCCGTACCGGATATTTTCCATGACCGTCCCCGTAAATAAATGGGTATCCTGAAGAACCATGGCGATATTCTGGCGCAGATTGTCGCGGTTGATATGACGGATATTGACACCGTCGATGGTGATGGAGCCACTCTGAATATCGTAGAACCGGTTCAGTAAGTTGGTAATCGTCGTCTTGCCTGCTCCCGTGGAACCTACAAAGGCGATCTTCTGCCCCGGTTTCGCATAGAGGCTGATATCCTTCAGAATCGTCTTATCCGGGTTATAGCCAAAGGTAACATCCTTCAGCTCCACATAGCCCTTCATTGGATTCAGCACCGCCGCGTCGCCGTCATCCACCGGCTCCGGCTCCTCATCCATAACCGCAAACACACGCTCCGCACCGGCCAGCGCCGAGAAAACGTTGCTGATCTGCATGGAGATCTCATTGATCGGCCTGGAGAACTGTCTGGAGAAGTTTAAAAATACGGTGAGGCCGCCGACGTCAAATCCTCTCAGCACACAGAGCAGGCCGCCGATCGCCGCCGTCAGCGTGTAGTTCAACTGGCTTAAGTTGCTCATAACAGGCCCCATCATGCCGCCGAAGAACTGCGCCTTGATCATGTTGTCACGTAAATCTTCATTTAAAATCTCAAACTCTTCTTCCGCAATGTCCTCATGACAGAAGACCTTCACGACCTTCTGGCCGCTGATCGTCTCCTCGATATAACCGTTGACGGCGCCGAGGGAGGTCTGCTGTGCGGAGAAATACTTCTGGCTCTTTCCTGCCACATAACCGCCTGCCTTCATCATCAGCGGAATCATAAAGACGGTTACCAGGGTCAGCCAGATGTTGGTGTAAATCATCAGGGCCAGCGTGCCGACTATGCTTAAAGCGCCCGAGAACAGCTGCACAAGCGTGCTGCTCAGCATCTGTCCCACGGTATCCACGTCATTGGTAAAACGGCTCATTAAGTCACCGTTGTTGTTCGTATCGTAAAAACGCACCGGCAGCTTCTGCATCTTTGTAAAGAGCTCATCCCTGATCTTCTGCAGCGCGTTCTGTGCCACAGTCAGCATGACCCTCGACTGCGCGTAGTTTGCGACTACGCCGACGAAGTAGATGGCCGCCATGAATACCAGGGAAGCAGCCAGACCGCCAACGCTTCCGCGGCTTCCATCCATGGGAGCGATATATTTATTGATAATTGGTCTCAGCATATAGGAACCGGTTAAGGTCGCCACCGTATTGACGATGACACAGAAAAATGCCAGCCCCATGTGAAGCTTATATCCATTTAAGTAGGACAGCAGCCGTCTAATAGTCTCCCTGCTGTTTTTCGGCATTCCGCCCTTACCGTGCTGTCTTCCGTGGCCCGGACCGCCCATGGGGCCGCGCCTTTTTGCCGGGGCTACATTTCTGCCGTAGCGCCTTTTTAAACTCTCTACCCGTTTCTGATTATCCATTACGCGCTCGCCTCCTTCTCCCGGTCTCTCTGTGAATAATAAATCTCCTGGTAAGCTTCGCAGGATTTAATCAGTTCTTCGTGGGTTCCCATTCCCACGATCTTTCCGTCATCCAGAACAATAATCTTATCCGCACTCTCTACGGAACCGATTCTCTGGGCGATAATAAACTTTGTCGTATCTTTTAATGTGGTCTGGAAGCACTCGCGGATCTTTGCCTCCGTAGCTGTATCGACAGCCGATGTGCTGTCATCCAGAATCAGGATCTTCGGCTTCTTTAACAGGGCGCGCGCAATACAGAGCCTCTGCTTCTGGCCGCCGGAGACGTTGACGCCGCCCTGGCCCAAATCCATCTCGTATCCATCCTTAAAGGATGTGACGAATCCATCTGCCTGAGCACTCTCGGCCACTGCACGGATCTCTTCCATGGTCGCGTCATCACTGCCCCACTGCAGGTTTTCTGCAATCGTTCCGGAGAACAGGACATTTTTCTGAAGAACCATGCCGACGCCTTCTCTTAAATTCCGGATGGAATAATCCCGGACGTCGATACCGTCCACCAGCACCTGGCCGCGGTCCGCGTCATACAGTCTGGGGATCAGCTGGACGAGGGACGTCTTTCCGCTTCCCGTGGAACCGATGATACCGATGGTCTCTCCCGGATTGGCGGTAAAATTAATATGATCCAGCACCATCTCGTCGGTGTCCTTCGCATACTGGAAACAGACATCTCTAAATTCAATCCGGCCTTCCGTCACGACGGCGTCCTTTCTTGCCGCGTGCTCATCCGTTAAGTCGATCTCCGTATCCAGGACTTCCCGGACACGCTTTAACGACGCCATGGCACGGGAGGCCTGTAAGAACACCATGGATACCATCATGAGGGACATCAGGATCTGAACGATGTATGTGGTAAATGCGGTCAAATCACCGACTGGCATGGAGCCGCCGATAATTAAGTTTCCGCCGTACCAGACGACGGCCAGCGTCGTCACGTTCATGGCCAGCATCATGACAGGCATGGTCGCAATTACGATCTTCATGGCCCGCAGGCTGCCTTCCTTCAAGTCTTCGTTGGTCCGGCGGAATTTTTCTTCCTCATAGTCTTCCCGGACAAAGGATTTGATGACGCGCACATTGGTAAGTGCTTCCTGAACGCCGGAGTTTAACCGGTCGATCTTCTTCTGCATCACTTCGAACCGCGGAAACGCCGTCTTCAAAATGATGGCAATCGCGATCAGCAGAAGCGGAATCACGACCAGAAGAATCGTCACAAGCCTGCGGTTCATTAAGTACGCCATAATCAGGCCGCCGATCAGCATGCCGGGCGCGCGGAACATCATACGAAGGCTCATCATCAGCACGTTCTGAATCTGCTGAATATCATTGGTCAGCCTGGTTACAAGGGAACCGCTGCTGAAATCGTCTATGTTCTTAAAGGAAAACTGCTGTACCTTGTCAAATACGTCTTTTCTCAAATCGGAGCTGAAACAGATGGAGGCCTTTGATGAGAAATAGGCCGCTCCGATTCCGCCCGCGGCCATAACAAAGGCCGTAACCACCATCACGCCGCCCACCGCTATGATATAGCTGGTGTCCCTGTTTGCCACACCATTGTTAATAATCAGTGACATCAGCTTTGGAAGCATGATCTCACCAAATACCTCTGTCAGCATCAAAAGCGGTGCCAGCAGAAATGAGCCCCAATAGGGCTTTATATATTTCCAGTATCGCTTCACGTTATGAATCCTCCTTTTTTGTCGTTGTCTTAGTCGTTATGTCGGACAAATTCGCATAAATGCGCTCCAGATACCCTTCCATGGCCTGAAACTCTTCCTCCGTGAATCCCAGAAACATCTGATTTTCCACGTTTTTAAAAAACTGCCGGCTGTGTTCCACGACATCGAGCCCTTCCTCTGTCAGACAGAGCTTGTTGTACCGGTTGTCTTCCTGGTCCACAATTCTCGTGATATAACCGCCCTTTTCCAGTTTTTTCACCGACACCGCTATGGTTGCCGCGGTGACGTTTAAATATTCCGCGATTTCCTTCTGGGACGCGTTGGAATGTTCCGCCAGGGTCGTTAAAATCTGATGCTGGCTCCTGTAGACTCCTGTCTTATTCAGCCGCTGCTCCAGAATGCTCCGGTGCAGCTTCATAATTCTGATGTACTGCGTCAGCACGTGATGAGCCGAAGAATCCAGCCACTTGCTGTCATGGCATGGCCCACTGCCACAAGATTTCATGTTTTTCCGCCTCCCTTCCTCATCATATGGGGAATAATTAGTTATGTGATAGTTAGCTAATTAATAATTAGGTATTATACTCTTTCTCAATAAGGATTACAATAGGGTAATTATGAAATTTCTGTGAAATATAGAAAAAAAAGAGGCCAAAAGGCCCCTTCCTGTCACGCTCCATGCATGATCATAAATGTAAATATGTAAGATTATAAAGCTGCTGTTACATTTCCAGCGTAACCACGGTCCACCTGCTGTTCTGCATTATGAGGAAGCAGGGCCGCTTCATTTTATAGCGATAGTAGCGTTCCATACAGTTTACAAACAAACGGTATCTCATCAGGCTTGTACAAACAGGATAAATTGTCATGGTTTTCCCTCCCATATCATTCTGTTATAGTTTATGCGAAAAATGCGTCTGTTATGACCATTTTTTCGGCACATCCACTTATTTTCAGTCAGAGAGCCGGAGACCGTAAACAGTCTCCGGCTCTCCGGCATCACCACGTGATCCAGCCGTAGGTTTTGTAATCATGAGGAATCACGTGATCATATGCTTCATTGAAGATTTCCCGTTTCAGCTTCCTGCGAAGTTTCTTAGACGTCTGCTTTTTCACGTACCGGCACTCATGGTCGTAAAACCACTTCGTTTTTCTGTGGTGGCGGTAATCTTCCATCACTTCTTTTCTGGGATCCCGGTAATTCTTTTCAGTCTTATACATCCGCTTCCTATTGCGGCAGTATAACTCCATCTCCCATTCTTCTAGTTCTTTCTGAATCTCTCTTTCCAATTCTATCCCTGGCATGGGTTTTATATTTGCCCGTTACGGACACTTGCTCCACACCTAGAACAGATACATCCGGTAATATAACATCATCGCATTCCCCTCTCTCATGATACCTGCTTCTTTTTTTCGACTATACCATACCGGACAGTCATTTTCCATATACGGAAGCTTACAAACAATTACAATATCTTTACGGCTGGCCTTCTGTGAAGGTCTCCGGCAGACTTCCTAAATCGTAATACTTTTGCTACTTGTTTTTCATCAGTCCATCCCCTACAATGATACTATAAAATTGTAAGCGAAAAGGAGGGCCGCATTGATGAGTATTGCTTTTTGGATTATCTATGTCATAGTTATTATCGCCGTACCTGTAGTCTTCTTTGTCCTGGGTTATTATTTAATAAAAAAAGCCGTTAAAAATGGAATTCTGGAAGCCTACAAAGAGATCCACAAGGATCAGCAGTAAGTGAAAGGCACCATCTCAAAAAAAAGGACGATCCCATACCGGGTATCGTCCTTTTCCTTATGCCTCTAAAATAACACATTTTTCTCAGCCGGCTTTGTACTGGCGATCAGCCTGCCTTCCCGGTAGCTTAAGAGTACCTCGCTCTGTTTGTTCAGCGCCTGATAGAAATCCGTCTGGTTCAGCACAATAAAGTCAGCCGGATTTCCCACCTTGATTCCATAGGTATCTCCCAGATTCAGCGTCCGCGCCGCATTATGGGTGATCAGCTTATAGCTGTTTAAAATCTCCTCGTATCCCATCATCTGGCACACGTGAAGGCCCATGTGGACCACGCTCATCATATTGCCGTCGCCCAGGGGATACCAGGGATCGAAGATATCGTCGTGGCCCATGGAAACGTTATTGCCGTTGGCCAGCAGCTCCTTCACCCGGGTTACGCCGCGGCGGCGCGGGTAATTGTCAAATCTTCCCTGTAAATGGGTGTTTACCAGAGGATTGCTGACAAAGTTAATGTCGCTCATCTTAAGCAGGCGGAACAGCTTGCTGCAGTAGGCATTGTTATAGCTGTGCATGGCCGTGGTATGGCTGGCGGTTACCCGGTCTTTTAATCCGCTTTCCAGAGCACGGCAGGCCAGAACCTCCAGTCCCTTGGACTGCTCGTCATCGATCTCATCGCAGTGTACATCCACCAGGCGGTCGTAGCGCTCCGCCAGTTCCATGCAGTAATTTACACTCTCCACGGCGTATTCCCTGGTAAATTCAAAATGGGGGATCGCACCCACACAGTCTGCTCCCATCTTCACCGCATTTTCCAGCAGCTCTTTGCCATTCGGGTAGCTTAAGATTCCCTCCTGAGGAAATGCGACGATCTGAATGGTCACATAGTCCCTCAATTCCTCCTTCAGTTCCAGCATGGCTTCCATGGCTGTCAGCGATGGGTCTGTCACATCCACATGGGTTCTTACGTACTGAACGCCATTGGCCGCCTGCATCTGCACCGCCCTCCGGGCGCGCTCCTTGACGTCCTGCCTGCTCAGCTTTTCCTTCCGCTTCGACCAGCACTCAATCCCCTCGAACAGGGTGCCCGACATATTCCACACCGGGTCCCCGGCCGTTAAGCAGGTATCTAAGTGAACGTGGCTTTCGATAAACGGCGGAAATGCAGACTTCCCGGTACCGTCGATCACTTCCTCACCCGGAAGCGGTTCCAATGCAGGCGCTATCGCTTCAAATACTCCGTTAGACACGCGGATATCAGAAGCCTCTTTTCCATTTTCAATAAAGATCTGTTTTATAAGCATAACGGTTCTCCTCTCCTATCTAGTACTGGATGTACGTTTTCCAAAAATACGGTCGATGATCACAAAAATCACAGCCGCAACCAGCAAAGAATTCAGCGGCTTAATCCCCCACTGGACAAAGATTCCTACAAGCGCTCCGCCAGCCACCGCCAAAATCCCGCCCGGATTCACTGCTGTATGCGGATAGGACTCGTCCATATAATCCTTTTTGTGGAAGAAGTAATGGAGAATGATCACCGCGCCGACAGGAGGGATCATCCCGCTCAGCAGATTTAAAAAACCGACGAAATTATAGTAGAGCCAGACAGCCGTCGCCGTTCCTACCAGACCTCCCGCTAAAACCATGGGCTTCATGGGAACCTTGGTAATATTGGATACTCCGAGGCCGGCTGTGTAAAGCGCGTTATTGTTGGTCGTCCAGATGTTGAGTCCCAGCGTAATAATCGCCGGAACCGCCAGTCCCTGTAAAATCAGAATATTAAAGATATCCGCAACTCCCGTAACAGCGCCGCCAACGGCTCCAAATATCATCATGATGGAATTTCCAACGAAGAAAGCTACCACCGTCGCCGTGACCGCAGTCTTCGGCGTCCTGGAAAATCTGGTGAAGTTTGGCGTCGCCGTTCCTCCCGAGATAAAAGATCCAACCACGATGGCAATGCCAGCCGCCAGCGAAATCGGATTCTCCGGGTTCTGTGCGAAGACATTCGCAAAACCGTGAACCTCCCTGACACCCCAGCTGACAGAATAAATACCCAGAATGGCAATGAGCGGAACCGCAATGGATCCAAGAACCGCCAGCGCCTTGATACCGAAATAGGCGGTAAGCGTCATCACGATGCCCGTAATGATAATCAGAATCGCAACCGGCACATGAGTCAGCTCCGATACCGGGATCGCAAACATGGCGACACCCACGCCAAACCATCCGATCTGTGTGAAGCTGATTAAGGCTGATGGGAGAAAGGAACCGACCTCACCGAAAGATCGGTGCGCCAGTAAATCCAGCGTCAGCCCCGTCTTCTGCCCGATATACCCCAATATACCACAGTAAATCCCTAAAAAGATGTTGCCGATCAGCATTGCCGCCACAAATCCGGCTGCGTTCATGCCGATTCCTAAATTTCCTCCCGCAGTCATGCTGGGCGTGAAAAATGTGAAACCCACCAGCACTACCATTGCAGCCCACAGCCCCTGACGCTTCAGCTGAGGCGGTACGGCGGTAAGTGAAAATTCGGTATCCTTTGCCGTTGCCTTTTCCTTTGTCATTGCGCACCTCGTCTTCTTATTTATAATATTGTCTCCAGAGCGCATCTGATCATTCAATCGGATTGCGTTCTTTTCCGTAGACTACTATACAAATCTTTTTATGGAATGTCAATCAAATCTATTTTTATCCAGTGAATATTGTTCATTGACTTTTGTTCACTCGAGTGCTACAATGATTTCAGAGAAGAGAGGTGATACCGTGAAGGAAGAAAAAATAAGGATTTCCAAGCCGCCGGAGGAGCGAAAACAGGAAATTATGGACGCCGCCATGCGGGCATTTACAGAAAAGGGATATGAACAAACGACTATGCGAGATATTGCCGCAGTGATCGGCGTCGTTCCCGGCCTCTGTTACCGGTATTTTAATTCGAAGCAGGAATTATTTGACAGCGCCGTCTCCCAGTACGTTCTGGACTACTGCGCCCCCATCGTTCAGGCTTTAAAGAGATACCGCGGGGACATCGACGGATTACTGGACTGCGTTGCGGACTTATTCCTGGACCGCGACGGCAAAGAGAAATACCATGAATTTTTCCATCAGGCTGATAATAAAACCTTCCACAGCCTGCTGTTTCTGTCCAACTGTGATTATTTATTTCCTTATGTAAAGTCTTTTTTCGACAGCCTGAATGAAAATGGAACCGCGGCGGTCGCCGATACCGCTTCCTTTTCCAAATTTGTACTTTATGGCCTGTTTCCGATTCTGAATGATGACGAACTGTCTCCGGAAAGGAAAACAGAATTGGCCAGAAGCTATATTACCGGACTGCTGAAGCTGCAATAGCACAGATATTGACAGGTGAGGCATTTCGGGCAGTGAGTGAACATTGTTCAATGAGAGGAGTCTTATCAATGAGTAAAACAGCATTAATCACCGGCGCAACCAGCGGTCTTGGGCTCAGCTATGCCAGATACTTTGCTTCCAAAGGATGCAATTTAATCATAACCGGACGGCGGGAAAACATAATCAGGGAAAATGCGGAAAGCCTGCAAAATCAATTCCATGTGAACGTGGAGGTCATCATCGCAGAGCTGTCCAGCTTAGACGGGATCAATCGGTTCCTCTCCCAAATCGGAGATCGAACCATCGATATTTTGGTGAACAACGCGGGCTTCGGGCTAAAACCGGCCTTTGTCGATACCCCGGAAACGGATGTGGAAAAGATGCTTTATCTGCAGGTCTGGTGTGTGACGAAGCTGACCCAGTTTGTACTAAAGGGCATGGTACGGAGGAATTCCGGTGCCATCATTAACATTTCATCGGACGGCGCCTTTGCCGTTCTCCCGCACAATGTTCTTTATTCGTCCACGAAGCTCTATATTATAAATTTTACCGAAGGCTTACATATGGAACTCTCCGGTACGGACATAAGGGTACAGGCCGTCTGCCCCGGATTTATTGATTCACATTTTCATGAAAGCGCTGAAATGCATATGGATAAGAGCAGGAAGGGATTATTCGGTTTTCGCGATCCCGACGCCATCGTCGCCGACGCCATGAAAGATTTCGCTAAGAAAAAGGTCATCTCCGTACCCGACACCGGTGCAAAGATGATACGGACTCTCGCCAGGTTCTTACCCAGGAACCTGTTTTACCGGATGGCGGCCAGGTTTTCCAGCAGTTTCTCCGGCAAGAAATAAACGGCCACGGCAAACGGCCACGGTCAGGTGCATGTTCTGAAACAGAATAGAGAGTCCGGCAAGCCAGACTCTCTATTCTGCTGCATTTTTCAAACAGCTCAAACCTGTCTGTTATAATCGTTTCATCATCCAATATGCGTCTGCATAAGTCCCATCCTTATACTTCATATTGTTCGGAAATGTCCCGAAGATTTCAAAACCCATCTTCTTATAGAGAGCTATCGCTCTTTGATTATCAGCTACGACTTCCAGCTCGATCTGTTCAAATTGATGCTCTCTCGCAATTTCAATCAGCTTCCCGATCATCGCCTTTCCAATGCCGCAGCCGGTATACTTTTGATACAGCGCGATCCCCAGGCTGACGCGATGGTGATATCTGCCCTGTTCCATCCCCATCAGGGAACAGTTTCCGACGTACTCTCCATCGACAAATCCAAGAAGCATGATATTTTGTTTCGACTCATTCTGATTATGTATGAATTTTCGCTCGTCATCCAGCGTTAAATCGATCTCTTCCGGTTCTTTCACAAGAAACCTGGTCTCGCCGCACGTTGTTTTTAAGCATTCCAGCAGCATTTCGGCATCCTCTTCTCCGGCATTTCTAAGAAGCAGCTGATGATCGCCCAGATCGATGATTGCGTCCTCTATTCTCATAGTAATCCTCCCATATTCCTAAGAGACTACCGTAAAACCTTTTCCCGCCAGACACGCCTCGACCGCCCGGATATCATCTGCATGAAAAATCAGGATCGGCTTGTTGGAATCACGGTTAAATGACAGGTAAACGTAATCCACATTGATGTTGCTCTCCGAGAGAGCCATCAAAAGGTGATGAAGGTTTCCCACTTCATCCGCCATCTCAACGCCCACCACGTCAGTCAGTTTGCACAGATAGTCCGCCTTCTCAAGTGCCGTTACCGCCTTGTCCGGAGCAGATACAACCATACGGATAATTCCATACTCTGCACTGTCATTGGTTACGGAACCAAGAATATTGATGTTCTCCTCCTCAAGAATTCCGGTGACGTGCTTAAATGTGCCTTTTCTATTCTCTGCGTAAATCGATAATTGCTTCAGCATAACTTATCCTCCTGATTGTTTACTTTCGCCTTATGGCTCGCTGATTAACAGATTATACCATAAACCTGTCCATTCTGAAACCACCTCTGTTATAGAAGCTCTCCCAGAATCTCTTTCAGAATTTTCATCTCCTCTTCGGACAGCGTCGTTCCCTTTCCCATCTTTTCGTGATCCGGCGCCCAGTCACGGATGTCATACTTCGGGGCACCGCCGTTCCAGCTGATCAGATTCACTTCTTTTCTCCAGCCTTTGGCATTCTCGGACAGAACGCCAAACTCTTTTACAATATCATACTTAATATCCGCCATTCTCTGCTCCTCTTTCCCGTTTCTTTATTTCCTCCGCAGTCGGAAGTTCCAGATCCTCTTTTATATCGGCATCTGCCTCCATGACCGCTTTATAGTACTGATGGATCGTTTTATTGACAGAAATAATCCGGTTTTTGGGATTAATCCGTTTTACTGCCTCATCAAAATCCTGTGTCCCGCCCTTTTCCATGGCGTCTTTGATCTGCAGGTAATACATAATCAGGTGTTCCCGCTTCTCGCCCGGAATCAGTTCTTCCAGGAGCCTTCCCACCTTGTTTCTGTGCTTCGCACCGTAACGGAAATAATGGTGCAGGGCTTCCTCTTCCCGTTTTCTCTGTTCTTCCCTGCTTTCTATGGTAAATCCCATAAATTTCATATTAATCACCTCTGTATGCTGTCCGGTCGTCCTGAGTATCAGCCGCGTGCTTTCAGAATATCAGCCTTTTTATGATCTGTCAATCACCGGATCAGCCGTTCATCCCTTATCCGGACTGTGAACCGCAGAATATGGGAACACGGTATACCCATAGAATAAAGAGTCCGGCGAGCCGGAGTCGCGCGCCGGAGCGCGGCTGCTTTAGCGGCCATACTTCCTTAGCGCGGAGTGCGCCTCCTGCCAGGAGGGCTTTTTTGTGTAACAGGAGCACTTTCCTGTTACATAAAAAAGAAAAGGCCCAGTAAATACTGAGCCTTTTGAGTGGAGTAGACGGGATTTGAACCCGTGTCCAAAAACCAATTCCCTGTTCTTCTACTATCATAGTCAGTTATTTTACATTCCCTCTGTCACCCGAAAACTGACACCCTGGTGAGTTCAGTAGCTTCATCATACGCCCATATGCTCAAAGCTTTGCATAAGTCGTTTCTCACATCGTCGATGCCGGATTCTTAAGGTGTGAGTGCCCTAAGGCCGACAAGCAGCATTAAGCTGCCAGTGCTAATTCGTTATTGTTAGCGTTTATATTTAAGTTTGCCATTTAACGCATCGCATGCGGATAGCTTCACCAGCTGCATGACCCCTGTCGAAACCAGTACTACCCCGGACTGGTGCCTCTTTTGAGGTATCCTTATACTAGCACGAAACGGGAACGCTGTCAAGAGTGCTGCCCAAGATTCCGGATTTTGGAACTGCTAATTTTAAAATCCTTTTTTTACCAGCTCTGAGACGATCTGGACGTAGCATTCCACCACATCGAAGCCCTTATAATCTTCCCGTTTCAAGTCGATCATATCCCCGTGGGATATCCCGCGGTGGCTGCTGCTGGCAAACACGGTACGGAACTCTCCCCAGCGGGCGGACTCCGTGCTTACCAGGCCGTCATTGTCCCCTTCCAGAGGCTTTATGAGGCAGTAGGGAATCCACAGCAGCGGATCGCTGAAACAGTCACGCATCTTTGAAGCATAGCTCTGATAGTAAACACCGGACGCGTCGGGAACCGTTTCATTAAATGCCCTGCTGGACTCTGTGGAAAACTGATGAGTGGCGGTATAGAAATCCGGGTTCTTATCCCCAAATCGGGAAAATGTCCGGTCAAAGCATTTGGCAACCAGACGGTATAAGCCTTCCGGTAAGCGGACTGCATAGTCGACGAACCGGCATCCGTGATGCGGGGTGCTGACCGTGGTAAGCGATGCCGTGTATGGCGCCATCCCCAGCTTGCTGATGGCGTAACGCGCATCCAGACCGCCCTTGGAGTGTGCAATAATGTTGACCTTTTCACAGCCCGTCTCCTTCACCACCTCCAGGATCTTTTTTCGAATGTCCTCTGCGTTATAGGTGATGGTCCCCAGCGCCTCCTGATTGCCATAATAGACAGTGGCCCCTAACCGAGACAGTTCCCGGGGAATTCTTCCCCAGTAGTTAAAGTAACGAAGGTCGCGGAAGCCGACTCCGTGCACCATGATGAGCGGATACTTCGTCCGGCAGAGATCGGACTCCACGCGGGTCGACCGGACGGACTCCTTGTAGCAGGCAAAATCATACTCCGCCCGCACCAGTCTCATGGCATGGAGCAGCACAGCCAGATTGACAATCGGAATCCACATGGCCAGCAGCATCAGGACCCGCATTCTCACGCGGAGACGCGCCGACGTAAGATACATCCTCAGAATTCCGTTCCACAGAAGAACCAGAAGAGCCGCTGCCGCAAATATCATATTGCCGATCAGGACTCCCGCCGGCCATTCCGCCGCCTCTGCGCTGCCGCGGAGCAGGCGGGGATATAGGACAAATGCAATCAGGCACTGTGCCAGAATTCCATAAATCGCCGCAAATCCAAGAGTCCGTCCGCCGCGCATAATAACGAGACGCAGCTTAGCATGATTCTTGTCATGGTACGGTCTTATATTAAAATAGAGCCAGCAAATGCTTAAGAGAATGGCCCCAACAACTGCCGCTGCGGGCTGCGGCCGAATCGTCCCTTCCATGAGGCGTCCGGTAAATAAGCCGTACACAAGCAGCGGAAGATTCGATACCGCCGCAATCATAAGCGCCAGATACAGCTTCCTTAATAATCTTTTTGCCTTCATGAGTTTACTCCCCTCTGTCTTCTTCTGTTATCCGCCGATGATGCCCCCTGACACCTGCTCTTTAACGTTCTGCTCCGTATCCGCGTCCCTCTTGAATATCCAGATCCCAAAACAGCGAGGCGACGGCAGCTTCATACTCCGCGGCCCGCTCCGCCTTGCGAATCTTCTTTCCGTATTTTTCTGATCCTGGAAAAAGAAACAGCAGGTAAAACCAGAGTTCCTTCATCTTAAACAGGACGTTCCGGTCGCCGGATATGGTCTCCCGGTAGCCCTGGTAAATCATATCGTGAAATTCCTTAATCCGGCCTTTGTCCGGGAATCTGAATCCCTTGATCTCACCGGCCAGTCCGGGATTTGCGATCAGGCCCCGGCCCAGCATGATGCAGTCCACCTCCGGAAATCCGGCGTGGAACTCCTCCCAGTCCCCGGGAGTGAAGATGTCTCCATTGTACCATACCTCATTTCTGCTGGCTTTCAGAGCCTTTTGAAATGCGGCGCGGTCGGGCGTATTCTTATAGAAATCACTTCGCACCCGCGGATGGATTATCAATTCTTTTAAGGGATATTTATTGTAAATCTCAAGCAGTTCCTCAAATTCATCCGGCGATGCCATTCCCAGCCTTGTTTTCACGGAAAGGCGGATATGGATTCCCGCACACACCTCGTCGAGAAACGAATCCAGCTCTTCCTTTTTCGCCAGAAAACCGGCTCCCTTATATTTAGTAACCACCGTTCCGGACGGACATCCCAGATTCAAATTCACCTCGTCATACCCCAGCGCCTCAAGCTCGCCCGCCATCCAGATAAAGTCCTCCGCACGGTTTGTAAGAATCTGAGGAATCAGGGTAATTCCTTTGTTATGTTCCGGAAGCACATCATTTCGCTCTCTCGAAGCGAAGCGGTGGTTCTGGTTCGGCTGTAAAAATGGAGTAAAATACCGGTCCACATGGGGAAACAGCGCATGGTGGGCGCTCCGGTATACATAGCCTGTAATCCCCTCCATCGGGGCAAAACAGCAGCATGGCTCCTTATGATCTTCTCTCTTTTCAATCACCAGACTCGTCTCCGCCTTTCAATCCTTTTATTCTCGCAAAATAGCTGACGACCAGCACCACATCCGCGCCGATCCAGGCCAGGATCTCTGCATAAAAAATGCCCTCCTGCCCCATAGCCAGCGGAAGAAACAGCGCAGCTCCCGTTCTCATTAAAAATTCCACCACGCCGGACAGCATGGGCAGAACCGTATCTCCCATTCCCTGGATGGATGAACGAACCACGTGAAGCAGGTAAAGGATAGGGAGACAGACGCTCATGATCGCCAGATAATGGTAGGCGATTTCCATGGTCCTGGCCGCCTCTTCCGGTGTTCCCGTGATGAAGCACCCGAGAATCGCCTGCCCGAAGACCAGCATCACGGCCGCGATCACAGCCGAGGTGAGCATGGCTAAGAGAAGCCCTGATTTCATCCCCTGCCTGATGCGCCTGATCTTTCCGGCGCCCAGATTCTGGCCCACATAAGTAGTCATGGCATAGCCATAGGAGGTCGCGGCGATCTCCAGCAGTCCATACAGCTTGTTGGTCGCCGTAAATCCTGCGATGAAGAGAACTCCGAATCCATTGACCACCGACTGCACAATCATACCGCCCACAGCGATGATTCCATTCTGGAATGCCATGGGAATTCCCAGGGTCATCAGCTTTCTGCAAAGATACGGTTCCAGGTGAAAATCCTTCTTTTCAAATGAAAGAATCGACACCTTTAACAGGCTCCTTAAACAGTATAAACTGGAGCAGGCCTGCGCGATCAGCGTGGCCGCGGCCGCACCGCCGATCCCCCAGTGAAAGACGAGTACAAACAGCAGGTCCAGGCCGATGTTGACTGCGGAGGCCACCACCATAGCGTGGAGCGGTGTTTTCCCGTCTCCCATGGCCCGAAGGATGGAGGCCAGAACATTATATGCCATCACAATGGGAATTCCCCAGAACATGATCCTTAAATACAAAAGACTCCGCCCGATGATTTCATCCGGCGTATTCAAAAGCAGCAGGACCGGCCGCGCGGCCGCCTGCATGAGAGCTAACATGACCACGGATCCAAGACAGGCCAGAATCGCCGAATTTGCAATTACCTGCCGAAGCTTTCTGTAATCACCAGCCCCGAATTCGTAGGCCATCAGTATGGCAAATCCCTGGGATATGCCCTGAATCATCCCCAACACCATCCAGTTCAGCCAGTCCGCGGCCCCGAGCGCAGCCAACGCGCCGACGCCCAGCGCCTGACCAACCACCATGGTGTCCACCACGGTATAAAACTGCTGAAATACATTGCCAAACATCAGAGGCAGTGAAAACGCGAAAATAAGCTTCAGCGGATGCCCCTCCGTCATTGTCCTAATTTTGGCCATTTTAATTTTCTCCTGATTTCTTTTTCCTTTTATCAATACCGTATATTTCCAGAATGATTATAACCTGTCAAGGCAAAAAGTGCAATCCGATTCCGGAAAGTGTCCGGCCGGAGAGCGAAGCAAACGCAAAAATACCGCCGCTCATGACGGCTGCATGGGCGACGGTATTTTGCGGAATACAGTGGATTTCAAACACCTTTATGGGTGAAACTGTACCGGGGCCACCTCCGGTGTCAGGGGTTCCATCCGGTATTCCGGGAACTGATCGATCAGATCGTTCAAACAGAGTGCCGTGCTGTGGACAATGTCATGGGCCAGCATCACCACGTGTTTTCTTCCCAGCGCCGTCTCCCGGGCGTTCGCAATCAGTTCTTCCGGCTCGGATTTCTTTAATGCATCTTCCAGGCTGGCATTCCAGTCGAAATAAATGAAGCCTCTGGCCGTCATCTCTTTGATAATATCCTGATATACCGGTTTATTGTATGCATTAATGCTTCCGCCCGGAAAACGAAAGAGCGTTACTCTCACTCCGGTCACTTCAAGCACAGTTTTGTAGGCCTCGTTGAAATCTTCAAGATAGCTGGCTGTGCTTTGATAAATCTGCTCGTAATCATGGCGGTTGCAGTGGATTCCAATGGTATGGCCTTCTGCTGCGATCCGCTTTGCCACCTCCGGATTTTTCCTGACGTTTTCGCCTACCAGGAAAAATGTCGCCTTTATGTTCCGGGCTTTCAGCACATCCAGAACGGCGGCGGTATTTTCCGCAGAAGGCCCGTCATCAAAGGTTAAATACATGGTTTTGGGGTGGAAAAAGGCGTCGATCCCTCCCGCGATGCCCTCCGCCAGCTTCTCCTGATATTCCGCCTGGGTAAGCTTTCCGCGTTCCTCCGGGCTGGACAGGAAGCCGGTCTCGATCAGGCACGCAGGCATCTTCGTCCAGCCTGTCACCACAAAACCCGCGTCGCCCCTCAGTTCCCTCTCCTTGGCTCCAGTACGCTTCACCGTTTCCTCATGAATCAGGAGAGCCAGCCGCCTGCTGTCACGGGAGGGGTCCGTTCCGTCGTACCACGTCTCGATTCCGGTTGGCTCTTCCTCTTCATACGTATTCTGATGAATGCTCACAAAGGCATCGGCGCCATAGCGGTTCGCCGCTTCCGCCCGCTGCTCCTTCGTCATATAGATATCAGTTTCCCGGGTCAGAATCACCCTGTAGCCCGATTCCACCAGCTCCTCCCGAAGCTTCTTTGCGATTTCCAGATTGATGTCCTTTTCCAGTACCCCGTCTGCGTAACAGCCCTCATCGGTCCCTCCGTGGCCCGGATCTACTATAATAAGCGGATGTTCCGGGTCGCTTTCTGTGGTCTGGAAAACTGTTTGTTTCTCCGTCCGGCTCTGTACGCCAGTTTCCTGCCATGTGCCGCTTCTATCATTTTTGCCTGCTGCCTCCAACTGGTACTCTGCCAATTTTCTGATTTCCGACGCCGTCTGGCTCCCGGTCGCCGCCTGCGCCTCAGCCGCCACCGGGCTCACCGCCGCATCACCTCCCGGAAACATCCCCATCGTCTCCATTGCCGTAAACAGAAACACAGCCGCAATTCCGCCAGCCGCTGCCGCAGCACAATCCTCCAGCCATCTTCTTCTCGTGTTTCTCCCGTTTTTTCTGCAACGGGTTTCTCGTTCGTATCTCATTGTACAGCTCCTCCCTCGCCAGGGCATGTTTGAAAATTCATTTCTGCCGTCTGCACGCCCTGCGAAACCGATCCGGAAGGCTTTTGTGCAGTCAAACACCTGCCGCAGGCAGCGGCACATTAAAATGTCCCTTTCTGCTGCACAAAAGCTCCTGTGTCATCCGTCTCAATATTCATTGATTCCAGATTACACAGGAGCTGCATCAAAAGATCATCATTTTTGCATCATAGTTGCATCATCTCGATATTTTTACAAATAATTCCTGGATACCGTCGTAATAACCGACCGTCGCAGTCGTATTTCCTTTTCCGGTTCCGGGAAACACGTACTTCTTAAAATACGGCGTCATTTCCATCAGCGGATTGTTTCCCTCATAGGGCTGCGGAGCTTCCAGTCCCAAATATCCGCTCCACTTCCCGGCGATCTCATCCGGATCCATGTCAGCCCAGGTGCGTTCCGTCCGGACATAAAACTCATATAGTTTTCCATCATCCGCGTCGATATAGGCATCGATCAGGCGGTTTCCCCGGTCGTTGTTTTTCTGAATGTTGGAAAGGCTGACCTTCCACACTGCCACGTTATTCCGAGGCTCCAGCACGTCGATCGCAGAATAGAGGACAGCGTCGTAGGCGGAACGATCGGCTTCTCTCACGGAATCAGGAAGAATTCCCAGTTCTTTCAGCGTTTCAAGGCCCTCGTTTACGACCCCAAACAGCTCCTCCTCTTTGATCTCACGATCGGACGGTCCTCTGTGATTGACGATAAACGCATACGTTCCCGCCGTCTCTCCGTAGGCTTCACCGGAAGCCTCCTGCCTCTCCCCGGCATACGGTTCGCTCTCAGGAAGCGTCTGGCTGTTTAAAGCCTCCGCCAGGATAAACAGCTTATCACTGCGGCTTAAGGAGTATCGGTATCCCTCGCCTTCTCCCTCCCCATCTTTTACGTGAATCTCATTCAAAACCGATTTGTCGCGGTATCCGGATATGGCTTCCGGCCCCCAGATGGCCAGAGCCATGACCAGGGCGGCAAACAGAAGCAGCAAGAAATTTACAGCTGTTTTTTTCATACTTCGCCACCTCCTTCGCCGTCGCTCCGCCAGGCGGCAGGAGCGCCGTCTTCCCACGGGAGGACAAAGCTGAAGCAGGAGCCTTTTCCCGGCTCGCTCTCGATTTCCAGCCTGCTGTGATGCAGAAGCAGTATCTCCTCACAGAGAGCCAGCCCCAGGCCGGCTCCGTTTCTGCTCCTGGAACGGGATTTATCCACCATGTAAAATGCCTTCGTTATCTTGTAAACTTCCTCCTCCGGAATCCCGACACCGTGATCCTTAACGGAAAAGCGGTAGCCCTCCGAAACGGCATACCCATCCACATCGATGCGGCTGCCTGGCTCTGATGCCTTGCAGGCGTTGTCCAGAAGATTGATGAGCACGGATTTTATCAGGCTTGCGTCACACCGGATCATCCCTTCATCGTAAGTAAAATGAAAATCCATATTTTTCTTCGCCGCGTACATATCATACAGGTAGAAAAACAGCGATTCCGCAGAGACCATCTGAAGCTCGATCTCCTGGCGTTTCGTCACAATGATGTCTAACAGCCGAAGCGACATCGTCTCCAGACGCCGTCCTTCCGTGTAAATGTAATTGGCGCACATAAAACTCTTCTCCTCATCCAGCCGGTGAGACCGCAGCATATCCGCATAACCAATGATCGCGGTGAGCGGCGTCTTAAGCTCATGGGCAAAGGCACCCACGAAATCTTCCCTCGCCCGGATCTCTTCTTCCAGCTTGATGATATTATCTTCCAGCGCGTTGGCCATACGGTTGAAGTCCGCCGTCAGCTGCCCCAGCTCGTCGTCGCTTACGAGCCTGGCGCGATAGTCGTAGTCGCCCGCCGCCATCCGTTTTGTGGCCCGCGTCAGCAGCCGGATCGGCCTTGTCAGCCAGGAAGAAATGAAATGCATGAGAACCGTTCCCAGAAGCAGAATAACGACCGTCACCCTCCGGTAAACCACAAAGCCCGTAGCCCGGTCATGAAACACCTCGGTGACGTCTCTCATCGTCTCTAAATAAAGCCTCTTATCCAGCGCCTCCACCCGGGCGGCCGTCTGAATATAATAGCTGTCGTCCAGCCGGATCACCCGGTAGGTCTTCGTATTTTCGTCAAGTGCGAGAAGCAGCCCGTCATCGGCCGTGAAGCCGTCTGCTGCGTAAAGCACCTGTTTCTGATCATCGGAAATCCGCAGCATACGTCCCGTGTCCTGCCCGCCTGCCTCTAAGTTGGAGGCGATCTGACGCGTCGTGTCTTCCTGCAGCACATCATATTTGGCCGGGACATTGAGCGCGGCCGTCTCAAATGCAAACTTCAGAATGCTGCTCTCATCAAGCGCCTGCCCGGCTTCCCGGTCCAGGGCACGTTCAAACACGTAATTAACGAAATAAAACCCGCTGAATCCAAATGCAGCCGCCATGACAATCATGGTCCATAAAAGCAGTTTCAGTGAAAATTTCATCGCCCTACCTCAAGCCGGTACCCCACCTTATATACGGCCACCAGCCGTGGAAATTCGCCGTTTTCCCAGTTCAGCTTCTTCCGCAGACGCTGTACATGCAAATCCAGCGTACGGCTGTCGCCGGAGTATTCGCCCTCCCACACCTTCTCATACAGCGTTTCCCGAAACAGCGCCACATTCCGGTTCCGCAAAAAGAGGACCAGGAGCAAAAATTCCTTATTGGTCAGCTCCACCGGCATTCCGCCCTTCATAACGGTCCTCGCCTCCACATCGACCACCACGTCGCCCGCAGACAAACGCCTCTCCGTCTTATTGTATCTGCGCAGAACCGCTTCCACTCTGGCCACCAGCTCGACCACATCAAAGGGCTTCACCAGATAATCATCGGCCCCCAGCTTAAGCCCCTTCACCCGGTCTCTCACCTCATATTTTGCGGTAATGAAAATAACGGGTATCTCCATGGGGCGTATGTATTCCATGATGTCGAAGCCGTCAATCCCCGGCAGCATGATATCCAGTAAAATGAGGTCAAATTTCTCATTTTCTATGATTCTGAGCGCCTCCGCCCCATCCTGAACCGCCGTGCAGTGGTATCCGGCCTCCGACAGGTTCAAATCGATCAGATCGCAAATCGGTTTCTCGTCGTCCACTATCAGTATTTTTATCATGATTCCTGTCTCCACCCCCAATAAGCCCTGGCCTTTTCCACCAGTTCCTCCATCGTGCTGTCGTCTTTACTCTGGTACTGTTTCTTAAATTCTGTTTCCGGATAGAATCCGCCCGTCTTCTGGTAATAGATGGAATAATCATTTTCCAGGATCGTCTCACCGTCTTTTCCCTCATAGCTGTACCGCGCCAGAACCGCCAGATCCTTCATCCCGTCACCGTCAATGTCTCGGCAGGCGACTCCCTTCAGCGCATACAGATTTTCATAGTCGCCCATAGGCTGAAAGCTCCATACGATGTAGCCCTGCTCATTGACGAGATAGACCATAAATACGGTATACTCCGCCATCCGGTACGTTCCCGGAACCACCAGAAGGTTCCCCAGCTTCTCGAACTTGCGCCAGTAACTCTGCTCGGATACCACCTTGAATCCATGTTCCTTTAATTCATCCAGCGTAGCGGCTGTATACAGGAATTCAGTTGAATATCCATCCTCTAAGAAAGAGGCGATAAACCGGATACTCTTGTTCATTCCAAACCGGTTAATCTTGTCGGAGAGGCGCCAGTCGCGGTAAAAACCAGTTTCATTCTGAAACAGCACATCTCCAACCTTATATGCCCTGCCTGCGGCGGAATCTTCCTTTTCACAGGAAGTAATCAGCAGAATATCTGTCTTTCCGTCTCCGTCTAAATCCTGAAAAGAGACGGCGGAAATCCCCTGATTGAGCTGATTAAGCTCCCCTCTGACCTGATTGTTTGTCTCCAGCTGATCCGTCTGATAGACCGTGTTTCCGTTTTCATCTGCAAAAAACAGGACGAGGCGGTGATACGTCCGGTCAATGGCAGGAATCATGGAGACATCCCCAAATGCTTTTACCGTCATGGTAAATACCTGGTTCTCAATAATATCGAAACCGCTTGCGGCGATATCCGCCTCTTTCTTCACACCTTCAAGGCGTTTCTGATAGGCATTGTAGGCGTAAAGCGCACTTTGCTCCTCCTCCGCCTGCACGGGAAAGCGGCCGGGACAGGCCGCGGAAAACAGGGACAAGCACAGAAGGCCTGCCGCGGTGCGGACAAATAATTTTCTGTATTTCAAAGGGATCACCTGCCTTTTTCTTCGGACTCAGACGTCATTCGTGTACATTGATATTTTATCAGACATAGCGGGAAAATGGAATGGCGAAAGCAAAAAAGCAAGAGCCGCCCACCGGACATTTTTGATGATTGGGTGGTTCACTATCACCTGGCTTCACCTAACTCACAAAAGCCTTCCTGAACTCTTCGTATGATATTTTCCCCGAAGTAAAACCTTCAAGTGCCAGATATCTCTTTTCCGCCGTTGTATTATCCCGGTTGTGACACCGGTCCACGAGCCTGTCTTCCTCAGCCAGCGGCTGTTCGATATGCTTCCGCTCACTATAAGCCTCAAAGTACCGCAAGCCAAACTTTCTCTGTGAAACGGCATTGATATGGATTCCGTCCGGATTTGCCGTAAGCCCTTTTGCCGTGACAAAGTAACAGCACGGATTCTCCTCAGCAAACCGCTGCAGCTCCTGATTGATCCGTTCATACTCGATGCCTCCTGCACCGAATGCGGTTTTTCCCAGATAATCCCCGAGTCCTCCTATGATAAACGGAATGTCGGCAGCATTCAGTGCCTCTCTTAAATCCGTCACAAGCCTGTACAGTTTTTCGTAATACATCTTATATTTTCCGCTGTCACTGTCGCTTTCTCCCTGATGCCACAGGATTCCCGCCAGTTCACTGTTCTCCACCGCAAATTTTGCTTCGCTGACCGCGTGGCGGAACAGCACGCCCTCTGTCTCCCATTCATCGATGGAGCTTCCGCCTTCCGCACACGGAATCAGGCCTATCTTTTCATCCGGATTCATGCGGCACCAGGCTTCTGCAAAGGACGCCGCCAGGCTTACGCCTGCAACCGGCCGGTCATAGTTTATCGGCTCAGTCATCATCTGCCATCTTCCGTTGCGCAGCATCTCGATTCTTTCATTATAGATTGAGGGCACTTCATGAACGAAGCCGCGCCCTGCCATGTTTGACTGACCGATTAACAGAAATGATTTCATGGATTACTACCTCCGTTACAACAAATTATTTTTTCCTATAAGCATCTTTCGCATTGTGAGCGAAAAAAATCAGGGCGGTAACCGGTCCTGTTGTATCCAGTATACCATGACTGGAATAAAATTTCAGCAGTTTTTGGCTTTACCGTAGTTCACAACGCTGTCTTTCTGTTTTATAATGAACCTGTAAGTACACATACGGAGGATGTCTATGAACGAACGAATCGTGGAATACATTAACATTTTAGGAGGATTTTGCGGAAAAAGAGACGTTTCCCAACTGTCTCCCGAAGAATTAAAGAAAACTTACGGAATCGATCAGGCAGACGTTATGGTGCTGTTTGGCGGCAGCATTCTGTGCGGCGGCGATGTACTGGCCCAGGCGATGCAGAGCCATGCCGCGAAAAAGTACGTCATTGCAGGCGGAGCCGGCCATACCACGGAAGCGCTGCGAATCCGGGTCCATCAGGAATTCCCTGATATTGAGACGGCAGGACTGCCGGAAGCCAGGGTCTTTGCTTCCTATCTGAAGGCACGCTATGGGCTGGAGGCCGATCTTCTGGAATGCTGCTCCACCAACTGCGGCAACAATATTACGTATCTTCTGGATCTGCTGCGGGAAAATCAGATTTCCTTCCGTTCCATCATCCTGGCACAGGATGCCACCATGCAGCACCGCATGGAAGCCGGACTGCGCAAGTACGTCTCGGATGACGTCACCATCATAAATTATGCCGTCTACCAGGCAAATGTCATCATGAAGGACGGGAAGCCTGCCTATGATACAGAAATCTTCGGCATGTGGGACATCGACCGTTATCTCACGCTTCTCATGGGGGAAATCCCGCGTCTCACCGATGGTCCGGAGGGATACGGACCCCTGGGCAAAAATTATATTGCGCACGTCGACATTCCCGACAGCGTCGCCGCCGCTTTTGATGAGCTTCAGCACACCTGCCGCGGCATGGTGCGGCAGGCCAATCCGCTGTATGCCTCCCGGGACTAGCGGCCGCTCACCACTGCCCTGTTTCAGGCTTTGCCAGTCCCCGCACCCGGGTCTCCGGTACTGGCCTCGTAATGAAAAGCAGGATAGGATTACCGGCTTGTGATGATTCTGCCGGTCATTCTACCCTGCTTTTTTCTATCTGGATTAATCCCAAAATGAAGTGCTTTCCTGAAAAATGTCAAGTGCTATAAAGATATACTCCTGCAGTAATTCCAACTCCAGTCCGGTGTCAGATTTCTGGCTGGTACGGTGAATTCCTTATCCGCGTCCAATCCTCTCTGCGATCTCCACAAGACTTGGCAGACAGGCATCAAAGAACATCTTATACGACTGACAGAAGTACTGATGATTCCCGTGATCCTCCTGTCTGGTTCTCCGGCAGCCGCCGCGGCAGAGCATTGCGTATCGGCAGTCTGCACACGCCTCCTCCTTCTGAAGGGATTTCTCGATAAATTTTATCTCTTCCCGCTTCTTATCTATCATCTCCACCGTATCCGTCCGGAAATTCCCCAGACGGTACTCGTCCAGCACATAGAAATCGCATGGATACACGGTTCCATCCGCCTCTACCACGTACTGCATTCCGCAGGTCCCGCGCATGTCGCAGGATTCCGGCATCTGGCCCAGCAGAATCGCGATATAATTCTCAAACTGCCGGATATACGGCTGTTTTCCCTCCTTCAGATCACGGAACCACAGCTCGAACAAATCGATCAGAAACGTTCCGTACGCCTCCGGTGTCAGCGAATAATCCCGGCCACCCGGTTCTTCCATGAGCGGATCGAGACAGGCGATAAACTGCAGGTAATTTAACTGATTTTTCCGGTAGAACTCATACGTTTTTTTGATATGAGGCGCGGTTCTCGCATGCACCACGGAAAGTATGTTGAAGTCCACTCCGGTCTTCTTAAGCATTTCAATATTTTCCATGATCCGGGTAAAGCTGCCTTTTCCTGCGGGAGTTTTCCGGTAATAATCATGCTGCTTCGGTCCTCCATCCAGGGATACGCCCACAAGGAAATGATTTCTCACAAAGAATTCCGCCCACTGCTTATCCAAAAGCGAACCATTCGTCTGGATTGCATTGAAAATCTTCACGTTGTTGACATTGTATTTTTCCTGAAATTCGATGGACTTTTCAAAAAACGGAAGCCCGCTCAGCGTCGGCTCGCCTCCCTGATACGCAATCGTGCAGCTTCCCTCCGAATAAGCCAGAACCTGGCGGATCACATCCTCTAATGTCTCAACCGACATAAACCCGTAGGCCCCCTGTTCCCGTTTGGACATCGTATCATAATAAAAACAGTATTCACACCGCAGGTTGCAATTTCCTGACGATGGTTTAATCAGTACACTGATTGGCGGCATAAGCACCCTCCCTCTTTCGTACCGGCAATCATGCCGGCGGCCATTTTCATAAACACACTGATAAATATTATAATGGTTTCTTACCGTAAGTACAAGAGTAAACTTAAGCCATGCCCGGTAATTGGGGGAAGTGTTCCAGTCTCCCCGGCGGCCCTGCTTCCCGTCCCGTCCCGTCTGGCTCATGCGGCCTTTCCTGTGACTTTGCAGGGTATTAGCAATTCTTAACGCGCAGGATTTTTCGTTCAGGGGAAATGACCACCTGTCTGAGCGCAGCGAGTTTGGGCATTTCCCCTGGTTTTTAGAAAAATTCTGCACGTTTAGAAGTGCTTATGCCCGAAACCGGAACTGGAAAGGCCGCATGAGCCAGACGGGACGGGACGGGAAGCAGGGCCGCCGGGGAGAAGCAGTTCAGTTACCCTCTCTCAATCTCCTCCACAATCTCTTCCAGCGTCTCAATCTTTACCGCCCCAAACATCGCCAGGCTCCGCAGAGGCATGTCAAAAAGCATGGACAGCATCATGCGGCTGATGTCGTCTTCGCCTGCATACTGGGCCGAGTATCCCTCGACAAGACCGCCCAGCAGGGCTTTTCCTTTTTCGCTTGCCAAAGCTTCTTTTACGGTTGTATTCAGTGTAATTCTGCTGGCGGCCGGCGTTAAGGGGAGTTCTCCCTTAAACAGGCGCTTAAACTGCTCTCTGTCTGCCGAGAAACGGCCGTCCTTTACGACTTCGCTGACATCATATCCGGGTATGCCGGAAAGCTGCATCCCCTGAAGGTTCAGCTCCTTGCTGAGTCTTAACTCACGGCAGGAGGACGCCGCATAGATCTGATACGTGCCCGCTTCAACTGCCCAGCCGAAGAGGTCCGTATCGTAAATGGAAAAACTTCTCTTGTCCAGGCCGATTACCACTTCCTGCGATTCTCCCGGCTGCAGGAACACTTTTTTAAAGCCCTTCAGTTCTCTGACAGCTCGCATCACAGCCGACTGTTTTTTGCCGATATAGAGCTGAACCACTTCACCGCCGGCGGTTTTACCCGTATTGGTCACTGTAATTCTGGCCTCGCCCATCTCTGCCTCTTCATCCCATATAAGGTCCATGGTATCGTAAGAGAAGGTCGTATACGACAGTCCGTATCCAAATGGATAGGCTACCGGTTTTTCAGCCCAGTCGTAGTAACGGTAGCCGACAAAAATACTTTCGCGGTATTCCACGTCCTTTCCTTCTCCTGCGAAATGCTCATAACACGGGGTATCTTCCAGTGAAAGCGGAAACGTCTCCGCCAGGCGGCCGGAAGGATTCACCGCTCCGGTCAGCACATCTGCGCAGGCGCTTCCCGCCGCCTCTCCGCCCAGACAGGCGAGTAAAATACTCTCCACCCGCTCTCTCCATGGCATTAGGACGACGGAGCCGCAGAGGAGAACGACCGTTACATGGGGATTTACCGCAGCTACCGCCTCGATCAGCGCTGTATGGGACTCCGGCATATTCAAATGCGTCCGGTCAAAGCCCTCACTCTCATAGGAATCCGGCAGTCCGGCAAATACGATGACACCATCCCGCCCCTTGGCACAGGCGGCTGCCTCTTCCATCAGCGTCTGATTGATGGTATCATGTTCCAGCTCATAACCAGGTGCATATTCAAATGCAATGCCATTTTCGCGGAGAGAATCCAGCACACAATCGACCTGATGGGGATTGATCTTTGAGCTTCCGGCGCCCTGATATCTGGGCGCTTCGGCAAATGCGCCGATCACCGCATAGGAACCGTCTTTCTTGAGCGGAAGCATTCCGTCATTTTTGAGCAGTACTGCGGATTCTGCCGCAATCCGCCTTGCAAGCTTATGGTGTGCCGCCGCGTCGTACTCTTTTTTGCGGACCTCACAGGCTTTCCTGATCATGGTAAGGAGACGCTCTGCCGCGCGGTCTAATACCGCTTCATCCAGCTCTCCATTTCTCACTGCATCGGCAATTTTCTTATCATTATGGGGATCCGGTCCTGGCATTTCAAGCTCAAGGCCGGCTTTCAGTGCTTTCACCCTGTCATTCATGGCGCCCCAGTCAGTCATGACCAGCCCCTCAAAGCCCCACTCTTTCCGAAGAACCTCCGTCAGCAGCCACTCATTTTCACAGGAGTACACATCGTTAATCCGGTTATAGGAACACATCACGGTCCACGGCTGCGCCTGTTTTACCGCCTTTTCAAACGGGGCCAGATAGATTTCTCTGAGCGCCCGCTCGTCCACCACCGAATTGCTGACAAGCCTGGCCTTTTCCTGATTGTTGGCTGCAAAATGCTTGAGAGACGTTCCGATTCCCTGGCTCTGAACACCGTTAATCCAGGCAGCTGCCATCTCGCCGGCCAGATACGGGTCTTCGCTGAAATACTCAAAATTACGGCCGCAGAGCGGAGAACGCTTGATGTTGGTTCCCGGTCCTAAAATAACCGCAACCTCCTCCTGAACACACTCCTCTCCGATGGCCTGCCCCATTTCATACAGAGCAGCTTCATCCCAGCTGCTGGCCGAGGTAACCGCAGGCGGAAAACAGGTGGCCTTTACGCTCTGGTTCAGCCCCAGGTGATCCGCCTCACCGGCCTGCTTGCGCAGACCGTGAGGGCCGTCGGTTACCATGATGGAGGGAATATCCAGACGTTCAATACCTTCCAGCTGCCAGAAATTCTTTCCGGAGCACAGAAGCGCCTTTTCTTCCAGAGTCATGGATTTTACCAGAACTTTTATATGATCTTTGATTCCATTTGTCATAGTTTTCAACCCTTCTTTCTCTCGTCCAGTTCCGTGCGGATCTGGGAGTATTTCTCATTGGTAATCTCATAGAATGCCATGGAAATCAGGGATGCTATATAACCGAGTACCGGCATTCCGAAACGCAGGAACACGATCATATTTAATACCTGCGGAGTCTGCTCCTGATTTGCTACAAAGCCGACCAGTCCCAGGAAGAAGCTGGCGATAAATCCGCCGATCGCCATGCCAAACTTGTTGATAAATGTCAGGGAGGAGGACATCAGGCCATCTGCTCTCTGACCGAATTTCCACTCGCCGTAATCAGAACACTCCGGAAGCATCGCCCATCCAAGGTTGCTTGGAATACGGGAAATGAATCCGAATACAGCCATCATGCTCATAAGAATCGTAACCGATGCCGTAGGCTTCAGCCACATGACCACCAGCGGTACAATCGAGAACAGGCTTCCGAACCAGTACAGGCGTTTTTTCCCAAACACTTTGGAGAGTGCGGGAAGCAGCGGAAGGAGAATGATCCCGGCAAACAGAATGGCGGAGGCAACCTTGGGAACCAGATCTACCCGGTTTAACACATACTTAAAGTAATACATATTTACGGCGCTGTAGGTCGCGTTGGCCAGTACGTCCGTACCGAAGGCGATCATGAGCATCAGCATGGGTTTGTTTTTCACCAGCAGCTTCAAATCTTTTGCCATGTTCATCGGAACGCGTTCTTTTTCCATATCACAGACATCGTACTTCTTTCCGCCCCATGCGCAGATCCAGAATGCGGCAGTCGTCAGAATACCGATGAGTGCGCCATATATGGCCCATCCCTGTTTTCCGCCGCCAAATGCTTCTACCAGCGGAAGTGCCATGATGGTGATAATAAACTGGGATACGGTTCCCATGCCCTGCTTCCATGAAACGATAACCGTTCTCTGATACGGATCCTGAGACATAACCGGCGTCAGGGAATGATACGGGATATTTACTACGGTTGAGGCCAGAGAATATGCGATGTAGACCACATAGACGTAGACCACTTTCATATTCGGTGATAAGTCCGGCGCAGTGAAAAGAAGGAAGATAAGGAATCCAAGGACCGGAGCTCCCCAGATAATCCATGGCCTGTATTTTCCCATTTTCGAGCGGGTGTGGTCACCCATCATTCCCATAATCGGATCGGTAAATGCGTCGATAAATCTGGATATCAGCATGAGGCCTGAAACCACCATGGAGCTGATTCCGAAGATATCGGTATAAAAGAATGTAAGATAAGACATTACAAGAAAGAATGCGAGGTTTGACCCCAGTCCCCCAAATGAATATTTGAACACATCCAAAAACTTTGCTTTTGCATACTTCGTTTCCATACGTTTCTTCTCCTTTATAAATAAATGTTTCGTGTAAAATCCTTTTCCATTCTGGTGTCTTTTTGAAATGGAACGACGTCACACGTATCCTGGTAAAATTCCAAAAGCTTTTCCTTCATTTCCGCGATTATGGGCGCATATTCAGGGCATCCGATGCGGTTTTTGGTCTCCTTCGAGTCCAGTCTCAAATCGTAGAATTCGTCTTCCTCATAGAGTCTTCTGATATATTTGTAATCCCCTGTACGGCACATCGTGGCTTTTCCGTTGTACATCTCATCGGAGGCCTGTAAAAACTGCCTCGGATAGTACTGGCCGCCCGGATCCGGTACGGCCTGGCCCCCGGTCTCCTTGCAGTGGTCTTCTCCCTTTCGGAAACCGCCCTCACAGAACACCGCCTGGCGAAGCGCCTCTTCCCGCTGTTCCATATAAGGAATCAGGGATTTTCCAAAATGTGTGTGTTCGGCGGGCAGCTCTGCCACCGCCTCCGCAGTTGCGTAGAAATCAACCAGCTCCGTCATTTCCTGACTGACGCCATGGCGTTTCTGCATCGCGGCGGGCAGCTTCACAAGAAACGGGACATTGGTCAGGCAGTCCTCAAAACAGTTCTGAACCTTCTCCACCAGACCGTAATCTCCGGTATAATCTCCGTGATCGCTGAAAAAGAAGACGGCAGTATCATCGTAGATGCCTTTTTCCTTCAATGCACGGACGATCTGACCCGTCAAGTCATCCACCTTGCTGCACATCCCTAAGTAAACCGACCGCAGCTCATCGTACTCCTCTTCGCTCCAGTCCTTCATGTTCTGCAGTACCGCAAGTTCTCTCTGCATTCTGGATTTTCCCCTATATCCCTCCGGAGGCAGAATCCGTTCCGGCAGCTTCTTCCGGTCAATACGGCTGAAATACGGCTCGCTGATCTGATAGGTCGGGTGGGGAAGCATCAGGGGCAGAAAGATGCAGAATGGCCGTTCCTCCTCATAGTCCCGGATAAATTCCGCCGCGCCCTCCGTCCAGACCTGATCCAGGTCTTTATGCTCCGGCAGCCTGCCCCGGTAAAAGGAATAGAAATTCTTTCCTCCCGGTTCACCCCGGAATGACTCCCTGGGCAGTGCATCCGGCTTCCGATCATTTCCGACAGTAAAATAAGTATCACAATAGCTTTTATAATACTCTGGATTCTGTGCCGGCAGCAAGTCATTTCGCTGGTTCATCCAGACATGGTACCCGTGCTCCTTCAGACGCTTTAAGAGAACCGGCTCGTGCTCATGCATCATGTGATTCATGGTACGGTGTCCTGCGACATGGGGATACCAGCCGCTCATAAAGCTGCACCGCGAGGGGGTGCACACCGGATTCTGGCAGAATGCATGTGCGAAGGATACCCCCTCTTTTGCCAATTCATCCAGATTGGGCGTAACCGCCGCCGGATTTCCCAGATGGAACATGGAATCCGCCCGCATCTGATCCGGATTGATAATCACTATGTTCGGGCGTTTTTTCATACCGGCCTCTCTTCCTCGAAACCCAGACGGCAAAAGAGCTCTTTCGGAGCGTCATTTTTCTCCATATATTCCCGGATATAAGCCTTCATCTGTGCGCGCACGGCCTCGTCCTCCAGGGAATGTTCCTGATCCGGGTCCTCTTTTAAGTCGAACAGCAGAGAACCGAATGACGTCGTGTCTCCCATATGGTCCTTACTCTCGATCTTCATAACCCTGCAGCCCTTCGTGAAGGAAAATGGCTCCGCCAGTTCCATCCCCGCCAGTTCCTCCGGGCGGAACATATACCGCATATGGGTAGGCATCAGCGTGTACTCACAGGCAGGAATCTCGGGATGCTCCGCCGCATGCATGTACACATACCGGCCGTCTGTCACATCCACCTGACTTCCATGGTATCCGAACACCGCGTATTTCCGGATAGGTTCATCCGAATCCATTACGCCGGCAAGCGGCTTTCCTTCCATGTCCTCCGGTATTTCCATTCCAAAAAATTCTAACAGCGTCGGCGCCAGATCGATGGTCTGTACGATCGCCTTTCTGCGGATTCCGGCGCACTCCTTTCTGCGGGGATCGTAAATATACAGCGGTGTATGGGAAATCTCTTCGTAGATCGGCATGCTGGTCTTTCCCCACCATCCGTGCTCTCCCAGCAGAAAGCCGTGATCCGTATTGACGATAAGCATGGTATCGTCCCACAGGCGGTATTGGTCCATCATATCCAGAACCTTTCCCAGGTACCGGTCGCACTTGGAAAGCAGCGCCGCGTATTCGTAACGAACGTGCTGAACCGTATTCTCATCTTCCGCCACTGCCGCGTAAGGCGGCCAGTCGGCTTCCTCTGCCGCATCTCCCAGAAAGGTATGGGGATAGAGCGCTTTGTCCTCCTTCAGTGAATAGAACGGTTCATGGGGATCGAAGGTCTCGATCTGCAGGAACCAGTTGTCCTCCCCGTGGTTCTTCTCGATGAATTCCAGCCCCTGGTGAAATGTAACCGCCTGGGAGGTCTTCTCTTCTGTATCCATATAGCTGCGGTTGACCGCGTCCTGAGCCATCATTCGTCTGTAAGGCGGATAACTCAGCATGACCTCCTTGTTCTTAAATACGGTGCCGCGGTCATAGCGGTATGACAAATCCGCTTTCCACAGATCACCCTCCTGCCCCCTGGAAATCTCCCAGGATGAATACCGGTTGTGGTAGGTACAGCCCCCATCCTCCCAGTAGTGCTGATGGTCGCTGACGAGATGGGTGTAGACACCTCCATTTTTCAGAATCTCCGGCATCGAGTCGTCGAACGGCTCCATCGGCCCCCAGCTTCTGTGGAAAAAGTTGATTCTGCCTGTGTGCAGCTCTCTTCTCGCCGGCATACATGGCATGCTTCCCACATAACAATTTTCAAATTGAACGCTTAAATCCGCCAGCCTTTTGAAATTCGGCGTCTTCGTCCAGTCACAACCGTATGATTCCAGTAAATCGCGTCTCAGGGAATCATACATCACCATAATTGCCTTCATGATACTCCTCCTGTCTTATCTTATTTTTCTGTATCTGCTGTACTCTTTTATCCGCTCTTTTTCTGATGAAGGTTTTCAATTCGCCTTGCGAATTGGTGCAAGCACCCGTCATACCGCATAACCGAATACCTTTGTGGCGTGCTGTACATCCATCATTGTTTTGAAAACGCTTTCAGAAAACGCTTTCAAAAAAGAGCGATCAAAAGGCTGCTCTTTAAAGCTGCCTTATTGATTCTCTGTCAAAAAACTTTGTTTCATATTCCCTGGAGGTCTCCTCCAGCGGGCGGTCTTCTATCATGTCCAGCAGAAGCTCTGCCGCTCCGCTGCCCATATCCTTCGCGGGTACAAAGAACGCTGAAATCTGGGGAAACAACCGCCGCCCTTCGCCACTCTTATGTTCAACGGACAGGATCGACACGGTCTCCGGCACAGAAAGCCGCAGCTCTCCGCACACACTCAATATAATCTGGGTCGTCTCAATGCCCGGCGAACAGATAGCGGTACAGCCGCCGCCTATTACATACTTTCTGAAATCTGCAATAAGGTCCGGCCGGATATCCGTCATATGTGAGAGCGCGATCGGAATCAGTTCCAGTTCTTCCAGCTCTTCTTTTGCCTTTTTTACAATGCCGGCCAGATAATTCTCATGAGTCGTGTAAAAATAGAGGACGATCTTCCGGTGCCCGTCTGCATACAGCGTTTCAATCATCTGATGCATATAGCTTTCGTACTGAGCGTAAACATTAATTCCCTTCTTGTGAAACTTTTTCCCTATGTATACCACGGGATACTCTTCATCCAGGATTTGTTTCAGCGCCTCTTCATCCATGGATTTGCCGTTTAGCCCGCTTAAGAGAAGACCGTCAATCCTTCTCTGCCTGACATACTCCATGAAACGCGGACTCCCCTTCACCCGGTTTGAGTATTCCTCCGACTCACTGATCAATACCATACTGTAATTATGTCTTGTCAGAACCCTCTCGATTCCCTTTAACAATTCCAGAGTGTAGGAGGATTCGAACACCGATCCGGAGTGAAATGGAGTATAGACTCCTATCATATTGGACCTCTGCTTCACCAGTCCTCTTCCGAACTGATTCGGTTCATACTGGTAATATTCCATCGCCTCTTTTACGGCCTGTACCTTCTTATCACTTACGTTGGCGCTGTTATTCAAAATCCTGGAAACGGTTGAGATAGAAACTCCCGCCCGCTTTGCTACGTCGTAAATCGATGCTGTCATGTTTTACCTCAATGCTGTCATGTTTTGCATTCATTTTTGAAAGCGTTTTCAAAGTTCCTGGACTTATAATAACAAAAAGAGAAATTGTACACAATATGATTTTTCTACAAAAAAGTATTTTTTATTTGTGCATATTCTACAAATTACTTGACTCACTTTTTTCGACTATCGCCCCTTGTTTTTCTCTTCCATGCATGCAGAAAGGAACCGGCAAATGGGTCTCCGGCTCCTTCTGTTCGTGCTGTTATTATCTCACTGTTTCATAATTCTGTTATTATTTCACTGTTTCGTGCTTCTTTACCAAACGTACTACGTTCCAGCTGTGTTTGCCGAAAACAGTGGAGAAAATACCGTTCTCCAGTTTAGAAGCTTCTGAATGGATCGGGCTCACCGTATCCGGCGCTGCTTCTGTGTTGACTGCTTTCATATCGTCATGGGTCAGAACGATATGTTCCTCCACCTGATACCCTTCAAACTGACGGAAATCACAGGAGACTTCTGCATCGTCCTCCAGATCTTTATTAACCGCGAAAATCGTTACGGCCTCCGCCTCCTCATCCCAGATGCATACACAGTCCAGGGTGGATACGGTGCCATAGGTCCGGCTCTCATATACCGGGGCCTTGATCTGAGTCATCAGAACGGTGCCTTTCCCATAGACGCTGGCGTGCATATATGGATAGAATATGGTCTGACGCCAGGCGCCTGTATCCGATGTCATGATCGGTGCGATTACATTGACCAGCTGGGCCAGGCAGGCGACCTTCACTCTGTCCGCATGTCTCAGCATGGTGATCAGCATGCTTCCTACCAGAAGCGCGTCTTCAAAGTTATAGACATCCTCCAGCTGGTGAGGCGCCTGATCCCACGCCTTGATTTCCTTGTCCTGCTCGTTGCTGTGATACCACACGTTCCACTCGTCAAAGGATAAATTGATGTTCTTTCCGCCGTGCTTTTTAGCCTTCACCGCGTCACAGATTGATACGACTCCCGAGATAAAGTCATCCATTCCCTTGGAGCAGGCAAGAAAATCTGCCGTGTCGTCGCTGCGGTTTCCGTAATACTGATGCAGGGATAAATAATCCACTTCGTCATAGCATTCGTCTAAAACCTGGTACTCCCAGTCTCCAAACGTAGGCATGGTCAGGCTGGAGCTGCCGCAGGCCACTGTCTCAATCTCCGGATCGAGCCACTTCATCATACGGGCCGTCTCTGAAGCGATTCTTCCGTACTCTCCCGCTGTCTTATGACCCATCTGCCATTTTCCGTCCATCTCGTTGCCCAGGCACCACAGCTTGATATCATGAGGTTTTGCGTAGCCGTGAGATTTTCTCAAATCACTGTAATAGGTGCCGCCCTCAAAATTACAGTATTCCAGCAGATTTTTCGCGTCCTCCGGACCTCTCGTTCCTAAGTTGACTGCCATCATCATCTCACTCCCGGCCTTCTTGGACCAGTCTGCGAATTCATTCAGTCCGAACTGATTTGTCTCAATCACTCTCCATGCCAGATCGGTTCTTGCAGGTCTTAGTGCCTTCGGTCCTACGCTGTCTTCCCAGTGAAAGCCCGATACGAAATTGCCGCCCGGATAGCGCACAATCGGCACCTCCAGCTCTTTTACCAGTTCCAGAGTATCTTTTCTGAAGCCCTGTTCGTCGGAGGAGGCAAGCCCTTCCTGGTAGATACCGCCGTAAACGGCACGTCCCAGATGTTCAATGAAGGAACCATATATTCTCTTATCAACACTGCCTGTCAGGAAATACTTATCAATGATAATTTCTGCTTTTTTCATTCTGTCATTCTCCTTTTTTAACTGTATATTCTTTACTCATATCTTATCAGGTCCAGGAGAAAAAACCAGTGACTTTTCTCCGAAGCATTTGATTTTTTCTCCGATTATGTTTATACTGTTATCATCCTATAAAGAATGAAACGAAACGACCAGACGGCAGATGTAAGGGAATCAGAATCAGGAGGAAGGGCCATGCTCAATTTTGAAATACATTTCTGTGAATACAACCGGCAGAATCCGCCAAAAGACAGGATTTACCGACCGGGAGGCAGCGGTGACCACTTATTCCTGCTGCTGAAAACTCCGATGAAATTCTACTTGAATAAAGAACTCACACTGGCCCGGGAAAATGCCTGCATCCTGTATACGCCTCAGACCATGCAGCACTATGAGGCTGTTCAAAAATTCCGGAACAGTTATATCCATTTTTCGTGCTCCGATACGCTCATCGAACGCTTTAAAATTCCGTTAAACTCCATTTTTTATCCTGGAAATCCCGATGAAATCGATGAGTACATCAGAGAGCTTCAGGAAGAACGGATCGCATCCCGCCCATTTGCGGAGGAAAAAGAATATTTTCTGCTGAATGAGATGTTTATTGCCATAGCCCGGGCCATGGCCGGAGAGAATACTGACATTGTGGAGAACCGGGAGCTGTATGAGATCTTCTTAAGTCTCCGTCTCGATATGCTCCGTAACTATGAAAAGCCCTGGACGACAGAAGATCTGTGCCGCAGGGCAAACCTGGAGAAGAGTCAGTTTTTTGCCTGTTACCAGAAATTTTTCCAGAGTACCCCTCATGCAGACCTTCTCTCCGTCCGCCTGGAAAAAGCCAAGAATCTGCTCACAAATGAGGCGCTTCCGATTAATCTGGCGGCCCGGCAATGTGGATTTTCCGATATCACCCACTTTTCCCGGTATTTTAAAAAAGAATGCGGGTGTTCTCCTAAGGAGTACGCCCGCAGATGGAAAGAAAATTGTTTGCCATAGAATTCGTATATTTAAGAGTGCTGCGGCGAAACGGCTCAGACCCGGAGCAGCTTTCTCACCAGAGAAAGAACCGCTCCGGCAGTGCTGCCGAGAAATAGAATATCACGATGGGAATTCACGGCCTCCATGGCCGCGGCTGCGCCTTTTGCCATCCCTCTCCACGCCTCGGCTTCAGCCGGTATCTCCGGCAGGACCACTGCCGCCGCCACGACTGCCGCCATGCAGAGAAGAAACGGCACAAAGCCTCTTCCCGTATCGTATTTCTTCATGCGCATGCCGCCTCCCGCTCCCGTTTTTGAGGGAATCCAGAGACACCAGATGAGCCCCATAAACAGCGTGATTCCTGCAAAGCCGACGTAGAGAGCCATTCCGTAGTTGGACTCCGCCGCCATGAACCGGATATCCCCCAGCGCCTGGCCGTGTTCCCAGAATGACTGTGCCATAAGGAACACCATACCCGCCATCAGGAGAAAGGAGGCCAGCTGCATCACTCTGGAGATGATTACAGTGGCTGTCACCATGCTTTTTACCACCACATCGCCAAAACTGACGCCGTCCTTGTCTGTCTTTTCGATTATACGGGTTTCTGAATCCGGTATGTCGAAATCGCGGCTTACCCTGGAGTCTGCATTACCGCGCATAGATCGGCTTCTCTGGTTCTTTCCCCGGGGCAGCCCGCTGTATGCCGAACTACTGCGTTCCCCGCCGTCCCAGTCCCAGCTCTCTTCTCTCTGTGCTTTTCGCCCTGCCATTCCGCGTGAAACCGGCCGTACCTTTTCCCGACTGTCATTCTCTTGACTGCCGTTCTCCTGGCTGCTGCGCAGGCGTTCTACCTCGCCCTCCAGCTTTTTCATTCGGGCTTCCTTTTTCTGCTGCTCTTTTCGCTCACCTTTCGATTCTGCTTTTCGTCCCTCAGAGCCTTCTTTGGACTTTTTAGGCTTTGGTGTTTTCTCTTTGGGCTTCTGTTTTTCCGACTTTCTGTTCCTCGGCTGATAGCTTTCGTTGTCGTCTGTCTCTGTATCGTTAAGAGAATTACGCCTGCCCCGGTTGTTTAAGAGGTTGGTATCATCAGTCTGGTTCTCATAGGACTGCTGATCTTCTGCATTTGAAGAGGCTTCTGTAAAATGACGACTCTTTAGGAGGGCCAGTGCTCCGATGATTGATTTCGCCGGATTGAAAGACTGGGATTCTGTGAGTGACTGGTCGTCTGTAAAAGGCTGGTCGTCCGCATATACTCGATCATCTGCGTAGGATTGGTCGTCTCCATATGACTGTCCAGCCAAAAATTCCGGATCATCTGTATCATACCGGTTATCCAAATATGAACCATTGCCCATATACATTCTATTGTCCGCATTCGTTCCATCGTCCACATACGCCTCGCCATCACTTTCCATTCGTTCTTTTATAAATGGCGGTTCCTCTGTGTTTAACCATTCTTCCGTTAAAAGCTTTTCCTCTGATCGCTCGCTCTTAACCGTCCAATCCCCCCGGCTCTTTTGTCCTTCCATAACCGGCGGTGTGCTTGCGGCGGCCTGTTCTTCCAGGCCCGCCAACTCCTCTGACAGCCGTTTTCTTATCTCATATTCCTCAGCCGATTCCATTAAATAACCGGTGCTCAGCGGTTCTCCGCAGTTATTGCAGTAGTTTCCTGATGTTTCATGTCCACATTTCGGGCAGATCATACCATCAATCCTTTCGTATTATTCCATGTGTAATCTGAATGCTTCTATCATAATAAAGTCCTGTCTTACCGTAAGTAATAAAATCATATTTCACCATAAGCGGCGGAATATTCGCCGCCGCGGCAGCCGCCAAATGAATGAACAGGCATGTCTGCCCGGCATTGATATTAAGTATACTATATTCACTGACGGGGAAGTATTAAGTTTCTCTTGCAAATTAGAGAATTATATGGACAGAAATGCAGAAAAACAGGAAGATTTTATTGACACAGCGGCGTTCTTATGAGATACTGGATTATATAGTTTTGATTACTACATATGGAGGTTCCAATATGAAGACTGCTATTTTGATTGATTCCGGCTGTGACGTTTCTGACGAGCTGGTTCAAAAATATCATATGAAGGTTATGCCCCTTCACATTATTTACCCGGAGAAGGATTACGTTGACGGAGTTGATATTTTTCCGGAAACGATTTATCAGAGATTTCCAAAGGAGATCCCCTCTACCTCCACGCCAAGTCCACAGGACGTTAAAAATATGGTGGAGGAAATGAAAGCGGAGGGCTATACTCATGTGCTGGCATTTTCCATTTCCAGCGGCCTTAGCGGTACGTATAATACGGTCAGCCACGTGCTCGGTGAAGAACAGGAACTGACTTCCTTTGTTCTGGATACCAGAAGTGTCTCCTTCGGCGCGGGAATTCTGGCGCTATGGGCGGCTATGAAGCTGGAGGAAGGCATGAGTTATGATGAGCTGACCGAGGCACTGCCGAAGAAAGTGAAGGAATGCAAGATATTTTATTACATGGATACACTGACCTATCTGCGCAAAGGCGGCCGGATCGGGCTTGTCACCTCAGTCGTAGGCAGCATGCTGAATTTAAAGCCGATTATCTCCTGTAATGAAGAAGGTGTCTACTATACAGTCGCCAAAATCCGGGGTTCCAGACAGGGACTTTCCAGACTTCTGGCGGAAGTAAAGGCCTTCGCGGGCGACGGCCCCTGCCTCACCGCCCTCTTAAACGGTGACGGAAAAGAAGCGGCTGAAGAACTGCGGCCGAAACTGCTCGCCGGTATTCCCCAGGGAACGCTGATCATGGAAAAGGCCATAACTGCCTCTCTGGCCGTGCATACCGGTCCCGGATTGGTTGGGATTGGCGCGCTTAAATTATAAAACACACATAAGATTGAATATAAGCAGACAAATAAAAATTCCCGGTCTCAAGCCAAGAACCGGGGATTTTTTTATTCTCCTGCTCTCAGCAATTATCTTTATACATAATCTTCCATTTTCATTGACAATCCCCATCTGCTTCTTTATACTTAGAGCAATGATTGTCACGAAGACAAGTTGTTTCCTCCAAGAGAAGACAGTTTCTTATATCGAAACAAAGGAGGTGAAAAATTGAATAACCGTAATGTAATAAGGAATTTCTTTAACCGACTTGCGCCGGACTGGATGGATGAGGATGAATTGGTCCCTGTCCGTGATGAGATCGTCCGCCGTTCCGCGCTTTCCGAAAATCGTATCATCCTTGATGCAGGGTGCGGAAAGGGTGTCATGGTTCCTCATCTCTTAAGCACGAATCCAAGCCGGCTTCTGGAGCTGGATTTGTCTGACGAGATGATACGGCTTAACCGCCTGCGCTGGGAGTATGACAGCCGCATTTCCTTTCTCTGTGATGATATTCTCACTGCTGACTTACCGGTTCCCGACGCTGTATTTATCTTTAATGCATATCCCCATCTTTTAGACAAAACGGCTCTGGCAAAAAAGCTTTCTCATCTGCTTCCCGCAGATGGAACCGTCGTGATCGCGCACAGCAGCGGAAAAGATTTCATCAATCAGATTCATCATGACAGCGGCGCCTGCGAGATGATTTCAATCCCTCTGAAATCCCCCCTGGAAGAGTATGAGCCATATGGCAAGTATTTTTCACTTACAGACTGGGAAGACAGTGATCGGCTGTATTACATGAAATTAACAAGAAAATAAAACACGAAATTCATGTCACGAAGACATCGTAAACTTAATGAATAAGTTTAGATCTTCGTGCTTTTTTATTTTGAGGAGGTATTTTTATGAATCAGACAGTAAAACTTACTATTTCCGGGGCCTGCGTGGCTCTCGGAGTCGTGCTGCCCATTGCATTTCACAGTATTCCGAATGCCGGAAGCATTTTTCTGCCCATGCATATTCCGGTACTCTTATGCGGTCTGCTCTGCGGCCCGTTATACGGTCTGCTCTGCGGCATTCTGGCTCCTTTGATTTCAAGCTTTGTCACCGGCATGCCGCCCATGGCCATCCTGCCGGGCATGACAGCGGAGCTTGCAGTCTATGGACTGATTTCCGGCCTGCTGATTCAAAAGCTGCCGGTTAAGAAACCGCTGGCCAGTATCTATCTCTCTTTAATTGCCGCTATGGTGTCGGGAAGAATTGTAAGCGGACTTTTGAACGGATTGATCTTCCGCGCAGGCCAGTACTCGCTTCAGGTCTGGGTTACCGGTTCTTTCATTACCGCGCTGCCGGGGATCGTCATCCAGCTGATTCTCATACCGGTCATGGTCGTCGCACTGCAGAAAGCCGGATTCTTTTCTACGAGACGAGTGACAGCATAAAAAATGCCATGACAGCAGGCGCCAGATTACCGGTATGGCCTGTTGTCATGGCATTGTATTTTTCTGTTCTAGACCCGGAACCTGTCATACTCTTTCCAGCAGTCCAGGCAAAGCTTCTTTCCGTCCTGAAGCCGCATCATGTGTTCCGCGGTGGTCTCTTTGCAGCAGTCGCAGGGACAGGACCGGAACAGCCTGGCCCTTTCCGGAATATGGCAGACAGCCTCTTTCACGTCAAATAAGTCTTCCGGTTCCCTCTTCTGAAGATACGCAAAAGACTCTTCCTTCGACGCAAAATCCGGACGTTCTCTTAACACCAGTCGGACGGACTTCCCTGTTTTCCGGTTATAAAAGGAAAACGCCTGCTTTCCCCTCATATGAAACAGCAGATTCCCCTTTCCAATGCTGCATCCCAGCACAACCTGGATAGCGTCCACGCCGCAGGCGTCATTCTCGGAAATACATACCACTTCCTCGTCCTCGGAAAATCCCAGTTCCAAAAGCTCCATTGCGTATAAGGCCGCTTTATATCCGATTGTCAGTCCGCCGCACACGTGACCATGAAATTTTGCACACTGTTCCCATAATTCTTTCTTCTCTTCTGCTTTCATTTAAAATTCCTCCATTTGATAAATACTGCACTCAATCCGGTCCGCAACAGGGACAAACGGCTGCAGTCTTCCATTCTTTAACAGATAAATGCGGTCTGATACCTTCGCCGCGCAGGTTAAATCGTGAGTCACCATCAGTATGCTGAATCCTCTGCTGTTCTGAAGCCCCTTCAGAAAACGCAGCACATTGGCCTTGCTCGACGGATCCAGCATGGAAGTGGGCTCGTCCGCAATCATCAGCGCCGGTTCCATGGTCAGCGCCCTTGCGATACAGATTCTCTGTTTCTGCCCTCCGGACAGCTTCTTCACTCTGGTATTGAGGAAATACGCCTCAGACGGCAGTCCCACATCACGAAGCGCCTGTTCGATCCGGTCCTTCACCGTATCTGCGTCAGCCTGGCCGGACAGAAATAAAGGCTCGCTTACCGCTTCCCGGACAGTCATGGAGGGATTCACGGATTCATTGCTGTCCTGAAATACCATCTGGACACCATGACTGCTCTTATGAAGCTGTTTATAGTCGGCGGTTTTACCGTCATACAGCACATTTCCTTCAAATTCATCCATATATCCGCCGAGTATTCTGGAAAGCGTCGTCTTCCCAACGCCTGATTTTCCTACCAGGGAGATAAACTCTCCGTGTTCTATCTCCAGACTGGCGTCCCGCAGTACGTCCTGCTTCCCATACCGCTTACCGATGTGCTGCGCCTCCATCAGCGTTACAATGCCGCCCCGGTTGCAGGCTACCTGCCAGCCACCGCCGTTTTCCGTGAGAGAAGGCCTTTTCGTCCGGCAGATATCCAGTCTCTGACAGCATCTTCCGAAAAACGGACAGCCTCCCAGCCCCTCTTCCTCTGCCGGCCTGATCCCCCAGATATCCTTCAGGAGATTTAAATCCATGGAGGCCCTTAAGAGCCCCTGGGTGTAGGGATGCTTCGGCCGCTCCAGAACCTTTTCCGTCAGTCCCGCCTCTTCCACCATGCCTCCGTACAGGATCATAATCCTGCTGCTCAGCTCCCTGGCCAGGCGCAGATCATGGGTGATGATCAGAAATGCAGTCCCGTGTTCCCGGTTAATCCTGCGGATCAGATCGATAAACGCTTTTCTGGAATTGGCATCCATGGAACTTGTCGGCTCATCTAAAATCACCATTTCCGGTGTCAGTGCCATAGCATTGGCCAGTAAAAACTTCTGCGCCATCCCTCCGGATAGCTGGTCCGGGTAGCGCTCTAAGTCCGTTTCCTCCAGCCCCACCATTTCCATCAGTGTTTTCATGCGCTCCCGGTGCTCTCTGGCCGGATATTTTTTAATCAGCGTTTCCCGGAGCTGCTCTCTCAGCCTCATGGAGGGATTCAGCCATTCTCCCGAATTCTGAAAGACGATGGAAAACAGTTCCATCCGAATCCGGCGCACTTCCTCCTCTTTCTTCTCATACAGGGAACTGCCGGCTATGACCACCTCACCCGCCACAGCCGCGTCCTCCTCCAGCAGACGGGACAGCGCCCGGGCCAGCGTCGTCTTGCCGCTTCCCGACTCTCCGGCTGCCGCCAGAATCTCCCCTCTCTTCATGGAAAAAGAGCATGGGCCCAGCGTAAATCCGGGATATTCCACAGACAGACCTTGTACATTCAGAATTTCATTCAGAACTTCACTCATATTTCCCTCATTTTATATTTATGTTTTTGCTGCTCTGTTCCTGTTAATTTCTCATTTTCCGTCTCATTCCTCCCGCAGCAGCCACTCCTCCAGAGCCTGTGACAACAGCCTTAAGCAGAGAATTGTGAGCACCAGCATTGCCACCGGCGGGATCAGCCACCACGTCCAGTAATTGGTGAAATAGATTCCCGTAAAGGAGGATGCATTCTGTATCATCAGCCCCCAGGACTTCGCAAGGGGATCGGACAGCCCCAGATACGCCAGGGAAGACTCCTGGATGATGGTCCTGCCGGTAACTGCAGCCGCATTGACTAAGAGCAGCGGAAGTATTTCACCCAGCATATGCTTTCTCACAATATACCACGGACTGGCGCCGTAGCTCTTTGCCAGCACCACGTATTTCCTGTTCTTTACGGACATCACCTTGGCGCGCACCTGTTTTGCAATGGATGCCCAGGAGAAGGCCGAGACGATCAGAATGATATTCCAGATACTCTGTCCCCAGAACGCTCCGATCACAATCATAACCGGAAGCTGCGGAACAGACAGAAACACATTGGTAATAAAGGAGAGGACCGCATCAGTCCTTTTTCCGCAGTATCCCGCGCATACGCCGAACAGTCCGCCTGCGGCAAAGGAGCAGGCGGCCGCTGTCACTCCCGTCATCATGCTCAGATAAAATCCCTTTGACAGCTGGGCAAAAATATCGATTCCCAGGTTGTCCGTTCCCAGAAAGTGGATGGCCGACGGCGCTTCCAGGGAGGCGCCGGAAGACTTAACCGGGCTGTGGGGGTACAGTGTCAGGCCATACAGGCAGACAGCCGCCAGAAGAAGCAGGAGGATGAAATACCTTCTGATTCGTTTCATCTCAATTCCTCCCGGTCAATCCCTGCGTTCAGCACGTCCGCCAGAAACAGGCTGGTGAGCACCAGAACCGTTGACAGCAGAAAAAATCCCTGTATCATCGTATAGTCCCTGTACCGCACGGCTTCCCGCATCACCAGCCCCAGCCCCGGATAAGCAAATACATTTTCGATCAGCAGTGTACCGCCAACCGCGGTTCCGACATTCAGGAAAAAACGAACCACAATCGGCGTCATACCGTTTCTGAATATGTAGCTCCATCGGATTCTTCCCGCTTTCAGCCCCTTGGCCCTGGCATTCATGAGATACGGTTTCGACATCACCTCCAGGAAGCTGGCTCTCGCCGTGAAGTAAAATCCGGGAAACATCACAATAACGAGGGACAGCACCGGCAGAAAGCCATGGGAGATCAGATCCCACGCCTTCTCCCCGCCCGTCTCGTATCTGGCAAATGCCGTCGCCCCGCCCGACAGAGGCAGCCATGAAACCTTTGCCGCCACCAGAAATAAGAGCAGCAGCCCGACCAAATAGGCGGGCACCTCCGTAAGGGCAGATAATATCCGAAAGGCCGCCCGGTCGAACCTTTTTTTCTGCATTCCAAACAGCGCCAGCGCCGTACCGGTCACCAGGCTCAGAATTAACGACACGCCCATGACAGAAAGGCTCCAGGGCAGGCGTTCCTTAAGCACAGTAGTCACCGGCTTTTTGTAATGGATGCTCAATCCAAGATCTCCGGTCAGATTTTTCCTGACTGTCTGTGCCAACTGCTCAGCGAGCGGCCGATCCAGGCCGTAATACGCCCTCATCTGATCCAGCTGCTCTTTCGAATACTCGGTATCCATGTCCTCGCCGGAAACCGATGAGGTATACAGAAGCGGATCTCCCGGCATCAGGCGTGGAATGAAAAAGTCAAACAGGTAAATCACCAGAAAGGTACAGATAAATAGTGTGATTCGTTTTCTCATAAACGTTTATCTTTCCATGTAGGACAGACGGGTCTGTTCCGTCTGCTGATACGCGTACGTCTTCATCCAGCCGTCGTAATAATCCTTGCGGTACATGGAGTAGGAGGACTGATTTGCAATGACGATCAGCGGGACTTCCTCGCTGACCAGATACTCCAGATCCTGAAACATCTGTCTGCGGGCCTCGAAATCCACTTCCTTCATCTGGTCCTCGGCCAGCTTCGTGATCTCATCGCTGCTGTAGCCGATCGGTCCCATGCTGTGCGGATTACCTCCCTTATTCTTCGAACGGTCGGAGAAAATGGTTCTCATATATTTCGGCGGATTATTGCCCCAGCCGCCATTGCCTACCAGCGCAAATTCATAGTTTCCCGCATGGACCATCTCATCACGGGAAGCCGAATCGTAGGCTGCAACCGTCACTTTTACACCGGCCGCCTCCAAATCCTGTTTGATAAGCTCTGCTATATCCACATCGGAGCCGCTGTCGGCCGCCAGAAGGGTCACTTCATAGTTTTTACTCTCCAGTGCGGACTTCGCTTTTTCCGGATCGTATGGGTAGGCCACAACGTGATCGTTGTAATAAAGGCTTCCCTGCGGAACGTATCCCGCGCTTCCCACGCTTCCGGCTCCGCGGAATACCTTGTCCACGACCGCCTGACGGTCCAGGGCCGCATACACAGCCTTTCTCTGGTCCAGATCGAGAAAACCGGGACATTTTTCAAAATTAATCAGGAGCTTGTAACCCATGTCATTGGCTTTTTCCACCACACCGATCCCCGGATCGCTTAAGTATTTATCCTTTAAATCAGCCGGCATGCCGGTGATGTCGATCTCGTGATTTTCAAATGCCAGAAGGGGATCGCTGACAGGAACAAACAGCACGCGGTCGGCTGCCGGTTTTCCGCCCTTGAAGTCATCGAACGCGGTGAATTCATAGCTTCCGGTGGCCCCGTCATAGGCGGTACACCGGTATGCTCCGCTGCCCGTCAAATATCCGTCGCCCGTGTAGGTGTTCGGATCTTCCACCTTCTCCCACACGTGTCTGGGAATAATCACAAACGAACCGATGCTGCTCAGCGTATCCGCAGCGGCCTCTTTTACCGTGATGGTAATCGTGCGGTCGTCCACAACGGTGTAATGGTCGATCAGGAAGCTGTCTCCCGCTCCCAGCGAGTTGGATACCGGCGGGTGTTCCCTGAAATAGTCTATGGTAAAGGCGACATCCTCTGTCGTCAGAGGCGTACCGTCGTGGAATTTTGTATCGGGAAACAGGGTAAACGTATAGTCACTGCCGTTCATTTCCCAGGACTGGGCAAGCCATGGAATATCTCCCGTCTCATCTTCGTCGATCAGGCTTGCAAACACCAGATTCATCTTGGCGCTTCCCGGGCCGCGGGATGCGTTTAAATAAGGGCTGGGAGCTCCCCAGTCCGTCCCTCCCGCCAGCTTGAGCGTCTCCACCAGATGGCCCTGTTTCGTCCGGCCTTCCGTATCCCCGTTCTCCGCCTCAGCAGCCTGTTCTGTATGATTCACTGATTCTGACGCCTGTACCGACGTCCCCGCCGCCGGCGTCCCCTGCTTTCCGCAGCCGGTTACTGCGGCCATCGCCATCATGGCTCCAAACATAAAGCTCACTAATTTTCTTGATCTCATTGCTTCCTCCATCTTATCTCTCCTGTATTTGTACCCTTCCCAGCTGTCTTTACTGCGGCGATTATGATGAAAGGCCCGTCTCACCGGACCGTTCCGCCTGACATAAAAAAAGCCACGAAAGCAGGCACCTGCAAAGCGGTGCGATATCCTTCATGGTATTAAGCTTCATCTTCATGATGACGTTAGGAATAGTTTATCATAGATTAGTCAAACTTTCCAGATTTTTTACACAATCGTTTGCCTAAAAAGAGAGAGGCGGATTTCCCTCCTCTCTCATCTTCTTCTCACGGTCAAATAGAAACAGTTCATTCCATCCCGGTATTCCATTCCAATCTTTGCTCTGTGTTTTCCAGCCGTCTCCGCGGCGATAGCCAGTCCCAGGCCGTAGCCGCTGCAGCTGCTTCTGGCGCTGTCTCCTCTGTAGAAACGCCGGAAGATCAGGGAACGTTTCTCTTCCGGTATGGGTTCTCCCTGGCTGTTCACCCAGAGCTTTGCCCGTTTTCTGCCTGCCGCCTCCAGCCTCACCACGGTTTTCCCTTTGGGAAGGGAGTATTTCACCGCGTTGTCTAAAAGCGCCTTGATCAGCTGTCCCACCTGATCCGGATCGCCCAGCATCTGCACCTCCTCATCCAGCTGATACTCCAGCTGCTTTTCCTCCTGATAGAAAACCGGTTCAAAGGTCAGCACCTTTTCCATCACCAGATCGCTTAGGCTGAAGAGATGGAAGGTACCCTTCTTCGGCGTGAGGGCGTCATTTTTGGCAAGCAGGAGCAGACTCTCCACCAGGAAACGCATCTCCCTGCATTCCTGAAGGATGTGCTCCAGCCATTTATCCGCCTCGGTGGATATGCCTGTATACTGTTCCTGAAGCAGCTCGGTGTTAGCCGTAATCACCGTCAGAGGCGTCTTCAGTTCATGGGAGGCGTCGGCCACAAACTGCTTCTGCATCCGTATGGACTCTTCCACCGGCTTGACGGCCCATCGGGAAAAGAAGTAGGACAGCACCAGGAAACCGATCCAGATACCGGCGCAGGCCAGGCCTCCGTACTGCATAACACCGTTTCGCAGGGTGTCCTCATAGGAGGTGTCGGCAAACGCGATCATATATCCGGTGGGGCGGCTGACCCGCAGATACCGGAGATGGTAGCCCTCCAGAAGCCCCATGTCCTCCTCGCCGGCCATTCCCAAAAACGCCATTTCCTCTAAGAATTCCTGTCCCGGAAATGCTTCATAGCCGCCTTCCCACGGCGTCACCATGCCATCCTCCCCCACCATAACGGAGAAATACGGCGTCTGCGCAGGCGAACGGGTGGTGAAGATCAAGGGATGCTCCTCCTGCGACACCACCTTCGCCAGCGCCAGCCTTCCCTGCGCGCTGACCCGTTTCTCCATGACAAATGCCACCGCACAGAAGGTAATCCCGATGACCGCCGTCACGATCAGCATGTTATAGCAGATAAATTTCATCCGAAGCCTGCTTATCTCCTTCATTCCCGTCCGCCTCCTCCATTCTTCTCCATGATCCGGTATCCCAGTCTGCGGATGGTCACAATCACCACATCCGCATTCAAAAACTCCAGCTTCTTTCTCAGAAATGAGATGTATATCTCCACATTGTTATCGACCGCCTCGCCGTCGCTGCCCCAGATCTTCGAAAGGAGCGTCTCCTTGGAAACTACCATGTCGCGGTTCACGAAAAGGATCCGGAGGAGGTCATACTCCTTCTTACCCAGCCGGATGCTTTTTTCCGGCCCATTTAACGTATAGTCCGCCTGGTTCAGCGATATGTTGCCCAGGCTCAGGCATTCCGGGATCACCTCTCCCCGGCGCCGTAATATCGTCTTCATCACGGCCAGCAGCTCCTGCATGTCAAAGGGCTTTGTCAGGTAATAATCGGCTCCGCTCTCCAGCCCCAGCACCCGGTCGTCGATCTCGCTCTTTGCAGTAAGAATCAGCACGGGAACGGAACAGCCGCTCTTTCGGGCCTTCTTAAGCAGTGTGATCCCGTCCATTCCCGGCAGCATCAGGTCCAGCACGGCCGCGTCATAACCGCCGTCCGTGAGCAAAAAGTATCCTGTATTCCCGTCCCCGCAGATATCACAGTCATACCAGTGTTTCAGGATGTCACGGATGGATTCCGCCAGCCGCCGGTTGTCTTCCACGATCAGTACACGCATTTTTTTCATCTCCTTATAACAGAAAAATCCATCTGTATTCTCTCTCAATTCTACGGAGAATGCAAGAGAACACCGATGGATTTTACAGATAATTCACAAAACAGCGATTTATCGCCCTACCGTCCCCGGATTTCCTTTCTCATAAAGCTGATATAGGAGACGGCAAAGACTACGGCGGTCAATGCCAGCAGGCCCGTCAGGTGCGGCCATACCAGCAGCAGACTCTGTCCCAGGGACAGGTATCCATTTATAGCGCCCGACAGCTGCTGCGGAAGTATGATGTTGGTGGAGCGCACCTGCGGATTCATGATGGTCGATACCGCCTCACTGTACAGATAGTACGGGGAGAGCCGGTTCAAATTCATCTGGCAGTTATAATTGGCCAGAATCTGCGATGCGGTCGCCGTCTGCCCCATGGGGTAAAGTACGTTGGCTGCGATGCTGACGACCAGCGTCATAAACAGGGCGAAAAAGATCCACAGCGCAATCACCACCATAGCCGACGTGGCCGCATGGCGGCACAGCACGGAGAACAGGATAGAGAGCGCCAGCCAAAAACAGATATAGACGGAAGTAAAGAACAGCAGGACGAGCACCCGTCCCAGTTCCTCCCCCGATGGCGGGATTCCCGTGGCCAGCAGCCCCACCGCTCCTGCGATCAGTCCCATGGAGAATACCATCAGAAAGATGATGGTGGCTCCGGCCAGAAACTTGCCGTTAATGACCGCATCCCGGTAAATCGGCTGGGCCACAAGGCGGTTTAAGGTTCCTTCCGAGCGCTCGCTGTTGATGGCGTCAAAGCCAAGCGCCAGCCCGACAAAGGGGCCTAAAAGCGCAATAAACGAGGTGAACGAAGGAATGGAATTCCCGCTCAATGTAAACAGTTTTAAAAAGATGTAGCCGGAGTCAGACGCCGTCTCCGAGGAGAGGCTGGAAAGCGCTCCGTAAATGCTGGCACAGCTGGTTAAAAGGATTAAGAGCAGCACGATCAGGAACCGTTTGCTGTGAATATGGTCCGACATCTCCTTGCGGTATAAGGCGCCCATGCCGCTCATTCCCGAACGGACGCCTCCGCCCGCACCGTCACTCCTCTCCCTGGCGCTGTTCCCTGCCGAAAGAAAGGAAGCCTTTACTTTTCCTTTGATTGAGACTGCCATTTCCCTTCTCTCCTTTCTCAAAATACGTGCGGTAGATCTCATCCAGATCATTTCCCCTCTGCCTCAAATGGCACAGGCTGTAGCCGCCCTCCAGCGCCTTTCGGTTCAGTTCACGGCTTAAGTCCGAGCTGGAATAGATCACATAGAAATCCCCGCTTCGCTCTATTTCCTCCACATTTCCCAAGTGCTCCAGAAGCTCTTTAAAGCCCCTGTCGTCCGGGATAGCCGCGGCCTCCAGCACATAATGTCCCTCCCGGCGCATCTGCCCGGCCAGATCGTCGATCCTTCCGCAGGCGATCAGCTGCCCCTCTACAAACAGGCCCACGCGGTCGCACACCTGCTGAATCTGGTAGAGCTGATGCGACGAGATCAGAATGGTCCGGCCATCCTCCTCCGCCAGGCTCCGGATTAAAAACATGAGTTCTCTCATCCCCTCCGGATCGATTCCCAGCGTCGGTTCATCCATGATCACCACCTTGGGGTCCTTCATCAGTACATCCGCGATCCCCAGACGCTGCTTCATGCCCCGGGAATACGTTCCCGTCTTCTGGTCCGCAGCCCCGGTCATGCCGACTTTCTCCAGCAGATCTCCGATCCGGTCTTCGATCACCTTCTTCGGCAGCCCGTTTAACTGCCCCGTAAACCTGAGGTTCTCCCGGCCGGTCATATCGGAATAGAAGCCCACGTTATCCGGTAAATATCCTACCATCCGTTTCACCTCGATGGCCTGTCTGGTGCAGTCCTTACCATCGATCGAGGCGCTCCCGGCCGTCGGCTCCGTCAGACCTAAGAGCATCAGGGTCGTGGTCGTCTTTCCGGCCCCATTGGGCCCCAGAAGCCCGAATACCTCTCCCCTGCGAATGGACAGCGACAGGTCGCTGACCGCCTTCTTTTCCCCGTAAGCCTTGGTTAAATGGTCCGTTTTTATCATCATTTCATCTTCATAATTTGCAGCAATGTCCATAACAATGACCCCTTTCCGGCGTGACAGCCCTTTCGGCTATCTTCTGCCGTATTTACGGAACACGTAGCCCAGTCCGCCTGCGGTACACAGGATGATTACGACCGCCACGATGCCCCAGATAGTGCTGGTCTTCACGGACACACGGAAATCCGCGCTGGATTCCGCCTGCTCACATTTTGCCGTAAAGGTATTCACATAGTCTCCGGTGATGGCCTCAGAGCCCGGTTTTACGTGGGCGATGACTTCCGTCGTGGAACCGGCGGGAATGGACGGGATCACGTTGTTTTCCAGGTTATAGGTTACGGTCCATCCGGATGGCAGGGAGGAATTTAAGGATACGTCCTGTAAATCCACATTGCCTGTATTCGTCACATTCAAGGTTACGTCCGATTCTTTTCCCGCATAGGCGTCAAAGCTCAGCCGCCCATCCGGCGTTCCCACCTTCAGGCCGTAGCTGCCGGTGATCACCACCTTTAAATCCGTGCTGAGAGTCTCCTCCGCGGAAACCGCGCTGCATGAAATATCGTATTCCCCGGCGGCGATTCCCTCCGGCGGTGTGACGGACACGGTCATGCCCTTGCTGGTGCTGGATTCCACCTCGATCGCCGCCACCTTTGTGGTCTCTCCCGTTGGGGTGAAGCTCACGTTCCAGCCTGCCGGCGCGTTGGAAGAGAGGCTGTAGGACTGGCTCTTCAGTCCGTTGTTAATCAGCGTGGTGCTGAAGCTGAAGTTGGTTCCGGTGGTTCCTTCCTGCTGCGGATACTCCGAGGTAAAGCTTCCCTTTCCCGCCTTCATCTCATTGACAAGGAAGGAGATGGACAGTGTGTCGGAGAGGCCGCTTGCCGAGGAGGCGCCTACCTCGACTACGTAGGTTCCCTCTGTTAGTTCCTTTGGTACGGTTACATGAAGCGTCATTTCTGCTCCGGCCTCGCCGTTCTTTACATGGATGCGGCTTACCTGGTAATTACCGCCCTGGAGGTATCCCTCCCAGCCGTCGGGCATGGCGGACACTTTAACATCTGCATCCAGACCGGAGCCGGTGTAATTATCCAGTGTGACCGGGATATTTAAGTTATCCCCGGGCTTAACGGATATTCCGGGATAATCGGTGCTCAGCTTCAGGCCCTCGGCCGCATACGCCGTATGTACATTCAGGAACAGGAAAAGCGCCGCCGCCAGAAAAACAGCCAGAAAAGCCCATACCCTTCTTTTTTCGTTTCGTTTGCTTACAATTGCTTCCTCCATAATATCCTCCTTTTGATGCGTCTTCGGCATCCGTATTTTTCTTAAGAAGATCATATCGAAGAAACCTTTAATGAACCTTTAATAAGTTTGAAAATACTGTGAAACAAAGAGACGGCGGCAGAACGTTTTTCATGCAACGTTCTGCCGCCGTCTCTTTTATAAGCCTCCCGGCCAGGTTCCCGGGCTGTCGGACCGCATTAATCGTTATCGGGCAGGAGCTTTATGGTGACCATAATGTATTTCAGGAAGGCTCCCTCTTCCAGCTTTATGTCTGTCGGATGCGTCTGGTTTGGAAACTCGTAGGTTCCCTCTTCCACCTCCAGATAGAGCCAGTTATAAGCCGCCTCTCTCGCATTCTCCACAGCATCTTCCAGATCCGGTCCGTCCGCCTCACAGCACTTTAAGTCCGGAAATTCCACATGATATCCCTTATCGTCCCTATGGGGCGTAAAAACAGCAGGGTAAGTAAATGTCATAATCAATTCCTCCAGCATATATGATAAACAGTATTATTATATACTTATTCTGCCCCATTGTACAGATTTTTATCAGAAGCTTCTTCGTCACTGTACACGCCGCCGGCTGCCGCCTGTTCTCTCAGCAGGTTGATAAACAGATCGATTGCCGGCGTAACCCACTTATTTTTATGATAGGTGCATACCGTGGTGATCCTGTTATTCTCTATGGAAACGGGAAGCTCCCGGATCAGCCCGCACCGCAGCTCCTCCTCCACCGTAAAACGCGGCAGGTAGGCGACGCCCAGATTCCCGGCGACACTTCGTTTTATGGCTTCCGTACTGACAAGCTCCATCTCTCCGTTCAGGGTGATGTCTGATTTTCTCAAGTATTCCTCAAACTGTCTGTGGTATAAGCTGTTTTTGTCCATGGTCAGCAGGCAGATATCCTTTCTCTGGCCCTTCGTTATGAAATCACACGCTTCCTGCTTCAGTTCCATGCTGCCTGCTAAAACCAGCTGGTAGTCACGCAGCTTCTCGACAACGAGGGAGGCACCGTAACCGCCGATATCGTAATGCACCCCAAGATCCACGATGCCGCTGATGATCTGCTCACGTATCTCGTAGCAGTTGGGCGTCCGGAGAGACAGCTTTACATCTGGGGCCAGTTTGCGAAACGCACTTAAGACCTGGTGCATCTGATACGACAGCAGCGTCTCCGGCATGGCGATTCTCAGGGTGCCAGCCAGCAGATGGCCGCACTTTCCGTAATTTTCCATCTGCCGGACGGCCTCCAAAACCGCGTCGATATAAGGCAGCAGCCCTTCCCCGGCCTGAGTCAGCTCCATCCTCCGTCCGATTTTTTCAAACAGCTTGACAGACAGTTCCTGCTCCAGCAGCTGCATCTGCAGGGTGATGGTGGACTGGGCGTAATTCAGCCGCTCCGCCGCTTTTTGAAAACTGCCGGTCTCGAGAATGGTTTTGAAGGTGGTTAAGTATTTCAGCTCCATATGGTGCGCCTTTCCAAAATAGTTCAGTAATATCGAATTATCAGTTTCTTATTATCTATTAGACCGAAGCTTCTTTTTCCGCTATTATAGTATAGAGAAGGTGGAACGTCAAGAATTTACAGATCATTTTAGGGAGGTAAGATATTATGATAGAAATCAGAACCTATTCCGATAAAGACAGGGAAGAGGTGATACGCCTTGTCCTGCACTGCCAGAACGATGGAACCCGCCCGTCTGTGTCGGTAGACGATCAGCCGGAGCTGCGCCGTATTCCGGAAAAGTATATGGACGGCGGCGGTAACTTCTGGGTGGCAAAGGATAACGGAAAAACAGCGGGCAGCATCGGCCTGATGAAGTTTGGCGATGGAACCGCTGTTTTGAAAAAATTCTTTGTCTATGAGCCCTACCGGGGCGCCCCCTGCCACCTGGGCAGACAGCTTTACGGAACTCTTCTGGATTATGCGAGAACCCACGGCGTGAAGCAGCTGATTCTGGATACGCCGAAAAATACGGACCGTGCCCATAAATTTTATGAAAGGGCCGGGTTTACGAAAATAGAGAGAGCGGACGTACCGGTGGTTTATGACTTTCCTTATGAGGACAGTGATTTTTTCCGGCTGGAAATCTGATCCCTCATCAGCCTTTCAAAATCTCCCGCGGGCATAGGCCTGGCAAAATAATAGCCCTGCACATAGTCGCATCCGGTCTCGCCGAGACGATCCAGCTGTTCCTTTGTCTCCACGCCCTCTGCCACCACGCTTAAGTGCATCCGGCGGGCAAGCTCCATAATAAACTGCAGCACGCCCTGATCCGCAGGTTTCGCCGTCTCACTCCGGATAAATGTCATATCCAGCTTCAGGATATCGATCGGCATCTGATTCAGCATATTCAGGGACGAATAGCCGCTTCCGAAATCGTCCATTTCGATGACAAAGCCCAGTTCCCGCAGATGGCTGACCGTCTCGATGATCTGTCCCGGGTCCTCCGTGTAGGCGCTTTCCGTAATCTCAAGATGGAGCCGGGAAGGCGTCAGGCCGTATTTACTGACGGTGCGCACCATGATATCCGCAATATCCGCGTGATAGATATCCGCACGGGATACGTTCACGGAGACAGGCACGGGCGGGTAGCCCTCATCGTCCCATCTGCGCAGATAACAGCAGGTCTTATCCCACACATACTGATCCAGTTTTGTGATAAATCCGTTCTTTTCAAACAATGGAATAAATTCCGCCGGCGACTGGAATCCCCATTCCGGATGCTTCCAGCGCACCAGCGCCTCGGCTCCGGCCATGGTCTCATCACAGATCCTGTATTTCGGCTGCAGATAGACTAAAAACTGGCCTTCTTCCAGAGCCGTCTCCATGCTGTCTATGATGGCCTGCTGCCGCAGCAGTTCATCCCGAAGCTTATCATCGTAGGCGGCAAAATAGATTCCGTACTGGCCCTTGATACTGCGCGCGGCCAGAAGGGCGCGGTCGCACATCTGATCCACCGTCACCGTCTGGCTCTCGACGGAATAAATACCCCATTTCACCGCGACATTTTTAGCATTCTGAAGTTTATTGATCTCATCACTGGACCGGATAAACATCTCCGCCGTAAACTCCTGGTCAAATTCCAGCAGGCACGCGAACTGGTCCGCGCTCAGGCGCCCGCAGATCCCGCGTTCTCCCACCTGTCTCCGGTACATATCCGCAATCCCACACAACAGCCGGTCTCCGGCGGCCACACCGAATACATCGTTAATCAGCTTGAAATTCTCAATATCGGAGCAGATGATATAATAGTTCCTCCCCGGATTCTGGCGGAGAGTTTCCCTCACGCGCTGATAGAAGAATTCCTTGCTGTAGAGGCTGGTAAGCCGGTCGTACTGAAACTGATTGATCATAGCAGCGGTTTCCCGTAGATGGATGATGCTCGCCACCCGGTGCCGGATAATCTGGGGCTTATATGGTTTTGCCACGTAATCGGTGGCCCCATGAGACAGGGCCGCCACCTCATCCGCCTCGCTGTCGCTCTGCGTCGTGACAATCACAGGGATGGAGGCCAGGGCCGGATCGGCCTTCGCAATCGACAGGAACGTATATCCATCCATCACAGGCATGGTGATGTCCAGCAGAATCAGGGAAATCTCATCCTTTCTTTTCTCCAGAACATCGAGGGCCTGCTGCCCGTTTTCCGCTTCCAGAACCGTATATTCCAGAGAGAGCAGCTCACTTAACATCAAACGATTGATTTCATTATCTTCCACGACCAGAATAGTCTTATTTGCGGGCATGTATTATTTCCTCTTTTCTTCGGGCTGCCATGGACAGAAAGGTACACCGGCTGCTCTGTCCATGACCGGTCCAGTTTATTATACCAAAAGAGACTGCTCAGCACAAGTGATCTTCTGCAACACATGTCAAATATTCTGCCACGGTCTCATACAGCAGCTCCGGATCAATCGGCTTTGCCAGATGTCCGTTCATCCCCGCCGTCTCCGCCTTTACAATATCTTCATGAAAGGCGTCCGCCGTCATGGCGATAATCGGTATCGTCCCGGCTCTCTCATGCCCGGAGCTGCGGATCGCAGCCGTTGCCTGGTATCCGTCCATCACCGGCATCTGCACGTCCATCAGGATCAGATCGTAGGTGTCCCCGTCTGCCAGGAATTTGTCCAGGGCTGCCCTGCCGTTTTCCGCCCAGTCCACCGTGATTCCGATCATCTGCAGCAGCTCCACCGCTATCTCACGGTTTAAATCATTATCCTCCGCCAGCAGCACGTGATGGCCCGCCAGTTCGGGGCGGTGGTTCTTCTCGGCGGGAACGCGGACCGCTCTGTCAATTCCGGTTACGGACAGAAGGGCATTATAAAGTGTGGAGGCAAAGACCGGCTTGGTCAGGAACATATCCACACCCGCTTCCCGCGCGCGCACTTCCACATTCGTCCAGTCGTAGGCCGTTATAATAATGATGGTTGTTTCCGGCCCTACCTCCGCCCTCACCCTGCGGGCCACCTCAACGCCGTCGATATCCGGCATTTTCAAATCTGCGAGGCACACGTCGTAGTCCGTACCGCTTTGGTGGGATTCACGAATCCGGTTCACACACTCCTGTCCGGTCAGTACCCAGTCAGACAGAATACCCATCTTCTTCAGCATCAGCGACGCATGAATGCAGCTGTCCCTGTCGTCATCCGCGATCAGCACCTTAAGCGATTCCAGTTCGTGCTGTTTCTGCGGGATCACCCTGTCTTTATCCGGCGGCGTTTGAAAATCCAGTTCAACGGTAAACACGGTTCCTTTTCCCACCTCACTCTTCACGGTGATGGTACCGCCCATCAGAGTGACCAGGTTCTTTGTAATCGGCATTCCCAGTCCGGTGCCTCCGAGTGTCTGGCCGGCGCCTAAATTCTCCTGCTCGAAGGGAACAAACAGGCGGTCCAGAAACTTTCCGCTCATGCCCGTTCCCGTATCACTGACGGTAAAACGAAGGCGCATCCTGTCCTCCGTCCTCTGGAGCTGACGGATCTCAAGGCGGATCGTTCCGCCTGCAGGCGTGAATTTCAGGGCATTGGACAGCAGATTCAGCAAAATCTGATTCAGTCTCAGGGAATCACCAATCATGACTGTCTCTGATAAGTCAATCAATGGTACGGTAAATATCAGTCCTTTGGCATCCGCCTGCGGATATATAATGGAGGAGATGGACTCTACCACATTTTCCAGATTAAAGGTCTCCTGGGCAATCCTGACCTTTCCCTCGGAGATTTTGGACATATCCAGGACGTCGTTAATCAGTGCCATCAGATGCTTGGAGGAATAGCCGATCTTTTCGAGGCAGTCCTCCACCCGCTTCTGGTCGTCGATGTAAGCCGCCGCAATGGTGGTCATCCCGAGGATGGCGTTCATGGGCGTGCGGATCTCATGGCTCATCCGGGAAAGGAAATCCGTCTTCGCCTGATTCGCATGTTCCGCCACCGCCAGGGCATCCTTTAAGGCTTCCGCCTGCTCCGTCAGCTTCTTCTGCATCTCCCGCAGCTCCGTCACGTCGGTGATATCGATAAAGATAGCAAGATAGACCGGGCTGCCATTCTGCCAGTCGACGCAGGTGGCATTGACCTGAAGATACATATTCTGACCGGACCGGGCTTTAACGGATATGACAAAATGTACAGGAGCGCCTTTCCGAATCTCCTCCCCATACTTTAAAATGATCTCCATATTGACGTCGATATTGCGCTGGTACAGGGGACTGCTCTCCCCCTCTTCACCGAAATACTCCATGAAGCGTGCATTGGCGGAAAGGAGTGTTAAGTTCATGTCAGGGTCAATGCGGTATTTTGCTACAAATCCCGGCAGGCTCTCGTATGTCACGGACTGCTCTTTCTGTATCTTTACCAGATTGTCAATATTGGTCATGACCGAATATGCCACCTGATAGCCGTTTATGTACTCCCTGGCAAACTGAGTCGATAACTGTACCCAGACGAAATCACCGTTCCTCCTGCGCATCCGGGTGACCAGCTGATACCCGCCTTCCCCAGCGTTTAATGCGGCCAGTACCGTCTCCGTAAGCTCTGTCCACAGCGACGGATCACTCTGATAATACAGGTCGGGCCTGTTATGATATGCTTTTTCATATTCCTCCTTGGGCCATCCGATCAGATCATAATAGAACTCGTTGGCCCAGATCAGTGTAAAATGTTCATCCAGCAGGTGCTTGCTCACGCTGACCTTCAGCAGATGCATCAGCGTGTTGTATTCATAGCCGGCGGCCAGTATATCCTGGCTGCTGCTCCCGGCAGCGCTCTCTTTTTCCTGTTCTGTCATTACCAGATTCCTCCCTGGCCGTCTTCGTAATTCATAAGCAATCGCCGGCAGCCTTGTTCATATTAGTTCCTTTCATCTTAGCATAAAATGTCCTAAAACTCAACGGACATCTGGTATTATCGGCCGCGGAATGATAAAATAACAGAAAACACACTGCACTATGGGAGGTAAAAAACAGTTGGTCAATGATAATCAATACTCGAACCTGATATACGAATACTTTCTTGTACGTTTTCACTCTCTCTATTACAAATACGGGAATACACTCCCTTCTATCGATATCCTCTGCCGTGAATTCAATGTCTCTGCCCAGACCGTGAAGGCCGCCCTGCGGCGTCTGCGCGCAGAAGGCTATATCTCCATGCATAACGGCACGGTTACCACCGTCATCTTTCAGCAGACAAGGCAGGGGGCTGTGGACTTCATCCTGAACTATTTTTCCGAGCGGTGGGCAGATTTTTACGATCTCTACTCCTCTGCTGAGCTGGTGTTTATCCCCATGCTGGTGGAGGGGCTGAAACGGATGGACGAGGAAGATCTGGCTCTGCTTTCCCATCTGGAAGATAGGGCGGAGGCCGACGACCTGGTCCATTTCTACTGCTGTGTCCTCCAGAAAATAGAGAATCCGCTGGCTTTAAACCTCTATTGGGAAACGAACCTGTATCAGGGGTTCCCCTTTGCCAGGCTGGAACCGCAGCCTATCCATTTCGATACCGGTCTGGTGCGCAGACGGTTAAAGGTTTTGATGAGCCGTGTATATGAAAAAGACTGGAAGGGTGTACAGGCCGCCCTCCTGGAGTACCAGCAAAGTGATATCCATGCAATCCAAAAAGCTCTGGGGCCATACATACGCCCTCTGCCGAAGGAGTCGCAGATCCCCTTTGTCTGGCGTGTGTACCACAACCGCCCGCAGATCTGCTACAATCTCGCTTCCCAGATCCTCCATGACATCTATCTGGGGGAATTCCGGGAAGTGCAGTATCTGCCTTCCTATGAGAAGCTGGCGGAAAAATACGGTGTATCCGTCAGCACGCTGCGCCGCACCATTGCCATGCTGAGCCAGGCCGGCGCCTGCCGCACCATCAACGGTAAGGGCACCCGCATCTTCACCTTGGGGGTCCCCTGCGATCCACCGGATTTTAATAGCCCCGCAGTACGGCGGAATCTGGCATTTTTCGTTCAGTCCTTTGAGATTCTGATCTATTCCTGTGATGGGGTGACCCGGTCTTTTCTGACCGCTTTGAGTCCGGACAGAAAAGCCGCGCTGATCGGGTGTCTGGAAGAATGCCTGATTACCAGACGCGGGGAGCTCTCCTTCTGGTGTTACTTGATCCATGTCAGCCAATACAGCCATCTTGCCGGTATCCGGCAGATCTACCGGACCGTCTATCATCTCTTCCTCTGGGGATATCCTTTAAAGGCGTCCTCCGGAGCTTTGCCGGATTTGGAGAGGGCAACGCAGCATTTTGCGGAATCCCTGGTCATGCATCTGAAGGAAGATGAAATTGAGCAGTGCGCTGCCGATGTAAAGGATTTTCTTACCAGACAGTTCCCGGCCGCGAAGCGCTACTTAATCCGGCATGGCATTCAGCCGGAAGAGCTCCGGCTCTCACCGGCCATACGGCTGTTTCTTACGGATGGGGATGGGCCGGAATCCAGGACCGCCGATAAGGAACTTCCATCCGACAGCTAAACAAAAGAACCCCCGGTTCGATCACACGAACCAGGGGGTACAGCTCCATCAGTATTTTCTGCTCCGGTATTCCGCCGGATTCATTCCCGTCTCTTCCTTAAACACCTTGCTGAAATGGCTTACATTGCGGTAACCAACCTCCTGCGCCACATCTCCGATCTTTTCATTTCCTTCCCGCAGCTTTCTCATGGCAATTTCAATTCGCAGCTTTCTCAAGTATTGAACGAAATTTTCTCCTGTATTTTTCTTAAAATAGTTGCAGAAGTAGTTCTTTGACATATTCACGTAATCGGAGATTTCATCCAGGCTTAAGTCCTCGCCGTAGTGCTTGCTGCAGTAATCCTTTACCATGACAATCACCTTGTCTGCACCTGGTTCCGCCTCGTGATCCGGCGTATTCTCCCCAAAGATCTGGATCAGAAGCCCCTCCGTGTACCGTGCCAGAGCTGACAGCGTCGTATATTTCTTTAAATCTTCAACCGTAAGATTATCCAGAGCATACCGAAGACCGCCGTCTGTTATGGGGATCTCCGCCTTTATGAGAAGGAGCAGCTCATAGACCGCCTGATAGACCAGCCTCGGACTTACGGCCATCTCGTCCTTCCAGATCCGGACGCACTGGCGGAAGTAGGCGATCACCGCTTCCCGGTCCTTTTCATGGAGCCATTGTTTGACGATCACCGAATCGAGAAGAAAATTCTTCCGCTGCTCTCTGTAAAATGCCGCCTCGCCGCACTTGACTATCTTCCCGGTGAAATCCATATAAAAATGGAACCACTCCGTCTCCCTTATCTTTTTAAAGCTCTGATAGAGTTCCTGGTAATTATGGCACTTCTCTCCCATGTAGATTACGGCGGGAATCCCTGCGGTATCAAGCTCTTTTTTCACCAGGGCCAGCTGGTTATACGCACCGCCGGCCGGAAGCAGAAGGATGAGTTCATCCATTCCCTGCTCCGCGAAAAGAATGAACTTTTCCCGAAACGCGCTTAAAATATCCCTGGCCATGCCGTTTCCTTCCATTCCGCCGTCCATGGGCAGAAGCCTGATCCGTGCAGTCAGGAACTCTCTCGGAAGCTTCAGCTGCATGGCTTCCGCCTCCTGCTTTGCCTCCTCCGCCGAAAGCTTTCCGTTCAAGAACTTGAGAAAGACGCTCTTTCCCAAATCCGGAAGGATCTCCCCATACTTCTTCTGCACCTGCTGCGCGGTTCTCTCCCTGTATATGCACTCCGCGAGTTCCTTCATTGTCTTTTTGACATTCTCCACATTGATCGGTTTCAGCAGATAGGCATACGCCCCGTAATTCAGCGCATCGACCGCATACTCGAACTCACGGTAGGCCGAAAGCACCACGATCTTCGCAGTGCTCCCCCGCTCTTTCAGCAGCTGAATCAGTTTGATTCCATTGATGCCAGGCATGTTGATGTCCACCACGGCGATGTCCGGCTCTATGCGGCCGATCAGCTCCAGCGCCTCTTCCCCGTTCCCGGCGTCTCCCACCACCTCGATCTCCGGGCAGCAAAGGGGAATCAGCTTTGTAAGCGCCTCAACGGTCAGTAATTCGTCATCTACTACAACGGCTCTAAGCCCCATATTCCTTCTCCTCCAAGAGTGTATCTGAAAATTCATTCCAGTCCCATACACAGACGGACGCTGCAGTAACGGCCTTCCAGTGAACGAATCCGGATGCCGCTTCCTGAATCGTAATTCAGCTTCAGCCTGCTGTGAACATTCGTCAGGCCAATATGGCCCGGCGTCTCCTGCCCCTCTGCCAGCATCTCCTCCAGCTGTCCGAGCCTCTGCGCGCCGATTCCCACGCCGTTGTCTGTTATGGTAAAACAGATTCTCCCCTCAATCACTTCCCCCTGTATCAGCAGCTTTTTGGCACCCTTCTTTTCCTTGAGACCGTGGCGGATCGAATTCTCCACGACCGGCTGAAGGATCAGCTTGGGAACCCGGTAAGAAAGCATCAGCTCCGGAATATCCCGCTTCCACTCAATTCCATGGTTAAAGCGGATATTTTGGATTTCAATGTATCGCTCGATATACTCCAGTTCCTTCGAAACCGGCACCATATCGGACATCTCATACAGGATGTAATCGAACATTCCCCGGAGAGAGTCAATCGCAAAAATAATCTCCTGATTCCGCCCGAGAATCGCCAGAGAGGTTATCGACTGCAGCGTATTATTCAGGAAATGAGGATTGATCTTGGACTGCAGCGCCTCCAGCTCCGCCTGCTGCTTGCTCACCCTTATGGCGTACACTTCATTGATCAGATTCTCAATCTGCTGTGCCATATGATTAAAGTTCTTATTCAGGATATCGATTTCCTCATAACCGCTGTTTTCATCTACCTGGATATAGAATTCACCCTCTCCGAACTTCTTCATGCTGTCACTGAGCGTCCGTACCGATCTGGTACACTTCCATCCGATATAGACGGAGATAAAAATAACCAGAGAAATGGCGATAATGCTTGTGATCACGGTGAAATGGCGGATCGTTGCCAACTGTTTCTTTATCTCCGACAGGTCAATCTGGTAAGCTACCTTCCAGTTATTGGCCTCTATCTTTGCAAAGGAAAGAAGCATCATATTATCGATCTCATTGGTTGCACTTTCCGGACTCCAGTCGTAATCCGGGCACGGAAATGTGCTGCTGGGCGCATAAAACAGTTTGCCCTTTCCGTCAATTAAGTAACAGCCGTACTGCTCCCACAGCTGCTGCCTCTTGCATATTTTATCGATCCGGTCAAAGTTCAGGACGTAAATCATCGTGGCCAGCGTCTTGCTCCCGTCCGCATCCTTAATGGGGAAGCAGACCAGCATCTCCTCTTTTCCGCTTCCTCCATAGACGTAGTCTTTGTTTTTCGCCGACAAAAACTCCATATTATACTTCTTCATCTCGTCACACCGGCTGACAATCTCCCGGATCAGGTCCGAACCGTAATTCACATTGCCAATCCCCGAATCCTGGCAGTTGAACTGGAAATTGTCTGATATGATAATGATATTGTGAATGTCGTTGTCATTCAGTATGGCCTGCTTCATCTTCCCCTGAATCTTTCTGACGTGCTCATAGCGCTCCGCCTGGGATTTCCGGTTGCATTCCCTGATATCCTCCCGCAGGGTGATGTCGCTCCGGAAGAAGTTCATGGCATTTACCGCGTCCTCAAAGTATACATTTAAACTGTCCGCGATCTGGCTGGTCAGCAGACCGATCTCTTCCATCTTCTGCCGTTTCGCCATCGAATACGACATGCGGTAGGATACACTGCTTAAAACGGTTATCGCCCCCAGTATCAGTAGTGTATACAGTATAATGATATGAAATCTCATACTCCTGAAAACATGCTTAAAATGCCTCACTTCTCAAAGTCCTCCTCCCGGCTGCCATACAGAATACTACATCGGGTTAGTGCCTCCCGGCGTAAATACGCCATGCATAGCACCCGCTCTCTACGCCAGTTGCACGCCTGCGAAGCTAGCCGTAGGCCCCACTACGCCGTCGCTTCGCAGACGCACACCTGACGCAGATATCAGGCACTATACAAGGCGCATTTACGCCGGGAGGCACTAGCCGTCTGAATCTTCAATAGAAATTCAAACTGGCACTCGTCCTCGCACCACATACTGAAATTCGTCCCCCAGCGGTTATTAAATAAGTTAAAATAGAATCCATTTTCCAGGCTGTCCGTCTTCTGGTCCATCTCATACAGATTGCGGCCCCCGATGCTTACCAGAGGCGCATGGATATTCTCGACCGTCACGCTTCCATCCGCGCCGCGGTACTCCATCGCCTCCACACAGTGCTGCTTCCGGTTGCCGCCCTTAACCACATCAAACGGCGAAACCGCCTCTCCCAGCTTTCTCATCATCCAGCGGTACGGATTCTCCACATCGAACTGATAATGGAACCAGAGTGCCTCAGGCATTTTGTTGGCATCCTTCTGAAACCATTTCAGGGTGCACCGCACCTCATTCTCATCAAACTGGTAAAGAATCTGCGCTTTTGCGGGACAGCCGTACTTACGGACCGCCTCCTCATCGCCCCGCACCGAGATCAGAAGCGTATCATCTTTTTTCGTAACTGTTTCCGCATAAAAATCGTAGCACCGGTTCTCTAAGTCTTCCACAAATTCCAGGCCCGGTTTCGAAAAATCTCCCTCTGACCAGCCGTAGGTCTCATAGAAATCACGATTATACCGATAGTAATTATCCACGCAGTCCACGGCTGAAAAGGTCTGATACTGAAGTCTTCCCGCTTCCCCGTCCTTAATCCATGCGCGGCCGTCTTTCTTTAAGCTGCATACAGCGCCGCTGCCGTCAATTTTGACAGACCAGCCCTTTACGGTCACAGTCTCTCCCAGCCGTACACACGCACCCTCGTGTCCGCTCTCCACCGGTGTCATGCGGTCGATGGCCATCCTGGCTTCGGCCTTTAAACTGTCAGGAAGTGCTTTCACCGCCTTTTCTAAATAGTCCCTCTGCTCCTGGTGGGATGACTCATAATAGGCGTAGGAACCGGTAAACACGCCGCCTCTGTAATTTTTAAAGTCCGTATTCAGTATATCCAGCATGCTGGCATTCCGGTACGTCAGGAAATCCAGAGTCGTGGTGTCTTCCCGCCTTGCCCTTTGAAAATCATCCTTCGTCCAGTTCTTAAAATCTGCCAGATACTTTTTAAAATCCAGCCCCCACGTATGCTCTGCCACCAGCATGAGATTCATGAAGAACTCCTCACACTCCTTCTGACCTGGCGTCAGCACACCTTGCTGCACCCAGCGGTCCTTCAGCCTTAAAAGTTCCCGGTATCTGGTTGTCTTCCAAGGATCCGAGGCAATTCCGTGAATCCAGGAGTCGCCGATCTCTTCCTCCACCACCGGCAGAAGCCCCTTTTTCTCCCACAGGCTTTCGGCGTATGCGTCAAGGGTGGAGGCCACCACCCGGGCATTGGGATAAAGCCCGCGGATCCGGTCGAACTCCTTCTTGATAGCCTCTGCCGACTGCGGCCCCAGGTTATCGCCCGTATGGGCAAATTCCAGAACCTCATCCATGCCTTCCACATATCCCGGAGCGCCGTATGTGCCGGAATACTGTACAACGATCTCCCGGTTTCCCTGCTTCCACAGAAATGTATCGGGAACCTCCGGCACCATGCTTGACGCATTGACACCGATATGAAGATACCGGATGCCGTGATCACAAAGCGGCGCAATCAGCCCCCTGGTGTGTCCCGGCACGTCCGTCATCTTGGAGGCAATCGTAGTTCTGCCGAACCGCTCATCCAGATGCTTTCCAATATCCAGGCTGTAGTTTAATAAATCCCGGTCCAGCAGCTCCGTATGGGTGGTGCAGGCAATGCCGTGCCAGCAGATATCCCCTCTCCCAATTGCCCTTTCCAGCATCTCCACGGCTTCCGGCTCCGCGTGTTTTAAGTAATAATCGATCATAAAGGATCCCAGCGTCCAGATAAATTTCTTATCCTTTTCTGTATTCAGTTCCATCGCCAGTTTCACAGAGTGGGGAATATACTCCTTCACATATCGTTCTGTTACACGGCTTCCCATGTCGGTGAATCCAATATCCAGATGAGTTTTATATACCACGTGTACCTTTTTAATTGCTGAATAGTCCATGATTTCTCCTTTCGTCACCCCTTCACACCCGATGACACGACACTCTCTATAAAGTTTTTCTGGAATATCAGGAAGACGATGAGAATCGGCATCATCACCATCACTCCGCCTGCAATCAGCCCGCCGTAGTTGACGGAATTGTCCGACCCTTTGGCCAAATGCGCCAGGACCAGTGCGAGCGGCCGCATCTTTTCCTGTGTGATAATGGCTCTCGACCATGCGAATTCACTCCAGATAAATGTAAACGCCAGAATTGTAATTCCGGAAACCGCGCTCTTTAGCATCGGCAGTGCCACCCGGAAAAATGTCATCCAGTTGCCGCATCCGTCAATTCTTGCAGCATCCAGGATCTCATCGGGAATATAACCGGCAAACTGGCTCATGTAGATGATTCCAAATCCGCTGTAAAGGAAGGGAAGCACCAGGCCGAAATAATTATTCGTCAGCTTTAACCCTCTTACCATATCAAAAAGCGGGAAATAGGTCAACTCCCCTGGAATCATCAGTGTCATCATAATCAACAGCAGGAGCCATTTTTTACCAGGGAACCGGTATTTGCTGAACACGTATCCCGTAACCGTACTTAAGGACACCTGTATGGATATCATCAGGAGCGCCGAGATGGAAGACGTGATAAACGCGTCCTTTAAACCTCCCACGATAATGGCAAAGGAGTAATTTTTTAAGCTCGCCTCTCTCGGAATCCAGTTAAACGGTACCTTGAAAATCTGTCCCTGGCCCTGAAAGGACGCGGAAACCATCCAGATAATGGGAACCAGGAAGATAAATGCCACAGCCATCATACAGACCAGCAGAAGCAGCTGCTTAAGTTCTGATTTCTTTTTCATCTTATCACCTAATCATCATAATATTTTGTCAGTTTCATCTGTATCAGGGAAATCACCAGGGTTATTAAGAATACCACGACCGCGATCACAGACGCGTATCCGACATTTCTCGACTGGAAGCCCTGTTTAAACATATACATGATTATCGTCTCCGTCGATCGGTAGGGACCGCCTTCCGTCAGGATTTCCACCAGCGCGAAGCTCCTTAAATACGTTATCGTCGCATAGATCATGGAGAAGATAATGGTTGGCTTTAGCTGCGGTACCGTGATGTACCGGAACACCTGGACTCCGTTTGCGCCGTCCACTCTGGCCGCCTCGTAGAGCTGCCTGTTAATGTTGGACAGGCCGGCCAGGAAGATGACCATGTAATATCCCGTTCCATTCCACACATGGACGATGATGATGGCAGCCAGCGCCCATCCGGGACTGATCAGCCATCCGACGGAGGGGAGCCCCAGCGTATTGAGCACCGTATTGATCAGTCCGGACTCCGTTCCGAACATCAGTTTGAAGATCACGCTGGCGACGACCGGAGGAACCAGGAACGTGGCAAACAGCGCGCTCCGGATAAAATTCTTCCCTCTTTTCATCGAAAAGACGGCCAGCGCTGCGCCCAGTGAGACAACCAGCACCAGAGGAACGCTGAAGATGGTGATCGCAAAGGTGTTGAACAGGGCTCTGTGAGCCGTACTGTCCGTGATAAACTGCTGTATGTTTTTAAGCCCCGAAAATACCGGCGCCTTTATGTAATTATAGTCACAGAACATGTAATACACATTCTTGGCAAATGGGTAGTAGACAAATATGATAAAAAACAGAATTGCCGGTATTACGATACTCCACACGAATACCCTGTCCTTTACCGTTCGTGATAATGATTTCATGCTCTCATTCCTTCCTGCCTTTTATAAAAGCGGCGGTCATCGATGCTTCTTCCGCATGTGACTGCCGCTTTCTGTTCTTACTGTGCCATTCCCTTGTTGATCTGCGCTGCTGCTTCTTCCAGTACCGTCTTTACATCTTCCTGCTTGATGAGAATACGTTCCACGGCGGCTCCGTAGATATTGGCCCCCTCCGGATACTGGTAAGGATTGTCCAGGAATACAAATTTTGCTGTCTTTAACTGCTCCTGCTGTACCTTCTTGGACTCTGTAAGGCCGCTTTCCGCCCATACAGCCTGCTTTTCTTGGTTATCATAAATCGCCAGGTCTGTGACGCCGCGGTCGGCCTGTATCTGGAATTCCTCAGAATACATCAGTTTTAAGAATTCCATGGCCATCGCCTTGTTCTCAGACTCTTCCATAACCGCCCAGTCACATCCGCCGATCGGGCCAACGCTCAGTCCGTCTTTACCGGTCGGAATCGTGGCATATGCGACATCAATCCCAGCATCTACAGTGCCCGGAATATTCCATTCACCAGTAAAATACGTCACCATCTGTCCATTGAGCCAGAGCTGGTCGCCTGTTCCATCGGGAATCGGCGCCCATCCGTTTTTCACAAAATCCTGCATTTGGGTATGGGCCTCAATCGATTCCGGGGAATCGATCACGACCTGAGAATAGTCCTCATTCATGTACTCGGCTCCCATGGAGAAAACCCACGGTGATAATTCCCATGTGTTGTTGGTAGGAATATTGGTAGCGTAGACCTTCTGTCCGTCTTCTGTCGTAATTCCTTCCGCTACAATCTTCTCACCGATCGCCTTTAAATCTTCAAATGTCTTCGGAACCTCCGCTCCGATCTTCTCTAAGAGTTCCTTATTATAGAACATAAACATGGTATTGGTATTATAGTTCATTGCACAGATCTGGTCCCCATAGGACATTCTCTGAAGCTGTCCCTCGGTGAGACGCGGATAGATATCCCAGTTTTTCACTTCATCGGTAAGATCCATCAGCATTCCATCTTTAAAGAACTCCTGGGCCCATCCTCCGGTCTTTACGATATCCGGTATGTCACCCATGCTCACCATCATGATCTGCTTTTCTCTCGTCTCGTTCCAGGGGCTGGTAATCAGCTCGTACTCCACATTCGGGTATTGTTCCTTGAACATGGCCATGGCCAGATCCAGATTATCGTCTGTCTCTCCGGTTGTGGAAATCTTCAGTGTAAATTTCTCGTCGCTTCCTGCCGCGCCGCCGGCCTCCGTTCCGCCTGCTGTTGTCTGTCCCGCTGTTGTCTGGCTCTCCGCCGTCTGGCTTCCCCCCTCATTCGCTCCATCTGTTTTGGAAGAACAGCCGCTCATTGTCCCCAGGCAAAGTGCCGCGCATAACGCAGCCGCCCCAATTCTACTCAGTTTCATATAACTTCTCCTCTCTTTGTGCTATCTATCTTAATTACAATTAAATTCTAGCAGTCCTTTTGTGTTTTTTTAATATAACATAATTACGATTTTTACCGCAATATTAATATTTTACCATTTCAGTCCAATTTTACAGCTATTCTATGCACAAAAAAATGAGGCCCGCTTTGCCTCCGGCAAAACAGGTCCCGTTTTTCTTATACTCTTTGATAAAGCTCGGCAGCCGTATGGGAACGCCGTGCCAGCTCCTCTTGATTCTTAATGTAATATCCGCTCTCCCTCTTTTCCAGTATTCCCTCTTCGCAGAGCTGCCCCAAAAGCCGGAACATATGACGATAGCTCATTCCCACGGAGCAGGAGACATCCGTCAGCGTATCGCGGAAGAGGCCCCGGTGCGAATTCTGAAGAATGTAGGCGCAAAGCCGCTGCTCGCCGGTGCATAACGCGGTGGATGTGAAATTGTCTGAACTGGTAGTCAGCTTTTCCGCCAGCTCCGTTCCCAGTTTATTCAGGAGCACAAGATTCGTTTTCAGTTCCGCCAGGCAGTTCTGATAGGAGACCGCAATGCACTCAAAATCCGTGACCGCCTTCACAGAACAGGTGGCATTGAGCTGTCTTGTCATCAGTTCGACCTCGCCGATCAAACCACGGGAGATGTTGTAGCACAGGATCAGGCTCTTGCCGTTCGGCGCTGTGCGGCAGACCTTCGCGTTGCCGTCAACGACAATCGACAGCCATCCGATAGGCTGCCCTTCACGCAGCACCTCTTCTCCTGCCGAAAACCGCAGACAGCAACAGGCGTTCAGCGGAATATTCTGCAGGCCGTATTCTGCCAGACGGGCGGCATGTTCTTTTCTCAATGGGAGTCTTTTCAAATCGATTACCTCGCTTAACCTGATTATGGTCTTACTATTTATTATAACAGAAACCGGAAAAAATACCATGACAAATGTCCTACATGGTAGGGCGGATATTCTGTTATCCTCATATCAGGAGGTGAACTGTCATGTATCAGCTTTTAGCCCTTATCAATGGTATTATTCTGTCCGTGATGATTTCCGTAAATGGTAACCTGTCCGTTCAGTACAGTGCGTTCACGGCTGCCGCGATTATCCATGCGGTCGGTTCTTTGTTTGCGCTGCTGCTCTGCGCATCACAGAAAAACAGAAAGCCGGTCTGGACTCACAGGCCCAAATGGATTTATCTCGGCGGTGCAATCGGTGTTTTTACAACGGTATTTCAAAATCTGGCCTTCACCTACATCAGCATCACGAGCGTGATCGCCCTGGGACTTCTGGGACAGACAGTTACGTCCCTGGTGATTGACAGTTCCGGATTGTTCGGTATGGAAAAAAGGCCGCTTCCCCGGTATGCGTTTATCGGCCTGGGTTTATCGGTGTTCGGTATCTTTGTGATGCTGGATACCTCTGTCACGACAGCGGCGCTGGGGGCTGCCATCTCCTTTGCATCCGGTATTTCCATGGTGCTGTCCCGGACCGCCAACGCGCGGCTGGCCGAGAAAACCGGGGCGCTGCAGGGATCGCTGGTGAATCATCTGGTGGGACTTCCGATTACGGTAATCCTCGCCTTTGCCGTGGCCGCAGCAAGCGGAACCTCCGCAGCCGCTTCCGCGGGAGGCAGCTTCCGTCCCTGGATTTACTTCGGCGGCGCTCTCGGCGTCGTGGTGGTAATGCTCTTAAATATCACGGTTCCGAAGATACCGGGATTTCAGCTGACGCTTCTCGTCTTCGTCGGCCAGGTCTTCACCGGAATCCTGCTGGATACCGTGGCCGGCAGCTATCAGACCGGCGCCACGCTCTGGGGCGGCATGATCATCGCGGCCGGAATCGCGGTCAATATGATCCTGGAGCGGGTTATTGCAGCTTCAAAAAAGACACCTTATAGCAGCTAAAAAATCAGCTGCTATAAGGTGTCTTTTCAATTCTGGCTGCTGTGCAGCACCACTTCAATCAACTTGCTGAACGACTCCTGAAACCGCTCGTCGTCTTCTACCGTCCTCTTTGCCGGACCCTTCAGATGGTGCTTCCCCTTTCCCATACGGGCCTTCTTGGCCAGATGGCGTTCCATCAGCATCTGGTCGATGTTTTCGTTGGTGTACCACTTTCCGCTTTGATGGATTCCATGTGCTCCCTTCCCCAGAATCATAGCCGCCACTCCATAGTCCTGGGTTACCACGATATCCCCTTTGCCGCACTGATTCACCAGCGCGAAATCCACGGCATCCGCACCCGCTCCGATGACCTTTATCTCGCTGTAGGAAGACTGAAGCACATGGTTGGTGTCGCATAAGAGCACCACCGGAATCTTATAGCGCTCCGCCGTCTGTTCCACAATTCTCACTACCGGACATGCGTCCGCATCTACTAATATTTTCATTCTGTTATCTCGCTGACTTTTTCCTGAAATACGTTATACTAGATGATGATTCCATTTAAATGGTCGCACTCATGCTGAATGATCTGCGCGATCCATCCGGAATACTTCTGGCGGTGCTTACAAAAATGAATGTCCTGATACTCCACTTCGATCTCCTGGTACCGGGTAGTCCTGCGGACTCCCTCCAGCGACAGACAGCCCTCTTCCGTCTCATAGGGGCCTGTCCTTTTGACAATCACCGGGTTAAGCATGGCTGCGTTCACCATTCCCATCTGAACGGCAATCACATTCTTTCTGACACCGATCATGTTGGCCGCCATACCCACACAGTGGTCGGTATTCGCCTGCAGGGTGTCCAGTAAATCCTGTACTGTCCCCAGGTCATCCTTTGTCGCCGGCTCCGATTTCTGTGCCAGAAAAAATACATCTCTTACAACGGTTCTTACCATATTGATTCGCTCTCCTAAGTTTTGATTACTGTATTGAATCCTGATTCAGCCATTCTTCTGTTTTCTTAAAAAATGCGTCCACCAGATCCGGCCGGTCGATGCCTGGCAGTTCGCCGTCGATCTCATAACCCGAGCGGCTCAGTACCCAGGCCAGACATCCATAGCTCTCCCGGAATTCAGCGAGCGCCTGCTTCGGAAGGGTAAAGCCGCCTGCCGGCACCACCGGCGTCAGACTGTCTTTCTCGTATACTCCCTCCATACCGGCAATGAACCACATCCCCTCCTCCTTCCTGAGGCGGAAGACAAGTTTTGCGTCAGAATTGAGTTCCAGAAGAACCCCATCCAGTTCGACCCGCTTCTGTATGGTCGTAATCATCACTGCGACGGCTCTGTCCCCATGCAGCCATACCTGGGTATTGTAAATCTTATGAGGAGCCCGGCCAGCCATCTTTTTCGATGCCTCTACAAATTCATGGCCGGTTCCATGAAACCAGGAGATGATGATCTGGGAATCCGCCGTATAGCACCGGTCCATCTCATCCCACAGCGCGTTGTCTCTGCAGTACCGCTCAAACTGTACCAGTTCCTTCACGCTCTCCTTTTCCAGTATATCCCCGACCGTGTTGATCTGCGGTCTTGTCTGAAGTTTTGTTCTTACATGTGTCATCGTTATTCCTCCTGAAACATTTTTCAGCCACGCGTTAATGCACACAGCAGGGAGACCAGAATTCCTCTGTATTTATTCTCCGGCGTATCTGTGCGGCTCACGGCTATAACAGGGACTGACGTCCCTAAAAGTGTACCGCAGGATGGCATATTCGTAAAGAAGATAATGCTCTTTGTCAGGATATTTCCGCTGCAAAGGTCGGGAACCACGATAATATCGGCCTGACCGGCCACCTGGCTGTCAATTCCCTTATGCTTTGCCGCTTCTCTCGAGACGGCGTTGTCGAAGCCCAGCGGTCCCTCTACGATGCAGCCGCGGATTCTCCCCTCCCGGTTGTCTCTTGCCAGTTCAGCGGCATCAACCGTACTCGGTATTTTGGGATTGACCTCCTCCAGTGCGGATACAACCGCAACCTTTGGCAGCCCGACTCCCAGGCATCCGGCGAGACCAACCGCATTCTCGATCATTTTCCGTTTCTGCTCCAGATTCGGAGCGATGTTGATGGCACAGTCCGTGATCTGAAACAGCCGCTGTTCCTTTTGATCTTCCACGAGCGTCACCTGCGACAAAAGATTCCCGGGAGGGAGAAGTCCCGTCTCCTTGTTCAGAATAGGCCTCATAAAATCCGATGTATGCAGGAGCCCCTTCATCGGCATATCTGCCTCTCCGCTGCGTACCAGACGGACCGCCGTCTCTGACGCCTCCGCATTTCCCTGGCAGTCGCTCAGGCGATAATCCGCCTCCCGCTCTCCCCGTTCCTCTAAAAGCCTCCGGATTTCCCCCGCATGCCCGATCAGAACCGCTTCGATCAGCCCTTTTTTTCTGGCATGAATCACAGAATCCAGTGCGTAGGAATCGTGAGCGCCCGCAAGCGCTATCGTCTTTCGAATTCCTGAACCTGTTACAAACTCTTCTATCTCTGAAAAACTGCGAAAGCTGTTCATCAATCTTTTTCCACCTCTCTGATCTCTTCTTTTCCAGTCAGGACCCGGTATGCCGTCATTCCCAGCGACTGCATCTCCAGCTCGCCCGGATATGCAATCACCGGGGCTATAAACATTACCCGTTTCTCTATTTCACTGATCGCATACCGGGAATTTGCGATTCCACCGGTAAGTAGGACCGCATCAACGTTTCCGCAGAGTACCGCGGCGGAGGCTGCTATCTGTTTCGCCGTCTGGTACAGCATGGCGTCGTACACCTCTTTCGCCTTCTCATCGCCATCCAGAATCCTTTTTTCGATTTTCCGGACGTCATTTTCGTTTAAATACGCCACGAGGCCCGCTTCACCGGTGATCTGCTTTCTCATCTCCTTATGGGTGTACCGGCCGCTGTAGCAGAGATCGATCAGATCCCCGGCCGGTATGGTTCCGGCCCGGTTTGTTGCAAAGGGGCCGTCCCCATCCAGGCCATTGTTCGCATCCACCATCTCTCCCTTTTCATGGACGACCACACTGGTTCCGCCGCCCATATGAACGACGATCAGGCTGCATTCCTCATACTCTTTTCCGTGATCCGCGGCGTATTTTCTGGCAACAGCCTTCTGGTTCAAGGTCTGCATTCTGCTTTTTCTTGTGATGCCTGGAATTCCTGTGTATCTGGCTAAAGCGTTGAATTCGTCAATGGTGGGCGGGTCGATGGAGATCGCCATACCACACTCCCCCGCCATCTGATACGCCGCAAAAGGCGCCAGATCACAGGGATGGTGGCCGTACTGCCCGCTTTTCACCTGTTCTAAAAATTGCTTTGTGATCCGATACGCCCCGCCTTTCCCCGGCTTGCAGTGGCCGCCCCAACAGGCGATTAAATCCATCTCCTCTTCCTGAATCTCCTGTTCCTTCAGGAAATTCCGAATGGCAGCAATCCGATACGGTTCCTGGCTCCAGAAATCCGCAAACCGCTCCAGTTCCTCATTTGGATGCTCCAGAGAACCTCTCACCACCAGTCTCTCGTCCTCAAAATAGGCGATTTTGCTGGAGGTGGAACCAAAATTCAAGGTCAAAATTTTATAAGCCATATTTATCCCCCATTCTCACCGTTTTGTATCGAACCAGGGCGCCTTGTCAAGCCATGGCTGAATCACTTTTGTGTTAAGCTTCATCAGCGCGTATCCCAGGATAATAGAAATAACGATGGTTAATCCAAATGTCAGAAACAGTTTTTGAATATCCGGTTGTGTGAGAATTCCCAGAGTCACATCCTCGCTGACCACCACGCCATTGGCCATGGATCTGGCCGCGGAGCCCTTCAGTCCCAGAGCCAGAGCGGTGAAGATGAGCACAGGGAAATGAATCACATATATGTATAGCGCCATCTGTCCCGGAACCTTCCATATTTTATTATGGGTAATCGGGCATCTTGAAACGTAATCCACATCAAGAAGGATCAGGAAACAGAAAATAATCGAGTAAATCAGGGTTGGCCCCCATCCGATGTTAAAATAGTTCTGCATAAATCCAGAATTTACTGACACCCAGGTTCTGATTAAAACTACCGCAGTTGCGACAAGCTGAACCGCGGATAAGGCAAGCTTACCGCCGGAGGACCAGTTTTTCTTTTTCAATGCGTCAACCGCGATCCATATTTCGCATCCGATTCCGAGGCCGATGAACATGAGAATCAAGTCTGTATTAACGGCGAACTGCCCGATCTCCAGAATAACATTCCACAGAGGAAGCGTGTCAGTCATCCAGCAGCTTCCCAGAAATACGATGGTAACCACCGGAAGAATCCATCCTAAAAAGCGTTCTTCATTCTTCGCCAATAGATAATAAACGGCATAACCGCTTATAAAGACACCGGAGATAAACCACATCGGCGTGCTGCACAGCAGTTTAACCGCTGCCGAGGTGGAGCCCCAGGCTCCGACAAAGCCATTACCCATACCGATGCCGGAAATCTGCAGTCCCAGAAACTCGCCGATACAGCTGATAAAGTATTCCGGATACTGTGCTAAAGTATACCCTCTCCAGAGTCCGTTAGCAAGCCATCCGGCAAAGATACCGATCAGTAACAGCGGCATCAGGGACTTTATCCTGCCGGCCAGATATCCCCATGCCTGTTTTGCCGGGGAAACACCATTTAGCAGACCCTTTGCCTGTTTCTTTTTAAAGCCCTGCATCATGAAATACCCAGAGAAAATCATAAACGGAAGAATCACATCAAATGCCTGTTCATAAATATAGGCGTCCTTTGCCGCGCTCATGGTAAAGCCCATATAGCCCAGCGGAAAAATCATAATCGCATGGACCAGAATGAAATTGATTGCAAACATAAACCGGTAAAACTCAATCGTGTAATTTCGCTCTTTCATATATACCTCCACATTGGTCTCTATACATAACGCGCAGTCCGGACTTTTTGTTTCTGTATAGTAGATATTTTTTACAAATTCATTGTATCATCGAAGATTTCTTATGTCAATTTCTCCTTTTATTTTCTGCCTTTTAGACAATTTTTAAATTCTAATCTGTTCGATCTGAATAACAAAACGCTTTTTGTGTTTCTGTATAAGAAACGTATTTTGTTCGTTGGATGCGATCCTGGTTATGAAATGGCATCATGCACACAGACGTTTCCATTCTTCTCTTTTTTGCCTGTTTCTGCTATAATGAATGACGAAAACACCTTTTAATGAAAACATTATTATATAATAAGTAAATAATCAAGAAAAGAGAGAGTTTATGAAATCAGGAAATACACCGGCTAACACCTACATATTAAGCTCCGTCAACAACGCCCTGAAGATCTTAGACCTTCTGTGTGTGCGCGACAACATTGGAGCCACTGAGATCGGCAGGCTCCTTGAGTTGGACAAGAGTACGGTATTTAAGCTGCTCTATACCCTGGAGCAGCGTGATTACGTCTTAAAGACGGAATCGGCCAAATACTGCCTGGGATATAAATTTAAGAATTACGGAAACATCGTATCGGAACGTCAGAACCTTGTAGACGTGGCAAAGCCCTTTATGCACGCACTTTATGAACAACTGCATGAAACGGTCTGTCTTGCGGAGCTGAACACCAACGGAAAAGCCATCGTCACCGCGCTGATGGAGGGGGATACGCCAAAGCACGTAAAATCCAGGGTTGGCTATGAGATGGGTTCTTATGATAATGCAAACGGAAAGCTTCTTCTCGCTAATTTAAGCGACCATATGCAGCATGAGATCCTGAGCAGAATCCATCTCGCCCCCCGTACCCCGCACACCATTGTCTCCCGGGACGTTCTGGAGCAAGAGCTTAAGACCCTGCGCGGCCGGCTCTGGGTGGAGCAATACGAAGAGTACCGTCTCAATCACGCCGATATCGCATGCCCTGTTTTTGATATGGATGGCCATGTCACGGCCGCTTTGAGCGTGGCCTGCACACCGGACTATCTGCGTGAAAACCACCAGCTCATCGCAGAGGCCCTGCTGCATGCCTCCACACGAATCTCAAGGAAACTGGGTTTTTACGGGAAACCATTTGCAATGATCGACGGCAGCCCGGATACGCCGTAACCGGCTGTCTGAATAAAAAAGAAACCCTCCACTTACCCACCAGCCTGTATCTGTGTGCTATTCTCTTCTCACAACAACGAGAGGAGAAAATGGTATGAAAACAACAATTCAGGTATCCCGTCTTTCAAAGTCATACGGTGCGCTGCATGTCATCAAGAATCTTGATTTAACGGTATCCAAAGGTGAAGTTTACGGCCTTCTCGGCGCTAACGGCGCGGGAAAAAGCACGGCGATCGAATGCATGCTGGGTACAAAAAAAGCCGATACCGGCAGTATTTCCATTCTGGGAATGAGCCCGCAAAAGGACCGCAGGAGCTTATTTCAGCAGGTTGGCGTGCAGTTTCAGGAGGCCAATTATCCTGACAAGATCAGGGTGAGCGAGCTATGTGAGGAAACAGCCTGCCTCTACAATGGTCCGGCCGACTACACCAAACTGTTAAAGCAGTTTGGACTCCAGGAAAAAGCAAAGAATTTCGTCAGCGAACTGTCCGGCGGCCAGAAACAGAGGCTGTTTATCGTTCTGGCATTAATCCCCGATCCCCAGGTGGTATTCTTAGATGAACTGACCACCGGCCTTGACACCAAGGCAAGAAGGAGTGTGTGGAAGAGCCTTCAGGAGCTGAAAGACAGAGGGCTCACGATCTTCTTAACCTCGCACTTCATGGATGAGGTGGAAGAGCTCTGCGACAGAATCGGTATCTTAAAAGACGGAGCATTCGCATTCTGCGGAACAACAGCCGAAGCGGTTGCGTTAAGCCCGGGCAATACGCTGGAGGAGGCGTATCTGTGGTTTACGGGAGAGGAGGCTGACGGAGATGAATAAATTTCTTACGATGCTGAAAACCGAGTTAAAACTCTCCTTCCGTGGAATGGACATGATCATATTCGCCGTCTGTATGCCCGTGGTCGTGGTTATACTGCTGGGGATTATTTACGGCGGGAAACCGGCTTTTGACGGCGCGGACTATACTTTTCTGGAACAATCCTTCGGCGCAGTCTCCACAATCGCCGTCTGCGCGGGCGGTGTCATGGGGCTGCCTCTGGTAATCTCCGACTACCGGCAGAAGAAAATCCTCAAGCGCTTTAAAATCACGCCGTCCAGCCCCGTCCTTTTACTGTCGGTTCAGGTGGCCATTTACATGATCTATTCCCTGATCGCACTGGTGCTGATCTATCTGGTGTCTGTACTGTTATTCGGCATGAAGCTGCAGGGAGCCTTCCTACCGTTTATGGGCGCATTTTTCCTTGTCATGATCTCCATGTTCAGTATAGGAATGATGGTAGGCGGCGTGTCTCCTAATACAAAAATTGCAAGCGTTCTTGCAAGCTTACTCTATTTCCCAATGCTGATCTTTTCCGGCGCCACGCTTCCGTATGAGGTGATGCCCGCCGTGCTGCAAAAACTCGCGGACCTGCTGCCGCTGACTCAGGGAATTAAGCTGCTGAAGGCTGCCTCCCTGGGCCTGCCGGCTGAAAATGTGATGGCTTCCCTTGCCGTCATGGCGGTGATCACGGTAGTCTGCGGCGGAGTATCTATTCGATTTTTCAAATGGGAATGACAGGCGGAGTAAAAAAACTGGTTGAGCGCACAGGCTCAACCAGTTTTTTTACTCACGAATCATTCGTACCCATTTCTTTAACCCGTGTTTCTTCTGCATCTTCCATTATATCCCTGAGATATTCCCCGCGCTGACAATATTCTGCCAGAAATTACAGCTGCACAGCGCATGGCTGCCGTCGCGCTGATCCGGCGCATAAACAAGTCTCTTCTCCTCCAGCTCCGGCAGGCAGCCGGTCTCACCGGAAAGATACTGGGCCAGCCTTTTTCCGGCATATTCCAGGCGCGCCTTCACTCCGGCCAGTCTGATATCCAGCACCTCGTATCCGAACACCTTACACTCCTCCATCCAGATTCCCTGTCTGAGGTCTGCAAGTCTCTCCGTCAGTCTGATACAGGCCGGAATGCCGTTCTGTTCCGCTTCCGCCAGATAATCCCTGTCTCCGCTGTGGTAGCTGTCATGGATCCGGATCCCCAGTTCTGCTTTCTGTTCCAGAAGCCGTGCTAAAACCTCGTAGTACTCAAACAGCACATTGGCGCCCGAATGGCGGCTCCTGTACTCAGCCAGTTCCTCCGCCAGCTTCTGATAATGTTCCGTCAGTCCCAGATCACGAATCTGTTCATCGAACAGGCCCAGCATAACGTCCTGGTAGAGCAGGAACTTGGATGGATTGTCCGCGTAACGGTTATTCTTACCGGCACCGGGAACATTGTCGAACCGATCCAGAAGCCACCATGCCTCCCTGCCGTCGCCCCAGAGAAATTCCATGTAATCGCCGTCCGCCCTCCGTTCTTCGCCCTGCAAACCACTTTCTCCGTAAAAACAGGCTTCTGCAAAGGTTGTGAGAGAAAGATTTCCGGCCGTCATCGGCGTCTCCGCCCCATTGTCCTGCCAGAAAGTACAGATCACCTCTGATACACCGTTCTCCCGGCATGCTTCCAGCGCAGGCATAAGCGTCGCCGCCATCCATGAATAATTCGGTGCAACACCGTTCCATATCCACGCACCGCCTGCAAACAGCGTCTGGTCTGACAGTTTCTTATGAAGCTTGATATAATTCTCATAGTGTTTTTTCTCATCGTGATAGTAATCCCAGTAGACCATCGCTACGCCTTCCGGAATTTCCGGCAGATCGGAAAAATCGGTCTCCGGCGGCAGATCGTAGTAATCTCCGCTGGGGGACTTCAGACGAAAATACATATCACTCCAGATCATCGGCTCCATCCCGTATTTCCGGCAGATGGACAGCACCCGCTGTAAGTGGCTGTTCATGATCTCGAAGCGGTTCTGATAGCCATTTTTATTTAAGTAGTTCCCGAGGCCCAGTTCATGCGCCTCATCCATACCGAGGTGGACACGCCTGCTGCGGAAAGCGGAGGACACGCTGCTTATCATGGCATCGATCAGCCTGTAGACCTCATCGTCGCCGGCAAGGAGAATGTCCGGCGTATCGGTCAGCCCCTGCATGGTCTTCCATCGGAGCGCCGTATGCAGATGCGCCAGCGTCTGAATGCACGGTACAATCTCGATTCCAAACAGTTCCGCATAGTCATCACAGGACTTCAGTTCCTCTCTCGTGTAACGTCCGCGGAAAGCGCCAAAATACGGATACTCCGGGACCTCATACGTCTCTTCCGTATACAGCATCATAAGATTCATGCCCAGGGATGCCATGCGTCTGATGTACTCTTTTATTTTCCCGACCTTTAATACGCCGTTTCTGGAACAGTCAAGCATTGCCCCCGACGACTGGAAGCAGGCACTTTCCCGCAGCTCTAATTCCTGCAGCTCTAATTCCGAATCTGCCCCATGCGTCTCCAGATATTCCAGTGCCTTCATAAAACCTCTGAAAAAATGGACCTTTTCCCTGCATCTGATTGTTAAGACGCCATGTTTCAAAGAGACTGAAATCTCATGTTCTCCTTCCTGTTCCCAGCAGATGACCGGCTGTTCCCTTACAGCGGTGCTCTCCCCTTCTGTCCCGAGCTCATGGCCCCGCTCCTCAAGCAGCAGCTCCAGCCCTTCCCTTACATTTGCCGCACTTTGATCCAATCGAAATTTCATTTTTTAGTCCTTCCCTTTCTCTTTTTCTTCCTGATATACCGCCCGGTATTCCGACGGGTAGATTCCCGTATTTTTCTTAAATATTTTGGAAAAATACAGGGGATCCTGATATCCTACCATCCCCGCAATATCCTTTGAAGTAATATTCGGATACGCAGTCAGCAGCTCCTTTGCATTGTTCAGACGAATATTCTGGATGTACTGCGACGGCGTCAGGCCCTTATACGCTTTAAAAAGTCTGCTGAGATACGGTGAAACCAGACCGAATCTGGCAGCCAGCATCTTCGTCGTAATCTGTGCATCCAAATGGGCCAGAATGTATTCATCTACCTCCCGCATCAGATTCTTTCCTTCCTCTGCCGATTTTCCCATGCTCATGTCTTTCACATATAGAAGAAATTCATCAAACACCTGGTCCATATCCGCAGCAGAGGAAAGAAGTTCCGCAATATCCGGAAATGTATTATTTTCCTCCGGCTCATTTCGCTCTGCGGAATGGACTGCCGCCATCAGAAACAGCTTCTGCAAAATCCGTTCCAGCTCCGTCTGCGTGACTCTGAACAGCTTCATCTGGTCTCTGACATTCATCAGAATCCCCTTCAGTTCGGCAAAATCGTCTTTCTTTACGGCAAAGGAGATGGCGGATTCCGTTGACGCAGCAAGTGTGAAGGGTCTTCGTTCCGGCAGAGTGTTAGTCACAGATGATACGCCAAACATGCACTTTTCCCTTATCTCCGCCCGGAGTGCGCCAAGCCTCTCCTGCACCTGACTGATATCTGTAATGGCATTTCCATAGCAGATGGTTATCGAAATACGGGGAGGAAGCAGCGATAGAATTGATTCCGCAATTCCGGCCATATCAGGCTCGTTTAACCCCTCCAGAAGAAGAATCTGTTCATTCATCGCCTTTCCGAAAAAGCAGAATATCCCTTTCTCCTGTCTGGTCACAAGGGAAACGATCTGTTTTAAGTCATGATTCTTCCAGTACACATTCCCCGGTGTCATCTCCTCCAGACTGTTGGAATTAAACGCGCCGGCCATCAGATAGACGGGATATACCGTCTCAAATAACGCGTTCCCCGCCTCACAGGGGGTCCCTTCATACAGTATCCCTGTCAGAATCCTGCTTTTTTCCTCCCCCGCCCTCTGCCTCAGTTCTTCCTTCATCTGAGCCAGCAGCGAAGCCAGTTCTTCTCTGTCCACGGGCTTCAGCAGATAATTTTTTGCATTGTATAAGAGGGCCTTCCGTGCATAGGAAAAATCGCGGTAACCGCTTATCACTACCGCCAGCGTGGAGGGGCACGTTTCATATATGTATTTTAGAATCTCTGTCCCATCCGCCATTGGCATATTAATATCGGTAAAAACCACCTCCACCTGCTGCTCTTCCAGATATTCCATGGCCTCTCTGCCGTTTTTCGCGCATTTCACTACCGAAAATTCAGGATCAAGTCCTTCGATCATCTTTTTTATGCCGCGAAGCAGAGGTAATTCATCTTCCGCAATCAGGACCCTAATCATTCCAATTCACCTCCAAGCAGCACAACTGCCCCCTCCTCATCGTTATATAACCGGCATTCGAAATTCCTGTCATAGCATATCATCAGCCTCATATAGATATTGGGGATGCAAAGCCCGCCGATCGATATCTGTTCCAGGCTCTCCCTCACATTTTTGAAGGTTAAATTCTCTTTCATCCTTCCAAATTCTTCTAAGTACTCTTCCGCAAATCCCGTTCCGTTGTCATGAACTTTTATAAACCATTTCCCATCCTCTGCATAAACCAGAAGCCTGATTTTCCATACCGGTTCCGTGTTTTTAAAGGAATGCTTAAAACAGTTTTCACAGACAGGCTGGATCATAAGCTTTGGTATCCGGACAGCGGACAGCGCCTGGTCCATATGAACCTCATATTCGAACAGGTCTTCGTACCGTTCCTTCATCAGTTCCATATAATTGACCGCATTTTCAGCTTCCCGTTCCATCGTACAGAATCCATCTTCCATCGATGAGGTAAAACGCAGCATTTTGCAGAGCCGCGAACAGATATTTTCCACCTTCTTATTGCCGTCTGCCTGTGATTCCATGGAGATAATCGCCAATATATTATAGAGAAAATGGGGATTCATCTGAGACTGCAATGCAAATAAATGGGATTTCAGTTCATTCGTCTCCGCGGCGTACTGCTGTTCCACAGACTCCTTCATCCGGCTCATTACCGCATTAAAAGCATTCTTGATCTGTAACAGTTCATCGCTGCTTTCATAACCTGCAATGTCCATCCGGAAATGTTCCAGTGAGATCGTTTTGATCGAACGGTTCAACTCCGTCAACGGCTTTGACAGCTTCCTCACAATCAGAATTTCCGTCACAATCGCAGTAATAAGAATCAGCAGCATTCCCAGAATCATCAGTCGGTTAAACTGGGCCAGCGGCTCCATCAGCACATTCTCCGGTTTTTCGAAGAGAATGGTAAACGGCGCGTTCCGCAGTTTTCTGCTGCACACATACCGGCCTGGTACACTTTTATCCCCGTCGGTCAGCCGTCCCTCTGACGCCATCTGTATCATTGCTTCCAGTCTGCTCTCGGTCCTGCCGCTTTCGGAGCCGAAGCTCCGGTAAACAGCCTCCCCCTCGTCCGTTAGGATTACGGAATTAATATCTTTCCCTATCCCATAAAACATTTCATCCAGCCGTTCTGCAAATTCCTGCACTTCCACATATCCACACTTTAAGCTGTTGGAAGAGTAATCCTTAATCTGTCTGACAACGGAAAAATACATTTTTTCAGATAACCCGGTATCGTTCAGCACATCGTTTTGCGGCGGAACGAAGCAAACGAAGCTGTCCTCCTGCCTGAAGAAATCGCGTATCTTTGCATACTCCTCTCCCGAAAAGTAAGCCTCTGTTCCGGTCGCTGTCGTAACGGTTGTCGCCGTACAGACAAAATCCTGATCATCATTATAGAGACAGATTCTGGCATACCCGTCCTTCTTAAAATTATAAGAGTTCAGCAGCTTGATAACCTCCGAAGCAATGAGAGGCTCCCGGATAAAAAAATTGCTGTCCGGCTCCTGGTCCACCTTCTGGAAGACACTCACGATATTGGGATTTGCGGCTATCTGAAGCGCCGTTTTATCCATATTATAAAGGTGGTTATCCAGTCTGTCGGCAACGCTGGTGGCGATCACCTCAAAATCATCATTTGTCCGTTCCGTTATGGCATCCACCACATACCGGTAAAAGATTCCCATGAGGGCGGCTGATACAAAGAGAACAATTACTATGTGAAAAAAAATCATTTTCGATTGGAACTTTACTTTTTTCAGCATAAAAACCTTTCTTTTCGGTTCTTTCTACCCCTTCACAGCTCCGGCTGTCATCCCCTCTATTATATATTTCTGCAGGGCCAGATACAGGATAACGATGGGCAGTACTGTAATAACAAGCGCGGCAAAGACGTAATTCCAGTTTCTGGAATACAGGCCATAAAAATTGAAGATCATCATCGGAATCGTCGTTCGTTTCGAACTGCTCATCAGATACAGGGGCACCTGGAAATTGTTCCAGATTCCGATGGCTGCAATAATCAGGTTCGTGATCATGACCGGCTTCAGGATCGGCAGCAGCACCTTAAATATCAATTGAAATGTATTGCAGCCATCTATGATCGCCGCTTCGTCGATCTCCTTAGGCACACCAGTCACAAAGCTGGAAAAGGTCATGACTGCAAATGGCAGGTTCACCGCAGCGAAGACGAGAATCACACCGATATAACTTCCATACAGATTCATTTTAATCATCATAAAATAGGTTGTCACCATCTGCATGGTGGCTGTCAGCCCAAATACAAAATAGTAATACAGGGCGCCGGCTTTTTTATCGTTCCGTCTGGAAATTATAATTCCCGTCATGCAGCCAAGTATAATTACAATGGCGACAGAACACACCGTCACAATCAGGCTGTTTTTATAGCCCCTTAAAATCTCCCCCGTCTGAATCACATGCAGATAATTTTCAAACTGAAAGTGTGACGGCAGGCTCAAATCCATATGCAGTGCCTCTCCCTGAGTCTTAAACGATCCCAGAATCATCATAATCAGAGGGATCAGAAATACCGGACATAGAACAAGGCAGATCAGAAAAGGTATTATTTTTTTTCTATGGCGTATCCAGAATATCTTCATTATACATCAATCTCCCTTGATTTTAATAGTCTGTTTAATAAAAATGTGATTATCACAATTCCGACAGACAACAGCAACGCGCTGGCGCTGGATTTTCCGAGAAGTCCCATTCCGAACGCGCGGTACGTATAAGTGCTTAAAACCTGAGTGTCGAACCCTGGTCCTCCGCCGGTAAGGGAGTATACGAGATCAAATACCTTTAAACCACCGGTGATATTCAGCGTTGTTACAACGGTAAAGGATGGGGCCAGCAGGGGAAGCGTAATGTGGCAAAACTGCTGCCACGGACTGGCTCCGTCCAACTGGGCGCTTTCATAATACTCACCGGAGATTGCATTTAAGCCTGAGATAAAAAGAAACATGCTGAATCCCGCCCACATCCAGACTTCAATGAAGATAATCCAGAACATCGCGGTTCCATAGCTGCCCAGCCAGTCTCTGGCCAACTGCCCCATCCCCGCGGAAGCCAACAGGTTATTGACCAGACCATCCTGCTTTAAAATCCCGGTAAATAAAAGGCCCACAATCATGCAGCTCAGCACACAGGGCAGATAGAACAGGGTCCGGAATATGCTGTTGCCGCGAAAACGCTTTACAACCACAAGCGCAATCAGCAGCCCCGTTACAGTCTTAAACAGCGTGGTCGTAAACGCAAACAGCAGTGTGTTAAATATGGAACGGGCAAATACTTCATCCTGGAACAGATTAATAAAGTTACGAAGACCTATAAACTGCGGTGAATCCATACGGTCCAAATTCCAGTTCGTAAAGGAATAGAAGAATGCAATAATAATCGGCACTACAAAAAAAACGGTAAATACAAGCGCCCCCGGAAGAGCGATCCACATCGGATATATTTTTGAACGCAGCTTTCTGTTCATACATTAAAACCTCCTGATTAATGAAAGAAAGGGCGCTGCTCTGCCTTCACAGCCCGCAGCACCCGATCCTTAAACTACTTATTTAAAATCCTTCCGCTCCCTGATCCTTCATATACTGCTCATAATCCTTCTGGAATTTCTCCATAACGGCCTTTCCATCCATAGTTCCTTTGGCAGGAGCATCCACATAGTAAACGTATAAGCTGCTCTCAAACAACGGATTTAATGTCATTACGTAATAATTGAATTCTGGGATCGCTTTTCCCTCTTTGATATAGTTTTCATTAATCTCAGCCAGGTAATCCGGAACCTTGCCGCCGTCAACACCCTGGAATGCCGGGAATGCCGGGCGGTCTGCAAAGTAGAGATTTGCATATTCCGGTGTGGACCACAGATCAAAGATCTTTTTCACGACATCGAGATTCTCGGAATTTTTATATGCCACGAATCCTGCGGAGGACATATTCTCGGTGATAACGTCCGCGCCCTCCTTCATAGAGATAGGGAACATACCGATTTGGGCTTCTGGATTTGCCTCCAGGACAGACGTCGCAAAGAAGTCTCCGTTAAAGTGCATGGCTGCTGTTCCGTCCGCCACAGCCGCGATGGCATCATCGTAGGTTGCAGATGCAAAGTTGCTGTTTACGTAGCCTTTCTGATATAATTCCAGATATTTGTCCAGTACCTCGGCGAATTCCGGAACATCGCTCCACTTTGTTTCGTTTTTCAGGATCTTGTCAGCAAAATCCTTACATCCGTCCGCTCCCAGGATTTTTGCAAAATTGTCTGTCATGAGTATCTGCGGAACCCAGGTATCTTTCGGCATAAAGATCGGTGTAGTCCCGCTCTCCTTTATTTTCTCACAGGCAGCGAGAAGCTCATCCCAGGTTGCCGGCACCTCAACACCAGCTTTGTCAAACACATCTTTATTGTAGATAAATCCATGCAGTCCCGGTACGGAAAGGAATGGGAATCCATAAATCTTTCCATCCTTGGCCGTTACGTTCCCCGGTATAACCAGACGGTCTGTCCAGGCTTCGCCCGTCATGTCTGCAAAATTAGATGCCGGATCAATGATATCGTACACGGCCGGGACATTATAATCAATGATATCCGGGCACTCTCCTGAATTGAGCTTCATCTTAATCATGTTCAGAGATTCATCATCCGGCACGATCTGCGCATCGATCTTAATATTCTCTTCCTCTTCCAGCTTCTGAATCATTTTCTGGAGACCCTCGAAGTTTCGGGACTGCTGAATCAGGGCTGTCACGACCACCTTTTCTTTGCTGCCGGCTTCCTTCGCCGGTGTCTCCTGCTGTTCCTTCGAAGCCTCAGCCTTTACTGATTCTGTCTGCGGAACCTCTGCTGCTGTGTCCTTCCCCTGGCCGCCGCATCCTGCTAAAGCTCCCACCGTCACCATACACGCTGCTGCAATTGCAAATACACTTTTTTTCATGTAACTTCCTCCTGTCTCTTTGATAGATTTATGATACCATTCCTAATCCTCTGCCGTAAATGTACAAAAGTTAAATGCGGTATGGAAAAAAATTACATGTTTATCTTCGGACAAACGTGCTGCCGGGACTAAGAACAAGAAACAGCGGCCTTGAAATTAGTCACTTTCAAGACCGCTGCCGATTCAACAGGACAACACGAAATTCCATCTATTCTATTTTGCCAGTAATCGTAATATCTCCGCTCTCAAAAAATCCGGTACAATTATAAGCCCATCTGCCGGCTGAAAGCGCGATCGTTTTTGTCACATCACTGTCAGTGATCGTAATACGATGTTCTTCATGATTGGGTGAAAAAAGAGTGATATCTGCGGAGCCGCCCTTGATATCAGACTGAATGGTAAGAGTTAAAACCTGATCGTCTTTCGCATCAAAGCTGCCCGAGCGTGTAATACTGTCTCGCTTTCCATTACTCAGATTTATGACAGTACCTTTATTGTTCTCCACTTCCGCTGCCGTTTTGTCGGGACTATCACCATTACCATGACTGCGGGGAACTGTGCCGCAAATGGTAATACTGCCACTCTTAAAGAATCCGGTACAATTATAAGCCCATCTGCCGGCTGAAAGCGTAATTGTTTTCGTCTCATCAGAATCGTTAATGGTAATGCGCTGTTCTTTGTTATCAGGTGAGAAGAGAAACAAATCTACGGAACCGCCTTTGATGTCAGATTGAATCGTTATGGTTAAAATCTGATCGTCTTCTGCCTCGAAGCTGTCCGATTTGGTAATGCCGCTGTGTCCATTACTCGACAGATGAAAGACGACCTCCTCTTCTGTCTCTGCGGTATCCTGTCCGGAGGCATTTCCCGGCAGCGGATTCGGGGCAGCGGCGTAAGCGCCGGTAAATGCTCCGCCAAGGCAGATCGTAAGTGTCATGATAAAGGATAATACTTTAATCATCTTTGATTGTTTTTTATAATTCATAATAGCGTCCAGCCTTTCTTTCAGCAGCTCTCTGCTTTCATTCAATGTAACAGAGGCAAGTGAATTTTTGTAGTTTCCTTTGGGTCTGACCGCACCCAGCAAGGTATTCCCGTAGTCCCGCATAGCGTTCTCATTCAAATGCCGGATAATAGCTTCATCGCAGGATAGTTCGCACAGACGGTTGACATCGCGCGCCATCAGGTACACGAGGGGGTTAAACCAATGCAGACATACCGCCGTCTGCATAAGCCATTTATAAAACATATCTTTCCGCTTAAAATGCGTCAGCTCGTGCCTTATGGTATATTGAAAATCTAAATCCGAACAATCCGTTCCCGGCAGCACGATACAGGGATGGAAAAAACCAAGCAGCAGAGGAGATGATATGAGGCTGTTTGTATACAGTTCCACCGGAACATTGATTTTTGCGTCTTCTGCCTCTTTTCCAAACTGCTCCAAAAGATTAATATCGTCTACCGGAGTACATCCAGCTTTTACGTATTTTATAAAGCTCTGATAGATTGTAATTTTCCGTATTAACAGGATCAGAGCGACTACCAGCCAAACCAGGCCCAAATTACGTATCAGCATCAGAAGACCATATTTCATCACATTTACCGGAGAATAGTCTTCGTCCTCGGCTTTACTGTCATCTGTGATAGTATTTGGAAAGAGATCCGTTCCCTGCAGCGACGCAAAACCAGATTCAGGAAGCATTTTCCGTTCTAATTGTGAGGCTGCGTAATCATAGTTTCTAAAGAGGCTACCTACAAGATTATGTTCCGGCGCAAAGGGGAGCAGCAGTCTGGCAATTACGGCGAGCCAAATATAATACTGCCAGGCCTTGCTCATTTTTGATTGAAATAAAGGTTTGCAAAGGAACAGAATGAGAATAAGGATAGACCCGGAAAGGGATAGTGACAAAATTAGTTTTATCATTTCGTTTATTTGTGACTGCCTCCTTTTTCCCAATGGCGTTTTAAGTCCTCATAATCCTCGCAGGAAAGCAAGTCTTTTTGTAACAGCGTGGCTACAAGTCCCTTCGCATCGCATTCATAGACTTTTTCGAGAAAATCCTGCGTCTGCACCTCCTGATACTCTGCCTCGGAAACAACAGCTGTGTATTCATTCCTGCGTCCTATCTTATTCGTCTTCAAAAAGCCTTTGCTGGCCAACCTCGAGCATAAAGTAATGATCGTATTTTTTGTCCAGGGGGTGCCTCTGTCCTCTAACGCCCTGACAATCTCCGCATACAACGCCGTTCCGCCATTGTTCCAAATGATTTTCATAAGTATCAATTCATATTCTGATATTTGCTGCATCTTTTCTCATCTCCATTTTAGATTACATGCTGTACTCTAAATTTATGATAACATTTTGTACTCCACGTGTCAAGGGATATCATGAAATGATTGGGGAGACAGAAAGGTGCTGAGAAATCCCGATGATATAGAGATTTTTCAGCACCTTTTGCGTTGTATTTTTATGATAACCTTTTCCAGACATGTTTAGAAAACACTATATTCAACTGATATTCGCTAAAAACTGCCGCACCGCCTGCTCAACATTTTTACATGGCCTTCCCTGTGTCTTTATGCCGTTTTCTCCGATACAAACCACATGAAACGAATAGTTATTAACCGGAACATAGTCCATTTCTATCATGATATTGGCATCCAGATCCTGCAGCAATACCATGGTTGTCTGTGTGCTGTTAATACAGTTCTGTACTTCTGACAGGTATTCCAGACAGTCCGCCTCCTCATGGAAAGCATCTGTCAGCCTGTTCAACTTTTCGATTCTGTCCTTTGCCGTACATTTGGTATAATTCCACATAGCCCCTCCTTCTTGTATTCTTTGCTCTGCCTCAGTGTGTCAACTGGTACTGCATTGCGTAATAGCCTTTCAGAAAATAGATATGCTGATTCCTGTATATTACTATTTTACACAATTATGGAGGTGTTTACAATAAGTTTTGCCATCAGAACCTCCCCTCTTCCACCCGCATACTGTATTATAAAACAACGTTGTCCCGAACTGCGAACAGCAGCCGGCAAAAGGATGCTATGATGAATACAGATCTATGCAGCAGAATTATTCTGCCGTACTGTCCGTCCTACGAATCGGCGAGGCAGATCTTTAACCGTTCCATACAAAAATGTCCCTCCTCCATCATCTATTGCAGGAATGATGATGATGCGGCACAGGCAGTTTGTTATGGCGCCAGGCAGAAGCAGGAAATCCGAGTGAGATCCGGCGGACATAATTATGAAGGATACTGCATCGGTAATGGTAAGATGACGGTTGATACCAGTCCTTTAAAAGGGATTCATCTTGACAGCACCGGAACGCTCAAAATCGGCGGCGGTGTCTCCAACAGAGAACTTTACCATTTCTTGAAACAATACGGCTATCCATTTCCCAGCGGTACTTGCCCAACCGTAAATGCAGTCGGCCTGACTCAGGGAGGCGGCTGGGGACATTCCTCCAGAATGTATGGACTGGCCTGTGACAGCCTTGTGGAAGCAGAACTCATCGATGCCTCCGGCAGGCTGATTACTGCCAGTGAAGCGTCTCATCCCGACCTTTTCTGGGCTCTGCGGGGCGGGGGAGGCGGGAACTTCGGCGTCGTGACATCACTGAGTTACCGCCTTACACCTGTAGTCTCTCATGTCACCTATGTGGACATAGAATATTCCCGGATCGATGATTTAACCGCGCTCCGATTCTTTCAGACATGGCAGGCATGGACCACAGGCGGCGAAATTCGTTTCACCCCCAACAGCCGCATTTTTAATTCTGCACGGGACGGGATGGGCATATTCCTGCGTGGCTTCTTCTATGGAACACCGGACGAAGCGGAGGCTGCGGTTCAGCCATTTCTCGATATCCAGGGGGCACAGGTTTCGTTTCGCTATGTTACTTTTTGGGAAGCCACCGAAATTGACGCTTCGATTTACCCGGCTTCTGAAACGTTTCGGTTTGCAGGACGATTCGCGTATGCGGACTTTTCAGACAGCCAGATTATATCGCTCCTCAGCCTCATCAAGACCAGAGCGCGGGGGGCCTCCTATGCTTCCGTGGCACTCTACGCCATGGGCGGCAAAGTCAGAGCTGTAAATCCCTGCGAAACCGCATTCTATTACAGAAATTCCGACTTTATCATCGGAATCGAGACGGTATGGGAAGACTGCCTCTTCGAACCGGAGAATCAGGCATGGATGGCGGCACGCTTTCCATATTTACGTTCCTTAACCACAGGTTCGTATATTAATTTCCCATATCTATGTACAGATCACTACATGGACGCTTACTATGGAGAGAATAAAGAACGGTTAATTGAAATCAAGAAACGGTATGATCCGTGCAATCTCTTCCGCTTCCCTCAAAGCATCCGGGCTGACCATCCGCCGGGGCGGCTGCCGGAATAAGCGGCCGCCAATGAAGTTTCAAAGCAGTTGCGGCCGGTATTGTCACTTCAGCCAGCTCCTCAGGAATGGTCCTGCCAATGCAATGACAGGGAAGCCAACTCCGATAAACCGGAAGATCCATACGAAAAACCAGGTCCCTCTCTGTTCTTTTGGCACATAAATCTTATCCGGACGCCCGGGAATATAGTGAAGCTCTACCTCCTCTCCAACGGAGACGGAAAGAAAGCCGCTCCCAAAGCTGCTGTTGGTGCTGGATTCCGAAGTAATTCTGTGCTTAGCGCCCTCTGCGTAAAACTCATATATGGGGGCATACGTTCTGTCCTGGCTGCTGCCCCGCGGTTCTTTGCCTACCACGACGGCAGTGGTCACGGCGGTGGCGAATCTGCGTCTCTTAACAGCCTTACGCCCCATGGCTGATCCGATCACCATAAATACAACAGGTACCAGGACGAAAAGGATATCTCCCCATTCCCGGTCTGCCATACCGCGGTCATACTGAACCATGATCATCCCCCCGATGGCGCAGTAAAACAAACTCCACAGAAGTAAATATCCCCATTTCTTCCCGGTACTCTTTTCTTCCTGCGGCATCCCTGTATGATCTTCCCGGCTCTTGACAAGTCTGTAGAAATGAACTACAACAAGGGCTGAGCCTATCAGTGAAATGGCTGATACTACGATAACAAAGATCCAAAGTGATTGATTCATGGCGGTATCCTCCTGTCGGCAGCGGTCTGCCAGCAAACATTTATGCCGCAATCGGGTGCATGCTGCTTCATAAATTAATTCTAGTATATGCCTGCCGGTATGTCAAACCATTCCTCCAGACGCCTATGGCACTGATTGAATCACTGCAACGCCTGCAAGCTGATACCGCTTCTTGAACTTCAGTTTCGTGCGCTCCGGGAAGGTTTAAAATCATATATCATTGGTGCCTGTCAAAAATAACAACTTGATAAAACCCTGAAACGGAATATCAGCATTTGACAGAATTGTTTTGAGAACGTAGAATGAAATAAAATACAAAATAATTTAATAAAAAGGAAAAACACGATACTATTGGCAAATATACAGGGAGGTGCCTCTATGAACGATAAGATTAAAACTGCTTTGAGCTCTGAGAAATCAATGACTGTTATAAATCTGCTTTTTCTTTTGTCGCTGTTCATTCGTAACCGCGGAATCATTTTTATTGCATATATCGCGTGGATCGTTTTTCTGATCTGTTTTATTAAGAAAACCTCTTCCAGGGCCGTTAGGGCTGTCAACGGAATATTTCTTATCTTTGCGGCTGCGATGATTGTGATAAATCTGTATTCCATGATTAGTTATAGATAGGAAACTGGAACTTAGGATGTTGGTTTCTAAACGTCGTTTGGGAATGATAGGCTGATGGGAATATGGATAATACAATAGAATCAAGGTCCGCCTGATGCTATCGCATTATCCATATATTGCTTATCCGATTATCCCGTCTTCCGCCTCTGTCTTCTTCACGAAATCCAAATTATAACGCACCGCGCCGTGGTCTCTCATGATTCTGGCACGAGTAATGCGGATCGCCAGAATAACACAGCTCTCGTCTTTTTCGTCGTTTGCCTGATCGTACCAGTCGGCAAATGCCCGGCGAAGTTTCACTCTCAGTTCCGCATTCTTCGGATCCAGCACCCAGCCAAGATTTTCACCAATCCCATGTCCGTAAATCCCCTCGAAGCAAACAGCAAATGCGGTCTCTTTATTCTGAGCGATCTGAAGCATTTTATTTGACTTCGCCCATGTCGTAATATAGAACACTCCATCTTCATAATAAGCATCCACATCACGAACACAGGAACTGGGCATTCCATCAGCATTTGGTTCCATTACTACGGTCGAAAGCGCAATAACATTATCTTTTCCATTGCCGCAGCTCTCTTCTATTAATTTTATTCCCTCTTCATATCTGTTCATTGTTTAACTCCTCCTGTTAAATTTATCGTTCGTGAAACTCACAAAACCGGCAATTCATCATCTTTATTAAAATCATTCACAGCTTTAGCCATGATTCATTCACTGCCATTCCGCGCTCTGAACGGAATCCACATCTCCATATATGCCATTTCAGGCGTATGATGATCATACATCTCCGGGAAAAAGCCGTCAGCAATCAACCCGTGGCTTTTCAGCCAGCCCCTGGTAAATTTCATCATCTTTCCCATAGAGGCCATCAGCTGTTTGGGATTATCAGCCTCAAATGAACAGATGACATATTCTCTCGCAGGCAGCTGCCAGCTTACAAAACGGGAATCCTCTTCACACGGTTCTACCCCGATGAAATAAGTCGAATACCCATCCGGCGCATCGCCGTGATAAGAGACACCGAGTATCCGACCGCCGGGTATATGCGGAATGTCTTTCAGGGCATCAAAAAACTTTTTCCAAATGGCGTCGGATTCATCTACTCCTGTCCTTTCACCCATCATCTTCCCTTTTGTAAAGGAGTAATATCCGACAACACCAAGGAAGTTGACAGGCTCCCTTAGGGTTCTTCGGTTATATTCCAACACTAACCCTTCGCCGATTAAAGGCACCCCTTCGTCTACCATCCTGTAATTCAGGGATAGATCAGGCTTGTCATAATTCATTAGGCCTACGGGCTTGTCCCGGTATTGCGCCGGTGTAATGCCATAGGTGTCCTTGAATGCCCGTGTAAAAGTCTCACGACCGCCGAAGCCGTATTCCACCGCAACGTTTAGGATGCTGTTTTCTTTGTTTCTCAGAGACTCGCATGCCCGGGCCAAACGCCGCAGTTTGACGTATTCCCGCACCGGCTTCTTCACCAGCCGCGCGAACAGCCTCTGATAGTAAAACAGTGACAGTCCGGCAAGATCCGCCAACTCCTCGATCTGGATTTCCTCGCCAATATGTTCCTCAATATAGTTTAAAGTCTTTTGTATGGATTCCCACGCATGCATAGCAGCACCTCGCTTCTCACTATACCATAATTTTCAGACAGATGCGTGACCGTGTCTGCCCTTTTTCTATTCGGTGTTCCTTCCGGCATACTCCATTCTTGAGGACATCTGGATATCACGCTGTTTTTACCATCATACCATATCGAACATACGTTTGCAATCAGAATATGCATCTGATTCTATATCAACCGCCTCCCCCTCTGCATACCCTATATAGAATTGGAGGCGTAAATAATGATGAGACAAGAACAGCTAAGCATCGTAACAGACAAATACTTAACATGCTTTAACAACATACTGGACCAAATGATACAGCAGATGAACAGTGCCCAACTGAGCAACAGTATTTCCTATAATTTTATTGTTCAGATGATTCCCCACCACAAGGCAGCAATCGAGATGTCCTGTAATCTCCTGCAGTACACCACCCTGGTACCACTGCAGGAAATTGCGTTAAATATCATTGAAGAACAGACTAAGAGCATTGAGAATATGGAGGCAATCCGGAACCGCTGTCAGATGTTCTGCAACCCGCCGCAGAAAATCGAACTTTTCCTTTGTCACTATAAGCAGATTACACAGACTATGTTCGATGATATGAGAAATGCATGTTACACAAATGATATCAATGCGAATTTTATTCGTGAAATGATCCCCCATCACAGAGGCGCCATCCAAATGTCACGTAATGCCCTGCAGTTTCCAATCTGCCAGGAGCTGAAGCCGATTATCCAGTCGATTATCGTGTCGCAGCAGAATGGGATTCGGGAAATGGAGTGTCTGCTTAAATGTATTGAGAAATGTGACAGACCGTGCTGACAAAAAAGCTTCACACACCCCAATCCCCCGGTCCGAACACCCGGACCGGGGGATTGTCATCCAATTCTTTCTTATACCCTTTTCTTCTTCCGCGCCATAATCATACTCTGCACCACCAAAAACAGGCACAGCATGGCGGCCACGGTAATTCCCGTCCACCACGCCTGATCGAGGCCGATGGAGGAAACGATATTTTGAATCGTGCTGAGTGACAGCACGCCGACAAACGTACCGGCGATATTGCCGACGCCGCCCGTCAGAAGCGTTCCGCCGATGATGGATGACGCGATTGCGTTCATCTCCATGCCCATGGCATGGGAGGCCGATCCGGAACCTACGTGCAGGAAATAGACGTAACCGCCGATCCCCGCCAGAAGGCCGCAGAGCAAATGCGCCAGAAATCTGGTCTTCTTCACATTGATTCCAAGCATCAGAGCGCTCTGCCTGCTGCCGCCCACCGCGTAAAAATTCCGTCCCGCCTTCGTCCATTTCAGGATACAGAACAGGATAATCACCACCAGAACGGCGACGATCACGCCGATCTCCACATAGGCGTTAATGTATTTTCCCAGCTTGTTTACCGTTCCGAGTCCGGGTACATTGATCCGTGTATCTTTCAAGGCTGCAAAGCCTTCATTGGCCACATTAAACGGAGCCGTATGAACAATCGTCGTCATGCCTCTTGCAAAGAACATCCCCGCCAGTGAGACGATAAACGGCTGGATATCCAGATAGGCCACGAGAAAGCCCTGTACCGCGCCGAATGCCAGACCGATTCCCAGCGCAATCAGCAGGGAGGCAAAGACACTGCCTCCGTGATAATCCAGGTATACGGCGCAGCTCATGCTGACCAGTGCGACGACGCCTCCCACGGAGATATCGATTCCGCCGGTGATCATAACGAGGCTCATGCCGCAGGAGGTAATGATGAGTGCTGCATTCGCATTCAGAATATTAAAAAACGTCTGAGGCTTTAAAAACCCCTTTTTCAGAAATATCATGGCTCCGATATACATGACAAGGAAAACCACGATCGTAATGAGAAGCAGCAAATTCGTGTCAGTCAGCCTTTTCGGCTTATTTGGCAGCGCCTGGCTGCCTGCTTTTTTTGTGTTTGACATATCAGGCGACCTCCCTCTGTTTTCTTAAACTCTTTCCGAGGCTGGAAATCTTCTCTTTTACAGCCGGGGCGCTGATGACGACCAGCACGATGACGACCATGGCCTTATAGGCCGGAAGGGCATCCGAGGAGACATTAAACTTATAAAGGGTTGTCGTGAGGAACTGAATGACATAGGCTCCCAGAATCGACGCCATAATATTAAACTTACCGCCGCTTAACACATTTCCGCCGAGGGCGACCGCCAGGATGGCATCCATCTCGATATCCTTGGCAATGACCGAATAGTTGATGGTGGAGAGCCGGCTCGTTTTAATCAGGGCCACAACCGCTACACACAGCCCCAGAATGACGAAGCTCAGCCATTTGATAAACGCAGGGTTTAAACCGTTCAGCCTGGAAGAGCTGGCGTTAATTCCGACAGCCTGGGTATATAAGCCCAGACTCGTGAACTTTAACACCAGCATGGCGATGATGACGCAGACCACTGCCAGGAAAAACGGTGTGGGGATCGGGATTCCCGGAATAAATCCGCCGAAATACGTAAAAGTCTTATCCGTTACGATAGGAAGCTCATTGTTATTGATCCACGCGGCGATGGAACGGCCGGCGGTATAGAGGATCAAAGTCGCAACCATGGGCTGGATTTTAAAAATCGCTACCAGCACGCCGTTGAACGCGCCAAATATCATGGCGACCAGGCATGCGGCCAGAAATGCCACGATGACCGGAGCCTGAAGCGTCCCATCTCCGCCCAGTCCCACGAGGACTCGCAGAATCACGGAGCCTGCGATCGCCACAGCCGCGCCGACGCTGATATCCTGTCCGCCGGAAGCCGCCGTGACCAGCGTCATGCCGATGGCCAGAATAGCCACCTCGGAGCCATAGTCGAGAATCGTCATCACATATCCGGTTAAAACAGGGTCTCCGCCGCTGTTGGTACCCAGTGTGATTTTGAAAAACGCCGGGTCAATTACCAGGTTGAATACCGTCAGCAGCAGAAGCGCCGCAATGGGGATGAAAATCTGCTTCCTGAATAAACCGGCAAACGCATTTGATATCGTTGTACTCTTCTTCCCTGTCATTCCATCTCACCTCCGGCAATGGTTTCCATGATTTTAGCCTGATTCAGCTCCTCACCCGACAGCTCTCCGACCACTCTGCGGTCACGCATGACGATCAAACGGGAGCACGTGTGAAGCATCTCATCCGTTTCAGAAGAAATAAAGGTGACGCTCATTCCCTCCGCGGCCAGCTTTAATACCAGCTTCTGTATTTCGATTTTCGTGCCAATGTCGATGCCGCGGGTCGGTTCGTCCAGAATCAGATATTCCGGATGGGTCAGCAGCCAGCGGGCAAGAATGACCTTCTGCTGGTTTCCTCCGGAAAGTGACTTAATGGGTGTATCCGCCGACGCGGTCTTAATTTCCAGCAGCTTGATGTATTCGTCTGCAAACTTATTTGCCTCCGCTCTGGAGAACGGCCGGAAAAATCCTCTCAGCACCTGTGCCGCAAGGATAATATTGTCTCTCACGGAGAGGTCCCCCACGATACCGTCGTTCTTGCGGTCCTCCGGAAGGTAGGCAATCCCATTTTTCATGGCGTCCAGAGGCTTTGTAATCTTCACCGATTTTCCGTTCTTTTTCATCGTTCCGCCGATTACCTTGTCTGCGCTGAACATAGCGCGGACACATTCACTCCGCCCGGAGCCCAGAAGGCCGGTAAAGCCGTTGACCTCCCCCTTTTTGATATAGAAATCAAACGGCTTGATTCCCGCATCGCTCTGAAGCCCCTCGGCCTCAATGACACGCTCGTCAGCGCCTTTATAGCCTTCTGTCTTCTCCCGGATATTTTCCATATCGTTCAGTTCCTTGCCGAGCATCTTTGCAACCAGCTTCACCCTCGGAAGCTCTTCTATGACGTATTCTCCCACCAGCTGGCCGTCGCGCAGAACCGTGATTTTATCGCATACCTCATAGACCTGATCCAGGAAATGGGTGACAAAGATGATGCCGACGCCCCTCTCTCTTAAATCCCTCATGAGACCGAAGAGCTTTTCCACCTCCGATTCGTCCAGGGAAGAGGTCGGCTCATCTAAAATCAATACCTTGCAGTCCATGTCAACCGCGCGGGCGATCGCTACCATCTGCTGAATCGCTATGGAGCAGTCGGATAACTGCTGGGTGGCCCCTGCCGGAATCCCCAGTTTGTCAAGAATCGCGTCCGCATCCGCATTCATCTTCTTCCAGTCCATCATCTGCGTTTTTCCGCGTCCGATGTACATGTTTTCAGCCACCGTAAGATTCGGGCACAAGGTAATCTCCTGATATACCGTGCTGATTCCCAGATTCTGTGCGTCACGGGGAGATTTGATAACCGCGGCCTTCTCCATGCCCTTTAAATAAATTTCGCCTTTATCCTTTTCATATACACCCGTCAGCACCTTGATCAGTGTGGACTTTCCTGCTCCGTTTTCACCCATCAGCGCGTGAATCTCCCCTTCACACAGGGTAAAATCCACCGCCTGCAGCGCGCGTACTCCCGGAAAGCTCTTATGTATATTTCTCATTTCCAATACAGACTTCTCTTTCACCAGCGCCATTCACTCCTTTTTGTAGGGAAAGAGCGCAAAGCGTTCATACGAATATCAGTTATGCCGCGCTGCACTCTTTCCATTTTCTATCCTATAAACATTTTATTGGCTTGTCGCCTAAATTCCGTATTTTTCAACGTCTTCTGCCGTAATGGTCGTGGCGTCGAAGCCCTTCTCATCCATAATGATAGTCTTCTCGGTGAGCGTTTCCCCATTCTGAACCTTTTTGATGATTTCATCGATGTAGGCAGCCTGGAACGGGTTGCACTGTCCGTCGTAGTTCCAGTTCTGATCCAGCAGTTCCTGAAGCGCCCATTTATTGCAGTCAAATCCCATAACAATTACGTCCTTGCCGACACCGTGGGAGATATTTGCCTTATCCAATGCGGCTACGGCGCCTTTAGCCATATCGTCGTTCTCTGCGTAGATGACATTGAATTTAGAGCCGGAATCGATGACAGACTGAACGATCTGCTGTGCTTTCTCGGAGTTCCACTCTGCGGTCTGCTGTGTGATCAGATTCCAGGAGTCGTCGGCCGCTGCCTTTGTGTCGAGAGCACCGGTACGTCCCTGCTGTGCCGCAGAACCCATAACACCCTGAATGTGAATTACGTTGTATTCGTCTAAGCCCTGGTCAGCCAGCCAGTTTACTGCGGTCTCGCCTTCCTTGTTCATATCGGAAACGATGGAAGCCAGATATAAGTCCTCGCTGGCGTCGATGGTACGGTCAAACAGGATTACGCCGATTCCTGCGTCCTGTGCATCTTTTAAAACGCTGTCCCAGCCTGAAGTGTCTGCCGCGGAGAGAAGTAAGTAATCCACTTCGTCCTGGATAAACTTCTGAGCCGCCGTAATCTGCTCGTCATTCTTTAAGCTGTAGGCAAAGGAGGCGTCATATCCGTTTTCCTTCGTAAACATGGCCTTCATATCTGCGTCGTTCGCGGTTCTGTATCCGGACTCGTTGGGGTCGTTGTTGATGATGCCGACCTTGATCAGTTCCCCATCCGCTGCTGCAGGAGCCGGGGCCTCTGTCTCCGCCTTTGCCGCTTCGGTTGCCGCAGGAGCCGCTGCTTCAGTTGCCGCAGGCGCCTCGGTCGCTGCTGTCGTTCCTGCTGATGATGTCTTGGAGCTGCTGCATCCAGCCAGGCTGGCCGCCACCATGGATACTGCCAACATTGTTACGAGAGTTCTCTTTTTCATTTTCTTACCTCCGCTTTTATAATTGATTTCCTCCTGGGATTCGTTTCTCCCTGTACCTGTATCTTACCAGCGGCGGCACTGTGATTCAATTTGTAATCCCTTGTATTTATGCGGTTTGGAAGTTATTTACAATACAAATATGTGGTGCTATAATCAAAATACAATACAAGTTGTATTCTTTGGTGTGATTTCTTACAAAACAGGTGGAAATTTTAAGATTCTGCCATTTTTCAGGGATCAGATGCGGGGGATTTTTGTTGTGCATATTGACTTTCAAGAAGATAAAACGGGGATTTTTTATGATATTTATACATTTTCTTACGTTTATCCGGGGAACAAATCAGGCAAATTTTTCATAAAATCGGGAAAGGTAAGGATTCTATGACTGTAAAATACAAATGGGTCGCGGAGCGTCTGGAACTCATGATAGAGAAAAACATTCAAAATGGAATTCATAAGCTGCCGTCGGAGCAGGAGCTCTGCACGAAATATCACGTAAGCCGTCAGACCATCCGCATGGCTCTGGGGCTTCTGGAGGAAAAAGGCTTCATCGTCAGAAAGCAGGGAAGCGGCTCGTTCCTTACAGGACACTCCTCCAGACCGCAGGGAAATGTCGTCGGAATTCTCATTTCCAGCGATCAGGAATACATCTATCCCGGCGTAATCCATGATATCCAAAACACACTTTCTGAACATGGCTTCACGGGCCAGGTTTTTACAACGGGTAATTCCATCTCCAGAGAACGGGAGATCCTGCTGCAGCTTCTGAAAAACCCTCTGCGCGGAATCATCGCGGAGGGCTGTAAAAGTGCGCTCCCCAATCCCAATCTGGACCTGTACCGCAGGCTGGTCAAAAAGGGCTGTCAGATCGTGTTTCTCTATAATTATTATCCGGCCCTCACCGGCTGCCTCTTTATCAAAGACGATAACTATTCGGGGAGCGCCCTCTTAGTCCGCCATCTGGCCGCTCAGGGCCATACGGCCATTGGCGGTATCTTTAAGTCTGATGATATGCAGGGAATCGAGCGGTATCAGGGCTTCACGGAAACGCTGCGCGACTTAGAGCTGCCTGTCTCCGACCACAGCATCTGCTGGTACGGCTCCCGTGATTTAGACCGGCTGCTTCACGGAAAAGATACACAGTTTTTAAAGGAAATGGCGGCGGAGTCCCTTTCCTCCTGTACCGCAGTCGTCTGCTATAACGACATCATCGCTTATTATCTGGTGGATGAACTCCAGTCCGCAGGCTACCGGCTGCCCGAGGACATGGCCGTGGCCGCTTTCGATCATACGTATTTCAGCAGCTCCAATATTCTAGCGGTGACCACTCTCTCCCATGAGCCCCATGAGATGGGGACAAAGGCAGCGGAGGCTGTGATAAAAAAACTGAGCGGGCTTCCCGTGTCTTCACAGGAAACCCGCTGGAAACTGAACTTAAAGGAAAGTACTCAGACTGACCGGTGATGCTCCGGTCAGTGCTTCTTTTCTGCACGGTATTCTCTCGGACTGCATCCCTGCAGCTTTTTAAAGACGAAGCTGAAGTAATGGGAGTCTTTATACCCCACCTCCTTCGCTATCTCACCGGAATTTTTGTCCGTCTGCTTTAACAGCTTTTTTGCCTTTTCAATCCGCTTTTCCGTCACGTATTCAACAAATGTTTTCTGCATGTTCTGGCTGAAGATGGCGCTTAAATAGCTGGCGCTCATGCCGATGTTCTCGGCCACCAGGTTAAGGGACAGCGTGTCACAGTCGTAGTGATCGTCTATATAATCCAGTGCCTTCTTCAACATTTTCCCGCCCTGGCAGCTGTTGATCCGGTCCCGAATCCCCATCGCGGTCTCCAGCATGCCTGCAAAGTATTCGAAAATCTCGCTGTCCTCACTGCGGATCATCTGCACCGCATGCTCGATCTCTTCTAAATACTCCGCCTGATCCGCGCCGATAGACTCCAGGAAAGCAACGACGGCAAATCGGATATTCAGGATCACATAGCTGCGGAACATCCTGGATTTTAAGGCATTCTGAATGTTGTAAAGATAGGATTCCACGAAATCATGAATCTCCTTATCTTCTCCCCGTGACAGAAAGTCGCGGATAATCTCCGGATCCATCTGCATAAAATCCACCGTGCCGATATTCTTTTCGCCCTGTCCGGCCAGACAGTCCGAAAGCGTCGTTTCCGACAGCACATGGAGACCCGGCTTGATAAACCGGTAGGCAAAATAGTGGTTCGCATCTTTATAGCACTGAGGCAGCATGCTCAAACGCTCCACCTCCGTTCCCACCGCAACGTACCATTCCAGGTGATCCTCCTCCGGCGCACAGACCTCTTTAAAATGGGCCAGGCTGTTCTCTGTCAGCTCCTCCATCTGGAACTGCTCCGATTTGATCAGAACGCCATAGCAGCTGACATTGAAACGGAACAGAATATACTGGGGATGCCGCAGAAAATAGTGAAATACCTCCTCCTGTTTTCTGATCAGCCGCTCCCGGGACTCCCGGGATGATACCTCGGCTTTCTCATAGATGGAGAAAAGCAGTAGATTGTAACAGGAGGCCGTAAGCTGTAGCGACTGGGCTGCCGCCTCCTCGTAGATCTCCTTCACCGAAAGCTTCCCCTCCAGAATCTTCTCAAAGAATCTCCGAAGCGAAAACTGTTCAAATTCCTGCACCTCATCCTGGTATTGGGCCTGATAATCCTTCTGTTCCATCCCCTGCTCGATTTTTTCCTTCATCTCCAGCAGGACGCCGCGGAGAGTCGTTCTTGTAATCGGTTTCAGCAGATACTGGTCCACTCCCGCTTTGATCGCCTGTCGCGCATATTCAAAATCATCATAGCCGCTGATGATAATGATCTTTATCTTGGGAAATTCCTCTTTCACGATTTCACTCAAAGAAAGGCCGTCCATAAATGGCATCTTAATATCGGTGATCAGCAGATCCGGCTTCAGTTTCCGGATCATCGGAAGCGCCATCTCCCCATCTCCGGCCTCTCCCACCAGCTGAAACCCATACTGCTCCCACGGAATTTTATCACGAAACCCTTCTCTTATGACGCTTTCATCTTCCACCAGAAATACTTTTAACATTTGCTTCCTCTTTTCCATTCACAAGTCCGTTTCCCATCAATAAGTCCTCTTCTCCAGGGCGTCCTTCACATTTTCCTTTGTAAATACCGTTTCCGGAACAAAATACAGCTTTGCCACGGCCTCGTTGTTCTCCAGTTTTCTGATGACCGTTTCAACGTATTCGCCCTGATTGGGATTGCACTCGATGTCCGCGGTAACCAGCCCTTCATCCACCAGCTGCAGCCCGCTTTTCACCGCGTCAAAGGAGATGACCATGATGTCTCCGTCCTCTCCAGCCGTAAGCCCTGCATTCTGTATGGCCGTCAGCGCACCGAAGGTCATGTCGTCGTTTTGTGAGATCACCACATCGATATCTTTGTACCGGTGCAGCAGCATTTCCATCTCTTCCTGTCCTTTTGCCGTCGTAAACTCCCCATCCGCCTGCTCCAGGATCAACCAGTTATCGTGGGCTTCTGCGACTTCATTGAATCCGTTCGTGCGGCCGATCGTGGCCGTCGCTCCCTCGGTTCCCTGTAAAACCACGATGCGGATGCTCTCCTCCTGCCTGTGCTGCTTCGTCAGATACTCGTCCAGGATATTTCCGGCCATTCTCCCCTCCTTGTAAAAATCGGAGCCGATCCACGTCGTATATAATGACTGATCGCTGAGATTCACTTTACGGTCGATTAAAATGACTGGAATTCCTGCCTCCTTCGCCTCCTGCAGCACAGTCTCCCAACCGTCCTCCGTAATAGGAGAAAACACAATATAATCTACCCGCTGGGAGATAAAGCTCCGCAGTGCCTTAATCTGATTCTCCTGCTTCTGCCTCGCGTTATTGAAGATCATAAAGTATCCATTTTCTTTGGTAAGGACATTTTGAATGGAAGCCGTATTGGCAGTTCTCCACACGGATTCACTGCCTACCTGAGATACTCCCACCACGATCAGATTTTCATCGACTGTATTCTCTGTATCTTCCTTCCCGTACTCTTTTACACAGCCGGACAGAATCAGAACCAGGAACAGCAGAGGAATGAAAAAAGTATGTATTTTCTTTGCCGGTATTTCCATATGTATTTACCCTTTCTATGCTTTCCACAGCGGACACTCGTATTTTCATGAGTTTTACGTTCTTATTTCATTCGATTATCCAGGAACGTCATCCGGCAGACTCTCATAAATTTTAATCGCCGGTATTATAAGTTCCACAATGGTTCCTCTTCCCTTTTCAGACTCTATTTTCATTCCGTAGCCGGTCCCGAAATACATGCGGATCCGCTCATTAACGTTTGCCAGGCCAAATCCTTTTTCCGTCTCACGGCAGGGACGCTCGATTTCCTTTCGCAGCTGCTCCAAGTCTTCCTCATCCATACCGATTCCATTATCACTGACCGCCAGGTGGAGGACCTCTCCGGTTTTCTCACAGCTGATATGGATGCAGCCTCTGGAGCGCTTATATTTTATGCCGTGATAAAGGGCATTTTCAACCAATGGCTGCAGCGACAGCTTCAGAATCTGATAATCGTACAGCGCATCGTCAATCTGGATATCATACTCCAGGATGTCCCGATACCGTCTTTCCTGAATCTTTAAGTAACTGCTGATATGCTGCTCCTCTTCCCTGAGCGTAATAATCTCTTTCCCCTTGCTGAGCACCAGCCGGAAAAAGCTGGACAGGGACACCACCATGTTCACCGCCTCATCCGCCTTCTCATCCTCGATCAGCCAGACAATCGTATCCAGGGTATTATACAGGAAATGGGGATTGATCTGTTCCTGTAAAAGGCGCAGGTCCAGCCGCCGCATCTTCTGCTCATCCTCTTTGATCTGCCCGATCAGCGTCTGCATATTGGCCGCCATATCATTAAACCCGTTGGCCAGGATCTCTATCTCATCTTTTGAGCAGACGTCGGCCCTTGCTGATAAATCCCCCTCCGAGACCTGTCTGGTCGCATCATACAGCACTTTAATTGGCCGCAGAATACCGGTTGTAATCCGCCATGTCGCTATAACTGTCAAAACCACCAGAAACAGCACCAGGAGCCCGCACACGATAATAAAGCTCTGCATCTGCTGCTTCAAATTCCCTGTGACCACCTCCATGGCCTTCGTCTGGTAATAGATATAATACTGGATATCGTCCTGAATCAGTTCTGTCAGGATGTAGATGTTATTATCCAGCTCCTGGATATTTTCATCATACCGCCCACCGATTCTGATGTTCTCGAAAATATCATCCACTCTCTTTTCCAGGGTGTCGATATTCCGTAAAAGGGTCTCCAGCCACACGCGGCTCTCTGTCTCCGTGGTGATATCCTTCAGCTTCGTAAACTCCGCCCGCAGCTCTCCGATTAAGGCATAGGGATCCTTTAACGTCTCGTCCTCAGAAATATTTCCAAAGTCTACATATCCCACCACAAGCTTATAGAGGCTCTCGTCCATCTCATCTTTAAAATTCAGATTGTAATTATTGGCAATGGTCATATCGCTGACGATCTTATCGTACACCCTGCTGTACTGAATCATAGAAACCAGCAAAACCACCACAACAATGAAAAATGGCAGGACAATCGCCGCCGCAAGCATCAATATTTTTTTGTTGATCGAAAACCGGATCGGGCTCTTATTCGAACCATTTTGCCACAAAGCGTCACGTTTCATCTCTTTATCCCCTAAGTAAAACATTCTCTGTTCATGGGTATTATACAATGAGATCAACGCTTAAGCAATAAAAAGCCTGGCGGCTTTTCGCGGGGAGCTGATGATAAATGGGGGATAATGCAAAGTTGTGAAAGGGCGGCAGCAAAAAAGGCCGGAAGCTGCGAAAGTAGGATTACATCATTTCGCGGCTTGGGGCCTTTTGGTGAGGGGGACTATCCAACTGGATTCCATAGACAGACCACTCCTCCCGCTTTCTATTTCCAAACAATTGTAAATGCTTTGGCAGACTCGCTATAGATCGATATTTAGTAAATTCTTCGGAGAGTAGCCAAAATATCGTTTAAAGCAGCGGCTGAAATAAAAGGCGTCATCATAGCCAACCATTTCCGATATCTCTTTAATTTTATATTGACCTCCGTCCAGAAGTTTTTTGGCATAAATCATTTTCTGATTATTAATGTAAAAGGAAAGTGTTTGTCCGGTCTTCTGTTTGAAATATCCACTGATATAGTTCGGATTAAAATTTACATAATCTGCAAGTTCATTAAGTGTCAATTTATGGTCAATATTCTTTTGTATATATTTTTTTATTTTTTCTGTAAGTTCTAAGTCCTCTTTCTGCCACGATATCTCCATGATACGCTTATTGATTTCATCCATACTGTGGTTTATCATCAAAAGGAGTTCCGATATCTGCTGACATTCATGGATCTGGCTTCGGTATCCATCTAAGACCTCTATATGGTAAGTCTCATCAAAATAAAGTTGCACTGCGATGATAATCTGACGGATAAAATCCTTCACCTCAAAAGGGTCTACCATCTTTTCTTGAAAATTCAACACAATACTCTGGATCTCATCCTGCATTTTTTCAAACTTCCAGTCTCTGATATAACCTCTGTAACGGTTAGTCACCGAGATAAAATCGAATATATCGCTGATCTTTTCAAATAAAATATCCTCCTCAGCCGCCACCAGCGGACCATAAAAAGCTGCGCCGGCTTTATCCCAGCACTGCTCATATGCTTCCATCATCTCCCGTTCCCCATAATTATTTATCTTATAAATCACGGAGCTCTTTAACATCAGATAGAGTGCAAGCGTCTTATCAATTCTGGCTGGAATACTGCTGTCCTTCGGCAATCTTTCCTGATCAGTCTGAAATGTAACCTTTATGTGAGTTTTTTTAACAAAGTCAATTTCCAGTTTCTTTCTGCCCTCCAGAACCTGTTCAAGAACGATTCTGATCTTTCGGACAAACTTTTCGTACTCCGTGTCCGTAAATTTCTGTATATGCTCCGGGAGTACGATGAGAAACAGATGGCCAAAAACAGGCATCGATTCCTGATGTAAACTCGCCTTCGTCCGGATATCGTCACGGTCTTCTGCCCTGCCTTTACCAGATTCCCCAAGCAGCGCCGCCATTTTTTTTAATAAAACCGCAAACTCTTCTTTACTGTAAGATACCTTTAATATATAGTCTTCTGCTCCCAGTTTCATGGCACGTTTCACGTAATCAACTTCGCCATAGTTACTCAAAACAATAATCTTACCTGCAAATCCCCGTTTTTTCAGTTCTTCCATCAACTCTATTCCGTCCATCCGGGGCATAATAATATCTGTAATGATAAGATCCGGAGATAATTCCTCCACCTTCTTAATGGCTTCCAAACCATCCTCTGCCGTTCCAACTATTTCAAATCCTAATTGTTCCCAATCAATAATAGTTTTTAGCCCGATCTTTATAATATCTTCATCATCTACAATCAAAGCTCTGTACATGGCAGCTCCCCCTTTCCCGGTATCACTATGACAATCCTCGTTCCCTTCCCCGGTGCAGAATACACTAGAAACTGTCCTTTTCCCTGATAAATAAGCTGAATTCTCTCAGCAATGTTTTCCATACCGATACCAGAAAATCTCTGTTTTTTCGTTTCCTTCGTCAGTTCTGCCACAAAACCTTTTCCATCATCCTGGATTTCCAGATACAAATCGTTTTCCTCAAGCCTCGCTGTTATAGATATGGTAATTGCAACCTCCTCTTTCATCCCATGTACAATACTGTTCTCTGTCAATGGCTGCAGAAGCAGTCTCGGAACTTTAAATACACCGGCCGCTTCTTCCACCTCATATACCATCCTGATACAGCCGGTATACCGAAATTCCTGAATGCAGATATAGTTCTGCACATTGCGTATTTCGTCAGACAATGGAATCATCTCTTCCTTTCCATACACAGTATCTTTCAGAAGACTGCACAATGCACTTATCCCATTTCCCAAAGACTCCACTCCATTGATAATGGCTATATACTTGAATGTATTCAGCGTATTAAAAAGAAAATGGGGCTGTATCTGATACTGCAGATTCTGGATTTCCAGCTTTCTCCGTTTCTTTCCCTCTTCTTCGATTGTTCTGGTATACCATACAAGTCTTTTCACCATCTTATCCGAATAGCGTATCAGCTTTCCCATCTCATCTTCGAAGTTATCTGAAATGGTAAGGTCATACTTTCCGCCTGATACCTGGTCAGTGAACTCAACAAGCCTGGATATTGGAATTACAATTGTTTCATTAATAACTGATACAATAAAAAGACTCAGAATAATGATGAGGATAACCATCGTTCCAGTCAATATCACCATATGTATTATATTTTGACTAATATAAGATTGATCTACCACAGTCAAAAGTGTCCAGTCCAGTTTTTTGTTATACTGATAAACGATCAGACTGCGCCTGCCATTATAAACCGTGGTAAAGTTTCCCTTATCCCCAGTTATCTTCTCTTTTATTTCCGGGATATCTTCTGCCGCACTGCTGCCAATTTTAGTTTTTTCATGCTTAAGGGAAAGATACTGTAACTCACGATCCAGAACAAAGATCTCCGAATCGTTTCCAATATTTACATCTTTATATATATTTTGGAACAATCGTTTTTCATTAAATACAAAGCAGATGTAACCAATCTGCTTTCCCCTCTCACTCTTGGAATATATTCGCTTTAAAAATGTAATGGCATTTTTCCCCGTGTCCGTCATAACACAGCTCCATGAATGATTCTTTCCAGTCGCCGAAAGTTTTTCAACAACCGCCATAATACCAGCTTTATCAGGTTCTGACACTCCCATGCTGCTGACAATTGTAATCTCATTGTCATACAGCAGAATATTGTCATAGCTTTCCGACCAAAAGTACTCAGTCAAGTTGTTATCTGCCACAATATCCTCTATCTTTGTATCCTCCCCCTTCGAATCAGGTGTATTCAAAAGTTCATTCACCTGATCGCTGACGATCATTGGATAGGAATAATCCAGAAATTTTGTCATAGTCACATCCATCGTCTTGTTTAGTCCTTGAAGCACCTGCATAAAGGTGTCTGTCAGTTTCTTTTCCATATCCTGTTCATATGATATAGAAAAAAGAATCCCCAGTAAAATGAGTGGAACCACTGTGGTACAGATAAATGCTGTACGCAGCCGCTTTGCTATGCTTCGCTTTCGAATGCTTTTGACTATTTCTTTCTTTATCTTCCCCGCCCCAAATTTCATCTGATGGATTCTCCTCCGCTGCTGTTATGATATTTCCAAAGGCTCAAATCTGACATCCCACGGATACTCAGCTTTATTCCATTCCAGAGAACCGATATCTCTTACCTTGGTTCCCAGAATTCTTTTAAGCAACGCTTCCGTCAGTTCCCACTGAACCATACTATAATCGGGCTCTCCGTATAAATTATGAAGTTCCTTCGGATCACAGGATAAATCATAAAGCTCGCATCTGTCATCAAAATAGACAGAGAGCTTAAAATTCTCTTTCCGAATCATAGCTCCCGGCCCAAAAGAAGTCGGCACATGCGGCGCAAGCAGACGAAGATCTTTTACTGGTTTCTGATATGTCGGAGCACCTCCTCCTGCTTCACAGAGAATGCTGTCTTTCCCTTTCTTATAATCGCCTAATTTCAAAGAACTGTCAAGAGATTTCCCCATCATGACGGCTGGCCGTTCTATGGAAAGTATCTCCAAAAGCCATGGCGCTAAATCCACTTCTTCCACCAGACCGGCAACTCTCTCTCCTCGGTGCTCCTGGTTCGGGTACTTTACAATTACTGGAATTTTTGTCAGGCAATCATAGAAAACTGGAATTTTATGAAACATCTGGTAATCCCCCAATAATTCTCCGTGATCTGAAAAAAACAGAATTACAGTATCCGTATAGAGTCCCTCCTGCTTCAATGCTTTCGTCACACGCCCTACGCAGTCATCAATATACCGAATCTGTCCCATATAGTATGCAATCGCTTTTCTGTATGATAACTCGTCACATAAATCCATCTCCGAATGCTTTCGCCATACTTCACAGCGTACCGGCTGTTCTTCCTTTATATACTCATATGCGGAAGCAGGGATCTCTATATCAGCCGGTGAAAACATGGTATCATAGGGAGCCGGACAGGTAAATGCAGGATGTGGGTCCTGATAATTTAACCAGAGAAAAAATGGCTGCCCGCCGTTATCTCTGATAAACTGTTCCGCCTTTTCTGTCAATCTGGGATTGATATGGAAGGGATGGTCCTTCTCCATGGTAAAGGAGGAAAAAGAGTGCTGATACTGCTCCATCCCGTCATAATTCCCCAAACATATCTCATCCATCTCGTCCCATACCTCGTGTAGCCTGTCATAGGTAAACAGATGATTTTTTCCAAACATCCCCGTGCGGTATCCGTTCTTCTTAAGCGAGGTAACCAGATTGGGGACATCTGGACTAATTTCCGACCAGTAGTTCCGGTGGCCATGTTCTGACATGTAGGTACTTGTGGCAAAGCTGATTCTGCTTGGCGCGCAGAGAGGTGCCGCACAGTAGCAATGATCCAACGTAATTCCATCTGCTGCCAGTTCATCAATGTGCTGTGTTCCAATCGTTTTGTGTCCGTAACACCCCAGATAATCCTGACGCAGCTGGTCAGGAGTTATAATAACAAGATTGTACTTTTTTTCCATAACATCGCCCCTTAAAATTCCTGGTCACAGCCCAATTGATTCCCTTTGAACTGCTTTACTCCAGTATTTTCTTTTCCTGTAATCTCATTCTGATAATAGCAGCATAACGGCCGATTACATCGTTCGATCACGCAGATCTCATCCGCCTCCATGTGAAACTTTACTACCCCTTCCATCTCCTCAAAGGGGATCTCACAGTCTTGACTGATAATACGAATCGGTTCTTCCTGCTCCCATGGATTTTCCAAACGACAGTCAGATTGCACACTGGCCGTGACAGACACGTACAGTATTTCCCCTCTCACCATCTCCGACACCACGCGAAAGCCTCCCGCAGCATACAGTTCAAAGGCTGCGTTCATGCCCTGTTCCGCAGCCGGAAACACTCTGATAATTCCATCACAGCTTTGCAGCAGCATTTCATTTATCCCCGTATAGATATTTGCATGGGCCTCAAAATAGCAATGCAAAAAGACCTCCGTATCCAGTAATACCCGCTTCCCATCATTCTTTTCGTGGACTTTTCTCCAATCTGTAGGCATTCCAGATTCAATAACACGCGTTCTGTATTTTACCTCATGGCGTTTACCGCTTCTGATGTCTGCAAAATGACAGGTGCCATTTTTAAATACCTGGTATTTCAGGGCGAACATACGGATCAATTCCATGGTATCCTTCTTATCTCCCAGTCTGGCACCAATTTCCGGTGCTGCATTATGTCCTGCTGTTGCTTCAGAATTTCTCACCATGAAGTCCCGTTCTTTAGCCAGTTCAAACGTAGCTTCTGCTGCCTTAAATTCCTTTTTGCCCCGATCCTTCAGGCTAATAACCCCTGATGGGTAAACAGCAGCCAGCTGACTAAAGCCGAATGTATTAAAGGGATACTCTCCCTCCCCGAATCGGACCGGTATATTATCCCACTTTAATCCTGGAGACAACAGTGTAGCCTCCCCTTTCCCAGTATCTTCTCTCGATAGCGGCAGGCTGTAAAGGCGTCTCCGGATCGTTTCCCACTCTTTTCTCTTTTCTTCATCACAGCCTAACACGACAGAGGCTTCTGTAAGCGCATCGAACAATACTGAAATCATTGCCCAGTCCGTCATTGTTGCTTTTAGGATCCAGTAGCTCTCATAACAGGAACTTCCGCCTCGTATCATGTATCCCTGATCACTGTCTTCCAATAAATCTTCATACAGCTTTGCACATGCTTTCATCATAGGATAAGCACGCTGCCGCAGAAATACTTCATCACACGTATACTGATAATGTTTATAAAAATCCATGGCAATCTGCGCCCCAGGTGTCAGATTGCGGACTGTATCGGGTTCCAGCGCCTGATATCCGTTATAATTAGAGATATCCGAATAAAACGCTCCGCTGGAATGGAACAATACCATTCCATCTGCCTGTGCCTGCGGCAGCATATTTTCCCGATAGTTGTAGTAATTTTCCATCAGTTCTGAATGCCCGCCTGTATGCAGCCCCCAATAAATCTGCTGGTGATTCCAATGATAGTAATGTCCCCAGTTTCGGATATCCGCATTAGGACACCAGATGCCTCCAAATGTTACCGGATACTGTCCTCTGGAACAGCTGTTGAGTAAATATAAATAGGAATTGTACAAATTTTCTATATAATCATCATCCGGAAGATAAACAAAGGATTTAATCCAGAATTCCTTCCATTCTTGTCGCTGCACAGCCATCAGTTTTTCCGCTGTAATACCTTCTGCCTCTTCTTTAAACTGAAGACAGGCAGAGGCCGCCTCCTCTTCCGTTTCTATGATCTGGCAGCGCACAAAGACAGTAAAATGACGGCATTTCGGATTCACCTGGTATTCGATGCTGTGACTGTTATTCACGATCACCTGTCCCTGACCAGCTACCTGTACCATAGTCAGCGTTATAGAGCCACGCAGCTTCTGCATGACATAGAGACAGCCATTTTCTGTCCCTGTTCTGGTTTTTTGCAGGTTTTTTTCTCTGCACTCAGCCATCTGTTCATAGTCGTGAAAAAAGTTTCTGCTTCCCCAGCGGGTCAGTCTTACCGTTTTTACCACGTCTTCCACAGTATCGACATTCACATCGCAATACAAAAGCTGCTTTTCCCTGCTGCAAAACATCGTCATATGGTATTTTGAAAAACAGGTTTCCGATTCCATCTGAACGCTTCCCTCAGCCAGGGAAAGTGTACTGCAGTACTTCTTTAAATACAGCTTGTCAAAAGACGGCATTCCATCAAATATAGACAGCCGTCCGCACGCTGCAGGAGCCGTATTCTCCTCCTCACTCTCCCAGGCCCACGCTTTAAAATTTCCGTCTTTCGTAAAATCGATGGCATCTGTATGAGAAAGCGTCATCTCAATCGTATCCGCACTGTGGTACAGCATTCCTCCGAAACTGCCATTTCCTATGGGGAATCCCTCACATCCCCGATACTGTGGTGATCGGTATACAATATTATGTTTTTTTAAATACTGCATAATCCGGACATTCAAATGACCATTTTTATTCAATGATACTGCTCCGTACATATTTTAATCTCCTTATCCCTTTAATCCGCCTACACTGAGGCCACTGGTCAGTTTTTTATGCATCAGTGAATAAACTACAGTGGTAGGTATTAACACAATGACAAGCGCGGCAAATAACGCGCCCCAGTCTGTTGCAAATTTCTGCACTTCAAATAAGTTAGCCAGACCAATGGGAAGAGTCTTTTTTTCATCATCCTGGACCAGAATAAGGGCCAGAGGATATTCATTCCAGAAGCTCATAAAGGCCAGCATGACTGCAGTCATAATTCCCGGCTTTGCCATAGGGAGCATCACCCTTATCATCGTCTGAAGCGGCGTACAGCCATCAACTTTTGCTGCCTCTTCGTATTCCTTTGGGATGGAACTCATAAAGCCATTCAGCAGAAAAATCGTAAAGGGAAAGTTCATGACTGCATATACCACGGCAAGCCACCATCTGTTGTTCAGCATATGAAAATTCATCATTTCAAGAAACAGAGGGATCATCAGATACGTTCCCTGCACGAAAATACAGGTCATGTACACATTTAATATCAGTTTTCCGCCTCGAAACCGAAAGCGTGCCAGTACGTAAGCTGCGGGCACCGCGATCAACACAAGTACAATGGTCGCAACAATTACAACAGCAACAGAATTAAAGAAGTAATCAGCCATCTTCGCTTTTGTAAACGCATTGATATAATTTTCTACAGCAAATCCGGACGGAAGCTTCCAGGGATCTGTCAGGATTTCCCTGCTTGTCTTAAATGACATAACGACGGTCCAGATCAATGGATAACCTACGATCACACTATAGACTATTAAAATCAATCTTACCGGAAGGTTCCTTAAGAATATGACAGTATTTGTTCGTTTTTTGTTGATATTCACGTTTTTTCCTCCTTTATTCCCGCTCTGCTGTAAGACACCTGGAGAGTTTGGACAGCAGGAATGCCAGGATCAGTGTAACCACCGCCACACTCATGGCATATCCAAAGTTCGACTGTTCAAAAGCCTGTTTATACATATAGTACAGAATAACGGTAGATGAACCGGAGGGTCCTCCCGCGGTCATAACCGATGTGATAATGTAACTCATCGCCAACGCACTGGACAATGACAGTACAAAAGTCACGCTGATCATATTTCGAAGGATTGGAAGTGTTATATATACTATCTTTTTGATAATCCCACACCCGTCCATTGTAGCCGCTTCAAAAACAGAAGTATCAATTCCGTCAATGGAAGCAATGTACATAACCATGTAGTATCCAACTGACTGCCAGACCATAACAACTCCTACAGCTATGAGAACCGTTTTTTGGTTTCCAAGGACAGCAAGAGACTGAAGTGAACTTATTCCCAGAAGTTCGCCGAGTTTTTTCACAATACCGAGCGTAGGAGAATAAATATTGCTCCAGAGTACGCCCAGAGCTGTAGCCGATATAATGCTGGGGAAAAAGAACAGGAAACGATAAAAGCCCCGCTCTCTCAAACGTGTCTGAGTGACCAAAAAGGCCAGGGTCAATGCAAGTGCATTTAAGCAGAATGGTACAAACAGCAGTAATTTAAAGGTATTTCCAAGAGCCTGATAAAAATATGGGTCTGAAAACAAATCTATGTAATTTTTTAAACCTACAAACTCACCGCCTATATTAGTTGCAGTCGATTTTGTAAAAGAAAGTGCAAGTCCCCTGAAAAGAGGTGCCAAAAAAAACACAACGGTCAGCAGCAGTGCTGGAAAGAGACATGCCGCAATAAATATTTTTTCCTGTTTTTTTATTTTCAAATCTTCATCTCCTTAAAAGAAAAGGAGGTCTAAAGGAATGCATATACGCAATCTCTTATACCTCCTTTGTCATGTATTATTTGTTTTCAGAAGCCAGATCTTCTCTCAGGCTTGCAAATCCTTTTTCCGTAAAGGCCGCCCATGCTTCTGCATCCATTTCACCATTTAAAACAGGAAGCAGTCCATTTTCATAAATCATATTTTTATTAAATTTGGCATTGGCCGGTGGCGTCTGATATGCCGGAGAGTATGTGGTTACAGACTCGTCGCTCAGAACAGAGAACATGTTGTTCATACCAGGAGTAAAATACTCTTTGACCAGATCTGTTGCCCCCTTTACAGCAATCATTCCCTGTGCTTTTTCGCCAAACAGGCGAACCGAATCATCTGTATATATAAAACGGATAAATTCCTTCGCAGCTTCCGGATTCTTTGCATTTTTCGGTATTGAAAGCTGTTCGATAGATGTAGAGACAAAATCCGGATCATCCGCGTTTAATTTAAGTCCTGGTAAAAGTGCAAACTCAAAGTTCTCTTCATTTTCTCTCGGCGCGTCCTTCATTTCATTCTCAATCCATGTACCATTGGGAATAAACAGCGCTTTTCCCAGCATCATCTCGCTCTGGGACTGCGTATGGTTTAAACCGGTACTGCCATCCATTAAATAACCGCCGGTTTTAATTTTTTCTATATTCTTAAGCACCTGCATTACCTTATCATTTGAAAATGAACCTTCTTTGTAATCAAAGATATCATTCAAAGCGTCCATGCCAGCTGCATCCGCAATTGATGTATTTAAAAAGTTTTCACAGTAGGTAGGGTATATTCCAGGGAATGTAATAAGCGCTCGGCCATCTTCCTTAGCCACATCGCCCAGTGCAAAGAATTCATCCCACGTTTCAGGCACTTCCCAGCCCTTTTCTTCAAACAGTGCTTTGTTATAGATCAGTCCTGTTGGCGAGGTATTGAGCGGAGCTAAATATATTTTTCCATCGCCATAAGGTGCGTACGCTTTGCTTTCAAGTTTTCCTGCCAGCATAATATCTTTTAATTTCTCTTCTTTATCCAGCGCATTCTCTTCAAACAAATCCGTAAGTTCCAGCAGTTCTTTATCTTTTATAAGACCAAGCACAACACCGTCGCTCTGCCCCATATTATGGTAAATAAGATCTGGCACATCGCCGGAGATAATCTGTGGTCGGATTAAATCTCCTATTTTCGGATTGATTTTATAATTCACATGAACATCCGGATACTTTTCCTCAAAACGGGAGATAATTTCTTCCCAATAATCAGCGCCATAACCGCCCTGGAATAAGGCCAGTTCTAAATCACCTTCTACCTTTTTTTCTGCATCGGTAATGCCTGCTTCACCGCTCTGGTCCAACGAAGCCGCCGTGCTCTCTGTTTTTGGACTCTCTGTCTTTGTACTTTCTGTCTTAGCACTCTGACCGCTTCCACAGCCGGTCAGCGCCGCTATTGTTACAGATGATACCGCCAGTAATGCTGTCAACTTTTTATTCATGATGTAACCCCCTGTATTGTTTTATGTGTCTATTATATAAAAAGAAGGCTGAATCCCCTATAGCAGGTCTTCAGTTTTTTATGGACTTTATTCATGTCTATCATACACGATAATAAGAAAAACTGGAATATCTTCAGATTGTGAAGATATTCCAGTTTACTTACTGCATATTAAACTCTTACAAATTCCGGTATTTTTATCACATAACTGCTTCTCTTACAGGCTTAACTCTGCTTCTGGTTATCTGCCTGTTTCGTCTGAACAACGCCATTTACGGTCCACTCACCATCTGCATTGACGGTACTGCCGTCAATGACGCTGTCTTTCATTAATTTGCCGCAGGTTCCGTCGGATACCGAGTTAAAATAATAGCATTTCAGGACGCCGTTCTTGTCCGGAATCCATACCCAGCCAGTTACCATGCTTCCACGGGTTCCATCAGATACCGGATTCAGATAGAAGGTATTTCCATTCTCATCCACAAACCATCCGGTGATCATATTGCCTTCCTTATCAAACCGGAACCAGCTGAACGCGCCCTGTCCCTTCGACGGGTCGCCATAGCCGTTATACGCAGGCACCCAGCTGTCCGCACAGCGCTTTCCAGACTGGTCTGTAAACCTCCAGCTGCCGTCGGCCTGCTGCTGCCACGTTCCTTCCGTAACATACTCCGGAACCGTAACGCTGCCGATCACCTTCGTCGGTCCTGTATATCCCTGCGGCACGTCGCGGTAAGGCGTATTTCCCTTTCCCGCCACGGAACCGCCGGAGCTTCCTCCTGAGCTTCCTCCGGAAGAGCTGCCGCCGGAGGATCCGGACCGCTTCAGAATCATCGTCACTTCCTCTTTTGCCGCCCGATGGTTGCTGTCACCTTCATAGCTGACTGTTATAATCACGGTTCCCGGGCGTACCGGTTTTACCGTGCCCGTCTCATCGACTGAGGCAACAGAGCTGTCGGAGGATGCATAAATCAGCTGTCCGCCATTGGTTACAGCGGCTCCAAGGTTTACGGCGCCTTCCGATACGTATCTGGTTATCTCGGTTCCCGCTTCCACTGTGATTACGGAAGCGGCCTTTTTAATGAGATACGGCAGACGGATCCAGCCCTGGCAGTTACCGGTTCCGGTTACCACCGCATAGGCCGTTCCTGCATTTACATTACTCTCATAGGATACCTTGTAGTCTTCAGCCGTCAGATACTCTGCCAGAGGCTTCACACCCGGCAGTTTGCCCGATCCATCGTAGACGTATGACAGCGTCTCCAGAAGAAATGTTCCCTCCTCCAGCGTCCGCTTACCGACCGTCACCGTCAGTGTGAGGTCCAGATCCTTATAATTGAAATCTGGTGACGTATACTTCGCCGCCGTCAGATTGTCTCCGGCAGCTCCCACATACGCCTCCTGGTCGCTCCACGAGAAATGCTCCGGCAGCTTCACTTCTTTTAATTTACTGCCGTATACCGCCTTTAATTCTGACGGTGTCGCAACGACCGGCACTGCCTTTTCAATCACAAACAGCGCTGTGACGGTACCCTGATACTTTCCTTTTCCGGTTACCTCCGCGCGGCCGTGGCCGGCATTCGTATTCTCGCTGTAGCTCACCTCATAATCCGTACCGCGCTCCAGGAGCTTATCTCCGGCTTTAACCACCGGTTCCGGTGTCTTCGGAGTGCCGTCGTATACAAATGTTTCTTCGATAGTTACATCGCTTTCCTTCAGTTCCGCCGGGTTGATGGCAAAATGCTTTTCCACCGTTCCGGTATAATTGTTCTGTCCGGTAACCGTCACAGCGGCAGTTCCCGGATCTCTGTTGTTCTCATAGCTTACCGTGTAATCTTCCTCTGAGATCAGACCGTCATCCGATACGGTGACGCCCGGTTCCTTCGCACCTCCGCTGTAGGAAGTTTCCTCATATTCCAGCGTGATCATGGTATCTGCAAGCGTCTTCGCGGACACGGCAACTTCCGTTTCTGCCGTTTTTTCCAGATAGTTACCGGTTTCTGCCAGAGTCACCTCGTGGATGTTCTTTCCCACATTGCCCACGCGTTCCTGCGGCGTACTCCATCTCCAGCCTCCTGCGAGAGTAATCTCCTCCAGCTTCTGCCCGTAGACCGCCTCTGCCGCCTTCGGAGCCTCCGCCGGATTCACCGCTTTCTCAATCGTAAAGACTGCTGTCACCGTTCCGCTGTAGTCTCCCTGTCCGGTAACCGTGACGCTTCCCGCTTCTTTTCCAGCTTCCGTGTTGGGGCCGTAGGTAACGGTATAATCGGTACCTTCCTTCAGTTCTGTTTCAAGCGACACTACGGTGAGTTCCGGTTTTATCTGCTGTCCGGTATAAACGTACGATGTCTTTTCCAGCCTGATGTCGGAATCCAGCAGCGTCACCGGCTCTACCTCAACCCGGCAGATCAGCCGGGAGCCTTTATAGTTCTTTGTCTCCGGGACATTGATGGTCAGCTCCGCCTCGCCTATGTTCTTTACAGTAATAAAGCCATCGGTTTCGCCAAAATCATTGACCTTCTTCTCCACCGTAAATACAGTGCTGTCACTGGAGGTGAAACTGATTTCCCCATCCCCTGCAAAGCTTGCCAGCAGGAAGAATGGTTCCTCCTTAATCGTCAGATGTAGGACGTGATCCTGAAGCTTATCTGTCTGAATTTCTGCCTCTGAATCCGCCTGATCAATCGTAAAACCGTCTGAGATCATGCCAGTGTAATTATGCTTACCTGTAATCGTAATGCCGGCTTTTCCCGCGTCCTTGTTATTCTCGCATTTCACCTCATAATCAGTGCCTTCTGCCAGAACCGCGTTCAGAGCCTCATCCGTGATCGTTACTTCCGGCACAAGTTCCGTGCCGTCATATACCAGACTACTTCTGTCAATTACCGTCTTAACGGTCTCATTCTTTATGTCCTTCGGCAGTACCTTAACCGTGAAGAACCCTTCCTTCTCCGTGCCGCCTGCCGTATAGACAGCGGGAACCGGTGTCCCGTTTTCTGTCACATCGCCCACATACGCGTCCGGATTCTTCCATTCCCAGCCGTCCGGGAGATCTGTCTGATATTCTGACAGATGATTTCCGTAAATGGCGGTTATTTCGAATTTCTCCGGTTCGATGAAAAAGTGTACTGTCTGGGAACCGTGATACCTGCCTGTGCCCGTCACCACCGCATCTGCCTGTCCCGGGTCGACGTTATGGCTGTAGGCAACGGTATAATCCGTATCTCTGACTAACACAACGGGATCAATCACGACAGAGGCAGACGGCTCGATGGCCTTTCCCGTATAACCAGCCACACCCGGAGTCAGAGTGATCTCCGCGCCGCCGATATCATAGGGATCTGCTATAATCTTAAATTCCTTCGTCACTGTTCCGCTGTAATTGCCTGTTCCGGTTACGACAGCCTCTGCCGTTCCCACGCCCTGATTATTTCTGTACTCCAATGTATAGTCCTGTTTCACCACCAGCGTCATGCCGCCGCAGATTACAGTTACCTCCGGTTCCACCGGACTGCTGCTGAAAATGTAGGGCGGTGCTTCCAGTGTTACCTCGCCTGCCGCAATCGGCCGGGGCACAACGTGCACCTTCAGGCCAACATTTTCCTTGTCCTTATATTTGGAATCGGCCGGCGCCTTATAGTCGGCTCTGAACACTTTGTTGCCCGTGCTTACTCCGCCTGCCGAGGTATCCGGCGCTCTCCAGGACCAGCCCTCCGGCAGCTCGATGTCCTTTAGGGAACTGCCATAGACAGCCTCAAATACCATCTGCCCGATTATCAGCTCCGGGTCTCCTTTTTCGATGGTAAACTCCAGGGAGACCGTTCCCTCGTAATTCCCCTTTCCTTTCACAGTAACCATTGCGGTTCCCGGTTCCGTATTGTTGGAATAGAGGGCATCATAGGCGGAGGCCGCCAGCTTCGTCCCATTCAGTGTAACAGAGAGAATCTCCGGCTCCTTTGCGGTCCCGTCGTATTCCATCGACTCCTGCTTAAGCACCACCACCGCGCCGGATATGGACAGCGGCTTTACTACAACGGATACGAACGCAGTCTTATCCTCATGGTTGGAGTCAGCCGCGGCGTAAAAAATACCCGCCTGACGGCTTCCCGCTTCACCGACGCTGTCCTCCGGATTCTTCCAGCTCCATCCGGCCGGAAGCTCCACATCTTTATATTTCTGGCCATACGTAAATACAAATGGCCCTTCCGGTACTTCCGCTTCAGAAGCAGCCTTCTTTATCACAAAAGGCACTTCCCGCGTTCCTTTATACCCATTGGCACCCTGAATGGTCACACTGGCTGGTCCGGCGTCGATTCCGCCTCCGCTCACCGTGTAGTCCGTATCTTTCACCAGCGTCAGGTTCCCCATCTTCACAGTGATATCCGGGACGATCCGTTCTCCCGTATAAATATACTCCCCATTCACCACCACCGAGGCGTCATTGACATCGGTCGTCTCGATCCATCTGGCATACAGGGTAAGATCCTGGTTTACCAGATCGGTAAAGCGGTATAGATACTTATATTCAGAATCCCGGTACCAGCCGTTGAAAATGCAGCCGGCTTTTTCCGGATCCTTCGGTTTTGATGCCATGGAGCCTTCCATCACCTTCTGGCTCTCCACCTCGCTGCCTCCGGCCGCATCGAAGGAAACCGTAAATAAGGAACCGTCTCCTTCCAGCCATTTCGCATAGAGGGTCATATTGCCTTCCGGTTTAAATGGAATCTCATACTTCTGACCGCTGTAGTCGACTGACGCATACCAGCCGCCGAAAATATAGCCCGGCTTCGACAGATATTTGGCTGTCAGCTGCGATGAAGCGAGATCGGCTCCCCGTGGCACCAGATAGCCTCTGTCATGCTGATCCCTGTTCCCGTTGAGAAAGCCGCCCATCAGTTCGACACCGATATACCAGCACTCTTTCCAGACAGGATAGAGGTCCGCGTCTGCCGCAAACGGATAGCTGACCAGGTCAATGCTCTCCATTCCTCCTTCTGTCAGCGCCCATCCGTCGGACACCATTCCATCCAGCTCCTGTTCACTCGGCACCGTCCCTGTCACTTCGTAGTAACTCCGGTTTCTCGGTACCCTGACTTCCATCATCTGGACATATGTCCCCTTGCTGTCGTCATAGAGCTCGCCGCCGCCCGCATGGAAGCGCACGGTAACGTAATCCTCCGTCCAGTGAGCCGTCAGCTTCGTATCCTTCTGCGGCTGATAGGAGTAGATCATCCCGATATCCCGGCCGTTCTCATCAAACCAGCCTGCAAACGCACAGCCTTCCCTGGTTGGAGCCGGCCTGTAACCGCACTTTTCTCCCGGTTTTACATAGAACACCGGCTTATAGTAATCACTCTTCGCAAACGCTCCTCCCGCCGCGTCGAGGCTCACCCGGTATCCCGTTGTCCAGACAGCCTTTATGCTGTTATTCTCATAGAATCTGGTCTGGCCGGTCACTTCCGTGCCATCATCCGTCACCCAGCCGGCCAATCCATAGCCATCTCTCTCTACTTTCGGCAGGCTGTACGCTTCCCCCTGCCTCACGATAAAGCTGCCGTTTGTCTTACCTGAAGTATCTCTTCCGCCATCCGCGTCCCAGTATACCTTGATAGTCTTTCTCCAGGCCGCGTAGAGATCCAAATCCGCTTCAACAGCGGAGGACCAGTTAAACGGAGTCTGATACTCCTGATCCAGATACCAGATGCATTCGTAGCCGCTGCGGTTGGTGGAAATTGAGCTTTCCGCCAGAGGCCTGTTCTTTTCTGCCTGCCGCGTGACTTCCCCTGCATACTCCTGTGACTGGTTGTCGTATATCCAGGCTCCTCCCGCATGGAAGGTCACCCGATACGTATTGCTGCTCCATTTTGCATAGAGCGTTACGTCCGCTTCCGGAATGTAGCCCTTTGTGGCCCGTCTGGTCCATTCCTGATCCAGATACCAGCCATCAAATGCCGCCTCCCGGCTCTGCGGATTGTTTAAATATCCAATGGATTCCCCTGCCTTGACAATCACGGTATTACTGCTGACCGAACCGATGCCCGGATCCAGCGTAACCGTGTAATAGGTGGTCCATTTTGCATACAGGACCGTATCGCGCTCTGGTATATAGTTACCGGTCAGCACAGGTCCTTCACACTCCGGATCCTCACACCAGCCTTCCAGCGTGAAGCCTTCCTTCTTGTACCCGTATTCGCCGTTTAAATACGTTCCCTCACCTTTTATGACTTCAGCCGTTTTATAGCTGTCATAGGTGTAGCTTCCTCCGTTGGCATCATACGTCAGTGTATAGAATTCCTTCCACTGGGCAACAAGTGTGACATCCGCGGTCGGAAGATAGACATCGTTCTCTGCCCGCTTCCCGGTTTCCTTCTCAAACCAGCCGGCAAACTTATAGCCTGTCCTCGTCGGATTGTTCGCCCTCCTGACCGCTTCGCCGAGCGGTACGTATTCCTTTTTGCTGTTTGCTTTTCCTCCATTGGCATCGTAGGTGACCGTCACATACTTTGACCATCTGGCCGTCAGAGTCTCGTTTCCCGACGGAATGTACCGGCTCACCTCATCGTTGGAAATCAGTTCGCCGCCTTCCGTCTGCCACCCTAACAGAACCTGGTTATATGCCTCATACGGTTCATTGGGGATCCCCGGCGTCGTGCCGATCGACCTGCCCGGAAGTGCGTATTTCTCCTCAAAACGCTTCTGATCATAGACAATTCCGTTATAATCAAAGGTTACCTTGTAATACTCCTCCGTCCAGCATGCCAGAAATGTCATGGCGGCCGCAGGAACCATCTCCCTTACCTCAGCTTCGGTATAAAACTTCCCGTCTGCTTTCCACCCTTTCAGAAGTTTTCCCGCTGTATCCGCAGGATTCTGGGAAAATGACGGGATCTTGTATCCCAGCTCCGTCCCTGGTACCGTTAAAACAGTCGTCGACGTCTTCCCGTTGTACGTGATTCCGCTATAGTCAAACGTAATCTCCAGAGTGGCCTCCGCCCATTTTGCCGTCAGCGTCTCATTGCCGGAAGGTACGTAGCTGTAAATATTATTTTCCGGGATAAATGTTCCTGACGCTTCCGATTCCCATCCCAGGAATGACTTTCCTTCTGTCTGTGACGGATCTGACGGAAAATACGGATAATTTTTCAGTGTGCTTCCCGGCATGGCGTACGCGTTTGACTGGGTCTGTCCGCTGTACGTCACCCCATTATAGTCCATGAGGACGGTATAAAAATCGGTCGTCCACTGGGCAGTCAGCACCTCATCGCCTGCTGGTATGTAATCGCGGATGTCGTTTCCTGAAATGATTGTTCCCTCCGCATTCTTCCAGCCGGTAAACATCTTTCCTTCCGTATTCTCCGGATTTTCCGGTATGTAGCTGTAATTGTTTTCCAACGGCAGACCGACTGCCAACTGATACGTCTGCTTCTGGTTTCCATTATAGGTCACTCCGTTATAATCGAAGGTAACCGTATAGTATTCTCCCCACTGGGCAACAATCGTCTCGTTTCCAGCCGGACAGTATCGGTTCACATTATAACCGGTTAAAATCTCTCCCGAAGGAATCTTCCAGCCTATGAACGCCTTTCCTCCGGTCTGTGACGGGTCATTGGGTATATACGGCGCCGAAACTCTGTCTCCAGCTATAATCTGCCTGATATAGTTCGTCGCCCCATTGTACTCAACTCCGTTATAATCGAAGTTGATCTCATAGTATCCTGACCACTGGGCCGTCAGGTTTTCACTCCTCTGCGGAATATAATTCCAGATGTCATTTCTGCTAATCACCCTGCCTTCAGAATTCTTCCATCCAATAAACATCTTCTGGTTCGTTTCCTGTGATGGGCCATCCGGCAGGTAGGGATATCTTTTTACCTTTTCTCCCGGCATAACAAATTCGGTGCTGGAATCACTCCCGTTATAGTAAATTCCGCCGTAGTCGTAGGTGATGGTATAATAATCCACCCACTGGGCGACTATGGTCTCGTTACCGGATGGTTTGTAATTCCAAATATCCGATGCAGAGAGGATCGTCCCATCCGGTGTCTTCCAGCCGGCAAACATCTTGTTATTCGTCTTATCTGACGGTTCAGCCGGCATACTCGGAACATGCGTCAGCCTGAGGCCCTTTCCGACCTCATACGTCTTTTCAGTCTTTTGATTGCTGTCTTTATAGCCTCCAAAGTCAAAGGTAACGGTACAGCTTTCAGTCCAGCCAGCATATAACTCCAGATCTTCCTGTGCATTTATGTAGGAGTTGTCTGTTACCAGCTGACTGCATCCGACATCGGAATACCAGCCGGTAAAAGACATGCCTTCATATGTGATTGATGGAACCCATAAAGATGTCCCTATTTTAGCCACCAGACTTTTCTCTGAACTTCCGTCCTGGAACAGACCGCCATTTCCATGAAGCGTAATGGTTACCGTTTCCTGTTCAACGACATTAATTCGAACAGATGCAAGATCCAGGAAGTTCCCATCCGAATCCTTGACAGAAGCCGTGACAGATGTTCCCCCTGTCTCCAGCGCCGTGATCAGACCATTCTCATCCACCGTGGCAACCGATGTATCATTACTCTCAAACTCCGGTTGAATTCCTTCATCCGCAGGAGTAATCTCGACGTCTAACTGATAACTGTCACCTTTCGTAATCGGAATTGCCTCTCCATTATTATTATTGACAATCACCAATTCTACATTTCCGGAATACCGTTTCACAGCGTCGGCTGCAGTTGCCGTTTCACTCTTATGCGGTGTATTGGACGATGTGGCTGTTGCCGCATCCTTCTCTGATCTGCTGTCTTCCCCCTGTTCCTTCCCTGCATTGGAATCTGTCGCCTTTTCAGCAGCCTGTTTCTCATTATTGATATCAGTATCCAGTCCTGACGCTGCAAATGCCTGCGGTACTGAAAGATTCCATACCATACAGAAGCACAGCAAAAACGCTGTGATCCGCTTGATCTTTTTCATACTTTTTCTCCTTCATGGTAAATTTATAACACTGCTATTCTTTTATGTGCCTGCTCTCCCTTCTTCATTAGGTTTATATCTGATAATCACAATTATCTTCATCAAATAACCGGAAGAAAGGGGGGATTTCTGCATACCGGAAAGAAAAAAAATACAACAGGCCCAATTTCACAGACCCGTTGTATTCTATATGAGTTTCATGTTTTGATTAGTTCCAATAATTGTGATTATAAGAACTGGTTAAATTTTCCAATGCGTCTCCTATTATACTATATACAATTATCTTTTTCAATCCGCTTTTTTCTGATTTTAATACATTTTTCCTGTGTTTCAGCTGCCTGAAGCCGGAAATGAAACCGGCAGCGCCATGGTAACAACAAATTCTTCCTCTGTATATTCCACATGGCTATATCCGCCATACTTCTTCACCACCCGCTTCATGTTCTTAATTCCCAGTCCGTGCTTCGATTCATCCGGCTTTGTGGTCTGGATGCTGCCATGCTTCACCCTGACCGGATTCGTTTTGGTGTTCTTTATTTCCACCCAGATCAGGTTCTTCTTTCTGGATATGGTTAAAGCGATCCGGCGTGCCAGACTGCTGTCTGTTATCTCGCCGCAGGCCCTGACCGCATTTTCCAGCGGATTTTCAAAGATGGTGTAGATATCAGGAAATGCCATAAAAGAAAAGTCAGAGAACAGGATATTCGTATCAAATTGGATTTGCGCGGAATCACAGCTAAGCTGTATCTGGCACAGGATCGACCGCAGAGCCGGTGAGGGGATAAAGGCGAACCGGTAACTGTCTTCGATATAATGAAGCATTTCATCCGCATAGGACCGGATATCACGCTCCACAAGCTCTCCCTCCCCGCCGCCCGCCCCCTCCTGCAGCAGGTGTTTTATGCCGTCGATCTGTTTCGTATAATCGTGAGCCAGTCCTTTTAACTCTTCAATAAACGCATCCTGCTGTCCGATCACCACCCGGTCCAGCTGTTCGATGCGGGACAGTCTGTCTAATTCGTGCTGAAGCTGGCAGCGTTTCCGCCAATGGTTGTCCCCCAGAATCACCGCCAGGTTCATGAATAAGACGCCCAGAAAAAAGATCATGCTTAGGGAATCGGCACGGTTCCCCAGCTTCGTATTCAAACCGAGAATATTAAATACATAGTATATAACAAAAATACTGACTACGGGGACTGTGATAATCGACAGATTTTCCGTTATCGTAAGCTCCGTGTTCTCCTTTCTCTGTTTCAGCCAATGGAAATAGCGGACAACCAGGAGGATAACACAGAACATGCCGGTGCTGCAGAGGTTAAAGCCTGCATTTTTAATGGTATCATTTATGACGGCAATCATATTCACCCTGATCATGGAGGCGTAGATCAAAACATGGATGCTTTCACAGATTAAAAGCAGAAGAACCTCAAAGAAGGAACAGAGAAGCCTCGCGGCGATACTGCCCTTGAAGAGCATCAGGTTTAAGATCAGACTGCAGAGAAGAGCAGTCATTGTATTCAGCTCCGGTATGTACAGTAAATTTATGAGAAACTGAACTGTAGACAGGCCTAACAGCAGTCCCCAGGAGACCAGCCGGCGTTTCTCCCATCTGAGTGTGAAGAACTGCATGGTGAACCAGAAAAGTAAAGCAAAATCCAGAATACATTTGCCATAGGCTAAAATCGTGTCAAGCATACTCATACCACCTTTGTATCTGCGTTGTGCTTCAGATATCTGAATTGTGAAGCAGCGTTTTCATAAATGAATCCCGGAAATGGAGGCCCAACGGCGCAGCGCTGTGGTCTGTAAGTAAGATTTTGCTGTCGTTGACCGTATCCACCATATCCAGATTGACAATGTAGCTTTTGTGTGAATACGCAAATTTGTCGGACGGCAGACTGTCCATGAGCTCACGGAGACTCTGCCATGTGCCGATCTGCGCTCCATCCTGGCACACGATATGCCGTTTGCGGAGTTTCGAATAAATATACATGATTTTATCCGTCCGGAGCAGATTGGTATGAGAGTCATTCGTAATCTTTATATAGGATACGGAGCGGTCCAGCTTATGGGAGCAGGCGTTGAGGACGGCTATGATCTCCTCCTCCGTAAATGGTTTCACAATAAACCGAAACGGTTCCGCCCGGTATCCGTCTATGGACATGGATTTCAGAGCCGTAGTCAGAATGATAATCGACGTATTTCCCCGTTTTCGCAGTTCCTCGGCAATATCGATGCCGATGCTTCTGTTCCCGAACCGGATATCCAGAAACAGGATGTCATAAGGATTCGTCAGGTCATACAGTTTTTCGGCGGCATCCAGTTCGATGAGATCGATCTCCACGTCATATGCGAAGGAATACCGTAATATATATTTTTTCAGTTTGTCGCGTATCAGCTGTTCGTCGTCACAGATACACACCGTATATTTCTTCATGCATCAATTCTCCCCCATTTTTTGGTATCTTTTATTATACCTTACAAACTCCGTTATGGGTAGACGCTAATTGCTTTCTGACATAAAATTGCGGATTATAAAATGCGGAACGGATGAACTGGTATTGCTATCCTGTTGGATCACTCAGCGTACGCTTCATACCACACCGTTTCACACAGCGGCCTTCTCTCCTCTGCGTGCCGTTCTGAGTCCAAAAAGCCTTTGCTGGGATACCCAAGGAACAACAGCGCTGTCGGCTCTAAATATTCCGGCAGGATAAATTCTTTTGTTATAACAGCAGGATCAAACAAGCCTACCATGACACTTCCAATTTCCAACTCTCTCGCTGCCAGCATCATGTGGTCACAGACAATACCTATATCCAGATCTCCGGAACACTTTTTATCATAGGGGCGGATCAATTCTCCGCGCCTGTCCCGGCAGACGATGAGTGCGCATGGAGCGCCAAAGGTTCGGTACGCTTTTTCTACCTTTACCATGTTTTCTCTTCTCCGGACAACGATGATTCTTTGCGGCTGCCTGTTGCAGGCAGTTGGGGCAACCCGTCCCGCTGACAATATCTGTTCCAGATCTTTTGACAGTATTTCTTTCTCCATAAATCCACGTGTCGTACAACGTTTTTTCGCTAAAGTTAAAAAGTCCATAATATCCTCCTTCAAAACATGAATAATACTTCACGTTTATAATCATAGCAGGGATTTCAGCAGACGTCAATAAAATGCGAATAATAATTCACATTTTATTGACCTGGGGCAGGACCCCATGTATAATAAAAAAGAGGTGAGGATATGGCTGATAAGAGAATTCCCGTCCAGAGACGGTCCATAGAAAGAAAACAAAAGATTTTAAGCTCCGGTTTTAAACTTTTTTGTGAACACGGCTACTACAAAACAAATACCATCGAGATTGCAAAACACGCCGGTGTTTCAACCGGAGCCGTATACAGTTATTTTAAAGATAAGCGGGAAATATATATTGCAGCATTTGACAGCTATCTCGAAGAGATTTCGGGACGTTTATTTGAAGAACTGGAACAATCTCAGACGCTTCCATTACCGGATTTCGTGGAAAACTGGGTCACTGTATATCTCGAATTGTATGCAGACTCCGGGCACGCGTTAGCACAGTTAAGAATGATGATATTAGAAGACGAAGAGATCAACCGTCATTTTTCAGATTTAGAAAATGAATATTTTATGAAGCTGATCCGGCTGCTGAATAAAAATGGTGTGGAACGAGCCGATCTTATGGAGACGATTTATACCTGTTGTATTTTGATCGATGCATTGAGGCAGGAACAGTCCTCATTCTCACATATCGGCCTGAATTTTTTCATTTTTAAGGAACAGGTTACCAGTACAATCCTTCAATTATTGTCCGGCTGAATTGCCTTGTAGTCCGCAGGAAATACCGGGAGAACGCCGGAAATACTATACTGGAATATAAAAAACGAGCCATTAACAGATAAGTTATGGTTTTATACAGCGTGGAGAGGGGTATTTATGTCGTCAGTAAAAACGGGTAAGGGAACAAACAGGAGCAGTGATTCCATGTTGTTGCCGCATATCATCGATGTTTATGTGTTTTTGATTCTGTGTTGTTTTCCCCTTTTTGTTGTGAATCAGTATTATGAACTATTGAAGGTAAAATATTATTTTTATATCGGGTCAGTAATTTTTCTGCTGACAGCTGCATTAATCGCCGGTACTATCGGGCAGAGTAGTCTGAAAACGTATTTTGCATCTTTTAAATGGAAGGATTTTATAAAGACGTTTTCCACCATTGATACCGCACTTTTGGTCTTTCTGCTCATCGCAGGCATCTCAACGATCCGTTCCGATTACGTGTATGAATCTTTTTGGGGAAATGAGGGGCGTTTTTCCGGACTCTTCCTACTCAGTCTATATGGAGCATCATACTTTTGTGTAACAAGATTGGGGAATTTTAAAAGATGGTACCTTGATGCATTTTTAGCCGCAAATTTACTCGTTTGTATATTTGGTATTACGGATTACTTTCAGTTGGATCTCCTGCACTTTAAAGTGGGAATGGCAGAAAACGAAAAGTTTATGTTTACCTCAACAATTGGTAATATCAATACGTATACTGCGTTGGTCGGAATGGTAACGGCGGTGTCGGCCGTATTGTTTGCAGCAGAAGGCAGATGGAAAAAGAAGTGTCTGTACTTTGTCAGTCTCATTATCAGCATCTTTGCATTGGTCATGGGGATCAGCGATAATGCCTACCTGTCACTGGCCGCGTTGTTCGGCTTTCTTCCGCTTTATCTGTTTCAGAACAAGAAGGGTGTCAAAGCCTATTTATTAATCATCACTTCATTTTTCTCGGTGATCCAATGCATTGACTGGATTAATACCGGGCTGGGAACCAGCGTGCCGGAGATCGACAGCGCGTTTCAGATCATATCCCAAAGCGATGGCCTTCTCTTTCTCATATTACTTCTCTGGATTCTCTGCGCCTTCGTTTACGGACCAGATTTTGTAAATGCCCACAAGAAAAACATGTCCGCCTCTATGCAGACTCATAGTTTCAGTAAAAATGAATATAAGCCGACAGGCTGCAGAGGCTTGCAAAGAACCTGGATGGCACTTCTGGTACTTTGCATTCTGGGTGTCGGATACGCACTCGTTGACGTTAATTTCCAAGGAAACGCAGAACGGTATGGAGCTCTTGGCAGTTATCTGCTGTTTAATGATGACTGGGGGACTCACAGGGGTTACATATGGCGCAATGCCATGGAATGCTTTAACCAGTTTCCATTGAGGAAAAAAATCATTGGCTTCGGCCCTGATACTTTTGGAATTGTGTTATTAAATAAGACAAAAGGAAACATTTACGGTCAGACATTTGATAACGCGCATAATGAGTATTTGCATTATCTCGTCACAGTAGGATTTGCCGGATTAATTGCGTACCTTGCCTTTTTGATTTCTTTTGCAGTGAGAGTCATTCGCAGAGCCAACAAAAACCAGTATGTCACAGCGGCTTTTTTTGCAGTGCTCTGTTACTCGGCGCAGGCATTTGTAAACCTGAATCTGCCAATTGCTACACCGATTATGTGGATGCTTCTCATGCTAGGCGAGCTTGGTATACGGAAAAATAAGGATTATAATCTCTGCAAACCGGTCTGAATCACCGGTCTGCAGAGCATACGTCGTTTTTTGTCGAATTACTGTATGCTCCTTAAAAACTTTTTTAGAGTTATAATCTAACTATAAAAAAGTTTTAAAAGGAGATTTCTTATGCGCGACTTATCAGTATATTTTTGTAAAAAATGCGGGTTTTATTCTTATTATCCTTTAGCCAAATATGCGGTCTGTCCGAGATGTGATCTTGATATGGTGCTGCTGCCAATAGAATATAAAGAATTCGTCAATCTAAACTGTTATGAACGCGATGAATTACTTGCTGATCAAATGATTGCTTCATCCTCTCCCATTGTTCGAAGAATCATTGCTCCGCATAAGATAAATAACACTCGTGAAATCATTGCAATTCTCACTTATAAAATCGACGAATTAAACACTGAAAATGTAAAATTACAGGGAACCGTAGATTGGATGCATCAATTCATCTGGCAGTTAGTAAAAAGCAGAAAAAATATAACTCCGCCCTAGTTCTCGTCGCAAAGATAGGAAACCAATATAGAAATAAATGCAGCATTATTCGGTTTCTTTCTCAAAGGGGTATAGGCAATATGTTCGAGCAGTGACCGGTCACCTTTATTCCATATTAATGCAACCAGCGTTCTGATATTTCTCTCTACGCATTGTACTGATGTATGGTATTTCTTTGCTACCTCTGGATATAACCATTTCGATATTAATTGTAACTTATCTCCATCTTCTATGGATAATTGTACTGCAGATATTACATAGTAAAATCCTGTATATGATCGATTCGCTCCAAGCCGTAGCAAAAGATTTTCTATCTCTCTTTCTCTCATGGCTTTTCTCCTCTCCCTATCACCTTCAATCATACTATGGAAATTTATGGCAAATCAATCGATATATCTCGACTTTTTTCGACGTATATATAAACGTTGAGAGTTTTTATTTATAACGCCTGATGGAAGAATATCAAAAACATCGATATTAAAATAAAAAAGGGATACCGTCTGAAACAGCATCCCTGTCAAATCATATACCGCCAACAGCCCCCATCGAAACAACCGCTATACGGTTCAGCCCCGAATTTCCTCTCTATTCATTCCCATAATCATCCACAACCCACTCAGACGTCTCGCCATCCCGGATCAAAATCCAGTTCCAGTCCGTATACACAGCGTTCGGTTCAAAACTCCAGGTATTTTCTCCTGTTTTTAAATCGGACAGAATGACAATGACATCGTCCCGTTTCACTCCATTCGAAGCGCCGCGGCCGTATTCCATATACGAATCGATGATCCTCTCAGACCGCTCTCTGTCATACCACAAACCAGTCAGCGTACAGTCCTCTTCAAAGGTATCCATCTTCTCACGTATACACGCTTCGATGTCGGAGCTGACCGTTTCACGGTTTGAGGCAGCAGATTCCGTTTCAGCAGATGTGCGTTCCATATCCTTTTTATTGTCCGCGGCCGGATTACTGGTCGCGCCGGTATCGGTATGCTGGATGAGTGGTTCGTGGCTCGTCGTACTGTCGGTTTTCCCGGTACATCCGGTTAATGCGAGTACGCATACTATTAGAAATGCAGGCTGCAGTAATTTTTTCGTTTGATTTCTCATTCTATTTCTCATTCTATATGTCATTTTATTTTTCATCTTATAGAGCCTCCTGTTCTTTACGTCTTATCCATCCCACATTACTATCCCATTGATTATTCTGAATTCGTATCCATCTGCGATTTCACAAAGTGGCTGCGTCCGGCCAGTACAGGTTTATCTGCTTCATCCCATAAAAATACTTTATTTCATTATAATCGATTGTCCACACCATTACCTTTCTTTTTTCTTAAATATCTTTTTCGTAAATCTCTTTTTCCTTTGCTTACCATAATTACCATCCCCTCCAAAGCACGGTTATTCCCTTGTATTCCCAAAGAATATTTGCTAAAATCACCATATTACAACCGATCGGGAGTTCCAGCCTATGAGGATGCCGGTATGAATAAAGAACATGATTAATAGAAAACTCTGAAAACCGGCGGCATACAACCGGCTTTCAGAGTTTTTGATTATCCCCTCAATACCTTCTCTCTTTCATCACTTCCCGCGCATCCGTCTGATCATACACTTTTTCCTCCGTAATAATCCGCAGCGGCAGTTCCTTCCCTTCCATCAGGTCCTGCACCGCCTTCATCAGCTGCGGGCCGAGAAGAGGGTTGCATTCCACGGCGCAGTTCAATTTGCCGTCTATCATGGCCTGAAAGGCATCCTTCGTGCCGTCCACCGATACGATTACCACGTCACTGCCCGCGTGGATTCCATGCTCTTCCAAAGCGTTCACAGCGCCTAAAGCCATATCATCGTTGTGGGCGTAGATCACATCAATGTCCCATAGGTAGTTTTCAGTATAATCTTCGATGATCCGGCGGCCGCCTTCATATGTAAAGTCTCCCGACTCGGAGTAGGCAATCCGATAGCCGGGATTTCCGGCCATCTGTTCCTCGAAACCGCGCTTGCGCTCCACGGTAGGCGATGCGCCTAAAGTTCCCTGGAGCTCCATGATCTTCACCGGCCCATGCTCCGGCTTCACATTAGCGGCGATCCAGCGCATGGCGCGCCTGCCCTCCTCCATGAAATCCGCGCCGATGTACGTCAGGTACAGCCCGTCATCCTCTGTCTCAATCCTTCTGTCCGACAGCAGCACGGGAATCCCGGCTTCCCTGGCCTCCGTCAGGACCTTATCCCAGCCGCTGTCCACCACCGGCGACAGAACAATCACATCCACTTCCTCCCTGATAAACGTGCGGATGGCTTCGATCTGCCTCTCCTGCTGCTGATCCGCATCCTCAAAATGAAGGCTGATCCCGGCCTCCCTGGCCGCGCTCTTGATGGACTCCGTATTGGCCAGACGCCAGGCACTCTCGGTTCCCACCTGGGAGTATCCCACCTGGATCGTGTTCCTGTCCTTCTTTTTATACTGCTCCCACTTCACCTCGCTGTCCACATTGTCGATGGTAATGTTGTGGCTCCGCAGAATAACCTGTTTGGGAACTCCGGAGACTTCGTTTAAGATATCCATGGCATACCGGATCGCCTCCTTGCCGCCGGTGGGGCAGGTAATGGTCTCGCTCAGCTTTCCCTGCCGCACCAGATCCATGCCTCCATTGGGGCCGGAAAATCCGTCCACTCCTATAATTTCCGGGGAGTACCCCAGCTTCTTCACCGCCTCATAGACCCCGGATGCCATGTAATCGTTGTGGGCAAACACCACGTCCACCCCCGCCAGCCGTTGTCCCAGCTCCAGAAATAAGTCCTCCGCCTGGTCCCTGGACTCCTGCTCCACACGAAACTGTTCTCTGACGATCCCCGGCTCCCTGGAAAGCACCAGGTCAAATCCCTTGCTTCTCTCGGCACTGGAAATGGAATTCTCGCTTCCGCAGACCTCGAACACAGTCCCTCCCTTTCCCGCGAGCCGTTTCGCGGCCCCTTCGCCTGCCTGCCGTCCGATCAGTTCGTTATCCGGGCCGATAAACAGAGTGTAATCAAAGCCCTCCACGCCGCGGTCCATGACGATAACCGGAATCTTCTGGTACACCTGGCCAATCACATCCGTCATCTCCCTGGCATCTCCGGGGGAGATAATCAGAAGGTCGATATCAAACTGCATGAGTCTCTCCACATCCTTCTTCTGCTTTTCCCCATCAGAAGTGGCGTCGGTCATGATCAGCCTGATATTGGGATATTCCGCTGCCGCATCCTCGATCTCACTGATTAATGCCAGCCTCCAGGTCTCACGCATATTGGCCTGGGAGACTCCGATCACATAGTCCACCTGTTCGATCTGGCCGCGGCCTCTTTCCGTATACAGCCACCAGACTCCTGCTGCCAGCAGAATCAGGACTGCTGCCGCTGCCGCCATCCATTTTCTCTTCATCGCCATCTCCTATACACCGTCTTCCTGGATCGGAATATGGATCACAACCTTCGTTCCCACATTCTCGATGCTGTTGACCCGGATCTTAAATCCGTCTCCGTACTTGATCCGCAGCCGTTCCTTGATATAGAACAGTCCGAAGCTCTGCCGCTCCTCCAGCTCGCAGGGTTCATTTAACAGATGGTTCAGTTCCTCCGCCTGCTGTGCGCTCATGCCTGATCCGTCGTCCTCCACGGAGAACTCCAGCAGCCCATCCGCGGTTTTTACGGCCCGGATGGTGAGATGCCCTTCCCCCCTTCTGGTCTTGATCCCATGGTAGATTCCATTCTCCACCAGAGGCTGGAGCATCAGCTTGGGAACCTCCTCATTTAAGATTTCCTCATCCTTGACGATCTGGTAATTCAGCTTGCCGCCGTAACGGATCTTCTGGATATACAGATAGTTGGCCACATAGGAAAGCTCCTGCTCCACGCTGATATAGTCCCTGCCGCGGCTCAGCCCGATCCGGAACATATTGGTCAGCGCATCCACCAGCCGCACCACATCCCCGGCTCCGTAATCCCTGGCCATCCAGCTTATGGTGTCCAGGGTATTGTACAGGAAATGAGGCTTGATCTGTTCCTGGAGTACCTTCAGCTCCGCCATCCGCTTGTTCTTCTGCTCGATGTATACCTGCTGGATCAGGTCCTCGATCCGCACAAGCATATGGTTAAAATCACGCCCCAGCTCGCTGACCTCGTCATGGTAATCTCCCTGAAAGCGGACGGCCAGATCCCCGGACTCCGCCTTTTTCATCAGCTGCTCCAGCTCCACCACCGGATTCGTGATCGTCTGGGATATCTTCACCGTAATCACAAAGACAAACACCAGAAGCAGAAGCAATCCGCAGGTAAGCGCGAAAATCAGCGTATTCATGTGCCCCATAATCTCGTCGATGGAGAATACCCCGACCACACGCCAGCCCGTGTAATCCGAACGTTCGCTGCGGATCTGGTACTTTTCTCCCCGTATTCTGGCGGTCACAGGCGCATTTTCCTTCCGGATCCAGTCGGGATTCACCCGGTAGGTAATGGGATTGGCCGGGGTGTAGACCACACGGTCCTCCGAATCGATCACGAATACAAACCCCTTCTGTCCGATCGTAATATTGTCGATGGACTGGGAAATGATATCGTGCTTGATATCCATGAGCAGCACGCCCATGACCTCCGTGGTTCCTTCCTTATAGATTGCCTTCACCATGGAAAATACATTGTCGATGCTGTAGCTTTCATTGGTCACAATATTGCGGCCCGACGTGTCGCTGATCAGACAGACGGTGTCCGGATTGCTGACCGCCAGCCTGTACCACTCCTCATTCACGAAGGAATCCCTGGAGATACGGGTCATCCCCGTGCTGATATACAGGTCATTCTCCGTGGCAAACAGAATTCCTGCCACCTCCGGATGGGTATTGGCCACATGCTTCAGCCTGGCGACTGCCTTTGAGCTCTCCTGCATCCAGAATATGTCGTCTTCCGTATACATCTCATTGAAATCCACGCTTCTCAGCTCTTCGATCACATAGTTGGAGATTTTTTCAATACTGCTGATATAGACATCGATGGAGGTTCTCACCTGGCTGATCATCTGGCCCGTGTGCTCCGAGATATCATTTTCCGCCTGTCCGGCAAAAATGCTGATGACCACGATCCCGAAAATACAGAAAGGGATGAGTGCAATTAAAATGTAGGATAAAATCATCTTGTTTCGGATAGACAGATTCATGATTTTATTCTTCACAAATTTCATTGCACTCACCCCTGTATCATTCTTCTACCAGTATAACAGCAATGGTACTGTTTTACAATTAGAACCTACCTTCCCTTCGCTTTTTCGGCACGTATGGAGATGATCCTCTGGATAACGATAAAGATGCACAGCAGCGCCGCGATCGTCACCTTCGTCCACCATGTATTGAGGTTCTGGTAGATGACAATCGTCTGGATAATGCCCTGGATCAGCACGCCGATGGCGGTTCCGATAATACTGCCCACTCCGCCGGTCAAAAGCGTGCCGCCGATTACGGCGGAGGAGATGGCATCCAGCTCAAGGCCCATATTCTGGAGGGAATAGCCCGCCAGCGTATAGAAGCTGAAGACGACGCCGGCCAGCGCCGCGCAGAAGCTGCTGATGGCATAGACAGCGATTTTGGTTCTGGCCACCGGAAGCCCCATAAGAACGGCCGACTGTTCATTTCCGCCCAGAGCGTAAACGCTGCGGCCGAACTTCGTGTACTTGAGCACGTAAAAGGCAACCGCGATTACCGCGAAGGCGATAAAGGCATAGGAGTATAATTTTCCCTTTCCAATCATGACTCTCGTAAGGGCCATTTTCTTATAAAAGGAGTTGCTGATGGGTATGGACTCCGTGCTGATCACCGCGCACAGCCCCCGCATCAGGAACTGTCCCGCCAGCGTCACGATAAATGGCTGAAGCTTGAAGTAGTGGATGATATATCCCATAGAGGCTCCCAGCAGAAGGCCGATGATAAGCACGAGCGCGATCACGACCGGCGCCGGAACGCCCCGTTTCAGCATATACGCCGACAGAACGCAGGTAAACGCGATGGTGGACGCAATGGAGATATCAATTCCGCCTGTGAGAAGCACAAACGTAACCCCAATGGCCGCTATGATCAGATACGAATTGTCATTGATCAGATTAAACAGCGTAGAGAGGGATAAAAACCGGTCATACCGGACCGCGCCAAACGAAAACAGCGCCACAAACAGAATGATGGTAATCAGCAGCGATATATTATTGATCTTTACTTTCTTTCCGGACCGTTCCTTCATGCTCCCTGCACCGCCTTTCCCTTATGAAGCAGATTTTCGATTTGTTCCCTGAATTCCTTTGACTGGAACAGGCAGATAATGACAACCAGAACTGCCTTTACCACCTGTGTGATCTCCGGGGCAATGCCCAGCGCATAGACGGTTGTCGTGATACTCTGGATAATCAGAGCGCCTGCAATGCTGGCCGGTATCGAAAACCGCCCGCCGTTCAGTGAAGTCCCGCCGATGGCTACCGCCAGAATCGCGTCCATCTCGATCATCAGTCCCGCGTTATTGCAGTCCGCGCCCTTGATTCCTGCGCTTTCAATCAGCCCCGCCACCGCTGCCAGCGTTCCGCAGCAGGTGTACACCAGCAGCTTGATTTTATCCACATGGATTCCAGCAAATTTACTGGCCAGAGAATTGCATCCCGTGGATTCCAGGAAAAGCCCAAATGCGGTCTTCTTCGTAAAGAGAATCAGAATGATTACGACGAACAGCACGATAAATACCGGAAACGGAAGTCCCAGAATATAGCCGCCGTTAATGAAATAATAGGCGCCTGAATTGACCGTAATGATCTTGCCCGACGTTATCAGCTGGGCGATACCCCGCCCCGCCACCATCAGGATCATGGTAGCTACAATGGGCTGTATCTTGATTTTAGCTACCAGGAAGCCGTTCCACAGCCCGCAGAGCACCCCGGCCGCCACCGCCGCGCAGATGGCTACAGCCACACTGCCTCCAACCGCCGGGAAGAGGCTGCCGCTGATAATACTGCACGCAACCGCTCCGCTGATGGCCATCACAGAGCCTACGGAGATATCGGTTCCACCCGTGGCCAGCACCATGGTCATCCCTGCCGCCAGAATCATCAGCTTGCTTCCGTTCCGGATGATATCGATCACCCGCCCGTAGAGATGGCCATCCACGATCTTCATCTGGAAAAAGCTGCCTCCTGTGATAATTCCGTTAAACACAATGATGGCAAGCAGAATGACAAATGGCCAGAACGCCTGGTATTTCGTCAGCTTACTCCACTTTTTCATTTGCTTCACCTCCCGCTATATAGCGCATGATCTCGCCCTCCGAGATCTCCTGCCCCTTTAACTCCGTAACCTTCTTCAAATTCCGCAGCACTACCATCCGTTTGCAGCAGCGGAGCATCTCGTCGATCTCCGACGAAATGAAGAGGACCGACATGCCCTTCCGTGCTAAATCCACGACGATCTTCTGGATCTCCGCCTTTGTTCCAATGTCAATTCCTCTGGTCGGCTCATCCAGCATGAGTAAATCCGGGTCGGTGGCCAGCCATCGGGCGAGAATCACCTTCTGCTGGTTACCTCCGCTTAAATTCTTAATCAGCTGATCCCTGGACGGCGTCTTGATCTCCAGCTTTTCAATGTATTCATCCGCAATGCGCTCCGCCTCCTGTCTGGTAATGGCGGCAAACATCCCTTTCTTTGCCTGAAGCGCCAGAATGATGTTGTCGCGGATGGACAGATCGCCGATGATCCCCTCCGTCTTCCGGTTCTCCGGGCAAAAGGCAACCCCTTCCCGGATGGCGTCCAGCGGAGTTTTCAGAGCGGCTTTTTTGCCCTTCATCTTCAGCTGGCCTTTTTCCACCTGGTCCACGCCGAAGATCAGCCTGGCTGTTTCCGAGCGGCCGGAGCCCAGCAGCCCCGACAGACCCAGCACCTCGCCCCGCCGGATGGTCAGGTCAAAGTCCTCGATCGTGCCAAGGCCGGAGACATGATCCATTTCCACGAGAATCTCCCCGTCCTCCCGGCTCCCGTCCTCCGAAGCCGTCACTGCATTGAGCTTGTCGTAATCCTTGCCCAGCATCTTTCCGACCAGTTCCACCCGCGGCAGATGCTCCGTTTCATAAGTCCCCACGTACTTTCCGTTCCGGAGCACCGTAATCCTGTCGCAGACCTCATAGACCTGATCCAGGAAATGTGTGACAAAGACAATCCCCATCCCCTGGCTTTTCAGCTTCTTCATGATCTCAAACAGCTTTTCCACCTCAGCGGTCGATAAACTGGAGGTCGGTTCGTCCAGGATCAGCACCCTGGCGGATATGTCGCACGCCCTGGCTATGGCGATCATCTGCTGAATTGCCACGGAATAGCTGTCCAGCGTCCTTGTGACGCTGATATCCAAATCAAACTTCTTTAAGAGGGCGGCTGCATTGGCGTTGATGGTCTTCCAGTCGATCCGCCCTCCCTTTACCGGTTCCCTGCCGATGTAGATATTCTCCGCCACCGATAAGTTGGGGCAGAGATTAACCTCCTGATATACGGTGCTGATCCCGGCCTGCTGCGCCTCCTGGGGACTTTTGGGATAAATCTCATTGCCCTCTAAGAATACCGTCCCGGCAGTCCGCTCCTCGACCCCGGTCAAAACCTTGATCAGAGTGGATTTGCCGGCGCCGTTCTCCCCTAAAAGCGCGTGGATCTCTCCACGGTTCAGCCGGAATTCTACATCATCCAGGGCAATCACGGCGGCAGAGAAATGCTTTGATATATGGTTCATTGTTAGAAGCTCTTTCTTCTCTTCCATGCTTCCTCCTTCTTTCTTCCCCTTCATGATAAAAGGACGCAACAGTGTTCCGCTGCGTCCCCGTACTCAAATGGTATCGATTAATACTTACGGTTTGGCAGATCTGCTGCCGCCGTATCCTGGCGATAGATGCCTTCATCGGATTTTACCCATTTCTCAACAGGCTCTCCATTCTTTAACTTCATGCAGGTGGTAAAGAACTGCTCGCCCAGAAGAGGATTGCATTCAACCGTCACATTCGCCTCACCGGCCGCCATCGCTTCGAATAATCCCTTTACGCCGTCCACAGACACGGTTTTGATGTCAACACCCGGCTTAAATCCGGCTTCCTTGATGGCCTCGATCGCGCCTAACATCATATCGTCGTTGTGTGCATAGACGCCCTTGATCTGATCGCCGTATGTCTTTAAGAAGGATTCCATAACTTCCTTGCCCTTGGCTCTTGTAAAGTCGCCGGTCTGGGATTCCAGAATCTCGATGCCCGTGTGGTTTGCGGCGATCTCGTCGTCAAAGCCTTTCTTTCTGTCATTGGCCGCAGATGCGCCGACGGTTCCTTCCAGCTCCACAATCTTGCCTTCGCCGCCCAGTAAATTGGACATCTCAATCGCTGCGTTTTTGCCTTCCTCGATGAAGTCGGAACCGATAAAGGTCTCATATAAGCTCTCGTCCACGTCCGCTTTTCTGTCTACCAGCACGATGGGGATTCCCGCGTCCTTTGCCTCCGTAAATACCGCGTCCCATCCGGTCTCAACCACCGGCGCCAGGCCGATTACGTCTACGCCCATATCGATAAAGGACTTGATGGCCTTGATCTGGTTCTCCTGCTTCTGCTGCGCATCTGCAAACTTTAAATCAATCGTATCTAAATTCTGTCCTGCATAAAACTGAATGGAAGCCGTCTCCGCGTCTCTCCAGCCGGATTCCTGTCCGATCTGTGCAAAACCGACTACCAGTTTATCATTGCCCTTACTCTCCGGTTTCGCTGCTTCAGCCGCCGGAGCTGTGGTCGCTGCCGCTGCCGTATCCGCTGCCGGAGCCGCCGTCGTGGCTGCCGTTGTGGCCGCTGTCTCCTGCTTTGCTCCGCACCCTGCCATCATTGACGCCGCCATTGCCGCACATAAAACCAGACTCCATGTTTTCTTTCTCATTACCATTTCCTCCTTCATTTTCCCGGGTTTTCTTTCCCTTTGTTATGTATCTATTGTAGTAAAACTGCGCAAAAAAGTATTTACAATAAAAAGGGAGGAACATACAAAAAATTAGCACGCATCCGGAGGCCTCTCCTGACACGTGCTAAAATATCACATATTGAAATTAAAATATTATAAATTCGTATTTTTTATGGATTTCCGGTACTCTGCCGGGCTGACTCCCATGTTTTTCTTGAACACATTGCTGAAATAATGCTGCGTCGCATAGCCCACGTTCTCTGCGATCTCGTACATCTTTAAATCGTCCTGATAGAGCAGCCCGATGGCCTTTCGTATCCGCACCCGGGTCAGATAGTCAATAAAGGTGATTCCCATCTCCTTGTGAAACATCCTGCTTAGATGCTGGGGAGACAGATGCATCTCCTCCGCCGCGTCCTGAAGGGAAAATTCCGCTTCCATATAATGCTTCTCGATCACATCCTTCACGCTCTGCACGGCCGACGAGCATCCCTTCAGCTGGCCGATCTCCTCCGACAGCGCCCTGCACACCTCCGGAAATGTCTCATGCCCGTATCCCTTCCTCTGCATGATCAATGCCTTGACCGGCAGAATTTCCTCCAAGACCTGCGAAAATTTCCGTTTTTTCTCCTCCGAATCCGCGCAGTCAGCCGTAATGGCTATCAGGTCACCTGAATCGTTCCTGAGCGTCGTGATCCCCTGCAGTTCATTGTAGATCTCATTACAGATATTGCGCGCGGCGTAATAGAGCAGGTCATCGTCCCACTGCCCGTCGATCTGCGCCATGTCCCGGTACTGCAGATGCACATAGACCAGAAGAAACTCCTCGGGAAATTCCAGTCCCAGATACCGGATGCGTTCCTCGGCCTCCTCGGCGGAATAGTGGCCGTCCAGCCATTTTTCCAGAAAATCCGCAGTCAGCATGTCCATATTCTGTTTCAGCGTCTGCCTGGCCCATTCCAGATAGTCCTTAGCAGCCTTATCCTCCCGAAGCTTGCCTAAGACCTTCTGGATCATCTCGTCAAAGGGCTGTTCCATCACAGGCTTTAAGAGGTATTCAAACACGCCCAGCCGGATTCCCTCCCGCGCATACTCAAAATCGTCATACCCGGTTATGATGACTACCACCGTCTTCGGGCTTATCTCCTTCAGCTGCCGGATAAATCCCAGGCCGTTTAAGAAGGGCATATTGATGTCCACGAAGGCCACGTCTATCTCCTGATTTTCAATGAATTCCCTGGCTACCTCCCCATCCTCTGCCTCCGCCACGATTTCCATCTCTTCATACTTGCGGAGGAAGCGGATAATCCCCCTCCTGATTATGTATTCATCATCTGCTACCAACACCCTGTACGCCATCGCACACCCCTTCCGGCATCCTTCCGCCCCATATCATTCTTGTTTTATCATACACCCTTTCCCCCTGAAATGTAAACCTCCGACTCCTCATCGGTCGCCTCCACTTTGAATATCACAGGGCGCAGGCCGTCATTGCAGCTGCATATGGCCACTCCCGGCTTCCGAATCCAGTCGCCGTAATAAAACAGCCCGTCCCCTGCGCCGTGGGAAAGTGCAAACACATATTGGTAAATCGCCTTCCACGCCTCGTCGCAAAAGCCTTCCGGCTTCGCATAATCGGCCCAGAACACCTGGCCCTCCTGCATCAGCGGGCAGGCCTTAAGCCCGGGAACACCGTATTCCTCCGCCAGTTCCTTATCCAGAGTTGTTTTTAAGATTGTTATTCTGCATTTTTTCATATCAAATTCCTTCCTTTCTGTCTGGCAGGACAATCCATTGCCGCCCTCCTCCGTTTATGGTATGATGGACCCATATCCATGAAAGAAGGTGTGCCAATGCTGATTCCCCGCTACTACTTTTCCAATGACTATACTGATTTTTATGAGTATTTTCTCACACAGCCCCATACCAGAAAGACATTTCGTAAAAATGACTGTCTTTGGAATCCCGGTGAACCCGTGACTCACGTCTACTACATCATATCCGGCATCGCCTTAACGGTTCTGGAGCATGAAAACGGCTCCCGCAAGATTTCATCCCTGCACAGTGCCGGCACCGTATTCCCAGGCAGTCACCGGTCCGTTTTTAAAATAGAACACTCCATATCCACGATCGCTTTATCCGACATGGAAACCCTGTGCTTCCCAAATGAATACTTTCTTCAGATGATCTGTGAGAATAAGGAGCTGACGCTTCGGACGCTGGACTGGAATGCCTCCTACATCAATTTACTCCTGTACGAGAGCGCCCATCAGGATTACAATAATTCCTTTTTAAAGCTGTGCAACTTACTCTACCTTTTCTCCCAGAATTCCCCGGAAGAAAACGGCCGCCGCATCAGTCTGACCCAGGAAAATATCGCGGAGATCCTCACGGTAACGCGCGTAAACGCCGCCCGCAATCTCTCGCGCCTGCGGGATGAGCAGATCATCGTCTCACACCGCAAATGGATCGAAATCATCAACCCACAGGCCCTGGAAGCTTACTGCTCTCAGGAAACATTAAAATCATAATCTGATCTCCCCTTTCCTGGTATCAGTATATCGGAAGGCGGGAGATTTTTCTGTATACAAATATACACAAAGAAATTTTTTATTACGACATTACAAGAAAGTCAGGTTTTATTTTCATCGTTTCCGCTTCATCATGAAAATCCAGTCCGTCACAGTATCTAAAACCAGCCTGCTGTTTCCGCAATTACAGTGGTTGCTCGCCTGTTCCGCTTCCGTCATGAGGCGGAAGGTCAGCGAGCGGACATTGGTGAGCATCCGGATCAGCTTGTCAACCGTGCGATAGTCGACAAAGTGATCCTGCGAGGCCCCCAGGATAAGAATATCCTGCCAGCACAGCGTCCTCATAAGGTACATGAAAAAGCTGCACTTCACCGCTCGTAAAATACTCTGCGTAGAAATCGTAAAACAGATTGGCCGCCCTGGTATAAGCCGCAATTTTGTCCGGGTCGCCGTCATACATAAAGAACTCGCTCATTCGGTAGTAAGCAATTGCGTTTTCTGTGCGTCCCTCGCTCTCGGCCTCCTGGGCCATCCGTGTCAGTTCATGCTTCCAGCTCTGGCTGTCTGTAATCCTGGAGCCTGCTTTCTGAACATCCTCCAAACGCCCGCCGTCCCACATTATGACCCGGTTTAACTGAAAATTGAAATTCGGCTGTGGATTCAAATGATACAGCCCTTTCTTAAATGAAAATTCGCTTGCTTTCAAGCCATCACCTCCCTAAAAATAAAGACATGGATTCCAGAAAATATTGTTTTCCTCCATGTCCTCATTGTAATAGATCCGGGATTGATTAGCTTTCAAATAGACGCTGACATTTTATATCATACACATTACACCGTCCCGTTATATCGCTGGCGGCTATACCAAGGTATTTTCTGCTGGCGGCTGAAAAATGGGACGGTGTTCCGAATCCCGCATTCATCGCCGCCGCGGTGATCGTCTCCCCTTCCAGCATCAGCTGATAGGCCTTGCGCAATTTCGCCAGCGTCAGGTAACTGTTGAGTGACACTCCCGTCTGCTCTTTAAACAAGTGGGAAAAACGGCTCTGCGATAAATGCGCGTTCTCACACAGCCGGGATATCATGGCGCCGTCTATATCCGCAGACTGCGATATAAAGCCGAGGGCTGTCTGTACTCTGGGATCGGGAATTATGGTACTTTTTCCATTTAAGGACAGCCGGCAAAAAACGAATTCCGAAAACTCCGCATATTCCGATTCAAAACGATCCGGCAGACAGGCCTTATACGCTTCGCGGATCTGTTCGACGATCCGTCCGTCTATCACTTTAAAGGGCTCTCCCGCCAACGGATCATGGTTCATATTCCGTGCCACCGTGCTTGTGGCATCAATCAGAAAAACCAGCATCCGGTTCTCTCTGCCCGCCACGGTATGCGGCACGTTGGCATCAATCATAATCCCCTTACACACGGCCTTTCGCTCGCCCTCAAACGTCACAGTCAGATCATCCGACAGGGAAATAATGATGTGCTTTGCGAGATGCTGGTGTATGGCCGGCTGCTTGTATTCTGTGTCTAAAAAAATGTGGTCCGGCATTGTGCAAATTGTTGTCATGGCGGTCTGCTCCTTGTTTTTGTCAAGCATATGGGTGATTATGCCTGCTCGAACACTGTCGCTTCTTTGTTTCAAACTTATTTGCTATGTTCTTGTCCGCGCACTCTTCATAATTTCCTGAATGCGTGCTTCCATCTCGCATACCACTTTGGGATAAGCATATGCAATATTCTGCTGCTGGCCAATATCATACTCCATATTGTATAGCTGCGGATCCTTTGATACGCCGGTCTCAATGCTGACATCTGCCATGAACGGACTGCCCTCGCTTGGAGAAAGATATGCCCAGTTACCGCGACGAAGCATCTTTCCGCATCCGACATCTTCCACCATCAGTTCTTTTCTGCCCACTGGGTCTTCGCCAATCAGAGCTTCATATACATCCTGGCTGTCTGCCGCAGCATCTTCTGCGAACTCATACCCCAATGCACTGGCAAAGGATGTAAAAAGGTCCACCTGGCTGACAAGCGCCTGAGAAACCCCCTTATGCACAATTCCGGGACAGCTTACTATAAAGGGAATCCGTGTACCGCCGTCAAACTTGCTGTATTTCCCGCCGCGCAGCGGTCCGGACGGACGGTGGGTTCCGGTCAGTTCATATGCACGGTCCCTGTATCCGTCATCCAGCACAGGCCCGTTGTCACTGGAGAAAATGATCATGGTTTCATCCAGAATTCCCAGACGCTCTAACTCCTTCATGAATTCACCAACACACCAGTCCATCTCAACTATCACATCCCCGCGTACTCCAAGTTTTGTAGCTCCCAAGAAACGCGGTGCCGGTACACGTGGTACATGCGGCTGATGCAGGGCATAATACAGGAAGAACGGCTGGTCATTCTCATGACAGTCATTCACAAACTTACATGCACGATTCAGGAAGGTCTCACCAAGTTCTTCATCCTTCCAGACTGCCTTTTCACCGCCCCGCATGTAGCCGATTCGGCCGATTCCATTTATGATGCTCATATCATGCCCCTTTGAAGAATGTATCTTCAGTAGTTCCGGATTCTTATGACAGGTTGAAATGTCTTCAAACGGACATTCCTTAGCATAGGAAACCTCAATCGGGTCATCCGGATCCAGGTTTACAACCGAGCGCCCTTCCAGATATACACATGGAACACGGTCTGCTGTCGCCGGAAAAATAAAGGATTCATCAAATCCGCAGTCTAACGGAGTATAATTAATCTCTTTATTCCAGTCAATCGGGCTGGAGCCGTCGCTTAATCCCAGATGCCATTTGCCTATCGCGCCGGTATGGTATCCGACCCGTTTAAATGCTTTGGCTATGGTATCAGTTTTCGGACCAATGATGCAGCTGGCATCACCCGGCAGGATATGGGCCTCCTTGTTGCGGAACGGATAGCAGCCAGTCAGAATACTGTATCGGGACGGTGTGCAGACTGCACAGGTCGAATATGCATTGGTAAATTTCAAACCATTTTCACATAGACGGTCAATATTTGGAGTTGAAATCTGATGGCTGCCGTAACAGCTTAAATCACCGAATCCCAAGTCATCTGCATAGACAATAACTACATTACGTGGTACTTTTTGACTCATAATATATTCCTTCTCCTCTTTATTTTTATGATAAACCTATAGCTATATATTAAAGTCATTTCCCGGTTCCGTCTATATATGATTACTTTTGATTTATGGACTAATCGTTACTAGCATGATATAATTTAATACAAAAATATAAATTGTGGATTTCAGATCAGAAAAGGGGGACTATACCTATGTTTCAGGTGGCCGGACACATCTACCCAGTAGGAGAAATCGATATGCCGCGGACAGAGCGGCCTCTCATGGTCACTGCCTGCGGACACATAGTCGTTGCGAATCAGGGGATAATCTCTACTGCCCGGCCGGAAGGGCGAAGAGATTATCAGCTCCTCTATGTCCATTCCGGCCTGGCCTATTATATGCTCCATGGGAAAGAGCAGAAGTTATCTGCAGGACAAATGATCTTCTATCATCCCAATGAACCGCAGTTCTATCACTATGACAGTGCAGATACACCCGATGCATACTGGATCCATTTTACCGGAAATGATGTTCCAAGGGAACTGGAGAATCTGAACCTGTTTTCAAAACGTATTTATTATCCAAAATCCCGCGATATCTTTCCCCAGATATTTAATACGATCATTCAGGAGCTGCAGCAAAAAAAGCAATATTATTATAGCATAGCAGACTCCCGTTTTAAGGAACTTCTCTGCCTGATGTCCAGAGAAATTGCTGTCCATGACGAGATGGGCGCCCCACATACCAGGGAAATCGAACAGGCTGTCCGTCTGTTCCACACACATTTTGATCATCCCGGCAGTCTGGCAGAATATGCTGCTTCCTGTAATATGAGTGTCTGCTGGTTCACCCAGCTGTTCAAACGCCAGCTTGGTGTCAGTCCACAGCAGTACCTGATGAATATCCGGATCTCCCGCGCCTGCGAACTGCTGGCCTCCGGCTCCGGCGTGGCAGAGGCCAGCGAAGCTATCGGATATGTGGATGCTCTATATTTTAGCCGCATTTTTAAAAAGCATACAGGGCAAACACCGTCACAGTACCGCAAAGCTGCACTGTCCCGAATACCTGAACTGCCGGATTTCTAGACGGTAGTGTACAATAGTTTACGAATTTGGTAAAGAATGGCTCCTTTCTGCTAAAAATGATAGCTATGACACTTCTTATCAAAAGGAGTATTATGATACCGGTAGCGAAAGAACAAATTTGACAGATTATTTCTGAAAACAATATTTCCAATGTAGCCGATGTCTATTCCATGCGACAATCGCAACGCTGCATACCAGGCAACAAAACTACTATTGGATAAAGGACATAGAAAAATCGGAATATTTCTTTTTTCACTTTTTCATTTCCTACTCTTTCGTCTAAATGCCGTTTGCACTTAAGAAATTTTATCGGTTATTGGTATGATAACCTCTGTTTGCAATGACTGCCTAATATTTTCTGAATCAATTCCCACCTCAGAACACGCTTCCAATACTTCTTTAGGTATGATCATTTCTGCCGATTCAACTTGTTGAATCAGTATCTTACCCTTTTTACATATCACATCAAGATCAGCGTCCAAAGGTATTTCCGCATCAATCATTAACTCATTGGGATTGTCAGTGGTACTTCCTCTTCTAACTCCACATCCTGCTGCAAGTTCTCTATTCCTTCCTTTGTCAGAACGAATTCCCGTAACTCGTTTTTCCTGTCCTCTTCCGATGGATATAAATATGTTATATATATTTGTTCACCTTTCCCGATTTCCATCTGTATAAGAATATGCTTGCCAATAATTAGTTCCCCATTTTCATTTGTCTTCAGGAATATTTCTCTTGATATCAGCCCCTCTCCTCTAATAAAATATGTTTTATTGGTTATCGCGATCATCTCTCTTCCTTACACAGCAAAACCCCGGTCCAAAATCCTCGAACCGGGGTATGCGATGAACGATTTTGTCATAGCCATTGGAATTCCTGTATGGCAAAAGGCATTGCTATTGTAGATTCACTATACAATGCCTTTTGTCACACAATCAGTACTTCGAGAAGCCTTAGCCATTATATTGAAGGCTTATTATCAGTGTGATTTGGTAACGACAACAATACGAATTCTCGGATTCCCGACCAAAAAGGGGGGCTGCCCATTCATTAATCCACTATAGTGAAAATCCATTGCTGGTTATCATGTCCTGTATCATTCCACTGAATAATAGGTGCATGATCAGTAGTCAGACGGCCTTCTATATCCAGAACAAGACTGCTGTTCTTATTCACTATTTTATAGTAATCACCTGACTTTTCTATTGTCCATAATTGATTATCTCCGCCTGTATACTTCCAGTGAATTGCATCTGCACCAGGATTTGTCTGACGTCCAAAAATGTCCAGCACAGACTCATCCGCCTTGTTTTTTATTGTTCTATAACCGTCTTTATTTGTAGTTACAATCCATTTTTGTGAATCCCCTGTATTTCCCTCCATCTGAACAACTTTTGAACTGGACTCTTCCGGCGATATATCCAGATATTTTCCGCTAAACGCCGATTTTATAGTATAAGTCCCGTCTGACAGTTCAGGCTCCTCATAGGAATCCTTTTGATAGACCCGTACGTAATCAACAAGCATTTCTGCAGGCATTTTCGTTACATCCGGTGTTCCAATCCAGCCGCCTCCCATACCAAGGCTCAGAATTATGAACTCAGGTCCCTGCGGTACTGCTGTCCCGGAGTAAGCGGCCGTCACTTTTCCATCAACCATAAATTTAAGGGAAGAAGGAGTCCATTCTACTGCGAAAATATGCCAATCATAGGGATTTCCCTCCATTACCGGTTTAGGGGAAGCTGTCCAGCTTTTGTGCTGGGCTTCATATCCTCCCCAATGTACCGTAGACTGATAAGCATTTCCATCCGTGTAGATATGCTCGAGAATATCTACTTCGGCGCCATATCCTTCTTCTCCTTTTGAATTATTTAAACCAATAAAAGAGAAGCCGTCTTCGTATTTATGGGGCATAAGCCAAAACGCCGGATTACTTCCCGGCAAATCCGGCATTTTTATTCTGGCCTCAAACCGTCCGTAAGCCAATTCTATTTTATCCCTTGACTGAAGAATGCCGGTACGATACTTGTGGTCAACTCCATCACCAAGATCAATTGGATTATTTTCGGCCAGGATATGAAGGCTGCCATCACTTACCGAAACATTTTCCGGGCAAACAACGGTTTCAGGAGTACTTCCATAGAAAAAATAGTCCTCGCTGTCAATTGCAGCCGGATAACGATTCCAATACTGTGCATTAACAGTATCATCATTAAATTCATCACTAAATACTAAATTCCATTCATTATCATCCTTTGTATTGGAAGAAACCGCTGCCTGAACCGGTAATGCGGTTAGTGAGCATACCATCAGGCAAGTAAATACCCCCTTAAGTACTAATTTCTTTATGCTATTTCTCATTTTTCCTCCACTTCGCACATATTTGCGTCTTAAATCAATTGAAAAGTATTAGCACTCCCCTGTGATACGTATTATTTCGAATAGTTATAATCCTTCACTGGATCCCAATCGTCAAACTGAAATTTTACTTTCTCTACTCCGGCCTCACTCATTGCACTCTCCCATTCCTTCTCAACAGCTTCGGAGTACCGGTCTAATTCCGCATCCGTATCGCTGATGGAACCGGCCATTACTCCCTGCATAATCTGTCCCAGATTCGGAGTAACCTCCTTAACCTTAGCATAAACATTTGCAGTTTCCGGGTTCAGCGCCAGGGGATCCGGGCATAATTTTCCACTGGACATTGCCAAATTATAGTATTCCAGCATGGCATCATCTTTCATAGCCTCTTCATTGACACCCTTTATACATGATACAAAGCCTCCATCTGATACCACCCTGCCCTGATATTCTTTTCCGAATAGCTCAGTCAGATATAAAGCTGCTGCCTCAGGATGTTGGCACTTCGCGGATATTCCTACCCATGGCTGTGCACCAATATAAGGATTGCCGCCTTTCGCCCCGTCATCCGGAACCGGCAGGGCCATTACGCCAAAATTCAAATCCGGATTTTCTTCACGCCAGGTAGGGATACACCAGGAACCCTGAATCAGAAATCCTGCTTTTCCCTGCGCAAACATGGCTCGGGCAGAAGGCGCATCTAAATTGATGGAATCAGGATGAATAGAACCAGCCTTCGTCAGCTCTGCGTACAATTTCAGTGCCTCCTTCATTCCTTCACTTGCAAAAGGATTTTTTCCATCCACGACAGTAATTACTCCATAGTAATTACTCTTTGCACCTGCCAGATTGGCAAAGGACCTGAGTTCAATCTCAGTTCTTACGGCCGCTGCTCCGCTTTCAATCAGGCCGTAATACTGTCCGCCTCCCGCTTCTGTAATCTTTTTACAGGCATCTGCAAAATCAGACCATGTTTCTGGCGGATTTTCCGGGTCAAGGCCCGCCTCTGCAAGAATATCTTTATTGTAAAACATGAGAGAATTTACAATGTTGGCCGCTTCCGGAAGCGCATAGATTTCCCCGTCAAAAGTGGTAACACCTTCGTTCAAAGAGCCGGTTTCAAAGGAATCAATAAACTCCCGAGTCAAATAAGGAGACATGGATTGATACCAGCCTTCCGATACTGCCGTACTTAATTTCACTCCGCTTGGAAGGGCAAACAGATCAGGAGCATCTCCGGATTTAATGGCAGTAGTCAAGGTCTGCGTCATCTGATCCCCTGACATCATGGTATATTCAATTTTAATTTCCGGATGGCGCTGCATAAATTCTTCATTAAATACTTTACGTCGTTCCTGTGTGCTGTCGCTGCTGTCCATAATCCGAAGCACGAGGCTCTCCCCTGATTTTTCCTCTACTGCAGCTGCCTTTGTACTCTCAGTGCTGGTTTTGGGTGCTTCTGTTGATTCTGCTGTATTATTGGTTGTACACGCAGTTAATCCGGCTGCTACAGCCAATACCATACTGATTCTCAATAAGTTCTTCTTTTTCATAGTAACCTCCTATATTTTATGCTCAGCTTTTTACGGCGCCGGCAATACCATCAACAAAATATTTCTGCAGGCAGATGAAAAGGATGATAACAGGGATAACTGCGATACTCGCTCCTGCTGCAATGCCAGTCCAATCCACCACATGTTCTCCCTTAAGAGCATACAGTCCCACCGCCAGAGTTCTCAGTTCTGGCTTACTCAGTGTAAGGACTAACGGAAGCAGAAAGCTGTTCCACGTCCAGATAAACTGCATGATAACCACCGTCACAATTACCGGCTTTCCCAAAGGAAACATGATTTTAAAATACGTCTGCAAAAATCCGCAGCCGTCTACAATCGCGGCCTCCTCCATCTCATTTGGAATAGAGGTGTAGAAGCTGGAAAACAGCATTAAAAACAGGATATGGCTTCCACCGCATTCAGCAATAATGAGTCCCAGCAGGCTGTTTGTCATATGTAAACCATTCAGCAGTTCATAGATGGGAATGATTGTAAAGGTCAGCGGTATTGTAATGCTGGCCATAAATATGCCGAGGACCACCTTTTTCCCCGGGAACATGTAACGGCCAAGGGCGTATCCGGCAGCCGACGTACATAACAGCACAATGATAACCGAACTTACCGTAACGATAATTGTATTTGAGAAATACTGGCTGAAATTGGCATTGTTCCATGAGCGGATAAAATTATCCAACGTTGGATTGTGTGGAAATATATTAAGTCCACTGCCCCAAAATTCGTCCTGGGTTTTAAAAGAAGCGGTAATCATCCAAATAAACGGATAAACCCAGACAAATGCAAAAATACTGAGGATTATATACAAGACGCTTCTTCCTGCCATATGTTTCATTTTCGTGTTCATATTTAATGTACTCCTTCCCTCAGTCTACGCGCTTCTTACTGATCAGACTCTTTAGTGTATTCAATACAAATCCGATCAGAATAACACAAATGCCGAACAGCATAGCGGCTGCACTGGCATATCCGAGACGCGGCATTCCGACTGAGCTTGCATATGCAGTCCGATATACAAAAGTTCCCATAACATCTGTTGCAAAAAAAGGTCCTCCGCCCGTCATAGTCTGCACAATATCAAATACCTTTAGAGAGTTGATTACCGCCAACAGGACAATGACTCCCCCAATCGGCAGTATGATCGGTACCGTTATGTAGCGGAATTCCTGCCACTTGCCCGCGCCGTCAATCTTCGCGGCCTCGACCACATCCTGAGGAACGCTTTGAAGGGCTGCAAGCCAGTAAATCATATAAATTCCCACATCTTTCCAAACACCGATTACAGCAACCGTCGGCAGTGCCAGCTTTGCCTGGCCTAAAAAATTAATCGTCTGTTTTTCGCCAAAAAGCCTCAACACTCCGTTGATCGCGCCCGTAGGGCTCCATATAAACAGCATAATAATTCCTACAATCGATGCGGTCGTGATAACCGGCAGAAAAAACAGAGTGCGGTAGACTTCCCTCATTTTCAGTGTTTTTTCATTTAAAAGAACAGCAAGAAACAAAGACAGGATAATTAAAAGGGGAACAGAATATAACATATATTTAAAACTGTTTGCAAATGCGTTCCAGAACCAGTGATCCGACAACAGCTCCTTAAAATTGCCCAGTCCAACAAACGCTTTATCCGAACTGATTCCAGACCAGTTCAATGCAGAATAATAAATACTGGAAAGTATAGGCCAGCCTTGAAAACCCAGATAAAAAAGCGTAGTCGGTAAAATAAAAATCCAGCACCAGATATATTGACGTATTCTTCTTTTTTTGTACATGTCTCCTCCATAATTTTAGTTTTTGAATTATATATTTTGTTGTTTCATAAATTCAATGTACTGCTTTTCTTAAATAATGTCAACATATTTTTAGTTTTTCAGCGTTTTATACAAGTTTTTTATGTGCATTATAGCTAATTATTCGATTTACAACGCTGTTAGCCTACTTTATAATTGACGTATATATTATTTCAACCATTAAACTCATACCCATTATTTTTTGGAATATTACTTTATATACCAAACATATTTCAAATCGTTCAGCTTGAAAAAGGAGGATTCATGATTCATTTAGATTTTATCCATGCTGCGGCAAGCCCTATTGCAGATTACACTCAGAAGCAACTTTCAAACTATTTCCACCTTTTATTAAAGGAAGATAAAACAGAACGCCATATCCCGGTTGAATTAACTTTTGGTATTCCCCTTCCGGATCTAGCCACACCGGCTTCCTATGATTTGGATGATCAGTATCAAATCATAGCCACACCTTATCATCTAAAAATATCCGCTTCCAACCCTCGTTCCATTCTGCTGGGAGTTTACAGGCTGCTCACCGAATTAGGCTGTCGTTTTCCAATGCCGGGCATTGAGCATGAGTATATACCGCAGATCCGTTTGGAAGAAATCAACGTGTACGTCTGTGAATCCGCCTCCTTCCGACACAGAGGCGTCTGTATTGAGGGCGCCGACAGCCTCAAGAATATTCTTGATTTTATTGATTGGCTGCCCAAAACAGGCTGCAATTCTTTTTTTGTCCAGCACTTTGAACCTGAGGTATTTCTTAATAACTGGTACTCACATAAATATAATCCATTACTCAAAGCTGAAACTCTAAGTCAGGATAAAATGGAACAAATGTGCCGCCAAATCGATCAGGCCATAGCATGCCGTGGACTTCTGCATCATCGTGTCGGCCATGGCTGGACCTCAAAAGCCATGGGGATTCCTTACGCCTGCGCACCAGCAAAAATGGCCCCTTCCAAAGAGCAGAGGCTGCTGCTAGCCCAGGTAAACGGCGTCCGAGATTTCTGGGAGGAGATTCCCTCTAATACAAATCTCTGCTATTCCAATCCGATGGCACAATGCGCTTTTATAAAAGGTGTAACCGAATACGCCGCGAATCATCCGGAGGTCGATTATCTGCATGTCTGGCTAGCCGACGAATACAACAATGTGTGTGAATGCCACAGCTGTCGAAGCACCTCGCTGACGGATCAGTACATCAGCCTGTTAAATGAGATAGACAGCGCGCTGGTCCAGTCAGGCATCAGCACGCATATTGTTCTGTTGCTCTACCAGGAACTGCTTTGGCCCCCTGTTCGTCAAAAGCTTGTGCATCCGGAACGTTTCACACTGATGTTTGCACCAATCAGCCGTACATTTAACCGTTCCTACTCCTGCCGCGGACCAATACCAAATCTTATGCCTTACCGCAGAAACCAGATTGTGCTTCCCCATACGCTGGAAGAGAATATCGCATTCCTGGAGGCGTGGAAAGCAGGGTATGATACAGATTCATTTGTTTACGATTATCCGCTGGGCAGGGCTCACTATGGAGACTTGGGATATCACCACATAGCCAGGATCATATCCTCCGATATTAAAGAGCTTTCTTCTCTCAAGCTTAACGGATACATAAGCTGTCAGGAACTGCGTGCCGCTCTTCCGAATGCTTTCCCCAATTACGTTATGGGACGCACATTATGGAATAAAAATCTTTCATTTGAAATTCTGGAGGAGGAATACTATTCTGCACTATACGGTTCTGACTGGAGTACGGTTAAGGAGTATTTATTAAAACTTTCTTCTCTGACTTCCTGCGATTACTTTAACGGCATTGGACCGCGTTTTAACCCGGAACAGGCCGCACGTTATAAAGAAGTACAATTTCTTTCCGGGGAATTTCATTTATATATCAGACAGCGCCTGGATACCGCGGAGCCATTCCGAAAAATATTTTTTAGTTTACTTGACTACCATACAGAATACTGTATACTGATTACAAAAGCATTAGAAGCACAAGCCGCAGGCCGTGTATCAGAGGTTCCTGAATTATGGAATACCTTCATGAATTTTATCCGGATGCACGAACCAGAATTTCAACCTTATCTGGATGTCTACCGCGTTCTGGAGGTTGGAACGAAATATACGGGATTTTCATTGGATATAGAACGTTAGAAAGGATTTTATTATGTATATGGAAACAGGGGAAGGTGTTGATCGATTAACCACTTCCGGCCGTATATTGCGGTATATTTTTCGCCGCCAGCCGGTTTCACGCTCTGAGATTGCCAGGCACCTCGGTCTCTCACCCGCTATGGTGACGACTGTCATCTCATCATTAATTGAAAATAATATCATAACTGAACTGGAAAAATCACTGGATAAAGAATCAAAAGCCTCCGGCCGGAAACGGTTAATGCTGGGGATTCGTGCCGATGCAAAGTACAGCATCGGAGTTGAAATAGGGATTGAACATTTCCGTTTCTGTCTCACCGACCTGTCCGGAAATGTTCTCAAACAATTTAGTTACGTTCCGACGCGGGAGCAAATTATCAATGTCAATATCTCGATTGAACAGGGCGTTCTGAAATTAATCGAAGACACCGGAGTTCCCAGGGATCGAGTGGCGGGTATTGGTGTAGCCCTTCCCGGCCATCTCGATCCACTGGATGGCCACATGGTCACCCTTTCCTCCAACTGGGTCAACTTTAACGCCCATGCGCTGGAAGAAACACTTCACATGGGCGTAGCGGCGGAAAATAATGTCCGGTCCATGGCATATCAAAAATACCTTTTCGATTATAAGACATGTCCTGAAAATTTCGTATTTATCCATGTTGGAGTAGGTATTTTCTGTGCAAATTTTACTGCCGGGCAGTTGACCCAAGGCAGCTATATATCCGGTGAAATCGGACATACTATCTCTAATCCGGATGGCCCTCGCTGTGAATGCGGAAAAAGCGGTTGTCTTCAGACTTACGCCAGCGAAAGCTGGATCCTGCAAAAGATTCGGACCCTGTATCGGACTGCTCCCCATTCTCTATTACACGGTCTGGTCTCCAGCGAAGATGACATAACGCTGGAAACGGCACTTGCAGCATACAGTTTAGGAGACGAGATCGTTACCCACATTTTTCATGACGCAGTTCGTTATCTGGGTATTGCAATTGCAAACATTTCAATTATTATGAATCCTCAAAAGCTTTATATTCACAGCCGCATGTTTCAGCATACGCTTCTGCGGGATGAGCTGCAGCGCTATATTGAAAGTCAGCTGACGTTTCTTGACAAACACTGCACGGAAGAAATTAACATTCTTGATTTTGATTCCTCCAGAGCGGCGGCAGGCGCTGCTGCCTTGGCTATCGACCGTTTATTCATCTATCGGCAGCCATAATTACCGATCGTCATTTATACAGAGTCCATAGATATTCAAAATCTGTCTTCCCTATAATGAATCAGGAGGCAGCGAATAAACGAGGTAAATTAACTCCGCTTATTCGCTGCCTCCTTCATTTAATTAAATTCTACGGAAGGAATCCTCATAGTCAAACGTGGCCTGCCTCTCATTAAACTATTCTTCCGGAAGTGCCCCGACAACTTAAAGTGCAGTTCCCTTTTTTAGGAATAGTAAATTGTTTCATGCTCATTCCCTCATGTGTCAGCAGCCATATTTTTTTTCTCAATACCACCAGAATATCCTGTCAAGCTGCCACCCGCACCTACAACTCTATGGCAAGGTATGATAATTGAAACCGGATTGAGTCCCACTGCTCCGCCCACTGCTTGAGCCGACATGGTTTTTTTATTCATTTTATCTGCCATTTTCTTTGCAATATCTCTTACCCCGGCAAAGCTTTCTTTATTACGACATCCATTTCGAGAAACGCATCTGGCCAAGCCATTATCCGCATTGCGATATATTGTGCAGTCCAGCTTCCAAATATATGAGTCAGGCCGTCGACTTGTGTCTGTACAGGTCTTCCAAATGATTGAACTATTCTGCCTGCCAGTGTATTTACAGCTTTTACAGTGATTTGCTGGCCTAAAACCGCTCTTACCGATGTTTCAAAAGGATCAAACAACCGGGCATACGTGTTCCCAACACACAAAGGCCAGGACAAATATCATTCATGGTTGAAAGGCTATTGTAAACGATTTCCGGCTCGCAGGATAGATCGAACATATTTTTTATTCTGCCGAGGACCTGCGGCAAAACCGGCACTAATGTTTCGCAGATTGTAATACTTAACGCGTTCTTGACAGCACAGTTACTGATCTTAACCCATCTCGAAACAGGCTCTTTATTTATGCGTTCCATATGTACGGTTCTCCAATATGCATGATCTCTGACAAGATCAATACCTGGAATAGAATGTTCTTTGAAAAATGTCAGTATCTCATTCCAGCGATAAGGTGGACGGTAGCCCAGATAAGCTGTAATATTTTCATCTTTTCTATTATAGCCTGCTCCATAGCAGATAAACCTTATTTTCATCACTTACCACTATCTTTCATTTTTTTGGTTATCGCGATCATCCCTCCTCCTTACACAGCAAAACCCCGGTCCAAAATCCTCGAACCGGGGTATGTCATCCACACTTTTCCATTTTCAGTCCCATAAAACACAGCCGAAAATTCCATGATTTCAGCCCATTTCCAGGCCAAAAACCACCACATATTGTGGTTATATGCACTTTTTTATCCAAATACCACAAGTGTCATCCATATCATTGATTACACCTCGTCAATCGCCTTCCCTATATCATCCCTCATATACTTATTCCCAAATTCAATCCACTCCGTCGCCCGATACGCATTCTCCCGCGCCAGCTTTAGATTCTCCCCCTTTGCCGTCACGCCCAGCACACGTCCGCCGTTGGTCACGATTCTGCCTTCGTCGTCGAACTTCGTTCCGGCGTGGAACACGTAGTATCCGTCACGATCCTTAAAATTCTCAAATCCGCTGATCGGATATCCTTTTTCGTAGTGCTCCGGATACCCGTCGGAAGCCAGCACAACGCAGACCGCCGCGTTATCCTCAAACTCCAGTTGAATCTGATCCAGCGTGCCGTCCACACAGGCCTCAAACACTTCCACGATATCATTCTTCATACGAGGCAGTACGACCTGAGTCTCCGGATCCCCGAATCTCGCATTGTATTCCAGGACCTTTGGCCCCTTCTCCGTAAGCATCAGACCGAAGAAAATGATTCCCTTAAACGGTCTTCCCTCGGCTTTCATCGCGTCCACAGTGGCCTGATACACGTATTTCCGGCAGAATGCATCCACCTCTTCCGTATAGAAGGGGCTCGGGGAAAAGGTTCCCATGCCGCCCGTATTAAGCCCCTGGTCACCATTCTTCGCCCGCTTGTGGTCCTGAGCCGAAGTCATGATCCTGATTGTATCTCCATCCACAAAAGACAGCACGGATACTTCGCGGCCGGTCATAAACTCCTCCACCACGATCCGGTCACCAGCGGAGCCGAACTGCTTATCCAGCATCAGCGTCTTGACGCCGTCCTTCGCCTCTTCCCTTGTATTGCAGATTAAAACACCTTTACCGAGAGCGAGGCCATCCGCTTTCAATACGATGGGCATTTCGGCCGTTTCCAGATACAGAAGCGCCGCCTCCGGGGTATCAAAGGTCTCATAGCCTGCCGTCGGAATCTTATATTTCTTCATCAGATCCTTGGAAAATGCCTTAGAGCCTTCCAGGATTGCCGCATTCTTTCTCGGTCCAAATACGCGGAGTCCTTCTTTCTCGAATACATCCACAATGCCGCCCACCAGCGGATCATCCATACCAATCACAGTTAAGTCCACCTGGTGTTCCTTCGCAAACGCTGCCATTTTGTCGAACTCCATGGCGCCGATCGGCACGCATTCTGCAAATTCAGCGATTCCCGCATTGCCCGGAGCACAGTAAATCTTATCCACCTTCGCGCTCTTTGCCACCTTCCACGCGATCGCGTGCTCTCTTCCGCCGCTTCCTACAATCAGTACCTTCATCATCCGCCTCCTGATATTCTAATAAGTAAGTCTGCTTTTACAAAATTTAAATTTCATCCAAAACGCCCCATCCTTGATATGGCGGTCCAGAAGCATGCTCTTATCCGGACCACCACATCTGGTGGGGAATATTAATTCCAATCCTGTCAATTGTTTGGCTGGCCGTTTGCAATCAGCTGGATGGCCTGCGGCAGAATAACCCACTCCGCCTCTTCCATCACACGCCGCTGCAGAATCTCCGGCGTATCCCCGTCCTTCACCTCTACAGCCTTCTGTAAAAGGATGGGGCCGCTGTCCACGCCTTCGTCCACGTAATGTACCGTTGCCCCGGTAACCTTTACGCCCCGCTTTAACGCCGCCTCGTGAACCTTTAAGCCGTAATAGCCCACGCCGCAGAAAGAGGGGATCAGAGATGGATGAATGTTAATGATACGGTTCTTATATTTCCTGGTCATAGCCTCCGGAATCGTTACGAGGAAACCGGCCAGCACGATCAAATCCAGCTTGTATTCATCTACCTTTGCCAGAAATGCCTCATTAAACGCCTCTCTGGTTTCAAACTCCTTCGGAGAAATGGCAACAGCCCTTATTCCATGATTCCTCGCCCGTTCCAGCGCATACGCGTTGCGGTTGTTGCTGATTACCACTTCCACGCTTACATTGGTGAGATGGCCGTCGTCCATCCTGTCTAAGATGGCCTGAAGATTCGTTCCGCCGCCGGATACGAGAATGCCGACTCTCAGCATAAGGTCACTCCCTTTTCTCCTGCCTCCGTATAACCGATTACATACGGAATCTCGCCAGCCTCACGGACGGCCTTCATGGCTGTATCAACGTTAGAAGGATCGACTGCCAGAACCATGCCGATACCCATATTATAGGTATTGTACATCATCTCCTCTTCAATACCGCCCTTCTCAGCCAGAAGCTTAAAGATCGCCGGTACCTCGTAGCTGTCCTTTTTGATGACTGCTTTGACACCGTCCGGAAGCATACGCGGAATGTTCTCATAGAAGCCGCCGCCCGTCACGTGGCTGCATGCCTTGATCGTAACGCCGCTGTCCTTTACGCTCTTTAAGGCTTTCACATAAATCTTGGTCGGAGCGATCAGTGTCTCACCTAAAGTTCCGCCCAGTTCATCGTAATACGTATCAAGGCTCTCCTTTGTCATCTCAAATACCTTACGTACGAGAGAGAAGCCATTGCTGTGCACACCGGAAGAAGCCATGCCGATTAACACATCGCCGGCTTTTAAGTCTTTCCCTGTGATCAGGTTCTTTTCATCGACAACACCGACCGCGAAACCGGCCAGATCATACTCATCCTCCGGATAGAAGCCCGGCATCTCGGCCGTCTCACCGCCGATTAAGGCCGCGCCGGCCTGTTTGCAGCCGTCCGCTACGCCGCCGACGATCTCAGCAATCTTTTCCGGAAAATTCTTTCCGCAGGCAATGTAATCCAGAAAGAATAAAGGTTCTCCGCCTGCGCAGGCAATGTCGTTGACACACATGGCAACACAGTCAATGCCCACGGTATTGTGCTTATCCATAAGAAATGCAAGCTTCAGCTTCGTACCTACGCCATCGGTGCCGGAAACCAGAGTCGGTTTCTCCATATCCTTAAATGCGCTCATGGAAAATGCTCCCGAAAAGCCGCCGATTCCGCCTAACACCTCCGGTCTCATGGTTCCCTTCACGTGTTCCTTCATCAACTCTACTGACTTATATCCAGCCTCAATATCCACACCGGCATTCTTGTAATCCATTTCTCTTCCTCCTCGCTATGAGCACTTGGCGCCTGTATTTCAGGCGCTTACGTGCGATGCATGTCATCTCCACTTAGTGACTCTGTCTTATTTCTTCATCTGCGCAAGATATTCCTTATATCCGATCTGCTCCAGCTTGTCCGCTTTCTTCACCACATCGTTCTTTAAATTCTCTGAATACTCCTTTAATCTGCCGAGCAGAGCTTCGTCAGACGTAGAAAGAATCTTAGCTGCAAGAATTCCCGCGTTTGTTCCTCCGTTAATCGCAACTGTGGCAACCGGAATACCGGATGGCATCTGTACGATGGAATAGAGGGAATCCACACCGCCGAGATCGGAAGTCTTCATCGGAATTCCGATAACCGGCATCGGGAAAAGTGCTGCGCACATGCCCGGAAGATGAGCCGCCTTGCCGGCTCCCGCGATGATCACCTTCACTCCTCTTGCCTCTGCTGTCTTCGCGTAATCAAAGAATATATCAGGCTCTCTGTGAGCCGAAATAACCGTAATCTCAAAATCAACACCCAGTTTCTCAAGAACGTCCGCGGCCTGCGCCATAACAGGCATATCGGAATCACTACCCATAACAATTGCTGCCTTTGCCATAGTAAATCTCCTTTCATTATTAACGGTTATGTTTCTCATTAGTTATATTAATATATAAAGCTTACAAATCAGTCTTTACTTATAATTATAATACTAGCTTTTTATGTTCCCGTCAATAATTTTCTTGAAAATCCTCATATATAAAATAATGTAAAACTTCCTTTACAAAAATTGTAAAATACACTTTACTTTTAATGTAAAGCGTGCTATACTCAAAATGTAAAGGAAACATTACTTTTAAAAAAGAAAAGGAAGTGTTGTGTAAGTGAAAACAAGAATACAGGAGTTGAGAAAGCAATCGCGAATCACGCAGGAAGAACTGGCGGATGCTCTGGGCGTAACGAGACAGACCATCATCTCCCTGGAAAACGGCAAGTATAATGCCTCTCTCCAGCTGGCCCACAAAATTGCAGTATATTTTCACATGAACATTGAAGAAATATTCTTATTCGAGGAGGAATAAACTATGTTGCTGAACAATTTATTTATTGATAATCCGATCAATTTTGAGAAGAGATGCAAGACCAGAATCATCGCCAGCTGTCTTCTTCTGGTGCTGGGCGCAGTCACGATCGCCCTCTCCTTCCTGGCAGGCGACCATATTCCTGTGCTGTACATGACCGCCGACCACTATGACTTCATCCCGGGCTTCTATATGGGAACCGGATTCGGACTGCTTTTCGCCGCCATCGCGACGATCATCAAAAATGTCCGTTATTTAAAGAAACCAGACTTAAAGAAAGAACGGGAAATATATGAGACGGACGAGAGGAACCGTATGCTGGGGCTGCGCAGCTGGGCTTACGCCGGTTACGCCATGCTGTTCATACTTTACATCGGAATCCTGGTCAGCGGTTTCATCAGTATCATTATACTTAAGACACTCCTGGTAATACTGGCTGTCTATGTACTGGTCCTGTTTATCTTTCGAATGATACTGCAGAAAACAATGTAAGGATTTATAACAGCCTGGTAAAAGGCAGCGGTATCTGATCAGGATCATGGATTAAATTAATAAACACAGAATACGCCGTCGGGCCTGACCCTTCGGCATATTCTGTGTTTTTATTTAGGCTCTAAAATTTATAACGCAAATTTATCTCCCATTTTCTGCATTTCTTTGAGTCCAGGCCCCAGGCCCGGCAATTTGTTCCACGTTCAGTCCAGCGGAACATTCAGCTCCTCCACTCCCGGAAGTACGAATCTTCCGTCGGCGATAATTGAAATCCTGCTGCCGTCCGCCCGCACCGCGTCGATCGTATCCAGCTCCGAATAAGGAATCGTAATATCCGTATGGCAGCTGAAATACGCCTTCGACAAATCTTCCTTCCTCAAAATGGAGATCTCGTTGTCTCTGGCTATAATTTCCTTGCCGTTGGGATTATACACGGCGCTGTCCTCGGCCCAGCTGTAGCACGTATCGCCGACCGCGAAATGCGGTCCCATCTTCTCCACGATCAGTATCGGAAGCTTGTCGAGAATTCCGTATTTCCCGGCCATGGCGTACGCCGTCGTATTCGTTCCGATGGCGAACTCTCCCATGGGAAGCGTGTCGTGGTTCTTCAGAATCATCTGTTTTACCAGCGCCTTCCCCTCTTCCGGATTCTCAAAATTATCGCAGGCGTACTCTCTGATCATCCCATCTTCAAACGTCATGGAGAGATTCTTAAACTGGAAATCCCCGATATACACCGTTCCGACAAACAGAGTCCCCTCCGTTTTGGACAGCTTCGGCGACGTGAACACCTCGCCCAGCGGAATGTTGACATCCGCCACGCAGTTCTCAAAATTCGTCTCCTTTTCCCTGTCTCCGAGTTCATGCAGGCTTACGCGCAGATCGGTCCGGTTGTCTCCCTTTCCCTTCACCTCCACGTAATCCGCCTCATCCAGCGCATCGATGATCGTCTGCTGGATCGTCTTATACTTTTCATAATCCAGCGTATTGATCGCAATGGTCTCCTCGAATATCTTCTCGAAACGTTCTCTTGCCTGCTCCGGGCTTAAGTCGCCGCGGCTGTCGCGTCCGATCTCCGGAACCGGAAATGCGATGATCGTAAAGCTGGTCTCATCACCCGGCATATATTCGTTGGTAATCACAGCCGTCTCATTGGCTGCCCTGGCGCTCAGCTTTTCCTGTTTTGCGTCCAGGCGGTTGGCCTCCGGCTTATTGACCGGCTGGAAGCCCTCCTGTCCGAAGGTCTCGATCACAGCAGGACCCGCGTAGGCTGCGGCTTCTTTCTTATACTGCTCATAGGCCACCCGCAGAACGGAAGCCTTCCTGTCGGTAAACGCCTTGTTTAAGTAGATAGCCTCGTCGTAGCGGTGATCGTACTCATACTGGCGGTTGGCCGGCCTGCCGTAATAGCCCACCTTTCTGCCCGCCTTCTGATTTACAGACCACACCGCAGAGCGGCAAAGGATCGTATCCAGCCCCATCTCACGGAAGTTCTGAATTGCCGCCTTCACCATACGCTCAAAGCCCAGCTCATACCGGATCTGCACCGCGCTCTTCTTTGACAGATCGCGCCCCATCACCTCGAAGCCCTTCCGGTACCCTTCCGTATAGGTGTCCGCCATAAGCCGCACCGTCTCCTCCGGAAGTGAATTCATAAACTGCGCCACTAACAGCTCGGATTCGGATATATAATCGCCAAACCGGTATAAATACCGCAGGTCGCTTAAATCGCTGTCCAGGATGATGTCCTTCGCAAAAGTCAGCGTGGGATCCACACCTTCCCGGATGCGGTATGCCACCGTATAGTCACAGTAATCACTGACAAACCAGTAGAGCACATCCTTAATACTGGCGGCGGAAGGAACCGTATCCTCAAACATATTATAAATCTCAATCAGTGTTTCATTTAAAATGGTGATATCCGTCAGCCTGTTTTCCGCAGCAAAGATAATATCGCCCCGGATTTCCTTATAAAGGTAAGAAAGCAGCTGTCCATACTCTTCTCCCAGAGCGGAAACAGCGTACTGCGGATTGCCATAGCTGGTCTCGTAATTCTCCGGAAGAATGTCCTCATAAAGCCTGTGGTTCCAGTCCTCTAACTCCTTAAGCGGCGCGTTTTCCGCCAGTCCGCCTGCCACCATTTCCCGATAATCGCCGATCATGCCGATAAAGGATGCCATCTTACGGAAATAGGAGCGGTACGGTTCTTCCACCGTCTCCTCGCTCTGGATGGCCTGGAGCCGTTCCATGGAAAGCTGATACCGTTCCATCACACTTTCATTTTCTTCTTTGAATCTGTCACAAACGTTCATTGTCATCCTCCAAATCCAATGATAATCAGAACTGCCCATACAATAACCAGAAAGCCGCTGACGGCCATCCCTATTTTGGACAGTATGTACTTCTTTTCCTTTTCAAAAAAAGAAAGCGCCCCATAAATCAGAGAGACTATGGCAATCAGGAAGCTGCAGAAGCACACCGCGGCCACATTAAGCTCCGCGTTCCCTGCCGTCATGACCGAGCTCGCCACACCGATGACCGCAAGAATCAAAGCGGCGACAGCAAGCCCAAGGGCCATGAAGCTTCTCCTCGCAAATGGTTTCCTAATGTAGGATACTTTTTTCTGCTGCTGCACGCCGCTTCCTCCTCACTCTTATCGTCTGTACAATTTTGTAGAACACAAAGCCGAGTAAACCGCCAAGGGTGTTGAGTATCATATCGTCCACGTCGAAGCTGCCGACCTTCCACACCAGCTGCACCGTCTCGATGCAGAGGCTGAACAGAAAGCTTAACAGCACGGTGTTATACCAGTGACGGCTTCTGCGGCTGATAACCGGAAGAAAAAATCCGAATGGCATAAATCCAACAACATTTCCCACAATATTCAGCAAAAACGACCGGATTCCTACCACGTGCCAGTACACAATAAAGCGTCTGATCTCCTTGAACGGCACCAGATTATAGGCGTACTCCTCCTGCAGATGGCTTCCCCGGCCAAAGTCCTCGGAGAAGAACAGGAAGTACGCCAAAAAAATCAGGTAAACGATAAAAATCACCCAACCCAGCTTTTGTCGTTTTGTTGTATTTTTTATCATAAATGCCCCATTTAAAAAGTGATCTCGGATTTTCTCTTAAGCAGAACAGCGCCATTGATGATAGACATGATTCCAACGCTTAAGCCTGCTACTGTAATAATGATTCCGATTACAATGTTAAGCGCGCCCGCATTTCTCATGGTCTTATAAACTCTCTCCATATTCAGCTCTCCTTACTTTACGCCGTAGATTTCATAATAGGCGTCAATTGCCGCCTTTAAAGTATCATCAATAATAATCTTTCCGTTATATTCCTTATTATACAGATATTCGATTACTTCTGCCATAGTAACGATGGCTTTTGCGTTGAAACCATACTTGTCATGAATCTCGTCGAGAGCGCTCTTCTCTCCTTTTCCCTTCTCCATACGGTTTAAGGAAACCATCAGGCCAAGAATTGTCACATCACCCTGTGCCTTGATAATTGGAAATGTCTCTTCAATTGATTTGCCGGATGTGGTTACGTCCTCGATGATCACCACGCGGTCGCCGTCCTTAATCGGGCTTCCCAGAAGAATCCCTGCGTCTCCGTGGTCCTTTGCTTCCTTCCGGTTCGAACAGTATCGGATCTCTTTCCCGTATAATTCATGGTAAGCGATGGTGGTCGCCACACTTAACGGAATTCCCTTGTACGCCGGTCCGAACAGCACATCGAAATCATCCCCGAAATTATCATGGATCGCTTTCGCATAATACTCACCCAGTTTCTTTAACTGCGCGCCTGTCACATAGGCGCCCGCATTCATAAAAAATGGAGACTTTCTTCCGCTCTTTAAGGTAAAATCTCCAAACTTCAGCACGCTGCTGTCTACCATAAACTCTATAAATTCCTGCTTATACTGCTCCATCTTATCGTCCTTCCTTTCGCCGGCCTCTTACCGTACGGCTCCGACTAAATCATTGATATCTTCTACGTTATATTTCTTCATATAGCTTTCGATTCCGCTCACAACCTCGGCTGTGGCATACGGATTATGGAAGTTGGCCGTTCCCACAGAAACTGCCGTGGCTCCCGCCAGGATAAATTCCAGCGCATCCTCCGCGTTCATGATGCCGCCCATGCCGATGATGGGGATCTTTACGGCATTTGCCGCCTGATACACCATGCGGACCGCCACCGGCTTCACAGCCGGACCGGATAATCCGCCCGTCTTATTCGCCACCGCAAAGGTTCTGCGGTTTATATCAATCTTCATGCCTGTCAGCGTATTGATCAAAGAGATCACATCGGCGCCGCCCGCCTCCGCCGCCTTCGCCATGACGGTGATATCCGTCACGTTGGGGCTCAGCTTCATGATGACCGGCTGCTTCGCATGCTTCTTTACCTCTCTGGTAATGGCCTCCACCGCTTTCGGATCCTGTCCGAAGGCAATGCCGCCCTCCTTTACATTGGGACACGAAATGTTGATCTCCAGCATATCCACCGGTTCATCCCCGAGCCGTTCTACCACTTCCACGTAGTCCTCCGTGGTTCTGCCGCAGACATTGACAATAATCTTCGTATCATACTGCTTTAAAAATGGAATATCGCGCTTTGCAAACACATCGATTCCCGGATTCTGCAGGCCGATGGCATTGATCATGCCGCCGTACGTCTCTGCGATCCTGGGAGTCGGATTGCCGGGCCACGGCACATTGGCCACGCCCTTGGTCACTACTGCGCCCAGACCGTTTAAATCCACCATCTCGCCGTATTCCGCTCCGGATCCGAAGGTACCGGAAGCCGTCATGACCGGATTTTTCAGCTCCACACCAGCTAAGTTTACTTTCATATTCATCAGAGTTCTACCTCCTCTGCCCGAAATACCGGCCCGTCTTTACAGATTCTCGCATTGTGAACCTGGGAGTGTTCGTCCACGTTCTTTGTCTTGCATACGCAGGCCAGACATGCGCCGATTCCGCAGGCCATCTTCTCCTCGAGAGACAGAAAGCAGGTGATGCTCTCCTCGGCGGCATAGGCCTTTAACGCGCGCAGCATGGGAGTCGGACCACAGGCAAAGATTACGTCCGCCTTTAAACCGTGCTCTCTGATGGCATCAATGACATTGCCCTTTGTTCCGGCGCTTCCGTCCTCTGTCGCAAGAACCACTTCCCCGTAAGGGGCGAATTCCTCATTTAAAAACAGGACATCACGATATCCTAAAATCACTTCTTTTTTGCAGTGTAACTGCTTCGCCAGCTCCAGCATGGGGGGAATCCCGATTCCGCCGCCGATTAAGAAGGCGGTCTTTCCCTCTGCTGCTTCCTCCAGCGGGAATCCGTTGCCGAGAGGTCCCATAATATCGACCGTATCTCCCGCCTGGTAACGGGAGAACTCCTCCGTTCCCGCTCCGACGGTCCTATATACGATCCGCAGCATACCGGTTTCTTTATTCGTCTCACAGATGCTGATCGGGCGCGGAAGCAGTTTTGCTCCGTCCTTTGTATACACAGAAATAAACTGTCCCGGCTTTGCCTGGGCAGCCATCTCCTCCTCCCGGATCCACATGCTGTATACATCTTCTGTCAGCCTTTCCTGACTATCCACAAAGGCTGTTACTTTTCTCTGCGCCATGATTCCTCCTACAGTACGCTGTTGATATCGGAAACCATGTCGATCACGGCCTGTCTGGACGCTTCACCGAAATGCTCCGCGCCAAACTTCGCGTATTTCTCCTGCTTGTAGGCGGCGATGATGCCTCTGGAGGAATTGACGATGGCGCCGAGTCCGTCTTCATTGAAACAGTACTTTAAGTCCTCGGCGGTGCCGCCCTGCGCACCGTATCCCGGTACCAGGAAGTAGGTATTCGGCATCAGTTTCCTTAAGATTCTGCTCATCTCCGGGTAAGTCGCACCCACTACGGCTCCGACGTTGCTGTAAGCGCCATCCATGCAGTCTGCTCCCCATTCCACTACCTTGTCTGCTACCAGCTCGTACAGCGGTCTGCCGCCGATCAGCTGATCCTGGAATTCACCACTGGAAGGGTTGGAGGTCTTTACCAGCACGAAGAGGCCTCTGTCCTCCTCCCTGCAGACATCGACAAACGGTTTTACCCCGTCGGTGCCAAGATATGGATTCACAGTCAGGAAATCGGTACCGAAACCGGTAAGCACGCTGCTCCCCACCTTCACATGGCCGATATGCGCCGTGGCATACGCCGCGGAGGTGGAACCGATATCCCCTCTCTTCGCATCGCCGATCACGAGAAGTCCCTTCTCCTGACAGTAGCCGACGGTTCTCTTGTATATTTTAAGTCCTTCGATCCCAAACTGCTCATACATGGCGATCTGCGGCTTTACAGATGGAATAATGTCATAGACATGGTCCACGATTTCTTTATTAAACTGCCAGATGGCCTCCGCTGCGCCTTCCAGTGTCTCACCAAACTCATCAAATGCCTTTCTTGTCACATGCTCCGGTATATAGCCAAGCATCGGATCCAGTCCAACACAGATGGGTGCCTTTGTTTTTTGAATCCTCTGAATCAACTGATTAATCATAGTCTCCTCCTTCGTTCCTCACATTTTCTCTATTCTTACCAATTCTATCATAAGTAAGGGGCTGTTTCAAGCGTCTTTCTCGCCGTACCACCGGTCTATATAAGGTAATAAAAGAAATCGCAAGAAAAATTAGCACTCACCTATTGACAGTGCTAACAATTTGTGTTATATTACACCTAGAACAAATCAAACAACAACACCGCATCAAAAGCGGTGCAGATAAATAAGGAGGAAGAACCTATGTTATTATCCAGAAGAAACAACTTATTCGATGAATTTTTCAACGATCCATTTTTTAACGACTCTGTTCAGAACAGAACAACGCTTATGAGAACCGATATTGAAGATGACGGAACCAATTACATCATCGACGTGGAACTTCCGGGTTACAAAAAGGAGAATGTGCGTGCCGAATTAAAGGACGGCTATCTGACCATCTTTGCCGAGGCGTCAGGCTCTTCCGAAGACAGCGAGGGCAGGAACTTCCTCCGCAAAGAGCGCTACAGCGGCTCCTGCAAGAGAAGCTTCTACGTTGGATCCCAGTTACGCCAGGAAGACATAAAGGCTGCTTTCGACAACGGCATCCTGAAGCTGACCGTTCCGAAGGAAGCTCCAAAGCAGATTGAAGAAAACCACTACATCACCATTGAATAACACATATCCCCGCAGCCCCCTTTAGAATAGAAAATGAGGACAGCCCCCCGGAGCGATCCGTCTGCCGTTTCATAACGGCAGCGATTTCCGAAGGGGCTGTCCCTTTTTTATCTTGATGTCTCGATTTTCTTCTATTATCCATTCTCTGTATCCATGCCTGAAACACAGTCCGGCATTATTCCAGCAGAAATGCAGTTGCCACGTAGGCGCCGCTCTTATAAGACTTCTTTACCATCTGCGCTTCCACTTCGATCTTTAAATTCAGCCACAGCTCCTCCGCCGCGATGGACAGATGAGACAGCATGATTCCCATGCTCAAATCCCTCATCGCCACCATGGTCTGGGACGGGAGAAATTCCTTGCAGGAAAAAATATAGATTCTGTCATGGTAGACGATAAAACGCCAGGGCTGCGTATTCATGGCCGAAGGTGCCAGACGGACGGCTTTCAGGATATTCTTCACCGGCTCGCCGATCTCATCCTTAAACACGCAGAGTTCTTTTAACGGCAGACGCTTTGCCGTAGCCGGATCGCGGTACAGCAGGGATTTGGGGTATCCAAACGCAACGGCTATGGCCGCCTTCATCCCGGCCGGTTCCGCTCCGGGGATGCGGGTGCTGCCGAGGTAGCACGTTCCCAGGCCTTTTCCGGTCATATAGAGAAGGACCGGCTCCAGAACATATCCGGCATTCATCATATAGCCTTCCTTATCTTCCGAATAAAACACCAGGTAATACGGCGCTTCCACCTTCCACAAGCCCTTGACGTGAAGGTCTTTCTCTATATTCTCCTTAATCTCCATCTTTATGGAAATCTCCGGGCAGAGCGTCGCCACGCAGCCTGCAAAGGCCAGAATATCCTTTAACAGCTGCTCCGGTACCGCTTCATATTTAAATTTTCGAATGGATCTTCTCTTGAAGATCATCTGATACAGATTCATCCCTGCTCCCCTCTTTTCGCTACAGCGTCTTATATTCCTCCAGCAGTTCCTTAAATACGGCCAGAGCCTCCCTGATCGGCTGGGCTGTGGACATATCCACGCCGCAGAGCTTTAAAAGTTCGATCGGAGGCATGGAATTGCCGCCGCTTAAGAACTTGAAATAGCCTTCCAGGGCCTGTTCATCACCGGCCAGGATCCTGCTGCTGATCGCCATGGCCGCCGAGAAGCCCGTCGCATACTGATATACGTAAAATGGCGTATAGAAATGAGGGATTCTCGCCCACTCATAATCGATCTCGCTGTCGACCACCATCTCCGGTCCGAAGTATTTTACATTCAGCTCATGGTACAGCCTGCAGAGCAGCTCCGCCGTGAGCGGTTCTCCCGCCTCGCTTCTCCTGTGGGTCTCGGCCTCAAACTCCGCAAACATGGTCTGACGGAACACCGTTCCCCGGAAACTCTCCATAAAATGGTTCAGAAGATACGCCCGCTCCTTCTTATCCTCCGTCACGGCCAGCAGATAACGGTTCAGCAGCGCCTCATTGCACGTGGACGCCACTTCCGCGACGAAAATCTTGTATCCCGCATCTACGTAAGGCAGCGCCTGATCGGAAAACCAGGAGTGCAGGGAATGCCCCATCTCATGGGCCAGGGTAAACACACTGTCCAGAGTGCCGCTGTAATTGAGCAGCACATACGGGTGGGTTCCGTAGACGCCCCAGGAGTACGCGCCGCTGCGTTTTCCTTCATTCTCATAGACATCGATCCAGCGGTTGTCAAAGCCTTCCTGTAAAAGGGACAGATACTTCTCTCCCAGCGGAGCCAGGCCCTTTTTCACCATCTCCCTCGCCTCTTCATAGGGAATCCGGCTGTCGTCACGGCTGACCATGGGCGTATACAAATCGTACATGTGGATCTCATCCAGCCCCAGCACATTCTTTCTGACGGCGACATAATCATGGAGCAGTGGTAAGCCTTCCTGAATCGCCGCCACCAGATTGTCGTAGACGCTCTCGGGCACCTCGTTCTCCGCCAGATAATAGGCGCGGCTGGAGGCGTAACTTCTGGTCTTCGCATAGAAGGAGGCCTGCTTTACGTTTGCCGCGAACGTCGCAGCCAGCGTATTGGCAAACTGGCCGTAGACGCTGTACATGGACTGAAATGCTTCTTTTCTCACACGGCGGTCCCGGTTCTCCATGAGCGGAATATACGTTCCGTGGGTGACGGGAATTTCCTTTCCCTCACTGTCTGTGATGGACGGAAATTTCACATCCGCGTTATTAAACATGTTAAAAATATCGGAAGGGCTCTGGGTCGCTTCCATGGACCTTGCCAGAAGCTCTTCCATTCCTGCAGAAAGCGTGTGCGCCTTCTTCTTCATGATGATTTCAAATGTCCGGGCATACCGGCGGAGCTCCTTCTCCGTGCGGATCAATCCGTTCAGCACAGACTCATCCATGGCCAGAATCTCCGGAACAATATAAGACGAAAGTCCTGCTGCCTTATAGGAGAGCGCCTGGGCTCTTGCCGAAAAATCCTGATACTTCGCCTTTGCCGTATCCTCATCGGATTTCTCTCTTCCGTATACAAACAGCCTCTCAATCTTCAGTGAAATGTCTTCATCGAATTTCAAACACTGAAACAGCACCTCGCCGGATTCGGCCAGATGTCCTTCAAACTCCTTATAACCGGCCAGTTCTCTCTCAGTCTCGAGAAACAGCGCTTCCCAAGCTTCATCGGACGGCAGAATGTCCGCCAGGTTCCAGGTATCACAAACCGGTATCTCATCTCTCTTTTTCAAAATAATCCCTCCACTATATCCACTGGTTTTATTCTATCACCCATATTTCAAAGAAACAATCAGCAATATGGAAAATATTTGATTGAAATCACATGGTTTCTTGTACTATACTGTATACACCAGTACTGCGCAGTGCAGTGCTGATATTTCCTCCGGAAAAGAAAAGGGAGAACACCATGAAAATCATACGCACAAAACAATTAGACCTCCATCAGCTGGAAGACTTGCATGCCCTAGAAACCGCATGCCGGTCGCACGATCAGACTTCACTCACCTTTCCCACGGAAGACGGCTGTCTTTTCTTTCTATTATACGACGAAGAAACGCTCTTATCCGCATTTTCTGCAATTTTTAACGAATTTGAGACATGCAGCTGCAGCGCCTTCACGCTCCCGTCCTGCCGGAGACGCGGGCATTTTACCCGGCTGCTGGAAGAATTGCTGAAGGAGTCGGGCGAATGCGATCTCCTCTTCCTGGCCGATGATTCCTGCGCCGACGCGAAGCATACGCTGGACGCCATCGGGGCGGAGCTATTAAACCAGGAACACATGATGGAGCTGCGCCTACCCGCGCCGTCTCCCGGCCTGGACAGCCGGGCGGTCAAATTCTCCCCCGCACTCAGCCCCCGGGATGAGGACACGCTCTATACCATCCACGTTAATGATCAGCCTGCCGGCTCCTTCCACCTCATTTTTCAAAATGAAACCGTTTACTTCTATGGTCTCGAGATTCAGGAATCCCTGCGGAATCAGGGAATCGGAACCCGTGCCGCCGCCGCGCTCATTGAGGAATTAAACCGGTCGGCCAGGCCGCAGCCGGAGGACCTTCCGGTCAGCCGCGTCCTGCTTCAGGTATCCGGGGACAACGAACCGGCGCTTGCACTTTATCGGAAACTGGGCTTTGCTTTTACAGAGACCCTGTCGTATTACGTGTATTAACGGATTGGAGCAGCGATAAACGGGAGCCGGCGCAGGACAGATGTCTGTTCCTGCACCGGCTCCCGCCAGCTTCTCTATACTTCACGTATCATACAATACTGCTTCAAATCAAAATGCTTCTCCACCACCCCGAACACCTTAAATCCAAAGTGCTGGTAAAACGCCACATTCTTTTCATTGTGCGTCTCCAGTGAGATCATCTGCCTGTGGCGGTCCGCGTAATCGATCGCCTCATTTAAAAGCAGAGCCGAGATTCCGTGGTGCTGCATCCTGGGCCTCACGGCCAGATAAATGATATGTAACCGCTCCTCCTGGTGGAGCTGGTCCGTCCATTTGGAATTTAAATAGTCCCGTCCCATGGCAAAATTCCAGAACGTCTTCAGTGATGGGTCCTCCTTGATCAGATACCCGTCTGTCCGCAGCGTCGCGGCCGCCTCTGTCAGATAGTAATGCACCGGATTATAGGGCTCCGATTCGTCATCCACTACAATGATTCCATTAATTTCCGGGCTGTCCGCGTAGATTTCACACGTCTCAAAGAATTCCTCCATATCGCATTCAAACAGCTCCGGCATCAGCCGTTTCCTCGTGTCTTCATCAGGGATCAGCTTGCAGTACAGAGGGTCCCTGGCAAAACATGCTGTCAGCAGCTCCTTAAGCTTCTCCACATCTTCTCTTTTCACTCGGTACAATCGGTCACTTTCCATGATTCGTTCTCTGTTATCTCCTTTAATTTCTGTATCATTTTTTCTATTGCGTGGTTCATATATTCAATATCGTCCAAATAGCAGGCCAGCTGGTTCTCCTCCACCCGCTTAAGGATCAGAAGCTCTTCCGTAAAATCCTCATCCTCTTCCTCCAGCTTGCCCTTTAGAAGCTGCACCAGATGAAACAGATTTTCGTGGTGGACGATCCGGCCGGCTCCCCACTGCAGACGCCCCGCCTCCTGATTCATCACGTAATCCGTAAAATGGCGGAACACCTCCTCGTCAAACTGAAATGCATACCGGTTATTGTCGATCCCGTAGATGGCCTCCAGCGCACACCGCCCATGGCCGTTTTCCAGGCATTCGACAGCGGTCCGCACCAGCTTTAAATTTCTCCGCACAGCTTCCTGCGGAAAACAGACCTCGTCGTGCCAGTCCAGCCTTACAAAGCTGTCCTGCTCCATTTTAAAGAGCTGCATCAGGACGGCTTCCAGCTCACGGTACTGTTCCCGGTATTTCCAGGGCTGCTCCTGATTCCGGCACTTCTCATTAATCCGGCGCACCTGCTCATAAACCGCTTTTCCCAGCCGGGCCGCCTCTTCCGTCAGCTCCTTCAGCCGTTCTCCGCCGGCTCCGGTCTTCTCCGAATAGTCGAGATCCAGGCTGTCCTTAAGCGCCAGAAACAGCCTCTCAAAATTAAGGGGCGCTACCGCCGTCCGGTCGAATGCCATGACCAGACATCCATACAGCTCATGATGAAACCGGTATACCGCCTCGTCGTAATAGTCGTCATTGTCAAACTGCGTATGGTAGTGGGTCTCCATAAACTGGCCCGACGTGAAATCGTTGACCATGGATGGAATGCCCGAGATCGCCATGGAGAAATCGTCCGACATGGTCTCGACGGGACAGAGCACAGCCACGCCTTCCGGATACACGTCCTTTCCCACACCGGTGCCCCCGAGCAGGGACTCCAGAAAATCCGCATACTCGTACACCGTGCGTATGGCGTCCTTTTTTCCATGTGCGTGAGCCGGCAGTTCAAAATTAAAATCTGCCGCCACCTTCCCCCGCCATTCCGGATGGACGACGGAAACCTGCTGCCACGCACCGGTTGACCAGTCGTATTTCGAATCCGCCATCCCCCACTCCTCAGCCGCCATGGCGCAGAAGACAATGGTTTTTTCCGGGCGGTATCCGCTCTGTATGAGAGCCCTGCCGATTCCCAGCATCAGGGCCACCGCCGCGTTGTCATCCTGAAAACCCGAAAAATAGGAGTCGTAATGGGCCGACAGCAGAATCATGGATTCCCGGTCCCGTCCCGGTATCTCCCCCACAATGTTGTAGGAGACCGCCCCCGTCTTAACCGTCGAATCCGCGCAGAACCAGACCTTCTTTTCGTCCGTACCGGCCATGCTTTCCTTCAGTGCGCGCGCATCCGCCCGTGACATGGAAAATGCAGGCGCATCGGCCGGGCCTCCGATATCCTGGGCATTTAAGGCGGTATCATCCACCTCCCCGTAGCCGCCGCCCTGAACGGCGATTAAGGCCGCCGCGCCCCGAATATGGGCCTCATACACGGGAAAATTAATCCACCACTCCTCCCTCTGGTTGATCTCTGCCAAAACCAGCTTGCCGGAGACATCGGCGCCCTCGTAATCCGCCGCCGTCCCCTTACCGCCGCAGACGATGGTGAACTCCTCGAATCCATCGGTGTGAAAATCCGTCTGATACGCCCCCAGCTGACACTCCTTCAGCTGACCGGAGGCGTCGTAAAATCTTAAGATGGCCTGTTTAAACTCCCAGGAATCCAGTGAGATTTCATCCTTTCTCACGCGTTCCAGCCCGATGGCCTCCATCTCCCGCCGAATCATCTCCCCGGTCTCCCATTCCGCCCTGGAACCGGCCGTCCGGTATCCCAGCGCCTCGTTGCACTTATACTGCTCCATCCGCTTTGCCAGATGGAAGGAGTAATCCACGTCAACGGCCCTTATGTATGCCTCTTCTTCCTTCAATTCGCATTCGCCCTCTTCTTTATGCAAAAAGCCGGCTCAGAAAGTATTATTTTCTTAAGCCGGCTTCTCATTTCAATATTATTCTTCCCAGTTGTGATAGGTGGCCTGAACGTCGTCATCCTCGTCCAGAAGATCGAGAGTCCGGTTCATCTTTTTGATCGCGTCCTCATCGGTCAGTTCTACCCAGGTCTGCGGGATCATGGTTACGTCGGCCTCTGCCATCGGAATTCCGGCCGCTTCCAGCGCTTCACGCACCGCGCTGAAATCTTCCGGCGCCGTGATTACCTCGTAGCTGTCTTCCTCCTCGGAGAAATCCTCGGCTCCCGCATCCAGAGCCATCATCATCAGTTCATCCGGGTCCATCTCACACTCTTCCTTGTCAATGATGATCTGGCCCTTTTTATCGAACATATAAGATACACAGCCTGGCGTTCCTACGTTTCCGCCGCCCTTGGTAAAGGCGCTTCTCACATTGGCTGCCGTCCTGTTTTTGTTGTCGGTTAAGGTGTCAACAATAATCGCTACCCCGTTCGGACCATATCCTTCATATGTAATGGTCTCATAATTCACAGCATTAGCGTCGCCGGCCGCCTTCTTGATTCCACGGTCAATCGTATCGTTCGGCATATTGTTGGCTTTGGCTTTTGCAATGACATCGCGCAGCTTGCTGTTATTCACAGGGTCCGGTCCGCCTTCTTTCACTGCCACTGCAAGTTCTCTTCCGATCACGGTGAAAACTTTGCCTTTTGCAGCATCATTTCTCTCTTTTTTGTGTTTGATATTTGCGAACTTTGAATGTCCTGACATTGTTATAACACTCCTTTTCCTTTATCTTCTTCGTCCTGAAAATATTCTAAAAATCAGCATCTTTTCCATTTTAACACCATTCTGTTAATCTGGCAAGGAATTTTCGCTCTCCACCGGGCTTTCCCCGCCATTTTCCGGCCCTGACGGGGTATCCGGCGGAGGAGCGAGCCTCTGTATGCGGATGGTGTGAATCATCTTGTTCTCCACCTGGAGAATCTTGAATCCGTACCCCTGGTATTCCACCTCTGTCTGCTCGCCTTCCTGCGGAATGCGGTCCAGCCTCGAGATGAGGAACCCGTTGATGGTGTCATAGGAGTCGTAATCGTCCTCCTCAAATTCGATATCCAGGGTCTTGGCCACCTCGTCTAAGGGGGTCATGCCGCTGACAATATAGGAGCCGTCCTCCGACTCGGCAATAAATTCTTCATCCACGTCGTATTCATCCATGATGCTGCCGACGATCTCTTCCAGAATGTCCTCCATGGTGACGATACCGGCCGTCTGCCCGTATTCATCGACCACGATAACCATGTGAATCTTCTGGGACTGCATCTCCTTGAAGAGAGAATCGATGTTTCTCGTCTCCGGAATGAAATGGGCCTCCCGCAGAAGTCCCTCGATCTCACAGATCGGAACCGACGCGTTACCGCCGTTTTCCGCGGCAATGAGCGCATCTTTCATATGGAGGATGCCGGTAATGTCGTCAATATCCTTTTCGTAAACCGGGTACCTGGAGTTATAGCCTTCCTTCAGGATGAAATTCACCGCCTCCTTTAAGGTCATGGAACCGTCCAGGGCAACCAGGTTCTTCCGGTGCGTCATGATGTCGCCGGCGTCCTTGTCGTCCAGTTCGAAAATATTGGTGATCATCTCCGCCTCTCTGGCCTCTAAGACGCCCTGCTCGTGGCCTTCATTGACCATGGACATGATGTCTTCTTCTGTCACATTTTCATTGTCCGACATCATATCGATCCCGATCAGTTTTAAAAACAGAAATGCCACAGCGTTGATGAGCCAGGTAAACGGCATTAGGGGAACCATGAAAAAGGTGACGACCGGAAGCATGTTATAGCCCCATTTCTCCGGGTTCTGGGCCGCACAGCGTTTCGGAATCACGATGCCGAAGCTGATAAGCAGCACGATCAGGAGAATGCCTACGATCAGAAGGCTTAAGATGGAAAGCCAGGGAGCGGACATGCTGGCCCGGCGGTCCAGAATAAGGGTAAGGCGGCCGCCCAGCTGCTCTAAAATAAAGGCACCGGTGATTATGCCTATGATATTGGTAGATACCTGTATCGTGTTTACAAACCGGGTAGGCCTGTTAACGATATGTAGCAGCTTTCTTGCCTTGTCACTGCCTTCTTCCATCTGATGCTCTAAGTCATTCGTGTTGACGTTTTGAATTGCAGCGCCAAATCCGTAGAATATGGCGTCTAACAGGATGAATAGTAAAAATATTGCCACGCTGGGAAGCGGGTTGCCATCGTCCATTGTCTTGTTTTACTCCTTTAATTGATTGTCATTGGTTGTTGTTTTTGGGGGACCAGTACAGCTTTGCACCAGGTGTTGGGTGTTCTTTATCCCTGCTCATAGCTATGAAAGATGATACCCTCCTCCCCCTCATTTGTCAAGTATTTACGCTTCCTTCACAGGATAAACTGTAAACTTGCAGAATTATGAAAGGCTGCTTTCGTAAATTACTTCCCGGCCGAAACCATGAGCTGAAACTGTGGGAAGTGCTCCGGCCCCGGCTCCCTGGCGGAACGAAAATCCCGAAATCTCTCTCAGCCTTATGAGGAACCACAATTCTTAATAATTCTGCAGGTTTACAAGTTTATCCTGTCTCTTTCGTATTCCTGAACTATGTATCCAGTTCCAAACTGATTTTTAACGCATAGTCCACTTTCTCCTGAAGTTCCTCATCGATATGACAAATCTTCTCTTTCAGTCTTTGCTTGTCTATGGTCCTTAATTGCTCTAACAGGATTACGGAATCTTTTATCATATCGCATCTTCTGGTATCGAGTTCGACATGAGTGGGAAGCTTTGCCTTGTTCATCCGGGACGTGATTGCTGCGCAGATGACGGTGGGGCTGTGCTTGTTTCCGATGTCGTTCTGTATGATGAGGACCGGCCGGATTCCTCCCTGCTCGGAGCCTACTACCGGTCTTAGGTCTGCATAAAAAATGTCTCCACGTCTGATTATCACTTTCTCACACTCCGTCAATTGATTTACGTCTATTATTGACCTTTTTTGACTCGTGTATTCACTTAAGTTATTCGCTCAAGTTCTTTTGCCGCATATTCTATGATATGATACGGACATGGATGACGTTATTCGTCCCTTCACTTCCTTTTCGGATTACTTTCCGAATCCTTCGTAAATATCATCAAAATAATCTTTTTTTCCGACCACTTTTCCTGCTTCTATGTAGACTCTTGGGACACGCTTGCCGATGTCGCAGAGAATTTCGTAATGGAATCCGCCGCCAATGCGCGCCAGCTCCTCTACTGTAATCTCTTCCTCTCCGTCTTTTCCGATCAGAGTGACCTCGTCGCCCTCCTCCGCCTCAGGGATATCCGTCGTATCTACCATCAGCTGATCCATACAGACACGGCCCAGGATTCTGGCGCGGCGGCCGCGGATCAGGACATCCGCCCGGCCTGACAACGCCCGGGGATAACCGTCCCCGTACCCTACCGGGATAGTCGCAATGGAGGTCTCTCTCTCTGCCGTAAAGGTGCCGCCGTAGCTGACCGGAGTTCCCGGCGCAATCGTCTTCAAATAGGTTATGGTACTCTTTAACTCCATGGCCGGTATCAAACGAACCTGCTCCTTCTCCACCTCATCCGACGGATAGAGGCCGTAAATGGAGATTCCCGCGCGGACCGCGTTAAAGTTCGCCTTCGGAAGCTCTAAAATTCCCGCACTGTTGGAACAATGCAGAACCGGAATCGTAACGCCCCGCTCAGAAAGCATGGAAACGAACGTGGCAAACAGCTCCATCTGGCGGTCCGTGGCACCTTTGTCCTTCTCATCCGCCCTTGCGAAATGAGTGAAGAGGCCCTCGATGCGGATTCCCGGAAGACGGCTGATCCGCGCTGTCTCATCCGCCGCCGCTGCAGTCACCATATAGCCGATCCGGCTCATGCCGGTATCCAGGGCGATGTGGATGGACGCCCTTTTCCCCGCCTGTACTGCCAGTTCCGACAGTCGCTCCGCGCTTTCATAGCGGAAGATGGCCGGGCGGAGATCGTACTCGATCAGCTGGCTGAAGCTGCTCTCCGGACTCACTCCGAGAATCAGGATGGGCTTCGTAATACCGTGTTTCCTCAATATGACAGCCTCCTCCGGGGTGGCCGTCGCGTATCCGCTAACGTAAGAGTCGATGGCACACGCCACCGGTACTGAGCCATGACCGTATCCATCCGCCTTTACCACGCCAATCATCTCAGTTCCTTCCTTTAGATTGGCCCTCATAGCTTCCATATTCTGTCTGATGGCGTCCAGATTTACCGTCTCATAAACTCTGCTGTATCGTTCCATTTCTCTATACTTCCTTCAGATTATTCTGTCTCATAATTTTATAATGTCTGCCAGTACTTCCGTCAGTTCCCGGGCCAGAAGGCCGTGCTCTCCCGACTGAAGCTTTACCAGATCCCCCGCCCGTCCGTGCAGGTACACGCCCATGGCCGCGGCGTCCGATTCCTCCATGCCAAGCGCCAGAAGTCCTGCGATAATTCCGGTCAGGACATCCCCCGCTCCCGCCTTCGCCATGGCGCTGTTGCCGCTGGTATTGATGTAGGTCCGCTGGTCCTTTAAGGCCGCCACCGTCACCGCGTCCTTCAGCACGCAGGTAATTCCATAACGATCCGCGTATTCCCTCGCGGTGGGGATCAGACACCCTCTGATCGCCTCTACCGAACTTCCTGCCAGCCTCGCCATCTCACCGAGATGAGGCGTCACGATGATATTCTCCGTAAAATAATTGGTCAGCTCCGGAAATGCCGCAATGGTATTGAGGCCGTCCGCATCGAGGATAATGGGGACGTAGGCATTGGCCAGCACCGTCTCCACCAGGTTTCTCGTATACGGCTCCTGGCCGATTCCGGGGCCCAGGACGATGACGCTGGCCCATTCACACTGAGCCTCCAGAAGCGTCTGGAAACGCACGGTAGGCGTCTGTGCCTCCTCCGGGTCGTAGGTGGTGATAATCGCCTCAGGAAGCGCAGTCTGCAGGATCGCCCGGTTCTCCTCCACGGTAAAGATCTTCACCAGACCGGCCCCCATCCGGTATGCCGCCATGGCGCTTAAATAGGCCGCTCCGCTCATATTTTTCGAACCCGCGGCAATCAGGACACGGCCGAAGGTTCCCTTATTGGAATATGCCGGCCGGGCTGGAATCATGCGGATATCCTCAGCTTCATAGGTAAACAGTTCCGGGCTCAGCCTCTCTAAGCTGACCGGCGGAAAACCGATATCCGCCACAACAACGGTACCGCTGTAAGCGCGTCCCGGATAGAGAAGCGTCCCCAGCTTTTCATAGCCAAAGGTCACCGTCACATCGGCCTTCAAGGCAATTCCCATGACCTCCCCCGTGTCGGAGTGAATTCCGGACGGAATATCCACAGCCACCACGTAAGCCGCTCCGCATCCGGGGAGCGTGGCCAGTAAGTCCCGGTACGTTCCGCCTACCTCTCTGGACAGCCCCACGCCGAACACGGCGTCGATAATAAGTTCGCAGCGCCCCGGTATAAAATCGCTGTACTCAATCAGATTCAGGCCCAGCCGCTCCGCAATGGCCAGCTGTTTCTTGTATTCATCCGTCCCGTTCTCCTTCGTCCCTGCCAGAATCACGGTCACGGTGTACCCCTTTAAATGGAGAAGCCTGGCGGCTGCAATCCCGTCCGCCCCATTATTCCCAGTCCCGCAGACTGCCCAGATACGGTCCTTTTTCTCCGCCTTTTTCTGCACTTCACGCACAACGGCCGCGGCCGCCTGCTCCATAAGCACCAGTGAAGGGATTCCTATGGACTGGATGGTATAGCTGTCCACTTCCTTCATCTGGCTTCCCGATACCAGATATCTCATACCCATTCGCCTTTCCGACTAAAAACTCATCCCTCAGTCTTAACGATCTGAAACTCATCTCTGCATGTTCTCTATATTATAATACAAAACTGCCGGCAGGCAAAGAAGAATTTCTCCTTTGCCTGCCGGCACTCATTTCACAAACGAAATGGATCAAAAGGCAACGGATCAAATCTTATGATTTCTTACCCGTATCTGCTTTGGCAGATTTGCCTTTTTCCCGCTCCGCCTTTTCTTCCTCTGCCTTGTCCTGCATGCTGCAAACCTTATAGGATAAGCGCATCAGGCTCTCAGAAAGGTGTACGTTCTCCACCACCACGTCATCCGGTACCACCAGATCCGTATGGGCGAAATTCCAGATTGCCTTGATTCCTGCGCTCACAAGACGGTCCGCAATCTCCGGCGCCTTGGTCTTTGGTATCGTCAAAGCTGCAATCTGAACGTCGTTATCCCTCACAAACTGCTCCAGATCATCAACACTTCTGATCTCAATCCCTCGTACGACGAGCCCGATAAGACGGGGATTAATATCGAACATTCCCTTGATCAGAAAGCCCCTCTTCTCAAAATTCGCATAATTGGCAATTGCCTGTCCCAGATTACCCGCACCGATAATCACAATATTATGCTGTCTGTCGATTCCAAGGATCTTAGCGATCTCCGTATATAAATACTTTACATTATAGCCATAGCCCTGCTGTCCAAAGCCTCCAAAATTATTCAGATCCTGGCGGATCTGAGACGCAGTAACCTTCATACGGACACTTAAGTCATTGGAGGAAATTCTTTCCACCCCATCCTCCATCAGTTCTCCAAGATACCGGTAATATCTCGGTAACCTCGCAATCACTGCTTTTGATATCTCTTTTTCTGCCACATCTTCACCTTCTTCAATAGTTTGTTTATTCCTTTTCATCCCTCTGTCTTACAGCGGCGAGGGACTTTTCGCTTGTTTTGTTAAATTAACTACTATTATACAGTCATGACAAAATAATGTCAAACAGGTTTTATTTTTCTTGCTTGGGCGTTCCTCTTAATCGCTGCAGTACACAGCCCTGCCGGCCTCTGCGTGCCCGGCTTCCGGGGGGGACCGGGGAGCAGAGGGCCGCAGGGGTGTGGACTGCAACACACACGCCCACCCCGTGCAGGTGAAAAAAATTCCAACCTATATTATACTATTCGTGTTATTCAACATTTATTCGAGCCATTCAAGGGGAGGAACTACCATGATTTTATCATGCAGCAACATAAGCAAGGCCTTTGGAAGCACGGAAATTATCCGCCATGCTTCCTTTCATATAGAGGATCATGAAAAGGCAGCCATCGTCGGCATCAACGGCGCCGGCAAATCCACACTGTTAAAAATCATCATCGGAGAGCTGGCCGCCGATGATGGAGAGGTCGTCATTTCCAAGGGAAAGACACTGGGATACCTGGCGCAGCACCAGGAGCTGGGCGGCGATAAGTCCATTTTTGACGAGGTGCTGGAGGTAAAGCGGCCGCTGATTGAGATGGAAGCAAAAATCCGCAGACTGGAGCTTGATATGAAGCACGCCTCCGGAGATGAGCTGGAAAACATGCTTTCCGTCTACAGCCGTTTAAACCATGAGTTTGAACTTCAAAACGGTTACGCCTACCAGAGTGAGGTAACCGGTGTGTTAAAAGGTCTGGGCTTTACGGAGGAAGAATTCACGAAGCCGGTGTCGGCCCTGTCCGGAGGCCAGAAGACCAGAGTCTCCCTGGGCAAGCTTCTTTTAACAAAGCCCGATATTATTCTTCTGGACGAGCCTACCAACCATTTAGACATGAACTCCATCGCCTGGCTGGAGGGTTATTTGACCAATTACGACGGAAGCGTCATCATCGTCGCCCACGACCGGTATTTCCTCGACCGCGTCGTCACAAAGATCATCGAGATGGACAGCGGCAATCTCGCCGTATATCAGGGCAATTACACTGCGTACAGCGAAAAGCGCGCCATGATCCGGGACGCGAAGATGAAGGCTTATTTAAACCAGCAGCAGGAAATCCGCCACCAGGAGGAGGTCATTGCGAAGCTGAAATCCTTCAACAGGGAAAAATCCATCAAACGGGCGGAAAGCCGTGAAAAGATGCTGGATAAGATCGAGGTCCTGGAAAAACCGGCGGAAGTCAATGACGAGATGCGAATCCGCTTAGAGCCTAACATCATCAGCGGCAACGATGTGCTGACCATCCGTGACCTAAGCAAGGCCTTCGGCCCCAACCATCTGTTTAACCATGTGGATTTTGATATCAAACGGGGGGAACGGGTTGCCATTATCGGAGGCAATGGAACCGGAAAGACTACGATTTTAAAGATATTGAACAACCTGCTGCCTGCGGATACCGGGGAAATTCGTCTCGGTTCCAAGGTGCATATCGGCTATTACGACCAGGAACATCAGGTTCTGCACATGGAAAAGACGCTCTTTAACGAGCTTTCTGATACGTATCCCAACATGAACAACACGCAGATCCGGAACATTCTTGCCGCGTTTCTATTCACTGGAGACGATGTGTTCAAGCGGGTCAAGGACTTAAGCGGCGGGGAACGGGGACGCGTCTCTCTGGCGAAGCTGATGCTGTCCGAGGCCAATTTCCTGATCCTCGATGAGCCGACGAACCATTTGGATATCACCTCCAAGGAAATTCTGGAGGATGCGCTGAACAGCTATACGGGCACAGTTCTCTACGTGTCCCACGACCGTTACTTCATCAACAAAACGGCCACCCGCATTCTCGACCTGACGGGTCACACACTGGTCAATTACATCGGCAATTACGATTATTATCTGGAAAAGAAAGAGCTGATGACAGAGCTTTACGCCTCAGAGCCGTCTGGAAATCAGGAAAATGGAGCGGAAGGCGGTGCATCACAGACTCCCGAGGGTTCCGAAGTTAAACAGGACTGGAAGGCATTTAAAGAGGAACAGGCCAGAATCCGCAAACGGCAGAACGACTTAAAGAAGACCGAGGATGAGATTCATCAGCTGGAGACGAGGGACGGCGAAATCGACGGGCTTCTCACCCGGGAAGAAGTCTTCACCGATGTCTCCCGCCTCATGGAACTCAACAAAGAGAAAGAAGAGATTCAGACAAGGCTGGAAGAACTCTATGAAATATGGGAAACGCTTGCTGAATAGGAACAGTTCCACCCGACTCGCTGCTTGCGGGAATAAAAAGAATCCACCGGAAGACGTATCGTCTCCGATGGATTCTTTTCATTTATGGTCTCAATCCGCTTCCACCCTGAAGTGTAATTGTTTCACCCGTCACATAACTCGCGTCGTCCGATGCAAGAAATACGCAGACACGTCCGATATCCTTCTCCGGATCTGCAAATCGCTTGAGAGGAATGCTCTGAATCGTCTGGTCATACAGTTTTGGATACTCATCTTTCCACTTTTCCAGACCAGGTGTCATGGCCAGCGGGCAGACTACATTCACATTGATTCCAAACTCGCCCCACTCTGCCGCTGCCACACGGGACATACCGCGAATTCCCTCTTTGGCTGCCGCATAGGAAGACTGGCCCAGTTTGCCGAACAGGCCCGCTCCGGAGGCGAAATTGATTACGCTGCCTTTTGTCTCCTTCAAATACGGGAATGCCTCTCTCATATAGAAAAACGTCGCATACAGACCGGAATAGATCGCAAGGTCGAAATCCTCTTTCGTGTGGTCCACCAGCATTGTGCCGGACTTGGAAACCTGTGCGTTATTAACAAGACAATCCAGCTTGCCAAAACGGTCAACCGCCTGCTTTACCACGTTCTTTACTGCCGCCTCATCGCCGCCATCCGCGACTACAAACAGCGCCTCGATGCCGTAATCTGCTTCCAGATTCTCTCTTGCCTCGATCAGTGTACTCGCCGTACGTCCCGTAATAACGATATTGGCGCCCTCTTCTGCAAATGCCTTTGCAATACCATAACCGATCCCTCTCGCACCGCCGGTAATCAGTACGACTTTACCTTCCATCTTCTTCATATATGCCGCCTCCTCATTAATAATAAAAACGATTTAGATTGAACTAAGATAAGCTTTTCATTTATAAGTTTTTTCTATTTTGTTAAATAATTAACGTTCTATGGTTAGTATATACCCGTTGCCTCCAGGAGTCAAGAGTAAATAAGTATTTTTTTATCGATTGATTTGTAATGATGTCTTTTACACCGCTTCGGTTATTCGTATCCTGTTTTCTGCGTCTATTATCTCCTGTCTTCTGTCTCCCTATCCTTTCAGAAGCAATAAAAAAACAGGATTGCTCCTGCTTTTTTATCGTTCTTATTATTTTTCGTATATAGGTTTCATTCCACGCTTAGTCATTTCGCAAAGTGCCGTCTATTTTGTTGTTTCAATCCACGCTCGATCATTTCACAGAGTGCGACTACATCTTGTAGATGCGCGGCTTGACTTCATGTCAGTGGGGGAATTCTCGCTTGTTTTGTTAAAGCCGCTTACCGCGCATACAAAACCTTCCTCAAAATCTCACAGACCTGAGGCGAATCCGCTTCCATAGCGGTTCTCGTATCGTTGTCGCTTAAGTATGCCTCCACCAGCTTACCGAAATAAAACTGCATATTGTTCGTGTAATAATCGGGGACATCGACGAACTCATCCACATTCCCCTTATTCATGGCCAGATCCACAGCGAACTGGCTGTCGCTGTCAAAGCAGTCAGCCGCGTATCCGATGTATTCTCCAAAGGCCTGGGTCAATCCCTCCGGCCTGCAGAACTTAATCTTCCGGTAGCTCGTATCCAGCTTATGATATACATAGTATGTACTGCCGTCGGACTCTGGCGCGGAAAAATATTCCTTATCCGGATAATAGAGAATCTCCCATCCGTGATCCACAAAATACTTGATCCAGCCTCTCGGAATATGTTCGAGGGCTGCTGTGATCTCCTCTTTCGTCTCAGATGCCACAGATGATTCCTTGCTCTTTCCTTCTATCACGATGTCATAGCGCTTATCCCTCTGGCCGTTCTCGTCCATGTAGAACAGCCCAACATACTGATTGGCCGCCATCTGGCCATCCTCGAAGAAATAATACCGTTTCCCGTCGATCGACTTATAACCGGAAGAAGCCATCTCCCCTCTTGTGGAGAACCAGTACCAGCTTCCGTCTTCATCCTGAAACCAGCCCTTCTTCGCAGTGCCATCCGCATCAAAATTGTACCATTTCTCATCGTCATCATTATAGCACCAGCCGATTGCCAGATCTCCCGTCTCCCGGAAACAATAGTTATATCCGCCGATCTTCTGCCAGCCCACAGCCATAAGGCCATCCTTGCCAAAATGGTACCAGTAACCGCCGATCTGTTCCCAGCTGTTCTTCTTATACGTTCCGGCTTCGTCATAATATCTCCAGCCGCCGTCTTCCTGCTTCCAGGTTCCCTTTACTTCATTCCCGGAGTCTGCCTCCGACACCTGCCCGGCTGTGTTCTCTGACGTTCCGTTTGCCGAGTTTCCATTCTCTGCAGTTCCATTCTCTGCAGTTCCGTTTGCCGAGTTCCCTTTCTCCGCGGTTCCATTCTCTGCAGTTCCGCTCTCTGAAGTTGTGTTCTCTGTTTGAACGGCCCCCGCCTCATCTGCCGCGGCCGCCATGACGCTTCCGAGGCTTAAGAGCATGCTCACTGCAACCGCCGCTGCCCATCTTTTCTTCAAGAATACACACTCCTTCCCTGTCTTTTCACACGTTATCTCCCTCTGATTGTACTATAATCTGGTAAAAAAGTACAGGTTGCAAATCTGAAGTTTTTGTGAACAAATCCCAAATCCTTACCTTGAGTTTCCGAAGTTTTCTGTTATAATAAAGGGAAGTACCATCCCAAAGAAAGCGAGGTGTCCCCATGAAATGGAAACGCCCTCTGGCCATGGCCGGAGTTATATTCATACTGGCCATGTATGTTATCGCCATCGTTTCGGCTTTCTCCAAAAGTCCGTCCGCAAATAACTGGCTGATGGCCGCTATCTTCTCAACTGTCGTCATACCGGTCATATTGTATGCTTTTCAACTGGTGTACAGGCTCTTAAATCCTGAGGAAAAAGACAGAAACAACGAATAGAAAAAAGACGGCCATATCCGGATGGTTCTTTCTCGGATTTGGCCGTCTTTCATTTTCTGCCAATTAGTAAGGACAGTCTTATCTGTATATGATCTCGTCTCTACCCGGTCCATTGGAAACCATGGTGATTGGAGTCTCAATCTCTTTCTCAATATATTCAATATATTTCCGGCAGTTTTCCGGCAGGTCTTCGTACTTTTTGATACCACGGATTTCACATTTCCAGCCAGGAAGTGTCTCGTAGACCGGTTTTGCTCGCTCCAAACGGACTGTAGTCGGGAAATCCTTCGTAACCTCACCGTCAATCTCATAACCGACGCAGACGTGAAGCTCATCTAAATATCCCAGTACATCGAGAACGGTCAGGGCCACCTCTGTGGATCCCTGAATCCGGCATCCATACCGGCTCGCAACCGCGTCAAACCAGCCCATACGTCTCGGACGTCCTGTGGTAGCTCCAAACTCACCGCCGTCGCCGCCGCGTTTTCTCAGTTCATCGGCTTCCTCACCGAAGATCTCGCTGACAAATGCACCTGCTCCAACTGCACTGGAATATGCCTTCACAACGGTAGTGATATTCTTTATTTCATAAGGCGCGATTCCTGCGCCGATGGCCCCATAAGCCGCCAGTGTGGAGGAGGATGTAACCATCGGATAAATGCCGTGGTCCGGATCCTTTAAAGAGCCAAGCTGGCCTTCCAGCAGGATATTCTTTCCCTCTTTGATGGCATCATATAAGTATTTTGACACATCACAGACGTAAGGAGCCACCATATCACGATACTGAAGCATTGTCTGAAACAGCTCCTCCGGGTCGAGAACCGGCTTGTGGTATAAATGCTCCAGCATCACGTTCTTCGTCTCGCACACCTGCGCTACTTTTTCCTTTAAGGATTCACTTTCAAACAGCTCGCTGACCTGGAATCCGATCTTTGCATATTTATCTGAATAGAATGGAGCAATACCCGACTTTGTAGAGCCAAAGGACTTCTTCCCAAGACGTTCCTCTTCATACTGGTCGAACAGAATATGATACGGCATCAGAATCTGCGCGCGGTCAGAGACGAGAATGTGCGGCTTAGGAACGCCCTTGCTTACCAGCTCGTCAATTTCCTTAACCAGGAACGGGATGTTTAACGCCACGCCATTTCCAATTACGCTCGTCGTGTGGCTGTAGAAAACGCCGGACGGCAGAAGGTGGAGCGCAAACTTGCCATAGTTGTTGATGATCGTATGTCCTGCATTGCTGCCTCCCTGAAAACGGATGATAATGTCGGACTCATTCGCCAGCATGTCCGTGATTTTTCCTTTTCCCTCATCGCCCCAATTGGCGCCTACTATTGCTCTTACCATTTGTTTGTTTCCTCCTTTACTTCACTACGGTTTGCGGGGGGGCTTCGATTTTGCTTCGTTCTATCCCGCAGTGGGCTTCGATCTTGCTTCGTTCTATCCCGCAGTGGACCTCGATTCCGCTCCGCTCCATCTCGGTCACGGGCTTCGCCCTATGGAATCCGGTAAGCGGCAATCTGCTTTCATGCAAGCATGACGCAGATTGCCGCTTACCGGATTCCACACTGCTCATTGCCACCGCGTATATCATAGCTCAAAGCACATCATAAGTAAAGTCAATATTATTTATGCTTTCCATAAGTTTCAGTTATATCATTGATTTTTCCGGTTTTTCCATCAATAGTTCCAGCAGACGGCCTCCGGCGGGAGACATGGGATTTTTTCGGTCTGTGATGATGCAGAAACTCCGCTCCGGCATTCCCTGCTTAAATTCCAGTTCAAACAAATGGCCTGCTTCGATTTCCTTCTCTGCAAACTCCGACATCACGCAGCCGATTCCAAGATTCCTCATGGCAAACTGGACAATCATATCACTGGTCGCCAACTCGAATTCCGGTTCCACGACGATACCCAGCTTCTCTAAATAATCATCCATAAACCGTCTCGTACTCGTATTCTTTTCCAGAAAAATACAGGGAAGTTCTTTCAGAATACCGTATTCCAGCCTTTTCCCCTTTAAATGCTTAAACTGCTCTCCCGCCACAAAAATATTCCGGATCTTCTTTACCTCAGTGACAGAGACCTCCGGCCTCGCATCGACCGGGGAGCTGACCACGCCGAAATCAATGGTTCCATGACTTAAAAAGCCCAGTGTCTCCGGTGTGGGGCCGTTGGACACCGTTACCTTAACCTTCGGATATTTCTCGTGAAAACGCTCCAGAAACGGCAGTAAATAAAACTGAAGCGTCATATCGCTGGCTCCGATTCTAACCTCTCCCGTATCCAGATCCTGCATCCGCCTTAACATATTCTCCCCATACCAGATATCATCTAAACCCGATTTTACATAAGAATAGAGAAGCTCTCCCTCTCTCGTCAGCCTGACACCTTTGGAGGTCCTGATAAACAGCTTCGCATCGACGGAAAGCTCAAGCTGGCGGATCGCCTGGCTGACAGCCGGCTGGGAGATGCACAGCTTCTCCGCGGCCAGCGTGATGCTGCCTAACTGTCCTACATAATAAAACACCTTGTAATATTCCAGATTGCTGCTCATACCGTATCCTCCTGAAAAGAGCAGAGACTATCGATCGCCTCTGCTCTGAATCCATTCTTATTCTGCGGAAGATCACTGTTTTTATACCCGTCTAAATGGTCTTCCGCTGGCACACATTTATCTTACTCATTTATCTTACACATTTTTAGACATTAATCTCAGCCGTCATCCCAAGAACATCCTGATTCGCGGAAAGCAGCGGCCGAATCACTTCATCCAGATAGATCTCCACCTGAGCCGGCGCGCATCCGACATACTTCTTCGGATCCATGTTCTGCTTAAGCTCATCAAGGCTTAAATTGAACGCAGGATCGGCGGCAATCAGCTCCAGGAGATTATTGTCCATACCGTTTTCCTTCACATTTCTTCCGGCCTCCATGGACAGCTCACGGATTCTCTCGTGAAGCTCCTGCCTGTCGCCTCCTGCTTTTACGGCATCCATCATAATATTCTCGGTAGCCATAAATGGCAGTTCCGCCATCATGTGTTTCTCAATCACCTTCGGATAAACGACGAGTCCGTCAACTACATTTAAGTAAAGGTCCAGAATACCGTCAATCGCCAGGAATCCCTCCGGAATGCTGAGACGCTTATTCGCGGAATCGTCCAGCGTGCGCTCGAACCACTGGGTGGAAGCCACCAGCATGGGGTTCATCACATCGGACATCACATAGTTTGACAGAGAGGCGATTCTCTCGCTTCTCATCGGATTGCGCTTGTAGGCCATGGCGGAAGAGCCGATCTGGCTCTTTTCAAATGGCTCCTCGATCTCCTTCAAATGCTGAAGCAGACGGATATCATTGGAAAACTTGTGCGCGCTCTGAGCAATGCCGGCCAGTATATTTAAGACACGGCTGTCCACCTTTCTCGAATACGTCTGGCCGGAAACCGGATAGCAGCCCGGATAGCCCAGCTTCTCTGCGATCATCGGATCCAGCTTTCTTACCTTGTCCATATCGCCGTCAAACAGCTCCAGGAAGCTGGCCTGTGTGCCGGTGGTGCCTTTGGAGCCCAATAAACGGATGGAGCCTGCCACATAGTCTAAATCCTCTAAATCCATGACCAGCTCATGTATCCACAGTGTAGCGCGTTTTCCAACCGTAGTCGGCTGTGCCGGCTGAAAATGGGTAAATGCCAGCGTCGGCTGATCTTTGTACCTGTCTGCAAACTTCGCCAGCTCCGCAATCACGTTGACCAGTTTTTTCCTGACTAACGCCAGCGCTTCGGTCATAACGATAATATCCGTATTGTCGCCCACGTAGCAGGAAGTCGCTCCCAGATGGATGATTCCCTTTGCCTTCGGGCACTGTACGCCGTAAGCGTACACATGGGACATGACGTCGTGACGCACTTCTTTCTCGCGCTGCTTCGCCACATCGTAATTGATCTCATCCTGATGGGCCTTCAGCTCATCAATCTGTTCCTGTGTAACCGGCAGCCCCAGTTCCATCTCCGTCTCGGCGAGAGCGATCCAGAGCTTCCTCCATGTGCGGAATTTCTTATCCGGTGAAAATATATACTGCATTTCTTTGCTGGCATAGCGCTCAGACAAAGGACTCTGATAGCGGTCGTTCATAAAAATATACCAAGGAGACTGATGGCTTTCGTCATACGGAGGAACCGGCATGTGACTGATACCGTTTCCACGTCTCCACCCTTTCATTTGATTTTATTTCAATCCACATTCTGAGCCCAGAATACATAACCCAGAGTGACATAGTAGCTATGCTGCCATTTTATCCGGTTGCCCGGATTGTTTTGACCTCATGTCAGTGGGGGATATCTGCCCGCCACTGCCGCTAAGTTTGTTTTTGCGATTCATCTCCCACCTGCAGAGGCTGGGAGAATTCTCGTTGATTTTTGTTAAATATCATATCATAATATGCTCACAGTTAAAAGCAAAAAATCACAAAATTTACGGTTGTGCCGGATCATGCCGAATCTTCTCCATCTCACTGCCGCCCTCCCCGCATAAAAGGCGCCGGGCCGGATGGTGACACAATCCGGTGCAGCGCCTCTTTTCTTCTGCGGAATCTCTGAACTACTGCACATACACGTTCGCAGATTTCCGGACTACTGCACGTACACGTTCGCAGACTTCTGAGCTACTGCACGTACACGTTCGCAGACTTCTGAACTACTGTACGTACTCGCCCCGGATATCCTCCTCAGGCGGCTGGATCGGATACGCACCGGAAAAGCACGCAGTACAGATTGGCAGTCCCTGCGCCATTTCCGTCAGCCGTTCCTGTCTTAAGAAGGACAGGGAATCCGCACCGATCATGTCGCAGATTTCCTGTACCGTCCGGCCGTGGGCGATCAGCTGGTCCTCGGAAGGAATATCTGTTCCAAAATAACACGGATGGAGAAATGGCGGAGCACTGATCCGGACATGGACCTCCTTCGCCCCTGCTTCCCGCAGCATCCCGACGATCAGAGCGCTGGTGGTTCCCCGGACAATGGAGTCATCAATCATGATGACGCGTTTGCCCGCCACAGCCTCCTTTAAGACGTTCAGTTTAATCCGAACGGCCGACTCCCGGCTGCTTTGCTTCGGCTTGATAAAGGTTCTGCCCACATAGGAGTTCTTGACAAAGGCAGTGCCATAGGGAATTTGGGATTCCATGGAATAGCCCAGCGCCGCTCCATTGCCGGATTCCGGAACTCCGACCACCAGATCAGCCTCCACCGGTGAATCTACAGCCAGAGCACGGCCGGCAAGAATTCTGGCCTGATAGACGCTCACTCCGTCAAACACGCTGTCCGGTCTGGCGAAATAAATGTATTCAAATACACATCTCGCTTCCCTGCTCCGGTCCTGAAAGCACAGCCTCGTATCCGATGCGATACCATCCTTCGTAATGGTAACGATCTCACCCGGTTTGACGTCCCTGACGAATTCTGCTCCGATCGTATCCAGCGCACAGCTTTCCGACACCAGAATATAGGCGTTGTCCCGTTTTCCGATACAGAGGGGCTTGAATCCGAAGGGATCCCTGGCCCCAATCATTTTTCTGGGACTCATGACAACAAGGGAATATGCTCCTACAATCTTCTTCATGGCTCCGGCAACCGCCTCTTCCACAGAAGATGTCTTCACACGCTCCCTTGCGATGTGGTAGGCAATGACTTCAGAATCAATCGTAGTCTGAAAAATCGCCCCCGAATATTCCAGCTCCCGGCGAAGATCCGGCGCATTGACAAGATTGCCGTTATGCGCCAGAGCCAGAGTGCCTTTTATATAGTTTAAAACCAGCGGCTGGGCATTTTCCCTGGTACTGCTGCCCGCCGTCGAATAACGAACATGACCCACTCCAATATTGCCGTGAAGACCTTCTAATATCTCAGGAGTAAAGACTTCGTTACACAGACCCATCCCCTTATACGCGTTTACTTTCCCCTTGGGGCCCGCCGTATCGCTGACCGCGATTCCACAGCTTTCCTGCCCCCTGTGCTGCAATGCGAATAATCCGTAATAAATGGTAGACGCCACGTCCCCGTGATCGAAATCATACATTCCGAAGACGCCGCACTCCTCATGTAACTCATCCCCCGCAGTAATATTCAAGTCATGTCTCATGTAGTAATGCCTTTCTGTGCTGTTTACTGGATACCAAGACGACGGAATACTTCTTCATAAGCGTCTTCTACGTTACCCATATCGCGGCGGAAACGGTCCTTATCCAGTTTTTCATGCGTTTCCTTATCCCACAGTCTGCAGGTATCCGGAGAAACCTCGTCGGCCAGAATGATCTGTCCATGGTAACGGCCAAATTCGATCTTAAAGTCGATCAGCTCGATGCCGAGGCTGTCAAAATACTCTCTCATCACTTCGTTTACCTTAAAGGTATACTTAGTGATCGCGTCGATCTCCTCCTGAGTTGCCAGGTTCAGTGCCAGTGCGTAGTAGCTGTTGATGAACGGATCGCCCAGATCATCATTTTTATAGCTGAATTCCAGTGTAGGACAAGCGAACTTGATGCCCTCTTCCATGCCCATCTTCTTTGCGAAGCTGCCTGCGGAGAAGTTTCTTACAATTACTTCTAACGGAACGATCTCTACTTTCTTAACAGCGGTCTCACGGTCGCTTAATTCCTCGATGAAATGAGTCGGAACGCCTTCTGCTTCCAGCTTCTTAAAGATGTGGTTTGTCATGCGGTTGTTGATCGCGCCTTTTCCTACGATGGTACCCTTCTTTAAACCGTTGAATGCCGTAGCGTCATCTTTATAATCCACAATTAATACGTCCGGATCCTCTGTTGTATAAACCTTTTTCGCTTTTCCTTCATACAGTAATTCTTTTTTCTCCATGGTATCCACCAGTCCTTTTCCTGAATTAATTTATAAGTTTTATGAATATAACCAAGGTATTTCAGTAGAAATTATAATACAGTGAAAATGCGATTGCAACATTTTTATATATTATAAATTCTTATGGGCGATGGCTGTATTCACATATAAATGCGCCGGACGCCGCATTAATCCGGTCTGTTCTCCACATTTTCACGGCGAAGCTTCTCCTCTGTCCGCCAGAATTCCACCCTGCCCTCTTTCCAGTCAATTGTAACTCCGCTGTCCTTTTTGTCAGATGGGGGCACATCTTCTAAAGTTCCAAAATCCGCCGTCTCCACCGTCTCTTCCTTCACGCAGCCGATATGAAATCGACGCGCGGCCTCCGTAAAAATACCGGGATCATTTACAACTATAACGATCAGCTCCGCCAGAGCCATACAGCTTAAGCAGTTTCTGAAAATGTGTATACGTCTTCCCATAGACGCCCTGAGAAAGCCGCGGCTTCTCCACGGCTTCTTACTCCGGTTATAACGTTTCATCCGTTGTTTTTCTGCAAACAGGGTAATCTTCAAAAAGCCTGTCCCTTCTTTCTCCGCATTAGTCATTCGTTGCATTTCCATCGCCGTTCACCGGAATCGCTTCTCCCAGGTACGTCGGCTCCGGCTTGAAGATTCCGGTCATAAAGTCTTTCCCTCTGGCCAGCAGCTCCCTCACATCACGCCGCTTCTGACCGGCGTAAGTCCTCTGGTCGGAAGCCACGCCATAAGCGTCGAGTCCCAGCTGTTTCGCGGCATACAGTGCCCTGTAGAGATGGTAGCGCTGTGTCACGATGATCACCTTCTCCGCCTGAAACACATCGCGGGCCCGGTACATGCTCTCATAGGTGGAAAAACCGGCGTGATCCATAAACACATCCTCGGAAGGCACGCCGCGGGCCACGGCGAACTGCTTCATCACGTTCACCTCGTCGTAATTTTTCCGGCCGTGATCTCCGCTCATCAGCAGCTTCTGAGAAGCGCCTGCGTCATACAGCTCGATCCCGCGAAGAAGACGGTCCTCCAGCATGTTGCTGGGGTTTCCATCCGGATGGACACCCGCTCCCAGGACAAGGATGCAGTCCACTCCCAGCGCGGCCGCTTCCTCCTGTGTGAGAATCCGTTTTTCCGTAGATTTGATCATATATGTATTGACGCCCGCCAGGCAGACAATACCGGCAACGCCCAGAACGACCAGTGCAATAAATGCCTTTTTTATCAGTTTTTTCATTCTTTTGTCCTCATTTCTGTTATACGCTCCATTATATAACAAGGAAAAAATGGCTTCAAGCCTTTCCGGGCCTAAAGCCATTTTATTTTTCGTCTCTGTATAAAAATACTTATTCTGCTGCAGAGCTCATATCAGCACTGTTGGTCGGATGGCCGTTGCTCTCGCCAGTTATATCATCGACACCTCTCTCAACATCATTGATCATGCCATCGATGACTCCGGTGCTTTCCTCAGCGTCTTCATCAGCATTTCTTGTAGTCCCCATATCTTTTGTGGACTCCATTGCCGTTGTCTGCGTTGTAGCTGCGCTGCTGCCTCCGGTGGTCTCATTTGTTGTGTTCTTATTGCTGCCGCATGCGGACAGACACATCACTGTCATAATGACAAGTACTGCAAATACATATGGTTTTATTCTTTTCATAATACATTCTCCTTTCATTTTCTATGCTTAGTATGTGTTAGAGGAGAAAAAATTATGGTGGGAAATTTTTCTAATTTTTTTAATGGCCTAAAGCCGGAAAAGCAGCTTAAAAGTTCTTGCCTCAAAGTCATTTTGTCCGTTCTGCAGAATATAAAAAAAAGTTCATTTCCGTATTCCTAAAATTCTTTGCAGCTTTATCAATAATTTTCATACCATTTCGAACAGCAACATTTTGAGAAGCTATATGTGTGTCCCGAATCATAGAGCAGACGCTGTCTGCATCGAGAACCGTGAACGCATATTCCCTGCACGCAATTGCCGCTTCCGCTGCATAGCCTCTGTGCCAATACGCCTTTTGAAACAAATATCCTATTTCCAAAAGCTCTTTCTCTTTCCACTGCTGTAGTGTCAAGCCACACTGGCCAATCATCTCATTATTTTCTTTTAATACAACAGCCCAAAGTCCAAAGCCATAATCTTCGTATCTTTTTAAATGTCTGTTCAGCCAATTTTGCGCTTCATCTGGGCTGAACGCACTTTCATAAGCAGCCCTCATCACTTCTTCATCACACAAGATTCTGCACAATGCATCAAAATCGGATTGCTGCATTTCTCTGATCAAAAGACGTTCCGTTTCTATGAAAAATTTCCCGCTTGCCAAATGGCACCTCCACAAATTCTTATTTTTCTGTGAGAACATCGGAAATCGACCGTCTCCCTTTTTCGCCAAAATCATCTGCTATGTTGTCAAAATTATATATCAATAGATTTTCCTTATTTCGTTTAAGCTCATTAATTGTGCGACCGGATTTATCAAATATCCCTGTCGGAGCAGTTTGATACGGACGAATACTGTTTACTGACATTGTATATGTTACGTTTTCAACAGCTCTCGTTCTAATGTGCGATTTTATTAACGCATACCGTTCGATGTCATCGCTATCTGCCACATCATAAAATAGTATAATATTTAATACTGTATTCTCACGATACAATTCTCTAAAATATTCAGGATACCGTACTTCAAAACATATTCTGACACCTATTTTTATGCCGTCAATTGCAAATATGCCCTCTTTATTACCTATAGTAAAATTATCTTTATCCCATCCCCACAAGGCTCTCTTATGGTAGTTTTCTGTTGTCTTACCAGGCGATATTAGCCTTGCGCTGTTATAATATTTATTTTGCTCTTTTGTAATTGTGCCAACAAGAATATACATATCGTATTTTTCCGACATTTTTTTAATTTCCTGATATGCCACATTTAACTCTTCAAAATTAACATCCGCAGCAGATTTTATGTCTCGGGGCGGATATCCTGTTAATGCACACTCTGGGAAAACCAACAGCCGGATATTCTGTCTCACTGCCTCTTCAACACCTCTGCATACAGCGTGAAAATTATCTGTAATATTTGAACCAACAGCAAATTGATATGCACCTATTCTCAAATCAAGGTTCCTCCTCAAATTCGGCTTTGTCGATTTCCGAGTCATATACATTTTATAATTAAACTGTGATTTAAATGGTTCTCATTTCATCTGCTTTTTTAGCTTTTTGATATGCCAAATCCAAAAACTGCTGAATCGATAGATGTTCATAATCCCAATTCATAGGTTCCAAGGAGGTGGCACCTTGATATCCTGTAAGTGCAATTTTTTTCATCACATTGACCCAATCTATATTGCCATCAAACGGCAACTGATGTTGATTATGCTTTCCACCGTTATCCTGTAAATGTAGCGCCATTAAACGATTTCCATATAGTTTCAACAAGTCGTCATCAGGAGCGTAATTCAGGTGATGACAACTATCGTAACAATATCCTACATTTTTTGATTGAAATGCCTCTAATACCAATGCCAAATTTAAAATATTATTCAAATTTTCAAAAGCAACCTGAATATTCTTCTTTTCTGCCTCACTAATAACATTTTCCAATCTTTTAATACCTAAATCATTGACAGGATGCTCATCATCAGGTAAATGAATAACCATTGTTGTTATATTATATTGAAAGCAGTCCTTTACGCATTGCAGATAAGTGTGAAATACATTTTCTCCATCCAAATTGTCTAATGACAAACAGTTCTGTTCATGAACTGGCGTATGAATATTTTCTATATACAATCCGGCACTTCTTGCATATTGAACATCTTTCTGATAATCACTCCCCCTGCCAAACCTGTCGCTCCACCAAAGCATCACACAGTCAAAACCAGCATTTTTTATCAATTTATATCTTTCCTCAAAAGGAACATTATAACCTGCACCATACCCAAAGCAATCATATATTCCTATCATATAAATCCCCCAACAGCTTCCAATTTGTTAAGTACGCCTTATTTGACTAATGCGAATTTAGCAAAATAGCCTGATTGCTCCGGCCAAAATACTATCTTCTACAGATCAACACGGCATGATTGCTCATTCCTGTGCATGATTCATAACTTGCCATTTGATCAAGCAGCGGTTTCATGATTTCAAATCTTTCATCGCTCATCGCTTCCACGATACTCATAGTTACAAAAAAATCCGTCCCTAAATTTTTTATCTTGGAAAATCCGTATTTTCTTGCAATGGATTCCATTTCTTCAGGCATCGCAAAGAAGAATAAATCAGGATTTGAGTCATCTTTATTTTGCGTCAAAATAATTTCGTTGGCGTTTTCGTTCGGATAATATTCTCTCAGTTTGTCGTGTACACAGGCACCCGTATAAATACCGATTTTGCTTATATATGAAAATACAACAATTCCGTTATTTTTACAGATTCGCCTGCATTCAGCAAAAACAAGTTCTCTCTCATCGGGCGGCAGATGGTATAGAGGTCCGAGGCACAGAACCACATCAAAATAGTTGTCAGAAATATTGCTCAAATTTGTGGCATCTCCGATTAAACCTTTTACGTTCCTTAGCCCCTGCGCTTTAACTTTTTCATTAAAAAGGGCAATATTTTCAGGAGTAATGTCCACGCCAACATACTCCTTACATTTATCAGAAAAGTGCATGGCATAATATCCAGTTCCACAACCAAGCTCTACTACTTTTGTGTTTTGGTTTATGTATTCACTGATATGCTTTTTTGTATAGTGAAACTCAAGTCCCGAATACCTTGATTGAGCAGCTCTCTTTTCCTCACCGGCATCTTGATATTTTTCTTTAACTTTATTTTCATTGCTAGACATGTGCATTCCTCGTTTTCAACCCGTTCTCCACTTCGCGCTTCCTTCGATCATCATTCTTAATTTTCATCACGTTTTATATCCAGCCCGGACAGTTCCCCATCACTAATATGATTATCTTTCTGCTTCCGAAACTGTTTGATCCACTGGTATTTCTGTCCATAAGAATCTCCTTTACACGAAATTATCTAAAGATGCTTTTTCCTTCAAACTGATTTGGGGGAAATAAGCTGCAACTGCGCCTTTTGCATCAAATCACAGGAAAGATTCATCCCGTTCTCCTCCACCATAAAGGAACAGATCTTCTCAAACCCGTGTGCTTCATAGAATCTGATCGCCCGGGCATTGGAGGACAGCACCTCCAGGACACAGCTCCGGAACCCCTGCGCCCTCATTCGGGCCTCAATTTCACAGTAAAGCCCGTGCCCCGCGCCATGTTCTGTATATTCGGGCAGCAGATAAATCGCGTAAAGTTCGGCACAGTCCTGATCCCCGCGCCCTTCGGATCTGCCGCAGACCGCGGCTCCCACAATCGTATCACCGTCTACTGCGACTAAGCAGATATCGCCTCTTTCCATGCTGGCCTGCAGGATCTCCACCCAGTGGTCTTCCTGAAGGGAGGTCAGATACGCCTCGTCCATAAGTCCCCGGTAGGCGGCGCGGTAGCTGGCCGTCAGCTGCCTGCTGGCCTCTGCCTGCTCAGACTCCCGCAGCTGACGGTAAATGACAGTCCTCATCCGTACCCCTCTCTTAGCCGATCACATCCGCCATGGTATAAAGTCTCGGTTCTTTTCCCGCCAGGAACTTTGCTGCCGATACTGCGCCCTTTGCAAAAATAGCCTTGGAGTAGGCGGTATGCTGGAAGGTAATCACCTCATCCTGTCCGGCGAAGATCACGTCGTGCTCACCGACGATGGAGCCTCCGCGGATAGCCTGGATTCCGATCTCATCCTTCTGGCGCTTCTCCCTCGTCTGGGAGCGGTCGTATTGATAGTGGTAGTGGTTGTCCATCGCCTCATTGATGGAGTCAGCCAGCGCCAGAGCGGTTCCGCTGGGCGCGTCCACCTTTTTATTGTGGTGCTTTTCCAGAATCTCGATGTCGAAACCGGACTCTGCCAGAACCTCTGCCGCCTCTTTCACCAGCTTTAACAGCAGATTGATTCCCAGCGACATATTGGCGGAACGAAGTACCGCCACCTGGCGGGAAGTCTCTTCCACAAGCTGAATCTGTTCTTCTGAAAGTCCTGTCGTACACACTACCACAGGAATCCTCTTTTCGGAACAGTAGCTGAGAAGGCCGTTTACCGCCTTTGCCGATGCAAAGTCCACGATCACATCCGCCTCCACGGTACACGCCTCCAGAGAGGGAAATACCGGGTAGGAATTCTGTATGGTGTCATTTACATCAATTCCTGCAGCAATCGTGATATTCTCGTCTTCTTCAACAATTTTAGAAATCACCTGTCCCATGGCTCCATTGCAGCCGTGCATAATCATCTTTACCATAAGTATTTTTCCTCCATTTTATAATGAGTGCAGGGAAGTTTCTGAGAGTGCTCAACAGGCCGGACGCCCTGATACCGATGCGTCCGGCCCTGCATTTAATGATTAACGGGGTTTATAAAATTCCGTATTCTTCCATAGCTTTCTTTAAACGTTCCTGGTTTGCAGGCTCCATCTCGGTGAGCGGCAGACGAAGCGGGCCAACCTTCTTACCCATTAAGTTCATGGCCGCCTTGACCGGAATCGGGTTCACTTCACAGAACAGGGCGTTGATCAGCGGAATCGCTTCCAGCTGAAGTCTTGCGCTCTCTTTCACATCGCCGCGGAAATAGGAAGCGCAGATCTCGTGGGTCTGTGCAGGCGCTACATTGGACAGAACCGAAACGACGCCCTTTCCTCCGAGAGAGAGAAGCGGCACAATCTGATCGTCGTTGCCGGAATATACATCCACACAGCCGTCTGCCATCGCAAGCATCGTAGCGATATTCGTGAGATTTCCGCTGGCCTCCTTCACACCGACAATGTTCGGCACGTTCTTACAGAGTGTTACAATCGTCTGCGGAGCGATCGTCACGCCGGTACGTCCCGGGATATTATAGAGAATGATCGGAATCTTCACCGCATCCGCAATCGCAGTAAAATGTGCGATCAGGCCATTCTGAGTCGCCTTGTTATAATACGGGGACACGAGAAGCAGACCGTCTGCACCGAATTTCTCCGCCTCCTTTGAAAGATAGATGGCTGTCTCCGTACAGTTGGAACCTGTTCCGGCCACTACGGGTATTCTCTTATTTACCACTTCACACGTATACTTTATTACGCTTAAATGTTCCTCATGGGTCATGGTGGATGCCTCACCTGTGGTTCCACAGATGACGATGCTGTCCGTACCGCCGGCAATCTGCTCTTCCAGCAGTTCTTCCAGCTTCTCGTAATTCACCTCTCCGTTGTCCTTAAATGGTGTAATCAGCGCTACACCCGCTCCTTCAAAAAGTGCCATAGTCTTATCCTCCTGATTCAATCTGTTCCTGTTGCCAACGCTTCCGCTACATAAAATCATGCGCCCGCCCCGTGCCATTATCCTGCTCTTATCCTTTTGCCTGCAAAACGATCATTCCTGACAGAGAAAAAGAGCTGACAGCGGGGTCAGCTCTTAAAGTTCAGAATCCGGTAAATACTTCTTATCTTCAAGCAGCGCCCCATCCATGCAGGATGACAGTCATATGATTCTTCATCATATGCCCAGAACAGATACGTCCCGGGCCGTACCGTCCTTCGGCGTCTCATCCTTTCCTCCACCCTCACATGCACCCTGATGCATCAGGCAGAATACTCATAATCAACGCAACCTCTACTTTATTATGTATGTTACCATACTACCATTATTGCTTTGTATTGTCAACTTTAAGATGATCAATTTCTCTGATACCATCCACGAGGGGATCCAGCTCCTTCGGGAATACCTTTCCAGTCAGAATCAGGTCGATTTCCTCAACCCTGGACTGAAGCAGCGTCGTCATCTCATCCATCTCGATAATTCCCTGATCCAAAAGTCCCAGCACCTCATCGAGAATAACCAGGTCACACTCACCGGTCGAAAGTACTTTTCTTGCAAAATTCATGCCGTTGCGGATATTCATCCGTTCTTCCTTCTGCTGCTCCTCCGATAATGTCTCGAAGAAAGCATCGGACTTTTCAAACCGGAAAATCTTCAGTTCCGGTTCCAGCCGCTCTAAAATCTCACAGGAGGCCAGCTCCTGACAGCCCTTTAAAAACTGTATCATGATTACCGTCTGCCCCTTTAACAGAGCGGAGATCCCCATGCCGAGCGCAGCCGTCGTCTTTCCTTTTCCTTCGCCACATATAACCTGTATTGTACCTTTACTCATCCTTTTGCACCTCATACCAGCAAAAAAGCAATATATTGATATACTACGTTAGAACCCGCTTATCGTATCACAAAATTTAAATTTTTGCAAGTTTTCTTACCGTTTTCTTAATTCCCGCCTTATCCTTCGTTATTCCGCGCATTCCAGCTTGCTGACAGATACCTCGTAAGCGATCCGCTTCTCACACTCGGTTTCGCTGAGCTTCTTCGTATACTCTCTGCTCTGCACGCGGCCCCAGACCTTCACCCGCGCGCCGACTTCGAAGCCGGAGGCGTATCTGGCGTTTCTTCCCCACGCGATACACGGAATGTAGTCAGACTTCCCATAAGGCCGGTTTACGGCGAGCAGAAGATCCGCGATCTCTCTGCCCAGAGGAGTCTTTCTGTATATAGGGGCCTTACATATATATCCATCCAGAAAAATCTGATTTGTTTTCGTATAATCCGTAAATTCCTCCAGGAAATGGATCTCACGCACGAAGATGGACAGAACCAGGCGGTTTTTCGTCCCTTCATGCCGGTTATAGGAACGGAACTGTCCCAGGGCTTCCATTGTACAGCCTATGTAATTCGCTTCTACATCGATGAGCCGCTCCGATATCATAAGAGGTATGACATCAGCCTGCTCGCTAAGACGATTTACTGCAACGTCCACCATATAGAATCCTTCTCCGAATACCTCATGGCTGAAGGTGAAGCCGGAGATGATCTCCCCGATTACGCTTACTTTGTTGTTCTCAATCATTTTTTCCGACATTGTATTTCTCCTCTTCTTTCACTAATTTGCCGTAACGATTCAGCCGGGCGTCCTGCGTATTCTGTTTTCCTGCTTTTGAAAACAGAAAGATGCACGGATGAATGGTTACAATTTGCTTTGCAGCTAATATTAAGTGTATGAAAAGGGATTCCGTGAAATGATAAGAACACATCCAAAAATATCGACAGAAAATACCTGTCAAACCTCACAAAAAATCAGTTACCCCCATATTTCCCCGAAATACCGGATGCCGGATACAGGCAGATTCTCTTTTCCTTCCGTTTTCGACATTTATTGACAGTAAGCGGATTTCACTATTTCCAGGATGCAAATATGCCCTGCGAAAGTTTCCTCCCGCAGAGCATAATCTTATATACAGCCGTTGTCGGTATAGCTAATATAATTCCATTAACCCAATGATTTCTTGTTCAGGGAAGACCTCTTCCTCATCGTCGGATCCAGGATCTTCTTTCTGATTCTCAAGGATAACGGTGTGATCTCAAGGAGCTCATCCGTATCGATAAAGTCCAGACACTGCTCCAGACTCATCTCCTTTGGCGTCGTCAGCTTCAGGGCATCATCCGCGCCGGAGGAACGGGTATTGGTCAGCTTCTTCATCTTGCAGACGTTAATCTCGATATCCTCTGCCTTCGGGTTCTGACCGATTACCATACCGGAATAAACCTTCACGCCGGCTCCGATGAACAGGATGCCTCGCTCCTGCGCATTGAACAGACCGTAGGTAATGGATTCACCTGACTCATAAGCGATCAGGGAGCCGGTCTTACGGTAGGATAAATCTCCCTTGAAAGGAGCGTAGCCGTCAAATGCCGTATTCATGATACCGTTACCCTTTGTATCGGTCATGAACTCACCGCGGTAGCCGATCAGGCCTCTGGACGGAATCGAGAATTCAAGCCTTGTATAGCCGCCATTAGCCGGGCTCATGCCCTGCAGTTCGCCCTTTCTGCTGGTCAGCTTCTGGATAACCGCGCCGGTAAACTCCTCCGGTACGTCGATATAGGCGATCTCCATCGGCTCCAGTTTACGGTTTCTTTCATCATACTGGTACAGAACCTCAGCCTTGCTGACTGCGAATTCAAAATTCTCTCTTCTCATGTTCTCGATCAGAACGGAAAGATGCAGCTCGCTGCGGCCGGATACCTTAAAGCAGTCAGGAGAATCGGTCTCCTCCACGCGAAGGCTGACGTCGGTGTTCAGTTCGCGGAACAGACGCTCTCTGATATGACGGGAGGTGATAAATTTACCTTCCTGTCCTGCCAGCGGACTGTCGTTTACCATGAAGTTCATGGCGATAGTCGGTTCGGATATCTTCTGGAACGGAATGGCTTCCGGGTTTTCCGGAGAGCAGAGTGTATCACCGATATGAATATCCGTAATACCGGAAATGGCCACGATCGCGCCGATTCCCGCTTCCGTCACTTCCACCTTGTTCAGTCCCTCGTACTCGTATAGCTTGCCTACCTTAACCTTGCGCATCTTGTCCGGGTCGTGGTGGTTTACGATGACACATTCCTGATTGACACGGATTGCTCCGTTATCCACCTTGCCTACGCCGATACGGCCTACGTACTCGTTGTAATCAATGGTACTGATCAGAAGCTGAGTCGGCGCTTCCGGGTCTCCCTCCGGAGCCGGAATATGGTCGATGATTGTCTGGAATAAGGCGCTCATGTTCTCTTCCGCGTCCTCTAAATTCTTCTTTGCAAAGCCGCCCTTTGCGGATGCGTATAAGAACGGGCAGTCTAACTGCTCTTCTGTCGCATCAAGGTCCATGAGGAGCTCTAAGACTTCCTCTTCAACCTCGTCCGGTCTCGCCTCCGGACGGTCAATCTTATTGATACAGGCTACAACGGAGAGGCCCAGTTCCAGCGCCTTGCGCAGAACAAACTTTGTCTGCGGCATAACGCCCTCGTAGGCATCCACCACCAGAATAACTCCGTTTACCATCTTTAAGACACGCTCAACCTCGCCGCCAAAATCCGCATGGCCTGGCGTATCGATAATGTTGATCTTCGTACCGTTGTAGTTGACAGCGGTATTCTTGGAAAGGATGGTAATACCACGCTCTCTCTCAATATCATTGGAGTCCATAACCCGGTCAACAACTTCCTGGTTCTCGCGGAAAATTCCGCTCTGTCTGAGCAGGGCATCCACCAGGGTAGTTTTGCCGTGGTCAACGTGGGCGATGATGGCTACATTTCTGACGTCTTCTCGTTTCATCTTCATAATATGTGTACTCTTCTTTCCTTTGGATAAAAACTCAATAAAAAACTAAGGACTCTATACTGTCCTTAGTTTCATTTACACTCTTCACAATAAATTAGTATAGCACCCTATATACCAGATTGCAAGGTATTTTTCAGAAATTTGGCTATTGCCTTTCCAGTCTTTTCACTTTCGCCGGTACATTCCTCCTGATCCGACGGTTCTCTCACCCACCCGGAAGGCATAGTCAGGCAGTCTTAAACAGCCGCAGGAAAGACGGCACAGGCAGCTGCCTGCCACTGTATTCCCATTCCGGAGAAGTTCTTCTCTCTATCATTTTCCGGTACTGGTGTTCCGCTTCCCTTGCCACCGTCTCCGCCTTATATAAGGAAGCAGTTTCTGCGGCTCCCGCCGATAATTTTTGATACATCTGCGGTTCTGTCATGAGGCGTGCTGCGGCAGACGCCCATTCTTCTTCCTCTTCTCCGGTCATGAATCCGTTCTTTCCCTGGCTGACGACATCGACGACTCCGCTGGCATGGACCGCAACTACGGGACAGCCTGCGGCCATGGCTTCCAGAAGAACGATTCCCTGCGTCTCTGATTTGGAGGCGAACAAAAATCCGTCGGCCGCATGGAGATAATGGGAAACCTCAGCGTTGGGAACCCGTCCGATAAACACAATCTGACGTCCGATTCCAAGCTCCTCTGCCAGATTCTTAAGCGTCTCTTTCCTCGTCCCATCCCCGATTATCAGAATGCGGAAGCAGTCTCCCACCAGTTCCTTGAGACGGGCGGCTCCCCGCAGCAGAAAATCGAGATTCTTCTCCTTTTCCAGGCGCGCGGTCGTGGCAAAAAGCCACGGTTCTCCGTTTAAATACCGGGATCGGATCTCCCTCTCACGTTCCGGGTCCCGTTTAAATGCCTCCTCGCCAATTCCCGTGGGAAGGACCTCCAGCGGTGTCGCAACTCCCTGTTTCACCAGACATTCCTTCATCGATGCCGTCGGTACGAATACCGTGTCACACTGATCCGTAAATGTATTCAGATACCCTGGCACCAGCACTTCTCTGCTGAAACGCGCTGCATTTCTCACAGGCTCCCGCCCCGCCGCCATCCTCTCATACAGTTTAAAATAGTGAAGATATTCCTCATAGCGGGTATGGTACGTATACGCCAGCGGAATTCCGTATTTTTTGCTTAAATAGACGGCCGTAAATCCGATTACCACCGGGTGATGTACATGAATAACGTCAAACTGTTCTTCGCGGAAACGCTTCTCAATGCGGCTGTCGCTGAAATTGCCGATTACCAGCCCCTTGTCCCGCCACTCGTAAAGGACCCGGAATCTCACCACATCCGGTTCTTCCTCCCATCCTGCCCCCTCCGGTGCAAACACGGTCACCTGATGCCCCAGGCTCCGAAGCCCCTCTGCCAGCCGCTCAACGGAAATCGGAACACCGCCGATGAATGGTTTGTAATTGTTTGTCAGCATTGCGATCTTCATATTACTCCTCCTCTTATGAAAACAGACTGATTGCCCTGTCACCCAGCCAGTAACCGGCTCCTATCAGGAAAAAATTCCATACAAAAATTCCAAGCGCCGAGCTCACGCTGTATTTAATAAAATTCATGCGGATCACTCCGGCCGGAATGGAGATCACGGTCCTGACCATGGGAATCAGCTTGCTGATAAAGATTCCGATGGCACCCCGCCTCTCCAGCATGGCAAAGTTCTTCTCTATGACCGGCCGCTGGGCCGGAAACTTCTTTAAATACCGTTCCAGCAGCACATGGCCGCCCAGCCTTCCCAGCCCGTACAGTATCCAGCTTCCCAGCAGTCCCGCAGCCAGCGCCAGCAGCAGCGCCATCCCAAGTCCGATCTGCCCTCTTGCGGCCCAGATCCCGGCCAGCGGCATGATAACACCGGCCGGAAAGCCGGGAAGATTTAAATATTCCAGCAGCACAATTACAAATATAAAAACTGCTCCGTACTGCAGAAAATACTGTGTCAATGCCTGTATATCCATAAAAAAACCTCCTTGATGATAGAATCATAAAGGAGGAATCTTAACACCACTTGCTGATTTCAATAAAAAAAAGAAGGATAAAAAATAAATATTATCTTAACAGAAAGAGATTTCCGATGATCTGGAAATCTCTTTCTGCCATTTGTTATCTGTTATTTGTCTTCTATTTCCACGCACCGTCTTCCGCGACCGTATACCCATCCGGTGTCACGCATCCGCTGTACATCGCTCCGTGAGGACGATAAGACGTTTCCGGTTTTTCGTAGACCCAGCGGCCATTTACCAGACTCCATCCTGGACTTCCTTCGGTCTGGGGAGCGAAGTAATACCAGAAACCGTTAATCGGATTCCAGCCTTCTGCCATGGAGCCATCCGGTTTTAAATAATACCAGAAGCCATCGGATTCGTTAAGCATCCATCCGGTTTTCATGGCTCCGCTGGAATCCAGCCAGTACCATTTTCCATTGTCTAAAAGCCATCCTGTAGTTTTTCTTCCATTGGTGTCGTAATAGTACCACACCTCGCCTGATTTCTTCCAGCCGCTGTTGAATCCAGAAGAGGAGCCTGAGCCTGAACCTGAGCTGCTGCTGCCGGATCGTTTGAACACGCCAGTCAGATGTGTATCTTCCCGAAGCACAAAGGTACAGCGGCCGTCGCTGCCGGCAGTAAGCAATTTTCCATTGGCCGACAGGCTTGCCAGACGGTAACCGCTCTGGGGAACTGCCTGCACGGTTACCTTTGTGCCCTTCTTTCCGCTCATGGGAGAGGCCGTAATCCTGCCTCCTGTCAAGTCTTCTTCGATCGACACCTGGAAGATTTCTTCTGCGGCCGTTGTCTTATCTCCTGTCAGATACACCCTGGCACTGTCCGGAAGTACAAAACAGATTCTCCCGGCTTCCTCCAGGCTGACTGACAGTGACTGTACCTCTCCGCTGCCGGTGTCTGAGTATGCACGAATGGTGTCTGTCTGTACCTCGTCCTCAGAAAACTGCATCCAGACGTTCGCAGGCGCCTTCCAGGCCACAGGGCCGCTTCTCACACCATTTTCATCTTCCAGACAGAGCTGGAACTTATACGACTGGCTCCAGTCCCTGCGCGGTCTGTCCTCAGGCCAGCCTGCATCGCTGTTTTCTGTCACTGTTAATATGACGGAATGTACCGCGGCGCGCACTCCTGCCTCCTTTTTCTCTTTGGAAGAGGCTGATGCCGTGGAATCTGCTGTTGACGGGGTTGCTGTTGATGGGGTCGCTGTTGATGGGGCCGCTGTTGATGGGGCCGCTGTTGATGGGGCCGCTGTTGATGGGGCCGCTGATTGGCGTGCGGCTCCGAACGCTTTATAACCGGCATTGGAGGCCGTAGCCTTCTTCGCCTGGGATGGGGTCGCCGGCATTAAGCTGTCATCCCACGGGACACTCAGCAGAAGTCCTGCCGCCGTAACCGGGCTTTCCATAAGCTCTGGCGTCTCAACCCTGACCTCAACGCGATTGCCGCGGGCCGCCATAACCTCTCTGTACAGTTCTTCCAAAACCAGCAGATCTTTCATGCAGTACTCTGCCAGTTCTTCGTTTGATACGCTCCAGACTGCGCTGACCGCCGTCTTCACTGCCTTTACCACATCGAAAGCTCCGTAATCACCGGCCGCCTCTGCTGTTTCCGCTGCCTGTGTAATCAGTTCCACAACGTGCTCCACGGACGGCGGTATCACGGCCGGAGTCAGCCTTACGGACGCGTAAGAGCTGGTTCCATTGGTTCCTTTCGTATGTACGACGAGCCTCACTCCGTTTTCTGTCAGCTGGACGTCCACATTTTCATCGTGTGTCAGGATTTCCTCGGCCGGGCGTTTGATATCCACAGTGATCGATCCGGAATTCTTCATGGTCGGATCAGACACAGCGATCGTCAATTTGCCGTCTTCATCCTCTTCTGTCATGACAGATGCCGCTCTGCTGGCCGCCACTGCCCCGATTTCCGCCTGTCCGTCTGTCCAGAAATTCACTCCTGTCAGAAGCCCGTCTGCCGTTGCAGCAGCCTGGATCTCCGGCGTATTTTTCAATATTGTAATTCCCGGTTCTTTTGAATAGGCTTCCGTCTCTTCGGCGCTCAGCCCAGGAAGGAGAACGTATTCATATGCATCATTCTCCGGATTGGCTCCGTGATCAAACCACATCTCCAGGTAAGTCTCCAAAGCCTCGCCTTTCGAAGTCCCGATCAGGGACCAGTCTCCCGCGTTTCTTCCCTTTCTGACGGATACCGTCTGGTCTCCTCCCGGGAAATAGTATCCGATATCGCTTCCTTCCACATTGCCTTCCAGATGGGCCCATGACACCTCGGGAATTCTGGTTCCTGAAACGTCGATGCTGCCGGCCACAATATCTTCCAGATCAGCCTCCTGAACCGGCAGGTCCTCGGCTTCTCCGTTGACCGTCAATACATTGTCTTCCTCCGGTCTCAGTCTCCGGTTCTCAATGATGCTCTCCACCGGATATGACTCTCCGGAATTGGTGATCCCTGCTCCGAGACACACGATCTGTCCGCCGAACATGAACCAGGACTTTTTAGCCGAGAACTCCGGGGCATACGGTATGGAAGGAGATCCCTCGCCCTCCTTCACCCGGACCTCTCCGGTCATGGACATACCATTGATTCCGTTCGTGCCGATCGTACTGCCGCCTACCCAGGACTCTTTCGACCGGAAATCCCCTCCCTGGGCAAAGCCGGAACTGTCAGGCTGTCCTGTGCCGATATCCTTGGAAACCACAGTCGTACCTGCCAGCCGCAGCGGATTGACCGTATTCCAGAAATTCTCTGTATACTGCAGAACGTCACGGTTGTATAAATAGGTCATCCCGCTTCCCTGGTGCCATCCGTAACGGTTTTCATGGTTCATGATCTCCGTGTTCTGAATGCGCTCGGAATACATAGACAGCGCCAGCTGGAAATCATCCGTTCTGTGAACAGCCCGGTCCATCAGCGGCATGTTTTTATGGACTGGCTGTATACTGCTTACGATGGAATCATCATCTCTGATTTCTATGGCCTTCTCTTTTACCGCCATATTCTCCGCACCGGTTAAGGTATCCAAAAAGCCCGGATCGAGATCAATCCACATCTTTAAAGCGCCCTTCAGTTCTTCTTCCACCTCCGGGGAGACAGAATTCATAAGCTGAATCATCAGAGCCATGGCTTCTCTTCCCGAATCACGGTCACTCGCCCCCGGTCTGGATACAGAACGGCCCTTCAGGCTGTCCATCATCAAACCGTTGTATATACCGTTTAAAAAACCTTCTTTCAGATAAAATTCCAGATTCTCCTGAACTTCCCTTGGAAAATCCCACGGTGATTTTGCAAGCAGCGGAGGAAGACCGACACCGCCCTTTAAGAATTCGATCCCATAGGAGCCGAGATACGGCACATGGGAGTGATCGAGGTAGGAACCGTCTGCATAGAATCCGCTGGTGTATCCCTGGTCCGCAATCTTTGTGCTGTCTTCCACCGACTGGATGACAAACGTCTCCGAGGCTGCCTTGGAAGCTAAGTAAACCAGTTCATTGTCTTCTCTTAAAACCCCCAGCCCCAGCGCGGTTCTGGAACAGTCGATGATATTGGCCCCCTGGGCTGTCCGGTATCCCTGTGCATGAGTGCTTCCGGTTCCGATCAGCCCTTCATGATAGGGATCCGGCTGGAAGAAGTAAAGTGCTTCGGTATAAAGCGCCGTTTCTTCCGGAGTCAGATCGTCATATAAGAGCACCAGTGCCGGAATCAGATCCTTCGGCAGACCGATTTCCCATGTCCACCAGTTATCGGTCTGCGTCTTCGGCGTATAACAGTTGGAACAGAGCCAGTTCAGAATATGCTTCATGTCGCTCAGCATCTGGCTGTCCTTATAATACCGGCTTCCCTTCGCCGCATAGGCGCTTGCCATGGCCAGTACCTTTTTAAATGCCGGCCTGAACTCGACCGCATCGTCCTCGTATGCTATGTCAGCATTTCCCGCTGCGCCGGCATCCTCCGGCCACGGAATATCCTGGCAGGAATCCTGTCCGCGGTATGCATACGCCTCCCAGGCCGCCATGGCCTGCCCGTCGATCGTTTCCAGAATTTCAGTACCGCCGTCCACAGCCGTTAAATCGGCTCCAATGATCGATTCCTTCCAGCGTTTGCGAATCGCAGCATAATCGGCTGAGTCCGCCTCCGGCAGATTGTCCGGATCCTCATAGAGAACGGTTACCTGCCATTTTGCGCTCGTTCCGTGTTCATCCGTCGCTACGATCGTCACGGTTCCTTTTTCCCGTGCGGTGATCATGCCGTACCCATCGGCGGCCCCACGAACGGAGGCAATGTGGCTGCCGTCTGCATCACCGGCTTTTCTGTCCCCGTCTGTCTCTCCTTCCTTTAGTTCCCGCTTGATTTTACTGCTTCCTGCATTGCGGACAAAGCTTCCATCCGGCTTCGGAATCTTTACTTCCCACCGGATCGCCCCCTGCAGGGATTCCGGCGCTTTTATTCTGCCATCCGATCCCCGGACCAGAGTAATCTCTTCGCCCGTCAATGTATCCGGAACCTTTCCCTCAATGGTTACAGTCGCCGCATTGCCCTTCATGGCCGCGGTGTCAAACTTAAGTATTACCTTTTCTCCCATAACCGCTTCCTGCAGCGCATCCGGATTCGAATTCGCTAAAATCTGTTTACCAGCGGTCTCAAGGATCACCTCCAGAATCCCATCCTGCTGTGACGGCATAACTGCCGCCGTGAGTTCGATGTTTCCTGTGGAAGAATCCTTCTTCAGTTCCAGTGCCGCAGGGTAATCCATAGTAACAGGAACGACCTGATTGTCCACCCGGACACTTCCCGGTTCCCACTTTGTAATGGCTACTGCGCCTTCCCCCACATCGGCGGCCGCCTGGACCGCAGTCGTATTGATGAGCAGTCTGGCATCCGTCTGATACAGGCTCTTGTTGGAATAATCATCCGTCGTCCCGCCGGCAACCATCGTATACTGGTACGTTTCCTGCGGTGCGAGGAACAGTTCTGCAAGCTGAGCGGCATCTGTTTCCTTTGTATTGAGCCTGTAATAAACGGATTCCTTCGTTAAATAGGACCCGCTCTCACCGTTGCCGAATACATAGGACCAGTCCAGACTGTTGGCAGCTCCTGATCCGGAAGACGCGCTGAGCCAGTTCCGCTCAGTATGGACCCCCTGGGTCACCGTGTCGATCAGCGATTCCCACAAACCGCCTTTTTTACTGGCTGCACGTACAAACCGGAATCCATTCTTCGGATTTGTCAGTGCCAGCTTCGTGGTGTCGGTAACCGGAACGGTATCCACTATCGTCACGAGCCTGCCGCTTTCTTCCTTTCGCACCTTTACGCCTGCTCCTGCACAGATGATCTCATCCTCAAACAGGAACCAGGATTTCACCCCTTCTGCTTCATTTCCCAGCCTGATCCCGGTGGCCGCGCCGCTGTTTAAGCCTGCACTCATGACTGCCTCCGGTGTTATCTGCAGCTTCCTAAAACCGCTGCTGCCGTCCCACAGCATCGTCGTCCCCGGAACCAGTGCTTCGTCCATGGTGTTCCAGGCCTGATCCGGCTGGCTGCCGTTAAACAGGGCAAGACTCCCGCCGCCTGCCGATGGATCGAGTACCGCAGCATACTGCCCTGTGTTAAACTTTGACTGTTGTTTTCCCGCCGGCAGAGTCACCGCAGCGGCCGGCGACGTCACCGCCATCTGAAATACAAGACACATACTGACGGCCTGTTTCCATTTGTTTTTACCCCTTCGTTTCACACAATCCCCTCTTTCCTTCTATAAGATAAAAAAATTATAGAAAGTTCTGATGTAAAACGAAATGGAACATTTTTATATTTCTTATAAAATTTCAGGATTTCACCCGATAATTCTATTACTATTTTCAGATTTTTATATTATTTGTATAAAAATACTATTTTTAGTTGTGTCTCATACTTATATGCGTGTTATTGTCAAATTATTCCATGTTTTATATTTTCATCGATTCAGAATTTACCGCTGCGCTTTCTTTGTTGTCCAACAGAATCACATGTTTGTCCAAAATACCAAAAGCTACCTCGTCCTGCACCTCGATCCCGGCCTTTCCATTGGTTAAATCAGTCAGCTCCGCAAGCATCCGTTCTTTCTGCTCCTCCGGGATCAGCACCGTGAGTATCACCTGGTCTGAATACTGGCTGTCCAGAATGGTAATATCCCTCTGTCCAAGCAGATACTGAAGCTTGCCGACTCCATTATAATCGGTAGTGACAGCCGTCTTTACCGCAGGCATCACCGAGAGCACGGTACTGTTTTTAAGCCCCTCCTGGACAGCGGAAGAATAGGCCCGCACCAATCCGCCGGTTCCCAGCAGGGTTCCGCCGAAGTAACGGGTAACAACAGCACAGACGTTGCATACGCCTTCGCCTTCCAGCACATCAAGCATGGGACGGCCGGCAGTCTGGGAAGGTTCTCCGTCGTCACTGCACCGCTTCTGCTCCCCATGCTCTCCGATGATCCAGGCGTAGCAGTTATGGCGCGCATCCCAATACTTTTTCCGTGTCTCTTCCAGGAACAGAAGCGCCTCCTCTTCCGTCTTGACAGGGCGCAGAGACGCAATGAATCTGGATTTCTTCTCCACAATTTCGGCGGTTCCGCCCTGGTATAATATCTTATATGGATTTCTCATAGGATTCCTCGTTTCTTTTTTCCTTTTCAGCGTATTTCTTTTTTCATAATTATAGGTAAAATTCCAGACTTAATCAAGCACGTTTTCCCCACTCTTTTTTCTGATCCACGTATAATCTTTGCAATTTCTTCCAAAACTGGTAAGTGTTGAATTGATTTTCAATCTCTGGTATAATGATTCGGTAAAGGAGGTTTCCTATGAACTATGGCAAACATGAGACGGAGAAAAAGATCAAATCCGTCAATTCAAAAGCGAAGAAATACACCAGCCGGGTTTTTCTTGCCTTTTTAAAGAGTCTGTTCGTGCTGTGCCTGTTCTGCCTGGTAGTCGCCGGGAGTATCGGATTTGGCATGGTTAAAGGAATCATAGACAATGCTCCTGACGTCGATATCGCAACCATTGTTCCAAACGAATACGCCACTACGGTGTATGACAGTGCCGGCAATGTGACCGAGACTCTCGTCACCGCCGGTTCCAACCGTGAGGAGGCAAGCTACGACGAACTGCCCAAGAACTTAATCAATGCGTTCGTAGCATATGAAGATGCAAGATTCTGGGAGCACAACGGAATTGATCTGCGCTCCATCATGCGTGCGGTAAAAGGCGTGCTGACAGGCGATTCCTCTGCCGGCGGCGGAAGTACCATCACCCAGCAGCTGATTAAAAACAGCGTTTTTGGCGGGGGAATGGAAAAAAGCTTCGGGGAACGGCTGGAACGGAAGATGCAGGAATGGTATCTGGCCGTCAAACTGGACAGCGCCATGTCAAAAGAGCAGATCATTACCAACTACTTAAACACGATCAACCTGGGAAAGAATTCTCTGGGCGTCAAGGTAGCGGCAAGGAGATATTTTAATAAAGAGGTGTCCGACTTAACGCTGTCCGAATGCGCCGTGCTCGCGGGCATCACCCAGAACCCATCAAAATTCAATCCGGTTACCGGACAGAAGGCCAACTCCGACAAGCAGAAGGTCATCCTGCAGTATATGGTGGATCAGGGCTATATCTCCAAGGAAGAGCAGGAGGAAGCGCTGGCGGACGACGTCTATTCCAGGATTCAGGATGTGGAGATCGTCACCAAAGAGACTTCCACACCTTACAGCTATTTCACGGATGAGCTGGTGGAACAGGTGCAGGATGCCATGAAGGAAAAGCTTGGCTACACCAACACCCAGGCCCACAACATGCTGTATTCCGGCGGCCTCTCCATCTATACGACACAGGACCCCACGATTCAGTCCATCGTAGATGAGGAGATCAACAACCCCGACAACTATTCGGCGGCCCGCTATTCCATCGAATACAGACTTTCCGTCACCGGGGCAGACGGTACCACCACCCACTACTCCGAAGAGAATTTGAAACGCTACCACCGTGACAACGGGGACAGCGGCTATGACGGTCTGTACGACAGCGAAGAAAAGATACAGGCCGATATAGACAATTACAAGAACAGTATTTTAAAGGAAGGCGACACTGTCATCGGTGAATCCCTTCACAAGACGCTTCAGCCTCAGGCCTCCTTCGTGATCATGGATCAGAAGACGGGGCAGGTAAAGGCCATCGCCGGAGGGCGCGGGGAAAAGACCGCGAGTCTTACCCTAAACCGTGCCAGCAACACCCTTCGTCAGCCCGGTTCCACCTTCAAGGTGCTGACTGCGTTTGCCCCCGCCATGGATACGTGCGGCGCGACGCTGGGTACTGTCTATTACGATTCGGTTTTCACGGTTGGCAAGAAGACCTTCTCCAACTGGTACAGCTCCGGTTATCAGGGCTATTCCAGCATCCGGGACGGTATCATCTATTCCATGAACGTCATTGCGGTCCGCTGTCTGATGGAGACCGTTACACCGCAGCTCGGTGTGGAATACGCGAAGAACTTCGGCATCACATCGCTGACCGATACGGACTACAACGCGGCTCTGGCCCTGGGCGGAATCACCGACGGCGTGTCCAACCTGGAGATGACGGCGGCCTATGCCACTATCGCCAACGGCGGCGTCTACACAAAGCCGGTGTTCTTTACGAAGATTATTGATCACGACGGCAAGGTGCTGATCGACAACACGCCTGAGACCCACCGCGTGTTAAAAGATTCCACGGCGTTCCTGTTGACGGATGCCATGGCGGATTCCATGGAAAGCAGCCGAAAGTTTGCCCGTCCGGGTGCCGGCCCCAGCTCCACCAGCTCGTCGGCCAATATTCCCGGCATGTCCAACGCCGGTAAGAGCGGAACGACTACTTCCAACAATGATATCTGGTTCGTCGGATATACTCCGTACTACACCGCCGGAATCTGGGGCGGTTGTGACAGCAACCAGAAGCTGACCAAGCAAAACGGCGGAACGACCTTCCATAAGGCCATCTGGAAAAAGATTATGACCCGTGTTCACGAAGGAATGTCCGATCCCGGATTTACGGTTCCGGACAGCGTGGAGACCGCACAGATCTGCCGTAAATCCGGCAAACTCCCCGTCTCCGGTGTCTGCACCAACGACCCGAGGGGCAACGCGGTATACACGGAATATTTCGCCAAGGGAACTGTTCCCACGGACGTGTGCAACAATCACGTGCGCGCCACGGTATGCGCGGAATCCCACTGTCTGCCCACCCCATTCTGTCCGGAACGGACGACCGCCGTATTCATGGCGCTGCCGGCCGGCGAAGAAGGTACCACGGACGATTCCGTATTTGCAATGCCGGGCTACTGCCCGATCCACACCGAGGCGTCTGTCATTATCCCGCCTACGGATGACACCGGACTGCCGGAGACGGTAGCTCCGGGAACACTGCCTTACGGACCCGGCTATGTGTCGCCAAACACACAGACCAGTCCGGCACCTACTACGGGATCTCCGATGCAGGTGAGTCCGGGGGCGCAGTAAGTACTTTTATACAACAAAAAACACTGGAGACTATCAGTCCGAATCCCGGCTGTTCTCCAGTGTTTTTTATTTTCTTGTTCAAGTGCGATTTAAAACCGCTCTTTTGTCCAGATTAAAATAGACTTTCTTATTTCAGATTCTTAGATGTTTAGATGTGTCCGATTCCGGTTCTGTTTCTGATTCCGTTCCTGTTTTCAGATTCAGATTTACCCTTAGAGACAGATACAGAATCTAACTGTAATTCTCATAAAACCTTGGAAATACGTTGTTTTTAGCTTGTTTCGTCCTTTTTTCTTCCCTTTTTCACACTTAGAGCGATTGACTGGAATAGGGACAGATACGGAAACAGAGCCGGCAGGATCTTAAATCCTGTCGGCTCTGCCTGCTTCTTACTTTATTCTTTTTTCATCTGGACAATCTGTCCAATTTGTGCGGGATTGGAATATTTCTTCAAAATTCATCGCCTATTTCATCTTCGGCTTAAAAATCACCGACCCCAGATACCCAAAGATCAGCGCTCCCGAGATCCCCACCGCACTGGCGGTGAAGCCGCCTTCAAAGATTCCCAGAAGTCCATCCTCTCCCATGCTCTTCCACACGCCCTTCCAGAGCGTGTTTCCGAAGCCGAGCAGTGGTACTGTGGCTCCGGCGCCTGCCCAGTCCGCAAACGGCTGATAGAGGCCCAGAGCGCCAAGAATTGTTCCGCTCACCACCAGCAGCACCATGATCCGGCCCGGCATCAGCTTTGTGTTGTCCATCAGGATCTGAACCAGGGCGCAGATTACTCCGCCTACAAGAAATGCTTTTACAAATTCCATCGTTATCTCCTTTCTGCCAAAGGCCTGTTTTAACCGATATGCTCCAGCATAACTGCGTGTGCAATACCCGGAATCGGCTGTCCCTCGTTAAAGCTGACCGTGGAAAGCAGCGCTCCCGTTGGTACAAACAGCACCCGTTTCCAGGTTCCATCTTTAATCTTTGGAAGAATGTAGGAACACAGTGTGGCCGCCGAACAGCCGCATCCGCTTCCGCCCGCATGGGTGTCCTGGGTCTCCTGATCGTAGATTTCGATTCCGCAGTCCGTATGGATTTCCTCCAGCAAGTGGTCCTTATTCTTCATAAAATCGAGGAGAATGGTGCGTCCGATTTCTCCCAAATCCCCTGTGATGATCTTGTCATAGTACGATTCATCCACACCAAAGTCTTCAAAGTTCTGCTCGATGGTATGGAACGCCGCCGGCGCCATTGCAGCTCCCATGTTCATGGAATCCTTATATCCCATGTCCACCATTCGGCCCGTGGTAATGCCTGTGATAGCCGCAATGCCCTCGTTTTTATGCTTCGATACCACGACGGCTCCGCAGCCTGTCACCGTCCATGTAGCTGAAAATGGCCGCTGGTTCCCGTAGGCCAGTGGAAAACGGAACTGCTTTTCCGCTGTCGCAAAGTGGCTGGAGGCCATTGCGATGATCTTGTCCGCGTATCCGGCGGCTACGGTCATTGCGCCCAGGTTCAGGGCCTCGCCCATGGTGGAACACGCTCCATAAAGTCCGAACAGCGGGATTTCCAAATCCACCGTTCCGAAGGAGGTGGCGATCAGCTGTCCCAGCAAATCTCCGGCAAACAGATACCGGATATCCTTTTTCCGGATATCTCCCTTTTCAATGGCCAGATCTGCCGTCTGCTTCTGCAGCGCGCTCTCCGCCTGCTCCCAGGTGTCCGCACCAAACATGTCGTCCTGCTCCACCACATCGAACAGCTTTCCCAGAGGACCTTCTCCCTCCTTCTTTCCTACGATGGAGGCCATGCTTTCTATGACCGGAGGTTCCTCAAATTTGATACTCGCTTTTCCTATCTGCATTCTGTCATTCACTCCATTTCTCTGTAAACCGTATTTTTCAAAAAAGAGTACTGCTTCCCGGACTCCTGCACCGGAGCGCGGCCGCTTAAACGGCCATATTTCCTCAGCGCGGCAGTACGCTGTTTCTCTCTTCCCTGCTACTTTCTCCATTTTCCTTTTTTTCTATTCATCCGCCGCAAATCATTCACCATAAACCAGTCATAAAAAGCCGGCTGTCTCACTTCACTCGCTCCAAAAGAAAATGCCCCGGCGGGACCGCCGGGACAGAGACTGCTGATAACGAAGCCGCTTTCGCTTACAAGACTAAAAAATGCCCACCCACCGGCCGATCCAATAGAGGATGCCGAGGACCCAGCTGCTTAGGATTCCGTACAAGATAACAGGTCCTGCAATGGTAAATATCTTGCAGCCGATACCGAATACCTGGCCTTCTGCCTTGAATTCCACGGCAGGTGCCACCACCGAGTTGGCAAAGCCCGTGATCGGGACGAGGGCGCCTGCGCCGCCGAATTTCACGATCTTCGGGTAAATGTTAAGCCCCGTTAAAATAACGCTTCCCGCGATTAAGACCAGGAGCGTCCAGGAGGCCGCGGTATCCTTGTCCATCCCGCTGTTCATGAACCAGGTGCTCACCAATTGTCCAATGGTGCAGATAGCGCCTCCCACAAGGAAAGCCTTCACGATACTCAGCCATTTGTTGTGGACCGGTGTGACCTCTTTTACATAGGCATCGTATGCCTGTTTGTTAATCTCCATATTTTACCTCCGATTCCTGTTTTCTACTGTCCGAAATTGCCCGTGAAATATACGAGTGAACCTATGAGCTTGCCAAGACCGATGGCCAGGATCACGTACTGAAGTCCCACGGCCAGATGAATTCTCCTGCTGATAACCGGCAGGGCCTTTAAAGTCTCCGCCAGAGACATGACGAGGCAGCCGACAAAGATTCCGACCGCCAGCCCGTAGATCCCAAGGAACACATTCCCGCCCATGTGGATCGGGATCTCATAGATATCGGATACGTTTCCCAGTACACCGCCTATAATAATGACCGTCTCATACAGAAAAATGTGTTTATTTGTATGGGTCTTTCCAATCAGCCGCGGAAAAACGCCGATGATTGCCAGAAATGCAAAAACGCCGGCTGCTATGACGCCGCCGGCGCTAAGCCCCAGAAACACGAGAAATAACTGCTTAAGAAACATCAATGTCCTGCTCCTTTCTGCCGTCATTCTGAATCAGGGTCTTGCTGACATTGTCCTCGTAAAGGCGCATTTCCACCTCCAGCGGCGTCGGATCCGTATTGATCTTGAACTTCGCAAAATGGTTAAAGAATCCTACGATCCCCAGCGCCAGTCCTACGGAATAGCTCACCTCCAGGATCGTGAATCCGGTGGATTCCTTTCCCATGATGATCCGGTAAATCTCGCTGAAGACATCCGTCACACTGACATCGTTGTTAAAGGTCATGATGGCAAAGGACGCGCCGCAGAAACAGATAATACAGACAAATATGGTCTTGATCCATTCCCAGGCCCAATTCGGGGACTTCGGCCGGTGGTAATCGATGATAAAATCCACTTCACCCACATTATTGACGGTGATCGTCGGATCCATCTCCGTGATCTTCTTAATCACATCCAGCGTGCTCTCCACGTAACGTTTATCTCTGTCCAAATGAATCGTTTTAATGCGCAGGGCGCTGCACTTGTTTGTTACGGCGGAATCATCGCTGTAGACCGTCGCCACATCCTTTAACTGAATCTCCTTATGATGGACCTCAGTAATCTGGCTGATGTTTAGATAGACAGTCTTGCTCATATTCTCATCTGCCCCGCTTTCCGGATGAGTTCTACCAGCGTTCCATCCATTTCGCCGCCGTCCGGCACCGCGGCGATTAAGTACCATACAATGGCGGCCACAGCGATCAGGCATACGACAAGGAGTGCAATTCCCAGCTTATGTTTCATGGATTCCATACGTGCTCACATCCTTTTCTTTCACTTTTCATGAGTAGTATGAGCCGTATGAAGTATTTTATTCTATATTTTTTCGCGCATCTGCTTTAAAATCTTTTTTTCGAGACGGGAAACCTGGACCTGTGAAATACCGAGGCGCGTTGCAATCTGGCTCTGGGTTTCATTATAATAATACCTCCTGACAATGATTTCCCGGTCCTTATCGGAGAGCTCTGTCAGCAGCTCCCGCAGCACCATACGGTTTAACAGCTCCTCCTGGGCAGAATTTTCCTCCTCGATCTTGTCGATGAGAAGAATGCTGTTTTCATCATTTTTATTGACCGTCCGGTAGAGCGATTCCACCTCCGCTCCGGCCTCGATGGACGCCGCCACTTCCTCCTTGCTGGCCCCGATCTCTCCGGCAATCTCTTCGATGGTCGGTTCCCGTCCAAGGGTAAAGTTTAAGGCCTCTCTGACACATTTTACACGGGTGCCCATCTCCTTGATGGAGCGGCTGACCTTAATCATGCCATCATCTCTTAAAAAGCGCTTGATCTCTCCTGTTATCATGGGGACCGCATAGGTGGAGAATTTAACCTCGAAAGACATGTCGAACTTGTCGATGGCCTTCATGAGGCCGATGCTTCCTATCTGAAATAAATCCTCCGGATCATATCCCCGTCCTGTAAATCTTCGCACAATGCTCCAGATCAGTCCCATATTCTCGGTGACGAGACGGTCGCGTGCTTCTTTATCTCCTTCGTGAGCCATTTCTATTAATCTCATGGTCTCATCCATAGGACTCACCCGTTAATCTTCTTTTTCATGGTCACAACGGTACCCTTGTCCGGTTCTGACTCCACACGCACCTCGTCCATAAACGCTTCCATAAAGGAGAATCCCATGCCGGATCGTTCTCCCTCTGGATCGGTGGTAAACATCGGTTCCATCGCCTGCACAATATTGGGAATCCCGATTCCCGTATCCCTCACAGTCACGGTCAGCTCCTGTTTCAGTATCTCCACCTCGAGATAGATGATCCCGCCGTTTCCCTGATAACCATGTATCACCGCATTCGTCACAGCTTCCGACACCGCGGTCTTTACGTCGTCCAACTCCTCCAGCGTCGGATTCATCCGAGCCATAAATACGGACACCACAACCCTTGCAAACTCTTCGTTCCGGGACAGGCTCTCAATTTCCATTCTCAAAACTTCTGGTCTGTTTTCTTCTAACATGTCTTCCTCCTCAACCTGTGACTGCATCTTCCTTTGAGTCATATAATTTCATTAATTTTAAAATGCCGCCCATTTTCAGTATTCTGAGCACCTGGGCTCCCGCTCCGTAGATCGTCACCTTTCCTCCGCTCCGGGCCATCTGCTTGTATCGGTTTAACAACACTCCAATCCCTGAAGAATCCATAAATCCGGTTCCCGAGAAATCAAACACAATGCGGTTAATATAATTTTCCGAAAGGATCAGATCGGTTTCATATTTTAAGCCGGTGCAGTTGTGGTGATCCAACTCCTCCGGCAGGTGGACAATCAGCACATGGCCGTCCGCCTCATAGGTAAATAGTGGCTTGTTCATAGTTCTCCTTTCCAAAAAGAATCCCGCTTGCCGGACTCTTTGTTCTATCACAGAGCTCTTTTTTATAGGAACAAAGTGCCTTCGGCACTCTCAACTCCCCTGCCCCTCACTCATGAGGGGTT